>Ga0315905_10000033_pt1 | contig 133810 bp, 118 predicted proteins | sample LakEriMetagenome_5_FD_203522 | JGI IMG/M metagenome (GOLD analysis project Ga0315905, IMG submission 203522) | Freshwater fungal communities from buoy surface, Lake Erie, Ohio, United States - Buoy 4 MA121 | ecosystem: Environmental > Aquatic > Freshwater > Lake | place: USA: Lake Erie, Ohio...
CTCCCAACTTAAAGGACATAGAATAATCCTTTTGGCTGCGCTTTTCATAAATAACTTTTTCTCTTTTTTCCATAACGATAAAATTTGTGTATCGCTATTTCAGGACTAGACAAGCATTCTAAATAAGAAGCCGGGAATTTTTTCTCGGCTTTTTTTGTGTCAGTACCAAACTAAAAGGTAAATTTGTGGCGCAAAACAAACCAAGTTTCGCAACTATTGTTACACAAGAAAAAGTCAAATGGAAACAGCCTCTAGCGCCAACTACCTACCCCTGCTCATGCAAATCGCAGTGGCAGCAGGTTTTGTAATTTTCACATTGTTTGTTACGCACAAACTTACACCAAGAATCAGTTCAACTAAAAAAGACGACAACTTTGAGTGCGGTATCGACGCCCAAGGGAATGCCCGTTTTCCGGTATCTATTCGATATTTCATGACGGCTATTTTGTTCGTTTTGTTCGATGTAGAAGTTATTTTCTTCTACCCTTACGCCGTCAATTTTTACGATCTTAAATTAGAAGGTTTGTTGGCCGTCATTATGTTTGTCGGTTTTTTCTTGACTGGATTTTACTACATCTATAAAAAAGGAGCATTAGAATGGGAAAAATAGAAGACCTCGAAACCATCAACGGAGAGGGCTATCAGCTCACTACCCTTGACAAAGCCATCGCTTTAGCCCGCGCCAACTCTGTTTGGCCTTTGCCGTTTGCCACCTCATGTTGTGGTATTGAATTTATGGCCACCATGGGCAGTGCTTACGATTTATCCCGATTTGGCATGGAGCGTATGTCGTTTACGCCACGTCAGGCCGACCTACTCATCGTTGCAGGAACTATTTCTAAAAAACTTGGTCCGGTTCTCAAAAGAGTTTACGAGCAAATGGCCGAACCCAAATGGGTTTTGTCAGTAGGCGCTTGCGCTTGTTCAGGTGGAATTTTTGACACCTATTCTGTATTACAGGGTATTGACCGCATTATTCCGGTCGATGTCTATGTGCCTGGTTGCCCACCGCGCCCAGAGCAAATCATTGAAGGCGTCATGAACATTCATGAATTAGTTAAAAAAGAATCCAACCGACGCCGTTATTCAGACGAATACAAGCACCTCCTCGGTACTTACCAAATTGAAATCGACAATGGACAAGAAAAATAACCAAGACTACCTTGCAGCCATTCAGGCGGCGTTTGGTGCAGATGTACTTGCCCACGAAGAAACCTTTGACATACTCAATGTCGAAATTTCACCAGCTAAAATTCATGAAGTCATTGCATGGCTTCAGCAAGAACCTTCCTTGAGCGTCAATTACCTGACCAACATTGCCGGTATTCATTACCCAGAGGCTGTAGGCCGAGAATTTGCCGTTGTGTATCAACTACATTCCTGGAAAAACAACGTGCGTTTGCGCATCAAAGGCTACCTTTCAAAAGATAACCTTCACATTGCCACCATCACCGATCTTTTTGCTGGCGCAAATTGGATGGAACGCGAGACCTATGACTTTTTTGGGATCATTTTCGACGGCCACCCTGACCTGCGTCGCATCCTGAACATGGAAGACATGGATTACTTTCCAATGCGCAAAGAATACGTTCTCGAAGACGCTACCCGCGAAGACAAAGACGACAGATTTTTCGGACGAAACAACAACGAACTATGAGTCAAGACAGCAAAGAGGTATTGCAGGCTGCAGACCCGGCAAATATAGCCACCATTAACTTTGGACCTACCCACCCTTCTACCCATGGTATTTTCCAAAACATCCTGAAGGTAGATGGCGAGAAAATCATTTCATCCGAACAAACCGTCGGGTATATCCACCGCGCATTCGAGAAACTTGCGGAGCGTAGGCCCTACAATCAAATTACACCAATTACCGACCGCCTCAACTATTGTTCCTCCCCAATTAATAATATCGGTTGGGAAATGACCGTAGAAAAACTAATTGGCGTAGAGATTCCCAAACGCGTGCAGTACATGCGCGTGATCATCATGGAACTTGCCCGCATTGCCGATCACCTCATTTGTAATTCTGTGATTGGTGTCGATGCCGGTGCGCTCACTTCCTTCTTTTATCCTTTCTCCGAACGAGAAAAAATTTACGAACTCTACGAAGAATTAAGCGGCGCCCGCCTGACCACCAATATGGGTCGAATCGGCGGTTTTGAGCGCGATTTCAATCCGGTATTTCATCAAAAATTGAAATCTTTTCTGAAGACTTTTCCAAAGGCTTTTGAAGAGTTCGACAGCATGCTTGCCCGCAACCGTATTTTCATGGACCGCACCAAAGGTGCAGGCCCAATTTCGGCAGAGCGCGCACTCTCTTATTCTTTTTCTGGGCCCAACCTCAGAGCTGCAGGCGTGGACTACGACGTGAGGGTCATGAGCCCTTACTCTTCTTACGAAGACTTCGATTTCATTGTACCTGTTGGTGTAAACGGAGATACCTACGACCGTTTTATGGTACGTCAAGAAGAAATCCGTCAAAGTTTGCGCATCATTGAGCAGGCCTACAACAACCTGCCAGAAGGCGATTACAAAGCAGATCTTCCAGACTTCTATTTACCACCAAAAGCAGATGTCTACAACAACATGGAAGCGCTCATCTACCATTTCAAAATTGTTATGGGAGAAACAGAATTACCGGTTGGTGAAGTTTATCATGCAGTAGAAGGTGGCAATGGCGAACTCGGATACTACCTTATTTCCGACGGTGGCAGAATGCCGTATCGCCTCCAATTTAGAAGACCTTGTTTTATTTATTACCAAGCATATCCAGAAATGATCAAAGGCATGCCGATTTCAGATGCCGTTCTGACGCTCAGCAGCATCAACGTTATTGCCGGAGAACTAGACGCCTAATATGAAAGCAGATCACCCACAAGCCGTAAATGAGGCACCGATAGATTTCAGTGCCCACACCATGACCGAAATCAATCGTGTCATCGGCCTTTTCCCTGATGGAAAACAAAAAAGTGCCATCCTGAGTATCTTGCACCTTGTCCAAGATGAATTCGGATGGGTAAGCGTTGGCGCCATGAACCGCGTTGCTCAAATCCTCGGCATCGAACCAATCGAAGTCTACGAGGTAGCCACCTTTTATACCATGTTCCATCTTGACCCTGTTGGTAAAAATGTATTAGAAGTTTGTAGAACCGGACCTTGCCAGTTAGTGGGTTCAGATGACCTCATTGCTTACATCGAACAGCAACTTGATATCAAAGTGGGCGAAACCACCAAAGATGGTCTTTTTACGCTCAAAACGGTAGAGTGCTTGGGTGCCTGTGGCTATGGCCCAATGCTCATGTGTAAATACCAGTTTTACGAGCGCCTTACCAAAGAAAAAGTGAACGAAATGCTCGACGCCATGCGCGCCGCTTCAAAATTATAAACAATGGCTAGAAAACTATTGATCGAACACGCCGAAGTACCAGGCATTGCAGCTTACGACGTCTATCGCAAACACGGCGGCTATGCTTCCGTAGAAAAGGCACTCAAAACCATGAGTCCTGACGAAGTAGTTGAAGAAGTCAAAAAATCAGGTTTACGTGGTCGCGGTGGGGCTGGTTTCCCAACGGGCATGAAGTGGTCTTTTTTGGCAAAACCTGAAGGCATTGAGCGCCATCTTGTCTGCAACGCCGACGAATCCGAACCAGGCACCTTCAAGGACCGCTACCTCATGGAAAAGCTCCCACATTTGCTCATTGAAGGCATGATCACCTCGAGCTATGCACTTGGTGCGCGCCGCTCGTACATTTATATCCGCGGCGAATTCATGTATGTATTGCGCATTCTCGAAAAAGCCATTGCTGAAGCTTACGCCAATGGCATGCTCGGTAAAAATATTTTGGGTTCGGGCTATGACCTCGACCTCGTTGTTACGCCCGGCGGAGGCGCCTATATTTGCGGTGAAGAAACCGCTTTGCTCGAATCTTTAGAGGGCAAGCGCGGTAACCCACGCATGAAACCACCGTTTCCGGCCGTTAAAGGTTTGTGGGGAAATCCTACGGTGGTCAACAACGTCGAATCTATTGCAGCGGTTGTCCCAATCGTCAATGAAGGCGGCGAAGCTTATGCCAAAATTGGTATTGAGCGTTCTACCGGAACGAAGCTCATTTCGGCAAGTGGAAACCTAGTGCGTCCGGGTGTTTATGAAATCGAACTCGGGCTTTCCGTAGAAGAATTCATCTACGGTGACGACTACTGCCGAGGCATTGCGAACGGTAAAAAACTAAAAGCGTGTATTCCCGGCGGATCATCTGTCCCTATTTTGCCACACTATTTAGTCACCAAAACTGCAGCCGGCACAGACCGCCTTATGACCTATGAAAGCTTAGCCGATGGCGGTTTTGCAACGGGTTCTATGCTCGGTTCTGGTGGGTTTATTGTCTTTGACGAAGACCAATGTATTGTGCGCAATACCTGGAACTTTGCCCGTTTTTATGCGCATGAATCTTGCGGTCAGTGTTCACCGTGCCGAGAAGGAACAGGTTGGATGGAAAAAGTACTTTACCGCCTAGAACACGGTCAGGGTACTTTAGAAGATATCTCGCTGTTAGAAGAAATCAACAAAAAAATTGAAGGCAACACCATTTGCCCTCTTGGCGATGCCGCAGCTTGGCCTGTTGCAGCCGCTATACGCCATTTCCGCGATGAATTCGAATGGCACGTCAAAGCGCCACAAGAAGCGCAAACAAGAAATTATGGTTTAATCCAAGCAACGCTTGAAGCTTAGTCCTATGATAAAAGTAACAATAGACGATGTCGAAATTGAAGTAGCACCAGGCACTACCATCCTGAATGCTGCACGCCAAGCCGGTGGGGACCTCGTTCCACCAGCCATGTGCTATTATAGCAAACTTCCGGGTACTGGAGGTAAATGTCGTACGTGTCTTGTGGAGGTTGCCGCTGGTTCTACTGCAGATCCACGCCCTATGCCCAAATTGGTGGCCTCTTGCTCCACTACCGTCATGGACGGCATGATTGTCAAAAACAAAACCTCCGAACGCGTTCAAAACAACCGTGGTGGTGTCGTTGAGTTTTTACTTGTGAATCACCCTTTAGATTGCCCTATATGCGACCAAGCCGGTGAATGTCATTTACAAGATTTGGGTTACGAGCACGGCTCAGCCAAAACGCGTTACCGCGAAGAAAGAAGAACCTTCAGCCCTATCGATATCGGTAATAAAATCAAACTGCACATGAACCGTTGCATTTTGTGTTACCGTTGTGTGGCTGTAGCCAATCAACTCACCGACAAACGCGTACACGGTGTATTGCACCGCGGTGAACACGCCGAAATCTCGACTTACATTGAAAACGCCATCGACAACGACTTTTCTGGCAACATGATCGACGTTTGCCCAGTTGGCGCCCTTACCGATAAAACCTTCCGTTTCAAGTCCCGTGTATGGTTCTTAAAACCTTATGAAGCAGAATGCGCCTGCGACAAATGTTCTGGAAAGGCCGTGGTTTGGATGTTCGGTAATGAAATTTTCCGCGTCACTGCACGTAAAGACAAATACGGCGAAGTCGAAACCATTGAAGACAAGACCGCCTGGATTTGCAATGATTGCCGCTTTGACAAAAAAGACCCCAGCAAATGGAACCTCATTGGCCCACGTAAAATTGACCGCCATTCGGTCATTTCTCAGGGTAAATACGCCACAAAAAACGATAATAATCCCAAATTACTAGGCTAATGGATACTGCATTGCTTATTGAAAAATCTATTCTTGTCGTTCTGTTGTTTCTGATCTCCCTCGGTGCAGCAGCCTACATGACCTATTTTGAACGCAAGCTTGCCGCCTGGATCCAAGACCGCGTTGGCCCAGACCGCGCCGGCCCTTTTGGCATTCTGCAACCGATCGCCGACGGTGTCAAGATGTTTCTCAAAGAAGATTTTATTCCTGCCAAGGCCGACAAATGGCTCTTCATTATTGGCCCAGGCCTAGCCATGTTTACCGCGCTCATTACAAGTGCTGTTGTTCCGTGGGGCCCTAAGTTGCACCTTTTTGGCCGCGACATCAGCCTCCAAGTTGCCGATATCAACATTGGTATTCTATACGTTTTTGGCGTACTATCGGTAGGCGTTTATGGCATCATGATCGGAGGCTGGGCGTCCAACAATAAATATTCACTTTACGGAGCCATTCGGGCAAGTTCTCAAATGATCTCCTATGAATTGGCAATGGGTGTATCAGCCATCACCATCGTTTTACTTTCAGGATCCTTGAGCCTTAATGAAATCGTTGCGCAACAAAGTGGTGTTTGGAACGTGTTCTACCAACCCGTTGCCTTTTTGATCTTCTTCATTTGTGCGCTGGCAGAACTCAACCGTGCACCATTCGACCTTCCAGAATGTGAATCTGAATTGGTGGGTGGTTACCATACCGAATACAGCTCCATGAAACTTGGTTTGTATTTGTTTTCAGAGTATACCTCGATGTTTGTGTCTTCTGCCATCATGGCTATTTTATTCTTCGGGGGTTATAACTTCCCAGGAATGAGTCATTTCAGTGGCAACACCTTAGCTATTTTGGGTATCGGTGCTTTTGCCATCAAAATATTCCTCTTTATTTTCGTCATTATGTGGATCCGCTGGACTATCCCGCGTTTTCGCTTCGACCAACTTATGCACCTTGGCTGGAAAACCCTCTTGCCACTTGCACTTATTAATTTATTGATCACCGGTTTGGTCATCGCCTTTAAAAACGGCTGGTTTTAATTGATATCACCTTATGGAAAGTCTTACCAATCGCAAAAAAGTAGTTTCTGATAAACCCATGACCCTTTGGGAGAAAGCCTACTTACCCGCTATTATCAGTGGGATGATCACTACTTTACGCCATATGCTTCGCAAGCGTAAAACCATCAAATATCCTGAAGAAATTCGCGAATTTGCGCCTGTTTACCGTGGGCAACACGTACTCAAGCGCGACGAACAGGGTCGTGAAAACTGCACAGCCTGCGGGCTTTGTGCGGTGGCCTGCCCTGCTGAAGCCATCACCATGACGGCCGAAGAACGCAAGCGTGGTGAAGAGCACCTTTACCGCGAAGAAAAATATGCCGCCACTTATGAAATCAATATGTTGCGCTGTATTTTTTGTGGGCTTTGCGAAGAAGCATGTCCGAAAGAAGCGATTTTCTTAACCGACAGACTTGTTCCGACTTATTTCGAACGCGATAACTTTATCTACGGTAAAGACAAACTTGTCGAAACTCTAGATGAACGCATCGACATCACCAAAAGACAACACACCGGTAAACGTACACAACTATGAGTTTGCAAATCATTTCCATTATTCTCGGTAGTCTTACACTTGCATCTGCCCTCATGGTTGTGCTCAGTAAGCATCCTGTCCGAAGCGTTATTTACCTCGTGGTAACGTTCTTTTTCATCACCTCGATGTACATCATGATGAACGCCCAATTTTTAGCAATTGTCAATATGATTGTTTATGCAGGGGCCATTATGGTATTATTCCTTTTTGTATTGATGTTACTCAATCTCAACAAAGAAGTAGAACCCACTACCACCAGAGGTGCACAATTTGCTGCTTTTATTGCAGGTGGATCTTTATTTCTGGTGCTCATCACCGCGCTCAAAGAAACGCTTATTTTGGGTCAATCTTATCGCCAACAAGACAGCCAAATTGGTTTGGTCAAAGAACTAGGTCATTTACTTTTTACCAAATATGTGGTCGCATTTGAATTGACCTCCATTTTATTTATTGCCGCAATGGTTGGAGCAATCCTTTTGGCCAAACGCGAAAAACAAATCATCGAATAACATGCAAGCAGCCTCTAGCATCGGGACTTCTCTCGACTTCTATTTATTTGTGTCTTTTGCCCTCTTCACTATTGGGGCAATTGGCGCCATGACGCGCAAAAACATGATTGTACTCCTTATGTGCATCGAACTGATGCTCAATGCGGTCAATCTCATGCTCGTTACTTTTTCAACGTACTACGGTAATGGCGATGCGCAAATTTTTGTCTTTTATACCATGGTGGTAGCTGCCGCCGAGGCAACTGTCGGACTTTCCATTATCATTATGGCTTACCGCAACCTCAAGTCTATCGATATTGACATGTACAACCAACTTAAAAACTAATCATGGCTAAAGACCTGACTCTTTTATTCATACTTGCCCTGCCGCTCATCGGCTTCGCCATCAATGGCGTATTCGGGAAAAAATTGCCAAAGGCGTTTGTAGGCGGACTTGCTACCGGTGTGGTTTTTATCGCCTTTTTATTGGCCACCACCCTTTTTTCTGGATTGCACGGCACCCAAATTGTGAAACTGTTCAATATAATAGATTTCGATAGCTTGCGCATCAATGCTTCTTTTCAAATTGATGCCCTTTCCATTTGGATGACACTCATCATTACCGGAATCGGCTCCCTGATACACCTGTTTTCTATGGGATACATGAGCCATGACGAAGGATACCATAAGTTTTTTACCTACCTGAACTTGTTTATTTTTTCGATGCTCATACTGGTATTGGGTTCCAATTACTTTGTGCTCTTTTTTGGTTGGGAAGGCGTCGGGATGTGCTCTTATTTGCTCATTAGTTTTCATTACAACGATGCGCAAAAAGGTGAGGCAAATAGTTTAGCGGGGCGCAAAGCATTCATCATGAACCGTATTGGTGACGTCGGTCTTTTATTGGCTCTTTTTATGCTCATCGGCCAATTTCAAACACTGGAGTTTCTTCAAATCGGTAAGGCCGTACAAAACAACGCCATTTTACAAGGTGGGGCACTCTTCTTTATTACCTTGTGTTTATTCATTGCCGCAACCGGAAAAAGCGCGCAAATCCCATTGTTTACTTGGCTTCCTGATGCCATGGCCGGACCAACACCAGTTTCGGCACTCATTCACGCCGCAACAATGGTAACTGCTGGTATTTACCTCACTGTTCGTTCTAATTTCCTTTTTGAGTTGGCCCCAGCTACCAAAGACATTATCTTGTATATTGGTTTGGCAACCACCCTTCTGGCGGCATTTATGGCACTCAGACAAAACGACATCAAAAAAGTGCTGGCCTACTCTACAGTTTCTCAGTTGGGCCTCATGTTTGTAGCGCTCGGATTTGGTGCATACAGCGTTGCTTTGTTTCATGTAACTACACACGCTTTCTTTAAAGCACTGCTGTTCTTGGGCTCTGGCTCTGTCATTCACGGCATGCACGAAGAACAAGACATTCGAAAAATGGGTGGCTTAGCCAAACTAATGCCCGTAACCCATTTTACATTTTTGATCGGCACTATGGCCATTTCAGGAATTCCGTTTTTGTCCGGATTTTTCTCCAAAGACGAAATCATGGCACAAGCCCTGCATCACAATCCTGTCGTTTATGCCATTTTAGTACTCGCCGTGACCATGACAGCCGTATATATGTTCCGACTTTACTTTCTTACCTTCCACGGAGCCTTCCGCGGTGGCGATGCGCTCAAAAGTAAAGTACATGAGAGCGGTTTTTCGATGACCCTACCGCTTATCGTGTTGGCTGTGCTTTCTGTTTTTGGCGGCTTGCTCAATTTACCAGGCTTGTTTTTCAAGAATGCCGCACATTGGTTTGACCACTACCTGAGTCATGGTACTTTTGGTTTAGATCAAGTACACAACGCCCACCTTTCGTTCACCACTTCTTTGTCCCTTATGGTGTTCGCTAGTGCCATTGCTATTGGCGCGTTGGTATGGGCCTACCTTACTTACGCCAAAAAAGGCAATACGGCAAAAGCCGATGAGGCACAAAATGGCTGGGAACGCCTATCGGCGCAAAAACTATACGTGGATGAAATCTACAATAGTGTTTTTGTCAAGCCGTTGCTTGCTCTTTCTGATTTTGTTGGAAAAATCGTTGACATTCAAATGCTCCGCAATGGCGTTTATGCGCTTGCTGACGGCGTGCTTAATACAGCCAACCTCAGCCGCAAATGGCAAACAGGTTTCTTGAGTAGTTATCTATTCTGGATGGTTTTTGGTCTGATCATTTTTGTTGCATATTATATTTTAAAACTTTCGGTTTGGCACTAATTCTTTTACCCCTCATTTTTAGCATTATTGCTTGGTTGGTACCAAGTAAGCTCACACGTATTTTTGGCTTGATTTCAACAATGAGTACGCTCACTTTGAGTGCCGTCTACTTGTCTTATTTCAACGCCAATGAGCCTCTTTTAATTGACCTTGGCTTGCGTTTTGTCCGATTCTCAATTGATAGTTTAGGGTTTACCATGATCCTCTTGACCAACGCCGTTTTCTTTTTGGTCTTTTTGAGCAATTTCAAAAATGAACTCATTCATGATAAACGCTTTTCGGCACTTGCTTTACTCATGCAGTTTGGCTTGTTGGGTGTTTTCACCACCAATACCATTCTTGGTTTTTACCTATTTTGGGAATTGACTCTCTTGCCTATTTTCCTCATTTTATATTGGTTTGGCAGCTTTGAAAAACCGCGTGCGCTATTACAATTCTTTTTGTATACCTTGCTGGGGTCTTTGGCTATGTTATTAGCCGTTATTGGCCTGATGCATGCCACCAATCAGCAAACTTATGAAGGGTTACTTAGTGCCGACCTCAACGCACTTGGCAATACAAGTACCTTATTGATGGGTGGTTTTTTATTGGCTTTTGCCGTTAAAATTCCATTGTTCCCATTCCATACTTGGCAAGCTGAAACCTATACCAAAGCCCCTGTTGCGGGCACCATGTTGCTTTCTGCAATTATGCTCAAAATGGCCTTGTTCGGTTTATTGAAATGGGTACTTCCTATTTTCAACGGAATTGCTACTGATTTTTGGCGTTGGCCAGTTATTACTTTGGGCCTGATCGGTATTATTTACGGAGCAGTTATTGCCATTCGCCAAAATAACCTCAAGACCCTATTTGCTTACGCTTCCTTGAGCCACCTAGGTCTAATTGCAGCGGCGCTCATGTTACAAAACGGAAACACCAATCAGATCGCTGTTGTTCAGATTGTCAATCACAGTATTGTATCTATAGGCTTATTCTTAGCTGCAGGTATTATCGAACAACGCCTTGGTACAACAGAATTAACAGGCATAAGCGGTATCGCAAAAGTGGCACCGCGTTTTGCATTGTGGTTTGGTGTGCTTACATTTATTTCTTTGTCGGTGCCATTTACAGCCGGCTTTATTGGCGAGTTTTTCTTGATCAAAGACCTTTTTGCTGCACACAACTTAACTGGCATTTTAGCGAGTACAACGCTTATTTTAGGTGCAGTTTATATGCTCAAAGCCTACCAAGCGCCCATGTTTGGACCAACCAAAGTATCCGGCTTTGAAGACCTACATTGGTCAGAAATCACCGTTTTTGCTATTCTTTCTATTGCAGCTATTTACCTAGGTTTGTCACCTCAATGCCTTACAGATTTTGTTGCACATAGTCTTTCTCAACCTACCCTTTAATTTATATCATGGATAGTATTGTCATTCTTTTTATTAGTGGACTACTCGGTTTATTTATAGGCATGCGCCGTCAACCGCTTATCTCTTTGGTTATTTCTAGTCTTGGACTTACCGGAGCAGCACTTGCCGCCTACTTCCGAGGCCAGTACACATCGCCATTGGCATCTTATACGGCTTATATTCCAACGCAAAGTGCGGTCATTATTTTGCTCTGTGTGGTTACCCTACTTGCTATTTGGGGTGGTTACCAACGCTACCGCCAAGAAAACGAACACACCGGAGACTACCTCAGTCTGGTTCTTTTCTCTTTGTGTGGCGCCATCATGATGGCACAACCTAATGATCTCATGCTTTTCTTTATTGGATTAGAAATTCTATCCATTCCAATTTACGTTTTAGTTGGCATTGAAAAAGGCAGTGCGCTCTCAGCCGAAGCCGCTGTTAAATACTTTTTTACGGGTTCTTTTGCCTCTGCCATTTTGCTCTTTGGCATCGCACTACTATACGGCGCAACCGGTAGTTTTCAGTTGGTAGAAATTCAATCTAATCTTGCCATTGGCATTTGGCAAAGCCCTATGGCCATGATCGGCAGTCTTTTTCTACTTGCTGGTTTTGCCTTTAAAATTGGTGCTGTTCCGTTTCATTTTTGGGGACCAGATGTCTACCAAGGTGCCTCGAATGCCGTGCTGATGTATATGTCTACGGTTGTTAAAATCGCAGGGATTTATGCCATAGTAAATGTTTTTGGCCAGCTATTCAGGGATTCTTATTTCTTTTGGATTGACCTCATCAGTCTTCTCATTATACTTTCCATGTTTTATGGGTACATCACTGCATGGAAACAAACTTCATTCAAAAGGCTCATTGCCTATTCATCTATTGCCAATGCGGGCCTTATGCTTTTTGCGTTAGCAGATATACACAACAGCAATATCTTTTTATTTGTAGCTGCTTATGCTTTTGCGACCATTCCGCTAGTCGTCATCAATCAGTTTGCCAATAATAGTTCTGATGACCTGAATTCTTGGGAAAGCATCGGTTGGAAAAACCCACTTGTTGGCGTGTCACTTGTTTTATCCTTATTTTCTTTGGCAGGTATTCCACCTCTAGCCGGATTTTTTGGTAAATTTTCGTTATTGTGGTCGGCAGTACCTCACATTCCTTACACCGCTGTTTTGGCTTTAATAGCATCTGTCATTGGTGCTTTTGTATATCTGCGTTTATTGTTATTGGCGCTCAAAAAGCCAACAGTACAAGTAAAACAAGCCTTAACTATTGAGCAAACATTTGTTTTACTACTGACCTCTATTGGTAGTATCGCCGCTATGTATTTTATTTGATGCATCGGTACAACTTTTTAAGGCCTTTAATCGTCTTTAGGCCGCATGTTGTCTGACTCTACACTGTACGCAAATCTGATACAAAAGTGTATCCAAAGGGATGCAAGGGCTCAAAAAGCGCTTTATGACTTGTTCGCGCCAGCCATGTTCAAGATTTGCTTGCGCTATGCACCCGACTACAACACCGCTCAAGACATTTTTCAAGATGCATTTGTGAAGGTCTTTGAAAACTTAAATAAGATCAAACAGGCCAGTCATTTGCCCGGGTGGGTTAAACGTGTTTTTGTATATACGGCTATTGATGCAATCAGAACCACCGCCAAATTCCGACAACATATTGCCATAGACAACGCGGTTCAAATAGAACACCCTTCATTTGGAATCGAAACAGATCTGGCCACTGCAGACATCATAAACCTCGTTCAGCAATTGCCAACGCGTTCAAGAATGGTATTTAATTTGTATGTAATGGAAGGTTTTGCGCACAAAGAAATTGCAGAAATGTTATCAATAACGGAGGGAACCTCCAAATCACAATTATTTGAAGCAAAAAAAGCATTGCAAAAAGCATTGAAGCAACAAGAAAAAATGTTTGGCTAAATGAACCAACTCGACGACTTCGAAAAACAACTGCGAGACCAACTCAAAGGTCATGTGGCACCTGAACCACTCATGTGGTCTAGGCTGACAGACGCGTTGAGCAGCGTCAAGCCCTGGTATGCCAAAAGTATTTTCAAATATAGTCTTACTGCACTCACCTCCTTGACCATTGGCGCTTACGCCTCCTATTTTTACTTCGAACAAAAAGGGTCAGCCAAAGCGCAAATCAATATTGCTCAAGACCGCACCAAACAACAAGATTTATCTTCGACGCAAGTTCCAAAGCGCAACGATGAAAGGATGGCTGCATTCGATGAGCAAAGCACACCTCAAATAAGTACCTCCGCATTTACTTCAACAAAAAGGATACGTTTAGAAGATGCACCTCAATATTTTGCACAACCATTAACTGAACAATTTACAGAACAAAAAGCGATTGATGCCGAATCGGTATGGTTGCCGATTGGCAAACGCGCTGCCACCAAAATACCGATACCAAAATCCGCATTACTTCAAAAGCGTAGCCTATACTCCCATACTGGTAGAATTGGCTTGAGTATTGCCTCTGGCACGACACATAATAACTTACCTATACCAACTTACCAATTTGGACCCCTTGCTGAACATCAACTTAGTCAGAGCTCCAAATCGAGTCCACTGCTTCAATTACAAATTGCATTGTTTACGAATTGGCATTTCAATATCGGCGTGCAGCAAATCAGTCAGCAATACACAGAACATTTTCAAAAAACCGAAGTTTTTAGTTACGACGACAAAGAACATTACCTCTTTCCTTATATCTACGGAGTCCGTAAGTTAAGCGATGAAGAATTACACGGTGGTCCTTGGCCATTTGGACCAAATCCACCCGGAGGGCCTTCGACATCATTTGTACTCGCTAATTACACGAGCCAAATACAAACAAATACACTTTATGTGCCGCTTACCTTAAGTTACCACAAACAATTTGGTCTTTTCGAAGCACAACTCCACGCCGGAGTTGGTCTTCAATTTGGCTATAATAATACCCACACAATAGAACTTCCTGGATATTTACCCTCAACCATCCTCCTTGATGAACCATTTTTACGCTTTAATACTTCCTTACAAAGCCAACTTCGCCTCAGTTATTTGGCAAACAAACACCTAGCTGTATTCATAGAACCTCAATTTAGATTGGCATTTTCCAAACAAGATTTCGAGGCAGTGTCAGCCTTCAGGGCCCAATCCAAGGGCGCATATGCCGGACTTAGCTGGAAATTTTAGTATCTTTGTATCTCTTTTGAGATAAATCAATGAGTCAACGAATATTTATCACCGGTGCCAATGGCATGCTTGGTGCAAGTGTAACAAGAGAGGCGCTTTCTCAAGGCTTTCAAGTTCGAGCACAGATTTTACCCGGTACCAGTCGCCAAGTATTAGCCGACTTACCTATTGAAATTATTGAAGGTAATATCCTCGATACCCAATTTTTGGACCAAGCCATTGCAGGCTGTCAGTACGTTATCAATATTGCCGCCCTCACCACCATCTGGCCTAGAAGACTCGAAAGTCTCTATGCGGTCAATTTACAGGGTGTCAAAAACATAACAGCTGCTGCACAAAAACACCAAATCAACCGAATGGTACAAATTGGTACCGCGAATTCATTCAATCATGGTCCTAAAACTGCGCCTGGCAACGAAGACCAACCCTATACGGGTGATCAGTTCAAAATGGACTACATGGATAGCAAATACCAGGCACAATGCTTTTTGCTTGACAAATACCAAAACGAACAATTTCCAGTTATTATCGTCAATCCGACCTACATGATCGGGCCTTTTGATTCGGGTCCAACATCTGGCCGCATGTTTTTGGAACTTTACAAAAACAAACTGCCAGGCTATGCGGGCGGAGGCAAAAATTTTGTTTACTCCAAAGATGTAGCGGTAGCAACTGTTAATGCTTTGCATATGGGCAGAGAAGGCCAATGCTATATTGTGGGCAATGAAAACCTTTATTTCGGCGAAATTTTCAAGAGAGCTGCAGTTGTGTTTGAACAACCCTTTAAAGTCAAGCAATTTCCGGGTTTTCTCATCAATGTAGTTGGGGCCATCAATTCAATCGTGGCTCGCCTCACCAAAGGCACTCCGCAACTGAGTTATTCTATGGCCAAAATGGCAAGCGTAAAACAATTCTATTCTCCAGAAAAAGCGCGCAACGAATTAAAGCTGCCCAGCACCCCAATTGAAACCGCCATTGCCGATTGCATCGCGTGGTACAAAGAGAATGGCTACCTACCCAACTAATCTACATGTTCACTTATTTACAGCTCCCTCTCGACCAAACACCCAGCTTAAGCGGTGGAATTGCGCCCATTTATTTGGCCCTCATTGGCTTTGTCGTTTTTTGGTTCATTTCTAAATCCGAAAAAATCAAAGCACACTACTTCACTAAATACGACCATGACAAAGCCTGGTTGCGCTTTATTTACATGACCAAATGGGTGGGCTTTTTAAGTATGGGTTTATTTCCACTACTCTTTTTATTAATCACAGTCCCCAATCGTGGCCTTTCCTATTACGGACTCAATTTCAGAACAGATACGCTGCTTTTCAATTTGGTGCTGTGCATTGTCCTTGCCGCAATCTTGATTCCACTCGCTTCATTTTCGGCTAAAAAACCAAAAAATTTAGTCAATTACCCACAAATTCGTGCACGCAATTGGGACACCACTACTTTTCGATTGAATTTGATTGGTTGGGCCATTTATTTATTCGGCTACGAATTGCTGTTTAGAGGTATTTTGTTATTTCCTTTGGTAGAAGCATATGGTATTTGGTTGGCAATAGCCGTAAATGTAGCGTTGTATTCGGCAACGCACATTCCCAAAGGCCTCGACGAAACCATTGGCGCTGCTCCGCTCGGTTTTTTACTTTGTATCCTTAACTTAATGGCGGGCAATATTTGGATTGCTTTTGTTGTACATGTCATTATGGCCTGGACCAACAGCCTCACCGCACTCAAACACCATCCACAAATCCAATACAATAAATGGCAACAAAACGCTTCGAAAACAAAGTAGCCATTGTTACTGGGTCTAGCCGTGGTATCGGAAGAGCCATTGCTTTTGCACTCGGACAACAAGGCGCTAAAATCGTACTCAATGGCCGCGATCAGTCGCGTTTAGAAGAAGTTGCACAGGACCTTATAAAGAATGGCATTTCGGCCATTTACTACAACGGAGATATCTCAGAAGCAGACCAAGCTCAAGCGCTTATTACCGCTGCGGTCAGGCATTTTGGTAAGATTGATATTTTAGTCAATAATGTTGGCATCTCCAGCAGAGGTTATGTTGCAGACTTACATCCGAGTGTGGTAGAGCAAGTATTCAAGAGCAATGTATTTGGCACTATGCACCCAACGCATTTTGCCTTGCCCTATCTCAGGCAAACAAAGGGCCAGGTCGTTTTTATCTCGAGTTTAGCAGGTATCCATGGTTTGCCTGGCCTGGCACCATATAGCGCCTCTAAAATGGCACTCACTTCTTTTGTAGAATCTTTGCGCATCGAGGAAGGCCAACATAAAGTTCATATTGGCTTGCTTCAAGTAGCCATGACAGAAATTGTACACAACAAAGAAGTGGTGGCCGCCGATGGCAGCAAACAAGTCTTGGCAAGTCGCCAAAAGGGAAAAGTGCTTACCATGGAAGAAGTCGCACAAGATTGCCTCAAATTACTTGAGAACCGGAGTTATAAAAAAACCCAAACGCTCATGGGTAAACTCAATCGGATTTTAAATAATGTCTCACCGCTAATTGTGGAGAAAATCCTCAAAGCCAATTTGCATAAATTCGAAGCAAACAGCAAATGATCGGTCAAGATTACCCTAAAATTGAGTGGCAATTTGCCGGACTCGATTTACTCGAGCCAAACGCCATGATCGGCGACCTCATCCTTTTTTCTACAGCCCTCGTTTTAGCGGCTAAAATCAAAACCAATTACCCGCAAAACGATTTCTATACAAATTGGAGACGTTTCTACCGCATATTTGGTTGGAGTTTTCTTTTTGGAGGACTTGGTCACTTATTTTACAATTACCTCGGACTCTGGGGAAAATATCCTTCGTGGCTGCTCGGAATGGTAGCCACCTATTTTTTAACGAAAGGCATGCTCAGTTTATGGCCGAATGTCCAGCAAAAAGCAATCTTTAAAAAAATGGCTTTGGTGCTTTTGGGTATCGGACTTCTTTCAGAATTACTTGTTTTTATCTTTGTAGACATGACCATCGATCAAAGTAAAGGCTTATTTATCCCCACTTTAATAAGCGGCATTGGCTTGATTTTTTCATTGGTCTACGTTGGCATCCACTACCAACGCCAAATCCATTCTGGGTACAGATTCTTATGGATTGCCGCCCTTTTGTTGTTGCCAAGCGCCGTCATTCAAAGCAAAAAAATCAATTTACACCAATGGTTTGACCGCAACGATTTCTCACATGTGCTTTTGTTGCTCAGTTTGATCCTTTATTTTGTCGCCTTACAACGTAGCAAAGAAGCACGCCACTCTATTCTAAAATAATTTGATGATTCCAAATCAAATTGCCTCTTACACTCACAAGATGATACGTGCCACGGGCCAAGAACTGCAAATCAAGTAATTGCAGATTTTCAAAACGTGCAACTTGACGACCCTGTAAATCCAACACCTCAAGTAAATCGACATGCTGACTCAATTGAAACAAACCATTACTCGGATTGGGGTATACCTCAAGATTGGATACGGTAGAATTGCTCAAACCCAACACATCGACATAAACGCTATCTGAAATACTACAACCATTGGCGTCTGTTACAAGAACTGTATACCAACCACCATCGAGATAAACCGCCATGCTGTCTGTTTGAGACGTTGGTCCAGACCAAGCGTATTGATAAGGTGAGACACCACCACTGACCGTAGCTGTAGCCGTACCGTCCAAGCTGCCAGATCCAGAGGCCATAGTGGCATTTAACGTGAGTGCCAATGCAAGCGGCTCGGCAATTTGAAGCGAGAGATTGGGCGCAACACAACCCATAGAATCACTAACCATTAGGACGTAAGTACCGGCAGACAAATTGTTAAATTGACCAGAAGTATTGACTTGCGTACCAATTTGATAAGTATAGGCGCCATTTCCGCCTGTGGCGCTTGCGTTTATTTGGCCATCTGAGAGGCCCGAACACGAAACAGACTGAATGCTGTAATTCGACACAAGTGAATCAGGCTCGGTAATGACATAAGCAAAGGTTGCCGAGCACGGGCGCGCATCGGTTACTGTAACTTCGTATGTTCCTGGACTCAAATTGGCGTTATAAGCCTGACCTACACCGTTGCTCCAATCAAAGGTGTGTGGAGCCAATGCTACACTGACATCAAGATCAATACTGCCATTTGCGGCGCCATTACACGTAACCATTTGGAGCGTGGCGCTATTGACGACTGGTGCTGCGAAAGGTACAAAAACCGAATCTACAACCACGCAGCCATTGGTATGGGTAATGGTAACAGTATTCCAACCCTCAGACGCAGACAAATTAGTTTTACCGCTCACGCCGTTATCCCATAAAAACTGACACGTATTGAACATGCAAGGACAACCAGAACTGTTGACCACTGCCTGACCATTGCTGCCACCTGGGCAAGTTGGCGGCACTACCCCTCCAAAAGTAATAACAAACGGATCGACCAAAGTAGTGGTGTAGATTTCATAGCAACCGGTCTGGTCGGTTACTTGCAAGGTGTAGGTACCAGCAGGTACATTTTGAAGCTGTGGTGCGGTACTGCCATTCGACCATAAATAAGTATAAGGTGCCGTACCTAAATTCGCAATTGGTATAATGGCTCCAGAAGAACTGCCGTTGCACCAAGGTTGCGTGACAGCTACATTGGACAAAATACTTCCGGGACCACAATTCGTGGTAAGGTTGTAATACACACCATTGTTTTGGGTACTGAGGTAGGAAGCCCATGCCAAACCGGCATTTGGAAAAACAGAACTGAGCTCCACCCTATTCAAATATACGCCCTTCCATCCCATTGGATTAAGGCTGTCTTTCTTCACGACATATACCAAATCGAGCAGGTTGTCGTTATCCAAATTGGTAAAAAGCGGTGTTGATCCGATATTGACGCCCGTTTGTTGGCCCCCTAATGGCTGAATGGTTTGCGCAACAAAATCAAAGACTTCCAAACGGTGTTTCCAGACACCACTTTGCATGTAATTCACGGAAAGAATCGCTTCGTCGCGTCCGTCGTTATTGAGATCGATAGCATTACCCGAGGCAAACTGCAGCAAACCAATACTGTCTTTGAGCACTTCTTGACCTGTTTGGCCATCGAGTAACACCTGGTAATAATCGGTATAGGAAGAGCTGGTACCTTTTGCCAAAGACAAAAAGACATCCGGAACAGAATTGCCCGTAAAATTGCCAATAACAGGTTCGGCACTTGACTCAGTGTTGGGTAAGTCGTAGCTCCAATAAGTGCTCCAATTGGCCGCTTTGATTTTTGAAACCTTACCGCCATAAGACTGAATGATGATGTCGTATTGTCCTGAGGCATTTTTGATCAAAGAAGCTGGCGCCACAAAACCTAGTTGTGGGTCAGTCATGAGGGCGATAGAAGGTGCAAGCGTATTATTGAGCAGTGCACTAAGTGGGCAAGCCCAAAAACTGCCGCCGAGTGTTTCACCGCCCGTACCGTATAAAATCCATTGGGTGCCGTTACCTTGTACATCGGCAACTAAAGCAGAACAATACGTTTCTGCGCTATCTGGCACAACGGCTTTGGCCAACAACTGGCCATTCATGCTATTGACGACCATTAGGTGTCCTGGCGGGCGCGTGGTATCCCATACCGGAGCGGCGTGGTCTCCACCATTAGCGACCAAAATATCTTGTACGCCGTCGCCACTGACATCTGCAATAAATTGCGGATTGTAAAAATTATACAAACCGCTGTCTGCAGGGTTCACATTGTATGGAAAATAATCCCAAATGAGCTGACCATTTACCCCGTTGATTGCCAGCAATTGTGCCTGCCGGCCGACCATAAATACATCTTGAATACCGTCGTTGGTGATGTCCTTAAAAACGGCACTTCCAAACACCTCGTTGCGCGCAGGTCGTTTCCACAACAAGGCGCCGTTAGCACCGTTGTAGGCCATGATGCCATTATTGCTGTAAACACCATCTGTGCCCCCGCCAAAAACCACATCCTTGATGCCATCGTTGTTCAGATCACACGCACGAGGCGATGACAACGTCGGGATTGAATCGGTAAAAGACTGCCAGTTTTGAGCAAATGATAAACGCAAAGCAAAAATGGCAATGACAACGAGTAAATTTTTAATCATAGTCTGAAATTTGAACAGTGTAAATTTAGGCAATTATCAGCTGAAAGCATTAAATTTGCAAACGCACCGTTTTCGTGCACAATGGCTCCGTGGCGCAACTGTATAGCGCACTGGATTTCGGCTCCAGCGGTTGGGGGTTAGAATCCCTCCGGGGTCACAAGCGAAAAACCCAGCACGAAAGTGTTGGGTTTTTTGGTTTTATCGCCTTTATAAAATGTATCTTTGCCCATGACTTTTCGCGACCTGAATTTGAAAAAACCGCTTTGGTCTGCCTTGGATGACCTCGGTTACCATACCCCTACCACGATTCAGGCTGCGGGTTTCAATGTCATGATGTCTGGTAAAGATACCATCGGGATTGCCCAAACCGGAACCGGAAAAACACTTGCTTACCTCCTGCCCTGTTTGTGCATGTGGAAATTCTCCAAAGAACCGCATCCGCAAATTTTAATTATTGTACCCACAAGAGAATTGGTGCTGCAAGTAGTGGAACAAGTAGAACAACTCACCACATACATGAATGTAGCTGTTGGCGGTGTCTATGGTGGTGCCAATATGAATACCCAAGCCGCTATGGTATTGCAGGGTCTCGATATTTTAGTCGGGACACCTGGGCGCGTTCACGATTTAGCGGCAAGTGGTTCCTTGCAACTCAAGCAGATCAAAAAAGTGGTCATAGACGAAGTGGACGAAACGCTTAGTCTTGGATTTAGACCCCAACTTCTGAACATTTTTGAATTTTTGCCCACCAAAAAGCAATTTATGGTGTTTTCGGCCACACTCTCCGACGAGGTGGCTGGTTTCTTAGAAAATTACCTGATTTCTCCAGTACGTGTGGAGGCCGCAAGAGCTGGTTCACCGCTCGAAAAAATTGATCAGATGGCCTACCAAGTACCTAATTTTTTATCAAAAATAGAACTATTACATGCCGTACTCGAAGAAGCTACCGCCGAAGCAAAGGTGCTGGTATTTGTTGCTTCGCGGGCTTTGGCCGATTTACTTTATGAAAAAATAGAAGACTTTTACGGCGAATCTTTGGGCATCATTCACTCCAATAAAGCGCAGAATTTCAGATTTGAAGCCGTTCGGGCTTTTCAAGAAGGGCGCATTCGAATTTTGATCGCTACCGACTTAATTGCCCGCGGTATTGATATTACCGACGTCACGCACGTCGTCAATTTTGATTTACCCGATTTGCCAGAAAACTACATTCACCGCATTGGCCGAACCGGTAGAGCTGCGCAAAATGGCATTGCCATTGCATTCGTCACTGAAAAAGAGCAAGCGCATCTTTCTGCAATAGAAGCTTTTATGCAAAAAGAATTGCGCTTCACTGCAGTTCCTGATCGCGTTGAATTCAGTTCAGAATTACTTGAATTTGAAAAACCGAAAACCGATGTTCCGGGCAAATTACTGAAACTACCCAAACGCGAGGTTGGGCCTGCTTTTCACGAGAAAAAAGAGAAGAATAAGAAGGTTAATGTGCGCTACAATCACAAAAAAGCGATGCGCGAGAAATACGGTAAGCCCAAGAAAAAAGGGTCTAAATAAGATCGTACTTCTTTCGAAGCATTTCCAAATAGAGCGCCTCCACTTTGTTTCGGGCCCATGCGGTACGGCGCAAAAAGACCAGGCTCGATTTGATGCTGGGGTCGTGTTTAAAGCAATTGATATTGATCTTAAAAGCCAGGTGCTCCCAACCGTAGTTCTCGACGAGTTCCTCTAAAATTTGAGCCAATTTAACGCCGTGAAGTGGGTTATTGGGTTGTTCTTGCATGAATTATTGCTTTTGCAATTTATGGTAAGATGAATAAGAGAGCAAGAGAACACCAAGTACAAAGAACGGAATGAAGGTCTCACCATTGAAACCATCCACTGCGACAAGACTAATTGCTGCAAAAATAAAATCAAAAACAAAACCAGCATAAGCCCATTCTTTCAGGGTTTTTGGCACTTGTGGAACAATGAGAACTAAGGATCCGAGGACTTTAAACACCGTTAAAGCCACACCAAAGTAAGCGGGGTAGCCTAAATGCGAAATACCTTCTTTGGCCATTTCGGTCTGAGAGGTTAGTGCAGGCATGAGGCCTTGAAACAAAAAAATAAGTGTTGTACTGACCCAGTAGGTAATTTTTGTCGTTTTCATAGACATGGATTTGTATCAAAGATAATTCATCCCAATCAAACGAAGTTTGTTTACTTTACATTTATAGCCTAAATGCGAACATTTTATTGCACGCAATGTTCTATAATTGTTTCAGAATAGACACTTTACACATGCACTTTCAAGAAATTACACAAACACAGCAAGCCTATTTTCGCAGCCAGCGCACCAAATCAACTACTGAAAGAAAGGCGCTATTACAGCAATTCAAAAAAATGCTTGTCGAAAACGAGCAACAGCTTTACAAAGCAGTCCATGCTGATTTTGGCAAATCCGAGCACGAAGCGTTTTTGACTGAGGTAGCCATTTTGATAAAGGATATCGAAGAAGCCCAGCGCTCCTTGGTCAAGTGGACCCAAGCGCAGCGTGTACCCACCAATTTAGTAAACTTACCGGGTCGTTCATTTATTGTACCGGAACCTTTAGGCATTTGCCTGGTTATCGGCGCATGGAATTACCCCATTCAGCTTTCGTTAGCACCTGCAATCGCGGCTCTCGCAGCCGGCAATACGGTCATTTTAAAACCCTCAGAACTCGCCGCCAATTGTGCACAATGCATGGCCGATTTGGTGGCTCAATATTTTGATCCGGCTGTTTTTACGGTGGTTCAAGGTGGCGTCGAAGAAACGCAAGCCTTGCTTGCTGAGCGCTTTGACAAAATCTTTTTTACAGGGAGTCCGGCAGTGGGCCGGGTGGTCTACCAGGCTGCAGCCAAACACCTGACCCCCGTTACACTCGAACTCGGCGGCAAGAGCCCTGCGATCATTACCCAAAGTGCCAACTTACAAATTGCTGTAAAGCGCTTGGTTTGGGCTAAATTTCTCAATGCAGGCCAAACTTGTATTGCACCGGACTATGTTTTTGTACATGCCTCCGTTTACGATACCTGTTTGGAACTATTCAAAAGCCAAATTGCAGCCAACGATTATCGGCTCGATGCACACAACTACGTAAAGATCATCAATGAACGCCATTTAGCGCGTTTGAAAAACCTAATTGATCAAGATAAAATTGCTTTGGGTGGGCAGATCGATGCGTTGAACCGCGTTATTGCACCTACCCTACTTAAAGATGTGCAGTTGACTGACGCCATAATGCAAGAAGAAATATTTGGTCCGTTGCTTCCGCTCATTAAGTACCAAGATTTTGAAGAAGTCTTGCAGTACATCGAAAACAACGAAAAACCGCTATCGGCCTATTTGTTCTCCAATGACCCAACCGAACAAAAAAAATGGGAACAACGACTATCGTTTGGTGGTGGCTGCATCAACGATGCCATTATGCACATCACCAACCCCAATTTACCCTTTGGCGGCGTCGGTCAGAGCGGAACCGGAAGCTACCATGGCAAAGCAGGTTTTGATACTTTTTCACATTTCAAATCTGTTTTCAAAAAGCCAACCGTTTTTGAAGTACCTTTGAAATACCCACCTTACACCTCAAGTAAAATGGCTTGGATCAAACGTTTACTTCGCTTTTCATGAATCCGATTGCAAAATTAGCCGGTGTAGGTAAAGAATACCAAGTTGGAGACCAAACAATAGTGGCGCTGCAGCCGGTCGATCTCGAAATTCGTTCCGGTGAGTTGCTACTGATTATTGGTCCTTCTGGATCTGGCAAAACCACCCTACTTTCCTTATTGGGCTGCGTCATTTACCCATCCTATGGTCAACTTTGGGTCAAAGATCAGCTCATCAATTCACTCTCTTCCAATGAGCTAGCCGCTTTGCGCTTGAATACCATTGGCTTTGTTTTTCAGAGTTTCAATCTGATTGCACCGCTCAATGCCCTCGATAACGTCATGATGCCGCTGCAGTTGAAAAATCTGCCCAGGCAAACGGCCAAACAAAAGGCACTGGCAGCCCTAGAACTAGTTGGGATGTCTGATCGCAAAAGCAACTTACCCAAACAACTCTCAGGTGGTCAACAGCAACGAGTCGCCATTGCGCGCGCACTCGTTACTGATCCGCAGCTCGTGCTCTGCGACGAACCAACCGCTTCTCTCGACGCCAATTCTATTTCTACAGTGATGCAAGAACTCGTCAACCTAGCGCGCAACGGTAAAGCAGTGTGTGTAGTTACCCACGACCCAAGGTTATTGCAATATGCCGACCGCATCATTGAAGTAGACGCCGGCCGTGCCACCGAAATTTCCAAAACAGATTTATCTCAAAAATTAGCCATTCATTGATATGCATTTCAAAATAAGCTCCCTCGTTCTTTTAACACTTATACTGAGCTCTTGCGGTAGTAAGGAAGCACCTGTTAAACTCGAAAAATACAAAGTCAACAAAATTGATCAAATCATTGGTGTTGCCCGCATAGAACCCGCAGCAAAAATCAGCCCTATTGGCTCCGAAAGTGCAGGCAAAATCGTGCAAATTCATGTCCAAGAAGGTCAATTTGTTAAAAAGGGAACCTTACTCCTTACTTTGGATCAGTCCCTCGACATCGCGCAGCTTCAGCAAAGCGAAGCCAAGATGCTCACCAAACAACAGCGTAGCAAGAGTTTAGAGGCTAAAATTGCCGCGCTCGAACTCAAGATTGAAATCGCCGATGCCGAACGCAACCGCGACCGCAACTTAGCCAATGCGCAGGCAGGCACCCAAAAAGCAGCTTTCGATTCGGAAAACACTTATAAAAATCTCAAAGCCGAACTTGCTATTGCCAAAGCAGACTTAGCTGAAGCCAACGCGGCGCTTGGCGAAACTAAAATGGAATTGAATTACACGAAGAAGCTATCAGACAAAAAAAATATTTATGCTCCTGCCGATGGCATGGTCCTCAATTGGGATGTCAAACAAGGCCAAGCAGTTACCATTGGTAACAAACTCGGCGACTTCGCACCCAAAGGTGACCTCATCGCAACAACAGAAGTCGATGAATTATTTGCCATGAAAGTGAAAAACGGCCAGCGCGCGGCCATCAACATTCAAGGGACCAAAGAACGTTTAAGCACCGGAACCGTTGTTTATTGCGCTCCCTACTTATCTAAAAAATCTATTTTCAATGACCGTGCCGACAACCTCGAAGATCGCAGGGTACGCGAGGTACGAGTGCGCATTGACCAACCAGAAGCAGTGCTCATTGGCAGTAGAGTTGAATGCATTATTAGCCTCAAATAAAAATGCAGTTACTTCGTACCGCACTTAAATTCATCAGATTCGACAAACCAAAAAGCGTGGGTGCGCTTTTCGGGGTCATCATTTCTATCTTCTTGGTAGGCCAACAAACCGGTATTTTTACCTTCCTGACCAACGCCATGTGCTATTTTGTACGCGTCAATGACGGCTACATTTGGGTTACCGACAACAAGACAGAAAATGTCAATGCACTTGCTCCAATAGACGTTCGTTTGGGCTTTGAAATGGAGAGTTTACCGCACATTAAAAAGGCACACCAATTTGTTTTGGCCAGTGGCGCAGCGCGTTTTCCAGACGGCACAGCAGCGGGGCTCAGTATTGTTGGCGTAGAACTACCTGAATTCAATGGCATCCAACAAGGTATTTTTACAGATGGTGGCCCCCAAGACCTTATTTCGGACGGAGCGGTTTCTGTCGATTATTTTGATGCCAAAGCGCTGGGCAATCCAAAAAAAGGCGACTATTTCGAGCTCAACAATAAACAAGTGCGCATTGCCGCCCTTACCAAAGGAGCGCGCTCTTTTGGAGGGGGCCTTATTTCCTACACCACCATAGACCGCGCGCGCTTTTTAGGCAATGTTTCGAATTCGAAAACTTCAGCCTTTTTAGTAGAAGTTGACCAGCCCAAAAATATGCAGAAAGTTGTCGCGTCGATCAATGCCAACATTCCTGGAGTGAAAGCCTGGATGCCCACTGCGTTTAAAAACCAAACCATAATAACCGTACTCAAGTCCAGCGGCATTGCCTTTTCGTTCGGCACACTCATCATTTTCGCACTTATTTCTGGTTTCATCATCATTGGCCTTACGCTCTACTCTGCGGCCATTGACCGCATCAAAGATTACGGCACACTAAAAGCCATTGGCGCCACAAATGGTTATATCCGCAAACTTATTTTGATGCAGGCCACCTTGTACGCAATTGTCGGCTTTATGATTGGTTATGCCCTCATCGAAGGATTCAGAAATGGCATCGCCAATGCCGGAACCTTGTTTACTTTTTCACCGGCAATAAAGTTTGGTTTCTTTGTCATCACGGCCGTGATCAGTATTTCGGGCACTTTGTTTGCCATCCGTAGAATTACTAAATTAGAACCTGCTTCTGTATTTAGGAATTGATCACCAATGTTTCACAAATTTCCGCTTATCCTCAAAATAGGCATTGTATGCTGTAGTACACTATTTGCTTTAAGTTGCGCAATTTGGATTTATTGTTTTGAACAAGCAAGGCCCTCTTTTCTTTTAGCGGCTTTGTTAGAATTTATCCTGACATGGAGCCTCATCTTTGGTGCATTTGTATTTTTTCAAACCTTCAAGTACTTTCGATTACCGCAACGCTATTACCGCCAACTTCCTTTTGAAAAAACCGCTTTTTTTAGGCGAATTGGTGTACTACAATTCAGAAAAATTTTGATTAACTCCTTTTTTAGATACCTGAACCCAAGGGTTTACGTCAGAAAAAGGAGCCGTGATGAGTTTTTTCGGTTGATCGAAGAAACTAAGCAAGCAGAGACCTCTCACCTCCTCTCTGGTTTGGTCACTTTTATTTTTCAAATATTGTACCTATTCAATGACCATTTTTTGTCCTTTTGTCTATTGAGTTTCTTTAATCTTGTTTTTAATTTGTATCCGCTGCTTTTACAACGCTGTAACCGCTTTCAATTTTTAGCGAAACTCGATAAGTTTAGCTAATTTTGAATCCTCATGGAGCAAAACGAACCCACGCGCATCAATAAATACCTTAGTGAAGTTGGCTATTGCTCGAGAAGAGCTGCGGACAAACTCATCGAGCAAGGTCGTGTGCGTATCAATGGCCAGGTTCCCGAAATGGGTACCAAAGTGCTGCCAGGAGATGTGATTACCGTGGATGACGAAGCTATTGGTGCACCCCAAGAAGCGTTTATTTACATTGCTTTCAATAAGCCTGTGGGTATTGTGTGTACCACTGATCATATCCGCGAGAAAGACAATATCATTGATTTTATCAATCACCCTAAACGAATTTTTCCGATTGGCCGCCTAGATAAACCCAGTGAGGGTCTTATTTTCCTGACCAACGACGGCGATATCGTCAATAAAATTTTACGGGCGCGCAATCACCACGAAAAAGAATATGTGGTAACCGTGAATAAACCGATAACCAAAGATTTCATTCATAAAATGAGTAACGGCCTTCCTATTTTAGGTACACGGACCCGCAAGTGTGTCGTCAAGCAAACAGGCAGCCATACCTTTACGATTATTCTTACCCAAGGCCTCAACAGACAAATTCGCCGAATGTGCGAATATTTAGATTATCGCGTGAGTAAACTCAAGCGCATTCGCATCATGAATATCCAACTAGATGTGCCCGTGGGCCAATGGCGCTACCTCAATGAAGACGAAATTTTAGTCATTCAATCTATGGTTTCCGACAGTTCCAAGACGTTTGAATAAACTTCTTTATTGCTTCACCAATCGTTGGGTAAAAACTTGGTCGGCATATTTGCTTTTCAACAAATAGGCACCAGGTGCTAAATGATTCAAGTCCAAAACTTGTTTTGTTTGCCCTTCTATAACGCCATTTAAAAGCAATTTACCATTGATGTCGTGTAGTTCGTAGGTCAATGGCTTGTCCAGAGCTGAGCTCAGGTGAAGCTCATTGCTGAACGGATTCGGATATAAAAGGACCCCATTAGTGATTGATGTTTCATCTAGCGCCAAACTGTTATCGTTTTCACAGAGTTGACGTACTTCATCGTAGTTTAATGCCCGATTCCACAAGGCCATCTGATCCATTTGACCATTGAAATACGTTCCCATGGGACTGACAGGATTGCCAATATAGCCTCCAATTCTAGATTCTGTATTGGAATAGATCATGTTCGTGGCGCCAGTACCTTGGTAAGTTCCGTTTTGCAACTCACAATCAATGTAAATTTGCATGTCAAAAGCGCCTTTTATGATGGCAACAATATGATGCCAAGTGTTGGTGCTGATGCCGCTATTGGTGCAAAACGAACGGCGATTACCTGGACTCGCATTTCCTAAGCCGGCACTAATGTGCGCTGAAACCTGACCCGTATTTGGTGCAATATTCAAACAATAGCCGTAATAGTCATTATAAATATTATCGCTGCGGAACACCTCATTAGTGGTTGCCAAAGACTGCAAATTGACCCATACCGAAATGGTAATCGGTAAAGGAACCTTCACCGCATTGTCATTAAACACTAAATAGTGCTGATTTCCAAAGGCCAAACCGTGATTTGAAAGCCCAACTCGATCAGGTACGAAGGTGGTCCCGAATGGCGTTAGGTTAATCGCGCTCGGTCCTAAATCGTTGTAGTTTTGATCAAAAGGAAACATGGCAATAAGACCGTTCGTCAGCTGGGCATTTGTAAAAGAGACAAATAAAACAAAAAATAAGGAGAGAGACAGTTTCATGTAAAGCATGTTTAATTTCAACAATTTAAAAGACGAAATGAGGTGAAATCATTTACCTCAGCTCCTCAAACAACAATTCCACTTTCGGATCCAAAACATAGGTGCAATTCTGCATCGCATTTAATTCTGGTAACAGAAAACTATTATTCCTATTACTGATCATTAGCTTCTTCTGAGCAACGAGTTGGCCATTTTGGTAAAACGATACCATTAACGGAAAACTAAAAAAAGATGCTTGTACTTGCTCGACATCGAAAAAAACTTGGCCCGCATTTTCTCTAAACTTGACGGCAATAATTGGATGGCCTGGTTGATACAACCATTGATCGAAGAAAGCGCGGAGGTCAAGTTGGAAATCTCCTTCGAGTTGGGCCAACATCACTTTACAAAAATCTTCGGTAGAAGCATTTTGGTGTTTAAACAATTGGTAATAGGCGCTCATCCCTGAAAAAAAGGCGCGGTCACCCATTTGTAGGCGCGTCATGTGGAGTACCCAGGCGCCTTTTTGATAGGCGTTCGTATTGAGTAGCGCATTCAAATCAGTGGTAAGCGAATCGACCAAAGGGCGCTTGAATTGTTGATAAAAGCGCAAGACTTTATTACGGTCTTGGGCAAGTTGGGCTTTAAAAGCGAGGTCGCCTTCGGATTCACGGATGTATAAATTGGTAAGAAAGGTGGCGAAACCTTCGCTCAACCAAAGATGTGACCAGTCCGACTCCGTGACCGCATTGCCAAACCATTGATGTGCAATTTCGTGCGCTACCAAATGCGCGCTGCGCAAATCTGCGTTCAAGGAATTTTCATCGTAGAAAATACAACCGGCGTTTTCCATGCCGCCATACCTCGTAGTAGACTGCACGTTCGTGAGGCAATGGTATGCATAACTGCCAAAAAGTTGGATGTAAAAATCGGTTACCTTTGGGGCCACATCAAAAAATGTGGCCAAGGCCTTTGCGCTATCTTGCGGGTAAACTCTTGCACTAATCGGAATTCCGTCGAGCACCCCAATTTCTTTACTTACAAAATCTGCCACACCAATGACGGCCACTTTTGTGGCAATGGGCTCGTCCATGCGGTAGGTCCACTCCATTAGACGACCATTTTCTTTTGAGATTTTTGAGGACAAAACACCATTGGCAACAACCGTATATTTTGGTGGGGTCAGGACTTTGAACTGATAGGTCGCTTTATCGGATGGATGGTCATGACAAGCATACCAGTTTCGAGCCCTATTGGGCCAATTATCGGCAAAAATGGTGGGCTCATTGAATTTATTTTCTCCAATGATAAGACCATCTTGGGGTTCGCCGTTTAACTTAATGAACAGTTGAATATCTCCTGTTTGCAGTTGTACCGGCAAGTCGATGATCAAATGTGTGGCGCTTTGTTTCCATTTTACATTTTGATAAGGTGCTGTAACACTTGTGACGGTCATGCCTGGAATATGATCATGCGGGCCAATTAAGTCTAATTTCAATTCCGAAGTAGGTGCCAAAAGCCTAATTTGCAGCGCTTCGATTACTGTAATTTGCTTTTCATCAGGACTTAAAATGAGCTGCAAATCATAGTGGCTGACATCAATGTTGGACTGACCTAAAAAAGTAGCGGTCCATAATGTGAAAAATGAAATAAAGAACGTTCTCATAGGCCAAATAAGACGCCTTCTTTTAATGAATAAGGCGAGATGTAAATTTGTTGGATTTTTGCTTGTTGAATGACCCAACGGGTTTTAATGGCCGCGAGTGGAGCCATGCGTTTGCGAATCGGTATGATATGTGCATTGCCGTCGCGCTCGGCTTGTGTCGAAGCAATGATGCGATCCAACATCTTTTTAAATTCAACAATATCAACCTCAACGGAAGTACCATTTGGATCAAAAATTTCTTGGGCAAGCAACTCATAAAAAGTCTCAAAACTGCCAGAAGCGCCAATCAAAACACTTGGTATCGCTTGATTAAAAAAAGAGCCACATTTTTGTTGTAAATAAGCCTCTATTTTGGCGACATCCGCTGGTGAAAAAGGATCTTGGCAATCAAAAAGTTGAAACATACGAGAAACCCCAATATCGAAGGACTGCGCTAAAATAGGACCGCCGACATCGGAAGCGATGAATTCCGTAGAACCGCCGCCAATATCCATAATTAAAGCCGGCGTTGTAAATTCATGGGTCAATTTTACCCCGTTATAAATGAATTGCGCTTCTTGCAGGCCAGAAATAATTTCAATTTTAATATTTAATTCTTTAGCAACCTTTATGACGAATTCAGCTGAATTGGTGGCATCTCGGAGTGCGGATGTCCCGATTGCACGTATGAAATCAACTTCCCATTGAACGCATAATTGCTTGAAATATTGGAGGGCTGCAAAGGCCCGTGTCATGGCGGCATCGCCAATCCGATTTTCATTGATGCCGTCCATACCGAGGGCAACACCTTCTTTGGTCTGAAAGAGCACACGGCGCGTTGCTATTTCAGCGATGAGCAAATTGAAGGTATTGGTGCCCAAATCGATGATGGCCCGGCGCATATTCTTTAGAATTTAAGAATTGATTTGCGGTACCAGCGCGCTGCCAAAGCCAATAATGCAAATGCACAAAAAAGCAACAACAATAAACTCAATAAAACCTTGGTGTAGGCGGCAAGACTCAGGCCTTTCGCCATAGAGATCAGCGCCAAAACCGGCGAACTAAATGGTAAGAAACCGAGTATCTCGGTAAGGGTACTCGCTGGAAAATAAATAGCGTAGATCCCAGAGAAGAGGCCAAAACTGACTAAGAACAGCAAAGGAAATAAAAACTGTTGGCCATCGGCTTCAGCACTACTGCGCGCTCCTAATACTGCAAACAAAGCACCATAAAATAAAAAGCTTGCTACAAAAAAGAGCAAGAAATGTACAATCAAAGATGCGAAGGGTAGCTGTTCAAAAACCAAAGAAGACAACGGATTGAGGCGTTGAGGTGCGCTTTGCCCCCAATTGCTGGGATCAAAGATGTCCACGAAAATGGTTTCTTGCAAAAACCAAAACCCCATTGCTAATAATAAAATCCAACCCAACATTTGAAGCAGGGCTACAAAGCCTATGCCTAGAATTTTACTGAGCATGAGCTGCCCTGGCTTTACACTTGCCAGCAAAACTTCTACAATGCGGTTGCTTTTTTCACGTACGGTTGCCCGAAAAATGGTCATGCTGTACAACGCAACGAAAAAGAGCACAAAAGCACCGAGAACAAAACCGGCCCACGAATTGGCTTCCTTTGACTCATTTTTAGGGTCTTTTAGATCCCGAAAATCAAAGATAAATCCTTGTTTAATTTGACGAAAAGCTTGTTCGGTAAGGTTGGAGTGCTGGGCAGCAATAAGTTCTTCCATGCGGCGCTCTACTTGAAATTTAAGCTGCATTCGGGCATCGAGGCCGAGCTGGTCTCGAAAAAAAACAAAACATTTTTTATTGTTGAGCACTTTCTCATTGAGTTCTAGTAGCACGTCAAATTCTTGGTAAGCTTTACCTTTTTGAAATTCCGTTAGTTCTAAGTAATCATCGATAAAAAAATAGTGAATTTGTTGCTCTTCTTGGGCCATGAGGCGATGAGACATGATTTGGCCTGGATCTGCAATGAGTACATTGAGCTCTTGTTTACCTTGATCTGCTGCTTTGAGTAAACCGATCAATAAGAGAAGCACCACAATAGGCCCCAAAACAAGCATATACCAAAACCCTTTTTGACTGAGTCTTTCTTGGATTTCTCTTTTGGTGAGTAGGAATAAATTAGACATTTTGGGCTGCTTTTAGAGAAATCAAATCAATAAATACCTCTTGCATAGAAGGCTGCACCTGAGACAAATGCTCGACTTGCACTTGTTCTTGCAAGCTGCGCATGAGGTCGTTGAGCGTACGCCCTCCTCTGCTTTGAAGGGTACATTCAAAAAGGCCTTCTTCGAGTTCTTTTTGAGTGAGCAGCGTGAAGTCGGTCCAGAGGGCATTGGCAAAACTGAGCATGTTTCCTTTAAACCGCACTTCAATAAGACCTTTGGAATGCATGCGACGTAACTGTTGAACCGCATCTTGAGCCAAAACCTGACCGTTGTGTAAGAGCGCGGCGTAATCACAGACTTCGTCGACGCTTTTCATGTTGTGAGTGGACAAAATAATGGTGGTGCCCTGTTCTTTGAGCGCCTTGATCTCGTTCATGATGAGCTCAACATTGAGCGGATCAAAACCAGATAAGGGTTCATCTAGGATAAGTAATTTAGGCTGATGAACTAAAGCTGCAATGAATTGTACTTTTTGAGCCATCCCCTTGGAAAGCATTGCAATGCGTTTGTGCTGCCAGTCATTCATTTCGAAATGTTGCAGCCAGTGGTCGACATTTCTTGCAGCCGCTGTTTTACTCAGGCCTCTGAGTTGGGCAAGAAAGAGTAAATGTCCGCGTACGGACATGGTTTTGTACAAACCACGCTCTTCGGGTAGATAACCAATTTGGCGAAGATGAGCAGGTTCTAATGGCTTTCCTTCGAAGTAAACCTGACCGCTATCTGGATTTAGAATTTGATTGAGGATGCGAATAAGCGTGGTTTTGCCAGCGCCGTTGGGACCCAACAAGCCAAAAATGTGACCTTTGTTGACCTCCATACTAACCGCATCTAGGACCAACTTACGGTTATAGGATTTACTAACTTCAGCGATTTGAATCATGAGTTAAAGCTAAGAAAAATCCGAACTAGCGCAACGACTTGAGCGGTTTCCAGCCTAATTTTTTAGCAAGCACAAAATACAGAAAAGCAAAAGTGAGTGCGCCTGAAAGTAATTGTATCGTTAAATTGCCCGGCGGACGTTCATCGATAAATAAAGCATCGGTCCGAAAAACATGCCAGCCACTGGTGAGCACCAAAACACCAAAAAGGTTATTAAAAACATGAAAAGCAATGGCCAACTCTGCACCTTCATCTTGGATACTGATCAGGGCCATGAATACACCTGCCATAAAATAATAGAGAAGAATACCAGGGCCGAGTGCATTTACTTCAGGGTTAGAAATATGCATAAACGCAAACATCAATGAACTGATGGTCAAACTAATCCAGGGATTGTTGGTACGTAAATAGAGGCCTTGAAGGGCATAAATTCTAAAAATCAATTCTTCGGCAGCAGCCTGAAAAGGCACCATAAGAATTGCCACAAATAGCAAGGGCCAAAAAGAGGCCGCCTTGAAATTCCAAGTGAGTTGATCTGTTGCCCCAGAGATAACAACGTCGAGAAAAGTATATGCACCAAAAAAAACGAGCAAAAAAGCACTAAACCCCAAAAAGCGTTTCCAACGAAAACGGGGTGCCGATGTAAAAATACTTTGTAGACCTCTTTTGTGGGCGTACATTAAGTACAACACCAAGCCAAAAAAAACGAGTAAAAAAGGAATGAGCACACCAATGAGTAAGCGCAATGAACCGTATGCAGCTATGAAGTCAGTTTGCGCTGGATCGAAAAGCGCGCCTGGGAAGTTGTATTTGACATCTAGCAACATTGGGATGTTACCGAGTATGTACAACAAGATGATCAGGGCAATACCACCTAGATAAAGGCCAGTCGAATTGCGCCCCTCTTTTACCAGTTCTAGAAATTTCATTAACTAAAGATGTCGCGCATGCGGCTAAAAAAGCCTTTGTCTTTTTGCGCTTTGTACGGATCGAAGTTTTCGGAATCGCGGAGTTTTTCGAGGAGCTCTTTTTCTTCCTTACTGACGCTCGTTGGCGTGTACACATGTAAGTGAACGAAAAGATCGCCGGTGCCATAACGCTGTACACTTGGCAATCCTTTGCCACGCAAACGCAGTACCTTTCCACTTTGGGTACCAGCATCGACTTTTATTTTGACCTTGCCACCTACCGTTGGCACTTCAATAGAGGCACCCAGCACGGCATCTGTGAAGTGCAAGTAGGCATCATAATGAAGATTTTCACCCTCGCGTCGGAGTTCGTCGTGAGCCACCTCTTCAATGACTACAATGAGATCGCCAGGGGCACCATTGAAAGGCCCTGCGTTTCCTTTTCCACGAACACTGAGTTGCATGCCGTCTTCTACGCCAGCTGGGATTTCAATTTCAATGATTTCTTCTTGTTTGCGCAATCCTTGTGCATCCGCGTCAGCAGGCTTGGTATCGATGCTTTTTCCGGCACCCTGACAAACATGACACGCAGATTGTGTTTGCATAGCGCCTAAAAAAGTTTGCGCCACGCGTGTGATGCGGCCAGTACCCTGACACGTTGGGCAGCTTTTGAAAGTAACGCCGTCGGCTTGCACCAATTTATTGACTTTGATTTTTTTCTTGACCCCTTGCGCAATTTCTTCTAGGGTAAGTTTCATTTTGACACGAAGATTGGTGCCTTTCACAACGCGTGAACCGCCTCGGCTACCACCAAAACTACCACCAAAAGCGCCGCCAAAGATATCGCCAAACTGAGAGAAGATGTCGTCCATGTTCATGCCGCCACCAAAACCACCTGCGCCTCCCATTCCGGCGTGTCCGAAGCGGTCATATTGTGCTTTCTTCTCAGGGTTGCTCAGGACTTCATAAGCCTCGGCGGCCTCTTTGAATTTTTCTTCAGCACTGGCGTCGTCGGGGTTTTTGTCGGGATGGTATTTTAAGGCCAATTTTCGGTAAGCCTTTTTGATTTCGGATTCGTCAGCATTTTTGCTAACGCCCAATACTTCGTAGTAATCGCGCTTGTTACTCATGGTTTATTTATTGTCCAACGACAACCTTTGCAAAACGCAAAACTTTGTCATTGAGGTAATATCCTTTTTCTACGTCATCTATAACTTTGCCTTTTTGATCCTCGGTTGGCGCTGGAATATTCGCTATCGCTTCGTGCAAATCGGCGTCAAAAGGTTGGTCTTTCGCTTCCATTTCTTTGAGGCCTTTAGAAAGCAATATTTGCTTGAATTTTGCTTGAATGAGCTTGAAGCCTTCGCGCAAAGCGGCCACGTCGTCGAGCTGCTCGTTGTTGGCAATGGCGCGTTCGAAATCGTCTAGAACCGGTAACAAGTCCTTGAGTAAACTGCCGTTTGCAGAGGCAATGAGGTCTAATTTTTCTAGATTGGTCCGACGGCGGTAGTTGTCAAATTCAGCGTAGAGTCGGACAAATTTATCCTTGTATTCGTCGACAACTTCTGTGGCCTGATCCTCGGTATTTACGGTTTCTTCTTGCTGCATTTCTTCTGGGTTTTGGCCTTCATGAGCAGCGTTAGTTGCTGTGCTTTCTTGCTGTGCTTCGTTAGGTAGCTCGTTTTCGACTGACATTTTTACGTGTTTTGATTTGAATTGCGAATAGACAAATAACAGACCAAGCCGCTATTTAGGACAAGCTGACATGCATTGGCTGACATTTTGTGTCAAAAAAGCAGTTTTTTAGTTCTTGCCCAAAGATTGTGTAATTTTAGCACACGAAAAAATCCTCGAACATGAAAAAAATCCTCTTCGCTTTTTTACTTTTAAGTCCATTTACAAAAGCACAACTGCTTTTTGAGATCTCTGGAAATGGACTTACTCAAAAATCCTACTTGTACGGCACCATTCATATGCTGCCCAAAGACCAATTCGAGCTCAGCAATAGTCTCAAGCGCGCTTTCGATGCATCGGCTACAATTGCGATGGAAGTGGACCTCAATATGGGCGCTGCAGAGAAATTAGCCTTAGCCCAACAAGTACTCTTGCCAGAAGGAAAAACACTTCAGGATTACATGCCCGAGCAGGACTATATCAAACTCAAAATGTATTGTTTGGATTCCCTCAACTGGAGCGTCTCCAAATTTGAACGCAGCAGTAAACTAAAGCCTATGTTTTTTTCGAGCATTCTGATTCAAGAAAGCATGAGCAATATGGCCTCGTACGAAATGGAATTCAACAAAATGGCCAAGAAAAAGAATAAAAATACAATGGGGCTTGAAACGATTCAATTTCAATTGAGTCTGTTTGACCAACTGCCCATGCAAACGCAAGTAGAAATGCTCCAGGCAGACCTCGACAGCGAACTAAAGAACTTCGACACCTTACTTGCCTGTTATTTAAAAGAAGACCTCGAAGCACTTCAAGTTCTCATGAATGCCGAGACTGCTGCTTATCCTGAATTCAATGAATTGCTATTGGTCAACCGCAACAAAAGCTGGATAGCACCAATGGCACAGCAAATGCAAAAAGAAAGCACCTTTTTTGCAGTTGGTGCAGGCCACTTGGGCGGTCCAAATGGCGTGCTAGAACTGTTGAAACAAAAAGGCTATACCGTTACGGCTATTAACCAAAAATAAACATGAGCCTTCAAGAACAATTTCAACAAATTATTGAATTTCGTCGCAGTAACCGCAAATTTGATCCTAACGTACCTGTACCTGAAGCAGTTATTGAACGCAGTTTAAAACGCGCCATTCTCTCGCCCAACTCGAGCAACATGCAACTCTGGAGTTTTCATTGGATTCATTCGCCAAGCGAAAAAGAAAAAGTGGCCGAACTTTGTCTTGGTCAGTCTGCCGCGCGTACCGCCCAGGAATTGGTGGTCTTTGTGACCCGACCCGACCAATGGCAGGCCAGAAAAAATTGGCATTTAGCGCAAGTCAACAAAGAAATCAAAGGTGAGCCCACTAAAGCACAGAAAATGATGCTGCAATACTACGGCAAGGTCATGCCTTTGCTTTATGCAGCAGATCCCTTCAGGGTTATTGCTGCGCTTAGACTGACAATCAGCTTTTTTGGTGGTTTGTTTAAGCCTTTTTACCGCACCGGCGGCGCTTCAGCCGTCTCTGTAGTCACCCATAAATCTTGTGCGCTAGCGGCCCAGACTTTTATGCTTTCAGTTGCTGCAGAAGGTTTTCATAGTTGCCCCTTAGAAGGTTTCGACGCCAAACGACTCAAAAGTTACCTAAAGCTTCCGTATCGGGCAGAAATCAATATGGTGGTGGCTGTTGGGCTGGGTACCGAACCTGGCATTTGGGGTGAGCGCGTTCGGGTTCCCTATGAAGAAGTTGTTGAGAAGATCTAGGTTAAGTTATTTTATTTCAAGTAATTGCGAATACCGACTCGAAGAGCTGGTTTGACCTGACCCAGCGCTTCTATGAGCGCGATTTGCGCCCTGACCTCTACATCAATTTCTGGATATTTTTTGCGCAATCTTTTCAAATGATACAAGGCGTAAACCCGGTTTGCAACTTTGATGTCGGCGTCCTGAAAAAGACGAAAGTACAAATCTAGAAGTGACCCTGCGTTTTTTTCTCGCTGGGGAAAGCTCAGCAAAACCACAAGCAAACTGCGTTGGATATCGTGCTTGGTCGTTTGTAGCAAGCCCTCTTCTAATTGATTTTGAAATTTGTAGAGCAATTGTGGCTTTGACTTGGCAATATGCACCAAAAGCCAAGCGCTATACGCCGGTATAGGATGTTTTTTGTCTGAAAATACGAGTTGTATCAAGAGGGGAATCAGCTCTGGACTATCCAGAAAAAATTGATGGAAAGACGTAAAATGAGGCTTTTTAGCACGGGCTAAAATCAGCGCTTCGATTTCACTACATTCCAACACTATTCCGCTTTTGGATCCGCTTTTTTCTTACCTGGTTTCGCTTTGTCGATGCTCAATTTCAAGGCGTCTTGACCACTTTCAAAATCGAGGACAATGGTGTCGCCTTCTTGCAAATTGGCATTGATAATTTCTTCGGCAAGCGGATCTTCGATGTATTTTTGAATGGCGCGTTTGAGTGGACGCGCACCAAATTTTTCGTCGTAACCTCTTTCGGCAATGAAATCTTTGGCGGCCGCTGTGCAGCTGACGTGGTAGCCTAGATTACCAATGCGCAAGAGTAGTTTTTCGAGTTCGATGTCGATGATCAGGTGGATGTCTTCGCGTTTGAGAGACTTGAACATAATCATGTCGTCGACGCGGTTCAAGAACTCTGGAGAAAAAGCTTTTCTGAGTGCATTTTGCACTACCGACAATGCGTTTTGCTCTTGTGCATCTTGCTGGGCTTTGGTTCCGAAGCCGACACCTGTTCCGAAATCGGCTAATTGGCGCGCACCGATATTAGAGGTCATAATCAGGATGGTGTTTTTGAAATCGATTTTTCGACCCAAACCATCGGTCATGTGGCCGTCGTCTAGCACTTGCAACAACAAATTGAAGACATCAGGGTGCGCTTTTTCGATTTCGTCGAGCAAGACAATGGCATATGGCTTGCGGCGCACCTTCTCGGTTAATTGCCCTCCTTCTTCATAGCCGACATAGCCCGGAGGCGCCCCAACGAGTCGAGAGATCGAGAATTTCTCCATGTATTCGGACATATCTACCCGAATAAGTGCGTCGTCTGAATCAAATAAGTTTTTAGCGAGAATTTTGGCAAGTTGGGTTTTACCAACACCTGTTGGCCCTAAAAAGAAGAATGAACCAATTGGCTTGTTGGGGTCTTTGAGCCCAGCTCGGTTGCGTTGTATGGCACGCACCACTTTGGCAACAGCTTCATCTTGGCCAATGACCTTACCTCTAATGGTTTCGGCCATTTTGACAAGTTTACCGAGTTCAGATTCAGAAATTTTGGTGACCGGAACACCGCTCATCATGGAAACCACTTCGGCAACGTTTTCTTCGGTTACAACCACACGGTTATTCTTGGCTTCTTCTTCCCATTTGGTTTTAGCAGCTTCGAGTTCTTCTTGAAACTTGCGCTCGGCATCGCGGAGCTCGGCAGCCTTTTCGTATTGCTGAGAACGAATGACCTCTGCTTTTTGGCCTTTAAGCGCTTCGATCTGCGCTTCGATATCGGTAATTTCTTTGGGAACGTGTAAATTGGTGATGTGCACCCTTGAACCGACTTCGTCGAGCGCATCTATCGCTTTGTCTGGTAAGTGGCGATCGGTGATGTATCGCTCGGTAAGTTTAACACAAGCAGCAATAGCTTCGTCGGTGTAGCGCACGCTATGGTGATCTTCGTAGCGCTCTTTGATGTTGTTGAGGATCTGGATGGTTTCGTCAATGCTGGTAGGTTCTATGATGACCTTCTGAAAACGACGCTCTAAGGCACCGTCTTTTTCGATGTATTGACGGTATTCATCCAGGGTAGTTGCACCGATGGCTTGCATTTCGCCTCTGGCCAGTGCCGGCTTGAACATATTAGAGGCATCTAGCGAACCGCTTGCACCTCCAGCACCGATAATGGTGTGGATTTCATCGATAAACAAGATGATATCCGGGTTTTTCTCGATTTCTTGCATGACTGCTTTCATGCGCTCCTCAAACTGACCGCGGTATTTGGTACCGGCAACCAATGAAGCGAGATCGAGAGAAACGATGCGCTTGTTAAATAAAATGCGCGATACTTTGCGTTGCACGATACGCAATGCCAAACCTTCTGCAATGGCCGATTTACCAACACCTGGTTCACCGATCAAGATGGGGTTGTTCTTTTTGCGACGCGATAAAATTTGGCTTACGCGTTCGATTTCTTTTTCGCGACCGACAATTGGATCCAGACGGCCTAGCTCTGCCATTTTAGTGAGGTCGCGACCAAAATTATCTAAAACAGGCGTTTTGGATTTAGGGTCGGCGCTTTTGCGCTGGGCTTGCGAGAAATTCTCTTCGTTTTCTTCTTGGCCTGAGCCAGGAAACTCAGCGTTTGGTTGTTGTTTTTCTTGGAGCATAAGTTCGTATTCGTCGCGGGCGTTTTCGTACATAACGCCGTATTTGTTTAATATTTGGCAAGCAACGCTGTCTTCGTAACGCAAGATTGTCAGCAGTAAGTGTTCGGTACCAATGATACTTTGTTTGAATTCTTTGGCCTCTAGATAGGATTGCTTGATGATGTTCTCAGCTTGTTTAAGTAGCGGTAAGTTCAGGTTGACCAATTCACGGACCGCCGTTTTGGAGAGCATTTTTTCGAGTTCGTCTTTGAGCGCGGGCAAGTCTAATTTGAATTCTTGGAGAATGCGAATGGCCGTGCCTTCGTTGAGACGAATGAGACCCAACAATAAATGCTCAGCACCGACAAACTCGTTGGAGAGACGCACGGCTTCATCTCGGCTGTAGCTGATCATGTCTTTGACACGTGGAGAAAATTTAGCTTCCATGATATGATATTGCTTGTGACAAATATAACTTTTATCTGCGCACAACGTTCGGTTTTATTCACAATTTATAGGCGCATTTTGTTAGTAAAAATTAAGTGATGTGAGGCGTTAGGGTTGGCATTTTATTAATTTTGAGACACGAAATAAACTAACGCATAGACTAAACCAAAAATATGGCTGAAGGCGAAAAAATCATCCAGATCAATATTGAAGATGAAATGAAATCCGCATACATCGATTACTCGATGTCTGTAATTGTATCGCGCGCACTACCAGATGTCCGCGACGGATTCAAACCAGTACACCGCAGGGTACTATACGGAATGCAAGACCTCGGTGTATTTTCCAACCGTCCTTATAAAAAGTCTGCTAGAATTGTTGGAGAAGTGCTCGGTAAATACCACCCACACGGCGACAGCTCTGTCTACGACACTATGGTTCGTATGGCCCAACCTTGGTCTTTGCGCTACCCACTTGTCGACGGACAAGGAAACTTCGGTTCAGTAGATGGCGACAGCCCTGCTGCAATGCGTTACACCGAAGCGCGCTTGCGTAAAATTGCCGAAGAAATGCTCGACGATCTCGAAAAAGAAACCGTCGACTTCCGTCCTAACTTCGATGACTCACTCCAAGAACCAAGTGTTTTACCAACCAAAATTCCTAACCTGCTCGTTAATGGCGCTGCTGGTATTGCGGTTGGTATGGCCACTAACATGGCCCCACACAACCTCACTGAGGTCGTAGACGGCACCATTGCTTACATCGACAACCGCGACATCACCGCCGAAGAACTCCTTCAATACATCAAAGCACCAGACTTTCCAACCGGCGGTATTATCTATGGCTACGAGGGTGTTCGCGATGCTTTCTTAACAGGTCGTGGCCGCGTGGTCATTAGAGGAAAAGCCGAAATCGAAGAAGAAAACGGCCGCGAACAAATCATTGTAACCGAAATTCCATATCAGGTCAACAAAGCCGAGATGATCAAAAAGATCGCCGAGCTGGTCAATGACAAGAAAATTGAAGGGATCTCTGACCTTCGCGACGAATCTGACCGCAACGGGATGCGTATCGTCTTTGAAATCAAGCGCGATGCCATTGCCAATGTTGTGCTGAACAAACTTTACAAATTCACGCAGCTCCAGACCTCGTTTTCTGTCAACAACATCTGCTTGGTAGATGGCCGTCCACGCTTGCTCAATGTCCGTGACCTCATTCACGAATTTGTCGAATTCCGCCACGACGTCGTGATCCGTCGTACCCGCTACGAATTGCGCAAAGCCGAGGAAAGAGCACATATTTTAGAAGGTCTCATCATTGCGTCAGACAACATTGACGAAGTTATTGAAATCATCAAATCTTCGGCAAGCCCAGACGACGCCCGCGACCGACTCGCTGCACGCTTTGGTCTCTCAGAAATCCAAACGCGCGCCATCGTCGATATGCGCTTGCGTCAACTTACAGGCCTTGAGCAAGACAAACTCCGCGCCGAGTTCGACGAACTCATGAAACTCATCGCAGACCTTAAAGACATCCTCGACAAAGAAGAGCGCCGCATGCAAATCATCAAAGATGAACTCATCGAGGTGCGCGCCAAGTACGGAGATGAACGCCGCTCGTCTATAGAATACAGCGCCAGCGAAATGCGCATGGAAGACCTCATTGCCGACGAAGAAGTTGTCGTTACGATTTCACATGCCGGCTATATCAAGCGCACCAACTTGGCCGAGTACAAAGTACAAAACCGCGGCGGAATGGGCTCCAAGGGTTCTGCAACCCGTGACCAAGACTTCTTGGAACACCTCTTTGTGGCCACCAACCACAACTACCTTTTGATATTTACCGAAAAAGGGCGTTGTTTCTGGATGCGTGTCTACGAAATTCCGGAAGGCAACAAAACCTCCAAAGGTCGGGCCATTCAGAACCTTATCAATATTCCACAAGACGACAAAGTCAAGGCTTACGTCAAAGTGCTCGACCTCACCGACAAAGACTACGTTGAAAACAACTTCATTGTCATGTGCACCAAACAAGGTGTCATCAAGAAAACATCACTCGAAGCGTACTCGCGTCCACGCTCCAACGGTATCAACGCCATTGGCATCCGAGACAACGACGAGCTGCTCGAGGCTAAACTCACCAACGGCAGTAACGAAATCGTCTTGGCAACCAGCGAAGGTCGCGCCATTCGTTTCAACGAAGCTACCGTGCGCCCAATGGGTCGCAATGCCTCAGGGGTACGCGGCGTGAGCCTCACCTCACCTACTGACGTCGTCATCGGCATGATCTGCGTCGAGGACATCTTCTCGACCATTCTTGTGGTATCCGAAAAAGGCTATGGCAAACGCACCTTCCTCAATGACCCCGAAGACAAAGAACCTGTTTACCGCATCACCAACCGCGGCGGTAAAGGCGTCAAAACGCTCAATATCACAGATAAAACAGGCAAGCTTCTCTCGATTCAAAACGTGTTCGACGAAGACGACCTCATGATCATCACCAAATCTGGTGTGACCATCCGTATGCATGTCGATACCATTCGTACAATGGGACGCGCAGCGCAAGGTGTCAAGCTCATCAATCTAAAAGGCAATGCTGAAATAGCTGCCATTGCACGCGTACCACGCGCCGAAGACGAAGAAGAAATCGAAAATGCAGAAGGCACGGAAAATGGCACGGAAATTGAAAACAACGAAGCCCAAAGCGAATAAACTATTGATCATGAAAAAACAAATCCTTTTTGCAGGCCTAAGCATCGTATTGAGTGCTGCCACTTTCGCACAAAAAAAGAACGTTACTGACGCCATCCTTTTAATGCGCAAATACAACCCGGTAGGCGAAGTCGGGGCGAATAAAAAAATAGTAACCGAAGCCAAAAGCTTTATTGACCTCGCTGCAGTCAATGCCGAAACCGCAGAAGACCTCAAAATGCACCTTTACCGTGCAGAAATCTACTACTGTCTAAACGAGGTCAGCAACATCGAAGCAATGACGGCCGGTACACCCCTCGACAACGCCGCCATAGATGCCAATAAAACGATTGCGGTTGCATCGTTCAAAAAAGTGCTCGATGACCCTAAAAAAGCTTACACCGCAGATGCACAGAGCTTTATCAATGGGCGCGCCGACTTTATGTTCAACCAAGGTATTGTGGCCTACAACGCCAAAAAGTATGCCGATGCCGCTAATGCATTTTTAGCGTCGCACGAAATCAAAACCTACCTTGGCGAGGACTTCAAAGATGCCGCTGTCAATACGTCATTAGCTGCAAACTATGCCGTTGAAGACCTACTAGCCGCCAAAAAATACGATGAGGCCATTGCCTTTGCTTCCGGTATTTCAGCTGCCATGCCTAACAACATCGATATTTTGATCAGCTTGGTGAATATCAACTTACAAAAAGGCGATGTTGCTGCTACCGAAACTTACATCAATAAAGCTTTGGCACTCGACCCACTCAACAAACAGCTTTATTATGTACTCGGCACCTCATACATGGATAAAAAAGAGAACGACAAAGCCACTGTCGCTCTTAAAAAAGCCATCGAAATTGACCCGAACTACAACGAAGCGCTCTACCAACTCGGTGCGCATCTTTACAATCTAGCTGTTGAAAAAAGGAATGCTGGAGTAGAATTAGACTACAAAGATCCGAAAGCTGCAAAATTGGAGGCCGAAGCCATGGATCTTTTCAAGCAAGCCCTCGAGCCACTAGAAAAGTACGCTAGCCAAAATGCCGATGACAAAGCCATTCTCGATATCTTGTACAAAACCAACATGAAACTCGGGAATATTGAAAAAGCGAAAGAATACAAAACAAGACTTGATGCCTTGAAAGGATAAGCCTTTTTGATATGGAATTTGTACATCCCGAACGCCTGTGGTTCCTTTTCTTGTTACTTATTCCCATTGCTATTCATCTATTTCATTTTAGAAAACGCAAAACCTTTTATTTTTCTTCGCTGCGCTTCATTCAATTTTTAGAAAAAGAGCAGCAAAGCACCAGAAAACTCAAGCACCTGTTGGTATTAATCAGCAGGTTGCTTGCTGTTAGTGCTATTGTATTTGCCTTTGCGCAACCACAAAGCAACACCGGTGGCTCAAAAAAAAATGGTAAAAACGCAGTACTTATTTACCTCGATAATTCGTTTTCCATGAGTGCCATCGGGACAGAAGGCACACTTTTTTCAGAAGGACGCGAACTCGCTAAACGAATAATCACCAAACTGCAACCAGATACGCGTGTTTTGGTTTGTAGCAATTTATTGCAAAACGAAGAACAACGATTTGTGAGCAAGGCAGCTGCACTTAGTTACATCGACCAACTTGAATTGTATGCCTTACCGCGTTCGCTCAACACCATTTTCGATTGGCAACAACAAAGCATCAAACAGCACCAAATCCAACACGAAAAACTAGGACAAATACAGCAAATTTTCATATCGGATTTTCAAAAAAGCCAAGCCCAACTTCAGGCACAAAGCCCTACAAATAACCAATCTTTTTATGCCTACCAACTGAAGGCCCAACAAAACCAAAACGCATACATTGACAGTATTTGGTTTGCAAAACCAACACACCAAAAGCAGACCGAACAAACGTTGCAAGTGCGCATACGGTACTTTGGCGAAGTCAAACAGAAAAGGCAAGAATTAAAAGTTGAAATCGGTAAAATCAACCGTACTGTATTTGTGGAACCAAAAGAAAACCAATCAACAGTAGTTAGCTTTCCCTATACCGAAACCAATACAGGTTTTGTGACCGGAATGGCGCAACTCAATGATGCGCAAATTCATTTCGACGATACTTGGTTTTTCTCCTATGAGGTGCCCCAAAAAACCAATATTTACATTATCGAAGAATCAGGGTCGAGTCCAGCTGTTTCGAAAGCCTTTGCCGTCGAGCCGCGCTATGTAATTAACCGCGTAACAACAAGCGAAGTCAACGCAAGTACACTCCAAGATTGCGATCTCATAGTACTCAATGGGCTAAATGAAATCTCCAGCGGCTTAACCGATGAATTGCTGGCTGCCCAACAAAGTGGCCAACGCATATTGGTCATCCCCGGAGAAAATATTGCCACCAACGATTACCGCCCTCTTTTGGATGGGCTCGGCCTCCCCACATTAACAGCCCCCCAAAACCAACAGCTTTCGCTACAAGAAATCAATGACAACGATCCATTTTTTGTCGGTGTTTTTGAAAAAAAGCAAGAACGGTTGAATGTCCAGATGCTTAAAAAAGCATACGTGGTAAACAATCAAAAACAAACAAGTGCTACGCCGCTCCTGCTTTTAAGATCGGGCCAAGCACTTTTCATGCGCGCCAACACCAATGCATTTCTTTGGACCGCTGCCTTACAACCCTCTTTTGGTAGTATTATCAATCAGGCCTTGTTCCCAACCATATTATTGCGTTGCGCTGAATTTGCCGGCAAACGCTTTGCACCCTACGCCGTACTCGGACAAGATGTCCAAATGAAAATCAGGGCTCAATACCAGCAAGAAGCCCCACTCATACTCAAATCTGCGCAAACCGAGTTCATTGTTCAGCACCTGAGTAAACCCAATCAAATCAATATACAACTTGCGGGAAGCGCAGCCCTAGAAAAACTAAAAGCCGGACACTACGATTTGCGTAGCACTGAGGTACTTGCCAAACTTGCGCTCAATTACAACAGGTCGGAATCTGCATTAGCGATGTTAGATCAAGCTCAATTATTGACGCGTTTTGAAGACAACGGCATAAAAAATTGTACCTTTAACGAGGTCAAGAACGGTCAAAGCTTACAAGCGGTTCAACTCGATTCTACTACTGCTTATTGGCGCTTGTTATTATTCTTTGGTTTGCTCTTTTTATTAGCCGAACTCGCATTGTTAAAATGGTGGAAATGAAAATTCAACTTAAAAACGCACTCATACTAGATCCCAACTCAAGTTGGCACCTTCAAAAACAAGATATCCTCATCGAGGATGGGCTCATTACCCAAATTGGAAATAGCAGCCCAAGCCCAGAGGCGATTGTAGTCTCTTCAGCTAATTTGTGCGTTACCAATGGTTTTATTGATCTTAAAGCAGACTTTTGCGATCCCGGATATGAACACAAAGAAACAATTAGTACAGGCCTTGAAGCCGCTAGCGCTGGTGGTTATACCCAAGTTTATGTTCAGCCCAATACCCAACCTGTAATCGACAACAAATCGGTTGTAGCCTACATTCAGGCACAAGGCGTCCATGGCACCACGCAAATTGGTGTAAACGGCGCACTTTCAAAAGGTCTTGCCGGAGAAGAACTTGCCGAAATGTTTGAACTCTACCAACAAGGCGTCAGACTTTTTACTGACGACACACACAGCATAAGCGCAGGCCTTTTGCAACGCGCGTTACTTTACACGAAAGATTTTGGAGGGCGTATTGCATTGCTCTCACGCAATACCTCATTGAGCCAAAAAGCACAGGTAAACGAAGGTGTGGCATCCACCCGAACAGGCCTTAAAGCGGACCCGCACCTATCTGAAATTATTGAAATAGAACGCAATATTCGCTTACTGGCCTACACCGGTGGCAAAATGCACCTTTCCGGTCTCAGTACCGCCGAAGGGGTCGCGTTGGTCAGAAAAGCAAAACAAGATGGCCTCGACCTCACCGCCGATGTACACGTCATGAATCTTTGTTTTACCGAAGAACAAATGCTCGGATTCAATACACATTTCAAAGTATTGCCTGTGCTCAGAACAGCCCAAGACTGCGCTGCCCTCTGGGATGGACTAGCAGACGGCACTATTGACGCTATCGTCAGCGACCACCGTCCGTCTGACCCCGAAGAAAAAGAACTTGAATTTGATTTAGCCCATTTTGGCGCACCGCAGCTCGAAACCGTTTTTTCGGCACTACTTACCACCAAACCAGCTGCCTTAAATCACTTTTTGCCAGCCTTGAATAACGGACCTCGTAAAATCTTGGCATTACCGATGCATCCCATTGAAATAGGAGCCCAAGCTGAACTCACCTTATTTGATCCCGAGCTGAATCACGTTTTCAATATGCGCCCTGAGCAACTCCGTTTTAGTCCTTTCAAGGACCAAACACTGAAAGGCCAAATTCTTGGTGTGATACGCGGCGCCCAAGCCACTTTAGTTCAAGACTAATGTCCAGACGATCTTTTCTGAGAGAATTTTTTAAAGCAAACAGAATGGTTGGTTCTGTTTTGCCGAGCTCTCGCTTTTTGAGTAAAAAAATGTTGGCGCCCATTTCTTTTGAACAAGCAAAAGTCATCATCGAATTGGGCCCGGGCACTGGCGTTTTTACCAAAGAATTACTTCGTAGAACCAAGCCGCATACACAACTTATCGTCATTGAGCTCAACGACGCCTTTTACGAAGCACTACAAGCGAAAATCAAAGCACCAAACCTGCACTTGATACACGGCTCTGCTGACCAAATTACCCAAACATTGCAACGCCTTAATTTACCAAAAGCCGATTATATCTTGTCTTCTTTGCCGCTATCCAATTTTCCGGCAGCCTTGCGCAATACCATTCTCGACGAAGTCAAAAACAACCTACAAGACAACGGAAAACTCATTCAGTTTCAGTACTCACGAGGGCTTCAAAAACTTTACGGGAATTTTTTCAAAGAGGTAAAAATTGATTACACAGCACTCAACCTCCCTCCGGCGTTCATTTACACTTGCACCAATAGCTGATATCTTTTGCCTATCTTTGCGCAAAAATTTGCTTCATGCTTTCGGTAACCAATCTTTCCCTTCAATTCGGTAAACGCGTCCTTTTTGACGAAGTCAATGTAAAATTTGTCAACGGCAACTGTTACGGTGTCATTGGCGCAAATGGCGCTGGAAAGTCAACATTCTTAAAGATCCTCACTGGCGATCAAGACCCGACAACAGGTCGTGTAGAGCTCGAACCCGGCAAGCGTATGGCTGTGCTAAAGCAAAACCACTTTGAATTTGACCAAAATCAAGTTCTCCAGACCGTTATCATGGGGCACAAACGCCTCTTTGAAATCATGGTTGAGAAAGACGCACTCTACGCCAAAGAAGATTTCACAGACGAAGACGGCATGAAAACCGCAGAACTCGAAGGCGAATTTGCTGACTTGGAAGGCTGGAATGCTGAAACAGATGCTGCCACACTACTCAGTAACTTAGGTATTGATGAATCCAAGCACTACATGCTCATGGAAGATTTATCAAACGACCTCAAAGTAAGGGTTTTGTTGGCTCAAGCGCTGTTTGGCAACCCAGATGTACTCATTTTAGATGAGCCCACCAACGACCTCGATCTTAAAACCATTTCTTGGCTCGAAGACTTTTTGCTCGATTTTCGAAATACGGTCATCGTGGTTTCTCACGACCGTCACTTCTTAGATACCGTGTGTACCCACATTTGCGATATCGATTTTAGTAAACTCAATATGTTTACTGGAAACTATACCTTTTGGTACCAGTCTTCTCAACTTGCCTTGCGTCAGCGCGCTGACAAAAACAAAAAAGCGGAAGAGAAGAAAAAGGAGCTCATGGAGTTTATTTCGCGCTTTTCGGCCAATGCAGCCAAATCTAAACAAGCTACTTCGCGTCGTAAAATGCTCGACAACCTCGATCTAGAAGAAATCAAGCCTTCATCTCGCCGCTATCCTGGTATTACTTTCCATCAGGATCGCGATGCTGGAAATCAAATTTTAAGCATTGAAAACCTGAGTAAAACAGTAGAAGGTAAAACCCTGTTCAAAGAATTTAACCTGACGGTCAATAAAGGTGATAAAATTGCTTTTATTTCCAGAGACTCTGTTGCGCTTACCAATTTCTTTGAAATACTTGCGGGTCAAATCAAACCAGATACCGGCGATTTTACTTACGGCACCACCATTACAACCGCCTATTTACCCAACGACAACCATCACTATTTTGAAGCCAAACTGAGTCTGATCGATTGGTTGCGCCAATATGCCCTAACAGACGAAGAGCGTGAAGAAGTCTATTTGCGTACATTTTTAGGACGCATGCTCTTTACCGGTGAAGAAGCCATGAAAATGGCAACCGTACTTTCCGGTGGTGAGAAAGTGCGTTGCATGTTGTCTAAAATGATGTTGGCCAAAGCCAATTTGCTTTTAATGGACGAACCCACCAACCACCTCGATCTCGAATCGATAACCGCTCTCAATAATGCCATGCAAGAATTCCAAGGCACCATCTTGTTCACCTCTCATGACCACGAATTGGTCAGTACGGTTGCCAATCGCATCATTGAGCTTACACCGAACGGCATCATCGATAAAATGATGCCCTACGACGACTACCTTGCCGACGACAAAATTGCCCAACTTCAAGCAGAACTTTACGCCTAAATCATGGTACGTTACGATGTCTCTTGCGAACAAGCGCAGCAGCGTTACATCCAATTTAAAGCTGTATTTGAAAATACGTCGAATGCGCCTGTCATTCAACTTGAATTACCAAGTTGGCGTCCAGGCCGTTACGAACTAGGGAATTTTGCTAAAAATATCAAAGGTTTTAAAGCTTTTGGCGACCAGAACGAAGTACTCTCTATTGAAAAAACGACCAAAGACACTTGGCTGATTTCTTGTTTGGGTCATTCACAAATCACGGTTCAATACCAGTATTACGCAGCAGAACTCAACGCTGGCTCGACTTTTTTAGATCCAAAGCAACTTTATGTCAACCCCGTTAATTGCTTCTTTTACGACGCTGCTAAACCCGACCAAAGCTATCAGGTTAAATTGCACATACCGCAAAATTGGCAAATTGCATCGGCCCTATCATTTGACCAAACAAATACGTGTGAAGTCAGTGGATTTGATCGCCTTGCAGATAGCCCGTTTATCTGTAGTGCCGATTTACAACAGCGCAGCTATCAAGTAGATGGCATTGATTTTCATATCTGTTTCAATGCCCAGCAAATGATCCCCTGGGAGCGTGTACTGCAAGATTTCGAGCGTTTTACCGCCCGTCAGATCCAAGATTTCGGAGAATTCCCAAGTCCGAGCTACACTTTTTTAATCCAGGCCCTTCCCTACGCGGCGTATCATGGCGTTGAACACCTGGATTCCACAGTGATTGCGCTTGGTCCTTCTTGCGATATTTTTGGTAGCTTGTATACCGAATTATTGGGAGTCAGTTCTCATGAACTTTACCATGCCTGGAATATCAAAGCACTGCGTCCGGCAGAAATGCAACCTTACGATTTCAAGAAAGAAAATTATTCGAGAAGCGGTTTTATTTATGAAGGCATCACGACCTACATGGGCGACCTCTATCTCTTGAAAAGCGGTGTGTTTAGCATCGAACTTTACCTCAAAGAACTCAGTAAACAAGTTCAAAAACACCTCGACAACCCAGGTAGGTTCTCCATGAGCGTGGGTTCTGCTTCTTTTGATACCTGGCTAGATGGCTATACGCCAGGGGCACCGGGTCGAAAAGTATCCATATACACCGAAGGATGCTTATTGGCTTTTTATACAGATTTTAAATTGCGCCAGGCCACAAACAATAAATTTGGACTCGAACAAGTCATTAAGAGCCTCTATTTTGACTTTGGCGTCACCCAAAAGGGCTATACGCTCGAAGATTACCAAAATGCACTTGAAAACCTTAGCGGACTCTCTTTTGCTTCGTTTTTCAAAGATTATGTTCAGGGTACAAATGCCTACGAAGCTTTGTTACAAGAAGCTTTGGAATTTTTCGGACTCGAGCTACAGCAGAAACCAAGCAAAAGTTATGCTGAAGCAAGGCTTGGCCTCAAAATACAGGCAAACGGCAAGGAATGGCAAGTTGTTTCGATTTATCCGGGTTCACCTGCCGATACCGGAGGTTTGGCCATCGGAGACCTCATCTTGGGCGTCAACGGCATGCGTGCTGTCCCCTCGCTCGACAACTGGCTGGCCTTTTTTGAAAATCAGAATAAAACCTTGCTCATTGAGCGAAATGGTCAATTTATTGAGCGTTTTATTCCTGAAGTCGACAGACACTTTTTTGTGAGTCATGAACTCAAAGTTGCCAATTCATTACAACCTAGCCAGCAAAAAGCGTATTCAGCTTGGGCTAAGTAGTAAAAAAATCATCAGGGAAATTTAGTAAATAGAGTTGCTCACTGGCTCTGGTAAGTGCCGTATAGAGCCAACGCAAATAAGATTGATTCTTGCGCTCTTCCGGTAAAAATCCGTAATCTACATAGACGTGCGCCCACTGGCCGCCTTGTGCTTTGTGAACGGTAACTGCATGGGCGTATTTGACTTGAAGCGCATTGAAGTACGGATTTTTCATGACCTCGCGGTAGCGTTTTTGCTTGTTTTTGATATCGGCATGTTCGGCCTCTATGGCATAAAACAACTTTTTAAGCGTTTCTCTTGTCAGATTGGCTCCCTCTTCGAGTAGGCTTTGTATATGTACCATACAAGTGACCGAACCGATTTCAGGATAATCTACAAAGCGCAGGTCAAGGAGTGCAAATTCAAAACCATAAAATGCCTCGAATTTACGCACCCTCTCTATACGCGCGAGTTCACCGTTGGCAATAAAACCCATTTTTGAACTCGGGTCTAGCCAGTAATAGTTGTTCTTGACAATCATTAATAAATCACCCTTCTCTAGCACCTCTTCTCGATAAAACAAACGATTGCGGATTTCGAGATTCCATTGATTGGCCCTTTTGTTGGCAAGCGTCAACAAAATTGTTTCATCTGCACCAACTTGGGCCATTGATTGCTCTAAGTAATCTTGAAATTCGCCGCCATGAATACGTCTGACATTGCTGGTTTTGCCATCTGTTATGGGCGGAAACAAAGGCAAGTCAAACGCTTTTTTATTCCTTAAAAAGGTAGCCGTCGTTAAAATAGAAGAGCTGGAATCGACCCGAACAACTTGAGACAGATGACTGTGCCAAATTTCAATGGAACTATAGGCCTCAGCTAATTTTTGTGGATGCAAGGCAATGCTGTCCTCTTGACCGACGGGAGGTAGCTGTCCGGGGTCTCCGATAAAAATGAGGTGGCAATTTTCTCCGTTGTACACATAATTAAGTAAATCCTCTAGTACATTATTGCCTTCGTAAGGCTGTGCAGCAGCAAGCATGGAAGCTTCATCGACAAAAAAAAGGGTGTTTTTATGCAGGTTTTTGGCCAAAGTGAGTTGCTGGGTGCTGAGTTCCCCGCCAGAAAAATAAATATGTCGGTGAATGGTGCTTGCCGGGAATCCAGCATAATTGGAAAGTACTTTTGCCGCTCTACCAGTTGGTGCCAACAATTTAAAACCGAGTTTTTCTTGCTGCATTTGTTGTACTATGTGCGCAACTAGTGTTGACTTACCAGTGCCTGCATAGCCGGTGAGCACCCATAACTTGCGCTGCCGAGATGTACGCAAAAAGTCAAGAAACTGCGCAAAAGCTTCTTGTTGGTCACTGGTAAACTGGAGATTGTCTGGCATCGGGGCAGCTTAAGGCTTCTAACAAAATTAAATATTGTAGCTTTGTAGAACAGGCTTTGTTCAAAAGACTTATAAACAAACCATGAAGCAACTTGTCTTGCACTTTTCGGATACGCGTCTGCAAATTTTAAATGCAGGCTCAACTGAGCCATTGCATAGCACCCATGCTATTGACTTTTCCAAACCTTTCGCAAGAGATCACCTTTCAACTGCGATCAAAGAGGCATTGGTAGCACATACATTAAAAGAACTTATTTGGTTTGGTTCAGATTACACCTTATTTCCAATTGCACTTTTTGACCCTTCCAAATTGGTACATTATTATGAGCTCAATCATGGTAAAGTAAATCCAAATTGTCATGTAAGTTATCAGCTCATCGACAACGCAGGAATTGCCATCATTTTTAGCATTCCCGTTTGGCTTTATGACTACGCCAAATACGAATTACAAGCAGTTCAAATAAAGCATGCCGTAGGTCAACAGCTTCAATATTGCCTCATCAATGGCCCTCAAAGCCAAGTAGCGTTGTTCATAGAAGAAAAACAATTTGTGATGTTCGCTATACAACAAGGCAAATTACTAGGCGCTACTACCAATGAGTACCAACAAGTTGCCGATGTACTCTATTTTTTATTGGCGCAACAACAAAAACTACAACTTCCGACACCTCTTCCATTATTGATTTTCGATACGACTACACAATTCAACACCGAAGAATTTCAAGGGCTGCTCAGGCAATTCAAAGATTTTGAAAATTACACAACACAATTTCAAAACAGTACATACTACCAAAAACAAATTTTGTGCGCATCATCAGAGGTACATTAAAAGGCAAGCGCTTCGCTACACCACCCGGTTTTCCTTCAAGGCCAACAACAGACTATGCCAAAGAAGGTCTTTTCAATATGCTGGAGCATATGCTCGATTTGGATGACATCAAAGTACTCGATCTTTGTGCAGGTACAGGTAATATTTCCTTTGAATTTGTAAGCAGAGGTGCTCGAGAATTATTGGCTATTGATAGCCACCCACGTTGCGTTCAATACCTTAAGCAAAATGTCCAGACCTTAGGGATTTCAGCCCAAATGCAGGTTTACAAATCAGATTGTGTCATTTACTGCCGCAATGCCAAAAACGTGCAATACGATCTTATTTTTGCCGACCCACCTTATCATTTGGGGTTCCACGAAGAGTTAATTGCTACTGTTTTTGAAAAAGCACTGCTACATCAAGACGGACTCCTGATCATTGAACACGGCAAACAGCACGATTTTTCCAAACTACCGCAGTTCGATGCATGTCGCAACTTTGGAAATGTTTATTTTAGTTTTTTCAAGCACCATTTATGAAACGCTGTCTTTTTCCAGGAAGCTTTGATCCTTTTACAAAAGGGCACGAAGCAATTGTGCATCAGGCCCTGCACCTATTTGATGAGGTCGTCATTGGTGTCGGCATCAATTCAAAGAAACAAGGGCTGTTTAGTACAGATAAAAAAATAGCACATATCTCCGCCCTTTTTGAAACAGAGCCGCGCGTACGCGTGGCCTCATTTCAGAAATTAACCGTTGAATTCTGCAAGGACATCAATGCAACGCACATCGTACGCGGCCTCAGAGACGCCAAAGATTTTGAGTACGAACGCAGTATTGGCCATATGAACCATGCCATTTCCGGCATAGAAACCGTTTTCTTTTTGACTGCGCAAGCACATAGCGCATTGAATTCAAGCATCATCCGAGAAATGTATCAAAATGGTGCAGCTATCGATCCATTTGTAACCAGACCTGAATTACTCGTTTGATGCAAGTGCGCAACAGCTTACTCTTCTTTTCATTGGTTCTTACCCAAGCCTTGAATGCACAAGTAGAGATACTTGGCCTTTCGTTTTGGGAAAGCCCAACACTGCAAGTTTATGAACTTCAAAATCACCTGAGTCAAGAAAAATCCTTGCTCGCCAATGTGGAACCAGACTCAATGGGGATTTTCAAAGTACAGCTTGACCTAAAAGCGATTAGCACCCTGCAAATTTGCAATGACCAAAATTGTGGCCTGTTTTATGTTCAACCCAAAACGCGCTATCTCATTGAACTTCCACAACCAGCGCAAACCAATACCTACACTGAAACACAATCAGATATAGAGCTGCTCTTTTATAAACTCGACAGCAACGATATCAATTACCAAATACTTGGTTTTGAAGCTTGGATGGACAACTACATTGCCGATATCTATCAGCTCAAGGATATCCGCAGCAATGAATTCATTCTAAAAGTGCTCGCTTTCAAAGCTGAAACCGCTGCCGTATATGGCAATGAAGAGAATCCGTTTTTGAGAGATTATATCAAATATAGCGTTGGACTCACTATCGATAACTTTTCGGTCGTTGGAGGCCCGTCAAAAGAAGACAAATACAACTTCTATCTACAAACAGACAGCGTAGATTACACACAACCCAAACTCGTTGAATACGCCAAGTTATTCTACAAAGCATACGATGCACAATTAGACCAGGTCTTGCGTCAAGAACTCGAGCTTGCTTTTCAAACCGCAAATTCCTACGCACTTGTGGCTTGCTTGCAAAAAGACCCATCAATCTACAATCAAGCGTGGGCTGAATTCGTTGCCTTACAGCTCATCTTGGAACGCGAGCAAACCAAAAGAATCCCCAAGACAATCGCCTTGAAAATGCTTCTTGATTTAGCGCAGTCTGGCCAGCAGGTGGCCTTTAAACGTGCCAGTACGCATTTTTATAAGGAAAAAAGTAAACTAGGTCCAGGCCAAACATTAGAAGGTAAATTACTTACTGATCTGAATCTGCAACTTGAAAAAAACCAATTGGTATACCTCCATTATTATATTCCGGGCAACCAAAAGTGTATTGCCGAACTCGCTGCGCTGAAGCGCTTAGCTACCCGTTACAATGGCAAAGTCCAAATTCTGACATTTTATCCTGCAGAACAAGCTTGGACTAACGCCGACAACAAAGCTTTCGAAGGTGCTAAATGGCAAAAAACAGCATTAAATGCCTCTGCTATTTTACGCAGCCAACTAAATTGGACAGGTGCTCCGACATACGTATTGCTTGATTCCCAATTGAAGGTCTTGTATTTAGATGCACTCGGACCTTTGCCTAATGCCAGAACACAAACAATTGATTTAGTGCTCCAACAATTATTGGCACAATAAGGCTATTGCCCTTCTTGAATATATTCGATTTGTAATCCTTGAGGCAATTGTTGGATTGCATAAGGATTCTGTTGGCGCAGCAACCAATCGGCAAAATCGCCGTTCATTTGACCTTCAATTACCATACTTGTGGTATTGCCTTTTAAAGTAGCATTGCGTTTGCGCAAATCTTTAAGATAAAGTTGCTGAACGATTGTCCATTCAGATGCTTTTTGAAGCCCAGAAAAAACCAACTCTTTTTCCGGGTCATAGATGAATATACCCACCCTATTTAATCTAGAGAGTTCAGCTATACAATCTTCGCATTTGCGCTCATAACGAACCACAGGATCTGGTGGAATCACGGTTTGAATTTGCGGAAGCACAGCGGTTTTCACTTGTTGTTGCAATGCAGTAGAAATACCAGTTGGACGGGTCTGGCGCTGTTCCTTGGATGTTGTAAATGCAATTCCAGCATTCGAAAGGGTTTTTGCAGTGGCTAGATCAATGCGCTGTCCCTGATAATAGGCAACAATGAATGCATCTTTTATCCCCTTTGCAACAGCTTCTTGCTGCCTTGCTTTGGCGGCGTTGAGGTTATCGAATTGTCCACTGGCATAGCGGTATTGTCCTTTTTGCGTTTTAGCCTCAATGAGTTCCGGTAAGCCGATTGGGTCTGCACTGGCCAGCGGTTTATTGTAAACACCAACTTGTACGCTGTAATACAACCCTTGGCCTGGATCAGCAAAAAGGCTGACTTTTGACTCGCGTTGACGCCCCTGAGCCAATGACAAACGCTGACAATTATCATAGGCAACTACAAAGGCATCTGCATATCCAAGCGCTCTAATTTTTTTCTGTTGTGCAAGCGCCTCTGCCGAACTTTGAAAATACCCAGCCATGTAAACCGTGAGCCCATTTGCTAAAACTTGGCCATCGACCGGCGTAAATTCCCGAAAACGGTCTGCTGGAACCGGCTTGCGAAATGCACCAACTTGTACCCTAAACACCAAACCTTCAGGGCATGGCAAGCCAACAGGCAAAGGCGTCGAAATCGTACTTGCATTTTTGGTAGTTGATTGAATACTAAAGTTATTGGTGCTTTGTACAGCTGTTCCCTGTGAATTTAGTTCAAGCGCTGCCTGCGCGGGCAAATAGGCGCTTACTAAAAGAGCTTCCATTTGGGCTTGATTTGGCTGTTTAAGCAAAGCTTGTTGTTGACTCCTGAGTTGTCCGATCAGCTGTTCTTGCACTAGTAACAATTGCGCAATTGTATCGGTGTTTTTTCCGTCAAAATTCGACTCCCAATCCCTTATGAATATTTGATTTTGTTGTAAGGCTATTTTTGTTTCTTCCAAGCGCGTTCTTTGTTGAACATAGTTTAAGTATGCACTAAGTGCCTCTTCGCTTCGCAAAATATTTTGTTTCAGTTCAGACGCACCTTGCGCGTCTGTTGGTAGTTCCAGTTCTTTTTCAAGCGACAAAAGCGCTTGAGGTGCAAGCGTCAAGTGCGCGATTTCCGGGAGTTTTAAAATGTCCTCTTCGGATAAATTTGCAGCATTGGTAATAGTAGTAATATATGCATCGATTCTTTTAGAATTTGGATTTCCATTTGAATTCGGATTCTCATTCGAAACCGGGTTCTCGTTGGCGTTTGGATTCGCTTGCGCTACGTTATTTTGATTTGGATTCGAATTCTCGTTTGAAACTGGATTGTCGTTTGAATTTGGATTTCCATTCGAAATTGGATTCTCATTCGAAACCGGGTTCTCGTTGGCGTTTGGACTCGCTTGCGCTACGTTATTTTGATTTGGATTCGAATTCTCATTTGAAACTGGATTCTCGTTTGAATTTGGATTTCCATTTGAAATTGGATTCTCATTCGAAACGGGGTTCTCGTTTGAATTTGGATTTCCATTTGAAATTGGATTCTCATTCGAAACGGGGTTCTCGTTTGAATTTGGGTTCTCGTTGGAGATCGGATTAGCTTGCGCTATATTATTTTGATTTGGATTCGAATTCTCGTTTGAATTTGGATTTCCATTTGAATTCGGATTCTCATTTGAAAGTGGATTCTCATTCGAAACCGGGTTCTCGTTGGAGATCGGATTAGCTTGCGCTACGTTATTTTGATTTGGATTCGAATTCTCGTTTGAAATTGGATTCTCATTCGAATTCGGATTTCCATTTGAATTCGGATTCTCATTTGAAACTGGATTCTCGTTTGAATTTGGATTCTCGTTGGAGATCGGATTCGCTTGCGCTACGTTATATTGATTTGGATTGGAATTCTCGTTTGAAATTGGATTCTCGTTTGAATTCGGATTCTCATTCGAAATTGGATTCTCATTTGAAACCGGGTTCTCGTTGGCGTTTGGACTCGCTTGCGCTACATTATTTTGATTTGGATTGGAATTCTCGTTTGAAATTGGATTCTCATTCGAATTCGGATTTCCATTTGAATTCGGATTCTCATTTGAAACTGGATTCTCGTTTGAATTTGGATTCTCGTTGGAGATCGGATTCGCTTGCGCTACGTTATTTTGATTTGAATTGGAATTCCCATTTGAAACTGGATTCTCATTCGAATTCAACTTCGACTTCACTTGCGCCGCAAAAACTTCTTGTTGCGCATATTCTGAAACTAGATCTTCATAACTTGCCTGCAAACTTGCATTTGGCAAGGCTTGTTTCTCTGCATTTTCTATAAATTGATCGATGCGTTCTGGTTGATCGAAAATGGCCAGTGTGGCAACCTGTTCAGCACGCTTTTCGGTGATTTGTTGGCTTAAACGATTTAAATCTTGTTGTTGGACCTGTAATTGCTGAATACGGGCTTGGGTCTGGGCCTGTTCTTTTTTGGACTGCAATGGCAAATCGGTTTGTAACTGTTTGATTTGCTGATTTATTTGACCGATTTGATTTTGAATAGCCGTTTCTTCTTTAATGGTTTGACGAAGTTGCAAATCGAGTGTAGTTTGGGCCGCCTGAAGCGCACTTTGGCCATCAAAAGCGGCAATTTGTAGATACTGCTTGATTTGTGGGCGCTGTGCTGACCAATTCGCAATTAATCCCGAAGTATCATTTTGCAATAAAAAGGCTTGGTTGCTTTCATTGATTTCTTGTAATTTCTCCAGCAGCACTAAATCGGGGATATTTGCCGCTTGATTAATGGCTATCCATTTTTTCGCAAGTTCCAATCCGGCTTCAACCTTTTTGAGTTCCGTTTGAAGATCAAGAATGATTTCTTGACTATCACCAGAAGAGATGGCTTTATTTAAAGCCACTAAAATACTTTCGCGCTCACTGAGTTGCTGTTGAAAATCTTGACGCAACAGCTCCATGAGTCGGACTTGATTTTCAAGACTGACCTCAGCGGCCAACAATGAATCAGTGAGTGTGGCAACCAATGTTGCTGTATCACGAACCTGCATGCCCCAATCTTTGGTAAGTGAAGCATTGGAAATAGCGCCAGGCGCAACTTGTTGACTACCGGCTTGAAGCAAATTTCCGCGGGCGGACATAAATTGCATTTTAGACAGCTGCGCCATTTGCTGCTCGGGATCGGCCTCGATTAATAAATTACGTACTTGCCACTGCTCTTTTCCGAATTCATCGGCAAAATAACGGATTTGTTGTTGGAGGGTGGTCTGATTTTTCAAATTGGGTACTTCAAAACTTGTCGTGTATATTTTTGAAGCCCCTTCTACTTTTACTTCGAGTAAATACGTTCCTTTTTGCTGGATTGCAACCTGATAAGCACCATCTTCATTACTTAAAAATGGCCCAAATACTGCTCCGCTTTCAAGGTCTGTAAATTGTAAACTGAGGCTCTTCGATTGCGGAAGTAAATCGTTTAGGAAATCACCGGAAAATACAAAAGTAGGTTTCAAGGCTTGGATGGCCTCCAGTGTATAGATTTCATACTGCCCTACTTGGCCCTGACGCGTGGTGGCAAAATAGGCTTGGTCTTGAGTCCGATCAAGCACATAAAATAGATCATCCGATGGGCTCGAATATGGGTAAGCCATGCGCTGTATGTCACTGACCGTATTGGAACTAAGGTCGTAATTGGCTTTAAAAAGGTCATATCCACCGATGCTGTTGTGATCAGAGGTGAAATAAATTACTTGCGCTTCTGCATCGTAAAAAGCAAAGGACTCTTGCGAAAAGGGTGTATTGATTCCGCCCTCGATGCGCAAAGCCTCGCCCCAATTATTGTTGGCGTCTTTGCGCTGTAAGTATAAATCGAGCTGGGTGTCTTTGGGGCCATACGACGCTAAAATACGGTACTTCATACCCCTTTTGTAGGCATAAACTGGAATGTGACCGTATTTCTGATTATTCTTTGCATGTAATTCTGGCGCCTCGTAAAATGTGTAGTCGTCAGCAGCGAATTTATACTGTGAATAAAACTTTGTGCTCCTTGTGGTCGAAAGCGATTTTAAAGGCAACTGGACATAAGCCTCAATTTCTGATAAGGCACTTTGACAAGCCTTGATGTATTGGCTCAGGTCTTTTTTATCCTTTTGGTTGGCGCTCAGGGCTTGATATTGCTCATATGCCTTGATTGCCGCATTAAAAAAATAACTTTCTTGATAAATCCGACCCCTGTAGTAATATAGCAATGGGTCTGGAAACTGCTGATTTCCGAGCACGACATCAAAGTACTTTGCAGCTGCAAAATGATTTTCTGTTTCAAAAATGCAAACGCCGTAACGGTAATTGAATTTTGGGTTTTGTTGGTCCTTGGCCAAGAGTTGGCGGTAGTCAATAAGTGCTGTACCATATGCTTTCTTGGAAAATGCTTGATCAGCACGTTTCTCAACACTAGACTGGTTTTGTGCAAAGTAGGCTTGGTTTTGCAAAAGCAAAACAACTAAAGAAATGAAAAAAGAAATAAATTTCAGATACACAATGCAAGGTACAACCTATGCTTTTACGCTTTTTTTGAAAAAAGGTTCATGCGGTTTTCGGTACCCTTCAATAAACGGTCGATATTTTTTCTATGCGCCCAAATCACCAATACACCCAAGACCACCGTGAAAATAATCATGATACGGGTATCGTCGTGTATGAAGAAATAGGATACTATTGGGAAGCAAAGCGCAGAAATGATTGCACCGAGTGAAACATAGCGTGTCGTAATAAATACGACTAAAAAAATGCTAAGACAAACAAATGCCGCAGGCGGATTGATTCCAAGTACAATTCCCAAGGATGTTGCTACACCTTTACCACCTCTAAAATCTGCGAAAATTGGAAAAACATGACCAATAACAGCAGCAAACCCTCCGATCAACTGCAATATCAACATTTCATCTTTGTATCCCCAGAAAAGTTCTTCCGAAAAAAAATGTGGTAGATTGGCAGCTAATGTTCCCTTCAAAATATCAAATATCAGTACCCACCATCCATATTTTTTTCCGAGGACCCTAAACGTATTGGTAGCCCCTGCATTTTTACTACCGTGATGACGAATATCAATACCTTTAGCATATTGTCCAATCCAAATCGAGGTTGGAATCGATCCTAAAAAATAGGCGCCAAACAAAACAAAAAACAATAACATATTATTATTTATTTAAAGATATTGAACGCAATTTAGCTAAAATTACTGAAGCAGCTTGTTCATCAGTTGATTGATAATTAAAGTTCTTGGTCTTTCTTTTATCTGGTTTGAGCCCATCTATTGCGGCCATCATTTTAACATTTGACGTGAATACCGCTAAATTGCCATCTTTCTTATCTTGCGCATATTCAAATACATAACGCGTTCCGTCAAAGGCCTCCAAAGACCAATAAAATCCGGGTGTAGCATCTTGACCAAAACGTTGGATGTAGGCTTGTGTAAAAGTGAGCGGCTGCGCTATGGCTGTTCCGTTGATGGCAATAAGCCCAACCTGCTGTTGCTGACTCAGGAGGCCTTTGTCTTGTTTTTTAGCGCTCGGCTTGTCGCTACCAAAGGTTTCGAGTACGATGCCACTGATGATTATTGATTGAGAAAGCGAACTTGGCATTTTCTTCAACTTTTCTTCGTCAAAATCTTTGAAAACTTCTTGGGCATCCTTCGGATTCGACCATGCAATCAAACTCGTTTGCAGCGCATCTATTGGCTTTTTGATATTGTATTCAGGCGCACCCTCATTGGCTTTGAATTGATCAGACATCGCGGCAAATACAGCGTTGTCTAAAGGCATCGTAATTTTTGCATTTGCAGCTATTCGCGTGCGCTTGAGTTCGCGGTCATAACTGATTTTGCCATACAGGTCTAGGTTGATTTCGGTCGTTTGGATGCCGAGAGAAATCTGGCCATAGCCTTGTAAGTTGCAATTCTCAATATCCAGAACCAATAAATTGGAGATGGTATCGGTTCGGAGTAAACGCGCTTTTGAACCGACCTCAAAGCGTTTATTTTGTTCGTCGTACTGCAAATAACCAGCAACACCAAATAAATTCGGGTCTTCAGGACCTTCTTTCACAGAAAGGAAAGCCGGATAAATGCGCAAGCTATCACTGCGTTCGGTATTGCGCCATAGAAAACCAAGCGCCAAGCTTCTTCCCTTGGCATCTGTAGGTTGCTGTGGGATGGGTATCTGAATTTGGTCGGCGTAAATGGTATCCTTGAAACTCATCCAGGATTTATCGTACTGACAAGGATGTGCCAGTTTTGTTGAGCCTTCTAAAATGAGCCCTTTGTTAGATGCCTCGATTTGAACTTTACCGTAATAGGCAAATTCATTACTGAGCCTGAAATCTTGAACCTCTGAGATTTCTCCCTTTGCCACCGTTTTGGTTTGTACGTATGCTATTGTGTTCATCCGTATGGTGCTTTTGGTGCTATCGCGATCGAAATATGGATAAATGCCGCTTCCATTATACGCCAAACGCCCGCCGATATAAATATTTGCTTGCTCAAAACGGTGAAACTTGGTAATGTAATTGGCCAATACTTGGGCGTTTTTAAGGGTGTCCATGGCTGCCGCTTTTCTGATCCGAACGCGAGACGAATCCGGAAAAATTCGTGCATCACCAACTTGCACATACTCCACGGCATCACACAAGATCAGTTGGGTTTTGAGATCGTATTTGGCACTCAAAGATTTAAACTGTAATGAATCTTGTTTTTCATTCGTCGAAAAGAAATTGTTTCGAGCGAGGTCTGCCCCACTCTCAAAGGTTGTTTCTCCACCTTTGTTTTTCTTGAAATCTAATGATTCGCCATCGATGAACCAAGTGAATTTATCCATCTGACAGTAATACTGATTGGCGGGGAACATAATTCTCTTTGTGCCATTTGAATTGAACTCACCGATACGCGTGGCAAAACTGATATGGGTCTTCATTTCGTCGGACTGAATCGCGAGTGGGTTTTCACCGTAGCTCGAGAATTTATTGCGCAAGGCAAAGGCGGCGTTGTCTGAATAGATATCGACATCTGTATACTTGAAATCGGAGGCAGCTAGTTGTGCCTCTTTATAGAAAAGTGTTCCTTTACCGGTCATGCCCTTTTTGTCCAGACGGATTTCGCCACTTACCAAGACCTCTTCCGTAAAAAGCAGCAACGGCTCGTCGCCATAAGATACGATACGCAAACGCTCTTGACGTGGCTCAAAGCTCATATATGCCTTTTCTGATTTAGCCAGAGGATAGCGCTGACCAGCTTTTTGCTCAGGTGCATTGAATGCGACCAAACCGATGGTCGAATCGGGTAAAAAAGTTAATTTTTTAGAAACGGCAGTGGTGTGTAAAAAGTCAATACTGCCTGCTCCTTGCAAGCCATTGTGAGACAGATAAATTTGGTTTTTGTACTTGGAATTCGTTTCGTAAAAAGGGTAACCTTCAGCAGGTGCACTGGTAATGAAACCCAAGGCGTAATCGTTCATGATGCGCACCGGCTGTTGAATGATTGGAAAAATACCTGCCGAGTGAAGTGCGCCGTTCAGAGAAAGTGTTTGTTCGACAAAATTATCGAGGCTATCGAGCTCAAAGGCCGCGACTTCGTAATAAAAACGCGTCGAGTCATAGGCGCCTTTTAAAATGGAGCGGTCGCTGTAATAGATTTTAGACGGTGCCACTGTTTGTAGCAACGGAAAATGCGTTTGGGTACTGGGTTTTCCTGCTTTATTGTTGGCTTCGTCTATATAGAGTGTACCCCTCACTCCAGTCAAACGACTTAATAACTCAATGCTTTCAGTGCCGTCCTCTTTGCGCAAAGGTTTCACCCGAAAACCGGTCGTTTTGGTCGTGAGTAAATTCACCAAGAAATTTTCGTAGTCAAATTTGGCATACGCCGTTTGCACCTCGCATTTTCCCGCTTTTAACCAGCCCGAAAAACCGATATCTCGGTTCTGGTACATGTACACAACAGTGGTATCAGGGAAAATTTTCACTTGTTGGACAGCAGAAAGCGTAATTTGTTCGACATGACGTAGCACTAGCTCTTGCTTGACTAAATCGATGTGTGCGTATGCTTCTTCTTTGACTTTGCGCAAATCAGATTCGATGCGTAAGTTATCAAAATCACCGTTACCTTGCACTGCTGCCGCGTACGCCAGTAATTTTGGACTAACCTGCCATTTTTTTGGCTGGGCATCAGGCAATAAAAAACCGGTATTGGCCATATCGACAAGCAAGGGCTTGATCTGATCGATGGTTTTTTTCAGTGCATTGGCCAACTCGCCTTCGCTGAAGACCGTTTTGCCTTGTTTATCTACCAGTAACGAAAACTGTGTGAAAGGATCATTGGCGCCGGTACTTGCAAAACGACTGTAAAGTGCTTTATCGAAATAATTCATCGATTCAAAACGCGCTAATTTCCTTTCTTGCGCGGTGCCAATATCAAAAGTAAAAGATGGATCCGCACTTCCTTTTTTCCAGGTGAGCACTGGCGCGTAGCAATACACTTTAAAATAGGAATCGACAAATGGCAAGTAGTCGGTACCACGCTGTGCAGCAGCTAGACGCAATTGTTGCTGCTTTTCATCAAAAGTGAAGAAACATTCCTGAATAGTGAGCGAATCGCCATTTTTGTAATGCAAAACAGCCGATGCACCGCGTGCCAAGATCTGTTGTGGTGACATCTGAAACCCGGCAGCACGAATCTCAAAAAGAACTTTTGTTTCTCGTTTAAACAATAATTTAGCTGGCTTACCTGTTGCACCTTGCCCAATGAAGTCTGCACCTTCAAGGGTAAAACTACCTTCGTAATCCATTTGAGGCCTGAGTTCTTTGATCTGCAGTCTTTTCTCATAAGAGACAAACTGGGGCGCTGACTCCCCTTCCGATAAATCACTGCGGGTGAGGTCAGTGAGTTTACCTAAGATGGGCTGACTAAAATAGGGCGTAGACAAAGAAACGGTGTCTGCTTTTAATTTGGCGGTCGTGAGGTCCGCTTTGTAGGAGCGTAAGGTTGCAAAGGTTTCATTTTTGGGTAATTTGACCTTTTCCCACGTAATAGTACCGGCTTTGCCCTCCCAGCGTTTGGTCAGGACGTCATAGGTTCCGGAAGTATTGTAAACGACGATTGAATCTTCAGGTTTTTTATCTTCGTCGTACAAAATGCATTTGAGTGAGACCCCGCTTGCATCCAAATAGAGTTTTTTACCCTCGACCCAACGCAATGTTCCTCCTTTGACAACCCAAGAAAAATCAGCTTCTTTATAAAGTGCATTGAAACGAAATAAATCGACAGAAAAATCCAAAAAACTAGTCAATTTTTCATCTGGATTGGCAGCAAAGTCGGTTACATATTTATACCAAGGATTCACGAGATCGGGCTGAACTTTATTTTGGACAATGCCAATACTGGCTTGTAAAAAATAGTACAGGTCTGGGTAAACCGGCACTTCTTTTGTGCTCAATTGATTGCAATAGTCTTGTATTTTTTTGAATTGGGTGTCATTGAGTGTCGAACCTTTGATCAATTGGGGCAATTGGTCTTTGAGGTAAGCTTGTGCACCGTCGTCAGTAACAAGTTGCTGCCAAGTTTTTACAAATTTATCGCGATCAGCAGGAAAAGTTTGGGCACAAATTGTCTGCAAGAGCAAAAGGAAGCCAAAAAGAAAGGAGAGTTTGTTTTTCATTAGTGTTTTTTAAAGAGCAAAACAGCCCAATTTTCACGTTCAAAGACACCATGGGGTTCAAAACCAACAGTAGCCGCGGCTGCCTGTAAATCGGGCACATCGGTAACGAAGAAACCGCTCAAAAGTAACAAGCCTTCTGTACGCATTGCCGCGCTATATTGAGGCAATTGGGCCAACAACACATTTTTATTAATGTTGGCCAAAATGATGTCAAAATCATTACCTGTGATGGCTTCTGCGCCGCCATGAATTGCCTCGATGCGCTCGCTACCATTTAGCGCCATATTTTCTAGGATATTCTCTGCCGACCAAGCTTCTATTTCTATGGCTGTTATTGCCTTGGCACCAAGTCGTTCTGCGAGAATGGCCAGCACGCCTGTTCCAGCGCCCATATCAAGCACTTTTTTATTTTGAAAGTCCATTTGCAGCATCTGCTGACAAATGAGATGGGTGGTTTGGTGATGACCGGTACCAAAACTCATTTTTGGCAAAATTTTGATTTCGATGCCCGAAAAAGCCGGCAATTCGTGAAAAGGCGCAACAATACGCAGCTGATCTGAAATCAAAACAGGCTCAAATTGTGCCTCCCAGGTTGCATTCCAATTTTGTTGCGGCAAAAAAATGAGATCGTAACCCAAAATGCCAGCTCCTTGTACTTCTAATTGTTTTAATAAGGCTTGCAAGGCAGCTCCATCGTATAACGTCTCTTGAATGTAGGCCTTAAGATTGGGGGTTTCTTCTACAAAACTCTCGTAATCGTGTTCTGCTAAATAAGCCACACAGATGTCGTGCCAGGTATCAAAAGCAGCTAGTTTCAGCGTAAGTTCATAGTAATTCATGCGCAAAGGGCTAACCAAAGTTGATAAAAGGTGTCTGGATCCAAAGAAGCGCCCCCTACAAGCGCGCCGTCGACATTTGCACAAGCAAAAATAGCGCCCGCATTGGCAGCATTCACACTGCCTCCGTACAGGATCGGCACATTTTGACCCGCTTCAGCAAATTGTTCGCTTAAAAATGTCCTGATCGCCAAGTGCATTTCAGAAATTTCCTTAACGCTGGCACTTAAACCTGAACCTATTGCCCAAATGGGTTCATATGCGATCACGAGCAAATCTAATTGGCTTGGGGTAAGGTGCTCGAGGTTTTTTCGAAGTTGGTCCAGCACAAACGCTTTATGGTTTTGGGCTTGTCTAACATCTAGCGGTTCTCCACAACATAAGATAAAAGGAAAAGCTGCTTGCACACAAGCCTCGACCTTTTGTGCGATCAATTCATTGCTTTCCTGAAAGAATTCACGCCTCTCAGAGTGACCTAGTAAAACAGATGCACAACCAACACTTTGAAGTTGCTCAATCGAAAGCTCCCCGGTATAGGCACCGCGTTCTTTGTAATATACATTCTGCGCACCCTGATGGATCCGAAAATCTTGAAAATCTTTAAGGTAAACGGCACTCGGATATACCCGTACTTCGGCACTTTCCGAAGACCAATTATTGGATTGAAAAGCAGCTAACCAAGAGTCAACTTGTGTTTGCGTCAAATTCATTTTCCAATTTGCCGCTAATATTCGTTTTCGCATAGAACGAAAATACGTGTTTTATCAGCGCAATTTCTTCTTTTCTAATTGGGTTTTCAAGTCTGCTTTGTTGAAAGCATCGGCACCCTCAGGGCCATGATACATTTTTACGAGATTGCCATTCCATAAATAGGCAACTCCTGGCACATCGCGGTTACCGCCTAAAACACTCCAAAACTCAATGATGTCAAGCACTTTGTAGTTGTAAGAAGCCCCGGCAAATTGAAAAAACGCAGGTATTTCTTCGGCGGCTTCATCCATGAACAAAATTTGAATTTCCGGAAAGTCTGGGGTGCTATTTTTTAGTGCGGTGAGCTGCTTGGCTGTAGCGCGGCAGTGGTCACAGCTTGGTGCAAAAAAACAGAGCAGCTTTTTGCCTTGATTGATATTGGCAAAATGTTTTTCATACCCAGACTTTTTCATTTTGGGGCCTTGCTCTTTTGGCTGAACTTTCGTCGTGTCTTTTCCAATTGGGGTCTTGACTGCACGTATTGTGTCTTTTGTTGGACTAACTTCAATTTCGTTTCCTAGCGGCTCTGAAACTTGATCTTGCATGGCTGGCACTGGACTTTGCGTAGCCGCTTTGTAAGTTGGAATGAAGACAAACATCAGTAACATACATAAACTCAAAATTGTCGTAAGAAACCATATGTTTGATTTTTGCGGTAATTGCGCACCGTAGCGCTTGATCAATAGGACCAATAGGCCAATGGAGAGTACGTTTTTCATAATTGCTTCTAAAGGGGTCATGGGTAAAAGCGCGCCAAAGCAACCGCAGTTGCCTTTATTGCCTGTGTTTATGATTTCGATGCTGAGGTGTGCCACGAAAATGGCAAGCATGGCAATGAGGGTTGGAATGACCCATTTTTTAAGATTAAAAGGAAAAAGTAACAAGACCCCTAAACCAAACTCCACCCCTATTAACGCTCTTGAGAAAATCTTGGCGAGCTCAATAGAAAAACCGAGCGGATACAACTGCTTGATTTCAAACATGGAAATAGTGGCATAGGCCGAAGGATCTGGATAGATTTTACCATAGGCTGATACCAAAAAAAGCGCTGCAATGAGTATGCGGATGCTCCAAGGTAAATAACGTTCTGCTGGGTGCATAATTTTAGTTTAGGTCTAAATTAATGGCAAGTGTATTTAAGAAATAGAGTTTAACAGGCTCTTAACAATTTTGTAAATGGATCAGGGCAAAAACACTGTAATTGAGCATATCGAAGTAATTTCCTTCTACGCCTTCGGAAACCTTGGTTTCGCCGGCGTTATCTTCAATTTGTTTGATGCGCAATATTTTGGATAGAATGAGATCGGTTAGTGAGCTGACGCGCATGTCGCGCCAGGCCTCGCCGTAGTCGTGATTTTTACGCTCCATTAGCGCTTTTGCCTCAGCTGCAATTTGATCGTAGTGTGCAATGGCCGCTGCTGTAGTCATGTTGTCTTGGATATCGGCAGGTGCTCTCACTTGAATGATTGCCATGATGCAGTAGTTCACAATGGCTTGAAAAGCATCCTCGAAAGATTCCCCAACGAGGTTTTTTCCGGTTTCTTGAATGGTGCGGATGCGCTGTGCCTTGATAAAAAGTTGGTCAGTTAAAGAACTTGGGCGCAGTATGCGCCAAGACAAACCGTAATCGAGCGTTTTTTTTTCAAAAATCTCTCGACAAATAGTCATTACATTTGCGTATTCTAATTGTGTTTGTGTCATGAGTGCATCTAAGGAGCTTGGTGGTATTTTTCAGAAGAGTCGGTTTTTGAATATCAAAGGCCAACTCCACGATTTTAGCCAACCAAAGATAATGGGAATTTTGAACATAACACCTGACTCTTTTTACGAAAACAGCCGCGTAGTTTCAACGGATGCGATTTTAAAAAAAGCAGCACAAATGATCAACGAAGGCGCCGACATACTCGATATCGGTGCCAGCTCCACTAGGCCCGGTGCCGCCATCAATAGTCCGCAAGAAGAAATTGCGCGTTTGGGGCAGGTCATCTCACTTTTAAAAAGCGAATTTCCTGAAACCCTCTTATCCCTTGATACTTATTATGGAGCGGTCGCCCAACACGGCATAGATCAAGGCATTGACCTCATCAATGATATTTCTGCCGGACAATTCGATCCTACGTTGTGGCCAGTGATGAGTCGTCATCAAATTCCGTATATTTTATGTTATAATCGTGCTTCAGCAGACAACAGCGCACAATCTCACCTTCAAGAAAAGGGTATTATTAGCGACGCACTCTCTTTCCTATCCCAAAAAATCGCTGAACTCAAAGCGTTGGGTTGTGCCGATATCCTCATTGACCCCGGCTTTGGTTTTGGTAAAACACTTGAAGAGAACCATGAACTTCTTCAAAAATTAGCACACTTACATATACTTGGTGCACCACTACTCATTGGGGTTTCTCGAAAATCGATGATTACCAAGATTTTAAATTGCACGCCTGCCGAGGCACTCAATGGAACGAGTATACTGCACACCTTGGCCTATACGAAAGGTGCACGTATTTTTAGAGTTCATGATTGCGCACCTGTAAAAGAGCTCTTTACATTGATGGCGCAATAAGAATTGCAGAAATTGAAACTTTTTTACGTACTTTCGTATGATTGTACAACTTTAACAAGCGTATGAAAGCTTTTACATTATTTTTTGCCTCTTGTTTTGCATGGTTGACCTATGCCCAGGCGCCATCAGCGAACTTCACTATTTCGGACCCAGATGACATCATTTGTCAGGGAGATTGCATTTATGTCGTGAATAACTCCACCGGCGATGACCTCACCTATCTTTGGACTTTCCAGAACGGTACCCCTGCCACTTTTGTTGGGCAAAACCCTGGTCCAATTTGTTTCAATACCGCAGGTACAACTGGTCCTTTCTCCATTACCTTGACAGCAACCAATGCGCAGGGTGCCGTAAGTACTATTACCAATTTCATTACCGTATTGCCAATGCCAACCATTAGCAGTACGCTTTCCGACACATTGAATGGTGCTTATGTTGTCATCCCTGACACCACCATCGATATGTTCCAAGAAGCTTATTTGTACGCAGAGGGCGCGCCGTTTGGCGGCAACCTCACTTGGTATCCAAGTGGTGTAAGTGCAGATAGCATTCCGGGCTGTACTGCTTGTATTGCCGGCGATTCACTTACGGTTACACCTTTCTACACCACTTATTATGTTGTTCAGTACGGTCTCAATGGGTGCTTTGCTTATGATACCGTCTTGGTAACTGTCAACTTTGCCAATCAAGTTAAAATCGAATTGCCAAATTCATTTTCGCCAAATGGCGATGACGAAAACGACTTTTTCAGGGTCCTTACCAACGTTGATGCCGACGGCAATTTTGCCAATGGCTTTGAAGAAGGGGGTGCTCTTGCAGAAATCGATTTGCGCGTGTTCAACCGTTACGGCCAACAAGTATTCAGAACCACCGACGTCAACGAAGGCTGGGACGGCACTTACAAAGGCAAGCCTATGAATCCTGCAACCTATACTTACATTTTAAATTTCCGTACCATTGACGGCCGATCTGGCTCGCGCAAAGGCAACGTGACCCTATTTAGATAAGCACATGAAACGCAACGTATTCTTATCCTTTGCTCTTGCAGCATCTTTGAGCGCAACAGCACAACACGACCGCATCATTTCAAATTGGTCTCAGTCTCAAATGATCTATAACCCGGGGGCAGTTGCAACTGGTTCTGGAGACATGAGCTTTTTTGCCAATCACCGCTCCCAGTGGCTAACTGTTCCGGAAATGGGCGTAGGTATTCGGAGTAATTTTGTCAATGCCGAATTCAAGATCAAAGAAGAAGGCTTGTCAAATCGCAATAATTTTGGTGTAGGGTTCAGTGTACTCAGCGATCAGTCTGGAGCGGCCAACCTCACTACGCTTAGCGTGTCTCTTCCGTTGAATTACACGCTTGCACTGGATCGTCAAAACAAACTCAGTATTGGTTTGGCTCCTGGCTTTATCCAACAAGCCTCTGACCGTTCAGGCCAAACTTGGGAAAACCAATGGGACGGTTCTGTTTTCAATCCGGCAACAGGAGTTGAAAACAGCATCAATGGCTCCTATGCTACACTCGACCTCGGTACAGGTATTTTCTTTCAACACCAAATCAATAGCCGCTCTTCATTCTATGCAGGCTATGCCTTGAATCACCTCATCAAACCTAAAATGGCGTGGTCTTTCAGTGGCGATAAAATGTACATGCAAATGGTTGTTCAAGGTGGTGCTGACCTCGCAACGCGCAATCCAGATTTCCGTATTCAACCTAACTTTGTATACTTCCGTACAGGCAATACCAACAGCCTTACAGCAGGTGTCACTTTTGAAAACACCATCAAGGAAGGCTCCAAAGTGACTGGCATCAATAAATCAAATTGCGTCAACTACGGTGTATACTACCGCCACGGCGATGCAGTTGTAGCTACCTTCGGCATGAAAGTTTCTCAGTTCCGCTTTGGTTTGTCTTTTGACGCCAACACCTCCAAGCTCAACGCAGCCACTGGCGGCATCGGCGGAGCCGAACTCTACTTTAAAGCACTTTTGAACTACAAAAAATTCAATGCGCAATCGCGCATGAAGTAAGATTTCTCTTACAATTCCATATTTAAATCCTGCCCTTAAGGCAGGATTTTTTTTGTTTACACCCCGCCAGTGTGAATGAAAAGAACGCTTTTTGCTTGAAGATGAGGTAGTTGTGAATTTAATGCCAGGAGTGCTTTTCCTGTGTAGGTGGGTTCTATTGGGAATTGCTGGGTGTCATTAAATGATTTGATAAAATCCATTAATTCGGGAGTGGTTTTGGCGTAGCCGCCGTGGTGGTGTGTGTCGAGAACGTGGACTTGAGAAAAGGGGAATTCAAGATGGGCGGTGGTGGTGTTTTGCTTGGCTTTTTTTGCCAGGGCCTGCATTTCTTGTAGGGAATTGAAGCCTTTGAGGACTGGTACTACAAAAAGTTGGGTTGTGGGCGGAATGCTTGCCAAAATGCCCAAACTGGTGGTGGTGGTGCCTTGGGCTAAAAATACGGCATCAAAATGCAGGTTGTGGTTTTGGGCGACCGCTTCTTTGTATATTTCTGTACAACCCATTATACCTTCTGGATTGGCGCCGCCTTCTGGAATAAACCACGTGGGTTTGTCTTGGTGTGGAGAAAGGCCTGATTGGTATTTGCCATCTTTATAATCTGATCGGTTGACAAAATTCAACACCATACCTAATTGGTGACATTTCAATAGGATGGGGTTACTTTTCTCAGTTAATTCTTCTCCCCGCACCCTTCCAATGATGGGTAGATTAATTGCTTTGGCTGCTGCTGCACTCGCTAAAAGGTGGTTTGAAAACGCACCCCCGAAGGTTAAAATTTGCGCTACACCCGCCGCTTTTGCTGCCTTCAGATTGCCTTCTAATTTGCGCAGTTTGTTGCCGGAAATAAAAGGATCAATTAAATCGTCGCGCTTGACGAACAATTCTACTTCATTATTGTTAGCGTGTGGTAGGTAGAAGTGTTCTAATTCGGAACGACTTTTTAACTTTGCAAACCACTGCCACATATCAGTACTCATGAGCGAAGATTTTTCAGGATTTTCAAAAAAAAGTCATTTAAACGACGAAGATTACTATTTATCGGAAGAAGGTTATATTGTTTTCACTGAGCAATACCACCTCAAGCGCGGCTATTGCTGCAAAAGCGGTTGCAAACACTGCCCGTATGGTTACGACCCCAAAACTGGTCGGATCACCGAGTACCCCAAAGACTAATCGATACCGAGTTCTGCAAAGCGCCCTTTATAGTTTTTAAGGATGTCTTTTATTTTCTGGATGTCGGCATCGGCATCTCCGGAGGGCCAGACCAAACTGTGGAAACCACCGGTTTTACTCGGGAAATCAATATATGCCACATAGATAGGCACCTTTGCTTTTTCAGCTACATAATAAAATCCTTTTTTCCAATTCGGATTGTAGCTACGTGTACCTTCCGGAGAAAATACCATGTACATGGTTTCATTTTCTTCGAAATAGCGTACGGCTGTATCGGTGAGGTTGTTTTTCTTGCTTCGGTCTACCGGAATGCCGCCAATGGCTTTCAAAAACCAACCCAATGGCCCCCAGAAAAGCTCTTTTTTCATGAGGTAGCGCCCTTTGACCCCGTACTGATAAAAAGCCAAGCGACCCAAAATAAAATCCCAGTTAGAGGTGTGTGGGCCCACAGCAACCACGCATTTACTGATACCAGCTGGCGGATTCGGATCGATTTTCCAGCCGATTAACCAAAAAATAAATTTTGCAACGAACTTCATGCCTTAAAGATAAACAATTCATCTTTCATTTATCTTTACACCGTGAAGCGCATCAAAGAAGGTCTCATCGGTTTGCTTGTCATACTTGTACTCTACGCAAGTTACGCCTTACTGCCATTTTTAAATCTTCAAAAAACACAGACTGCGCAAATACCTGTTTTCAAGGGGCAAGTCTTCCAAATTGCCCTGATTCCGCTGCAAGTTGTGCAAAGTTGGGTACTTGAACAACAACTTGAATCGCAAGACCCGGCCGTACAAGAAACCCTCAAGCGTTTTGCACAACAATTTAAAAGCAAACCCGACAACATCCTTTCCTCTTTTGAATTCGATTTAGAAGGTGCAGTTGCCTATTACCTTGTTGACCAACCGGGCCAACAACTTTCTTTCTTTTTCATCCCTGGAACCATACCACAACGCGGCTGGCTTTCAGGGACTTATTTTGGCGTAGATCAAGGTCTGTTCGTGTTCACAAATGACCTCACGCCCGAGGAAAAATCAACATTTGCCAAAACGTGTCAAAACTTGCAGTTTAAAAAACAAACCTTCGAGGCACGGGCACATCATTTTGAATTGCGCGGCCAAACCTACACGCTGCGTTGGGAAGAACACGCCTTTCAATTAGAATTGCCTCAGGAAGTGCAGGATACCAAAACCATATTAAACCCCAAAGGTTTTCATGTGAGTTGCCCCATTGCCTTTAGCAACCTACCTGCCGAATACCGCTTCTTTGAAAACATCAATGCTTGTTCCATCAATTATTACGGTGCCAAACTGAATACCAAACAAGCGCTTGCTTTGGAATTTGAGGCACTCATAAGTTTTGAAAAGTGGCACCAGGCTCGGGAATTTGTGAAGCGAGCAAGGGGTGTTTTTCCCGATTGGGACTGGCACGCTAATTTTGTTAGGGTCAATGATGCTGTTTATGCGATTAAACCCGAAGGTAAAAACCAGCTTTTTATCTGTAGTAGTCCAAAAAAACACATTCGCAATGGCTCAATTGACAAACAAGAAGTGTCCTCTCCTATTGTTTTTAGTGGTGACCCTACCCTACTCACAAAATTAGAGAACGCTGGCTGGGCAGCAGCCATCCTCGAACTCTTTCCGATTTATAGAGGTATTTCTGATTTCTCAGCACGGACCTCCAAAGTAGCTACAGCAAAACAAACGATTCGTTGGGAACTCAAACCTACCTACTTCGCAGCTGGTGAATTCCTGAAGCTACTCGGCACCGCCCTTGAATAATAAAAAACCCCGCTGCGAACAACGGGGCTTCTCCACTCAGTATTACTAAACCTATCTATCGAATAAAGAGCAGTTCTCTGAATTTCGGCAAAGGCCATAGTTCGTCTTCGACGAGCAATTCTAATTTGTCTGCATGGTAACGGATTTCATCAAAATGAACCTTCACTTGATCGCAGTAAGCGATGGCTTTTTGCTCGGCACGCTCCATTTTATTGGCCACCTTGCGCTGCGCTAACATAGCGTCAGAAGCTTCTTTCATTTTATTGATGTGTAAAGACATTTTTTCGAGTAATTCAATTTGTGCCTTGGCAGCGCTTCTGCCCGCTTTGTCACCTAATACACTGATAAGGCCCTGAACGTTTTGAATGAGTTTGTTTTGGTACTCAACGGCCGCAGGAATGAAGTAGTTTTGAACGAGGTCTCCCATGAGGCGAGACTCAATTTGAATTTTGAGAATGTAGTTTTCAAATTCAATTTCTGCACGCGCTTCGAGTTCTCTTGGCGTCAGTACTTCCATCTCGTTGAACAATTGCACTACTTTTTTATTGTGCCATACTTGAAGCGCACGCGGGGTATCTTTCAGGTTGGAAAGACCGCGTTTTTCTGCTTCCTTGACCCATTCGTCGCCATAGCCATTGCCTTCAAAACGGATTTTCTTAGATGCTTTAATGAGCACTTGCAATTCTTTGAGGATGGCTTCGTCTTTGCCTTCGCCTTTCTCTATGCGCTTGTCTACGGCTATTTTGAAAAGGCGCAGTTGCTTGGCCATAATGGTATTGAGGACAATCATGGCCGAACCACAATTGGCTGCTGAGCCCACCGCACGGAATTCAAATTTATTACCTGTGAAAGCAAATGGTGAGGTACGATTGCGATCGGTGTTGTCCAATAAGATCTGCGGAATTTTACCGATGTTGAGTTTGAGCTCTGTTTTGTCTTGGGGCGTCATTTTGCCCGCCTTGATGTTTTTCTCTAAATCATCGAGCAATTGTGAAAGCTGCGTTCCGATAAAGGCCGAAATGATGGCTGGTGGCGCTTCGTTGGCACCCAAGCGGTGATCGTTGCCGGCAGAGGCAATTGCTGCTCTGAGCAAATCAGCGTTGTCGTGGATAGCAGCAATGGTATTGACAAAGAAGGTCAAAAATTGCAAATTGGATTTTGGATTCTTCCCTGGCGCCAATAAGTTAACACCTGTGTTGGTACTCAAAGACCAGTTATTGTGCTTGCCAGAACCGTTGACACCTGCAAATGGTTTTTCGTGTAGTAAAACGCGGAAGTTGTGCTTGCGCGCAATTTTCTCCATGAGGTCCATGAGCAAGAGGTTGTGGTCATTGGCCAAATTACACTCTTCGAAAATTGGCGCGCACTCAAATTGGTTGGGTGCAACCTCGTTATGACGAGTGGTAACTGGTATGCCAAGCAACAAAGACTCTACCTCGAACTCACGCATGAACGCGTTCACGCGCTCAGGTATGGAACCAAAATAGTGGTCTTCTAATTGCTGGCCTTTTGCAGGCGCATGGCCAAACAAAGCGCGGCCCGTAAGCATGAGGTCCGGACGCGCGTTGAATAAAGCGGAGTCAATCAAGAAGTACTCTTGCTCCCAACCAAGGGTTGCAATCACTTTAGTTACGTTTTTGTCAAAATACTGACAAACCTCGACCGCAGCCTGATCTACAGCGTGTAGGGCTTTGAGCAGTGGCATTTTGTAGTCAAGAGACTCACCGGTGTAAGAAATAAAAATGGTTGGAATACAAAGGGTTTTACCGATCACGAAAGCTGGTGATGATGGATCCCAGGCAGTGTAACCGCGTGCTTCAAAGGTGTTGCGGATACCGCCATTTGGAAAAGAAGACGCATCGGGTTCTTGTTGTACCAGCATGTCGCCATCAAAGCGCTCGATGGCTTTACCCGGGCCAATTGGCTTTAAAAAGGCATCGTGCTTTTCGGCGGTAGTGCCCGTAAGGGGCTGAAACCAGTGCGTATAATGGGTTGCTCCTTTAGAGATGGCCCAATCTTTCATAGCACTCGCTACCTGATCAGCGTATTTACGGTCTAAACGCGTGCCATTTTGAATGGCTTCTAACATAAATTTATAGGTGTCAGAAGGAAGGTATTCCCGCATGACATCTTGGTGAAAAACATTTTGTCCGAAGAGATCCGAGAGCTTGCCATTGTACTCAATGTGCTTTGGTTCACGGTGCAATACATCTTGGTATGCGTTTAGTCGTTTTGTAGCCATTTTTATAAATTTTTTACAAATGTATTCATTTTTTAGGGGGTACATCTCATTTTTTTACTCTTTTTTCAACAATACCCCCTAAAAATTAACATTCATTTAAAAAATATTGAAAAATCTATTTTATCAAATGAAATATGGAAATTTGCGTATGCATTTGAATTGGCTCCTGACACAACTTCAAAAAGAGCTGCCCGGCGAGCAAGCCCATGCACCGTATTTGAAATACAGGCGTATTTTTGAAGCAGCCGACAAAACACAAGCCCGAGAAGCCGCTGTGGGTATCCATCTGTTCGAGCGGAATGCACAGTGTTATTTTTATTTAATTGAGCGCAGCACCTACGACGGGCAACACAGCGGTCAAATGGCTTTTCCTGGCGGAAAAAAAGACCCAGTAGACCAACACCTCGAACGAACGGCAAGAAGAGAAAGTGAGGAAGAATTAGGCATCGAGCAGCAACTCGGCACTACGGCCAAACAACTCACCGCTGTATGGATACCCGTTTCCGGATTCATCGTTACGCCTTTTGTCATTGTTCACGAACAAGAGCCCATCTTACAAATTAATCAAAGAGAGGTAGCACATGTTGAAACCATCAAGGTGCTTGATTTACTAGATGAAAAAAATATCCAAAACAGAGATATCTTATTACCCAACAACCAACGACTCGAGGCGCATCCTTGCTTTATCTTAAATGAAAAGATGGTTTGGGGCGCTACGGCATTGATGCTCAATGAGCTGAGGATGATGTTGGTCTAAATACCTAACAACCTAAAAAACAAAAAGAGGAACAAACGCTATTTGTTCCTCTTTCTGCTAAACCATGCTAAAACTATAAAACTAAAACTACAACTATGAACTGTAATCTTGATGCAAAGATACGGCGAGTTTTGGTCTGTGCAAGAAACGATGTGTGAATTTTTTGTTAAATTTTTTGGGCGCGGGTCATTTCTCTTTTACCGGGAGGCCCAGGCAAGCTTTCTAACGCAAAGCCTACTGCTTTTAAATCGCGTTTAAATTGCCCCTGTGCGCAATAGGTAACCAAAGTACCTCCAACAGACAGCGAGCCATATAACTTTTCAAAAATGGCTTTGTTCCACATCTCGGCTTGCGCTCTTGGCCCAAAAGCATCAAAATAAATCAGGTCAAATGAGGCAGCGGCTTGCCAGTCTTGGATGCGCTTTTGCACCTTTGTGATTTGAAAATAGTCTTGAAGCTGGTTAGGCACCTCCCATTTTGCTTTCATGAGTTGTTCGTAAAAAACTTGCCATTCCTGAATTTGAAGGTAATCCAGCTCACGCCAAATTACTTCCTCGACCGGATGCGCTTCGATGCCGGTATAGTTTAATTGCACTTGATTTTCAGCAGCAAACTGAGCACTGAGCAAAGCGTTCAGGCCCGTTCCGAAACCCACTTCTAAAATCTGGATGGATTTGTTTTCTGAAGCCAAAGGCTTTAATCCATTGGCAATAAATACATGTAGCGCTTCTTGGACACTACCATGCCTGGAGTGATACGTTTCGTCGAGCTCAGGCAGATACAACGTTGGTGACCCGTCGGCTGTTTTTAGAATTTCAATTTTCATTGCCTACAACTTTCGAATCAAATACAGGCCATCTCTGATTGGCAATAGTACTTTTTGAACGCGGTCATCTTGACTGATTTTTAAATTGAGATCGCGCAACAAAACACTGTCTTTGTCTTGGTGTTTCTCATCGAGTACTTTTCCGGACCACAATACGTTGTCCATTAAAATAAAACCGCCTGGACGCAGTTTTTGAAGTGCTTGTTCGTAATACAACGGATACTGCTGTTTGTCGGCATCGATAAAAATCAAATCAAACAGGACCTCAAGTGCAGGAATCAGCTGAGCGGCGTCGCCAATTCGGTAATCAATTTGATCAGAAAAAGCAGATGCAGCAAAATAAGACCGTACGCGTTGTTCCAACTCTTCATTGACGTCAATCGTAAAAAGTTTACCTCCAGGCTGAAGCCCCTCAGCCAAGCAGAGTGCCGAATAGCCCGTGTACGTTCCGATTTCAAGAATGTTTTTGGGCTGCAACAACAACGAGAGCATACTGAGCACACGCCCTTGAAAATGACCGCTGAGCATGCGCGGCTGCAATACCTCTAAATGCGTTTCACGGTTAATTTGAGCCAATAGCGCCGATTCTTCTGAGCTATGTTGTGTCACATAAGCTTGTAATTGTGCAGAAATGAAGTCCATGGTTAGTTTCTATTTGCACAAAGATAGGTGAAGCTCGGCGCATTTTTCTAAATTTGTAGCTTCAGATAATTCAAATGACTGTATCCGCAATTCGACAACAATTTTTCGACTTTTTTCAAAGTAAAGAACATCAAATCGTCTCCTCGGCGCCAATGGTCGTGAAAAACGATCCTACCCTGATGTTTACCAATGCCGGCATGAACCAATTCAAGGACTTTTTCTTGGGTTACCAGACACCCACTGAACGCCGGGTGGCCAATTCTCAAAAATGCTTGCGCGTTTCTGGAAAACACAACGACCTCGAAGAAGTCGGTGTAGACACCTATCACCACACCATGTTTGAAATGTTGGGCAATTGGTCCTTTGGCGATTACTTCAAAGAAGAAGCCATCGGTTGGGCTTGGGAGCTACTCACCGAAGTATACCGCATTCCCAAAGAGCAACTATACGTCACCGTTTTCGAGGGCGACGCCAAAGACGGCGTTCCACAAGACCAAGAAAGCATCGCAATCTGGCAAAAATACATCGACACCGACCGCATCATTCTCGCCTCCAAAAAAGACAACTTCTGGGAAATGGGCGATACCGGACCTTGCGGCCCTTGTACCGAAATCCACGTCGATTTGCGCAGTCCAGAAGAACGCGCCAAAGGCGATGGTAAGGCGTTGGTAAACGCAGACCATCCGCAGGTCATTGAAATCTGGAACAACGTTTTTATGGAGTTCAACCGCAAAGCCGACGGCAGCCTAGAACCGCTTCCATCCAAACACGTTGACACCGGTATGGGCCTCGAGCGCTTGGCCATGGCACTACAAGGCAAGCAATCCAATTACGACACCGACCTCTTTCAGTCTCTGATTCAATTTATCGCTGGCAAAGCTGGTGTTCCGTATGGTCAAAAAGAAGAGACCGACATCGCATTGCGCGTCATTGCCGATCACATCCGGGCTATTGCCTTCTCTATTGCCGATGGCCAGCTGCCTGCCAACAACGGAGCCGGCTATGTCATTCGCCGTATCTTGCGCAGAGCCGTTCGTTACGGTTACCAAACCCTTGGGCTCAAAGAGCCGTTCCTTTGCGACCTTTCCATTGTGCTCGGTGAGCAAATGGGAGCGCCATATACAGAGCTGCTCTCACAAAAAGAACTGATCTACAAAGTAATCAAAGAAGAAGAACTCAGTTTCTTTAGAACGCTAGAACTCGGTATCAAACGCATCGAGGATCTCATCGGACAAGTTCAATATGCTGGTAAAAATCAAATCACGGGCGCTGCTGCCTTTGAACTCTACGACACCTACGGCTTTCCACTAGACCTCACCTCCCTGATTGCCAGAGAAAACGGACTCAGCATCGACGAAGCAGGCTTTGAACAAGAGCTACAAATTCAAAAAGAGCGCTCCAGAGCAGCCACAAGCATTGAAACCGACGACTGGATGCAAGTGCATCCTGATGTCAGCACCACGTTTATTGGCTATGACCAAAAAGCGGCTAGTGTGCAGCTCATTAGGTACCGAAAAGTAAGCCAAAAGGGCAAAACGTTTTACCAGCTTGTTTTGAATCAAACGCCTTTCTATGCCGAAGGCGGCGGCCAAATTGGCGATAGCGGTGTACTTTTCAATGATACCGATCGGGTTGTTATTTTCGACACCAAAAAAGAAAATAACCTCATTGTGCATCTGGCCACAACCTTACCCACAGATTTAACCGGAACTTTTGAGGCACAAATCGATTTAGGCAAGCAACAAGACACCGCCAAAAACCATAGTGCCACACACCTACTCCACCACGCTCTACGCAGTGTATTAGGCACACACGTCGAGCAAAAAGGATCTTTGGTCACCGACAAAGCGCTGCGTTTTGATTTCTCGCATTTTTCGAAGGTAACCGACGAACAACTTGCCGCCATTGAAGCACAAGTGAATGCCGCCATTGCGGCAGCACAGCCGCTGATAGAAAACCGTGCACTCGATCTAGAAAGCGCCAAACAAAAAGGTGCAATGGCCCTCTTTGGCGAAAAATATGGCGACACCGTTCGCGTGATTGAATTCGGACCATCTGTTGAATTGTGCGGGGGTATTCATGTGTCCAATACCAACCAAATTGGCGTATTCAAGTTGGTTTCAGAAAGCGCAGTTGCTGCCGGCATCAGACGCATAGAAGCCATTACAGGAGCGGCCGCCATGGACTACTACAAGCAAAAAGCCGCGCAACTCGAACAAATCGAAGATTTACTCAAAAAACCAAAAGATATTGTAAGGGCCATCGAAGCGCTTCAGCAAAACAACAATGCCTTGCAGAAGGAACTCGAGCGCTATGCCAAACTACAAGCGCAGCAACTCAAAAATGAATTGAAAAAAGAAGTGAAGGCGGTCAACGGGTATCATTTATTGATCCAAGAAATCAATTCAGACGCCGCCAGCGCCAAAGACATCCTCTTTCAATTGCGTCAAGAATTTCAGCCGTTTGTAGGCATTTTAGCCAATAAAGAAAACGACAAATGCGGACTCACGCTCTTGCTCGATGAAACACTCGCTGCTCAAAACAATTGGAACGCAGCCCAATGGATCCGAGAAACTGCCAGCCTGATTCAAGGCGGCGGCGGTGGGCAGGCCTCCTTTGCCAGTGCAGGTGGCAAAAACCCTGCTGGCTTGGCTGCAGCACTCAGCGCGCTTCAAAATAAACTCAGTGGCCAATAAAAAAATACTGATCATCACTTATTACTGGCCTCCAAGTGGCGGCACAGGCGTACAACGATGGCTGCATTTTAGTAGGTACTTAGAAGAACTCGGCTGGGAGCCCATCATTTATACACCCTCGAACCCAGAAGCGCCCGTTCAAGACACAGCGCTGCTCAAGCTCATTGGTCCGAAGACCAAAGTTCTGAAGCAACCCATCTGGGAGCCCACCCAACTCTACAAAAAACTGAGCGGTCAAAAAGGCAAGCAACTGCACACCGGTTTTCTTTCGCAAGAAGGACAAAAAAAAGGCGGCCTGCTTCAGCGCCTATCGATGTGGCTACGGGCCAACCTATTTATTCCAGACGCCAAAATGGCCTGGATACGTCCATCGGTGCGTTTTCTGACCAAAGAACTAAAACAGCACCCGGTGGCTGCCATCATTTCTACAGGGCCGCCCCACTCTTTGCACCTCATTGCCCGTCAGCTCAAACGCCGCACAAATACGCGCTGGATAGCCGATTTTCGCGACCCCTGGACACAAATTGATTGGTTTGAGCAACTTCCTTTGAGTCGGCTTGGTTTGCGCTTGCATGAAAAATTGGAAGCCAGTGTATTCAAAGAAGCCGACGAACTGATTGTGGTGAGCCGAGATATGCAGGCTCAAATGCAGCAACGCGCGGGTCGCCAACCACAACTCATCTCTAATGGCTACGCCCCGGAAGATTTCGCTGACTTTAAACTACAGCCAGACCCTCATTTCACGATTTTACACACAGGTTCCATCAACAAAGACCGCAACCCTAGCGCTGTTTGGCAAAGTTTGGGTACGTATGTCAAGGCCAACCCAGATTTTGCTGCCCTACTGCGCATCCGATTAATTGGCGCCTTAGATGCCAGCGTTAAACAAGACCTACAAGCAGCCGGCTTACTTCCCTTTACCGATTTTGAAGATTTTGTACCGCACGAGCGCGTGATAGAAGCGCTTTCTTGTTGCAGTCTTTTGCTGCTCCCGCTCAATAATGTCAAGAGTCAGAAAGGTATTGTAACCGGAAAACTTTTTGAGTACCTCGCGAGCCAACAACCCATTTTAGCAATTGGCCCTGCCGATGGCGATGCCGCAGCCATTTTAGCAACTCAAGCGGGTACGCAAATCATCGATTTTGATACGCCCGTTCCTTGGGCTCAAGTCATTGCAACCTGCCAAAACAAACCCGAAAGAACAACCAGCTTGCTACCCTATTCAAGAAAAGAACTCGCTAGCCAACTCGCCGCTTTGCTCAAATGAACAATTCCTTAGAATATTTCCTACTCGACTGCGGTTTGTCTTGGACGCTAGCCAAGTACCTACCCTATGTACTCTTATTGCTTGCTGGCGGCATTGGTGCGTGGTATTTAAAAAAAATACAACTCAAACTATGGGTCAGGCTGTCTTTGATGGGTTTAGCGCTTTGTTTACCGTTTGCCTGTTATTTTTTCTTTTATCCAATTTATCAGCCAGATCTATTCAACCAACCTTACAAACCAGGGGCTTTTGTGAAGGTCCCGACAAACAAAGCTACACTTGCCGTGGTGGTATTACCAGGCTGCCCATATTGCGAAGGATCTGTGAAAACCATGAACCAGCTTCAAGCGCAAAACCCAAAGCTAAACATCACTTACTATTTGGTATCTGACGACAGCATGGCCAAAGCAGCCTATAAAAAACAGCTAGATAAACGCATTGGTGTGGTCTATGAAAAAGACGCAATGCGTTGGATGTTGGCTGCAGAAGGGGTTTTTCCGAGTTATTTGCTTTTTGACAATAAGCAATTAAAAGCGGCTTGGCACAACACTACTTTTGGTGTTCGGGCGCTTGACTACCTTCGCGCTTATAGGTAAACCAAAGTGCGAGCGCAAAACCCAACAACAGCAAGCCAGAACCCAACATAGATAGTGAGGTGCCTACCTCGACACTAACAGGTTCAAATTTCCAAGTAATTTGGTGCGCACCCGCCGGCACAACCACTGCACGCAGTAAGTAGTTGGCACGTAGTGTTGCTACTGGTTTTCTGCCATCGATGTAACAATTCCAACCCGCTGGGTAATAGATTTCACTGAAGACAGCGAGCTGTTTGGTTTTTGAATTCGAACGGTATTGTAGTTCAGAAGGATCGTATTTAGTCAGCTGAATACTGGCCGTTGAATCCGATTTTAAGCCCGTCACAAGACCACCAAATTCTGCTGCAACTACAGCCTGTTTTTTACTGTTTTGAAGTGCTTTAGATCCAGATGCCAAAATTTCTTCGTTGGCATTTTTTACCAACTTCACATCAGAGACAAACCAAGCGGGGCCATTCGCATTGGTATTGCGCAACGCAGGTTGGTCAGGCTTGGTAATGATGTATTTGGTGTTGAGCATATTGAGGTATTCTGCTTCTCCACTAAGTGCAATCTCTGCCACACTGAGTGTATCAAAAATTTGCTGTGCTTGTTCTTGGCTGATATTGGCCGGAAGCGCAAGTGTTCTGAATTTTTCATTTTTAGCCTGATTTACAGCAGCACCCAAGGCTTGGGCAGCGGCAGGAAAATGAAAATCGACGAATTCTTGGTAGCGCTTGAGTTTGGCTCCGTGGTAACCACCTAAACTCTTGTGAAAAAAGCTGGTGTTTGTCTCGGCCATGGTGCCGTTGGTGTTGAGTACGCGGTAATTACTGGAAAGATTGAGCGCACCAAAAGCCGCATAAGCATTTAAAGTATTTTCGTCGGTGAGGTTTTTGTAATAGTCGAAATCTGCGTAGGCTGAACGCAATTTTTGAGCGAGCGCAGCATTTGGTTTTTCGCGATTTAAGATACTCATGTCGGCAGGTGAAACTGCGTAGGGCACACTGGCTTCGTCGAGCGTTTGGTACGAAGCATAACTGCCTGTGCTGTCATCGTTGTTGAGGTAGCGCTTGGCAACACTCATTTGATCGCCGAGCACCAAAACCCCAGTAATAGCCAACAAAACCATGCGGTTGATTTGTGTACGTATAAATAAGACGACGATGCCAAGACCCATTAGTACCAAAAACAACGAGCGTTGCATATCAGCTTTGTAAATGTCTATTCGGGTATCGACCAGCGCCTGACGCAAACCTTGGTAGTAAGCAGTTTGGCTGGCATCTTTGGCTTGCTTCGAAGCTTCGTTGAATTGTTTGATTTCGTCCGGACTTAAAAACGTACCTGAGATACTTGGGCTCATGAGCAGAATGACCCCCGTAAGTGCCAATACACCCATGGCACCATACCAATATTTCTTCTGACCCCAAAGACCTTCGTTTTTTAATAATTTGTCCACGAACAATAAACCCATTGCTGGAATCATGATTTGGAACAAAACGAGCAGCATTTTGGAATCCCTGAATTTGTTGTACATCGGGAACTGATGAATGAAGAAGTCATTGAAGGCGTTCATTTGATTGGAAGCCAAATAGAGCACCAAGATACTGAGTACCAAAAACGGCCAACGCAGCACATCTTTGACAAAAATGAGCCCTAAAATAAAAAATACAAGCAGCACGACACCAAAATAAAAAGCACCACCGCTCATGCGCTGACCGCCCCAATAATGGTTCATTTGGCCCACTTGCTCTGCATAAGTAGGATCTGTGTTGGCAAGCGCATCGGGGTCGTTGCCAATGAGATCGCCCTTGCCTCCTTTGGCGTTTGGCGCATAAATGGAGAGTAATTCGCGCTTGCCGTAGTTGTATTCGAGAATGTAGTCCTCATTGAGGCCTTCTTTGGCTTGTGTGCTGCCCGTTTTTGGCTTGATGGTGAGTTCTGAACTACCACGAGTAGTGGCTTTACTGTACTCTAAAGTGGTACTGAGTAGACTGGCGTTGGAAAGCAGTGCAAGGGCGCTTGCTATCGCCAAGCCCGCAATAGAGAAAAGAAGCGCTTTGAATTGTTTGGCAAGGCCCAAACGCAGCGTTTCTGCAATGGCTACTGCGGCTAAAATGAAAGCCAGGTAATAGGTCATTTGTAAGTGATTGGCTGTGATATTCAGACCTAAAAACAAAGCAAAAACGGCCGAACCTAATAGCCAACGGCCTCTAAAAGCCAAAATCAATCCGCCGAGCGCCGGAGCCATATAGGCGATTGAATTCACCTTAGACATGTGTCCTGCACCTAAATAAAGAATATTGATGGTAGAAAAGCCATAGCCCAAAGCACCAATCATGGAAAGCCATGGATTGATGCGCAAGCACAGCCCCAAAATATAAAAGCCTAACATGGAAATAAAGAGAATTCCCACCGGTCTTGGCAATCCCAATTTGATGAGTTGATCTACTTTCGATAGCCAATTGGCGTTGTGCTCGACAGAAATTTGGTAGGCAGGCATACCAGAAAACATGGCGTTGGTCCAGTACGGTTGTTTGTTGTCATGGGAAAGTTTGTAGTCGAAAATTTCTTTTGACATGCCTTGAAACTGTCGGATATCGCTTTGCTTGAGCGCGTAACCATCATAAAGTGGTGCAAAATAGACAGAGGGCAATACCACAAATAACACAACGGCAACAAGGTGTGGCAAAATTGATTTGATCGAAAGTTTCATATGCAAAATTTGGATGAATTTACAAATTAATGGCTTGGGTTGGCATAGCGCAATACATCGGCTTGGGTAATACACTGATCAGATAAAATGACCAAGCGCTCAATGATATTGCGCAGTTCGCGGATATTACCGGTCCAATTGAGTTGTTGAAGCGCTTCAATAGCGGACGCTTCAATGGTTTTGGTCACGATACCGTGGTCTTGGCAGACTAAATTCAAAAAATGTGTAATGAGCATCGGGATGTCTTCACGACGCTCATTGAGCGACGGTACATGTATGAGAATGACCGCTAAGCGATGAAAGAGGTCTTCTCTGAAGCGTCCTGCATTGATTTCTTCGCGGAGGTCCTTGTTGGTGGCGGCCACTACCCTGCAATCTACTTTGATGTCCTTTTCACCGCCCACGCGTTGAATGACATTTTCTTGTAATGCACGCAGCACTTTGGCTTGTGCCGAAAGTGACATATCGCCGATTTCATCTAAGAACAAAGTGCCTCCTGAGGCCAATTCAAATTTACCTTTGCGGTCCTTGACAGCCGAGGTAAACGCGCCTTTTTCGTGACCAAATAACTCACTTTCGATAAGTTCGGCAGGTATAGCTGCGCAGTTCACCTCGATAAAAGGCATTTTACTGCGCTCTGAAAGTTGGTGCAAAGAACGGGCTACCAACTCTTTACCTGTGCCATTTGAGCCGGTAACCAGCACACGTGCATCTGAGGGGGCCACCTTCTCGATCATGGTCTTGATTTCTGCAATTGCTGGGCTTTCGCCAATGATCGAAGATCCTTTAATTTTCTTAACGACTTGCTTGAGTTGCTTGGTTTCTTGAACGAGTGCGTTGCGGTCTTTGACTTGCCTTAACAACACCAAAATGCGATTCAGGTCGAGGGGTTTCTCAATAAAATCAAAAGCGCCCTTTTTGATACACGCAACTGCATTTTCAACGGTGCCATGACCAGAAATCATGATGATGGGTGTGTCGATGCCCTGACTTTGAATGGCGTCTAGCAGTTCAATGCCATCCATTTGTGGCATTTTGACATCGGAAAATAGCAAGTCAAACGTTTGATCTTTAAGGCATTGTAGTGCTTGAGCACCGTTTTCGGCTTCAGTGACCAAACAACCTTCAAATTCCAATATTTCTTTGAGTGCTCGGCGAATAGCGCGTTCGTCGTCGATGAGTAGTACGTGCATAATGGCGTTAGTTGGTATTTTTTACAGTGCGTTCTAACATGGGTACAAATTTAAATGTACCAAATTCTTGTGTGGTAAAATGACTGGTGTCGGTTTTTTGGATGCGCAACATTTTTTGCTCAGCGCCTTCTCCAACGGGTATGATCATGATACCTCCTATCTTAAGTTGGTCGAGTAAGGTTTGCGGGAGGTCTGGCGCGCCGCAAGTTACTAAAATGCGGTCATAGGGTGCATAGACCCTATTGCCTTTGTAACCGTCGCCAAAAAACAGACTGGGGTTGAATTTGAAAAAATCCAGCATTTTTTTGGCCCTGAGGTGTAGCGGTTGGTGCCGCTCGATGGAATACACTTTGGCACCAAGTTGACACAATATGGCGGTCTGAAATCCGGAACCTGTTCCGATTTCCAGCACTTTCATGCCTTTTTCCAACTCGAGTAATTGCGTTTGAAAGGCAACCGTATAGGGGTGTGAAATGGTCTGACCCGAACCAATCTGAAAGGCCATATTGGTGTAAGCCTGTTCATCGAAGGCGAGGTCTAAAAAGTAATGACGCGGAATGGCATCAAAGGAAGCCAAGATTTTTTCGTCTTGAATGCCCATTGCAGCAAGCTCTTCGATGAGTTGCCGACGACGGCCCTTGTGCTTGAATGTATCCTTGAACTGCTGCATGAAGGAATTAAATAAGCGCTACACCGACAGGACAGTGATCGGAACCCAAAACTTCATTGAGGATAAATGCATCTTTGAGCTGAGGACGCATTTGCGCACTCATCAAAAAGTAATCAATACGCCAGCCTACATTTTTCTGACGAGCGCCAGCGCGGTAACTCCACCAAGAGTATTTTACTTCGTTTGGATATAATGTTCGATAGGTATCGAGTAAATCAGCAGCAACATAGGCGTTCATGCCATCGATTTCTTCTTGCATATAACCCGCAGCTTTGTTGTAGTTTTCTTTGGGACGTGCCAAATCAATGGCTTGATGCGCTACGTTGAAATCGCCACAAACCATAACGGGCTTTTTGTGTTCAAGCGCCTTAAGATAGACCAAAAAAGCAGCATCCCAGGTTTGACGATAAGCCAAACGCAGTAGCTCACTGCCCGAGTTAGGTACATAGACAGTAACCAAAAAGAAGTTCTGAAATTCGGCGCAAATAACGCGGCCTTCGGTGTCGTGTTCGGGAAGACCAATACCATAGCTAACGCTAAGCGGCGCTATCTTACTGAGAATGGCTGTACCCGAATAGCCTTTTCTTTCTGCTGAATTGGCATAAATATGATAACCAGACAAAGGCGCCACTGCTTCTTTGACTTGTTCTGGGGTTGCTTTTGTTTCTTGCAAGCAAATGACATCAGGGTTATGCGCTTGCATGTCAGCAATGAACGTTTTGCCAACTACGGCCCGTATGCCATTGACGTTAAAAGAAAGGATTTTCATGCAATGAGTTTAGCCTCAAAAATACTAAAATTTAAGGCGCAAAAAGCTGTAGTAAACTGGGATTTGAGTCTCTTTTGTAAAAAAGTAACGGAATTCCTGACCACATTGTAAAACAGGACCTATTCGGTACATAAAACCAAGACCCATACTGGAAAACGCTTGCTTGGTGTAATTAAAAACAATCGAATTGGGATCGAAAAAAACCTCTGCTCGGGCAGAAAAGCTGAGTTCCTTATTGAGTGCATAACTTGCTTGCACATTGCCCTGTAACCAATATTTCAAATCAGCGGCGCCATTTTGCTTTTGCAGACCTGCATAAGCACAACTTTGAAAAGTCCAATTATTTTGAGTGTACGCTACATTTAATTCTTGAAAAAACCGCCAACGATTCACTGCGCTGGTTGTATCTAGTTTACCTTTTGAGGCTACATCTCCATAAAAATGACTCCAATTCAAATTCCACTTATCTTTTTGATATTGCAATAAAAAACCAAATGAAGGCCTACTTTTGGTAAAGGACAATCTTTGCCAGCCGTTGGTTAAAAACACCTGCGTTTTGATGAATTCTGACCAGTTGTTGGTCCATCTGAATCCGGATACATAGTAAGGTACATATTCGGCCGCTAAACTCCGGGTTGCCGAAATTTGATCCACCGCACGAGGGGTTTCTTGGGTATACGGAGAACTAAAAGTGCCATATGCAAATTCAGAATTTTTCCATTTGTATTGAAGATACGATTCGTACAAATAGCGGCGATACGGTAATTCTAAGCTGTAATTATTGGACATATATGAACCTACAGCAGGAGACACTTGAAAACGCCAATTTTTGTAATCGTAACGAAGCTCAAGCTCTAGTAAATTGATATCGAATTGCCCTAATTTGGCATGAGAAACCATGAAAGGTAGTTGTGAAAGTCCTTTCTTTGAAATTGCCGCGTATGCGTCGTAGGTTCCGGAAAGAGAAAACTGCGCCGTCGTTTGAAAAGAAAAAACAATTATAAAAAAGGAGCTGACAAGCTTTAACATATCCAACCTTTTTTAATTTGGCACCACCTTTCCAGCATTGTATTCGGACTTCAACAAGGTGCTTGGTGTACCCGAATAATAGAGATTTCCGGGTCCATACAATTGCGCTTTAAGCAGAATTTGATCGGCCCAAATATGGCTTGAAAGCGGCGAACTACTTCGAAATGAAATGGAATCTTGAACCATTAAAGAAGGTGCTTGCAGCGAGGCAGAACCGTCAAAATCGACAAACAACGCATTGCAAGAACCACTTAATTGTGCATTTTGCCAACCGTAATTGTTGCGTATGGTCAATTTGTCTAACGCCACTTGAAGCTGAACCTTACCTACACCCTCCTTGAGGAAAAGCAACAGTTCATTAGCAACCCAACTTCCTTGATTGGAAACCTGTTCACTATTGGCTAAGTGTAGTTCCGCAAATTCAGTAAAATGAAGGGTGGCTTTTACCCCTCCATTCTGATAGCGCAAAAACTTACAGCGGTTGTTGTTTCTAAGATGTAAGGTATCGGCCTCCCATTCAGCCGCTAGAAAAGCTTGTGTGTTTGCCCCTGCCTCCCACTCTAAAAAATCGAGCGAATCTTGCACCAAAACCAATTCAATGTGCGCTTGTAGATCTAGATAATTAAATTTGGAAAGCGGCACCATGCGTTTTTCTTTCTCACCCGCTCCCTTCCAACAAGCCCTTTCAGAAGGCTTTTGACAGGCGGTTAGGCAGCAAAAGAGCGCTATGAAAAAAACAGCTTTCATTTGCCCAAATGATAAATGAGCCCCAACTCCATGTAATCGGCTTTTGCGAAGTGTGTTTTAAGTGTGACGAGGGCCTCTAATTCGGGTGTCAAAGCATATCGACTTCCCAAGCGAATGTAAACGGGTACATCTGGCCTAAGTACATCCCTCAGATAGGCGCCAACACCGTAAATAAAATGCAAGCGATCGAACGGCTGCACATAACCAACAAACAAACCAATTTGCAGCGGATCGAGTGGTGCGGCATTTGGATAACTCGGGTGTGAAAGCAAACCTGTTTTGTAAATAACATCGACGGAGGCTTCGAGCCCAGCTTTCGGACCAAAATACTTGCGACCAAAAAAACTCATGGCATAGACCGGATAACGACCCACCCCGACCGGACGCATTTCTTTGGCGCTCACAATTGCACTCAGTCCGTAGGATAAATTTGGTTTCTGCAGGGAATTGCGTTCTTTTGAGATTTCTTGATCAAAAAAACGTTGCACACCTAAAGATAAATAAGGAACATTGATGCCCAGATTAGGCATCTGGTAACTGGCATTCGAAAAGTGAGTCATGTCAATTCCGAGCGTAATTCCAGTTTGTTTGAAGCGTAAACTTTGCTTCAAAGCAAAACACATTAGGGCGTTCACCTTTGACCCAATCGCCACATTTTCAGGATTCAGCAACGGATCAAAGGGCCGGTTGGTGTATCCCAAGCCCGTCGAAAAGCGAAAATCAAGCCGATACGCTTTGTACTTAATGATGGGTAATTCTACAAAACCATAAAGGCCGGTAAATCGCCCTAAAATGTCGTTGTTGCCAACCGAACCAAAAAAAAGTGTAGCGCCTACCATCGGATTTCTGTAGGCCTCGTGCCAAGGTTTGGCATTATTGGTTTGATAAATATAGGACAACTCGGAGGCCACCGCCGGAGCCTGAGGCAGGTGTGCCATGAGACCGCGGTGAGCCAATAGAAAACCCAATTTTTGACGATACTCAATACCCGCCTGAGCAAAGACTTTTGCACCTCCAACAATAAGAAAGCAACTGATGATAAGCAAACGCATGTTCAAATTTAATGAAAAGCTCGAAGCAACTGCTACCTTTGCACTATGGATCCACGTTTAACTGCCTTTGCCCGCCTTCTCGATATCATGGATGAGCTCCGTGAACGTTGCCCCTGGGATCAAAAACAGACTTTTGAGTCCCTGCGCAACCTCACTATTGAAGAAACTTACGAAATGGCTGATACCATCACAGATAAGGACTATTCTAGTTTAGAAGGCGAACTCGGGGACCTCTTTTTACACTTGGTCTTTTACAGTAAAATTGGTGCCGAACAAGGACTTTTTGACGTAAGCAGCGTGCTCAATAAAATTTGCGACAAACTCATATTTCGACATCCACACATCTACGGTAATACCGAGGCCAACGACGAAGAAACCGTTAAAGCAAATTGGGAAAAACTCAAACTCAAAGAAGGCAAGAAATCTGTCCTGGAAGGTGTACCCAATTCGCTTCCTGCACTTGTAAAAGCCACACGAATCCAAGAAAAGGTTAAAGGCGTTGGTTTTGAATTTGAAAAAGCCGACGACGTTTGGCTCAAAGTTCAAGAGGAAATCGCAGAACTAAAAGCAGAGGTCGACGTCGAATCGGATCAAATTGAAGCGGAATTTGGCGATGTACTTTTCTCATTGGTCAATTACGCGCGCTTTTTAAAAATTTCACCTGAAAATGCACTGGCTCAAACCAATCAAAAATTTATCAAACGCTTCCAACTCATGGAGCAACTGCTTGAAAACGATGGGTTAGTCATTCACGATCAATCCTTAGATCAGCTAGACCATTATTGGGAAAAAGCCAAAAAAACATGCTCAAAAAATTAACTTATGGACGCCTTTTACCAGTACAGCATTAAAACCCTCATCTTACTGCTGATCACTTTATTGATTCGTTTCTTTGCAGGCAAAGCAGTGACGCGCTTTTTGGCAAAATTTGAGGGCGACATCAAAAGAAAACGAGTCTCGATACGCATCATCAATCTCTTCTTATCGATATTCTTCATCCTGATTTTTGCGGCCATTTGGAACATCGAAACCCAGGACCTTATTGTATTTTTTACCTCAACGATTACGGTTATCGGAATTGCATTTTTTGCCAATTGGTCCATTTTGTCGAATATCACCGCAAGCCTTATTTTGTATTTCAACCATCCGCTTAATATTGGTGAAACAGTACGGATTTACGATAAAGAATTTGACATTGAAGGTGAACTCATTGACCTCAGCTTTTTCTTCATGTATATCAAGTCCCAGGAAGGAAATCTCGTTACAATTCCTACCTCAGCGGTTTTGAATAAAACTGTAATTATTAAAGCTACTAAGGTTTAGCGAGGAAAACACAAAAAGTACTTCTCTACTGGCGTAGAAAGTGCTGAAATATTGAGGTTATCTGATGCTTTGGAAAGTTCCACGATTTCGCCATTTTTACGCAGCAAATTGATATTGTGCTTGTGTTCGTTGTAAGCTTTGTTGGTCAGCACATCGGAATAAATGAAATAACTCAGCTCCTGTTCTGATAGCTTGTGTTCTGCTTGCACCCGTGCTTTTTCTTGCGCCAAGCGTTCGGCGGTAAAGGGCGTTTTTGAAATCTCGATTTTGAACAATTGTCTGTTGACGAGCCCAGAACAAATTGTTGCCAACACGTAGTCAGGTACAAATTGCCAGACTTTGATAGCACCCCAAATATCGTAGTCGTCAAGGCGGGCAAAATGACTCAGTACCATCGGATCTTGCTCAAAATGTTCTGTTCGGATATCTTGGCTCAAGAAAAATTGGAGCGCCGGGCTGGCAAATAAGTCCATGCCATTTTTGGTGAGTTCTTTTGCACGTCGCAGTGCATGGATCAACATGCATTCTGCGGCTACCACCGTTTTATGTAAGTACACCTGCCAATACATCAGGCGACGCGCCACAATAAATTTCTCCACAGAATAAATTCCTTTTTCCTCGAGAACGAGCTCGCCGTTGTGCACATTGAGCATTTCGATCAGACGTTCACTGCCGATCACGCCTTCGGAAACACCAGAGTAAAAACTATCTCGGTTCAAATAATCCAAGCGATCCATATCGAGCTGCGAACTCACGAGCTGATGTAAAAATGGTTTCGGGTAGCTATTATTGAAAATTTGCAAAGCGATCTCTAGGTCATGGCCGTATTCAACCGATAGTTCTGCGATAAAAAAACCAGAAATTTGTTCGTGACTCACGCCACAAACGATATCGTATTCCAAAGCATGACTAAATGGGCCATGGCCAATGTCGTGAAGTAAAATGGCCAAACAAACAGCACGCTCTTCGTCGGGGGTAATTTCATGGCCTTTGCGACGAATGCTGCTCACGGCTTGGGTCATGAGGTGCATGGCGCCCAAAACATGATGAAAACGGGTGTGATTAGCCCCAGGATACACCAAGTGGCTAAGCCCCAGTTGTTGGATCCGACGCAGGCGTTGCAAGTACGGATGCTCAAGGATATCGAAAATAATTTCGTGGGGTAAAGAAATAAAACCATAGACTGGGTCGTTAATGATTTTCTTCTTGTTGTTGGGGCTTGTATTCGCTGGCAAGTTGCTAACTTTAAAAATTCAATCAAAGCTATAAAAATAAGACATATGCAAGGTAAAATTCTTTGGGCCGACGACGAAATCGAACTTCTCAAGCCGCACGTACTTTTTCTAGAATCCAAAGGTTATCAAGTAGAAACAGCCACAAATGGCCAAGACGCTATTGAAAAAGCACTTTCACAACACTTCGACATTATTTTTCTCGACGAAAACATGCCCGGCCTTAGCGGTCTAGAAACCCTTGCACAAATCAAAGAACAAAAGGCGTTGGTTCCGGTGGTCATGATTACTAAAAGCGAAGAGGAGCACATCATGGAAGAAGCAATTGGCTCTAAAATTGCCGATTACCTCATCAAACCGGTCAATCCGAATCAAATTTTGCTGAGCATCAAAAAAAATCTAGACCATAGCAAACTGATTAGTCAAAAAACAAATGCCAGTTACCAGCAAGAGTTTCGCCAACTCGGTATGCAACTCTCTGGCAGACTCGATGCCGACGAATGGAAAGAACTCTACACTAAACTGGTTTTTTGGGAACTCCAGCTCGATAACATCGAAGACAGCGGCATGCGCGAAATCTTTGAAATGCAGAAAAAAGAAGCCAACAAGCTTTTCTGCGATTTCATCGAAGACAACTACCTCGACTGGACAAGCGGCGACCCCGATGCCCCAAGCATGATCCACACCGTCATCAAAGACCGCATTGCACCCTTCATCGGCAAAGAAAAATTAGCAGTTTTGGTCATCGACAACCTGCGTTTTGACCAATGGAAAACCATAGAAGGCATTCTCGGCAGGTACTTTCAAAAGGAAGAAGAGGACATCGTTTTCTCGATACTACCTACCGCGACACACTATGCCAGAAACGCTTTTTTTGCAGGTCTCTTACCAGCTGAAATCGAAAGACGCTTCCCTACCCTATGGAAAAACGAAGACGACGAGGGTGGCAAAAACATGCATGAAAAGGAATTTCTCGAAGCACAACTCAAACGCCTCGGCAAAAACGTCAAATGGTCTTACAACAAAATTACCAATGTGGAGGCCGGTAAAAAACTAGCCGATCAATTTCACCAATGGAAAGAAAACGATGTCAATTTTATCGTTTACAACTTTGTAGACATGCTTTCCCATGCCCGCACCGAAATGGAAGTCATCAGAGAACTTGCCGACAACGAAGCTGCCTACCGCTCCATTACCACTAGTTGGTTAGAGCACTCTCCGCTGCTCGACATCCTCAAAAAGATCGCAGAGGCAGGCCACCGACTGATCATTACCACCGACCACGGCACCATCAAGGTAACCAAGCCGGTACGTATTGTTGGGGAACGCAACACCAATACCAACTTGCGCTACAAAGCAGGTCGTGGGCTCAGTTACGATGCCAAAGAAGTTTTTGTAGTGAAGCATCCGCAAGAAGCGCAACTGCCAAAACTGAAGCTTTCAGCTGAATTCGTTTTTGCGCGCGAGCAAGATTTCTTTGTGTACCCGAATAACTACAATCATTTTGTCAATTATTATGGGCAAACCTTCCAACACGGCGGTATTTCATTAGAGGAAATTCTGATTCCGTATGTTGTGCTGAAAGCCAAATAAAGAAAGTTCAAAAAAAGGCACTATTTTGCTTCTTTAGAACCATTCAAAATAAGGAAAATCCGTAATTTTGTCAAAAAAACAAAAAGATGGGTTCTACGCCTTTTTCCGTTCATACCATTCGCGAGCACTTCCCGGCCTTGCGACAAAAAGTTTACGGGAAACCACTCATCTATTTTGACAACGGTGCCACCTCCCAAAAACCACAAATTGTATTGGATACGCTGGCACAATACTATGCCCTAGAAAATGCCAATATTCATCGCGGCGTGCATTACCTTAGCCAGCAAGCAACCTCTGCATATGAGGCTGCTCGTCGCAACATCCAACATTATATCCATGCCAAAGCGCCCGAAGAAATTATTTTTACCAAAGGCACTACCGACAGCATCAATCTGGTGGCTTTTTCTTTTGGAGAACGCTTAAAAGCTGGCGACGAAATCCTGATTTCAGCCATGGAGCACCACTCCAATATCGTCCCATGGCAATTGTTGTGTGAGCGCAAAGGTTGTGTGCTTCGTGTCATTCCTATCTCTAAAAAAGGGGAACTCGACTTAACGGCCTTTGAACAAATGCTCAATGAGCGTACAAAGCTTTTAGCCATCACGCATATTTCAAACACCCTTGGCACCATCAATCCCGTCAAAGAACTCATTTCGAAGGCACACGCTGCAGGAGCAAAAGTGCTTTTAGATGGGGCCCAAAGCATTCAACATTTGGGTATTGACGTTCAAGACCTCAACTGCGATTTTTATACGTTCTCTGGCCATAAAGTTTTCGGTCCAACTGGCATTGGCATTTTGTACGGTAAAGAAGCACTTTTGGAAACCATGCCACCGTATCAAGGTGGTGGAGACATGATCTCAAAAGTAACTTTCGAACGCAGTACATACAATACCCTACCGCTCAAATTTGAAGCCGGCACGCCTCATATTGCTGGTGCAATTGGCCTTGGTAGTGCCATCCAATTTTTAAACAGCATCGACATGTCTGCAGCGGCAGCCCATGAGCTCGAACTCACCAAATACGCACAAGGCATTTTAGATACTTTTGAAGGATTGCACATAATAGGTGAGGCCAAGAACAAAACCAGCGTGGTTTCGTTTACCGTAGACAACATGCATCCTTTTGATATAGGCACATTACTCGACAAACAAGGCATTGCAGTGCGCACCGGACATCATTGCACACAGCCTCTCATGGATTTCTTTCAAATTCCTGGTACCGTCAGAGCATCTTTTGCCTTTTACAACACCAAAGAAGAAATCGATACTTTCGTTGCTGCCCTCGAGCGCAGCATGCAAATTTTAGGCGCATGACCATCCAAGAAAAACAACAAGAAATTATCGACGAATTTGCCATCTACGACGACTGGATGGACAAATACGAATACATCATTGAACTCGGAAAAAGCGTCCCTTCTCTGGCGCCAGAACATAAAACCAAAGAACGCATCATCGAAGGATGCCAATCAAATGTGTGGCTCGCAACCGAACTCAAAGATGGCAAAATGCAGTTTAGTGCCGATTCCGACGCCATTATTACCAAAGGCATCATTGGACTACTGATCCAAGTTTACAACAATGAAAGCCCTGCCGACATCTTGCAATCCGAACTTTTTTTCATCAAAGAAATAGGCCTAGCCGAGCACCTTTCGCCCACGAGAGCCAATGGTTTGCTCAGTATGGTCAAACGCATGAAAACCGAAGCACTTCAAAGCCTTGCCAAATGAACGAACTAGAAGACCGCATCGTCGAGATGCTCAAAACGATTTACGATCCCGAAATACCTGTCGACATTTTTGAACTCGGGCTCATCTACGAGGTTAAAATAGAAACCGACAACCACGTTTTTATTGACATGACACTCACCTCACCTAACTGCCCAGTTGCCGAATCTTTACCCAAAGAAGTCGAAGACAAGGTAGCCAGTGTGGAAGGCGTTCAAAGCGCCAAAGTGAACATTGTTTTTGATCCACCTTGGGACAAAGACATGATGAGCGAAGAAGCCAAACTCGAGCTAGGCTTTTTGTAAAAAGAAACGACTTTTTGGTTTATTTGCGAACGCAGCTAAAGCGCTTCAACCTAAACTGCAAGTAATCATAATACTCGAACGTCAGCTCTTTTTTGGTTAACATAATGATTTTAGCCTCCAAAGTATCTGTTGGCCTTGCAATACGCAATACGTCGCCGTTTTGATCCAATTCACACCAATTTTGTGTAAAAAGTACCGAATCCGAAACGTTGTATTGGCCAAAATAGGAATAGCTGTAACTTGAATTTCCGTCGATGGTAGAGCCGTCAAAGGTAAAATTACCATTTGCCAAGCTATCGTAGAATAAAAAGCCTTCGCCGTCTTCGATACGAACGACATCGACCTGCCAAGCCCCCACTAAATACTTGCTATTTTGTTTGTATTTGCTACAAGAAAGCAATACCAAAGTCAGAAGCCCAAAAAGTATTTTATTCATGACAGCGCAATTGAAAACATACTTTTTACACCTATCTCCAAGGCTGCTTCATCGATGTCAAACTGAGGATGATGCACCGCATGTGTAATACCTTTCTCGACATTGCCCGTTCCTAAGCGAAAAAAACATACCGGTTTGTGGTGGCTGTAGAAGGCAAAATCTTCGGCGGTCATGCGCAAACCTAAGTCGATAATTTGATTTGGACCCCACTCTTTTTCCAGCACTTTTCTGACGGTAGTGGTCAAAACAGGGTCATTGTAAAGAAATGGATATCCCGCTCCTATTTGAAGCTGTATCTGAGCGCCAAATTCCTTTTCAATACGCTGGGCTTGTTCATAAAGTAGCGCTTTAACTTGGGAGCGCCACGCTTCGTTCATGGTCCTAAAAGTACCTTTGATAATTGCAGTACTACTCACGACATTCGTACTACCGAGTGCCTCAAAACGACCAAAAGTAAGCACCTGCGGAATGTCTTTTGGGCAAAGCGCAGCAACTTGCTCCTTACAGGCTTGCATCCAAGCCATGCCAATATCGATGGGGTTCACAAAACGTTCAGGAAGAGCGCCATGACCACCAACACCAATTATTTCAACATGTATTTCATCGCTGGAAGCCATATATAACCCTTCTTTGATGCCAATTTGCCCCACTGGAAGTTCTGGATACACATGCAGGGCAACGAGCGCTTCAACAGTAGGGTTCTCTAGTACACCTGCCTTGATAAGCAGACTGGCTCCGCCCGGATTTTGCTCTTCGCCAGGCTGAAAAATGAGCTTTACTGGACGTTTGAGCTGCTGTCTGTTGGCTTGTAATAGCACAGCAGTACCCAGCAAAATACTGGTATGCACGTCGTGGCCGCAAGCGTGCATCCAACCCGGATTTTGACTTTTGTAGGGAACGTCATTTAACTCGTGAATGGGCAATGCATCTAAATCGGCCCGTAGTGCCAAACACGGCAGTAATGGATCGTGATGATCTGCACGAATAACAGCGATTACGCCCGTTTGGGCGACCCCTTTTTGAAAGGAAATACCATATTCAGAAAGAACCCCACACACGAATTCCATCGTCTCAAATTCTTTAAAAGAAGGTTCAGGATGCATGTGCAAATACCTACGCCAAGCTTTCACTTTTGAAAAAAGTTCGGCCATGTCGGTATGTTGGATCGTGTTAATCATGTTGTTGGATTCCCTTGAAACCTGCAAGCATCAGTTGTATGGAAACATACGCCATAAAAATACCAAACAGTAATTTAACCCATGCTTCGGGCAAACGCAAGGTGAGTTTTGAACCTAAAAAGGCGCCGACTATAAATGTACTGGCAATCACTAAGCCAAAACGCCAATTGACATTGCCCGTTTTCCAATAATTCAATACGGCCAAGAGCAGTACTGGTAAAGAAAGGATAAACAAAGAGGTACCTTGTGCCTGGTGTTGGCTCAGGCCAAGTAAAAACACGAGTGCCGGAACAATAACCACACCTCCACCAATGCCAACCATACCACTCAGCAAGCCCGCTGCTAAGCCAATAAGCGTGAGTATAAAAATAGTTTGCAAAGACATCACAGACAAATGTAACAAGTTTTCGGATCAATCGACAAGTTGGTTACAACCCCTGACATCTGAAGCCATTAAACGTCCTTCAAGAGAGAATCCTTTTGGGGAAAGTCTACCGAGGTCATCGGTCTGAATAAATGCACAGCTATTTTGATTGGCCAAGTCAATCACGTTGATGCCGCCTTTTTGCCCAAACGGCACCTCCGTAAACGGATCATAAGCGTCGCGAATGCGTATTTGCATCCAGGGAGGACAAGCAAAAGTCTGTTCTGAAACACTGTAGGCTTGAGACAAAAGTTCGGTCATGCCGTATTCGGAATGGATTGTCTTCAGGCCAAATCCGCTACACAGCCTTGCGTGCAATTCCGCTTTGGTGAGTTCTGCCCGACGCCCCTTCATGCCACCTGTTTCGAGTACCAAGCCCTGTGAAAGCTGTATTCCCGTTTCGGCTAAATCAAGTAAGGCATAAGAAACACCAAAAACAAAAGGTTTTCTTCCCTGTGAAAGTGCCCGATGATAAACGGACAAAACTTCGTCCATTTGACTCAAATAATAGCCCGACAGTGAAGAATTGCTTTTTTGAATGAGTTGATCCACCATATAAATGAGGCTCGAATCGCCATTTTCGAGATAAGAAGGTAAAAGCGCAATAAAAACGTAGTCGGTTGGATTTCCAAAAACGCGCTCGAAGCCTAATAAAAGTGAAGCATCGTACCAACGCAAATCAGCAATCAAATGTTTGCTTCTGACTTGTTGGGTGGTGCCACTCGATTGAAAGGTTTTTACGATCGGTAAGTTTTGGCAAACGACCTGATGCTGCTTGAAAAATTCAATTGGGAGGCAAGGAATTTCGGAAAGGCACCTTGGATTTTGCTTGCCTAAAATATCGACGTATTGCTTATAAACTGGCAATTCAGCATATTGGCGCTCAAAGGTTGCTAAGGCTGCTTGCTCAAAATTTTCAGCATCAATACTTTTTAAGAATTCCGAAGGGTTCACCCTACAAAGTTACAGTAACGACCCAAGCAATAACGAATAAATAGGTAATTTTGAACAAAGAAATTTCCAAGTTGTTGGACTAACATCATGAAAAAAACCGGTATCCTTCTCATTCAACTCGGCACCCCTGACTCTCCAAGTGTTGCCGACGTACGCAGTTACTTATCCGAATTTCTCAATGATCCGCGCGTCATAGACATTCCGTACCTCATTCGCAAAATTTTAGTAAACGGGATTATTGTCCCATTCCGCGCACCTAAATCTGCAAAAGTTTACAAAGAGCTGTGGACTTTAGGTAACGGCGAATCGCCGCTGCTCACACACAGCAGACAACTAAAAGAACTACTCCAAGCTGAATTCAAGGATGAACATATTACGGTAGAACTCGCCATGCGCTATAAAAACCCGTCACTTGACGTCGTTTTGGAACGCATGCGCAAAGCCAACTATGACCGCATCGTCATTTTGCCGCTATTTCCGCAATATGCCTCAGCTTCTTCGGGCTCTGCCATAGAGAAAGCCATGGATATCATTCGCAAATGGTGGGTCATTCCAGAAATTAAAATTATCAGTCAATTTTACGACAACAGCGGCTACATTGATTCTATCGTGGATAACGCCCAAAAATTCAATTTAGCGGAATACGACCACATTCTCTTCTCTTACCACGGTCTGCCGGAGCGTCAGGTAGATAAAGTTTACGATGGTTCAGATCTCTGTCAAGATCAACCATGCGAGACCCAAATCAATGACCAAAACAAATTTTGCTACAAAGCCACTTGCTATGCCACTACCCGACTCATTGCCGAGAAAATGGGCCTAACTGAAAACCAATACACCGTTTGTTTTCAGTCCCGACTCGACAAAAAATGGCTCACGCCGTTCTCCGACAAAGTGGTGGAGGAATGGGGCAAAAAAGGCGCCAAAAAATTATTGGTCTTTAGTCCAGCTTTTGTGGCTGATTGCCTCGAAACTCTCATTGAAATTGGCGACGAATACCAAGAAATATTTGAAGAGCACGGCGGAGAGAAAGTACAGCTCGTACCAAGCTCCAATACGCACCCTGCATTTGTTGCCGGCATGACTGCACTAATTCGTTCTCAGCTTTAGTGAATCAACATAAAAGAATGTACCTTTGCAACGCAAAAATTACAATTAGCAAATTGAACTCATGAATTATAAAGTAAAAGACATTAGCCTCGCAGACTGGGGTCGTAAAGAAATCAAATTAGCCGAAGCAGAAATGCCAGGACTAATGGCACTCCGCGAAGAATACGGCAGTATCAAACCGCTTGCAGGTGCGCGTATCGCGGGTTGCTTGCACATGACCATCCAGACGGCAGTGCTCATTGAAACACTCGTTGAACTTGGCGCAGAAGTAACTTGGTCTTCATGTAACATCTTTTCTACCCAAGACCACGCTGCTGCAGCTATTGCCGCTGCCGGAATTCCGGTATTTGCCTGGAAAGGCATGAACGAAGAAGAATTCGATTGGTGCATTGAGCAAACGCTTTTTGCTTTTGAAGGTGGAAAAGCACTCAACATGATTCTCGACGATGGTGGAGACCTCACCAACATGGTATTTGACCGTTTCCCAGAACTCACCAAAGACATCAAAGGCCTTTCTGAAGAAACCACTACAGGTGTACACCGTTTATATGAGCGCAAGAAAAACGGCACACTCGTGATGCCAGCAATCAACGTAAACGACTCCGTTACAAAGTCTAAATTTGACAACAAATACGGCTGCAAAGAATCGTTAGTCGACGCCATTCGTCGTGCAACAGACGTCATGATGGCCGGAAAAGTTGCAGTGGTTTGTGGATATGGAGATGTTGGCAAAGGTTCTGCTGCTTCATTAAAAGGAGCTGGTGCACGCGTCATTGTCACTGAAATTGATCCAATTTGCGCCTTACAAGCCGCTATGGATGGCTTTGAAGTCAAGCCTCTAGATAAAGTGATTCACCTTGCCGACATTATTGTCACTGCTACAGGTAACAAGAGCATTGTCGTTGGTCGTCATTTTGAAGCCATGAAAGACAAATCGATTGTTTGTAACATTGGTCACTTCGACAACGAAATCGATATGGCTTGGTTGAACAGCAACTATGGTTCAAGCAAAATGGAAATCAAACCACAAGTTGACCTCTACAACGTCAAAGGAAACGACATCATTGTATTAGCAGAAGGTCGTTTGGTCAACTTAGGTTGTGCCACTGGTCACCCTTCTTTTGTGATGTCCAACTCTTTCACCAACCAAACACTTGCTCAATTAGAGCTTTGGAACAATAGTGCTAACTATGAAAACGATGTGTATACACTACCTAAGCACCTCGACGAAAAAGTAGCGCGCTTACATTTGGCCAAAATTGGTGTAGAGCTCGAAACACTATCCACTGAACAAGCCGACTACATCGGTGTACAAGTAGAAGGTCCATTTAAACCAGAACACTACCGTTATTAATAGCTTTGCTAACTGTATCAATTAAGCATCTTGCTTTAAAACCGGTATGTCAGTGACCCCTGGAGAATTGGACCACCCAAGCCCACTTCACCTCCAATGGCAAAGTTGTAATCAAAAAAATACCGTAGGCCAAAGCAGGCCCGTATCGAAATTGGCAACAACAGGTTCAGGATATCATTTCCACTTGTATAAATAAGTGAATCGTTTTGATACACTTTTTTACTTCTGATATTGCCACCTACGGCCAAACCTGCATACATATCTAGATTGGGATCCAATGCATATTGATGCATATCCAATCTAAATTGGGGCCTAAACTGTTTTTTCTCAATGAGGTAATTGTTCGTGGTAATTTGCCATTGGCCATTAAAAAAGGCTGTATCTGACTGATAAACGCTTGCATTTGCAGTGCTATAAATCAGATCGAATCCAATGCTCAGGCGGTCAGTAGCCATGTACATGAAACGCAAACCAGAAGGTGGCAAACTGGCTTTGTAGGTAACTGTACCGTAATCGGCGTAATTTTCGGTATTCGGAATAGACAACTTCATGATATTTGGAAAACCCACATAAGCATTCAGTAAAACACTCCCCCTAAAAACACCTTGAGCTTGCCCCGCAAAGCAGAACAAGCTCAAGAAGAGAAACAAAATAATTTTCATGTGAACTTAGGCTTCCTTCATTTTGATAAGGTTGAGTGCAGAACCTGCCTTAAACCACTCAATTTGAGAAGCATTGTAAGTATGATTAACCAAAATTTGCTCAGATTGGCCATTGCTGTGATTGATGCGTAGGGTCAATGGTTTTTCTGGGGCAAAATCTTGAAGGTCAATGAAATCGAAGGTGTCGTCTTCGTGAATTTTGTCGTAATCGGCCTCATTGGCAAAAGTAAGACCCAACATACCTTGTTTTTTAAGGTTGGTTTCGTGAATGCGCGCAAAAGATTTAACGAGCACCGCGCGTACGCCAAGGTGACGTGGCTCCATAGCAGCGTGTTCACGAGAAGAACCTTCGCCGTAGTTGTGGTCACCGACAACAATTGACGGGATACCTGCCGCCTTATAAGCACGTTGAACCGCAGGTACTTCACCGTATTCACCAGTGAGTTGGTTTTTTACTTTGTTGGCCTCGCCGTTGAATGCATTTTCTGCACCAATGAGCATATTGTTGGAAATGTTATCGAGGTGACCACGGTAGCGTAGCCATGGGCCAGCCATAGAGATGTGGTCTGTGGTACATTTTCCTTTTGCTTTGATGAGCAAACGCGCACCAAGGATGTTTTGACCGTCCCAAGCAGGGAAGTTTTCCAGTAACTGAAGGCGCTGTGAGTCTGCGGCAACAGCGACCTCTACATGGCTGCCATCTTCGGCAGGCGCTTGATATCCGTTGTCTTCAACAGCAAAACCACGCGTTGGCAATTCGTCACCAACTGGTGGAACCAATTTAACTTGCTCCCCTTTATCGTTGGTAAGGGTATCGGTTAGCGGATTGAAACCGAGATCACCGGCGATGGCCAAAGCCGCTACCATTTCTGGACTCGTTACAAAGGCATGTGTATTTGGATTGCCGTCGGCACGTTTAGAGAAGTTGCGGTTAAACGAATGCACGATGGTGTTTTTCTCTTGTTTGTCTGCACCTTCACGGGCCCACTGACCAATACATGGCCCACAAGCATTCGTAAACACTTTGGTGCCCATTTTTTCGAAATCGGCAAGAATGCCGTCGCGATCTGCAGTAAAGCGTACTTGTTCAGATCCTGGATTGATTCCGAACTCTGCTTTTGGCGTGATGCCCTGCGCCACAGCTTGCTTCACGATAGAAGCAGCACGGGCTAAGTCTTCATAAGAAGAGTTGGTACAAGAACCAATTAAACCCCACTCTACCTGCATTGGCCAACCATTTGCAGTGGCCTCAGCACGCATTTTGGAAACTGGTGTACCGCGGTCTGGCGTAAATGGGCCGTTGACATGCGGCTCGAGTTCGCTCAAGTTGATTTCAATGAGTTGATCAAAGTACTTCTCTGGCTCGGCGTATACTTCGGCATCGCCAGTAAGGTGCTCAGCAATAGCGTCAGCCGCTTTAACGACTTCTTCGCGACCCGTTGCATTTAAATAACGACGCATGGAGTCATCATAACCGAAAGTAGAGGTTGTGGCACCAATTTCAGCACCCATATTACAAATGGTGCCTTTTCCTGTACATGACAAAGAAAGTGCACCCTCACCAAAATACTCGACAATTGCGCCAGTACCACCTTTTACAGTTAAAATATCGGCAACTTTTAAAATGACATCTTTGGCGGAGGTCCAGCCGTTGAGTTTACCAGTCAATTTTACACCAATCAATTTAGGAAACTTGAGTTCCCAAGCCATTCCGGCCATGACGTCAACGGCATCAGCACCGCCAACACCAATAGCAACCATTCCCAACCCACCTGCATTTACGGTGTGTGAGTCAGTTCCGATCATCATGCCGCCAGGGAAAGCATAGTTTTCCAAGACGACTTGGTGAATAATACCTGCTCCTGGTTTCCAAAAACCGATACCGTACTTATTGGAAATCGAAGACAAAAAGTTGAATACTTCGTTGTTTTGATTCAAGGATTCCTGTAGGTCTTTGCTGGCACCAACTTTAGCTTGAATGAGGTGGTCAGCGTGTACCGTTGAAGGCACCGCTACGCGCTTTTTACCTGCTTGCATAAATTGCAGCAAAGCCATTTGGGCCGTTGCATCTTGCATAGCAACACGGTCTGGTGCAAAATCGACATAGGATTTCCCGCGTTCAAAGGCTGAACTTGCATCGCCATCCCAGAGGTGGGCGTATAGGATTTTTTCGGAAAGTGTGAGCGGGCGCCCAACTACTTTGCGTGCTGCAGCAATACGAGCTGGGTAGCGCTCGTATACGCGTTGAATCATGTCGAGGTCAAAAACTTTCATATTGCTTGTGAGTGTTATTTATTGCGCCTCAAATTTACGGAATTTAAACTATTTAAAACCCTTGACTTTGCTAAAAAATATACTTGTGTCTAGCGCCGTTTAACTTTACAGCTGTTTTGGCTTATTCCAACCTTTGGTTGTATCTTTCGGTTAAAAATACCGCCTATGAATTGGCTCTTTACAATGCTATTGTTACTAACATTTCTTCAAACAGACAACGTCTACCAACGCGGCAAGGCTTCTTATTACGCGCAAAACATGAACGGCAGACGCACGGCTTCTGGTGAACAGTATTGCTCTGACAGCCTCACTGCGGCGCATGCGCGTTTGCCATTCGGCACCAAAATTCAGGTCCGAAATTTAAAAAATGATTCGCTGGTAGTGGTGCGCGTTACAGACCGAATGGCTGCATCCACAGTCCGAATTATCGACCTGAGTTGGGCTGCTGCAAAAAAACTTAATTTTGTGCGCGACGGCATTGCTCAGGTAGAGCTGCGCCTCATGGATTCCATCACAAAACAATGAATCAATTGCCATTTAAAAAACTGAAAATCATTGATTTATCAACTGTATTAGCAGGCCCTTCCGTGGGCAGCTTTTTTGCAGAACTCGGTGCCAATGTGCTCAAGATTGAACATCCGCTGCACGGCGATGTCACCAATTCGTGGCGGCTCAAGACTGAAACCAACCCCAAAGCCCGAAGTGCCTACTATGCAAGTGCAAATTACAAAAAAAACATCCTTAAACTGGACTTGAGCACCGACGCCGATTATTTCCGCTTTTCAGAGGAGCTCAAAGATGCCGATATCCTTTTGATGAATTTCAAAAAAGGGGATGATCTAAAATTGAAAGTGACGCCTAACGAATTATGGCAAATCAATCCCGGTTTAATTATCGGAAAAATCACTGGGTTTGGTTCAGACGCTGACCGCATTGCCTACGACCTCATTTTGCAAGCTGAGACTGGCTTTATGTCCATGAATGGCACTACCGATAGCGGCCCAGTAAAAATGCCAGTGGCGCTTATAGACGTCTTGGCAGCGCATCAGCTCAAAGAAGGCTTGCTATTGGCTTTGCTGCAAAAAACAAAACAAAAAGGCCAAGTGGTAAGCGTATCTTTATACGACGCCGCTATTTGCAGTTTAGCCAATCAGGCCTCCAACTACCTCATGGAGGGCCATATTCCACAAAGAATAGGCAGTTTACACCCCAACATTGCGCCTTACGGAGAAATTTTCCAGACCAAAGACCAACAATTGATCACTTTTGCCATTGGCGCAGACCAACACTTTAAAAAGTTGGTTTATTTCCTTGGCCTTAGTGAACTTGCTACCGATTCCCGTTTCTGCAACAATATGGAAAGGGTGAAAAACCGGGATGTGCTTTTTGAATTATTGGCCAAGAAGATTTTAGAATTGGCTTGCGCAAAATTGATTACTGAACTCATGGAATTAAATGTGCCGGTGGCTAAAATTAAATCCTTAGACGAAGTATTTGCAGATCCTAATGCCCTCGCATTGGTCAAAGAGGAGCAAAACAATGGACAAAATACCAGACGTGTTTCACAAATCGCATTTAATTTTGAATCATGATCAGAAGTCCACAAGACGCCGCCGAATGGGAGGCCTATTACGAATTGCGTTACAATGTACTCCGCGAACCTTGGGGCCAAGCCAAAGGCAGCGAACAAACGCCCGACGAAGACCAGCATCAACACTTTGCTTATTTTGACGATGCCAACGAACTACTCGGCGTTGGTCGAATGGATCAAGTTGACGCACAAACTGCACAGATACGCTTTATGGCTGTGGCAGAAAGTCAACAAGGAAAAGGCATTGGCAAAGCCCTAATCGAAGAAATAGAAAGTGTTTCTAAAGAAAAAGGGATTCAAAAAATCATTTTACATGCCAGAGAAATTGCACTGCCTTTTTACCAAAAACTGGGTTATCATTTGGTAGAAAAATCCCACTTGCTGTTTGGAGAAATCCAACATTTTTTAATGCAAAAACAATTCTAAATGACCACCGAAGACGACTTTGTATTGCAGGAATTTTACAAAATCATCACGTCAAATAAGGTCGACTTATTTGAACGTATTGCGCCCCAGCGGAGCCGTCATATTGTGGTGGGCTTAGAAAATATCCAACAAGACCACAACGCCTCTGCCGTCATGCGCAGCATGGATTGTTTGGGCTTTCAAGAATTGCATCTTATTGAAAAAAACAATAACTACCAATTCCAAAGAGATATCGCACTGGGCGCGGCCAGGTGGCTCGATGTGGTACAACACCAGCGTGCTACTGAACCTATATTGGATGCCGTAACTTCTTTGCGAAAAAATGGCTACCGAATCATCGCAACTTCACCGCATCACAAAGCCACAACACCACAAAGTATTGATTTAGAACAGCCAATGGCTTTATTTTTCGGAGCTGAAAAAAACGGTATTTCTGAGGAACTCAAGGAAAACGCTGATTCGTTCTTGCATATTCCCATGCATGGTTTTACAGAAAGCTTGAATTTATCTGTTTCGGTGGCTATCCTACTCAATGCCCTGAGAACGCGCTTGGCAACGAGCAATATACATTGGCAATTAACACAAACAGAACAAACCGCTCTCAAAATTGAATGGTGTGAACGCATTCTGAATGGCGGTCCGCAACTTGCCAAAAAATTTCGTGAGGAATTTAAAAAAGTTTGATAACTTTGAGTGTACACGTATCATAAACAAACACTTATGGGAAAAGGAGACAAAAAAACAGCAAAAGGTAAACGCTCAATGGGCTCATACGGCAAGACCAGAAAACGAAAAGAAGACGCCCCAATTATCGTGATCAAAAAAGAGAAAAATGAAAAGCCAGCTAAAGCTGAACCAAAAGCCAAAGCGGCAAGCACGGCAAAAAAGCCCGCTGCCAAAAAAACCACCGCAAAAAAAGCGGAATGATTCAAAGAGCTGCCTTCGCAGCTCTTTTTTTTTGCAACTTTGTAACGCTTAAGCAAACATTAATCAACTCATATGAAACACAACTTTGGCGCGGGCCCGTGTATTTTACCGCAAGATGTATTTAAAGAAGCTGCAGCAGCAGTATTGGACTTCAATGGTTTATCTATCTTAGAGGTCTCTCACCGTCACAAAGACTTTGTTGCCGTCATGGACGAAGCAATTGATTTGGTTAAAAAAGCACTGAACGTTCCGGCAGGTTATTCTGTTGCATTCTTGCAAGGTGGCGCCACCCTTGGGTTTACCATTGCAGCGCTCAACATGCAGCGCGAGCTCAAAAAAGCGGGATATATCAATACAGGGACTTGGGCGAGCGGCGCCATTAAAGAAGCCAAAAAAGTCGGACTTACTGTCGATGTATTTGCCTCATCTGAGGATCAAAATTTCAGTTACATCCCCAAAGATTATCAAATCCCTACTGACCTAGATTACGTCCACTTCACTAGCAACAACACCATCTACGGAACGCAATTCAAAGATTTTCCAAAAACAAGTCATCCATTGGTTTGCGATATGTCTTCAGATATTTTCTCAAAGACCATCAACGTTGCCGATTTTGATTTGATTTATGCTGGCGCTCAAAAAAACTTGGGTCCGGCCGGTGCCACACTTTATATCGTCAAAGACGAAGCATTAGGTAAAAGCAGTGCTACTTTTATGCCTACTTACCTTGACCTCAAACAGCAAATCGATAAAGAATCGATGCTCAACACGCCACCGGTGTTTAGCGTCTATGTTTCCATGCTCAATTTGCGTCATTTACTTGCAATTGGCGGTGTTGCAGCACAGCAAATTAAAAACGAAGCCAAAGCAGCATTGCTTTACCAAGAAATTGACAACAACCCCTCTTTCAAAGGTGCTGTAGCTACCGAAGACCGTTCACAAATGAACATTACATTTCTATTAACAGACGAGAGCAGAAGCGCTGCCTTCGATGCCATGTGGAAAGATGCCGGAATTGTCGGCCTACCCGGCCACCGTTCTGTTGGCGGCTACCGCGCTTCCATATACAACGCACTTCCAATAGAAAGCGTTCAGGTATTGGTCGATGTAATGAAAGAATTCAATAGAAAAGGTTAACATGAAAATTCTAGCAAACGACGGCATCTCTGATTTAGGCAAATCTTTATTGGAAGCCGCAGGCCATCATGTCAGTACGGCAAAAGTAGCCCAAGAGGAGCTCGCCAACACAATTAATCGAGAAGGATTTGATGCGGTATTGGTGCGCAGCGCCACCACCGTTCGACAAGTTGTAATTGATGCTTGCCCAGGTCTTAAACTCATTGGCCGAGGCGGCGTCGGTATGGATAACATCGATGTGGCTTACGCCCGAGAAAAAGGTTTAACGGTGATTAATACACCCGCTTCTTCTTCACAATCTGTTGCAGAGCTCGTTATGGGCCAACTTTTTTCGATTTCACGATTTCTAAACGACTCCTTCAAAAATATAGAAACAGGCGATTTTTCGACACTCAAGAAAAACTACGCAAAAGGCGTCGAGTTACGTGGCAAAACACTCGGCATTATCGGTTTCGGTAGAATCGGACAAAGTTTGGCGGCCTATGCGTTAGGCGTTGGCATGAAAGTCATTGCCATAGAACGCAGAGCGCGTATTCAGCCTATCCAACTTAAAATTGCTGGTCAGACACTCGAAATTCCTGTTAAAGTTGTCGATAGCCTAGCCGAAGTCATCGGACAACTTGACTATATTTCAATCCATGTACCCAAGCAACCAGATGGCGCAGCTGTCATCGGACCCAAAGAATTTGCGCTCATGAAAAAGGGTGTTCGTTTGGTCAATACAGCAAGAGGCGGCGTCATTGAAGAAAGCGCCTTGCTTGCTGCACTCGAAGACGGAACGGTTGCTGCGGCTGCGCTAGATGTTTATGAAAATGAACCAAATCCGCTGCAAGCCCTCATAGCACATCCAAAAATTGCATGCACTCCGCATATTGGGGCGGCTACCTTAGAAGCTCAAGACCGCATCGGAGAAGAACTCGCAGAACTCATTATTGCATTTGCAAAAGAGCAGCACCATTAATGGCGCTGCTCTTTTTAAATGAATTGACCTGAAAAGCGGCCTAAGCCTCCTCGCTGATTTCTATGCGATCTATGCTATCTCCTTGTCGAATCGCATCGAGGACATCTAAACCTTCGTAAACTTTGCCAAAAACAGTATGATTTCGGTCGAGATGTGCCGTTTGCGTTCTTGAATGGCAAACAAAAAATTGCGAACCACCTGTGTTGCGGCCAGCATGCGCCATCGATAAAACACCGCGGTCATGGAATTGATTGTCTCCGTTTATTTCACAATCGATTTGGTAACCTGGACCACCTGTACCAGGCATGCCAGTTGCGCCTTCGCGCGTGTTTGGACAACCACCCTGAATGACAAAATTTGGAATAACGCGGTGCCACTTTAAGCCGTTGTAATAACCGTCTTTGGCTAATTTGACAAAATTAGCGACGGTGTTAGGTGCATCTTTTTCGAAAAATTCGACGTGCATGTCCCCTTTGTTTGTAGATATTATTGCTTTCATTGTTTTTTTGCTGCAAATTTAAGGTTAATTATAGGTTTATTTTGTTGAAAACTCCGTTGATAAAGCACTTTTATGTGAAGTTAAAGCGGATAAAGCGAATGTTAAATTTGTAATGAAGCAATAAGTAATTCGCAATGTTCAGCTCGTTCACTAAGAAAAAATTATCCGACAATCAAGTTGCCAACGTTTTTATCAATGGCATTTTTGATAGTGTAGACAACGGCTTTGCCGAAGTTGCCGCGATGATCAACGAAGACAGCGCTTTTGTGAGCAATCCGAATATCTCGCCTTCTGACTCTGGTCAATTTGGACTCATTGTTATTGTCGGCAATTTATCTTTTTTAGAAAGCACTTTTGAGGCAGAACAAGCCGCAAGAGTAGAACAACTCATTTTTGAAAAATTAGCCCGCATCTATGAAATGAGCGTTGGTGACTTCCAAAATATGATCCGCGAATACCAAAGCTTTATCATGAAGGTCAACCATCCGTCTAAAAACTGGATCTACGGCATGTCAAAAGCAGTCTTTCACAAATACGGTCTTTACGAATTCCAAGACGACTACTTCAAACGCATGCAAGCACCCAACCCCCTATTTCTTAAACGCATGGACGAAGTCATGGCCAACTTTGTTTGGAATTGGGATGCTTTTTTCAAAAAGTTTAAAATCTAATTATTCGCTTACCTCGAGCTCTTCATGCGCATGAATTGGCTTTCTAAAGACAATTCTCCCATCAAACATATCCATCACCACGTTATGGCTCTTATCCACTTTTTGCGCTAAAATGGCCTTCGATAATTCATTGAGAACTTGCTTTTGAATGACGCGTTTCACAGGTCTTGCTCCAAAGAACGGATCATAGCCTAGTTCTAGAATATAATCAAAAGCGTCAGGCGTCACCACTAAATGGATATCCGATTCAAGTAATTTGGTTTGAAGTTGTTTTAATTGTAGTGATACGATCTCAGCAACTTCTTTTTTGGTGAGTGGCAAGAATAAAATGCTTTCATCGATTCTATTCAAAAATTCTGGCCTAATGGTTTGCTTGAGTAACTCGAGCACTTCTGTGCGCGTGTGATCGGCAATTTGTGAGTAGTTCTCTTCTTTGGCATTTTCAAAGCGCTCAAAAATAAGCTGTGAGCCCAAGTTTGAGGTCATGATGATCAAGGTGTTTTTAAAGTTGACCAAACGGCCTTTGTTGTCGGTAAGACGGCCATCATCGAGTACTTGCAATAAAATATTAAATACATCAGGATGGGCTTTTTCTATCTCATCGAGTAAAACAATGGAGTAAGGTTTTCTGCGCACGGCTTCGGTAAGCTGCCCGCCTTCTTCATAGCCAACGTATCCTGGAGGGGCGCCAACAAGCCTACTTACGGTATGTTTTTCTTGGTACTCGCTCATGTCAATGCGCGTCATGGCTTGTTCGTCGTTAAATAAATACGCCGCTAAGGCCTTGGCCAACTCTGTTTTTCCGACACCCGTGGTTCCCATGAAAATAAAAGAGCCAATGGGTCTTTTGGGGTCTTGCAGCCCAGCACGGCTGCGTCGAATGGCGTCAGACAACGCTGTTATCGCCTCTTCTTGGCCAATGACACGCTTGTGGAGTTCCTCCTCAAGGCGCAACAATTTTCCGAGTTCACTTTCGAGCATTTTACCCACTGGAATTCCTGTCCATTTGGAGACTACTTCGGCAATCTCCGAAACATCGACCTCTTCTTTAATCATTTTAGCCTGAGCCTCTAGCGCCTGCTGTTTTTCTTTCATTTCATTGAGCGCCAACTCGGCTTGTTTGATTTTACCATAGCGCAATTCGGCCACTTTGCCGTAATCGCCATTGCGCTCAGCAGCGTCTGCCTCAAACTTAAGCAGCTCTATCTCTTCTTTGGCATGTTGAATGCCTTCTATGAGATCTTTTTCGGCCTGCCAACGACTTTGTAAACCCAAGCGTTGTTCTTGCAAACCTGCAAGATCTTGTTCGACTTGCGCCAAACGTTTTTGGTCATTTTCTCTAAGGATGGCGGCCTTCTCGATTTCGAGCTGCATGATTTTACGCTCAACTTCGTCGAGCTCTTCAGGCTTGGAATTGATTTCCATACGGAGTTTAGCAGCGGCTTCGTCAATCAAATCAATGGCTTTGTCAGGCAAATGACGCTCGGTAATGTAACGCTGAGAAAGTTCTACCGCCGCAATGATCGCCGCATCCTTGATGAGTACTTTATGGTGGTTTTCGTATTTATCTTTGATTCCACGCAAGATTGAAATGGCGTCTTCGGTACTCGGTTCGTCAATAAGTACCGTTTGAAAACGGCGCACCAGCGCTTTGTCTTTTTCGAAGTATTTTTGATATTCGTTGAGGGTTGTGGCGCCTACGGCCCTGAGCTCACCACGTGCCAATGCGGGCTTCAAAATATTTGCGGCATCCATGGCGCCTTCGCCGCCACCCGCACCAACAAGCGTATGAATCTCGTCTATGAATAAAATGATCTCACCTGCCGCGTCCACAACCTCTTGCACAACCGCTTTGAGTCTTTCCTCGAATTCGCCTTTGTACTTTGCACCGGCAACAAGCGAACCCATATCCAATGAGTAAACAGTTTTGGATTTCAAGTTCTCTGGTACATCCCCTTCAATAATGCGGTGTGCTAGCCCTTCTGCGATTGCGGTCTTGCCTACACCCGGTTCACCGATTAATATCGGGTTGTTTTTGGTTCGGCGCGTCAAAATTTGCAAAACACGTCGAATTTCTTCGTCCCGACCAATCACCGGATCTAATTTACCTTCCTTGGCTAACGCATTGAGGTTTTTAGCATATTTCTCTAAGGATTGGTACGTACCATCTTGATTTGCCTCGGCAACATTCTTGCCATTTCTGAGTTCCATAATTTGTGTTTGTAATGTTGATTTTTTGAGTTTTAAATCCTGTAAATAACGTCCAGTAGCGTCAGTGCTTTCGACAAGTGCTAAAAATAGTACCTCTACAGCGACGAATTGGTCATTAAACATTGCTGACAGTTGAACGGCATTTTGAAGCACTTTCTGGAGTGCCGCACTTGCATAAGGTTCACCTGGGCCCGTCACCTTGGGTAGCGAAGCGATAATCGCTCCAACACTGCGTTTGACTTCTTGAAGCTGCAACCCATTCTTCTTGAGCAAAAATCCGAGCACATCGGCGTTATTTTCCAATAGAGCCAATAACAGATGACTTGGTTCAAGAACTTGGTGCTTGTTGTGTAGCGCCATTTCTTGGCTTTTTTGCAAAGCCGCTTTGGCGCGGTGTGTGAATTTGTCGAAGTCCATTTTCTTTTCGGTTTGGATTTGAAACGTGGTGCACAAACCACACACCAGCCCAAAAAATCCGTCATTTTTTCCGAATAGAGCACGCTGTTTATGTCAAAAAGTCCGAATTTATCGAAATAAATAAAAATGATGATGACAATGTAACCATTTGTGGATCGGCTGCGTTAAGATGCTCAACTCATGATTGATCCGGACAACGGACAAAAGGTATTCTTGCACAAAGCCACATGGGGCCGCAAGAATTGTTTGTTGTTTGTTTGAAAGTCCTGCTCCGGCAGGACTTTCCTTTTTTAGACAGTTTTTTTTAAAGGCTATTCAACGCAATTCATAACATCCTCAAACCATTTGAGCTTTTGCTTATCGGGAAGGGCGTCGCCTTTTTGCGCACAGGCATTCATAAGCTCAGTATCTTGTTCAGCTTGTGATTTAGAAAGTTCCTGGCCACAAGTACAAGCACTTGGGTCTTTTGAGCCACAGCCGAAGAGTAAGAGCAGTCCAAAAAAGCAAAAGAAGCGTAGTTTCATGGTTTAAAGATAAGCATTTCAATTGCTTTTTGTATTTTCGTGACAATGCTCCGATTGTTTTTCACTACTCTATTCATTTGGGTTGTTTCGACCCATGCAAGCGCCCATGAATTTTATTTCGCTTTTGCTGAATTGAATTACAACGAATTAAACCAAAGATTTGAGGGCACGCTTATCTTTACAACCCACGACCTCGAACGCGCCATAGAACCCAAAGGGTCACTCATCGGGAAATTCGAGAAACTAGACGAAACGTCTGCAGAACTCAAGCTCATTGAGAACTACATCAACGCCCATTTTCGCATTAGCTATGGTTGTGCGCTCGATTCAAACGCCGTCGATGCCTATTGCCAAGCAAATTTTGTTTTGGATGGTATCGTGACACAACTCAACGGAACCATTGAATGCTATATCTCTGCGCCTGCCCGCGCCATTTACTCGCCGATACATATCCAATTTGACGCCCTCATGGAGCGCTATAACCAACAGCAAAATAAATGCACTTTTACTTTTAGAAATCAGAAAGAAACCTTCAATTTCTTGCCCTACGATAACCAAAAATATTTTATCATCAAACCATGAAAAAACTGTTTATTGCCATTTTAACGTTTTCGAGCACTGCCGTTTTAGCACAAACCAAATTTGCCCAACTCGATCAAATGTTACCAACTGCCAACAGTTACCGAGCAGCCTCGGGCGCACCCGGCCACGCCTATTACCAGCAAAAGGCCGACTACAAAATGACTTTGGTGCTCGATGACAACAAGCAACGTTTAGATGGCGTAGAAACCATTACTTATACCAACAACTCTCCTGATCCACTGGCTTACTTGTGGTTGCAACTCGATCAAAATATTTACAACCTGGATTCAGATAGTAAAATCATAGAGGTCGAAAAAATGGAAAACTTCAAGAGTGTCTCGGATTTACGCAAGCGCGATTTCTATTACGACGGTGGTTTCAAAATTGAGAAAATTACCAATATGAGCGGTCAACCTATGTCCTACTTCATCAATAAAACCATGATGCGCATTGACTTAGCCAAACCGCTCCTGCCTGGTCAAAACATTACTTTTCAAATCAAATGGTGGTACAACATCAACGACCGCATGCAAGTTGGCGGACGCTCTGGCTATGAGTACTTTGAGGCCGATCAAAATTACCTATATACAATTGCACAATTTTTCCCGCGCATGTGTGTCTACCACGACGTAACCGGCTGGCAAAATAAGCAGTTTTTAGGTCGTGGTGAATTCACATTGCCTTTTGGCGACTACGAAGTGAGTATTACCGTTCCTGCAGACCACATCGTTGCCGCTACCGGTGAATGCCAAAACTATGCAAGCGTACTGACCGCCGAGCAGCGCAAGCGCTATGACCTCGCCAAAAAATCAGACGCTCCGGTACTGATTGTAACCCAAGCTGAGGCGGAGGCTGCCGAGAAAAACAAAGCGCAGAAAACCAAAACTTGGGTCTACAAAGCAACCAATGTCCGCGATTTCGCCTTTGCCACATCGCGCAAATTTATTTGGGATGCTCAAAAACAAACCGTTGGTGGCAAAGACGTTCTATGCATGAGTTATTATCCCAAGGAAGGCAACCCACTATGGGAGCGCTATTCGACCAAACTTGTTGCACACACCATCAAAACCTATTCAAAATACACCATCAACTACCCTTACCCTGTAGCCATTTCTGTGCATTCTAAATGGATTGGCATGGAGTATCCAATGATTTGTTTCAACGGTGGTAGACCAGAACCAGACGGCACTTATTCAGAAGGTGAAAAATACGGCATGTGGGGCGTCATTATCCACGAAGTAGGCCATAATTTCTTCCCGATGATCATTAATTCCGACGAGCGTCAATGGACCTGGATGGACGAAGGGCTCAATACTTTTGTACAATACCTGACCGAACAAGAATGGGAACGAGACTACCCTAGCCGCAGAGGTCCAGCCTACCTAATTGCAGATTACATGCGTGGCGATGTCAGCGGTATTTCACCCATCATGACCAATTCTGAATCGATTAAACAATTTGGAAACAATGCCTATGGCAAACCAGCCACCGCGCTCAATATATTGCGTGAAACCATCATGGGGCGCGAGCTATTTGACTACGCATTTAAAACCTATTGCGAGCGCTGGGCCTTCAAACACCCCACTCCAGCCGATTTTTTCCGCACCATGGAAGACGCTTCTGCAGTTGACCTCGACTGGTTTTGGCGCGGTTGGTTCTATTCCACTGACCACGTCGACATTGCCCTTACCGATGTCAAGTGGTTTGTACTCAATACCCAAAACCCGACCATTGAAAAAGCATTTTTACAACAAAAAGACGCACAGAAAGATGTTTTCATTGGAGATACACGCAATCAAACAAGTATTGTACAAACCGTCAATGAAAGAGATCCGCAAATCGACGACTTCTATGCCAAGCGCAACATCTATGCTGTAGATGCCTTAGATGAGAAAGCGTATCAAAGTTTTGTCAGTAAAACCAGCGCCGAAGACCTCGCCTATTTGAACGCAGGTAAGCAGCTTTACGAACTCACCTTTGAAAACTTGGGCGGATTAGTCATGCCGCTCATTATTGAGGCCACTTTTGCCGATGGTTCTAAAAAAGTACAACGTATTCCGGCTGAAATCTGGCGCATCGAAGAACTCAAAGTGAGTAAAGTTTTTGTCTATGATCAGCCCGTGGTTTCATTTAGACTCGATCCATTCTTGGAAACAGCCGATACGGATCTTGACAACAACACTTGGCCGCGCACCTTGCAACCAACACGCTACCAGTTATACAAGCAAGAGCAAACCCGTGAAAACCCCATGCAGCGCCAGCAGCGTTTGGAGCAAATGCAACGCGGCGGAAATTAATGCTACATTTTTTGGAAACTGACTAACTTTTGAATTTGCGTAGACTTAATGAGGTAATGATACATACCGGGCGACAAATTTTGAATTTCAAAAGCTAAAATTTGTTGCCCCTGCTGAAGGTGCTGATCCAATACTTTACTGATTATTTTTCCACTTTGATCTAACAGATAAATTTGGTAGTGTTCACTTTGCGCCATAAATTGAAGATGATGCTGCCCGAAACTCGGATTTGGGTAAACAAGTGCAGTTGTGGCTGCTTGTGCCTGCTCGTCGATTGCATTGGAGCAACCTTGTAATAAATCATAGTAAGTAATGCTTTGCTCAAATAAGCTTTGGATGGTATTGGGGTCAACCTCAAACCAATCTTTGAGCAAACTGGCATAGATATCTCTAAAATCAATTTGCATTGGTAGACCAGCTTGGTTAATGATTTGATTAGGAATAATCGGGTTGGTTCCGACAATTCCGTTGCTCACGCAAGAACCAAACAAAATCAATGGTGCTGCATCGCCGTGGTCTGTTCCCATACTGCCATTGCTCGCTATTTGGCGCCCAAATTCTGAGAAAGTAAGCCCGGCCACGCGCTGCTCGAGACCTAGGAGTTGTAAATCGTGCTGAAAGGCACGTACGGCATCGGAGATACGCTTGAGTAAATTGGCATGCACACCCTCTTGCGATGCATTCTGATCCACTTGAGCATCATGTGTATCAAAACCATTCACGTTTAATATGTATACCTTGGTTTGCAACCCACCAGAAATCATTTGTGCGACGTACTTGAGTTGAATTGCAAGTGGATTCTGAGGGTCGTATAGATTGGAAAGCGAATTGCCCGCATTTGCTGCGCTACTGATTTGCTGACCATACTCGTTGGTCTGATTGATCAAGGTAGAAATATATTCAATTTGCCCACCATAATAGGTGCCATCATTGGTGACGGAGGTTAGAAGTAAATTCGAGGCGTTGAACGGATCTGAAACCGCATGGCTGAAATTTCCCATGAGTCCCTGACAAGTACTCGATACATCTGAACCCATTGAAATGGCAAAAGGATCTGGAAAATCCACGTTCGGATATGCATCCGGAAAATTAGGATATGTACTATCGAAGTAACGACCCAGCCAACCACTCGTTTGATTGATATCCAAAGCACCTGTGGTCCAAATGTCCATGGAACGAAAATGAGACCGGTTGGGCTCTGGGTAACCCACATTTTGAATCACACTAAGTTTACCTTCATTGAAAAGCGTTTGCATACCGGTCATTTTCGGATGTAAACCCACTTCTGCCGTTAGTGGTAAAATTTGGCTTTCGGGCACTAAAATATTCGCGCGTTGAACCAGCAATTCAGCGTATTGATCTCGAGGGAACACCATATTAAGACCGTCGTTGCCACCATTCATGCGAATCAATATCAAGACTTTATCTTCAGCACTCTTCGGTACATCGAACAACTTTTTAGCAATGGCTTGCATAGAGAAACCATCCTGTACAAAAGGTAAAGACAAACTGGCCAGCGCACTGTTTCTGAGGAAGGATCTTCTTTTCATTAGCAAACGTGAAATTGAGGCATTTTAAACATGATATTCAATACAGCTTGCATGCGCAATTCGACTGGATTGAAAAAAACAGGATTTGTTGGATCAGCAAGGTACTCGTTGTATTGTAAGGTCCATTCAAAATCTGGCAGTCCATTGGTCAGTATATTTTTTATGGCCAGTTTATCGGCCTGTGGAATTTCTTTTGGAAAGAAAACCAGACAAAGATCATCGATTACTTGAGGTGCAGACGCTGGCGCAGACAAACCATTAAGTAAATCAACAACTTTAATTTTAAAGACATTTCCATTGACATTGTAAAAATTGGAAGTCAATAAATTGGCGACGTCAAAGCGCTTTTTAATGTAGGTTGAATTGATCCAAAGTCTGTAAAAAGCAGGAGCTTGATAATATGGCGTCCAGCCTGCTACACTCGGCGGAGCAGCATAACCTTGTCCCATTTGATCTGCCAAACCATACATCGATAAATAGATTTGATAATTGGACTGTAAATCAAAGTTTGCAAAAGTGTTTGAGGTGTTGAGCATCGCGCATAGCGTCTCGAGCGGAGATCTAATGATGGCGCCACGAACCGAAATGTCGTAGAAATGTGCACTCGAAAGTAATTCTTGTAGCACAGGTGCCACCTCAAAATTAGTTGCGGTCAATGTTTGAGCCATGTCGGCAATTATATTTTGCTCTACCCATGGGGTGATGTCATGGTTGACAAAATACCTGTATAGTTTTCTGCAAATATATTTCGCTGTATCTGGTTGATTGAAAACGACATCAATATAATTGGCGTATTCGACAGCACCAGCTGCAGATATAGTTTGATTGGCAAAATGATAGGAGAGGGTTTTTGTGGTGTTGTCGTGGAGAGGTGCCATGAACTGGCTTGTCACTTGAGGGAGTGTTGCGCTGCGCACTCCTTGAACAATATAGCCCGTAAAGATTTTGGCCGCAGCTGCAACATCTTGCTCAGTAAACGTTGTGTAATCACCGGCTGCAAGCTGCGCACCTTTACCAACGGTGAACAATTCCAAAAGTTCCCTGCCGTAGTTCTCATTTGGTGAAAATACAGTATTAGTGGAGCCATTCAAAAACAAGAGCATACATGGATCAACGCTGACGTCTTTGACAAGCTGTTTGATATTGCCAAGCGCGTGTTGCCTCAACAATTGTAAAAATTGATACATAGCCCTTGCGTCGCCTGAGGTGGTGACACCGAAATGGTTTTGCCAAAAAAATTGCATTTTCTCTGTCAAACTTAGGCTTTCTTGATTGAGTTTTTTGGCGAGCCAGGCTCCTAGAGATTTCATCCGGGCTCCTTCAGTCTGAATATTCGCTGTTTGATCTTGAGGGTAAACCGCATTCACCCAAGTTTCACCAATATTCACAATCTGTTCCGCTGGGTCATAAGCGAGTGGCTGATCAATTGGTGCGGCAATAAAGAGTTCGTTGAGCGTTTGGCTTAGGCCCAAAGTAACTGCATTTTGAATATCCGCAAAGGTGGCACCAAACGTGCAGCGCCGTAATAAATGTGCTGCTTCGGCAGCAGTCCAAGGACCTGTATAGGGCGTCATCGTCTTTAAATTTACGTACAATGTACTTTTTTTTAAGACACGAAGCAACCCAAAGGCAGCATTTTCGTTCTAAAATCACGATTAATTAGCTTAAATTTGTGTACCTACATAACCTACAACATATGATCAAGAAGATTATCTTCTCCGTATTTTCTCTCTCTACTCTTTTTACACAGGCCCAACAATCTGTAACCTTTAACTATACTGGCGCTGTTCAAACTTGGACGGTCCCGCCTTGCGTATATTCTATTCAGGTAGATGTCCGCGGTGCTAAAGGTGGAGGTACGCTAGCAACCCCTTTTGTGGGTTCTGGCCAAGGTGGAAACGGCGCACGCGTACAGCACCCAAGTATTGCTGTAACCCCCGGACAAGTACTTGAAATTCGGGTCGGAGGTAATCCAACTGGCCCAGCAGGGGGTTGGAACGGCGGAGGCAATGGCCACGCTGCCCCCTCCAATCCACAATATGAATCTAAAGGCGGAGGCGGTGCCTCCGATATTCGTATCCCTCCTTATGCCATGACCAACCGTATTGTAGTTGCAGGCGGCGGTGGCGGACGTGCTGGTGGCTCAGGCCAAACCAACTACCAGGCTACTGGTGGCCAAGGCGGTTGCGCTACGGGGCAAACCGGAACAGGCTCCCCATTCACTGGAACGGGCGGTGGCGGCGGCACGCAAGTTGCAGGCGGTAATGGAGGCCCACCATGGGGTGGCGGCCAACCAGGAACAGCAGGTACTATCGGAACAGGCGGCAACGGCGGTTTCTTTGCAACCGCAGCAGGTGGCGGCGGCGGTGGCGGCTATTACGGCGGTGGTGGCGGTGGCGGTGACAACTGCTGTGCTGGCGCCAACGGCGGCGGTGGCGGTGGTGGCGGTTCTAGCTTCTACCCAGCAGGTGGTACTTGCACACAAGGTTTTCAGACTGGTCATGGGCAAGTTGTCATTACCTACACCGCAGGTTCTACATCCATTACAGTTGCCAATAACGGTCCATATTGCGTTGGTGATCAAATCAACCTTACAGCAACCAATGGTTCTCCAACCTACTCCTGGACTGGTCCTAATGGTTTTACATCCAACTTACAAAACCCAACGATTCCAAATGCTACTGCAGCTGCTGCAGGTGCATACATTGTTACCTATGATGCTGGTGGCTGTGTTTCCACAGCAACAACTACCGTAGTGGTCAACATTCCAGTCGTACCCACATTTAACCAAATTGCGCCTATCTGTGAAGATGCAACGGCTCCAAGTTTGGCAACGATGTCTACCAATGTACCGGCCATTCAAGGCACCTGGAATCCGGCAGTGATCAATACAGCCAACTCTGGAACCACTACCTACACGTTTACACCAAATGCGGGTATCTGTGCGACGCAAGCCACTATGAATATCCAAATTCTTCCTAACGAACAAACTACCTTTAATCAGATTCCTGACTTGTGTATCAATGATGCTGCGCCAGCACTGCCTGCAACATCTACCAACAATATTCCTTACACAGGCACCTGGAGCCCTGCCACAATCTCAACAAATACAGCAGGCACTTTCACTTATACTTTCACCCCAACTGCGGGTCAGTGCGCTTTCCCTGCCACTATGGATATCGTCGTGCATGCGCTCACCACACCGCAATTCAATCCGATGGGGCAGATTTGCCAATACATGACCAACGTTGTCATTCCAACAACGGCAATCAACACCAGCTCCTATTTAGGTGGGCCACTCATTACCGGAACATGGAATAGCCCAACCGTTATTACCAATGCGCCTGGCACTGTGAATTATACGTTTACACCGGCACCTAACCAATGTGCCTCAACACTCACCTTCCCTATTACGGTTGATCCATTGATTGTGCCGCAATTCACGCAAATTCCACAATTGTGTCAGGACGACGCCAATCCAATTTTCCCGACCACTTCTAACAACGTTCCGGGAATTACAGGTTCTTGGACCCCGCCTAACATCGACACCTCAATTCCTGGCATCACAACCCACACTTTCTTCCCTGACCCGGGGCAATGCGGAGACACCGTCGACATGACCATCACAATTGTACCGGCTGTGCCGCCAACTTTTGTTGCCGATACACTCTCTGGTTGTAATCCGCTACTCGTCAATTTAAGCACTATTGGGGCTGTACAAGGTGCAGTATACACTTGGTACTGGGGCGGCACCCAAATTGGCCAAGGCAGCAACTTCTCTTATACTTTTGATGCCAGCGGCTATCACGACATCACACTCGAATACAACTTATTGGGTTGTATCGAGACAACAACTTATAACGACTACATCTACATGGAAAGCTACCCAGATGCTTCTTTTGCCGCTTTACCTGGTGCACTTACCGAGAGCACTATGCCTATTCAGTTTGTAAACAACTCCGTGGGGGCAATAACTTATGTATGGGATTTCGATGACAACACCACCAGCACAGAAGAAAATCCAAATCACATGTATGTAGGCGTAACTGAAAACTTACTCGTTACACTTACAGCCTACACCTCTTTGGGTTGTTCAGATGAGTACCAATTGAATCTTCCGGTCATTGCCGAACCCATTTATTACGTACCTAATACGTTCACACCTGACGAAGACGAACACAACCAAACTTGGCAAGCGATCTTCACCACAGGTTTTGACCCACATGCCTTCCATTTGGCTGTGTATAACCGTTGGGGCGAAATCATTTGGGAAACCCAAGATGCAACCCAGGCTTGGGATGGTACCTACGGCCCAGATGCCATGAAAGTGCCGGCAGGCATGTACACCTGGAAACTACAATTTGAAACCAAAGAAAACGACTATCGCAAGATAGTCACTGGGCACCTCAATCTGATTAGATAGTGTGCTTTCTCTTATCAAGCAAAAAGGCGAACCGTTGGTTCGCCTTTTTTTTATGCTCAAATGATTAATTTAAATTTATTTCTTTCTAAAGAAAATCTTAACGGGCACTCCTTCAAAGTCAAAACGCTCTCTTAAGCGGTTTTCTAAAAAGCGTTTGTAAGCATCTGTGAGGTATTGGGGCAAATTACAAAAGAAAGCAAACGCCGGCGCGTGTGTGGGCAACTGCGTGACAAACTTGATACGGATGTATTTACCTTTCATGGCTGGTGGTGGCGTATGCGCAATGACTTCTAACATGACTTCGTTGAGTTCATGAGTAGGTATTTTACGCGTTCGATTTTCGTACACGCGCATGGCAGTCTCGAGTGCGCGGTGAATACGTTGTTTTTCAATGGCCGATGTAAAAATGATGGGCACATCATTGAAAGGCGCTAGTTGTTCGCGCAGGTTGGCTTCGAATTGAACCATTGTATTTTGGTCCTTTTCTACCAAATCCCACTTATTGACCAACACGACGACTCCTTTGGAATTTTTTTCGATCATGTAATAAATACTGAGATCTTGCTTTTGAATTCCCTCTGAAGCATCTATCATAAACAAACAGACATCGGCATTTTCGATGGTGCGCACTGAGCGCAGCACAGAATAGTATTCGATGTCTTCGGTAACTTTCGCTTTTTTGCGGATGCCAGCGGTATCAATAAGTAAGAAGTCAAAGCCAAAAGACTTATAGCGTGTGTGAATGGCATCTCGGGTGGTGCCTGAGATATCCGTCACGATATTGCGCTCTTGACCAGTAAGTGCATTGACCATTGAAGACTTCCCGACATTCGGGCGCCCAACAATTGCAATGCGGGGCAGGCTATCTTCTTCGCGGACCGATTCATCTTCTTTATTGAAGTACTTCACGAGCTCGTCTAAAATTTCGCCGGTTCCGCTACCATTGGTGGCACTGAGGTCAAAAACCTCGCCCAAACCAAAGGTGTAAAATTCAGAGGAAAGTCCGACACGCTCGGTGTTGTCTACTTTGTTTGCTGCGATCAGCACCGGTTTCTTGCTTTTACGCAAGAGTTGCGCAACGATTTCGTCCATATCGACAATACCTGTCATGACATCGACCATAAAGACGATAACAGTGGCTTCTTCTATGGCGATTTCTACTTGCTTGCGGATTTCTGCTTCAAAAATATCTTCTTTGGTGGTTGCGTATCCGCCTGTATCAATAACAGAAAATTGATACCCATTCCACTCACCCTTTCCATAAAGGCGATCTCGGGTTACGCCACTCACTTCTTTGACGATGGCGTCTCGAGATTCTGTGAGGCGGTTAAATAAAGTGGACTTTCCAACATTTGGACGTCCGACAATGGCAACTATATTACTCATGTGGTGTGCTTAATATCCGTATTTCTTGAGTTTGGCATCGGAATGGCGCCAGTCTTTGTCTACTTTGACGTAATTCTCAAGGAAAACTTTTGTTTCAAGGAATTTTTCCATGTCGAGGCGCGCTTCTCTACCAATGCGCTTGAGCATTTCTCCGCCGCGCCCAATGATGATGCCGCGTTGTGAATCGCGTTCGACGATGATATTGGCTCTAATGCGGGTCAGGCCAGGTTCTTCTTTGTACTCTTCGATTTCGACTTGGGTACTGTACGGAATTTCTTTCTGACAGTGGATAAAGATTTTTTCTCTGATGATTTCAGAGATGAAAAAACGCATGGGTCTATCGGAAAGCTCTTCTTTGTCGTAGTATGGCGGGCTCTCGGGAATTAAGGCCAGGATTTCTTCCCAGACAGCTTCGATGTTAAATTTGTGCAAGGCAGAAACCGCATAAACCTTTGCTTTGGGAAGTTTCTCTTGCCAATACACGACGCGCTCCATGACTTTTTGTTGGTCAGAGTTGTCTATTTTATTGATCAAACACAAAACCGGAACCGAAAGGCGCTGAATGCGCTCAAGGGTTTCTTTGTGATTCATGTCGTTTTCATGGGTATCGGTCATGAAAATAAGTACATCGGCATCTTGAATAGAAGAATTGACATACTCCATCATGTTTTCGTGGAGCTTATAGGCCGCATTGACCACCCCAGGCGTGTCGGAAAACACGATCTGATAGTCTTCGTCGTTGACAATACCCAAGATGCGGTGACGGGTTGTTTGGGCTTTGGAACTCACGATAGAGAGTTTTTCACCAACCAACTGATTCATCAGGGTAGATTTACCAACATTTGGTGATCCGACAATATTTACAAAACCTGATTTGTGCGCCATATCCTCTTTGAAAGTGCAAAAGTACGATTATTTGACGGGATGCCCATCAAACAACAGTTGGTCGATACAAAACTAATTTTATATATATTCGAAACATGGAAGCAATTGAACAACAAATAGCGGCGCTCAAGTCGCAACTTACAGGCGATCTATTCTCGGACATCGAGACGCAACAAAAGATCTATGAACTCAAAAAACAGCTCAACCCGCAAATTGAGCACGCGCCCGAACAAGACGACGAGGATGGTTGTTTATACTGTGGAAGCTAATGGTTTATACCCATGAAACGCCTCAAATACTTGCTCGTCTTTACGTTGCCGCTCTCTGTCGGAATTTCGTTTGAGGCGGTTGGTTGGCTGAGTTATCTTCCGGTATATATTTTCTTTGTGCTTGTTCCTTTACTCGAGCTTGTTTTGCCGTCCAAATGGCAAACCAATACAGCCACCGAGCAGTCATTGCAAAATGCAAGCATGTATTACGATTTCCTATTGTACGCACTTGTTGTGGTACAGTGGTTGTTTTTAATTTATTTCTTAGCCAATCAGCACTTGGCTCCAGACCAAACTACATGGTGGGGACGTGCTGTTTCTATGGGCATCATGTGTGGCGTTATTGGCATAAATGTAGGCCATGAACTTGGGCACAGATCCGGGCGCCTCGAGCAGTTCTTTGGCGAGCTCTTACTGCTGAGTTCGTTAGAAAATCATTTTTTACCCTACCACAACAGCGGTCATCATACCAATGTTGCCACACCCCAAGACCCAGCTACTGCCAGAAAAAACGAAGCGGTCTTTTTGTTTTGGTTTCGTTCCCAAATCGGAAGCTATATCCAAGCTTGGCAGATTGAGTCCAAACGCATGCAAATTATTGGCACTTCCTTTTTTTCGTTGCGCAATAAGATGTTGGTTTATACTTTGGTTCATCTTATTTTCTTCGCCCTCATTTTGATTTTATTTGGAAACCAAGCCTTATTGTCTTTTTTAACCGTAGCCGCTATCGGAATCTTACTACTAGAAACGGTTAATTACATTGAGCACTACGGCTTACTTCGACAAAAAAATGAAAATGGACGCTACGAGCTGGTGAAGCGCAAGCACTCTTGGAACAGCAACCATATTTTGGGTCGGCTTATTTTATTTGAGCTCAGCAGGCACAGCGAACACCACTACAAACCTGATAAACCTTATCAGTTATTACACTCAGAATCCTCGGCACCCACTATGCCCACTGGATACCCCGGCATGATGCTGCTTTCTTTTGTACCGCCGCTCTTCTTTATGGTAATGAACAAGCGCGTAGCAGCAGCCCTTAATGGCTGAAATCAATATAATTTTTGACGTTTAAGCAAGTACTTTAAAAGCACTTGTTCGTAACCTTCTTCAATAGGAGCAGGCATGAAATCAATGCCGTTATTGAGGCAGCGCAACTGCAATTCATTGAAATGTGCTTGTATGGCTTCTTGGTATTTTTCTCGGACGTCACCAGGGCGCAAATGCATGCGCTCCCCTGTTTCCATATCGATCAATTGATACGGCCGATCCTCCAATGCAAAAGACTGCTCCATCCCTTGGTGATATACGTGAAAGAGCAAAACTTCGTGTTTGTTGTGTTTGAGATGTTGCAATGCATCAAAGAGCGCTGGAGTCTGGCTTGGGTCGTCGAGTAAGTCCGAAAAAACCACTACCATGCTGCGTTTGTGGGTAAGTTCTGCAATATCGTGCAATGCGTTGATAGTGGCCGTTTCTCTTTTATTTTCTTCTCTGTAATTGACCAAGCGTTGTTCGAGCTCACTGTATAAGTAACGGTGATGCAACAAAGAAGATTTGGCAGCGGTGTGTAAACGCAAGGCGCTATCAAAAATACTGAGGCCGACGGCATCGCGCTGACGTTTCAATAATTCAATGAGGCTAGCCGCAGCATAAACGGCATATTCGTATTTACTGATCCCCGTCTGAGGAAAGTACATAGAGCTGGAGTCGTCGATTACAATTTGGCAGCGTAAGTTTGTCTCATCTTCGTACTTTTTGGTAAATAATTTTTCAGAACGACCATATAAACGCCAATCAATATTACGGGTAGATTCCCCTGGATTGTAAAGTCGGTGTTCGGCAAATTCTACCGAAAAACCATGAAAAGGGCTTTTGTGTAAACCTGTAATAAACCCCTCCACGACTTGCTTTGCCAAGAGTTCAAGGTTGCCAAATTGGGCCAAGCGTAAGCGATCTATCGACTTCATTGTAAAACAAAGTTAACAAAGTAGCGCATAACCAAAGCAACCTTCATTAGCTTGCCCGCGTTATTGTTTATAAATCCCTGATTATGAAACATTTTTTACTCCTATTTGCCAGCTCATTTTGCTTCCTACAATTGAGCTTTGCACAGGTTAGTGGCTTTGCTATTACCAATTTGCTTTTACCGCCTAATTTCAATCCGGTTAGTTGTGATCAAACGGTCAGCATCGGCTTTTCAGCCTTGAGTCCGGCACCAAATGCCTCTTATAATTTTGACCTTCCGTATATTATTCAAGGGAATAATTTTTCAGGATTCCAATTCCAATCGGTTGTTAACTGGGGCGACGGCGCTACGTCAAATGCCGGTGGTGGTATCTCCACTACAGCTACAAATATTGTGATGAATCCGCCACTAACGCACAGCTACAATACGCCCGGAACTTACTTGATTACAACCACAGTTTACAATCCTGCCAACCAGACATATGCTATAGATAGCCTAAATTACACCGTTGGATCTTGTAACTATCAAGTTTATGCATTTGTTGGACTAGACTGCGACAATAATGGAACCGTAGAGCAAAATATACAGAATGTACCTTTTCAATTGCTAGGAACAAATGGCCAACTTTACCAAGACAGTAGCCAGAATACCATGCTGCTTTTCTCCAATATTATACCCGGAACTTACACATTTCAAATTGATCCCCAATGGTTGGCCGCCAACGGATTTCAAGTTCAAAGTAGTTTTCCTGGCAACACAGTCACCATACCCAATCCAGGTGTAACCACCTATTCTTTTACCCTCATTTGTAACCAAGGGCAAACGCAATTATGCGTTGGTGGAACGGTTTTTTGCGATCAAAATGGCAATGGCCTTTTAGATAGCAACGAGAGCCCAGTAGCCAACGCACCCGTTCAAGTCAATGGATTCACAACCTATACAAATACCAGCGGGCAATACAATCTAACTTATGTTGGCAATACCAATCAAGCATATGGCATTCAAGTAAGCCCAAACTGGATCGCCAATAGCAGCTACACCATACCATTAAACGCTCCAGATTCTGTCGTTGCAAACCCCTGTACTTGGGGTACAACGCCCGTTCAGGTGAATATCCCGCTGAATTGTAGCAACCCGAGTACCACGAATTGTTATGGCGGCTATGTGTTTTGTGATGCCAATAATAATGGTGTATTCGATTCAGGAGAAGTTCCGCTTATTTTTGCACCTATACAACTTTTTGTATCGCCCAACGCTACAACAAGTGTTACGGTCTATTCTGATGCTAATGGCTATTTTGAGTATTGTGGCCAATTTGTTGGTACGTCCAATATTATATTAGCTCAAGTGAGTCCAACTTGGTTAATTTACAATGGCTATACAGCACTCACCACTTACCTTACCCTAATGGGGACAACAACCGGCCAAATTAACTACGGATATTTACCCGTGAATTGTGGTGGTAGCACAGCATCTTGTGCAGATCTCTGGACAACAGTTACCCCTTGGATTGGCTACTATCAAAACAGCACTGCGTATATCAAACTCAATTGGGGCAGCTACGGGCCAGGGGTTGCCGGTGCATATACCCTCACCATGACCTACCCAGCTGGCGTGAGCCCTGTTTTATCTTCCATTCAAAATTCAAATTATACCATTTCAGGTAACACCATTTCTTGGAACTTAAATAGTGCCTCTACCAACTTTACCAACTACGACGTTATTTTGTTTAGTGTTCCGGGTGGCTTAATCAATGGGGCACAACATTTTTACACTTCCACCATTACACCAACCGGATCTATCTCTGATTGTGGCACTTACAATAACAATGGGTCCTTACTGCAGATTCTCGGAAATAGCTATGATCCCAACGACAAAAATGCCAGTACCGATTACATGAACGAGAATTATCCATTGGGGTATTTAGATGCATTCATTGACGACGCTTTAACGTATACGATTCGCTTTCAAAATACCGGAACTGCACCAGCTCAGAATGTATATATAATTGATACCCTAAGCACCCTACTCGATTGGTCTAGTTTTACCTTATTAGAAGCTTCACACCCAATGCAAGCCGTCAACCTTGGCAATGGCATCATGCGTTTTGAGTTCAATCAGATTTGGTTACCAGATTCAACAACAAATGAACCACAAAGTCATGGACACCTGACTTATCGCATCTCAGAATTACCTACTAATGCAATTATGTCGGTCATTGAAAACACCGCTTACATTTATTTCGACTGGAACGACGCCATTGTCACCAATACCACTTTTCATCAAAATATGTGGCTTGATGGCATAACAGAAACAAACGGTATTTTGGGTGTTTATCCAAATCCTGCCCTAGATGAAATTTATATCGACAACCAAGAACCGCAAATAGTTCAGATTAAAGATTTGAATGGAAAAATGGTCTTTGACGAATATGTATTGCCGGGTCAACGCATTGATATAGCAAATCTAGTAAATGGAATGTACCTCATTGAGAGCAATAACAAACGAGGTAAATTCGTTAAGAATTAAAAATTTTATTTTTTTTCATGAAAGCACTACCCTTTTTGAAGTTTGGCATCGTATTTGTATATAGCCAATCGTAGTAGTTTATAGTTAGGTTATGGACAGCGGCGGCCCACCTGCCCTATCCGAGAAAGCGGCTCCAAAAGAGCCGCTTTTTTTATGTTCCATTCAGAACCCGTATCTTTATTTGGTGAAAGCACTCTTACAAAAAGCTAAAAAAACAGCTTTACTTAGCCTTATCACCAACGTCATTCTCTCGCTGGGCAAAGGAGTAGCTGGTGTTCTCGGACATTCAGATGCACTCATTGCGGATGCAATTGAATCTTGTGCCGATGTGTTCTCAAGTGTACTCGTACTTTTTGGCTTGCGCTATGCCAGTAAACCGCCAGATGAAGAT
>Ga0315905_10000034_pt1 | contig 133551 bp, 121 predicted proteins | sample LakEriMetagenome_5_FD_203522 | JGI IMG/M metagenome (GOLD analysis project Ga0315905, IMG submission 203522) | Freshwater fungal communities from buoy surface, Lake Erie, Ohio, United States - Buoy 4 MA121 | ecosystem: Environmental > Aquatic > Freshwater > Lake | place: USA: Lake Erie, Ohio...
AAGATACGTTTAGTACTAATCCTAATTTTGGAATTGCTTCCATTTCTATTAATCCCGAAAATGATACTCCAAAGGTTTTAAATGAACATGCAAAAAAAATTGGAGTCACTAGTCAAAATTGGCATCTTTTGACGGGAGATAAAAACTATATTTTTAATCTTTCCAACAAAGGATTTAATATTTTTGCAGGAGAGTCTAAAGAAAAAGTAAACGGAGGCTTCGAACATTCTGGCTTGTTTGCTTTGATAGATAAAAATGGTGCTATTCGCTGCAGAAGAGATCAACACGGCAATCCAATTCTGTATTATGATGGATTAGAAGAAGCTGGAATAAAAGCAATAACAGAAGATATAAAACTACTTTTAAACGAATAAAAATGGAAAATACATCCCTTGTAGAAAAAAAGTTTAAGACCCCTATCATTTTGGTTTCAATCTTGATTCCAGTTGCTGTGGCGGTTTTATTTTCAATAAAATTAAAAGATTTCGGAATCAATGTAGAGCCGTTATCCTTTTTGCCTCCAATTTATGCAGGGATTAATGCAATTACAGCCGTATTATTAGTTTGGGCTGTTGCCGCTATAAAAAAAGGAGACCGCAAAAAACATGAAAAATTAATGACGGCAGCTATAGCTTGTTCCGTGGTTTTTTTGGTGATGTATGTGGCGTATCATTTAACTTCAGAATCTACAAAATACGGGGGCGAAGGTCTATTGCGTATTGTATATTTCTTCATTCTAATTAGTCATATTACCTTGTCGGTAGCTATTATTCCTTTAGTACTTTTCTCGTATGTGAGAGCACTATCTGAACAATTTGATCGTCACCGTAAATTGGCTAAAATCACGTATCCTTTGTGGTTATACGTGGCTGTTACAGGAGTAATTGTGTATTTGATGATTTCGCCCTACTATGCGCAATAATCGTTTTTTAGCCGCTATTGTTTCCATAGTATGTTCATCGGTAGCTCTAGGGCAGTGTGCGATGTGTCGCGCATCTCTCGAAAGTGAAGGTAATGTTGAGAAAGCAGAAGCGGTTAACGACGGTATAGTTTATTTGATGGTTTTTCCCTATTTGTTAGTTGCAGTAGTGGGCTTTGTTTTGTATCGAATGTTTACCAAGAAAAAGCAAAACGATGGTTAATCCATTCCATCAATTTTAACGTTCATTTTACCATTACCATTAATGAACGCAATAATAAGATCATTGGTTAATTCTATTTTTTCAAATTCCAATTCTCCAATACTACCATTAATAAAAACTCCTTTCATTGGAGAAAAATTACTCAAATAGTAGAGTAAGTTCTTTTTGCCTTCTTCCATATTGGGGCGAATAGAATAGCGACAAGATTCCTGCATTTTACGAATGATATACCCTTGTAATAACCAATTTGCTGCTTTGGTAAGCAGTCCTTTTGTGTTCAATACATAATCTAGGTTCTCAAAATAGATCTCCTTATTTACAGGGTCATATTTTGGTATTCCCGATAAATAAATAGTACCCGTTATACTGCCACTCAAATCCAAAGCGATAATCATTCGGTCATCTTTCCCCCATAAAGCAACTTTTTCGACTTTTATTTTCCGATTTCCCGATGTAAATTCTTGTCCTTTAAAGTTCTGAGAAATTAATTGGGAAGCATTTTCATAGGTTGTAATTGCAGCAATAGAGGCAGTGGTGCGTTCTGGAAGTTTTGCCGCCGCTTTAAACGATATTGCAATTCGATCCATCCCCGACTTTGGCTGTTGACCTACTATAGTTGTCATCCCGCATTTGAGTCCTAAGTTCATTGCAATTTTAGTTTTATCCAAAACGGCATCCGTAACATATACTTCCATTGGGATTAATTTAAACCAGGCCTGATAAGCTTCGCTGGTTAATAATGGTTTGCTTAGGGTTTCCAATACATCCAAAACATAGGGTTTAAAATCGCAGGATTTGTTAATCGCTGCATCAATTTTCTGAGCCACTTTCGTTTTGAACAATGATAGGGTAGGATTGATAATATAGGTTATCGGAACATTCTTACCGGCAATCTGTAGCGTAGGACTTTCACTCCACACCACATCTTCAATCGTACTTTGGGTATTCATGGTCCAATTGGATAATCGGGCATCACTCAATAGGGTTATTGTTCCATTTAAATTAATCTCTCGCGTGTCATTCAAACCTAAAAAATCGGTTCCATATTTGAGTTTTGCCCATATTTTAAGTGGAATAATGGATTGTATTTTTCCATTTTTTTCTTCCAATTGAATTGCGGCTGTTTTCCAAATTTTCATTTCTGTTTTGTCATCTTCTAGATTTGTATCTTCATAGATTAATCCGTTCAATGACTTGTTGAGTTGTTGCTCTATCTCGCGTAAACTTATTTCCAAGGGCATGCTTATAAATGAAGTTGTGGTTTTATAGGCCATGTCTTCATTAGAGGAGCGTGTTGGTTTTTCTGCAATAATTTGTTGTGTTCCTGAACAAGCGCTAACGATGAGCAGCAAAAGCGGGAGTAAAAGCCATTTTGTTTTCATAAAATTCAGAAAAATTTAGGCGTGAATGTAACAAAAAATCAATAAATCCGTCAGATAGTTAACGTTAAAATAGTAACGTTTTTTTATTTCGCTTACCTTTGTTCTGACTTGAATGAATTCGATTTCGCATGAAAAATAAATGTAACTTGATTTGTCTTATAGGCCTCTTTTTTATAACTAACCTCGGTTGGAGTCAAACAAAACCTTGGACTTTGCGCGAATGTGTTGAATTTGCGATGAAAAATAATATTTCGATTCAACAATCGGAATTAGATTTACAGGCTAGTCAACTTACAAAAAAAGATGCCATTGGAAATTATTTGCCCAATTTGAATGCCAATACTTCCCATTCTTGGAATATTGGTTTGAACCAGAATATTACAACCGGTTTGTTAGAAAATCAAACGACTCAATATACATCAGCTGGGCTCAATTCAAATGTTACGATTTATAATGGTCTACAGAATTACAATCGTTTACGCCGGTCCAATTTGAGTATTCTTTCCTCCCAATACCAATTGGCTAAAATGAAAGATGATATTGGATTAAATGTGGCTAATTCTTACCTGCAGATTCTTTTTAATAAAGAAAATTTGAAAGTACAACAAGAGCAATTGGCCAATGATGAAAAGCAATTGAAGCGCGCTGAAGAATTGGTTAAAGTCGGAGCTGTTCCCCGTGGCGATTTATTAGATGCACAAGCAACTGTAGCCGCCGACCAACAACGGGTTATAGCCGCTGAAAATACCTTGTTTTTGTCAAAGTTGAGTATGACACAATTGTTGCAATTGGAGGATTTTAAGAATTTTGATACTGCCGATACAAGTTTTGAGGCCGTCCTGAGCTTACCCCTTTCCGAAACACCAGAAACGATACTCGCAAAAGCGAAACAAGAACGTGTGGAATTAAAAATTGCCCGTACTAATTTAGCAGGTGCCGAAAGCGATTTAAAAATTGCTAAAGGAGCTTTGCAACCCTCAATTGTTGGTTTTTATGGCTTCGGAACACGTGCTAGTTACGCTGATCGTATTATTGGTGTTGATGCAAATGGGAGTTTTATACTGACAGGTCCTAAGTCGTTGATTGACCAATTTAGTGACAATAAAGGACATAATTTTGGATTCCAACTTTCCATCCCGATTTTAAATGGATTTAATGCTTCCAATGCAGTTTCCCGCTCAAAAATAGCTTTAGAACGTTCAAAAATAGCTCAAAAACAAGCGGAATTGGATTTGGAGCGTAATGTGTTTACTGCGATTACCGATGCGAAAGGTGCTTTGAATGCCTATGAATCGGCTCGGTCTGCGTTGAGAGCACGTAGAAGTGCATTTGAATATGCCCAAGAGAAATTTAATGTAGGAATGATGAATAGCTTTGAGTTAAGTCAAGCACAAACCTTGTATAGTAATGCGCAATCGGAAGTGATTCGCACCAAATACGATTATATTTTTAAAGTTAAAGTCGTAGAATTTTATTTTGGAATTCCCATTGTGGATAAATTGTAATTAGTATGGACAAAAGAAAGTTAAAATGGACAATCGGCCTACTTAGTGTACTTATTGTAGGGTTAATAGGACTCTCCAAAATGGGTGTTTTTGGTGATCGCGAGACTAGTAAAGAAGTTGAATTAGCCAAAGCCGATGAAATAACAATTGTTGAAACCGTTTCTGCTACCGGAAAAATACAACCCGAAATCGAAGTAAAAGTTTCTTCACAGGTTTCGGGAGAAATTATTCAATTGCCTGTAAAAGAAGGACAATCTGTAAAAAAAGGCGATTTATTGGTAAAAATCAATCCCGATATTTATACCTCGGGATTAAACCGAACGGTATCCAATTATTCAGGAACAAAGGCGGGTTTGTCGCAAGCTGATGCTTCGTTTAAAGAAGCTCAAGCCAACTTTGATCGTAATAAAACGCTATTTGAAAAAGGGATTATTTCTAAATCGGATTGGGACAAGGCGGTGGCTAATTTTGAAGTTGCAAAAGCCAATAAACAAGCAGCCTATTTCAACGTTAAAAGTGCAAATGCATCAGTTGTTGAAGCTAAAGATAATTTGGGGCGTACTACGATTTATGCGCCGGCAGACGGAACTATTTCTGTTTTGAATGTAGAATTGGGTGAAAAAATTCTAGGCACCCAACAAATGGCAGGAACAGAATTGCTGCGTGTAGCCAATTTAAATAATATGGAGGTTGAAGTCGATGTCAACGAAAATGACATTGTGAAAATAAATATCGGTGATGCAACAAATATTCAAGTCGATGCCTATTTAAAGAAAGAGTTTAAAGGTATTGTTACCAGTATTTCCAATTCGGCAAGTACGAGTACAACTGCCGACCAAGTAACTAATTTTAAAGTGAAGGTCCGAATACTAAAAGAATCCTATGCCGATTTGTTGGAAGGTAAACCGGCTACGTATTCCCCATTTCGTCCAGGGATGACGGCAACGGTTGATATTATCACCAAGCGTAAAGAAAAGGTCATCGGTGTGCCTATTAGTGCGGTTTTGGTAAAATCGGATACTACGGCTAATCCCGTTGAAACAATGTCAGATGAAGAAAGTGAGCAGCCAAAAACTGTAAAATCGAAGAGTGATAAAAAATTTGAGTGTGTTTTTGTTAAAGTTAACGATAAAGCACAAATCCGCGTGGTTAAAACAGGAATACAAGACGATACCAATATAGAAATAATTTCGGGGCTCAAAAAAGGAGATGAAATTATTATAGGGCCGTATACTGTTGTTTCTAAAGATTTAAATTCAGGGGATAAAATAAAAAGCAGCAATGCTTTAAAAGAAAAATAAAAATGGCCTTACTATTGGCTTTAGAAACCGCTACTCGAAATTGTTCGGTGGCTTTATCCAACAATGGAAAAGTACTTGCTTTTCGAGAAGTAGCAGCACAAGGGTATACCCATGCCGAACAACTTCATGTGTTTATTGAAGAAGTCTTAGCCACCGCTGGAATTGGATTTTCCGAATTGGATGCAATTGCTGTAAGTAAAGGGCCGGGGTCCTACACGGGTTTGCGTATTGGAGTCTCAGCGGCTAAAGGACTTTGTTATGCGCTGCAAAAACCCTTGATTGCCATAGATACCTTAACTGTTTTGGCCCATGCGGTACCCCAAACGGATGGCACGATTATCCCGATGATAGATGCGCGAAGAATGGAGGTATATGCTGCAATTTATAGTGGTGATAAAAAAATAATTCGTCCGGTTCAAGCCGAAATTCTTACATCGGAAAGTTATGCAACCGTTCCAGGTACAATTTATGTTGTTGGCGATAGCTCAGACAAAGCCAAAACTGTCTTGCAAGATGAACGCTTTCAATTTTTGGATACGGTACAATTTCCTTCGGCACAAGTTTTATCTTGTTTAGCATTTCAAAAGTGGCAATTACAAGAATTTGAAGATGTGGCTTACTTTGAGCCCTTTTATTTGAAAGATTTTATGCTTTCTAAGTAAGTTATTTAGCCCCCTCTCGAGCATAAGGTTGAATTATAATTCCTTTTTCATCAAAGGCGGTTTTGCATTGTTCCAAGATATCGGATGAAATGCAATTAAAGTCTTCATTTTTGCACCAAGGACGTATCGCCAAATGAATCGCATTGTCGGTTAAATCCCGCACCATAATCTCGGGTTCCGGTGATTTTAATACATTGGGATGATTTAGTACGACGGCTTTGACAATTTCTTTGGCTTTTTTAATATCGGTGTCATACGACAATGAAAAAACCAAATCTGCTCTGCGTTTTCCGGCAATTGAAAAATTAGTGATTATTCCATTAGACAGAATTCCATTGGGGATAAAAATAGTTTCATTGTTTCCAGAGATCATTTGGGTAACAAAAATTTGAATATCCATAACGGTGCCTACAACTCCTTGTGCTTCAATTGTGTCACCAACACGAAAAGGTTTGAAGACAATAATTAATATTCCGCCGGCAAAATTTGATAATGAACCTTGCAGCGCCATTCCTACGGCAAGTCCGGCAGCACCTAAAATAGCTACAAATGAAGTGGTTTCAATGCCGAGTTTAGAAATAAACGTAACAAATAATAATGCACGCAAACTCCACAACAAACTACTGGATAAAAATTCAGCTAGCGTTCGCTCAACTTCTTTTCTCTCCATAATTTTCTTTGCCATACGTGTGATGAAACGAATAGCATAAAGTCCTATAAATAGGATAATTAAAGCAGAAACTAAACGAGGTGCGTAATCGATTAGTACATTATAAAATTCAACGGAGTAATCTTTAACAGAAGTAACATATTTGCCTCCTGAAGCCATTTCTTAAATATTTTTTAAGTTAATGATTTCTTGATCGGTTAGATGGCGAAAAAATCCGCGCGGTAAGTTTTTCTTGGTTAAGCCGGCAAATGATACGCGGTCAACTTTTATAACATCGTATTTATAGTGTTCAAAAATAGCACGTACTACTTTCACATTTGCGGTTCTTAATTGAATCCCAATTTCAGTTTTAGGTTGGTTTTCAATATAACTTATTTCATCGGCATAAATGCGATGCCCGTCTAAAGTAACTCCCGCAGCAATGCTTTCTAAATCTTCAAATTTCAAATTGCGATCAAGGGAAACTTGATATATTTTCGTTGATTTTTGCTGTGGTTTTGAAAATTTCAACACCAAATCAGTATCATTAGTTAAAAGGAGTAAACCAGTAGTTGATTTGTCCATTCTACCAACGGGTTGTAATTTGGTTTTAGTCGTTCCTTTTAATAATTCTAAAACATTACGTGAACTGCCACTATCTTCACCAGAGGTAGTAAAGTTTTTGGGTTTATTTATCAAATAGTATTCTTTCTTACCGGGTGTAATTTCGGTTCCGTCAAAATTAACCACATCACCAGGTTTCACTTTAAATCCCATTTCAGTGATTACTTCGCCATTTACTTTTACATTGCCCGAACGGATATAAATATCAGCATCGCGTCGAGAACAAATGCCCGAATTGGCCACATAACGGTTTAAGCGAATTTCGTCTGGATTTTCTTTAACCGTTTGTTGCTCCTTCTTTTTGGGAGCCGAAAATTTTTTAAACGGCTTATCATTCCCCTGTGATTTGGGTTTGAAGCTGGGTTTTTTGCCCGATCGATTGGAGTTAGAACGATTCATCAACCTTTATTTTCGGTAAAGATACTTCTTTTCTTAGAACTGAGGGTTGCGCATTTTCTCAAAAATCATTTTGAATCACTGCATACTGCGCTCCCACGAAAAATTGCAACACCTTTGGGGTTGTATTGGTATAAAAAACTTGGTTTGACGGTTGTGTCGGATCATGAAAGCCACAATGATCGTGAATCATTTTTTGCGTTTGTCGAGCTACAGCTTCTCCCGAATCTATGATCTGTATCGAAGAGGGAAGCAACGCTTTAATCTGAGGTATTAAATAAGGATAATGGCTACAACCTAATACCAAATAATCAATATTAGCGGCAATCATCGGTTCGAGATACGTTTTGAGCAAGGTTTGCATTGCAGGGCTATTGATTTCTCCCGCTTCAATTAATTCGACCAAGCCATGGCCAATTTGCTCCATGAACGTAACATTTTTGTACTGCTGCAAGCTGTTATGGAATAGTTCGCTGTTAATTGTCCCTTTGGTAGCTAATATTCCAATTTTTTGGGTTTTTGAATGTAATGCTGCGGGTTTAATTGCCGGCTCAATTCCAATAAACGGAACATCATAGTTGGCTCGAAGTACTTTAATGGCATTTGTAGTTGCAGTATTGCAGGCTACTACGATAATTTTACAATTATGATTTAGTAGAAATTCAGTGTTTTTGCAACTTAACGCGATAATTTCATCTTTAGATTTCACCCCATAGGGCGCATTTTTACTATCGGCCAGAAATAAGGTATTTTCATTAGGCATCAATTGATGGATTGCCTTCCAAATGGAAGTGCCCCCAATACCTGAGTCAAAAAGTCCTATCGAATTGTTATTAAACATACACAAAGGTAAAAAAAATGCCCGTGGTAATTATACTACGGGCATTTCAATGGATTGTTTTGTTTTTTAGAATCCTAAATCTTTTTTAACATCAGCAGTGATATCAGGACCATCCGCTAATAATAAGCCAGAAGCATCAAGAACATATTGGTATCCTTTTGCTTTTCCTACTTTTGAAATAGAGGCTTTGATTTTGTCAATTAATGGCTTCATCAATTCTCCTTCTTTCTTTTGTAATTCTGTTTGAGCAGTTTCTTGAAAATCGCTGATACGTTTTGCCATATCTTGCATTTCTTGTTGACGCGTTTGATTTACAGCATCTGAAACTGTACCTGCTTCTGCATCGTATTTTTTTGCTTTAGCTTGATATTCTTCAACTAAAGTTTTATAGTCTTTACTGTACGATTCATTAAGTTTTTCCAATTGCTTTCTAGCTTCAAGAATAGAAGGCATTTTTGTAGTGATTTCATTCACATCAACATGAGCAGTTTTAGCTTGAGCTTGAGCAGTTTGCATTCCGATAATGGCTACTACAGCTAAAATGGCATTTTTAAACGTTTTCATCATTTTGAATTAAATTTAGTGTTTCAATATTAGTATTAAGGTTTTGCAGTGCGCACACTGTCTTTTGCTTTTTTAGCCGCTTCTCGAGCTTCCAGCTGTTGTTTCCGTCGTTCTTCGGCCGCTTTTTTACGATCTTCTATTAATTTTTTACGGTCTTCAACCGATTTGGTTTTGGCAGCTTCTCGTTGCGCTTTGGCTTCATCTGCAGCTGCTTTATTTTCATCCGCTTTTGAAGTATTTGTTTTGTCTGTTGTTGAAGTTTCCGTATTTGGCTTTCCTTTCGATGTATCAGAAACTGTGCCAGTTTTTTTATTGTTTTTTTCTTCCAATTGCTGCTTGCGTTTTTCATCCCCTGCTTTTTTGCGTTCTTCGGCAGCTAACTTTTTCTCTTCAATCATTTTCAAACGGGCTGCTTTACGCTCTTCCATTTGTTTTTGACGCTCCGTCATTTCTGGATTGTCAGCTATCATGTCTTCCAACTTTTCTTTGGATTCTTCTTCCTTCAATTGTTTTTTTGACATTTGCTGTCTTCGTTCAGCACGGGTTAATACACTAATGACGCGATCACTAATATCGTGTTTTTTAGCTGCAAAAAGCATCGTTAAATCTGATGATTTGTCGAAAACATAATCATATTTTCGAGCTTCAGCTAAATCTTGAACCGCATTAAAAACTTGATCTTGAATTGGTTTTACTAAAGTTGCTTTTTGAACCACTAGGTCGCCATTTGGGCCAAATCGTTTTTGTTGATAATCTAATAATTCTTTTTCTTGGAATGCAATTTCTTCTTCGCGCTCTTCGATTAATTCTTTTGTTAAAAGGACTCGTTCGGTTTTTAAGACTTCTTTTAACTTTAAAATATCATTTTTTTTTGTTTCAATTTCTTGTTTCCATTTCTCTGCTTTTTGGTCCAATTGGTTTTTAGCTTCCGCATAGGCAGGTACTTTATCCAAAATATAGGCCATATCAATATAGCCTACTTTTATACCGCGGGATTGTGAAAAACTCCAATTTATAGAAGCGAGAATCACAAAAAAAAGAAAAATCAGTTTTTTCATAAAGATGCGTATTAGCATTGCTTTAGCAAATATACTAAAATTGTTGTCCAATAATAAAATGCGTTTGCCATCCGCCTATTTGTGTCGTACCCGGGATATAATCAAAGCCATGAGCAAAGTCAATACCCAATAAACCAAAGGCCGGCATGAATACACGAATACCAAAACCGGCAGATCGTTGTATAGCAAACGGATTATAGTCCTTAAAATTGTCATACGAAGCCCCACCTTCTAAAAAAGTGAGCCCGTAAATTGATGCGGCCGCTTTTAAAGTTATAGGATAACGCAATTCAAGGGAGAATTTATTATAAATCGTCCCACCAAAAACAGACGATAACGATTGGTTTGGATAACCACGTAATTGGATCATTTCACGACCGTCTAATGAAAAGTTGGCCAATCCATCTCCTCCAACAAAGAAGCGTTCAAAAGGCACAACTCCTCGCGAAGCATTATAAGCGCCCAAGAATCCAAATTCAGATAAGCTACGTAAAACTAAATTACCTCGAACTTTGGTGAACACTTCACTTTTAAATTTGATTTTATAATATTCTAGCCAGTTAAATCGTTTTTGGTCGTACTTCGATTGGTTTAAATCGGCATCCAAATAATTGTCCACTTTTGCATAGGTTCCATCCTCCAATTTTTTAACATAATCATTTGGAGTGATTCCACTGCTTGCCGCAATCATCGTATTCGGGTCAAATTTTAATTTATATTCAGGGGATTGTTTTAATGCATCATAATCGATTTTACTTATCAACGAGTAAGGAGGCGAAAATTTGGTAGAAATACTAAATTCTGATCCACGGGTTGGATAAATCGGATTGACGCCCTTATTATTTCTTGTTAAACCAAGGTTGATTCCAAAATTGCGCGAACTCCCGTTCCCAAAATTAAATAATCCAGTATTGTAATTGTTCAAATTGTAGTATTGGAAACTTAGATTTGACGATGCTACAAAATAATCATCAGGTATGGTTAATCGTTTTGCTAAACCTACAGATACCGTAGTGATATCAAAGCTTTTGGATCGGTCTACACTATTGATTGAACCGGTAAATAGAAACTGTTTACTTTGTGAAATCGATGTCGAAAAACTCACGGGCTTTTTCCCGCCAAACCAGGGTTCTGAAAATGAAAAACTATAGGTTCTAAAAAAGGTACTAGCTTGAAGACGCAACGATAATTTTTGACCATCTCCCATAGGAAGCGGGTGATACGCTTCTTTTTTAAATAGGTTTTGAATGGAGAAGTTATTAAATGAAAGTCCGAGCGTTCCGATAAAACCTCCGCCGCCATACCCCCCTTGGAGCTCAACCTGACTGGATCCTCGTTCAACTAAATTGTATTCAATATCTACTGTGCCCGCAGTGGGATCTACATTTTTAAATTTAGGATCAATTGCTTCGGCATCAAAGAATCCCAATTGTCCAATTTCACGAACGGTACGTACCAAGTCATCTTTACTGTATTTTTCACCCGGTTTTGTTCGTAATTCACGATAAATAACTTTGTCGTTGGTTTTGTCATTGCCGACTACTGAGATTTTATTGAAATAAGCCACGGGGCCTTCAATTACTCGTATTTCAAAATCGATGGAGTCTTTTTCAGTTTTTACTTCTACTGCATTAATTGTCGAGAAAAGGTAACCGTTGTTTTGGTATAAATTGGTAATATCTTCCCCGTCGGGCTTTGTTTTATCAGAAATACGTTTTTCTAATAAAACACCATTATACGTTTCCCCTTTTTTAATTCCTAGTAAGCTCGCTAGTACTTGATCAGAGTAAACGGAATTTCCTAAAAACTTAATATTTCCAAAATAATATTTATTACCCTCTTCAACTTTAATTTTTAAAGCGAGTTTTTGTTTTTTCTCATTCAACCAAACCGTATCTGAAACAATACGCGCATCACGAAAACCTTTTTCTTTGTATTTATCTACAATTTTTGTTAAGTCCTCGGTGTATTTGCTTTTGATAAATTTAGAAGCTTTAAAAACACGTATTAGATTACGTTGTTTAGTTTCTTTCATTGCTTTGCGCAACTTAGAATCGGAAAATTTTTCATTCCCTTCAAAATCAATCGAAGCAATTTTAATTTTGTTTCCTTTGTTGATGGCAACCAACATATTCACTTGATTTGAAGTGGTGTCGGTGGGTGTGGTCTTTACAATAACTTTGGTGTTGAAATACCCTTCTTTTTTGTACTTGTTTTCTAAGTAATTTCGCGTTGTTGTAATTAAATTTTCATTGACAATTTTTCCTTTAGTCAATGCGTTTTCTTTAATAAGATCTTCAATTTTATTTTTTTTAACACCGTTAATACGAACCTCATTCAGTTTAGGGAGTTCAACAATGTTTAAATCTAGGTCTATGGTGTCTCCGCGAACTTCCCCTACATAAAAGTCAATGTCGCTGAACAAGCCTAGCTTCCCTAATTTTTTGATTGCATTACTAATTTGCTCACCGGGAACCGTGATTTGTTGTCCTTTTTCAAGTCCAGCAAAGGTAACCACCGTCATTTGGTTGTAACTGATTTTTCCGGTTACATTTACATTTCCGAGTATGAATTTTTTTCCCTGTTCAAAAGGCAGTCGGTTTTCATTTTGAGCCGATAATTGGCTACTCATTCCTATGAATAAGAAAATAAGAAATACTATTGCTCTCATCTTAGGATATATGGATTTGTTCGCTCGTTTTTCCAAATCTTCGTTCTCTTTTTTGGTAACTGATAATGGCTTCATACAAATGTTCATCCGTAAAATCAGGCCACAAAACATCGGTAAAATAAAACTCTGCATAGGCAATTTGCCACAACAAGAAATTACTAATTCTGTGCTCCCCACTGGTTCTGATTACTAAATCAACATCGGGTAAATTGTGTGTGTAAAGATGTTGATTAATAATCAAATCATCTATAGCCTCAATTGAAATTATATTATTTTTAACTTTGTCACTTATCGTTTTAACAACATTTAATAGTTCTTCCCGCGACCCATAACTAAGGGCGAGTGTTAACGTCATTTTCGTGTTGTCTTTGGTTTTGTCTATTACATCCAATAGTTCGTTGCGTGTAGTCTTTGGGAGAAGTTCCAAATTGCCAATAGCATTTAATCGAATGTTGTTTTTTTGAAGGGATTTGAGCTCTGATTTTAAAGATTTAACCAATAATTTCATTAAAGTTTCCACTTCTAATTTGGGTCGGTTCCAATTTTCGGTAGAAAAGGCATATAAAGTCAGATAGCCAACACCTAATCGGGCACAAGTTTCTACGGTTGTTTTCACAGATTTTGTGCCGCGTTCATGGCCAAAAGTTCGCAACATCCCTTGTTTTTTAGCCCAACGACCATTACCATCCATTATGATTGCAATGTGTTGCGGTAAATTATCCAAATTTAGGTTTTCAAACAAACTCATAATTTAATCTGCACAAAAGCAGGGTTTATTTCCAAAGGTGTAGGTTAATGTAAATCCCGAGAATACATACCAATCCTTACTTGTTAAATTGCCAAATTGAAGACTTTGTAAATCTTCGTTTTTGGGATTACTTCCGTCTAAATTATCGGTTAAAGTATAGCGTGCTCCCACTTCAAAACCTAAAATCCAACTATCGGCAATATTGCCTTTTATTCCAACAATCATCGGAATAGAAAATGTTCCACTATTGATATCTACTTTGGTACGTCCGTTTAAAACATACAGCTCATCATAATTGGTCAACGATACACCGGTAAATACATAGGGTGTAAATTGTTGTTCCAATTGATGCAAATCGAATTCAAAAAAATTAAATTCCATTCCGGCAGTAATTTCGCGAACCGTATTCGAAAAATTATATCCCCTTTTGTTTCGTCCGGGCACCTCAGAATCAATGTCGTTTGCGCTAATTTTTCCCTGAATGAACGATAATCGATACGCGTGACGTGTGCTGCGGTTCCACTTGTACAAAACACCAAACGAAAATTCATTAGGATTAATGTAGGTGGTTTTACCAACGTCGCCAATATAATTTGCTCCCCCCAAGAAAACTCCAACTTCATGTATTTGAGCGTTTAATCCGGAAAAACAACTTATTAAAATCGCTAAAAATAATCGTTTCATTAAATGAAAAATAGCGTGCAAATATAATAATTATCAGTACTTAATGAACATTCAATCTCGATTTCTGATAAATAAAAATAAACACAATTCGACTTAAAAATAGTTGGACTTTGTACAGCCCGAACTACAAACGAAAAAAAAGTGTTACTAGTGTGCCCAATACGTTAATTTCTTTTGTCTTCTCCCCATAGTAATTTGCTTCGTAGAGTGGTTAAAAAGCTCTCTTCTGGGATTTCAACCATACGAATGGTAAATGGATTTTTTCGAATGACTAAAGTTTCATTTCGATTTAAAGTTGCAATCCGTGAATCCAAAGACACCATGTAGTTTGCTTCTCGTCCGGATACTTGAAGTCGAATTTCTGTTGAGTCGGGAATAACTAGGGGGCGGGCATTCAAATTATGTGGTGCAATTGGAGTGACAACCCAACTTTGAACGTCGGGAGTTAGCACAGGTCCGCCACAACTTAATGAATAACCTGTAGAACCTGTGGGTGTTGCGATAATTAAACCATCGGCCCAATAGGAAGTAAGGTATTCTCCATTTAAATAGGTGTCAATAGTGATCATTGATGTAGTGTCTTTCCGACTAACCGATACTTCATTTAATGCAAAATTGAGTGTGCCAATGGAGGGGTTGTTTGGTTCACATTCTAGTTGTAATAAAGTGCGCTCTGAGATTGTATATTTTTGATCTAAAACCAACTGAAGAAATTCCTCAATATTATCTTTTTGCACTTTGGCTAGAAATCCTAACCGACCGGCATTGATGCCTAATATTGGAATTCCAGAACCGCGTACAAAAGTAGCAGCACGTAAAATAGTACCATCGCCACCAATACTAATCATTAAATCAAAGGAGATGTCCAGGTCGGAATGTGTTTCAAATGTGGCATATTCCTTTTTTAAAATTTGTTCGTTACAAAGAATTTTAAGAAATGCTGCTTCGATTACCAATTCAACGTGGTTTTTCTTTAAAAATAAAAAAATGTCCTTGATAATTGGACGGGTGTCATTTTGATAATATTGTCCAAAGATGGCGATTTTCATACCATTAAATATTTAAAAAACGATTAAGATAATCCGATCGTTCTTTGAGGTTGTTCAAGTATTGATCTTCGTGATGCTCAGAAACTATTTCATAATTATACCTTCGAAATGTTTGAATGATATCATTCATTGGACCAATGGCAATTTTTATAGTAATTACGATACTATCGTTTTGGGCATCAGAAATAAAAACACCCAAAACGCGACCGTTATTGCTCTCGATAATTTGGGTAATTTGACCCATGGAATAGTCGTTAATGCCTTTTCGAATCACAATAACACCTCCTTGTTCTTTTAAAAAAGGTGTTTCGTAAAAGAATTTTACAATAGCTTCCAGCTCATAATATCCCAGATAGGCATTCGTTTCATCGTCTAAAACCGGTACAACAGTACAGTGGTTTTTTGCAAAAACTTCTAAAACATCGAGCCACATCATGCTTTTTCGACTGAAAAATCCCTCCAATGCATAGCGGTAATCTACTAGTTTTTTGTCGCTATCCAAAGTTTCTACATCATCTGCTGCGATACTTCCAATATATATTCCTTCATTTAGTACAGGAAAATGAGAGAATGATTCCGCCTCAAAAAAATCTTGCGTGGCCGCAATAGTACTATCGCAAGCTAATGCAGGGTAATCGTTGCTGATGTAATCGTTTATTTCCGTCATTGAGCATTTTCTAATTACAGTGCAAAATAATCATTTTTTTGGTTCTCTAATGCGGATTTTAACTTGTATTTTTGTATTTCAATTTGAAAAAAGCAGCATGACGAAATTAAGTGTTAATATCAATAAGATTGCCACCTTGCGGAATGCCCGTGGCGGGAATGTCCCCGATTTGCTTAAAGTTGCCCGAGATGTTCAATCTTTTGGTGCTCAAGGAATTACTGTTCATCCCCGTCCCGATGAACGTCATGTGCGTTATCAAGATGCGCGTGATTTGCGGAAAATCGTAACCACAGAATACAATATTGAAGGAAATCCGCAGCATAATTTTATTGATTTGGTACTCGAGTGTCGCCCTGAACAGGTAACACTTGTCCCCGATGCAGTTGGAGCCATAACATCGTCTGCCGGCTGGGATACGCTTAAAAATCAATCGTATTTAAAGGAAGTGATTGCGGAATTTAAGCGTAACGGAATTCGAACTTCCATATTTGTAGATCCCATAGAGGCAATGGTTGAAGGGGCTTTAGCAACGGGTACAGACCGTATTGAATTGTATACGGAACAATTTGCGCACAGCTACGCGTTGGGTGATACCCGTGGAATTGAACCGTACCAAAAGGCAGCCGAAAAGGCGCTTGAAGTCGGACTCGGTATCAACGCGGGTCATGATTTAAGTTTAGATAACATTTATTTTTTTAAACAAAACATCCCAGATTTATTAGAAGTTTCTATTGGTCATGCTTTAATTTCTGAGGCATTGTATTTAGGATTGGAAAATGTAGTGAATATGTATTTGCAAAAATTGAAATAAATCAAATACCGATTTTATGACCTACAAGTAATTGCTTTCAACTCATAACTCATAACTTTTATAAATGTTGTTTTCTAGAATAGAAGGCGAGGGAATGCCGCTAATCATCATCCATGGATTTATGGGGATGTCGGATAATTGGAAATCCTTTGCAGGACAATATGCCGCTTTGGGCTATCAGGTTCATTTATTGGATTTACGCAATCACGGGAAGAGTTTTCATTCGGATATTTTTACGTATGAAGCTATGGTTCAAGATATAATTGATTACACGAAAGCCCATTCAATTAAAATGATGGATATTATAGGTCATTCAATGGGTGGAAAAATAGCAATGCTTTTGGCAGTACAGCATCCAGGATTGGTACGTAAATTAGTAGTGGCAGACATAGGTCCCAAATACTATGCGCCTCACCATCAAGAGATTTTGGCTGGACTCAATGCGGTTGATTTTTCTATTCAGCCCGATCGCGCTCAGGTAGATGCTGTGCTTTATCCGTATATTCCCGATTTTGGAACCCGGCAGTTTTTGATGAAAAATTTGTATTGGAAAACTCCAGGACAATTGGATTTTCGTTTTAATTTAAAGGTCTTTAATGCCCAAATTGAGCAAGTTGGTCAAGCCTTGCCCGAAAATACTCAATTTCAAGGAGCTACTTTATTTATTCGTGGAGGCAATTCGAAATACATTCTAGATACCGATTGGCATTCAATTCAAGATCACTTTCCTAACGCCGTACTAGCGACCATTCCCGGCGTAGGGCATTGGTTGCATGCCGAAAATCCAGCTGCTTTTTTTGATAGTACCAGTCGCTTTTTAATAGCATAAATAAAAAAAGGCCTTCAAACGAAGGCCTTTTCGATATTCTCAACTAAATAATTAGTTTTTGATAAATTTCTTAACCGCTTTACCTGCTTCTGTCTCAATGTTTACCATGTAAACGCCTGCTTGTAAATCACTTGTATTTACAGCGATATCCTCAGTGCCATTAGCCGCTACAGTTTTAATAGTTCTTCCGTTGATGTCAACGATAGAAACACTATTGATTGCTGTAGTATTGCCATTTTTAATGTTTAACACATTGTTCACTGGGTTAGGGAATGTTGTAAATGAAGAAGATAAAACTTCATTAACACCTAAATTACCAGAAACCACTACATCATCAACCGATACTGAGTCAGCATCATTTCCTACATAATCAAATTGAATTTTCACATTTGAATTACCAACATAAGGTGTTAAATCCAAAGAAATCGCTAATGTCTCATAGTCAGTATACACACCATAATCTTCTTCTGCCCATAAAACAGTCCAAGTGGTACCACCGTCAATTGAAACACGTGCTAATAAATCGCCGTTTGGAAATGGATCTACTTGATATTCGTATCCAATTTTAATGTTGAAATTCCAACTAGCATCAGAATAACCCACCAAACTGAAAGAAGGACTCGTTAAAGCCGCATCATTGTCTTGTGCAATCCAAGCAATACATGCCGATTTACCACCTGTGATGTTGAAGGTAGCTTGGCCAGTAGCATTGAAGATTGTTGTAGTAAAACCCCATGGGCGTGTGGGCACTAAAGTGGTAGCATCCCATCCCGTTGGAGGCCATGTAGTTCCTTGGAAATCCTCAGTTAAAACCTGAGCCGTTCCAAATAATGAAACTAGTAATGTTAAAGAAAGTAAAAGTTTTTTCATGTGTTTAAAATTTATTAATTACAAAGCAAAGTTAGCAATTTATCATTTCCAAACAATTTTTTTTACCTTTATTGCTGTTAATTTTTATGAATTTTTTTATGAAACTTATTCTAAGAGTGATTATTACAGCTTTGCTAGTGCTAATTTTACCTTATTTTTTTAAAGGTATCGAAGTAAATTCCTTGGTTACCGCATTTAAAGTTGCCCTAGTTTTGGGGTTGTTGAATTTTTTTATCAAACCTATTTTTGTATTTTTTACACTGCCTTTTACCGTTTTTAGCTTGGGTCTCTTTTTGTTGGTCATCAACGGAATGATTATTATGCTTTGCGATTATTTTGTTAAAGGATTTGATGTTCAAAATATCGGTTGGGCCATCTTGTTTAGTGTGGTGTTGTCGCTTTCACAATCTTTGGTTTATAAACTCACCGAAGTAAAAAAATAAGACTTTAAAAATCAATAGTCTAAAACTTGGACGGGTTGTAGAAAAGTTATACTTTTGCAACCCGATTTTAGTTAGTAAAAATTAGTACAATCTCATGAATATTACAAGAAATAATGTGGACGCTTTAAATGCAGTAGTAACTGTAGAAGTGAACAAAAGCGACTATGCAGACAAAGTTCAGGCTGTTTTAACCAACTACCGCAAAACCGCAAATATCCCAGGATTCCGCAAAGGTGCAGTGCCCATGGGTCTTATCCAAAAGCAATATGGCAAAGCAGTGTTATTGGATGAAGTGAACAAATTATTACAAGAAAGCTTGAATAATTATTTGGTCGAAGAGAAACTAGATATTCTCGGGAATCCACTGCCCAAAGTAACTGACGATTTTAACTGGGATACCGATGACTTTAAATTTGAATTCGAATTGGGACTCGCACCCGAGTTTGCAGTTGATTTATCGGCAAAAACGAATGTGGTAAAATACACCGTAGTAGCCGATGAAACGATGTTGAATGCACAAATTGCGCGTATACAAAAACAATACGGTAAAGTAATTGCAAAAGACACCGTAGCCGAAGGAAATGATGTAGCAGGTATTTTTGCCAATGAAGTGCTTGGTATTAATAACCGCACTACACTGGATTTGGAAGATTTAGCCGATAAAAAAGCAGTAAAAGCGATTTTAGGTAAAAAAGTTGGCGAAGTTGTGACACTCAATACAAAAGGATTGTTCAAAGATGATCACAAATTGATGGATGTATTAAACATCGGTCACGATGATGTACACGGTTTAGCTATTGATGTAACATTTACTATTGACGAAGTAATCGGTTATGAGCCTGCCCATCTAGACCAAGAATTGTTTGATCGCTTATTTGGTCCTCAAACGGTAACGTCTGTTGACGAAATGAAAGCAAAAATAAAAGAAGATGCGGAGCGCCAATTTGTGCAACAAGCCGATCAAAAATACTTGAACGATGTAACGGAGTTTTTAGTAGAATCGACCAAGTTTGATTTGCCTGCCGCTTTTCTAAAAAAATGGATCCAAACAAACGGTGAAAACCCTATTGCAGCTGAAGAGGCCGAAATTGAATACGAGCGCTCAGAAAAAGGCTTGCGTTATCAATTGATTGAAGGAAAAATCATGAAAGATCATAACCTTCAGATTACATTTGATGAATTAAAAGACTATACCGGAGGCTTAATAAAACAACAAATGGCGCAATTTGGTCAAATGAATCCAACGGAGGAAGATATCCAAGGGATTGTAGCACGTGTAATGACAAATCAAGATGAAGTACGTCGCCTTTCGGAACAAGTGATGAATCAAAAAATGTTGGATTTATTTAAAACCAAAGTAAAAGCCAAAAACAAAGTAGTGAACTACGAAGACTTTGTGAAAGCAATGTATGGAGAGTTGAAACACTAATCAAAAATAATTCTTATATTTGAGCGTCAATGTCAGTCCGATTTTGGCGCTTTTTTATTTTGAAGCCAATCCGGCTGTTTGCTCTATCTTTTGTTGTTTTGCTTTTAGTAAACTACTAAAAACAGTACAAGTATATCGGCAACAAAACAACAAAAGGATGCCGCTCCCATCCGGGCTAAACCAAAAGCATTCAATAGGATGAGGTCTTTAAAAAAATGCCAATGTTGAACAAAAATTGTACAAAATTTAAAAATTTCTAATTTAAAATTTCTAATTCATACACATGGACTTCGGAAAAGATACGAGAGCAAGACTCGAAATGGCAAATCAGTTTAAAAAGTTTGCAACAAAAAAGCAGGGTGTAAATAGCCTATATTATGATAAAATCATAGCGGGAATGACGCCCTACATTATTGAAGAGCGCCAATTGAATGTTTCTCAACTGGATGTTTTTTCCCGTTTGATGATGGACCGTATTATCTTTCTTGGAACTGGAGTAGACGATTATGTAGCTAATATTATTCAAGCGCAGTTATTGTTTTTGGAGAGTGTTGATGCGTCAAAGGATATTCAAATTTATATTAATTCACCCGGAGGTAGTGTTTATGCGGGCTTAGGCATTTATGATACGATGCAATATGTAAAGCCCGATGTTGCCACTATCTGTACCGGTATGGCGGCTTCGATGGGTGCAGTTTTGTTGTGTGCTGGTGCTGAAGGAAAACGTTCGGCCTTACCGCATTCTCGCGTTATGATTCATCAACCTTCTGGCGGTGCACAAGGGGTAGCCACTGATATGGAAATTAATTTGAAAGAAATGTTAAAGCTCAAAGAAGAGTTGTATCAAATTATTTCTAATCATTCTGGACAGTCGTTTGATAAAGTATACAAAGATTCAGAACGCGATTACTGGATGATTGCTGATGAAGCAAAAGAATACGGGATGATCGATGAAGTTTTGCGAAGATAATTCAATTTATAGTTTACAGTCACAGTTTATAGCGACTGCTAATTAATTAACAATGGCTAAAGAAATTTTAGAATGCTCTTTTTGCGGGCGAAAAAAACCAGAAACGAATCTTTTGATTGCTGGAATTAATGCACACATTTGTGATCGTTGTATTGAGCAAGCACATGGAATTGTAGTGGAGGAAATTCGCACTAATAATCCAACAAAATTACCTACAGACCTAGTTTTACAACGGCCAAAAGAAATTAGAGCTTTTCTTGATCAATATGTAATAGGTCAAGAACAAACCAAAAAAGTATTGGCTGTTGCAGTTTACAATCATTACAAACGTTTGATTCAACCCCAAGCTACCGACGAAGTGGAAATTGAAAAGTCCAATATTGTTATGGTTGGACAAACAGGTACAGGTAAAACGTTGGTTGCAAAAACAATTGCACGGATGTTGGATGTGCCCTTAGCTATTGTAGACGCTACGGTACTTACAGAGGCGGGTTATGTTGGTGAAGATGTAGAGAGTATATTAACACGTTTGCTTCAAGCGGCCGATTACGATTTGGCTAAAGCTGAACGGGGTATCGTTTTTATCGATGAGATTGATAAAATTGCCCGAAAAAGCGACAATCCATCCATAACGCGTGACGTTTCGGGCGAAGGGGTTCAACAAGCATTGTTAAAATTGCTCGAAGGAACAATAGTGAATGTTCCCCCTAAAGGAGGCCGTAAACACCCCGATCAAAAATTTGTGGAAGTGAATACGCAAAATATATTGTTTATCGCTGGAGGGGCATTTGATGGTATCGAACGTGTTATTTCTAAACGATTGAACCGGCAAGCAATGGGGTATAGTACCACCCAAAAAGAAGCAATCGATAAAGACAATTTGCTGCAATATATTATTCCAAAAGACTTAAAAGATTTTGGTTTAATTCCAGAAATTATTGGTCGTTTACCCGTATTAACGCACATGGATCCCTTGGATAGACCTACCTTACGGGCGATTTTGACCCAACCGAAAAATGCCTTAATTAAGCAATATGAAAAATTATTTGCTATGGATGAGGTGCAACTATCGATAAGCGAAGAAGCACTCGATTATATTGTAGACAAAGCTTTGGAGTATAAACTCGGTGCGCGTGGACTACGTTCGTTATGCGAGGCAATCCTTACCGATGCCATGTATGAAATGCCGAGTAATGATGAAAAGGTCTTAGACATCAATAAAGAATATGCAGAATATGCACTAAGTAAAAACTTATTAAAACGGTTAGAAATTGCTTCTTAAAAAAAAAGTAAATCATCAAACTGCCCTAAAAAATAATCACTTTATTTTTTGGGGTATTTTTTTGAAAAAGGGTAATGCACCTTTTGCTAGTACGCAACCATGGTTTAACTAGGTGTAGTAAAGTTTTGTATCGGTAGGTTGGGTTCTTCGATGGTTTTAAGATCAACACATCTGCGTCCATAGCATTTCATGCGTTTAGGTCCGCAAGAGAGCAAAGAAAGTATACCAATTAGTACTAGAATTCTTCTCATTTACTTTTTCTCTTTTTGAAGTGCTAATAATTCTTCTACATACGTTCTTTGGTTGGATAAACGCGGAATTTTATGTTGTCCACCCAATTTGTTTCGTTCCTTCAACCAATCGTAAAATAGGTTTTCTCGGGCTACTTCCAACTTTAATGGGTTTAGCGTCATGTTGTGATACCGTTTGGCTTCATAATCAGAATTAACCGATTGCAAATTGGTATCTAGGAGTTGTGCAAATGCAGCAATCGAATCGGGGACCTTTTCAAATTCGACAATCCACTCATGCGCTCCTTTTTCTTTATTTTTCATAAAAATGGGAGCTACTGTGTAGTCTTTAATCGTACATTTTAACTCCTGACAGGTTAACGCCAATGCTTTGTCGGCATTTTCCACCATTAATTCTTCCCCAAATACATTGATGTGATGCTTGGTTCGCCCTGTAACGCGAATACGATAGGGGCTGATGGAGGTAAAACGCACGGTATCACCAATCATATAGCGCCACAGTCCCGAATTGGTCGTGATAACAACCGCATAGTTGGTCTCCAATTCAACCTCTGCCAAACGGATGATTTTTTCATAGGGTGTTCCCAAGGTGTTCATTGGGATAAATTCATAAAAAATCCCATAATCAAGCATTAAAAGCAAATCACTGGAATAATTTAAATCCTGAATAGCAAAAAAACCTTCGCTAGCATTGTAAATTTCATAGTATTTAAAATCGCTTTTAGGAAGCAGTTGTTTGTAGGGTTCACGATAGGGTTCAAAACTCACCCCTCCATGAAAATATACTTCTAGATTGGGCCATAATTCTAATAAATGACTGTGATTGGTCTCGTTTAAAATACGTTGCATTAAAACCATCATCCACGAGGGTACTCCCGCAAAACTAGTTACATTTTCATTTTTAGTTTCCTGAATAATAGCTGCCAATTTGGATTCCCATTCGCTCATCAACGATGTTTTATTGCTGGGAGTACTACTAAATTCGGCCCAAAGCGGCATATTTTCAATAAGAATAGCTGATAAATCTCCAAAATACGAATTGTTGTTGGCATAAATTTGAGAGCTCCCTCCTAAACGTAAACTTTTTCCCAAAAACAAACCCGATTCGGGATTGTTATGAAGATACATGGCGAGTAAATCTTTACTGCCTTTGTAATGGCAATCCTCAAGGGCTTCACTACTAACGGGGATAAATTTACTCTTTGCGTTAGTGGTACCACTGGATTTTGCAAACCATTTGATAGGCGAATGCCAAAATATATTTTGATACCCTTTACGCGTTTCTTCGATTAGCGGTTCCAGGTCTTCATAATAGGATACGGGAACCCGATCAATAAAAGTTTGGTAACTCGTAATCGATTTAAAATCATACTTATTCCCGATGACCGTCTCCTCACAATTGCGAATAAGATTCAAAAGTAACTCCTCTTGAACTTCATTGGGGTATTTTAAAAACAGTTCAATCTGATGAATACGTTGTTTTAAAACCCACGAGGCAATAGAATTGATTATGGGAAACATAATTAAAATGTTGAATTATGAATTAAGAATGATAACTTTACCAAATATACTACTATTTATAAATTTAGCATGATATACGAAGGCATACTAACCAAAATGCAAACCGAATACCAAAACCCAATTCAATACTATTTGGTGTTTGAACACGCATTTTTACATATGAATCAACTTCTGGGTAAATCAATTGAAATTCATCATACCGGTTACCAATGTTTGAATTGTAGTAAAAAGAAAAAAATCTTCCGACAGGGTTTTTGCTATGATTGTTTTATGAATAGTGCTTCTGCGGGTGATTGGATCATAAAACCCGAACTAAGTAAGGCCCATTTGGACATTGAAGATCGCGATTTAGCTTATGAAAAACGGGTTCAATTGCAACCCCATATTGTGTATTTAGCGTTGTCTAGTGAAGTCAAAGTAGGCGTAACACGAAAAACGCAAGTGCCTACACGCTGGATTGATCAAGGCGCAATTCAGGCATTGCCCATAATTGAAGTGCCTAATCGGTACTTAGCGGGAATTACAGAAGTTGCCTTAAAAAGTTACTTTGCTGATAAAACCAATTGGCAAAAAATGCTTAAAAATGAAGTTCCTGTTGTAGATTTATTGGCAGAACGCGAAAAAATTGCTTCGATTTTACCTGCCGAAGTGCTTGATTTTTTTCATCCAACACCGGATGATTTGTTTGATTTGCACTATCCGGTTATGCATTACCCAACTAAAGTGACGAGTCTGAATTTGGAAAAAACCCCCAAATATACAGGTCAATTACAAGGAATCAAAGGTCAGTATCTGATCTTCGATGACCAAACCGTATTTAATGTGCGGACGTATGAAGGTTTTGAAGTACGTCTACAAATAGATAAGTAAGACGCCCACTTTACCTTTATTTCTTCCGCCCCAATAACCCTTTGAGTACATCATTAGCCTTGTTTTTTAGGTCTTCTTTTGTTTTGGATGTAGTTGTATCTCCAGGTTTGGTGTTGCGATCGATTATTTTATCTAATGCAGATTTTCCTTTAACGATAAGCTTTTCTTTTTGTTGTTTGACAAGATTGGTTACTAGGGCTTTTGTTGTGGCTTTGCCATCGGTTTGTACTTTCGGATTGCTAAAGGATCCCGTTAATTTGGCATTAATCGGCACATGATCCAATTTTGCTTTTTCCGTTAGGGAAAGTTTGCTCAATAGTGAATTCACTTCAGGGCCCAAGTATTTGGCAGGCACATCAAAATTCAAATCATAGTTCATCGATTGGTCAAAACCATGGGTGCCACTAACAGTTACTTTGATGTCTTGGTAGTTAATGGTAAAAGGTTGAACCGAAACTCTACCCGCTCTGAACGCAACCGAGGCTTTTATATCGTTTACATTTATTTTTTTTAAATCGATAAATTGCAATTGTTCGTCCAAGGAGCGCAACAGTTTTGATTGATTTGAATTGATCGTCGTCGATAGTAATTGTCCCATTAAATTGCCCGAAATTGAATTAATATCGGGTGTTAATGCAAGGGCATCTAAGTTGCCATTTACGTTGAGTCTTGCATTGAGTTTTCCGTTAATTACCGCTGCAATAGGGGCAATTTTTGTCAACATATTGAGTTGTGTAAATGATTGGGCAATGTCTACATGATTCAATCCTAAGTTCATGTTGAATTTAGGCGTTTTTTCTTTAGTGTTAACCGCACCGTTTAATTCAATTTGTCCTTGAAATACTTCTGTTTTTACATTTTCAAGCGTTGCTTTTTGATCGTTAAGAATCAGTTTTCCAGTACAATTTTTCAAGGTTAAATTATCATACAAAACAGTGGTCGCTTTTGCAGTAAGGCTACAGTCTAAAAATGCCGGTATTTTTAAAGGAGCGGCAGCTTTTTTTGATTCGTTTGTTGACGTATTTGTTGTCGTCATAAAATCGTTAATCGCTAGTTGATTTGAAGTTAAGTTGAAATTTCCTTGAAGATTTTCCTTACGGAATAGAAACCCATAAAAATTTTCTAACACACCATTAGCTGCAATGTCACTTTTGCCCGTTTTAGCTTCAAATTGTTTTAAATTGACCCGACTTGTATTAAATACGACAGCTACTTTTCGAATATCCATTGTTTTGCCAGAAGCATCGGTATATTGAAATCCTGACAAGTCGATAGCGCCCGCATTTTTTATCCGAGCATACTCCTTTTTTTTCACTGAGGCCATATCAAAAGCTGTGGTTACATCGGCTTTTAAAATGCCCGATAAGGGTTTTTTGAGCTGGATTGGATAAGCTTTCGAAAAATTAGTTAAATTAATTATCCCTTTCAATGCAGCATTGACTTGTGTATTTTCTGCAATATTTTTTAGGGTGGCTTTCGCATTAAAAACATCCTGATCAATAGCAAATGATAATTTATCAATAGCGACATAGGTGTCATTCATGTCTCCCGTTTCATTGACAATTTTGGTGTCAATATGGATGTTTTTTATAGCTTTTGGTAAATTGGGATATTGAAACGAAGCATTATCGGACGCAATCGCAATGGAAAATTTAGGAACGGATGTTTCGGTCAATTGCCCTTTTGCAAATCCTTTCACACCAAAAGTCCCCGTAGTTTTTACATTTTCAATACTACTTCGGTAAGCTGCTGGAATCAATCCAAGGAAGTTTTTAAAATCGGAAGTAGGCGTTTCAAATGTTAGATCATAGATTTGCCGATTAGCAGCCATTTGAATAAAACCATTGAAATTCAATGGTAAATCGTTGATTTTTGCTTCGTTTTTTTTGAAACTGTATTTGCTTTGATTAAGGTCAATTCCCAAAATAGCCTTTAGGGTAATTGGAACCCGATTCATATAGTTCATTTTATCCATTGACAGCGAAACCGAAGTTGTTGTTTGGGTATCTAAATCTAAAACAGAGTTCCTAAAATCGCCTATGCCCGAATGTTGAATGCTGTCGAGTTGCATTTTGATTTTTGAACCTTCATCGGTATATCGGAACGTATAATTAGCGATTTCATACGACTGAATTTTAAATGCCAAAGGTTTGCTTTTGGATTGACTTTCGGTGCTTTTTTTGTCTTTGAGTGCGATAGAATAATTGCCAATACCTTCTTTATTGATAATAATATTAAGCAATCCATTTTTTGTAGCAATAGATTCAACCGAAAGGGGTTCGTCGGCTCCGTTAAACAATTCACCAATTCCCATTTTTAGATGCAATTCGTCAAAAGCTACTAGCGTATCTCCTTCAAATGGTGCTTTGTTGATAATCGCCATTTTTTCAATTGATACAGTTGCTTTTGGAAAATTACGAAACAAGCTAAGATCAGCGTCTTCAAACCGTACGGTTGCGTCTACGCTTTCGTTGAGTGCACGCTCAATACGCGCTTTGATTTGGTCCTCAAAGAAATAGGGGATTGCGAAAGCGAGTAGTAGCAACACCCCAAGGGTGATTCCCGTAATTTTAGCAATTTTCTTAACCATAGAATTTGATTTTAAGTAATTTAAACAACAATTATGCCTAATGCTACGGTTGCTTAAACAAAAATACGGATTATGGTCCAATTGGACAGTGCTTAGTGATTAAAAGCATAAAAAAACCGCCTTATAAAAAGGCGGCTGGTCTATTAATCGATTTTCATTTCATAGGGTATACGGGTCATCACTCCTTGCTGCTGTGAAATCACTTGAATACGTTGCAGTAGGGCATAATTTTGTTCACCTAATTGCTCTTTTAGCAAAGCGGATTTACTTTGTATTAGACCCATATCTTCAAAAAAGGCCAAGACTTCTCGCTCGTATTCCGGATAATCTTGGATGCGGTATTTTTTTGTTTTACCTAATTTTGCGGCTTCTGCTATAGCAGCTTCGAGACCACCAATTTTATCTACCAATCCAATTTTAAGAGCATCAGATCCGCTCCAAACCCGTCCTTGACCAATAGCATCAACTTGCTCGGTTGTAAGTTTTCGACCGTCGGCTACTCGTTTAATAAAAGTGGCATACACCCGTTCCACTCCTTCTTGGGCAGTAGCCTGGAAATTGGGGTCCATTGGCTTAAATACACTATAATCTTGTGCGTTTGGATTTGTTTGTACTTGATCTACCGTTAAACCTATTTTTTGTCCCAGAGCGGTCAAGTTTGGAATAACACCAAATACACCAATAGATCCTGTAATCGTCGTTTTTTCTGCAAATATCTTATGGGCATTGCATGCAATATAATATCCCCCCGAAGCGGCATAATTACCCATCGATACAACTACAGGTTTTATTTTTTTTGTTAACTCAATTTCCCTCCAAATTAAATCCGAGGTCAATGCATTACCCCCCGGACTATCAATTCGTAAAACAATGGCTTTGACCTCTTCGTCACGGCGTGCTTCTCGAATTGCGCGACGCATGGCGCCATCACCAATTACATTAACATCTCCTTCGCCGGCTGCAATTTCTCCTTGAGCATAGATTATGGCAATTTTGTCTGATGCTTCCAAATCAATGGAAGCTGTCGCTTTATCTTTAGCATAATCAACGATAGCTACGGTATTGTAATCTTCATCTTTTTCTACTTTTAACGCTTTACGGATAATGTCGTCGTAATGATCTTCGTAAGTAATGCCATCGACCAAGCGTGTTGCTTTAGCGAGCTCGGGTGTACGTGCACCTAAATTGTCGGCAATTGTGTTCAGTTGCGCTACAGAAATCTTCCGACTTTTAGAAATATCCACCAATAAGGCGTCCCAAATAGATTGGAGTAACTGTGAAGTTTGTTCTCGATTGGCCGTACTCATTTTATCTTCCAAAAAGGGTTCTACAGCGCTTTTGTATTTGCCGTGGCGAATCACTTCCATTTTTACGCCCGTTTTTTCTTGGATACCTTTAAAAAACATGATTTCAGCTCCTAATCCTTTGAACTCAAGAGCACCAACGGGATTTATATAAATTTGATCTGCAACGGAGGCTAGATAATACTCCTTTTGCGAATATTCCTCTGCATAAGCATAAATAAATTTACCCGATTTTTTAAAGTCTTCCAATTGGTCGCGTAACGCTTTGGTTTGGGCAATTCCAAGTTGGGAGTTTACATTTTTTAACGAAATTCCTTTAATGTTGTTGTCGGATTTTGCATATTCGATAGCATTAGTAATATCTACTAAACCGTCGTGATGGGCCGTAAATTGACCAATATCCGTAAAATTAATTTTACCTGCATAATCCAATTCAACTTTGGATAAATCCAATTCGATTACCGAATTTTCTTTAATAACAACGGTTTCTTCATTACCGCCAAAAAGTGCTGCAATAAAAATCAATCCGAAGAATGCAATCATGAAAAACAGAAAAATCCCTACAAGGGTAGCCAGTACATTACTTAAAAAACGCATACTATAAATTTTTAGAAGATTAGTTTAGGTTTGCTCAAAAAAGTTACAAGTCGAACATTATTTTTAAAAAAATAGTTATTAACACTACTTTCAAAAATAGGGTTTTATGAATAAGTTTTAGTTATTTTGTGAGCTATGAATTTTCAAAATCAAATCGTTCTCTCATTGGGCACCAATACAGGCGAAAAGTTAGCCAATTTGGAGCGGTGTATCGATTTGATTCATCATAAAGCGGGTACAGTTATCGCTGTTTCACCTGTTTATGAAACCCCATCTTGGGGTTTTGAAAGCACATCTTTTTACAATTGTGCTGTTTTGATACACGCACACAAAACCCCACATCAATTACTCAAAAAGATTTTGAAAATAGAACGCGAAATGGGACGGGTTCGATCTGCTGGTACAAGTTATGAAGATCGGATTATCGATATCGATATAATTGCGTTTGATGAAGACCAAATCGAAACAGAGTCGCTTACTATTCCGCATCAATTGATGCAGCATCGCCGGTTTGTATTGCAACCACTCGTTGATCTCTTGCCGCAATGGCGCCATCCTAAACTGTACAAAACGGCTGAAGAATTATTAGCCCATTGCTCAGATTCTAGTGATTGCATACAGGTGGCTAACCTTAAGTCGCGTTTGAGTTCTATAGCGCTCAATCAGTTTAATTATATTGCAATTGAAGGAAATATAGGTGCAGGAAAAACAACGCTTGCAACAATGATAGCCGAAGATTTTAATGCAAAAACCGTTTATGAACGTTTTGCAGACAATCCTTTTTTGCCTAAATTTTACAAAGATCAAAATCGGTATGCCTTTCCACTGGAAATGTCGTTTTTAGCCGACCGCTACCAACAAATTGCTGATGATCTTTCCCAATTGGATTTGTTCAAAGATTTTGTTGTGGCCGATTACCATATATTCAAATCGTTGATTTTTGCCAAAGTAACGTTGGCAGAGGATGAATTCCGTCTTTACAATACGTTGTTTTCTATTATTTATAGAGAAATGCCCAAGCCCGATTTGTATATTTATTTGTATCAAAACACCGCGCGACTCTTGCAAAACATTCGAAAACGTGGACGAAGTTACGAGCAGGAAATTCCCGCCGCATACCTCGAAAAAATTAATAATGGGTATTTGGATTTTATTAAAACCCAACAAAATCTCAATGTTTTAGTCCTTGATGTTTCCGACTTGGATTTTGTTAAAAATCAATCCGATTATATTTATATACTCAACGAAATTCAGAAGAAAATTACCACTTTAAAGTAAAAGTGTTGCCTTGGGTCAATTGAAGGGGTTGATGCTCAAACAAAAACCATAATCATTTTCTAGAGAAAACAGATTTTAGGGATGCTATTTGTTCATTTTTTGATAGAAATCCCAAATTACAATCCCGGCACTAACAGCAATATTTAAGGAATGTTTGGTGCCTAATTGTGGAATTTCAATACACCCATCCGATAGACGTATTGCTTCTTGCGAAACTCCATAAACTTCATTGCCAAAAATTAAAGCATATTTTTGCTGCGGTATGGGTTGGAAGCTATCCAAAAAAACGGCATTTTCTACTTGTTCAACGGCATAAATAGTGGTATTTTCTGATTTTAAATCCTTTAATACATCAACGACATTGTTTTGGTATTCCCAGGCCACGGTTTCGGTTGCGCCCAATGCGGTCTTGTGTATTTCTTTGTGTGGGGGTACAGCGGTAATACCGCATAAATAGATTTTTTCAATTAAAAAAGCATCCGAAGTTCGAAAAACAGAACCAATGTTATGCAGGCTTCGAATATTATCTAAAATGATACTAATAGGCGTTTTTTTTGCCTCTTTGAAGGCTTCGACAGATTTTCGTTCCAGTTCGCTGTTGGCTAATTTTCTCATGGGGTAAAAATAAAAAAAGCACCCGTTAAGAGCGCTTTTTCTATACAAAAAAGTGTTTTTTAACTTTTAATTGGTGCAGCAGCAGGATTGGCGGGCTGTGGATCAGGAAGTACATTTCCTTTAATCGTTAAAACTTTAGTTTCATTACCCACTGCATTGGAACGAACAGTTACGTTTTTAGTAAACTGACCTACACGATCCGTAGCATATTTAACACTAATAAATCCTTTTTGACCGGGTTGAATGGGGTCTTTAGGAGGAGTAGGAACAGTACAACCACAAGAACCTTGAGCGCTTTCTATAACCAACGGTTTGTTTCCGGAGTTGGTGAACACAAATTGACGGTTACCATCGGCATTGTGCTCAATAGTTCCGTAATCAATTGTTTCGTTTTCAAAAGTAATTTGAGGTCCGTCAACAGATTGCGTAGGTTGCGCTGGCTGAGCAGTTGTCGATTTTGCATTGGGAGTTTGCGCGTTGGCCAAACCCATATAAAATAATGCTGCAACCAAAAGAATTTTTTTCATGGTCTATAAAATTTAAGTTTTACAAGCAAATTTAACAAAAAAACCCAATCAATTTTCAAAACCCTTGCAAAAATTCATGCTGGTTTTTCGTGAAATACAGGGACAGATTTAGTAAATTCGTACCACATTTTTAATAATTAGCATTGTGGCGGCCCAAGGAAAAAGCACCAAAGAAACACCCTTAATGAAACAATATAACGAGATAAAAGCAAAGTATCCCGATGCTTGTTTGTTGTTTCGTGTAGGCGATTTTTATGAAACCTTTGGAGAAGATGCCATTCGTGCTTCAAAAATATTGGGTATTATTTTAACCAAACGGGGTAATGGATCCGAATCAGAGACTGCCTTGGCTGGTTTCCCCCATCATTCGTTAAATACCTATTTGCCAAAACTTGTAAAAGCGGGATTACGGGTTGCCATTTGTGATCAGTTGGAAGATCCAAAAATGACAAAAACCATCGTAAAACGCGGGGTGACAGAATTGGTAACCCCTGGTGTTGCGATGAATGATGAAGTGCTACAAGCCCAATCCAATAACTTTTTGGCTTCTGTTTTTTTAGGCAAAAAAATACACGGTATCGCTTTTTTAGATGTGTCTACCGGGGAGTACCTAACGGCAGAAGGCAATGAGGAATACATTGATAAGCTTTTGCAAAATTTCACTCCTGCAGAAATTCTTGTTCCAAAAAATCAAAAGAAAGACTTTCATGCTGCTTTTGGCGAAATCCATACTACTTTCTTTTTGGAAGATTGGATTTATAAAGAAACGTATGCCCAAGAAAAATTGACCTCCCATTTTCAAACCAACTCATTAAAAGGCTTTGGTGTAGATGGATTTGTCGAGGGTATTATTGCTGCAGGGGCTATATTGTATTATTTGTCAGAAACCCAGCATAATAAGCTGCAACATATTTCCAATATCCAACGTATACCCGAAGATGCCTATGTGTGGATGGATCGTTTTACCCTACGGAATTTGGAATTATACCACAGTTATAATCCCAATGCAGTTACGTTGTTGGATGTTATTGATAAAACGCTATCCCCTATGGGGGCGCGCTTATTAAAGCGCTGGTTAGCGTTGCCGCTAAAAGATATCGCAACCATTCGATCGCGACATGAAGTGGTTCATTATTTCTCAACGCATACGGAGGAGTTGCGCCAAATACAGTTTCAAATTAGGCAAATTTCCGACTTGGAGCGCTTGATTTCAAAAGTGGCAACCGGTAGAATTTCGCCCAAAGAAGTCCTTGTTTTAAAAGCATCTTTAGATGCAATTTTGCCTATAAAATCCATTGCGCTCTCCAGTTCGCAAGAGGCGGTTCGCGTGATTGGAGACAGTCTTCATGCATGTGATTTATTGCGTGAGAAAATAGCTACTACACTCCATCCCGATGCTCCTGTTGCGCTTTCAAAAGGAAATACAATAGCTGCAGGTGTTGATGAAGAGTTGGATGCTTTGCGCGCTATTGCTTTTTCTGGTAAAGAATATTTGGAGGCAATTGAGCGTAGGGAGTCCCAACGAACTGGAATCACTTCATTAAAAATTGCCTTCAATAACGTATTTGGATACTATATTGAAGTACGAAACACCCATAAAGATAAAGTTCCTGAAGATTGGATCCGTAAACAAACGTTGGTGAATGCAGAACGGTATATTACCGAAGAATTGAAAACCTATGAGACGAAAATTTTAGGTGCGGAAGATAAAATTCATCAAATCGAATCACAACTGTTTGAGCAATTGGTCAATTGGTTGGGTTCTTATATCAAGCAAGTTCAATTGAATGCTAGTTTAGTAGCGCAATTGGATTGTTTAGCATCATTTGCGCAGTTGGCTATGGATCATCAGTATGTTTGTCCGGTACTTGATGATAGCTTTGAATTGGAAATAAAAAATGGACGACACCCTGTAATTGAAAGGCAATTGCCGGTGGGGACACCCTATATTGCGAATGACGTGTACTTAGATCGTACAACCCAACAAATCATTATGATAACGGGGCCTAATATGTCAGGTAAATCTGCGATACTCCGTCAAACAGCGTTAATTGTTTTGCTTGCGCAAATTGGAAGTTTTGTGCCCGCCGAAGCAGTGCGAATGGGGGTAGTCGACAAGATTTTCACACGAGTTGGCGCAAGTGACAATATTTCTATGGGTGAATCTACCTTTATGGTAGAAATGAATGAAACGGCTTCGATTTTGAATAATATTTCAGAGCGAAGTTTGGTGTTGTTGGACGAAATTGGACGCGGTACAAGTACTTATGATGGAATTTCTATTGCATGGGCTATTGCCGAGTTTTTGCATGAACATCCCGCACGTGCAAAAACATTGTTTGCAACACATTACCATGAGTTGAATGAGATGACCGATTTATTACCGCGTATTCGAAATTACAATGTTTCGGTCAAGGAACTAAAAGACAATGTTTTGTTTCTTCGCAAGTTGGTTGAAGGGGGCAGTGCACATAGTTTTGGTATTCATGTGGCCAAGATGGCGGGAATGCCACAAACAGTGGTTCAAAAAGCCCAAAAAATGTTGAAAAAGTTGGAGAAAAACCACTCGTCAGATGCATTAAATGGGGTAAAAGCAATGAAAGATGAAATGCAATTAAGTTTCTTTACTGTAGATGATCCAATTTTGGAAGAACTCAAAGCAGAAATTTTATCCATTGACATTAATACATTGACTCCCGTTGAGGCATTGATGAAAATTAATGAAATAAAACGGATGCTTCAAGCGAAGTAAAGTTTGGCTTTCAAGGGATTAGCTATTGCGCTAATTTTTTTCTAAATTTCGCTTGTAGAATCCATTTTAAGTGTTACATTTGCATCCGCAATCGCCAGTAAAGTGGTTGCTGTTCTTTTAAAAATTGAAATGCGAAAATAGCTCAGTTGGTAGAGCGCAACCTTGCCAAGGTTGAGGTCGCGGGTTCGAACCCCGTTTTTCGCTCGAATAAATAAACCAATGCTCGAGTGGTGGAATTGGTAGACACGCTGGACTTAAAATCCAGTGGGTAGTAATGCCCGTGCGGGTTCAAGTCCCGCCTTGAGTACAAAAAGCTTCAAACGAAAGTTTGGAGCTTTTTTTGTTTAGAATAAATCCGATTTACAAATAGATAGCAGCCAATAAATCCGACATTTTTACGTCCAATGCAGTGCGAATCTAGCATAAATTTGGATAGAGAAGATTTAATTAGTATTTAATTCCAAAATACATTAATACCATTAAATTCTTGGACGGGTAAAGGCATGTATTTCGTTAAAATTATCAATGCTTAAAATGAGATGGTAAATATCAAAAAGATTGTTTTACAATAACAGAAAAACCACGCGCAAAAGAGTTACTGCAAACGGTGGCTTTTTTTATGAAATGTATAGATAATAAAAAAGTCCCGATTTCGGGACTTTTTTGTTAATTAGAACGGATTCTAATTATTTTTTCTCAGCTGGAGCAGCTGTTTCAGCTTTTGCAGTGTCAGCAGCAGTTGTGTCAGCAGCAGTTGTATCAGCAGCAGTTGTGTCAGCAGCAGTTGTGTCAACAGCAGTTGTGTCAGCAGCAGCAGCGTCAGCGTTTTCTGATTGTTTACAAGATACTACAGTCAAAGCAGCAATTACAGCTAAGCTTAAAAATACTTTTTTCATCTTACTTAATTATAAAAGGTTAATTATTAATTCGGAGCAAAGATATAAATTTTTTTAATCACAAAAACAAATGTTCTCATTTTTTTAAAAAATTCGCACTTTGAATTCCGGCAATATATTATCAAATACTGTGCCAAAAGCAGTTTTTTGAATTATTTATTTTTCTTTTTGGGAGTAATGATTTTCAGCTCGTTAATCAAATTTTGTGCATTCGCAAATTTATCAATGATAAACAATACATACCGGGCATCGACCATAATATTGCGGCAAATCTCAGGAGAATAATAAATATCACTCATGGTTCCTTCCCAAACGCGATCAAAATTACACCCAATCAAGTTGCCCTCTGCATCCAAGGCTGGACTACCCGAATTTCCCCCGGTTGTATGATTTGTAGCAATAAAGGCAACGGGTAATTTGCCTTCCGTATTGGCATAACGTCCATAATCTTTTGCATTATACAAATCAATTAATTTTTGGGGAACATCAAATTCATAGTCGCCCGGAATATATTTTTCCATTACCCCATCTAAAGTTGTAAACGGTTGGTAATATACTCCATCTGCGGGTTTATACCCTTTTACTTTTCCAAAGGTAACGCGCAACGTACTATTGGCATCAGGGAAAATACGGTCTGATTTCGGACTTAATTCTACTATTGCTTTCATATATTGCCGTTGTGTGGCGGCATTTTTCATACTCAATGCATCATAAGTAGGTGCAACCGATTTGAGGTACATCTCGGTTAAGGATTTGGCCAACAAATAGCCTTTATCCACATTTAAATTGGCAATAACGGTTGCTGAATCTCCTTCCAATAGCTTGCGAAATCCTTCCAAACTCGTTATTCCTGACTGGGTGTAAATCGCAGCCGTTAGTTGAGTTGCATTTAATTGTTCTAATGAACTAGGTAAAAATTGTTTGGGTAAACGATTTGCATAGATTGCAATTACTTGCTCAAACACGTTTCGGTCCAATTCTACATTGTATTCTTTATAAAAGGCATCAATTCCCTTATAAAGTGCATTTTTACGGTCGCTAAAAGCTTGTTCTCCTTTATTGGTCAACAATTGTTCTAGTTGGAACAATTTATAACCGTTTTGTAATAACTCACAATTGCGGGTTACCACCTCAGAAAATAAATCACGAGCCAAAGCATAATCGCGAATTGCTGCATAATTTTTTTCAAAATCAGCCAACAACATTCCGTATTCGGCTTGCTTTCCCGCTTTATGGATTTTCTCGGTTAAGGCCGCTTCAAATTTTTGTTTTACCCCTACAGCATTCGACTTTTTAAGCCCTTTTGTTTCTCCAATCCATTTTTTCCAAGCATTAGCAATACTTGAATTTTTAGAGGCATACATAATCTTCGTGGCTTGGTCTTTTCGCATAAAGCGCTCTTGAATTTTTAAGGTCGCATCCCGCACTTCAATCTTCGCCGGATTTAAAGAATTCATAATTTGTTCAACCGCAAATGAGGGTAAATATTCTTGGGTTCGTCCTGGATAGCCCATGACCATTGTAAAGTCATTTTCTTTGATGTCACTAATTGAAATGGGGAAAAAGTGTTTGGGTTGGTAGGGGACATTGTCTTTTGAATATTTTGCAGGGCGATTGTTTTTATCGGCATAAATTCTAAAAATTGAAAAATCGCCGGTATGTCTTGGCCAAACCCAGTTGTCGGTATCCGATCCAAATTTACCAATAGAACTTGGGGGTGCGCCAACCAACCGAATGTCTCGAAACGTTTCGGTTACAAAACAAATGTATTGGTTTCCATCATAAAAGGGTTTAATAAGATTATCTTGCCCTGGTTCCCTCGGCAACGATTGGGTTAATGCAGCAATCGTGCTTTGGATTTTTTTTTGTTTTTCTACTTCGGTTAATCCTTCAGTGCCTTCTAGAACTTGAGCGGTTACATCGTCTATCCGCACAACAAAAGTGACTACCATGTCGGGATTGGTTAATTCCTCTTCTAGAGAATAGGCCCAAAATCCATCCCGTAAATAATCGTGCGCTACTGAAGAATGGTTTTGTATTGCATCAAATCCACAATGGTGATTGGTTAAGATTAATCCTTTTTCGGAAATCACTTCAGCCGTACAACCGCCATCAAATTGCGGAACGGCATCTTTTAGACTGGAATTGTTTAGGGAATAGATTTGCTCGGCAGTTAATTTCATGCCTAAATTTTTCATTTCAGTTTCGCGATCCCCTTTTAAAAGATTGGGTAACCACATTCCGCCTTGCTGCGCTACTGCGTTAAGGCAAATCAATAAAAACAGAAATAAGTGTCTGAGGTTTTTCATAGCTAACAAATTATTGAATAGGGTGGGTTTTGGTAATAAAATTAAGAATGGTTGCGGTTGCACCTTTATTCATTTGCACAAATGTTGAGCAAATATGCCCTTTTTCATGGCGCTCGTCTTCGTTGTTTATTAATAGATTGAATGCATCATTTAGTTCAGTTTGATTTTGAATACTTAGGCATCCATTTTGGCCAACAAGCGCTTTCGCTTCTGCAAAATGACTATAATTCGGTCCAACAACAATAGGTATGCCAAAAGTTGCAGGTTCTAATACATTATGAACACCTGGATTTCCAAATCCACCTCCTACATAAGCGATATCGGCATAACTGTAGATTTTGGTTAAAATTCCAATAGTGTCAATAATAAATACAGCGCAAGAGGAAAGGTCGGAGCCTTCTTTTTCAGAAAATAAAACGGTTGGCTTTTGTAAACGGGTTTGTAAACTTGCAATTTGTTCCGCTTTGATATTATGGGGTGCAATGATGAATTTAACATTCGAGGTTGTTTGATTGATATAGGAAATCAACAGTTCTTCATCTTTGGGCCAAGTACTTCCCATTACAACAGTAGGGGTTCCATTTTTGAAAGTTTCAATAAAGTCCAAACGATTATCGCGTTCGAGTAGCGATGCCACGCGGTCAAATCGGGTATCTCCAGAAACCGTACAATTGATGTAGTCAATATTTTGTAATAGCGCTTTTGAGGTGTCGTTTTGAACAAAAAAATGGGTAAATGATCGAAGTGCTTTGCGATAAAATCCGCCATAAAATTTGAAAAAAACCTGATTGGATCGAAAAATACCAGAAATTAAATAAGTCGGGATTTGAAGTCGCAGCAATTCGTTTAAGTAATTGGGCCAAAATTCGTATTTAATGAAAAAAACCATTTCGGGATGTATTGCTGCAATAAACCGTTGGGCATTGGTTTTGGTATCTAAAGGAAGGTAAACCGTCACGTCGGCTGAAGTGGTATTTTGGCGAACTTCATATCCAGAGGGTGAAAAAAAAGTGACCACAAGGATATGGTTAGGATAGGCGCTTTTGATTGCGGTAATCACCGGTAGGCCTTGCTCAAATTCGCCCAAAGAAGCGGCATGGAACCAGATGGATTTGGATGAAGCAGGACACTTTGTTTCTAGCGTATTCCATACCTTTTTTCGACCTTCAACAAACAAGTTTAATTTGCGGTTGAAAAGTGCTGGTAGAGGAAGGAGAACTTGTATACAATGAACCAATAAATTGTAAAGAAACAACATGAATTCAGAATTATGGGGCTAAAAGTACAATTATTTTCTCGAACGATGGTGCTGAATTTGATCAACAAGACTTGGTGGTTGGACCCGTAATGAGAAAGTGATTCGGTTTTTTTAAAACTGTTGGCACAAACGGGAATACGACCTCTCGAAAAAGCCGATGCCTTTTGCATCCTAAAATTAGAAATTGTGTACTTTTGTTTCGCTATATAAAAAGACCATGAGAAAATTGCAAATGGTTGACTTAAAAAGTCAATACGATTCAATAAAAGACGAAGTCAATGCTTCCATCCAAGAAGTTTTAGATACAACGACCTATATTAACGGACCCCTTGTGCATCAATTTCAAGCCGATTTGGAAAAGTATTTGGGCGTAAAGCACGTTATCCCTTGTGCAAATGGTACCGACGCATTGCAAATCGCAATGATGGGTTTGGGACTTCAACCGGGCGATGAGGTTATTACTGCCGATTTTACTTTTGCGGCAACCGTTGAAGTTATTGCCTTGTTGCAATTAACTCCTGTGCTTGTTGATGTGGATAGGAGCAATATGAATATTTCAATCGCGGGTATACGTAAAGCGATTACTCCAAAAACAAAAGCGATTGTACCGGTACATTTGTTTGGTCGTGCAGCCAATATGGATGCTATTATGGAACTTGCGCATGAGCATAACTTGTTTGTAATTGAAGATAATGCTCAAGCAATTGGTGCCGATTACACTTCAAAATCGGGAGTGAAACGCAAAGTAGGCACAATAGGTCATGTAGGGGCTACCTCTTTTTTCCCTTCTAAGAATTTAGGTTGTTATGGCGATGGCGGGGCTATTTTTACCAATGATGATGCACTAGCCCATACATTACGCGGGATTGTCAATCACGGGATGTACGAACGGTATCACCATGATGTAGTTGGTGTAAATTCACGTTTAGATAGCATACAAGCGGGGGTTTTAAAAGCCAAATTACCCCATTTAGATCGCTACAATAAAGCGCGTCAAGATGCAGCGCGTAAATATTCTATGGCATTAGGCGCTAATCCTAATATTTGGGTACCTACTATTTGTGAGTCGTGTGATTGTCATGTATTTCACCAATATGTAATTCGTATTTTGAATGGGAAACGCGACGGACTACTAGCCCATTTACAAAGCATGGGTATTCCATGTGCGATTTATTATCCAATTCCATTGCATAGACAAAAGGCCTATTTGGATGCGCGTTATCGAGAAGAAGATTTCCCAGTGACCAATCAATTAGTAGATGAAGTTATTGCATTGCCTATGCACACCGAATTAGATGATGAACAAATTCAATTTATTACAGCAGCAGTTTTAGCCTATGTTCAATAAATAAAATAATTTACAAAAACGAAATTATGAAAATCGCGGTAACAGGAGGATTAGGATTTATTGGCTCTCATACAGTTGTTGAACTCCAGAATGAAGGTTTTGAAGTTGTTGCCATCGATAATCTATCCAATTCTTCAATTGAAGTTTTGGAGGGTATTGAACGTATTACAGGGAAAAAACTCGTATTTGAACAAATTGATTTGCGAGAAAAAGCAGCTGTTCAACATTTTTTTAAAAAACACCATGATTTGGTGGGGATGATTCACTTTGCCGCAAGTAAGGCCGTAGGTGAAAGTGTTGAGAATCCATTGCTGTATTATGAAAACAATATCAATGCATTAGTTTATGTATTGCAAGAGTTAACTCACTTACCCCAAGCCAATTTTATTTTTAGTTCCTCTTGTACGGTTTACGGTCAGGCGGAACAAATGCCAATTACAGAAAATGCCGCTATACAGCCAGCACTTTCACCCTACGGGAATACCAAGCAAATTGGTGAAGAGATTATACGCGATGCGGCAAAAGTAACAGGGATTAACGCTATTTTATTGCGCTATTTTAATCCAGTAGGAGCTCATGAATCTGCAGAAATTGGGGAATTACCATTGGGTATACCTCAAAATTTAGTGCCTTTTATTACCCAAACGGCTATTGGTCTTCGGGAACAATTAGCTGTTTTTGGATCAGATTATCCTACAGCCGATGGGACAGCAGTGCGTGACTATATTCATGTGGTTGATTTAGCCAAGGCTCACGTAGTTGCTTTAAAACGATTAATTGCCAAGCAAAATCAAGCGAATGTAGAAATATTTAATTTAGGTACCGGTAAAGGAAGTTCGGTATTGGAAGTGATTAGCGCTTTTGAAAAAGTAAGTGGTAAACCTTTAAATTACAAAATAGTGGGTCGTCGTGAGGGCGATATTACAGAAGCTTATGCAAGTACGGATAAAGCCAACTCGGTTTTAGGATGGAAAGCCGAGCTAAGTTTGGAAGATGCGCTTGCAAGTGCATGGAAATGGGAGCAGAAAATACGAGCAAATATAAAAAGGGACAATTAGACTTGTCCCTTCCCTTTTACAACTAAATAAACAGCCGTTTAGTTTTTAACGGCCTCTTTACCTGCTTTGGCTAGCTTATCAGCTTCCGACTTGAGGTCTTCTTTTGCGGCTTTTACGTTTTCTTCAATGGTTTCTTTGGTTTTTTCAACCGTTGAGTCCACTTCTTTTACCAATGTGTCTGCTTCTTTTTCTAATTGTTCAGCAGCTACCTCGGTTACGGATTCTGCTTTTTGATCGGTTTTTTTGTCGCAAGACACTACAGTTAACGCACTGATTAACGCTAAGCTTAACACTACTTTTTTCATTTTTTTAAAGGGATTAAGAGTTACTATTAATTAAGAACAGTTACTCTTATTACAAATCGAATGCCAAAAAAAAACAATGGGTTGTTTGTAATGAAAAATTATATGAATTTTAACGTTTAAAAGTAAAAAAGCCCCAATTTATGGGGCTTTAAAAATTTATTTTTTGGCGGCTTCTTTAATTTGTTTTGCTTTTTCCTCCACTTTTATTGCGCCTTTTACTAAGGCGGTATCTACTTTGGATTTGATTTTCTTTGTAGTCGAGTCCAAAACCTTTGCTGTTTTTGCGGTTACCGAATCTACATTTTCTTTTACTTCTTCAGTCAATGCGTCTTTAGCGGCATCTAATTTTTCTTGGGTTTCCTCTTTGCATGAAGCACACGCGATGAGTACTACAAAACTTAATAGTATCTTTTTCATTTTATGCAGAAATTGTTGGGATATCTTTATTGATTTTGTTTACTAAGCCCACTAAAACTTTTCCGGGTCCAACTTCAGTAAATGAAGTCGCTCCATCGGCAATCATCTGTTGTACCGATTGGGTCCATTTTACAGGCGCGGTCAATTGCAGAATCAAATTCTTTTTAATGGTCGCCGCATCATGAACCGCACAAGCAGGAACATTTTGGTATACCGGACAAATCGGACTATTAAAATGTGTTGCTTCGATTGCAGCAGCCAACTCTTCACGAGCTGGTTCCATCATTGGTGAATGAAATGCGCCTCCTACAGGCAATAACAGTGCGCGTTTTGCACCTGCCTCTTTCATTTTTTCACAAGCTGCTTCGACCGCTTTATATTCACCCGAAATGACCAACTGTCCCGGACAGTTATAATTAGCAGCGACGACTACACCGTCAATAGAAGCACAAATTGTTTCTACCACATTATCGTCTAAGTTCAATACAGCGGCCATCGTGGAAGGTGTAATTTCACATGCTTTTTGCATGGCTAATGCTCGTTGGGACACCAATCGTAATCCGTCTTCAAATGACAATGCACCACTTGCGACAAGGGCTGAAAACTCGCCCAAGGAATGTCCTGCGACCATCTCGGGTTGAAAGTCATTTAACGATTTTGCCAATACCACAGAATGTAAAAATACGGCCGGTTGGGTAACCTTGGTCTCTTTAAGAGCCTCGGGAGTACCTTCAAACATGATATCGGTAATGCGAAATCCTAAAATTTCATTTGCTTTTTCAAATAGCGCGCGCGCTTTCTCTGAATTTTCATATAAATCTTTACCCATTCCGGTAAATTGAGCTCCCTGACCCGGGAATACATATGCTTTCATTATTCTTTTAATAGGATTAAACTATAGTATAGTACAAAAATAGGAAAATTAATTTCCGTCTTTACTTTTAACTAATGGATTGTTTTATTGAACCAGAGGCACTTCCATTAATAATAACTCGGCATCCGCTAGGATTTGAAATTGTACAGTCAATAAGTTCGATGCATCACACCAAATACCCATCCCATCGCGAGGGTTTAACTCTTGCTCCTCAACCTGCACTTTTCCTTTTATTACAAAAACATACAAACCGTTGCCTTCTTTTTTAAAGGTGTAGTTTGCCGAACTACCCGCTTTGAAGTTCCCCATATGAAACCATGCATCTTGGTGAATCCAAACACCTTCATCATTTGCATTAGGCGATAAAATTTGTTGGAATTTCCCTTCACGGTCAGGAACATGCAAGGTAATTTGTTGGTAACGGGGTTCGACATTACGGTATTTTGGAAACACCCATATTTGCAACAAATTTGTACGTCGGTCATGATTGGGGTTGAATTCACTGTGTTGAATACCCGTGCCCGCACTCATCACCTGTACATCTCCAAATCGGATGGTCTCGGTATTGTTCATGCTGTCTTTATGCGCCAAGTCGCCTTCCAATGGAATGGTAATGATTTCCATATTGTCGTGCGGATGTGTGCCAAAGCCCATTCCACCGGCAATAATGTCGTCATTCAATACACGCAGTACGCCAAACTGAACACGATTGGGATCATAATACCCCGCAAAGCTGAAGGTATGCCGGGCTTCTAGCCAACCATGATTTGCGTAGCCGCGGCTGTCTGATTTATGTAGGACTGTATTTTTCAAAATCGTATAGGAATATATAAATACATTAGTGTGCAGCCACTTTTCAATAAACTACAAAGTGAATGGACTTATGGTTTAATCGGAATTAACTTAAAATAGCTTACCACAAACAAGTTATTTTTTACTTCACCAATAACATCAGCTTGACGAATGGCAGAGCAAAAACCATCGTGGGCATGAGCGTCACCATGATCGTTTAAACCAGTACCTGACACAAAATAAGTTTTTCCATCGACTCGAATAGCCAAATCACAGCCTTTTTTGTCTTTCATACCAAATTGGCATTGGCCACAAGAAACTTCGACCCGTTGCGGATTTGTTTTTTCTTTAGATTCTTGGGCTTGCATGGTTAGTGTTCCCATACATAGGGCAATTAAGCAATACAATAGTTTCATAATTTACGAGTTTACAGTGATTAGTTTTGCGGTTTTTTGGGCACGTTGAACAAGGTCTTCAATAGGAGTGTCTACAGCGTCATAGCTCAAAACAACACCCATTCTTCGGTACGGACGTGAAGTCGGTTTGCCAAAGATACGAAAATCGGTTTTGGGTAAGCCTGCAACGGTTTCAATTCCAGAATAGGTGGGGTTATCGGAGTTACATGAAGCTAAAACAACCGCGCTTGCGCCTGCTTTTTCTAAGGTAATTTCAAAAATGGGTAAACTCAAAACTGCGCGCAAATGCAATTCAAACTCGTTGAAGTTTTGCGTGCCAGCAAGCGTTACCATACCGGTATCATGCGGACGTGGGGAAAGTTCAGAGAAATAAACCCCTTCATCGGTTAAGAAAAATTCAACGCCAAACAATCCGGCGCCACCTAAGGCTTCGGTAACTTTTCGTGCCATGTCTTGCGCTTCGCCTAAGTCGGAAGCCGATACCCGTGCTGGTTGCCAACTTTCTTGATAATCGCCGCGTTCTTGGCGGTGTCCAATAGGGGCACAGAATAGGGTAGGATTATTGTTTTGTGTAACGGTCAATAACGTGATTTCCGAATGGAAGTTGACAAAGGCTTCAACAATAACTTCGACCACATCACCGCGAGAACCTTCAACCGCATAAGCCCATGCTTTTGCAATATCGTCTTGCGATTTAATCGTGGATTGTCCTTTGCCTGACGAACTCATGAGCGGTTTGACCACACAAGGAATGCCAACTTCGGATACAGCTTGTTCTAATGCTGTTGCAGAGGTCGCATAGCGGTAGTTGGCCGTTCGTAGTCCCAATTCTTTAGCGGCTAAGTCGCGGATGGCTTTACGGTTCATCGTATAATTGGCGGCTTTGGCTGAGGGAACTACGGTAATGCCTTGGGTTTCGTAGTCGTAAAACCGTTCCGTACGTATCGCTTCAATTTCGGGGACAATATAGTCGGGTTGGTGTTTGGCTACAATTGCATCCAGCGCCGTTCCGTCAAGCATATTGATAATTTCAAAATCATGGGCGACTTGCATAGCAGGAGCGTTGGCATAACTATCAACGGCTATAACGGTTTGTCCCATTCGTTGGGCAGCAATGACAAATTCTTTCCCCAGTTCGCCCGAACCTAATAAAAGTATTTTTTTCTTCATGGGTCGTGTTGTTTTAATTGGTTTCGTGTGTTTTAGGCTGCGTTAGGGGGTGAACTGAAAAGCCCGGATGCCGATGATTTGGAGGCAACGGACTTGAAAGGAAACACCCGACCTGAAAGGGAACGCCCAAATAGGTTAAAAAAAGCCCCAAGTTTCCTTGAGGCAACAAACTTATGTAACGGCTTCTTTAATGCGACGTAGGGCTTCTGTTAATAATTCTTCACTTGTGGCATAGGAGAAACGGATGCAGTTGGGGTTTCCAAATGCGTCACCGGTTACCGTAGCAACATTAGCTTCTGCTAATAAATACATAGAAAAGTCGTCGGCATTGTGGATTACTTTACCGCGCAAGGTCTTTCCAAAGAACGAGGAAATATCGGGGAAAACATAGAAAGCTCCTTCGGGAATATTGATTTTGATACCCGGAATGTCTTGTAAAAGTTTTACCACCAAGTCGCGTCGGCGTTGGAAAGCAGCGACCATTGCATTTAAAACACTTGGATCAGCATTTACAGCAGTTATAGTAGCGCGTTGTGCAATAGAGTTAGCCCCGCTAGTTACTTGCCCTTGCATTTTGGTACATGCTTTTGCTATTGCTTCAGGCGCACCAATATAACCAATACGCCAACCCGTCATCGCAAAAGCTTTAGCAACACCATTAACAGTTATTGTACGGTCAAACATTCCTGGAATCGAAGCGATACTACAAAATGTCCCCGAGAAGTTAATGTGCTCGTAAATCTCATCAGAAACTACGTATAGATTGTCATGCTGTAGAATAATTTCGGATAATGCGGTTAACTCCTCCCGATTGTAAACGGAACCACTTGGGTTGCAAGGCGAACTATACCAAATCATTTTAGTTTTTGGAGTAATCGCTTGCGCTAATTGCGCTGGAGTAATTTTAAAATCACTATCGACCGTAGTAGGAACCTCTACCGGAATTCCTCCAGCAATTTTGATGATTTCATAATACGATACCCAATAGGGTGCTGGTAGAATAACTTCATCACCGGGATTAATCATCACTTGCGCAATATTGTATAGCGATTGTTTAGCTCCGGTTGAGACTACTATATTGGAAGGGGTATAGATTAAATTATTATCGCGTTTGAACTTATTACAAATCGCCTCTTTGAGTTCTAAATACCCGTCAACGGGTGAATAGGTGCTGTAATTTTCGTCGATTGCTTTTTTTGCCGCTTCTTTTATAAAATCGGGGGTATTAAAATCGGGTTCGCCCAAACTTAAACTGATAATGTCTTTGCCTTGTGCTTTGAGTTCGCGCGCTAATGCGGCCATAGCCAAGGTTTGTGACGTACTCAGATTATTGATGCGGTCAGATAATGGATTCATTGTGGTGAGTTAAAAATTTTTGGCAATAAAATACCCAGTTTATTAAGCAAATTGTGGTTTTTTTCCTAATTCCTTTAAGTGACTGAAGTGCGAAATAACGGCTTCACGCATGGTTTTGAATTCATAATAAGGAAGATTGCATTCCTTGGCCGTTTGCTTCACAATTTCAGCAATTTTATCATAATGAATATGGCTAATGTTGGGAAAAATATGATGCTCAATTTGATGATTTAGCCCCCCAGTGTAGTAATTGACCAACCAGTTTTTTGGAGCAAAATTGGCAGTCGTATACAATTGATGAATTGCCCAAGTATTTTCCATTTCACCTTCATCATTGGGAGCTGGATTATGTGTTTCATTTACAACGTGGGCCAATTGAAATACAATACTCAAAATCAAACCTGCGGTGTAGTGCATCACTACAAACCCTATCAACACTTTCCACCAAGTGATTCCCATGATCATTGGAACAACTAACCAAATCGAAAAGTAAATCATTTTTGTGATGATTAAGGTTGTCCAACGAAATACGGGGCTCTTGAATTCGCCATAGGATAATTTACGTTGTAAATAGCGTTTGGTTTGCTGAAAATCAGAGGTTAGCGCCCAGTTGAAGGTAAGAAGTCCATATAGGAATATGGAGTAAATATGTTGGAATTTGTGGTGTTTATACCACTCAGCATCTTTGGTAAAACGCAAAATTCGACCGGCTTCTAAGTCTTCATCATGCCCCAATATATTCGTATAGGTATGGTGTAATACATTATGTTGTACCTGCCAGTTGTATACATTTCCCGCTAAAATATAAATGCTTCCACCCATAATTTTATTGATCCAAGATTTGGAAGAATAAGAGCCGTGGTTGCCGTCATGCATCACATTCATCCCAACGCCAGCCATTCCAATGCCAATCACTACATTAAGCAAAATGTACACCCAAAAAGGCATTTCTAGTGCAACAAGAAAGAAATAGGGAACTAAAAAAAGTGAAAACATTACAATTGTTTTCAAATGTAATTTCCAATTTCCTGTACGATTAAGGTTGTTATCTTTGAAGTAGTCGTTGACCCGTTTATTCAACGTTCTGAAGAATTTTAATTGGTCATTTTTAGAGAAGATAGGACTTCCAGCTTCCATACATTCCTGAATTTAAAGTTGTGTCAAATTTAAGTAATATAATTTTTTCTACTTGGATAAACACCATATTTTATCAACCAAAAAACCGTAATTTTGCACAAATTTAACACCATGGATGAAATTCTGAAGCAATTTCCGAATCTTTCTGATAATCAATGCGCTCAGTTTGCCAAATTGCAGGAATTGTATACAGAATGGAATGCTAAAATCAATGTGATTTCTCGAAAAGATATTGACGAATTGTATACCCGTCATGTGTTGCATTCGTTAGGGATCGCCAAAATCATTGAATTTCAACCCGGAACTTCTGTTATGGATGTAGGTACTGGCGGAGGATTTCCCGGAATTCCGCTTGCTATTTTATTTCCAGAAACGCAGTTCTACTTAATTGACGTGATTGCAAAAAAAATACGCGTAGTGAGCGAAGTTGCTGCTGGATTAGGCTTGACCAATGTAAGAGCAGCCCAAATGCGTGCCGCCCAAGTGAATGAAGAATTTGATTTTATTGTCAGTCGTGCCGTTACAAATATGCCCGATTTTGTGAAATGGGTTCGCGGTAAAACAAAGAAACTATCCAAGCATTCATTGGATAACGGAGTATTATACCTAAAAGGAGGTGATTTAACAGACGAGTTAGCCGTGTTCCAAAAAACCGTATTGTATTCATTATCCGACTATTTTGAAGATCCCTTCTTTGAAACAAAAAAGGTCGTGTACTTACCCCTAAAGTATAAATAAAATGTCCCTAATTAAGGGACATTTTCAATTACGATTTAATCAATTTAAAAACGGTTTTTCCCGTTTCATTTTGTAGGGTTAACAAGTACATTCCTCGTTGAACATGCAACGGGATTGAAATATTCCCAATAAAATTAGGCTGGTTTTCAGTCCAAATTACTTTGCCTGAAACATCCGTAAGTATTAGGGTCGTAGATGGTACTGCATAGGGAGCATAAATCTCTAAAGCATCCCCTGCTGGATTTTTAATTTGAATAAGCGCTGAGCTATGGTTCGAGTTCTGTAATTGGTTTTGTACAATTTCATTGTAGGCAAATAACATATTTTCTTGGGTTAAGGTGACATGGTTTTCATTGCTTGCGGGTACATAATAAGCGGCAAAAGGTGTACTTGTATTTGAACTCACAGGTGCATATAGATTGTTGGTGCTGGTAATTGAGAGCGAACTTCTAGTTGGAATAAAATCAAAGTACTGCGTTTGAAGGTTGTTCATAAATTCAACAAACAATGGGTTGCTTACGCCGCCTGTTGATAATCCAGCCATATCAAAACGGCCTCCTGGGGCAGTATCCAATCCGTCTGTAAATGTAGGCGCTTTTGAATTGGCAAAACTTTCATAAAAAGTAATCCAAAAAAGAAGCCATTGTTGCCCTTTGAAGCGACTTACTTCATTGGTTGTGTTTGCTGCAGGTGTAAACCGAAGTGTAATTATTGCGCGCTGGGTACTGCTGGTGTTAAAGGTGTGGTTCATGACCAACATATTTGGACTACCATTCATTGAGCCATTTCCTGCACCGTTAGCAATTGCGATATTTCGAGTGGTTGTTGGGAATCCCATAGTATTTAGTTCATTTTGAAATGCATCTCTGTAATTTGGACACCCCGTTGGTAATAAGCTAGCGGCGTTTGTATTGAACTCGGTTGCACTATTGTTTAGTAGATGCCCTTCAAAATGATCGATTAGCATTTGACGTGCGGCCGGACTCTTCAACATACCATTAACTAATGCTTGCATCGTCAAATCATTCAAGGGGCCAAAGCCCATATAGTTAAATAAATGCTGGAAGCCAATTGGAACATTTGCACCTAAATGAGGCGAATCAAATGAGAGGTATAAACGGGTGTCATGATTTAATCCATTCATTTCCATATAACGCAAAGCATATCGCGAAATCAATCCACCCATACTCGGACCAATGACAACATTTTGCAAATTACCTACTTTTTGGGCATTAATTTGATTGATTAATTCAATCAGCACAAAAGCATTCCGTTGAATAAAATCGACACCGCCATCAACAGTTGTAGTGGTGTTGGAACGGACATAGTTTGGAAAGTTTAAGACTATTACATCATAGCCCAAAAGACGTAAATCATCGGCCATATTTTGCCCTGTACCATAAACCAATTGATTGTAAATTGCCGCAGTATTACGGGTGTCTCCGGGATCAAATCCGTCTACAAGTATTATTGGTTTGTCCAAAATTCCATTGGTAGTATCTAAGTATAATTCATACTCTCCTTGCCCTGTAAAAGCGGTTGTTTCGCCCAATCCTTGATAAGCTAAAGTAGAAGTAATTGAATTCACTACGTTGGGAACTACAGTAAAACCATTGGTTTTTCCATATATCTGCCCCTCTGTAACGATAGAAAAAGTAGTTTGTGTTTGTGTCCCGTCTGAAAAATGTAATCGCGCTTTTACAAGGTGTTCGCCTGCTTTAGAAAACACATGGGTTGTTTTTTGCCCTTTGCCGAGGGTTAATAGTTTCCCTTTTTCCAATTCCAATTGGATAAAAGATACCCTTTCGGTAGTGCTAAAAAGTAAGTTATCGGGTAATGTAAAAGTTACCGAATTGGTGCGAGAGGTTCCCAACAAGGGCGCCACACAATTTAGAGTTTGGGTATTAAAAACAGGTTGTGCTTTAGTTGTTAGCCATTGTCCATTTGCGTTTTTTTCTAAGGCAGCATAATTAGCTTGAGGAATATATTCAAAGGCTGTAGTCAATACGGCTAATGGAATTTCCTGTTTGGCTAATGCAATTGCTTTTTGCGTATCCAAAACCGATACGTTGGGTAATCGTTGGTCAAAATCGGCACGTTGGATTTCAGTGTAAATTTGTGCAAAATTCACCGCAGTATATACCGTAGGAAGTTGCTCTGAAATTTTAGAGCTGCTCCATATCCGGTCCATAAGGATGTGAGTTTTGGAGTTGGATTGAAGTAAATCAAAGGATTTGTCTTGCGCTTGCAAGGAAAATGTAAAAATCCCTAAGACAATTATGAGTAGTTTTTGCATCATTGTTTTTCGTTTTGATGTTCGAATATACAAATTTTTAACAAAAACCATAAAAAAATCCGACTCCAGTAGGGAAGTCGGATTGACTATTATCAGGTCATTCGATTATTCTCCAAGGAAGGGATAGCGGTAATCCGTTGGAGTGACAAACGTTTCTTTTATCGTTCGAGGAGAAACCCAACGTAATAAGTTTTGCATCGAACCCGCTTTGTCATTCGTTCCCGATGCACGTGCTCCGCCAAAAGGTTGCATACCGACAACTGCTCCAGTGGGCTTGTCATTGATATAAAAATTACCCGCACTATTCTGCAATGCATGTGTAGCTTCTATTGCTGCGTAACGATCTTGACTAAAAATTGCACCGGTTAAGGCATATTCAGAGGTAGAATCTACCAATTCTAGAGTTTTTGCCCAATCAGCATCGTCATAGATATAGACGGTTAAAATGGGACCAAATAACTCCGTTACCATGGTTTTGTATTTGGCGTTAGTTGTCAAAATCACTGTGGGTTGAATAAAATAACCTACCGATTTGTCATAATTCCCTCCAAATAGGATCTGGGCATCAGCATCTTGCTTGGCTTGTTCAATATATGATACGAGTTTGTCAAATGATCCTTCATGAATTACCGCAGTCATAAAGTTGGAGAAGTCCTCGGGGGACCCCATTTTTAGGGTAGCTAATTCTTTTCCGAGTTCATCTTGAATGGCAGGCCATAATGATTTTGGGAAATAAGCCCGTGAAGCGGCACTACATTTTTGTCCTTGAAATTCAAAGGCACCACGAATGGTGTTGGCTACTACTTGTTTTACATTGGCAGATGGGTGTGCCAAAATAAAGTCCTTCCCGCCCGTTTCTCCTACAATTCGCGGATAGGTTTTGTAGGTATGAATATTTTCTCCGATTTTTTTCCAAATTTCTTTAAAGACAAATGTTGAGCCTGTATAATGAACACCGGCAAAATCAGGATGCTTCAAAATTAGATCGGTAATCATAACAGGATCGCCAAATACAACATTGATCACTCCGTCTGGCACTCCCGCTTCTTTAAAAACATCAATAATAACTTTAGCCGAAAAAACCTGACTGTCACTAGGTTTCCAAACTACAGTATTTCCCATTAATGCAGCGCTTGCAGGCAAATTGGCTGCAATTGCCGTAAAGTTAAAGGGAGTAATTGCATATACAAATCCTTCTAAAGGGCGGTATTCTACCCGGTTCCAAATGTCAGATACCGACGTGGGTTGGTCGCTGTAAATTTGCGTCATGAATTCTACATTGTAACGTAAGAAATCAATCAACTCGCAGGCTGCGTCTATTTCAGCTTGAAAAATAGTTTTGGATTGGGCAATCATTGTAGCGGCATTGATTTTTGCACGGTAAGGTCCGGCAATCAATTCGGCGGCTTTTAAAAAAATAGCTGCACGGTGTTCCCAAGGCATATCTGCCCATTTTTTACGTGCTTCCAAGGCTTCTTCAATGGCTTGTGATACGTGTTTGGCTTCAGCTAAGTGATAGCTTCCTACGATATGTTTGTGGTCGTGAGGAGCGGTCATGTTACGGGTATTGCCTGTGCGTACTTCTTGAGAACCAATATACATAGGAACATCAATCGTTTCATTCCACATTTTAGTATAGGCAGCAAGTACAGCTGCTTTTTCTGGGGAGTTGGGGATATACGATTTTACGGACTCGTTAACCGCTTTTGGGACATTAAAAAAACCTTTAGGCATTGGTTTGTAATTTAAAATGGAACAATAGAGTTGAAAAATGTCGACTTTTATAGTTGACCAACATCGAACAAAAATACAAAGGTTTGTCAAAAAAGTTGCAACCGAGGGTAGATTTGTATTTGGGATTAATTTAAAGCAAAAGGAGCATTCAATAGAAAGGGAGGAACAATTACACGAAAATTTCGAGCGGTGGTAAAATTGACCATATCAAACCAGCCGTGCATTGCACCGTGCGTTGAAGCGAGTAAACATCCCGAAGCATACGTGTGCGATTCTCCGGGTTTTAAAACAGGTTTTTTCCCAACGACACCTTCGCCATCAACGACTTCCAATTCGTTTAATGAATCAAATATTTCCCAATGGCGTGCTAATAATTGAACAGAATCTTTACTGTGGTTTTCAATAGTAATTTCATAAGAAAAGGCAAACTGAAGTTTATGGTTTCTGAAATATGTTCCTTCAAATTCAGTGTTTACAGAGATTTTTATACCTTTTGTAATTTGCGTTACCATAGGAAGTAGTTTGACGTAAAGTTATAAAAAAATAGATCGTATTCCATACATTACATATGAAAGATAGGTTAATTTATAATGTCTATTGACGATGCAATTCCTTTACCGATTACGCGATCATAACGTTGGTTGTTTTCACGATAATACACAATAACCATATAATCATTTTCGGTTTGGTAGAAATTTCCGTCAATAGCATTGGCATCATCTACTTTGCCAGAAGCATCGGCTATTGTGTAACAATAATTGGTAAAACCTTGCTTAACCATAATTGCTTTTTCATAGAGCCCTTTCTTCTCGTTATAATCCATTTTATATTCATCGTTTAATGCATAATTATTGAACATGCCCGTGATATAAATGTTTTTATTTTCGTAAAAGGAAGGTGCTGAAAGCGAAAGGTAAATCCATGCATAATCTGCCTCAGTTTCGGGTAAAGTCGAGTTCACATTGTTGATGAAAAAATTACCATTTTTGTCAGGCCAATACGTGTAAGGTTGATTGCCTCTAGCGGTATTGGTATATAAATAACATCCATAAAGCCCCGTGTTAGTGTCTATTTTGGCAATGGTATTGGTGGCCGCTCGAATGTTTTTATTCTCAAAATATAAAAACTCATTACCCGCCCAAAATTGTGTTTCAACATCGTATTTGTAGATCAAATCATTTCCAATGGTGTACATGGGCTTGATATCGGTAATTGCCGTATTCAATCGGCCATTTTGAAGCAGCATTACTTTAACGTTTTTCAGCGGACTTTGAAAGTTGATTGTCCCCGATTTTACGGCAAAATCTAAATTGTGTTTAAAGTTAACATCGCTCACATTACGTGCTCTTTTTACCTGTAAGGGAGCTGAAACTAGACTTTCATAGACTACAAATTTCCGAGAAAATACAACCTCACGGTCTTCGTTTAAAATACTGATAATATAATTGCCGCTAACTTTTAATTGGGTGAATTTATTAGGAAAGTTAACACGATAATGCGAGTAAATTTGTAAACAGTTTAACGAATTCATATAATCGATGATGCGCTGATCGTTAAAACCATTAAGATATTCATTGATGCTCAATTGGGATTGGGTCCAATCGTAATCACAATGGGTAATATGGTAGTAGTAGTTGTTTTCTGACCCTTGTAAATCATCAAATTGAAATTGAAATTCATCGCCTAACTGGAAAATAGGGACCGTATTTTGTCCATTTTGAACAAATGTGACGGTTTTGATATAATAGGGCGGATTGACTTCTTTTTCTTGTGCAAAGCTAAAAGCAGTAACCAATACGTTGAGTAGTGTCCAAAATCGCTTCATGTGGATGTGTTTAATTTTCGTAAAGATACTAAACCAACAAAAAATAAGCCAAATTATTTAAAACAAACCGGAATGATTTCTCCTTTTGCTAAACAAAAACGTTCTACTTCGGCGGGATCCAATTTTGAAGTGTAATCTTCTGCTACAACACGAAACCCAATACTGCGGAGTTGGTCAAAATAATCGCGGCCATATACGCGAACATGATCATATTGGCCAAAAATCGATGCGCGTTCTTTGGGATCGGTAATGCGATCATCGGCAAAAGTAACAGCGCGATTCAAGTCTTGTGGAATTTGAAAAATCCCCATACCTCCCGGTTTCATTACCCGATATAATTCTTGCATGGCCTTGGTGTCGTTGGGAATATGCTCCAATACATGATTGCAAAAAATGATATCATAGGTATTGTCTTCAAACGGTAAATTACAAATATCTGCCTTGACATCGGCTAATGGAGACAATAAGTCCGTGGTTGTATAATCGATATTCGTTTGTTTTTTAAAACGTTTATAAAATTCTTGTTCAGGAGCAAAATGCAAAACTTTCTTTCGTTCTTTTGCAGTGAAAAAATCGGTTTTCCGTTCTAAATAAAGCCACAACAACCGATGTCTTTCTAGCGATAATGTACTAGGAGAAAGAACATTACTGCGCTGTTTTCCATAGCCATAGGGTAAAAACATTCGAAAACTTTGGCCGTCTATCGGATCGGTAAAACGACTGCCTTTTAACACAAAGGCCAACACCGGACGTACTACAATACTCAACCGAATTAACAGTGGTCGAGGTACGGTATTTAAAACCAATTTGAAGATTTTTTTGATCATATTACCAACGGATTTTTACGAAATTCGTCTTCTTCATCACTTTGAATTCCTAAGGCTTGGTAAATATAATGAAACGTTGAAAGGAGTTCAGGTTTTCCATCGATAAGCGCTACATTGTGCTCAAAATGGGCGCTCGGTTTACCATCTGCAGTAAGGATGGTCCAACCGTCTTTTAATTGCTTGATGTTTTTTGTACCCATATTTATCATGGGTTCAATAGCAACAACCATACCTTCAATAAATAGCTTGCCGCGTCCGCGTTTTCCGTAATTTGGCATTTCGGGCTCTTCATGCATTTTCTTGCCCAAACCATGCCCTACCAATTCACGAACTACACCATAGCCATGCCCTTCACAGTATTTTTGAATGGCATTCCCAACATCTTCCACACGATTTCCTGCTCGAAATTCGCGAATCCCTACATATAAACTTTCTTTGGTTATGCGTAATAATTTTTTTGTTTCGGGAGCAACCTCTCCTATTTCAAAACTATAGGCATGATCGCCGTAATAGCCATTCTTTAGAACGCCACAATCAACCGATATTACATCCCCTTCTTCTAAGGGTTTGTTGTTTGGGATTCCATGAACTACTTGGGCGTTCGGACTCACACAAAGTGAGTTTGGAAAGCCATACATGCCCAAAAAACCGGGTTCTGCATTGTGATCGCGTATAAATTCTTCTGCCAATTTGTCCAATTGTAAGGTGGTTACACCGGGTTGAATTACCTTGGCAATTTCCCCTAAGGTTTTAGAAACCAATAACGCACTAGTACGCATTATTTCTATTTCTTCGCGGGTTTTAGGTATAATCATAAGTCAGAAAATGATTGCACAAAAATAGGTATTTTTTTCGAAAAGGCTTGATATCCCTTTACCACAATCCTTGTATTGAAATATTCTCAATAGTTAAACCTATGAGATATATCATATTTTAGTTAAAAAACCCAAACTACCTTTGAGAAAATATAAAGTATGGGTAAATATGTAACTGCAGCTGAAGCAGTAAAAGTGGTAAAATCGGGTGACCGGGTCTATTTGCAGGCCGCCGCTGCTGCACCCACGGTATTAGCAAATGCATTAACAGCTCGTGCCGAAGAGCTTCGCGATGTAGAAGTGTGTCACCTTCATACCGAAGGGGAAGCTCGTTATGCAGCTCCCGAATACGCAGCAAGTTTTCATGTCAATTCTTTTTTTATTGGATGTAATGTTCGGCATACCATTTCAGCTGGCAATGGCTCGTACACCCCTGTTTTTTTGAGTGAGTTACCATTACTTTTTCGTAAAAATGTAGTGCCAATAGATGTTGCATTTATTCATGTTTCACCTCCAGATCTCCATGGTTATTGTTCGCTTGGGGTTTCTGTCGAGGCTACGGTTGCGGCTATCGAAAATGCAAAAATAGTGGTAGCTCAAGTAAATCCAAATATGCCACGCACTTTTGGCGATGGAATCATCCACGTTTCGAAAATAGATTATTTGGTTGAAGTAGCAACTGAAATCTATACCCAAGTGCCGCTTCAAACCACTCCCGAAGAGAATACAATTGGAAAATATATTGCCTCCTTAATTGATGACCGAAGTACCTTACAAATGGGAATTGGCTCTATTCCCAATGCCGCTCTTCGCCAATTAACGAATCATAAAGATTTGGGATTGCATACCGAAATGTTTTCCGATGGTATAATCGATTTGATAGAAAAGGATGTTATTACCTGTAACTATAAAGGAATCTTTCAGGGACGTGTACTGGCTACTTTTTTGATAGGATCCCAAAGGTTGTATACGTTTGTTAACGATAATCCCTTTATTGAAATGAAAGAAGCTTCAATTGTTAATGACTCCGCTCGAATACGAAAAAATCCGAAAATGGTGGCTGTCAATTCTGCTATCGAAGTGGATTTAACGGGACAAGTATGTGCCGATTCGATAGGTTCAAGAATTTACTCGGGGGTAGGTGGTCAAATGGACTTTATCCGAGGCGCATCATTAAGTCAAGGGGGAAAAGCGATTATTGCTTTACCTTCCATTACTAAAAAAGGGGAAAGTCGTATCGTACCATTTCTAAAACAGGGTGCCGGAGTAGTAACTACTCGTGCCCATATACATTATGTGATAACTGAATATGGAATTGCAGATTTGTATGGTAAAACCTTAAAACAGCGTGCAGCGGCAATGGTTAAAATTGCGCATCCTACCCATAGGGAGTTTATTGAAAAAGCCTATTATGCGTTAATCCAATAAATAGGAATGATACCTTTAGAGCGGTATTGCCCAGAAAAAATCCAATTTGGTTTATCCAAAAAGCAAAGAAAATCGTTACGGCTGTGCCATGATTTTGAATAAAGTGGCATTGGAAATTAAATAGCGATTAGTCAATGCTATTTCGGTTAATCGCGCGGTTACCAAGCTATTCTCGCGTGTATTTAATAAAAAAATCGAACTTTCGCCAAACGAAAACAACCGCTCTTCCGATTGCAGCATGACTTGGTTGTCGGTTACAAGTTCTCGGGTTAAGGTTTGCTGTTCGACTAATGAATTCAGTTCGGTTTGTTGTGCTTTAATTTTGTTGCTTAGTTGCACCCGTTCTAAATTCAAATTATATTGTGCATCTTGGACTTTAAATTTGGCCAATTTCAAACTTCCGCGTTCTTTTCTAAGAAATAAAGGATACGAAAAGTTTACACCAATCTTATAATTATTAAAATCGGTCGTATTCCAATAATTAGGTTCCGATAAATAAAAATAACCTACATTGGCTTGAGGGAGCAACTGATTGGCTTTTAATTTTCGATCAATATCTAATAAATTAACTTTACTTTCCAATGCGGTTATTTTCGGATGGTTATCAATACTGATATCGTCAGACAATAAGGCATTAGTGCGCAAGGTTTCTTGAATCGTTTTATCTATATTTTCTTCCGGAATCATATTGTCTTGTAATTCCATTGGAATATTGTTTTCTAACCAAAGGAAGTTAGATAATTCCAGTTTTGCTTTAGCTAATTTTAACGTTGCATCGGTTAAACTTAATTTTCGATTTCGCACAATGATTCCTGCTTCAACACTATCGATTGCAGGCTTATCACCGTTTTTTATCAAACTGCGAATACCTACAAAACGGGTTTCTGCATTTTGCAAATAGTTGCGGTATAACTGAACTTCATCATAGGTGCGTTTCCAATTAAAATAGGCTAGAGAGGCTTCGTAAAGCACATTGATGGCTTCCAACTGACGTTCGACTTTACTTAAATTGATTTGAATTTTTGCCTTTCGTAAGTCGGCCATACGTTGATTAATCCAAAGTCCTTGGCCTAGAGGCACAGTAATCCCTAGAGAAGTGAGACCTTGGTTGGGTAAAGTGTTTTCCGAGTTTACAAACATTCCTTCACTATTGTCGAAACCTGCTTTTACTTCAATACCATACCACGTTGGAATTTTAAAACTGCTATTAAGTATCGAAAAGTATTCTTTCCCTTTAAATTGTTTATTATCAAAATCTACTTCAATTTTAGGATCGAATGCTCCACGTGCCATCATTAAGTTGGCTTGAGCACTACTAATTAGTAAATCGGCACTTTTTACTTGCGGATGAAACTTTTTGACATAGCCTAAATATTCGTTATAGGTCAGCGTATTCATCGATGGAATCTGACACCATAGCGGCAAGGATAATAGTGTAAAAAGTAAATTTCTCATAGTATTCAAATCGGCCTATTGCCTATATTATAAACTTGAATTATAATTAAAATCTTTTAAAGGTAAACCAACATTCACTAATACAATCGGGTAGTTGGCAAACCGAACCAATTCCCTTTAAATTATTTTTTTGCATCCGATTTTGATCCACCTTTTGGCTGGTAATAGTTTGGTGGGAATCCATTAAGAGTTCGCCAAATTTCAAACCATACCGGAACATTATCTAGCAACGCTAACGTTTGTGCCCCCGAGCCGACACTGATTTGTTTCGGCCAAGCATGGTCTTCAGCATCGGGTGCAATCAATACCCGAAATTTACCATTACTGCTAATGAAATTTTCTACCGCTACAATTTTTCCACCAAACGTACCATACGACATATTAGGCCAGCCCGAAAACACAATCGTTGGCCAACCATCAAACCATATACGCACTTTTTCGCCTTTGTGAATTAATGGTAAGTCGGTCGGACTCACATAGGTTTCTACTGCGATGTCATATTTTGCGGGCATGATGCTGATAATTTCGGTACCTTCTTTAATGGTTTCCCCTAGTCCCGATTTTAAAGCCCGGTTTACATAGCCGTTTTGAGGTGCGGTGATATAGTACAAGCCGTTTCGAATCTTGTAATTGGTATATTGATTTTTCAATTTGTTAACCTGTGCTTCGGTATCAAATTGATTACTCATTGCAGTGTAACGGTCACTACGCGCTTTAGATACTTTTTCTGCATATTCGGCGCCAATGCGATTGATTTCTACACGAGCATTGATTAATTCATTTTTACTGGCTAAAAATTTATTCTCTTGTGTGATGATTTTTGCCTCAACTTCTTGAAGTTTTAACCGTTTTTCTTCAACATCAGTTAAGGGTTTTAAGCCTTCTTTATTTAAAGTGTTGGAGCGATTAAATTGGGTGTTGGCAATTTTCAATTGGGTTTTTACGGCCTCCAAATCCATACTGTCACTTTTAACCTTTAATAACCCTTGCCGAATTTTATTTTGCGCCTGCTGTAATTTTAAATTCCGTTCAGCTTCAATAGCACTGATTTGAGTCCCTAGGGTTGTTACTTTTCCCCCATAGGATTCTACCGCCATTTGTTTGGCTTCCATTTGGTTTTTGGTATTATCAACCAAATTCGGGTCAAAATAATCGTCCTTGATTTCAGAAATAAATAGGATAGTATCTCCTTTTTTTACATAATCTCCTTCTTTTACAAACCATTTTTCAATACGGCCCGCAATAGCATTGTGAACCGTTTGTGGGCGTTGGTCAGGTTTTAAGGTAGTTACAGCACCAGTTCCCGAAATATTTTGTGTCCATGGCAAAAATAGGATAACTAATGCTAGGCCTAAAACCCATAAGATAATGCGATTTAGGTACTTGTAATGGGAACGGTTACTTAGATTTTTCAATGTACTGAACTGATCTATGTTCTCAATTATTGGATTTTCTTTCGATAAGTTTAGCATCGTTTTTATTTTATTTTGTCGTTACTAATTTGTCCTTCATGAATTTCGATCACTCGCGAACATTTTTCTTTCCAATACGGATTTTTTGAGGTTACTATTAAGGTCCATTTATTATTGGAGTCCGTTAGGAAATCAATAATCTTCATTGACGCTTCATCATCCATTTTATCTAATGGATCTTCATAGAATAAAATTTTTGGTTGGTTAACAATACTTCGCGCTAAGATGATTTTTTGGGCATTAGAAGATGAAAGTTGGCGTCCTTCAGGAAAAATCATAGTATCTAATCCATCCGGAAGCGATTTGATAAACTCACCCAACCCAACACTGTCTATTGCCCATTTTATGGTATCATGGGTGATCAATGGATTATTAAATGTAATATTCTCTAAAATAGTTCCTTCAAAAGGGGTTTCGTCGTGAAGAATCGTTCCGATATGGGAACGAAATTGGGTTGCATTTACTTTTCGGTAGGTATCATCGTTGATAGAAAATGAACCTGAAGTGGGTTCAAGTAAACAGCAAAGAATTCGAATCAAAGTAGATTTTCCAGAGCCATTTTTTCCATCCAAGTATATTTTTTCTCCCGGATTGATTTTTAAATTGATTTTTGATAAAACATAATCGGTACTATCGGGGAATTTAAAACTCAAATTATCGGTTTCCATTTGGATATTGGTGTAACAGAAATCAGGTTCATTATCTTCTGTTTTTTCCGTTTCCATATCTACAATTTGACCAATTTTTTCTACAGAAGTTAGTACATCATAAAAAGTTTCTAATCCCAGAATTACTTTTTCTACCGAGTTAATTACCAGTAATATAATAATTTCAGCAGCTACAAATTGACCAATATTAATTTCCTGACTTACAACTAGATATCCTCCAATTAAAAGAAGTGTAGCGGTAATGATAATTTTAAAGCCAATCAACTGAAGGTATTGCCGCTTAATAATGTTAAAATGCTTTTCACGGTGAACTAAATACTGCTCAACTAAGCCATTATTTTTTGATAAACCAAAATCAAAATTATCTTTTTTCCGGAAGCTACTGTTGTTGCGCGCGATTTCTTGTAGCCAACTTACTACTTTATACTTGTATTTTGACTCTTTTAAGCTTGTACTTAGTCCAGAGGAGTAAGAAAATTTAAATATCGAATAGAGCAAAGCTATCAGAAAGGCACCAAAAAGAATAAAGAAAGGATGATACAAGGATAATAAGATGATACCAAAGATAATTTGAAGCAAAGCCGAAGAAAAGTCGATTAATAATTTTGATGTCCCTTTTTGGATGGTTATGGTGTCAAAAAATCGGTTGGCTAGTTCAGGAGCATATTGATTGTATAAGGCTTCAAATTTAATTTTGGGTAGACGATAACTGAACTCAAAAGACGACCGTACAAAGATTTTCTGCTGAAGATTTTCTGTGATTCGTAATTGCATTACCGATAAAACTCCACCCAAAGCCACACCAAGAATTACGATAAAAACCAGTAATACCCATGAAGCACTTACGCGACCGGACTGAATCAAATTGATAATAGCTTGTATGCCAAGGGGTAATGACAAACTTACCAAACCAGCAAAAATGGCATAAAAGATAATCTGAACGACATCTTTTCGGTCAAGTTTAAGCAAGTTGGTTAAGCGTTGAAATGGAGAAAATTTCATATTATTTCAAGATTTGTTCAATTAAGTTTAAATAAAATTGAGTAGGGGATTGCGTTTCGTTGCAATCGGTAATCGTTTTCAAGTGTGCTTTCAGAAAGTGTTGGTGTAATGAGCCTTCAACAATAGAAGAGGCTAAACTTTTTGCAAAAGGGTAGTCTGGTTTTGTTTCTTGAATCATACAAACTAACCGGTTGATGATTTTTTTATAAACTAAAAAGAAACCTTCACCATTTTCATGATCAACATCTTTTGTAAGTAAGGTTTTTGTAAACTCTAAAACAATAATATTATTTAAAATCGATTCATTGATGTGAAGTGTAGAAGAGTCGTCATTAATCTTTTCGGTCAAAATTTCGATCGCCTTTAATAAACGTAATTTGGGATCATTTATGTTGTTGGTTTCAAATACGACCCGATATTCCATCCATCCCCAATACCATGAGGTAAGATATAATAACAATTTGTGTTTGTTTTCAAAATAGCGGTACAACGAACTTTCATTAGAGCCAATTCGTTCGCCAAGTTTTTTAAAGGTAAAAGCTTCAAACCCGATTTCATCAATTAAAAGGATGCTATGTTGAATGATTTTACGCCCCAATTCCGATGATTCGGGGTTTTTTACATACACTTTTGGATTAACCGAAATCACAACTTGAGAAAGTAATTCCATAATAAATTTGCAATCAACTTTAATATAAATGTATACAAATATAATAGTAATGCTATCATTTTAGAAATTTTAACTTTTAATTATAAAAAAAAGGTCCTAAAACAGAACCTTTTTTCATTTATATATGTTTGTCAATTACACTAATGCATGGCACGACATAGCCTCTGGTTGAGGTATCCCCATTAATTTTAAAACAGTTGGTGCAATATCGCCTAAAATCCCATTTTTAATTGTCTTTATGTCGTTGTCAACCAAAATAATAGGGACTGGATTGGTTGTATGTGCAGTATTGGGAGTTCCATCAGGGTTAATCATGGTTTCGCAGTTTCCATGATCGGCGATGATAATTGTCGTATAGTTATTGGCCAGGGCGGTTGTAATAATTTCGCTTACACATGCATCTACGGCTTCACACGCTTTGATCGCTGCATCCATCACGCCGGTATGTCCAACCATGTCACCATTGGCAAAATTCAAACATACAAAATCAGCTGTTCCTTTTTGCAATTCGGGGATTAAGGCATCTTTTAATTCATACGCACTCATCTCGGGTTGTAAGTCGTATGTAGCTACTTTTGGTGAATTTCGTAAAATGCGGGTTTCTCCTTCAAAGGGCACTTCGCGTCCTCCGGAAAAGAAAAAAGTCACATGAGGGTATTTCTCGGTTTCAGCAATACGAATTTGTTTTTTTTGCGCTTTTTCTAGCACTTCTCCTAGCGTTTCGGTGAGATTATCTTTGTCATAAATCACATGTACATTTTGATAGGTTTCATCATAGTTAGTCATCGTGACATAGTACAAATTCAATTTATGCATATTAAATTCATGAAAATCGTTTTGTGATAAAACTTCGGTTAATTCGCGTCCGCGATCGGTACGAAAGTTAAAAAATACCACTACGTCATTTTCTTCAATTATAGCATTGGGTTTACCTTCAGTATTTGTTACCACTATAGGTTTAATAAACTCATCGGTTATACCATTCGCGTAACTTTCTTGAATCGCTGCAATTATATTCGTTGTTTTTTCACCTGCTGCATTTACCAATAAGTCGTATGCCAACTTTACACGTTCCCAACGTTTATCACGATCCATTGCGTAATAACGACCTATAACGGTAGCAATTTTTGCCTTTGATTTTTGCGCATATTCTTGGAGGTTAGCCAAATCGGTTACAGCTGATTTGGGATCAACATCACGGCCATCGGTAAAAGCATGTACATAAATTTGTTCTAGCCCATAGGCTGCAGCTGCATCCAGCAAGCCGAATAAATGTGAGGTATGGGAATGCACTCCACCATTGGAAACTAAACCTAAAAAGTGCACTTTTTTACCGTTTGCTTTTGCATAGTGAAAGGCATCCATTAGCGGTTGTTCCAAGGCTAATGTTTTGTTTTGTACAGCCAAGTTGATTTTGGCCAAATCTTGGTATACGATTCTTCCTGCTCCAAGGTTCATGTGTCCAACTTCAGAATTACCCATTTGCCCTTCAGGAAGACCAACATGTAGTCCGTCGGTGCGTAATTCTGCATTGGGATAGTTCAAATACAAGCTGTTGATAAATGGAACCTTTGCATTATCAATTGCCGAAACTTTAGGATCGGGTGATTTCCCCCATCCGTCCAAAATCATAAGGATGACTTTTTTGTTCATGACATTCAAATTTAATACAAAGGTACGCCAATTTACGATTGGAAATCTATCGAAAAGCAGAGGAAAATTCGTAAAAATTAAAAGGAATTATTTCTTTTTTTTCAAAGAATTATAATCAATGAAATAACGCACACTAATAGAAAAGATATGATCCAAATTTTGGGCATTCAGCACCCTGCCAAAATTCGCGCTAACCGACTCGTTAAAATTTTGGAATTCCTGTAAAAAAGCTTTGTTGCGGTACAATACGTTCAGCTGACTTCCTGGTGCAAACCACCATGAAAAGTTTAAATCACAGTTCCAGGTGTTAAAATTGCGGTCGGCATTCAAGCCAATCGTTTCGGTAACATTAAATAATCCCCCATCATCCAACAACTCATAATAGTTGTTATATCGGGCATGCGACCAATAATACCGTGAGATTAAATTAAAGGTCATATTATGATTAATCGAAAATTTCCCTGTTAAACTTAACGTATGGGTGTTTATTTTCCGTCTTCCCATGAAAATAGCATTGATAGCGTCATTTTGACCAACATAACCCACATCATTATTGAGGTGGTTAAAGCTATAGTCCAACACAAGGGAAAACTGATTCGAAAAACGATAGCGTGGTGCAATTTGTACGTAATAAACAAATCGATTTTTTTCATCGGTTTGGGCAAAAGATGGATTAAAATCGATTGCAAATTTTCGGTTGTAATTGGTTGAAATATAAGCGTAGCCACTAATGGATCGCGGTAATTGCAAATAACGTGTGTCAAATTCAGTGCGCGCTTCATAGAAATCATAAGTAAGTAGCGGTTTTCCTCTTACCCCAAATCCATAGTAATCATTTTTTCTGTCAACAATATTCACATTAAAACCATGATTTTGTGCTTGAATCCTGCCGGTTCGGTTGTCAAATTCGGCATAATTGTTAAAAAATATACTGAACGTATTAATTTTTTTGGTTTGGTTCAATATGCGGTAACTTCCATTAGCATAAACCGAATGAAAATGCGTTGTAAAGTTTACACCTAAATCGTTACAATCAAAAAAGGTACTAATATACTGACCCCCAGCGCTAAAACGATAATTGCCACTGGTTTCGGCAAGGTTTAATGAGGTATTGTATCCGGTTAGTTTTTGGTTGTTCTCAACAGATATAACACTATATTTATAATCCCCACTTAGTTTATAGGTGTTTTTGGTCGTGTTTAAATCAAAAATTAAAGCAGAAACATTTGCATCGCGGTAACTTCCATTCCGCAAAACGTTAGTGTTTATAAAACTTACGGACGAATTTTTATTGAATCGTTGATCTAAAACCAATAGGTTATAATTGGCTAAGGGTTCTGCAAGTTCTTGACGCTTTACCCCTGTAATTGTATTGCGAATATCAGAATACATCGGACTGGTTACGGCGTTTAAAAATCCAACCCCCAACCCAAAGTCGGTTCGCCCGGATATTTTTAAAGCGTTGTACAAATTAACATTAGCGGGTCGTTCGTCCAATACTTCGTCGGGGCCAATATTTTCAGTTAGACTGGGCGTTCCGCCAATTCGTCGTGAATAAAACAAATTTCCTTTGCTAAAGAGTTCGGTGCCCTCTGTAAAAAATGGGCGGTTCTCGTTGAAAGTTTGTTCAAATGGGCCCAAATTCAACACAACATTATCAAATTTGGTTTGTCCAAAATCGGGTATTAAAATCGCATCGAGTGTAAATGCATCATTGATACCGTATTTAATATCCATGCCCCCTTTTAGTTCACCATTGGCCGATGTTGAATGATTATTGTTTAGGTATACTGAAGAATAAGGAATAAAAAATAGGCGCGTAGGAGTTTGAATATTTTCAATACCTTCTAGGATTCCCGCTTGATTGGATTCTGTTCCAATTGTATTGTCGACCAAATTCCATGTGTATTTATAGCGAATTTTTTTAACCTCGCGGTAAAAATTTAGCCCCCAAGTTTGTTTGTCCGTTTTTGGAAAACGTAAGGCCGCATAAGGAATTCGCATTTCAGCTACCCAGCCCTTGTCGGTTATTTTTACGTCACTATCCCAAATGGCATTCCAAGTAAAATCTTCATCATTAGTTAGCGTATAAATACAATCAATCTGAACGCCAGCAGAACTTACAAAAAAACGAAAATCCTGTTGTCCATCATTGAAACCATTTAGAATAACTCCAAAATGATCGGCTGTAGCAAAATCGTCCCGAATCGAGAGTTCTTTTAGAATTGAGTTTGGTTCATCATCCAAAAGTAAGGCGCCAATATAAATCGCTTCGTTGGTGTAGAGTACTTTAACTAGGGACTTGCGATTGGGATCCTCCAAAACACCATTACTGGGTGATGCCATGACAAAATCTGAGGTAGCTTCCACGGTTTCCCATGCAGCTTCATCTAATTTTCCGTCAATCGTAATTTTTTCTTGCGTGAATTTAGTATGGTAGACTCTCTTGGTCGCTTGTGCTTCGGAGAACAAGCTGAAAAAAAACAAAAAGGCAATAAATGGCGTCGATTTAGAATTCATTTAATTTTGGTTGGTTTGCATAAAAATAGCATAATGTCATGCAAATATAAAGTATTTTGAAATTGATTGTACTTTGATTTAGCGATTGTAAAATTGGAACCAAAAAATTTGTATTCAATGGCAATTAAAATGTAAAGGTGTTCAACGCAAAAGAAGTGCTATGTCGAATTAAATTCAGAGTTTTAGCTTGGTTTTGTCATTAAGTAGTGTTCGCCAACTTCGGGAATGGTGAAAGCATCTCCCACACACTGATAAAGCGCTTTTTCATAAAAGGGTACAGCTGCTGTTCGCGCATTAAACCAAATACGAACCTTCTCCCTTTTTTCAATTTCCTTTTCGGCTGCCGTTAAGAGTAATTTTCCAATACCATTTCCTTGAAAAGCTTCCAAAACAGCCATGCCCCGTAACTGCTTTTGAATTTTTTCTGGGAACTGAGGTGCGGGGTTATCATAAATCGATACTACACCCACGAGTTGATCGCCTACAAATGCACCCAAATGTATTGTTTGAGGGTCCACATCACCATCAAAAAAACAAGTTGAAAGGGGTTTCCCTTTGCGCAAAGTAGTGTGTCGAACAGGATAAGTAGCTGCAGCATTAATTTTTTCTATGTGGATTTCCATAAAAGTTGTCGAAATAATTTACGGCAAAAATAAGTAGCCTGAACGGGAAAAGGCTGCTAAAATTCGATAAAAAAAATTTAAAAAAAACTTGCACAAATAAAAACAATCATCTTATATTTGCACGCACAAAAGCGGAAGTAGCTCAGTTGGTAGAGCTCCAGCCTTCCAAGCTGGTTGTCGCGAGTTCGAGCCTCGTCTTCCGCTCTAAAAGTCTCAAACGAAAGTTTGGGACTTTTTCTTTTTTGTCAAGGCGAGAAGTTTATCCCGAAGTAACGAAGTGAAATCGGGGAGCCTCGTCTTCCGCTCTAAAAGTCTCAAACGAAAGTTTGGGACTTTTTCTTTTTGACAAGGCGAGAAGTTTATCCCGAAGTAACGAAGTGAAATCGGGAAGCCTCGTCTTCCGCTCTAAAAGTCTCAAACGAAAGTTTGGGACTTTTTCTTTTTTGTCAAGGCGAGAAGTTTATCCCGAAGTAACGAAGTGAAATCGGGGAGCCTCGTCTTCCGCTCAAATCAAGATTCTGATAGATGTCAGACCTTTTTATTTACCCCAATTTACAATTGTTTCGGGTTCCAATTCAACAGGTGCTTGATCTTTTTGAAATAAGCGCGCGGTTAAAGAACCTTTCAAAGTGATAGTGCTTCCTGATACAGCCAACCAACTTCCCTCACGCAATCCCAAAACCGGTAAGTCATTGTAACAATGAAATTCCTTAATCCGTGTTTCACGAGTTTCTCCCATATGGGTACTATTAATTTCGGGATCCAAATAATGCGGATTCAAATTAAAAGGAACAGCACCTAAGGTTTGAAACGATGATGGATATACAATGGGCATATCATTCGTAGTCTGCATCGAAACCCCGGTAATATTACTTCCCGCACTGCAACCTAAATAGGGAGTGCCACTGGCGATAGCCGTTCGTAAATACTCCCATGCATTAATTGCATATAATTGCGCAACCAACTGAAAGGTATTGCCTCCACCTGTAAATATTCCTTCGGCTTCAAGAATTGCCTTTCCTGGGTCATCAAAAGTATGTAACCCTACGACCGACTTTCCTATTGTAGCAAAAGTAGCGCGTACTTTGGCGGTATAATCGTCATGACTAATTCCGCCAGGACGTGCAAATGGGATAAATAAAATGGTAGTGGTGTGCGCAAAATGTTCTTCAAGCGTGGGTAACAAATAGTCTAAATAGGTGCCGCCATGCAAGGTTGAAGTGCTAGCGATAATCATTTTTTTCATGAAAGCTGACATAATTATTTACTGCAAAGGTAACAATTAACAAAAATTTAGACCGATAGTGCAACGGGAACCGGAATGAAATTTGGTACTTTTACTCAATGAGATATTGGTTAATCTATAGTCTAATGTGCTTTCAGCTTGCCTTTAGTCAAGCCGAATCGGTATGGCTCGAGGGTTTAGTGCGCTCTGAATTGGGCAATGAATTATACAATATTAACGTTACTAATTTAGTGACACAACAAACGGTGATAACCAATGAACAGGGGAAATTCCGACTTCCTATTCATGCTAACGATGCACTTAAATTTAGTGCTGTAGGCTATGAGGATTACTATGTTAAAGTAGATGAATTAATTGTGAAAAGTCGACAATTAATAGTTAAACTCAAAGCCGCAGTTTACAGTTTAGATGCCGTTCAAATAGTTAAATTAGATGCCCAAAAAATGGGTATTATTGATTATAAACCCAAAAAATATACACCTGCAGAGCGAAGACTGCATACAGCTGGACGGTTTTCACCATGGCAAATTTTATTAATCCCTGTAGGAGGGATGCCGTTAGACCCCTTAATTAATGCGCTATCAGGACGAACGGCTAAGCTTAAAAAAGAGTTGGAAGTTGAACGAAAAGAAAAAGCACTAGCGCGTTTGTATACGCAATTGGATTCGCTTTATTTTACCCAGCAGTTGCATTTGCCAGCCGATCGTATTAAAGCATTTCAATACTATGCTGTTGAAAACGCGGAACTACGCCAGTTGCTTATGATAGAAAACAAGGAAAAATTGAAGTTCAAACTTGCACAATTGTTGGTCGAATTTTTGAAACCCAATGAAAATGAATTTAAAAAATAGCCTATTATTTCTTCTGTTTTTTGTTTGTGCCGGATTTTCAGCACATAAATTTTACATGGCTATTTACCAAGTTAATCATAATGTAGCTAAGAAGCGACTTGAAATCACGGCCCGTATTTTTGTAGATGATTTGAATACCGCTTTGGATAAAAAGTTTAAAACAAAACATTTTTTAGGCGCTGCCAATGAGTCGGAAACCGATCGGGATGATTTAAAAAAATACCTTTCGGAAAAGCTGAAAATTATAATAGGGAAGGAGTCAAAAACCTTAGTTTTGAAAAGCAATGCCCTAGAAGGTAATGTGTTGGTGTGCTATCTTACGGCTATTGATGTGTCAAAAATTACTTCTTTGGAAGTGCACAATGCCATACTCACCGAAATTTTTGATGAACAAGAAAATATGATGCATTTTCATTTAAACGGAACCAAACATACCCTATTTTTGGATGCTGAAAAGACTAAAGGAATGTTAAAATAAGTTACGATTACTTGACTACCTTTTGAGAAAAAGGTATTTTTATAACCCTAAAAACGAATCACAACATGGTTAAATTGTCTAAATATCTAATGGTTGCCGGGTTTCTTTCCGCAGTTACAGTAAACGCTCAAGAAGCTCCAAAATCCGATCCAAGTTTCAGAAATAGTGATAAATTCAAACAAATGTATGATGTGTTGGCTACGCCCAACATGTACCGTACGGCTTCGGGAGCACCGGGTCCGGAGTACTATCAGCAACAAGCCGATTATAAAATTAAGGTAGAATTGGATGATCGTAACCAAAAAGTTTACGGTTCAGAAGTGATAACCTACACCAATAATGCAAAAGAGTCCTTGGATTATCTATGGATTCAATTGGACCAAAACCAACATTCTCGAAAGTCACTTTCACCTTTACAAAATGGGGACCGTACTGAACCCGCATTGGGAGCGCAGCAGTTTTCTCGTAAATACTTGGAAGAACGATTTGACGGCGGTTTCACTATTGAATACATTAAAGATGCCGCTGGGAAACCCATGACATACAGTGTCAACCAAACCATGATGCGCGTTGAATTGCCCAAACCCTTAGCGCATGGCGAAAAAATAAGTTTAAACATCAAATGGTGGTACAACATTAACAATTACCTTTTGGATGGCGGACGATCGGGCTATGAACACTTTGATTCCGATGGAAATAATCTCTATGTTGTGGCACAATTCTACCCACGTATGGCCGTTTACAACGATGTGGAAGGATGGCAAAATCAGCAGTTTTGGGGCTCGGGTGAATTTGCTTTGCCCTTTGGAAATTTTGAAGTAGAAATTACCGTGCCTGCGGATCATATTATGGAAGCTACTGGGACTTTAATGAATCGAAACGAGGTATTCACTCCCGCTCAATTGGCGCGTTATGCTGAAGCCGAAAAATCATTTGATAAGCCTATTGTAGTTGTTACCCAAGAAGAAGCGATGGCCGCTGAAAAAGGGTTCTCAGATAAAAAGAAAACCTGGAAATTTAAGGCTGAAAACGTGCGTGATTTTGGCTTTGCAACTTCGCGTAAATTCATCTTAGACGCCATGGCAGTTAAACTTGCGACCAAAAATGTTATGGCCGTTTCTGTCTATCCTAAGGAAGGAAATCCATTATGGGGCGAATACTCAACCCGTGTAGTAGCCCACACCTTAAAAAGTTATTCTGCGCATACCTTTGATTATCCGTATCCAAAAGCCGTTTCGGTACATGCCCAAGACCAAGGAATGGAATATCCGATGATTTGTTGGAATTGGGGCCGTCCCGATACTGATGGGAAGTATACTGATCGCGTAAAGAATGGAATGATCTCCGTAATTGTACATGAAGTTGGACATAATTTCTTTCCAATGATTGTCAACTCCGATGAGCGTCAATGGACCTGGATGGACGAAGGGTTGAACTCGTTCATGGAATACATGGCATTAATGGAATGGGATCCAAAGTTTCCTGCAACCCGCGGCCCAGCTAAAAATATTGTGCCCTACATGAGTGGTGACCAAAAGAATTTAGAGCCCATTATGACCAACTCCGAAAGTATCCGTCAGTTTGGAAATAATGCCTACGGAAAACCCGCTTGTGGATTGAATATCTTGCGCGAAACCATCATGGGGCGCGAATTGTTTGATTATGCGTTTAAAACCTATGCCAACCGCTGGAAATTTAAACACCCAACCCCAGAAGATTTCTTCCGAACTATGGAAGATGCATCGGCATTTGACCTCGATTGGTTCTGGAGAGGCTGGTTTTATACTACCGATACTAATGATATCGGTATCAAAGAAGTGAAAAAGTATTTTGTAAGTAACGAACCTTCGAAAGAGGTTGAAGAATTTATGAAAAAACGCCGCCGTCGTAACGCCGATCCTGGACCGATGGTGTACATGATCGAAGAAGGTAGTGCCGATTATAAACCGACTTTAAACAAGCCTTTTGTAATTAAAGACTTTAAGCCCTTAGAGGATTATGTGACGCAACATTTTACAGCAGAGGAGCGTGCAAAGTTAAAAGAGCCGAAGTTTTTCTATCAAGTGACATTTGATAAACCGGGTGGTTTGGTGATGCCGTTGTTAGTCCAATTAACTTTTGAGGATGGAACAACTGAATTTCATCAATTTCCTGCACAAATTTGGCGTATGAACGACAAAGAAGTGAGTCGCACTTTTGCTACAATCAAAGCAATTACGAAAATTACAGTCGACCCAAAAGAGGAAACAGCGGATATTGACACCCAAAACAATGTATGGCCAAAACAAGAAGTGAAGTCAAAATTTGACTAATTACTTCGTACCTTTGTTGCATTAATTTAGGAATTATGTTTGGAATAGGAGGCGGCGAGTTAATCTTCATCATCTTTATTGCGTTGATGCTTTTCGGGACGGATAAAATCCCAGAATTTGCTCGTACGTTCGGGAAGTTCATGGCTAATTTGAAAAGTACGACCAACGAAATCAAATACGAAATTCAGAAAAGCGCTCAAACCGAAGGGATCACTGATTCCATGAAGGAGCTGACCGAAACCTTTACTAAAGAAGTCGATCAAGCTAAAGAGAGCGTTAGTCCAGCCGGATTTATAGATTTAGGAAATGATTCTCCATTGGATGCCGTCAATCCTGTGAAAGAAGTTGAGGAAGCTATCGAAAATATGACAGGCCCAATTAAAAGAAAGCGGTAATGGTTGACCAACTTATTTTGTGGGACCAGTCGCTTATGGTCTTCTTGAATAATTTGGGTTCACCAACCTACGATGGTTTGTGGTTGTTTCTTACCAAGCAGTTCTATTGGTCGCCCTATTTTGCAGTAATACTATACCTAACCTATACGAAATTAGGAACGAAGAATTTCCTCTATCTGCTCCTTTTTACCACACTGTTGTTGGTGGTTACCGACCAATCGGCCAATTTTTTCAAGAATTATTTCATGCGCTTGCGTCCCTGCAACGAGCCCGCTTTAGAAGGATTGATTCGAGTAATAAAATCAAGTGATACCTATAGTTTTTACTCGGGTCACGCCACCAATTCCATGGCGACTACTGTATTGGTGTTTTCGCTGTTGCGCCCGTACTACAAATACGCGGTCTTATTATTCTTGTTTCCGTTGATTTTTGCCTACAGTCGCATCTATTTGGGCTTGCATTATCCCGGTGATATTTTGACCGGCTATTTCTTTGGAGCAGGCTATGGCTACTTAACGTACCGCTTGTACCGCAAGTTTATTTTAAAGGATTAATTACAACACCCGACTTACCGTCAAGCCATCGCGAATGGGAAGCAATATGGTTTCTACTCGGGGATCATTTTTTAAAAGTGCATTGTATTCCAAAAGGACCTTCGTACTGGTATCACGGGGATCCAATTCCTCCAATACCTTGCCGCTCCACAATACATTATCCGACAAAATAATCCCACCCGGATTCATCATCGGTACGATAAGGTGGAAATAAGCAATATAATTTTCTTTATCGGCGTCGATAAAGACCAAGTCAAACTTTTTATCAAGGGCAGGTATCACTTCTAAAGCATCTCCTAAATGCGCTTTAATTTGATTTTTCCAGGGCGAAAGGTCAAAATACTTTCGTTGGATGCCCACCAATTCTTCTTTGATATCGATAGTGTCTATGGTGCCATCCGTTGCCAATCCTTCAGCTAAACATAAAGTAGCGTAGCCGGTGTAGGTCCCAATTTCCAAAATATGTTTCGGTCGAATGATTTTTGAGAGCATACTCAGCACTCGGCCTTGAAAGTGTCCACTCAGCATACGTGGTTGCAACACCTTTTGGTGTGTTTCCCGAAAAAGGTGTACCAATAACTCCGGTTCTTCCTGTGAATGCCGCTCGACATAAAGCTCCAGTTCTTCAGAAATGAAATGCATAGGATTGATTTTGTGCAAAAGTACGAATTCAAAGTGGATTTAATCGCTGCTCCGCAATAGTCCCGACTTTGAACAAAATAACCATCAGTCATTCTCCGAAATTTTGGGATACGCAGTTTGGGTTAACTTTCTACTTATATGCCTTGGAATTCAAGCGCTAACCAACTGATCTACGGCAGTGGAATAAACCTCAAACTCCAAACGCATAATTTATAATTTCTAATTCAAAATTTCTAATTCCTAATTACCTTTGCCTTATGGAAGACAAAAAAGATATTCGAGCGCTTACTAAGGATCAGTTGCGCGATTTTTTTGTAGCTCAAGGCGAGAAGGCTTTTCGGGGGAATCAAGTTTATGAATGGCTGTGGACCAAAGGGGCTCATTCTTTTGAGGCCATGACAAATATTGCCAAAGAAACACGCGCTTTATTGGAGATCCATTTTGTCATTAATCATATTCAGGTGGATCAAATGCAACGCAGTGCAGACGGTACGGTGAAAAACGCGGTGCGCCTTCACGATGGATTGGTAGTCGAAAGTGTGCTGATTCCAACCCAAACGCGAACAACGGCCTGTGTGTCGAGTCAGGTGGGTTGTAGTTTGGACTGTAATTTTTGTGCAACTGCTCAACTCAAGCGTATGCGCAACCTTCAGCCCGATGAAATTTATGATCAAGTGGTAGCTATTGACCGTGAGAGCCGATTGTATTTCAACCACCCATTGTCTAATATTGTATTTATGGGTATGGGTGAACCCCTGATGAACTATCCCAACGTTATGAAAGCGATCGAAAAGATTACCTCTAGCGAAGGTTTGGGCATGTCACCTAAACGTATTACCGTTTCGACATCGGGTATTCCAAAAATGATTAAGAAAATGGCCGACGATGCTGTAAAGTTTAAATTGGCTGTCTCCCTACATTCCGCTATTGAAAGCACCCGCAACACGATTATGCCGTTTACAACCAATTTTCCGCTCAACGATCTACGGGAGAGTTTAGAATATTGGTACAATAAGACCAAAAGTAAGGTTACTTATGAATACGTTGTATGGAAAGGCATTAACGATAACCGCGAAGCCATCGAAGCTTTGGTGAAGTTTTGTAAATATGTTCCGTGTAAGGTCAACTTAATTGAATACAATCCAATTGATGATGGGGTATTTCAACAAGCCAAAGAAGAAGCCATTCAGGCCTATATTACTGCATTGGAAAAAAACGATATTGTAGTTAAGGTTAGACGCAGCCGTGGAAAAGATATCGACGCTGCCTGTGGTCAGTTGGCCAATAAATCCTAAAAAAAAAACGTCCCGATTTGTTCGGGACGTTTTTCTTTGTAAATCAATTGAATTAATTACCGATTATAATTGTATAGGTATTTCCGTTAAAGGTAAACAAGGCTGTGTTGTCACAAGTTCCGTCACCATAGTCCAACGTTCCAGTGTTGCCATTGCGAACAATTGAAATCACCCCACTCACAATTAACGGTTTGTTAGCGGCCATACAGCTCATTTTCACATACAATGGCGAAGTGATTGTGCTGGTTTGTAGGGTAGTGTTTGGGAATGATGTGGTCCAACTTCCAGTTACTTTGTACACATTGTCTGCTAATATACCTGGCGTAGTATAACCTTCAACAATTTCACGGATGCGTTGCCCGACACGTTGGTAGCTATTTCCGTTTGGAAAAGTAGCGGTCATATCCATATTCATGGTTACAATAGGGAGGCTTGGCATAGTAGCGGTTGCCGTTGTCATGGTGCGAGTAAACGTTTTATTACCAACAAACTTTATACTGTTGTGGTAGAAGTTGTCAAAAGCATAGTTAATCGTATGCGTGGTAGCACCAGGATTATAAACAAATGTGATGATAATTCGACCTTTTACTACATTTCCACTTGCCAATAAACATCCGGTAGTACCAAAGTCAATCGTTTTAGTTACTTGAGTTCCGGGTGTGATTGGAGTCCCAAAGTCTGGTTCGCGGGTTACATTTGTACAACTCGGAAGAGCATCTAAAATCGGTTCGGTAGTTCTTCCAGATAGCGAATTATCATAGGTGTTTTTTTCTTCCAACTCTACGATATCTGTCACATCATTATTGGCAATATCCATTTTAGCATTGACCGTAGCTTCCTCGGCGGTAATAAATATTTCTTTATCCTCTCGGTTGCAACTAACTAAAAAGCTAACGACAAGGGCACTTAAAATCCATTTTGTTGTTTTCATAAGATTTAATTTATGGTTCTACCTATTAGATGGATAAAGTTAAAAAAAGTTTAATGCAATTTCAAAAAATTTTTACACAATAGGGAATGTTGTATCTTTGAGGGCAATGAATATTACGGCACAAATAAAACAGCCTATCCAAGATGAGATGGAACTTTTCGAGAAGAAGTTCCGAGAAGCGATGTCATCGCAAGTTGCTCTGCTCAATCGAATTACTTACTATATCGTTAACCGCAAGGGCAAGCAAATGCGCCCGATGTTTGTCTTTCTAACTGCCAAAATGCTCAATAACGGAAATGTAGAGGAGCGCACCTATCGCGGGGCAAGTGTGATCGAATTGATTCATACCGCAACTTTAGTGCACGATGATGTTGTTGATGATAGCAACCGCCGCCGTGGTTTTTTTTCCATCAACGCCTTGTGGAAAAATAAAATTGCCGTATTAGTAGGGGATTATTTGTTGTCTAAAGGGCTCTTGCTTTCAATAGATTATGGTGATTTTGATTTGCTTCGTATTATTTCCGTGGCCGTTCGAGAAATGAGTGAAGGAGAGTTGTTGCAAATAGAAAAAGCACGGCGTCTGGATATTACCGAGGAAATTTACTACGAAATCATCCGTCAAAAAACGGCTACTTTGATTGCTGCTTGTTGTGCATTGGGTGCCCGTTCGGTTTCTGATGACGAAGAGGAGGTTGAACGCATGCGCAAGTTTGGCGAACTAATTGGTATGGCATTTCAAATCAAAGACGATTTGTTTGATTATACTGATGATGCAATAGGTAAACCCACAGGAATTGATATTAAAGAGCAAAAAATGACCCTCCCCTTAATTTATGCGCTAAATAATTGCGCACCTGCTGAGAAAAGCTGGTGCATCAATTCGATTAAAAACCACAATAAAGACAAAAAACGGGTAAAAGAAGTTATCCAATTTGTTAAAGATAAAAATGGATTGGCCTTTGCCGAACAAAAAATGACCGAATTTAAGTTTGAGGCTTTGGCCTTACTCGAACATTTTCCTCCTTCAATCTACAAGGAGAGCCTTGAATTGATGGTAAATTATGTTACTGAACGCAAAAAATAAGAAAGTTAAACGCAATTAATTGCAGTAATCAACTGCATATTTTTTCATCTTTTCAAAAACAACACGGTAAACCAGCACAATATTTCTTTGGGACTTCGATTAGATTTCAATTAAATAGTTCCCCCTTTGTATTCTTTGGGATGGACTCGAAAAAGACGTCTTTGTTGCGGCGTCTTTTTTTGTATTTTTACACGACATTAAAAAAATTTAAGTTTGATTACCAAAGAAACTATTGATAAAGTATACGATGCCGTTCGTGTTGAGGAGGTGATAGGCGACTATGTCCAACTCAAACGCGCGGGTAGTAATTTCAAGGGTTTGAGTCCGTTTTCAGATGAACGCACACCCTCGTTTATGGTTTCGCCGGTTAAACAAATTTGGAAAGATTTCAGTACCGGTAAAGGCGGAAATGCAATCGCTTTTATAATGGAACATGAGCATTTTTCATATCCAGAAGCCATACGGTATTTAGCCAAAAAATACCAAATTGAAATCGAGGAAACCCAGCGCACCGATGAGGAAAAAGAAGCTTTAAACGAGCGCGAAAGTATGTTTTTGGTAACAGAGTTTGCCGCACAGTATTTTCAAAAACAATTGACAGAGACCGAAGAAGGAAAGGCGATTGGTGGTACCTATTTCAAAGAGCGAGGTTTTACTAAAGATACGATACAAAAGTTTGGTTTAGGTTATTCTCCCAATGTTTGGGATGCGTTAACCAAAGAAGCCCAAACGCAAGGATACCAACTTGAATTTCTTGAAAAAACAGGACTAACCATTGTTGGTGAGGACAAAACATTTGACCGGTTCAAAGGTCGTGTGATGTTTCCCATTCAAAGCATGTCGGGTCGTGTGTTGGGGTTTGGCGGACGCATTTTAACCAACGATAAAAAAGCAGCCAAATACCTTAATTCGCCCGAAAGTGACTTGTACCATAAAAGTAAAGTGCTCTATGGTATTTTTCATGCGAAGCAAGCTATAGCCAAAAACGATAATTGTTATTTAGTTGAGGGCTATACCGACGTCATTCAAATGCATCAAACGGGTATTGAAAATGTGGTGGCTTCATCGGGAACTGCATTAACGCCCGACCAGATTCGATTGGTAAGTCGTTTAACCAAAAATATAACCGTATTGTTTGATGGTGATGCCGCAGGATTGCGCGCTTCGTTACGCGGTATTGATTTGATTTTGGAAGAGGGAATGAACGTAAAAGTCTGTACTTTCCCCGATGGTGATGACCCGGATAGTTTTGCAAAAAAGACACCTTTGCACGATTTAATCGCCTATTTGGATACCAATGCCAAGGATTTTATTCAATTTAAGGCGTCGTTATTAATGAATGAAGCCAAAAATGATCCGGTAAAAAAAGCAGAATTGATCCGCGATATGGTGGTTAGTATTGCTAAAATCCCCGACCGTATTAAACGTGAAGTTTACGTTCAAGAATGTTCCCGAATCATGGATATTTCTGAAGAGGTCTTGTTTAATACCCTAGCCCAAATGGTTAAAAAAGATTTGGATGCGTTGGGGAAACAACATAAAGAAGAACAAAAAGCTTTTGAAGTACATCGCAATAGTTCATCCACTCAACCTACTGAGGGAGTCGACATTCAATTGTTATTAGAGCGCAAGATTATAGAGATTCTTTTATTGTATGGAGATAAAGAAGATGATTTTGAAGATATTTTGATTAAAACCGATGAAAATGGCGAAATGATTGAGGTTAAGGAAGTTAATCGTTACAAGGTTTTTCACCGTATTTTCTTGAGTTTGCAAGAAGACGAAATTGAATTGGCGCATCCGGGTTTCAAACAAATTTATGACGACGTAATCCAGTATTACCACCAAAATGAAATCTTTGAATTAAATCAATATATCGCGCAACTTCCTCTCGAACTTTCCCAAGAAGTCACGGGTATATTGTTGAATGAAGAGCGCGAAGTACTCCATAAATGGGAAGCTAAAAACATATTGGTAAAAGCCAAAGATCAGTCGACAGGTCAGTATGTTACCGAAACGATTTTAACCTTGCGTTGGTATTGGGTCAATCAAATTATTGATGAACTAAAAAAAGAAATCAGTCTGGAGACGGATGGTGATAATTCAGAAACATTGGCATTAATTGTCGATTATTTGGGACTTACCAATGTTTTTTCCAAAAAACTTGGACGTGTAATCTCAAGGCACCGACTGAATTAAACGATATCCAGCGTTTTCGCTTTATTCACTAAATCAACAAGATTTGTAACGTTTAATTTTTGCAATAAGCGCAACTTGTAGGTGCTGACTGTCTTTTCGTTGAGGTTTAAAATTTTCGAAATTTCATTATTTTTCTTTCCATCCGACAGGTAGCGCAATACTTCGATTTCACGGTTGGATAATTTTCGGTATACACGTTCCGTTTTGTTTTGTTTTGCAATTAAAGCAAGATTTTTCTTGATGGTGTCGCTCATCATCACTAAACCTTGATGTACGCGAATTATCGTGGTTCCTAGTGTTTCCAATTTAGATCCTTTGTGTACATAGCCCACTGCACCCGCTTTTATTGCATTGGGGGCATAAACTTGTTCATTGAGGTTGGAAAATACCAAAACCTTGGTACTGGGAAAGTTTTTGATAATCGCTTTTAATTCGTAAATACTTTTCAATCCATCGAGTTCTAAATCGATTACCAATACATTAATCTCGCGATTGCGCAATGCATCGGGTACCATATAAAAACTTCCAACATTGGAAACAACCGAAATTTCAGGATGATCTCTAAAATAAGATTTAACACCATAATGAACCACGGGTAAATTATCGGCAAGACAAACTGTAATCATACTTAACGTTTTTAGTGGTGAGTTAATTTATTTTTTAATTCCCTTTTTACCGAAATGCTTCCGGAATTAAACATACGGGAATTGGATTCATTTTGTGTTTATTGGCTTGGTTTAAGCGTTGGTAAATGGAAAACACTTCGCGTTGTCTTCCTTCAAATTCATCCATTTGACAGCCTTTGGCCGCTGCTAGCATTGCCCATTCCAATTCATCATAGCTGGCTCCTAATTGATCTTCGTCAGTTCGGTTATCGCCAAAAAGCCCATCAGTTGGTGCCGCTTGCTGAATGGATTCTGGAATTTTTAAAAACGCACCAAGTGCATACACATCACTTTTCATTAAATCGGCAATCGGACTAACATCTACACCTCCATCACCGTATTTGGTGTAAAATCCAACCCCAAAATCCTCCACTTTATTTCCGGTCCCCACCACCAATCGACCATGAATTCCCGCTAAATAATATAAAGTACTCATGCGCAAACGTGCGCGCGTATTGGCCAACGCTAAAAAATAAGCTTTCTCATCTTTACTCGAGGGCACTTCTGTTTTAAAACTTTCAAATATAGGGGTAAGGTCAACTCGCGTTCCGGTAACATTAGGAAATCGTTCCATTAATTGCGCGATATGTTCTTGGGCCCGATTTACTTGACTTTCTGCTTGATAAATAGGCATTTCTACACACAAAGTTGGTAATCCTGTTTGAGCACAAAGGGTTGAGGTTACCGCCGAATCTACACCACCCGATATGCCAATGACAAATCCTTGTACGTTTGCTTTTTCAGCATACGACTTGAGCCACGATACAATATGCGCACTGACTTGAGCTACTTGAAGTGTGCTAATTTTTTTCATTTATTGGGTTGTGCCTAAAAAATCTATTAACTAACGTATATTTGCAAAAATATTAATTTATACGAATATTCATACCTTTTCGTTTGTTGTTAATTGATAATGCGATTCTTAATTTTTATTGCACGATCGAAAGGGATCAATAACGAAGGTAAGGTTTTATTTACAAACTAAAAATTAAATTTAGGTTATGATACGTAGCGTAGGGTTTTGTATTGTTGTTTTTATGTTTTGGAGTTGTAGCCAAAAATCAAAAATTGAGAAAGAGGTGGAAGCGATTCCAGTGAAAACCCAATTGGTTCGTTTTGAACAAGCTTTTTATGGGGCACAACCAAGTGATTTACCCCAAATTAAAAAGCAGTTTCCCGAATTTTTTCCTTACGAGGTACCCGATTCCATCTGGATTAATAAAATGACCAACAAGGATTGGCAAGCTTTATACCTTGCTGTTGAAGCGAAGTATAAAGATTTTAGCGCTGCGCAAACCGAGATTGAAGATGTGTTTAAACATGTAAAATACTATTTCCCAAAAGTTAAAGAACCTGTAATTTATACTGTAATTGGTGAGATGGACAATACCACTAAGGCGATTTATACGAATGACAAGTTGATTGTTTCCTTGGAAATGTATTTGGGCAAAAGTCACCCTTTTTATGCTGGTATTGCACAATATATACGCGATAATTTTGAGCCCCGACAGATGATGCCTGATGTGGTTTCGGCTATTGGGTTTCAAGTAATTCCTCAGTCGCGGCATAATGATTTTATTAGCTTAATGATCGATTCCGGAAAAGAATTGTATCTAAAAGATTTGTTGTTACCGAACTACACCGACGTAGAAAAAATTGGTTATACCGCCGAGCAATTAAAGTTTTGTCAAGAAAATGAATCCTACATTTGGGAAAATTTCATTCAAAATAAATACCTCTACAGCTCCGATTCGAAGTTGGCCAATCGGTTTATAAATCTGGCTCCTTTTTCAAAATTTTATTTAGAAATCGACAATGAAACTCCCGGTCGAATTGGACAGTGGGTGGGTTGGCAAATTGTTCGGTCATTTGCAGAAAATAACGAAAAAGTTACCCCAAAAGAATTGTTGGCTATGGATGCGCATCGTATCTTTGAAGGGTCAAAATACAAACCCAAGAAAAATGAGTAAAGACACCTATACATCAGAAATAAAGATCAATGTCGAACTTGATGAAAACCGTATTCCCGAGCAATTGCATTGGACTGCAGAAGACGGTGGGGTAAGCAAAGCCCAAGCCAAGGCGGTATTGCTTTCTATTTGGGATAGTCAACAAAAAGAGACCTTGCGTATTGATTTGTGGACCAAAGACATGCCTGTAGATGAGATGAAAGTGTTTTTTCATCAAACACTTGTCGCTTTAGCGGATACCTACCAACGGGCAACTCAAGACGATAAAATGGCCGATACTATGCGCGATTTTACCGAATTTTTTGCAGAAAAGTTGAACTTGAAAGCTTGAAAATAGTTATTTAACTGAATGTTCGAAAAGGTCACTAAAAACTTTTCTGTAACTTGATAGTATTAAATTGTTTATTGCAGGTGAAAATTCGATTTGGTCTCGTGTGCTAGGGCTTGTTGAAACAGAACCCGTTGAGGTTTTAGAATACAATAAGATTTCTTTTTTTATGTCATAACATGCAATGGTAACTTGTACACTGCTATTTTGAGGGTTTGTTCTTTTTGAATTATAGCTTATTGCGCCCACTTCATTAGTTATGATTACTGCCTTTACTTGAATGAAATAATCCATTGTTGTTCCTAAAGCCAACTGATGTAAGGTTTCTTTAGACATTGAAATTCCAGCTTTTTTTGGAATAATACTTCCTTTTGCAGTAAGTAATGTAAAATATCGATCTTTTAATAAATCTTTAAAATTTTCTTGAATTTCAGCATTCAGTTGTCCATAAATTTTGGAAGGGCATTCAATTTCATTGATCAACCAATTACCTGTTCTAAAATTAACCCCTCCCGCAGGGCCATTATTCGTTAATGAGAAATGAGGAAAATTACAGCTGTTAAATAGAAAAATAACTGAAAGTGAAAAAAAGACACGAAAAATAGTCATAGAATCGTATACTATAATTTATAACGTATTTCTAACATCATTATTGACCTGTTCAATATAGTTTAAGAGTTCTTCTCGACCCAAACCGCTTTCAGACGAAGTGATAAAATAAGGAGGCATTTCTTCCCAATTATTGGCTAATAATTTTTTGCGATAGGCTGCGACATTTGACTCGGCTTTAATGCGTTTAAGTTTGTCTGCTTTAGTGAAAATCAGGCAAAAAGGCACGCCGCTTTCGCCGAGGTAATTAATAAATTCCAAATCGATTTTTTGGGCTTCCAAGCGAACATCGATCAATACAAAGGCGCAAACCAACTGTTCGCGTTTCTCAAAATAGTCCGTGATAAATTTTTGAAAGGTTTCTTTAGCCGATTTTGAAACACGGGCATAACCATATCCGGGCAAATCCACTAAAAACCAATTGTGGTTGATTTTAAAGTGGTTTATGAGTTGCGTTTTTCCTGGCCTTCCCGATGTTTTTGCCAAATTTTTATGGTTGGTCAACATGTTGATCAATGAAGATTTTCCAACATTGGAACGACCAATAAAGGCATATTCGGGCAATGGCTCTTGTGGGCATTTGCTTACTACAGAATTGCTGATTATGAATTCAGCTGTGGTAATTTTCATTTACAGTTGTTCTTTTTTCAACCAATTTTCCAAGTGTTGGTTGAATTCATCCGGACGTTCCATCATCGCAGCATGACCGCATTGATCAATCCAATACAAGTCCGAATTAGGCATTAATTTATGAAACTCTTCGGCTACTTCAGGAGGCGTTACCTTATCGTTTTTACCCCAAATAATACAGGTTTTAACGTGCATTTTTGGCAAATCTTTTCCCATATTGTGCCGAATTGCACTTTTCGCAATAGTAAGCGTTTTTAATACTTTAATACGATCGTTTACAATATCAAAAACTTCATCGACTAATTCTTTAGATGCCATTTTAGGATCATAAAAAACATCGGCAGTTTTATTTCGGATGTATTCATAATCGCCTCGTTTAGGGTAGCTATCGCCCATTGCGCTTTCATAAAGACCAGAACTTCCTGTGATTACTAAGCCAGCAACTTTTTCAGGATACATTTTTGTATGGTATAAAGCAATGTGGCCTCCTAAGGAGTTTCCAAGAAGAATGACGCGGTCAAAACCCTTATAGGTAATAAAGTCTTTTACATATTTAGCAAAAGCTTTAACATTCGTTTTTAAAATATTTTGGGTGTACAAAGGCAATTCGGGTATAATAACTTTGTAGCCTTTTTTAGAAAAATGATCAGCAACCGCTTGAAAGTTGCTTAATCCGCCCATTAATCCATGCAATACTACAATTGGGGTGCCTTCTCCCGCTTCAAAATAGTGGTATTTTCCTTCGTTTTTTATGCTTACAGCCATTGTGAAAGTTCTGTTTTGAATTGTTACAAATATAGGTGTTTCAAAACAATATTGGCAAGGTGCGTCTTTTATTTAAAAATAAACCAATCTAAATAAGTCGTAAGTAAAATAGTCAACAGCTAACCCTCCATAAATCAGCAACTTTCTTGTTGTGTTGAATAGGTTTTTTGATAAAATAATCAGAAAATGAATACCAATTCAACAGCAATAGGGTTTAGACTAAAAATGTCCACAATTTCTATGAGGTTATTAAAAGAAAATAAAATCGCAATACGCTTTAAAAGCTCGTGTTTGCGCATGAAGTGGTAAAACTTATTAACAAAGTGGTAGATTGTGGTAAAAAGTGGTAAAAAGTTTTATATTTTTGCTCTATATCAAATTAGAAAATCCATTTTGAATTCATTAGTTGGAACATATGAGTGTAAAGTTGATGCCAAAGGACGGTTGTTATTGCCTGCTCCTTTGAAAAAGCAACTGACGGCCTCTCTTCAGGACGGTTTCGTGCTGAAGCGCTCTGTTTTTCAACCTTGTTTGGAATTGTATCCGATGACCGAATGGAATCTAATGATGCAAAAAATCAATAAGCTTAACCGATTTGTAAAAAAGAATAATGACTTCATTCGGCGGTTTACTGCTGGAGTGAAAGTGGTTGAAATCGACAACTTAGGCCGCTTATTGGTTCCCAAAGATCTTGTGGCTTTTGGCCAGATTTCTAAAGATATCGTGTTGTCTTCAGCGGTCAATATTATTGAGATTTGGGATAAAGATCTTTATGAAAAAGCAATTGATGATTCTGTCGTTGACTTTGCAGATTTGGCCGAAGATGTAATGGGTAATGTAAACGACGAGGACCATGGATTATCATAACCCAGTTTTACTCAAAGAAACGGTAGATGGTCTTGCCATTCGTCCGGATGGAATTTATGTAGATGTTACCTTCGGTGGAGGTGGGCATTCTCGGGAGATTTTAAAGCGTCTCGGTACCCAAGGAAAGTTATTTGCTTTTGATCAAGATGAAGATGCTTGGAAAAACACGATTGATGATGATCGTTTTACGTTAGTGCCAGAGAATTTTCGCTATATCAAACGGTTTTTGCGTTTTCATGGCGTCCGAAAAGTTGATGGAATTTTAGCCGATTTAGGGGTGTCATCCCATCAATTTGATGAAGCCGAACGCGGTTTTTCAACCCGATTTGAAGCTAAGTTGGATATGCGTATGAGCCGTCAAAACGATTGGGATGCATATCGTGTCATAAACGAATATGATGAGGAGCTTTTAAAGCAAATGTTTTTGAATTATGGTGAATTGAAACAAGCACCTGCCCTGGCGCGAACCATTGTGGAAGCGCGTAGCAAGAAGCCAATTCAAACGACAATCGAATTAAAAGCGGTGTTGGCTAAGTACCTGCCAGCGCATTTGAGTAATAAAATATTGGCCCAAATCTACCAAGCTATTCGCATTGAGGTAAATCAAGAAATGGATGTTCTTAAAGAGTTTTTAGAGCAAACCAACGCACTTTTAAACCCGGGAGGTCGCTTAAGTGTAATTGCTTACCACTCGCTAGAGGATCGATTGGTAAAACGCTATATGCGAAATGGGATGTTTGAAGGTGAACCTGAACGCGATTTTTTTGGAAATTTTTCAGTCCCGTTTAAAACCATTGGAAAACTAATTGTCCCTTCTGAAGAAGAAATTAAAATAAATAATAGAGCGCGTAGTGCCAAATTACGAATTGCAGCAAAAGTCGAATGAAACAAGGGGTTTATAGCATATTAAAAGCGAGGTTTTTAGTTAATGAAGATGCCACCAAAAATTGGCGCTTTATTCTGTTTTTAATTCTCTTAGCCATTATAATGATCGCTAACACGCATAGCTATGAGCAAAAGGTATTACGTATAGCCGAATTAAATGAAGAGGTAAAAGAATTACGCTCTCGCTTTGTAGACCGCCGTTCCCAATTGATGAAACTGCGAATGGAGTCCACTATTTCTAAAAAAATGGAAACGCGTGGTATTTATCCCTCTCAGGTACCGCCCCAAAAAATAACGGTAAATAAAAAAGAAGAAAAAGGATTTTTTGCACGATTATGGCAGTAGATACTACAAATAAAGCGCTTTCATACCGCACCTACCTTACTGCTGTGGGCATCTTTATTATGACCATTGCAATCGCAGTAAAATTGATAAATATCCAATGGGTAGAAGGAGCGCATTACCGTAAGTTGGCCAAAAAACGCACGGTAAATACATTTGTTATTCCAGCCAATAAAGGAAATATTTATTCAGCAGACGGGAGTTTGTTGGCGACATCAATACCAAACTACACCATTCATTTTGATGCCGTTGCTCCAAAACAATCGCTTTTTCAGGAAAATGTTGCCGATTTAGCGAAAGCAATGTCCAAAATGTTCGGTAAATCCGCTTCTCATTATCAAAATGTATTCCAACGCGCCCGCACAAATAATAATCGATTCTTGTTTATCGCCAAAGATTTAACCTACACCCAATTTATGGTGTTGAAAGAGATGCCAATTTTTAAAGAAGGTAAAAATAAAGGTGGGTTTATAGTTGAAGCACATCCTGTAAGGGTGCATCCTATTGGTAAAATTGCTGAGCGCACCATTGGTTATGAGCGTAAATTGGAAGATGGAACCTTACGGAAGGTGGGAATTGAAGGGGCTTTTTCAAAGTATTTAAAAGGCGAAGACGGTAAAGTTTTAAAACAAAAAATGGCCAAAGGTGAATGGAAACCTATTCGAGATGAGAACGAAAAAGAGCCCCGTGATGGCTATGATGTAATTGCTACTCTAGATGTTTTTATTCAAGATATTGCACATCATGCGTTATTGAAACAATTGCAAGATTATGATGCCGAGCACGGTTGTGTGGTGGTTATGGAAACCAAAACCGGTTATGTGCGTGCAATTTCTAATTTGGAAAAGGATGATAAGTCGGGCGATTACTATGAATCATTCAATTATGCCATCTATGAGTCCCATGAACCTGGTTCAACTTTTAAATTGGTTGATTTGATAGCGTTGCTCGATGATCAAAAAGTTGATACGAGTAAAGTGTATGACCGTAAGGGCGGTTTAATTTATTATTACGGTAAAAAAGTAGAAGATTCACATCGTGAAGGACCCCAAAAAATTTCTTTAGCTAGAGGTATGGAAATCTCTTCCAATACGGTTTTGGTTCAAGCGGTATGTGAAAATTATAAAGATAATCCCCAACAATTTGTAGAGCGTATTGAACGTATGGGCTTGGATAAGCCATTAGGATTGCCTATTGCTGGAGAAGGTATTCCTTCAATTCCTAAACCGGGATCCAAAAGATGGAGTGCAATTGCGTTGCCTTGGATGGCTTTTGGGTATGGGGTTTCTGTAACGCCTTTACAAACATTAACCTTATACAATGCAATAGCAAATAATGGGGAAATGATTAAGCCTCTTTTTGTATCCGAAATTAAAGAGTGGAACAAGACGATTAAAAAATACAATAAAGAAGTAATCAATCCAAAGATCTGCTCAGACAATACCGTAAAAAAAATAAAAGTTGTCCTAGAAAATGTTGTGAAACGCGGCACGGGTAAATCATTGTATTCAAAAGATTTTTCTATGGCGGGAAAAACGGGAACAGCGCAAGCCAATTATGCGGTTAATGGTGGTATGGAGAAACATTATATTTCATCTTTTGTGGGCTTTTTTCCGGCAGATAATCCAAAATATTCGTGTATAGTAGTGGTTCATAAACCCTCAACAAAAAATAATAATTATTACGGTGCAGATGTAGCAGGTCCAGTATTTAAACGTATTGCACAAAAAATCTATACCGATGCCCCTTCATCTAACAAAGTAAAAGATGTTAATAAGAAGGTTGCAAAACAAGATGCAAAATACCAGGAATATTATTCGCGGTTGCACAAAGCAAAAAATAAAGTGCCAAATTTAAAAGGTATGCCCGGTATGGATGCTGTGGCACTACTAGAAAATTTAGGATTGAAAGTGACCGTGAATGGTGCTGGAAAAGTAAAATCGCAGTCAATAAAACCGGGCGAAGTCCTACGAAAAAATACGCGTATCACCTTAGAATTATCGTAATGCAGTTAAAAGAACTCTTATATAAAGTTGCATTAGTGTCGGTTAAAGGGCCGACCGATATTGCTGTATCAAAAATTGAGTTTGATTCGCGAAAGGTAGCGCATCAAGATGTTTTTGTTGCGATTCGGGGCACAGTTTCAAACGGACATGATTATATCGCTAAGGCAATTGAATTAGGAGCTGTGGCTATTGTATGTGACACATTGCCCGAGCAGTTTCACGATGGGGTTACGTATGTTCAAGTTGTGGATACCAATTCGGCTTTAGCCTATATGGCCAATAATTTTTATGGCAATCCTTCATCTCAATTGAAATTGGTAGGAGTTACCGGAACAAATGGAAAAACAACTATTGCGACGTTATTGTACCAATTGTTTAAAAAAGCAGGTTATAAAGTAGGATTGTTGTCTACGGTAAAGATCATGGTTGATGATACCGTTTACAAAGCAACGCATACAACACCCGATTCTTTGACAATCAATCAGTATTTGAATGCAATGGTTCAGATCGGTTGTGAATTTTGTTTTATGGAAGTTAGCTCCCATGGAGTCCACCAAAAACGTACAGAGGGATTGGTGTTTGAAGGCGGTGTATTTACCAATTTATCGCATGACCATTTGGATTATCATGCGTCTTTTGCCGAATACCGAGATGTAAAAAAATCCTTTTTTGATCATTTACCCAAAACGGCATTTGCCTTAACCAATAATGATGATAAAAATGGTCCGGTTATGCTGCAAAACACCCAAGCACGTAAATTGACCTATGCTTTAAAATCAATGGCTGATTATAAGGCTCAAATACTCGAAAATCAGTTGTCTGGATTGTTGTTGAAAGTCAATGAAAATGAAGTTTGGGTAAAGTTAATCGGCTCGTTTAATGCTTACAATTTATTGGCAATTTATGGTGTAGCGCTAGCGTTAGGACTAGAAAAAATAGAAACGCTTCGTTTGTTATCTGAGTTGGAAAGTGTTTCCGGACGGTTTCAATTTATTGTTTCCAAAGATAAAATAACGGCTATAGTTGATTATGCCCATACACCCGATGCATTGGAAAATGTGTTACGGACCATTTCTGATATCCGAACAAAAAATGAACAACTGATTACCGTTGTCGGATGTGGTGGTGATCGCGATAAAACCAAGCGTCCCGTTATGGCGCAAATTGCTGCTACGTTGAGTGATAAAGTCATTTTTACCTCCGATAATCCGCGTTCTGAATCTCCTGAACAAATTATTGCCGAAATGGAGGCAGGTGTTGAACCTCAAGATTTTAAAAAAACAATATCTATAGTCGATCGTAAGCAAGCCATTAAAACAGCTTGTCAATTGGCTAATGCCAACGACATTCTTTTGATTGCAGGTAAGGGACATGAAACATATCAAGAAATAAACGGTGTTCGTCATGATTTTGACGATATGCAAATTGTAAAAGATATACTCGAATTATTAAATAAATAAACTATGCTCTACTATATGTTTGACTTTCTCGATAAACATCACGACTTCCCTGGAGCGGGTGTGTTTCAATATATCACGTTCCGATCGGCAATGGCTTTGATTTTGTCTTTGATGATTTCAACGATTTATGGAAAAAAAATAATCAATTTCCTTCGTAACCAACAAGTAGGCGAAACCATTCGCGAATTGGGCCTTGAGGGGCAAACACAAAAAGCTGGAACACCAACGATGGGTGGATTAATTATTATTGTTGCCACGTTGATTCCGGTGTTGTTGTTTACCAAATTGAACAATATTTATATCATTCTGTTGATTGTTACCACACTATGGATGGGTACGATCGGATTTATAGATGATTATATTAAAATTTTCAAAAAAGATAAGCAAGGATTAAAAGGAATCTTCAAAGTTATAGGTCAAGTAGGATTGGGTTTAATAGTTGGATCGGTATTGTATTTTCATCCCGGAGTAACGGTTCGTGAAAAGTCAAATGTCCCAATTACATTCAATCAAACCCAAAGCATGGTTGCTCCTGCTGCCAAAGAGGTTAAATCGACAACTACTACAATTCCATTCATGAAGAACAATGAATTGGAATATGCACAAATCTTAAAGCCTTTTACTGAAAATTACCATCAATGGGCTTGGTTGGTATTTATTCCGATTGTAATTTTTATCATCACCGCGGTTTCCAATGGGGCAAATCTTACGGATGGAATTGATGGACTTGCTGCGGGTACCTCGGCAATATCGGTTTTAGCACTAGGAATATTTGCCTTTATCTCTGGAAATATCATTTTGTCTAGCTACTTGAATGTCATGTATATTCCAAATTCTGGAGAAATGACGGTTTTTATTGCAGCATTTGTAGGGGCTTTAGTTGGGTTTCTCTGGTATAATTCCTATCCCGCTTCGGTTTTTATGGGAGATACGGGAAGTTTAACTATAGGTGGAATTATTGCGGTTTTGGCGATATCTGTACGTAAGGAAATGTTGTTACCCGTATTGTGTGCTATTTTCTTTGCCGAAAGCGCTTCTGTAATCATGCAAGTTTCCTATTTCAAGTATACTAAAAAACGATTTGGTGAAGGCCGCCGTATTTTTTTAATGTCGCCATTACACCATCATTATCAGAAAAAAGGGTACCACGAAAGTAAAATCGTAACACGCTTTTGGATTGTAACGATCATGTTAGCCATTGTAGCTATTGTAACCTTAAAATTACGCTAAAATGAAACGATTGGTCGTGCTGGGTGGCGGTGAAAGTGGCGTGGGTACTGCACTATTAGGGCAAAAAAAAGGATACGATGTTTTTGTGTCTGATTTTGGAGCTATCAAACAGAATTATAAAGACGTTCTTACACAATACAAAATTGCTTGGGAAGATAACCAACATACGGAAGCATTGATTCTCAATGCCGATGTAGTAATGAAAAGTCCCGGTATCCCCGATAAAGCACCTATAGTAAAAAAGTTGGTCGAAAAAAAAATACCAGTCATCTCAGAAATTGAGTTTGCGTATCCATACACAGATGCGGTAACAATTGGGATTACTGGGAGCAACGGTAAAACTACAACAACCATGTTAACCTACCATTTACTAAAAGAAGGTGGGCTTAATGTGGGTTTAGGGGGGAATATCGGAAAGAGTTTCGCTTGGCAAGTAGCCGAAGAAAATTACGACTGTTATGTGTTGGAATTGAGCAGTTTTCAATTGGATGGTATTGTGCATTATAAACCACACATTGCCATTATAACCAATATAAGTCCGGATCATTTGGATCGCTATGACTATAATTATGACAAGTATATCGCATCCAAATTCCGAATCACAATGAATCAAAACGAAGGCGATTATCTCATTTATGATTCCGATGATGTAGCCATGAATAATTGGCTTAACAATAATAAAATCAAAGCAAAACCAATTCCTTTTTCAATAACAAAAAGTAATAAAGAAGGAGCCTATTTAAACGACAAAACTATGGAAATCAACATTAATCAAGAGGAGTTCATGATGGAAACTGCTCAAATTGCTCTCGAAGGTAAACACAATTTGAAAAATGCAATGGCTGCGGCTTCAGTAGCTCAATTGATGCGTATCAGAAAACAAACGATACGAGAGAGTTTGTCCAATTTTCAGGGAGTAGAACACCGCTTGGAGAAAGTTTTAAAAATTCAAAATGTACAATACATTAACGATAGTAAAGCTACCAATGTAAATGCTACCTACTTTGCTTTAGAAAGCATGACCACACCTACCGTATGGATTGTTGGGGGAGTAGATAAAGGAAATGATTATACCGAGTTAATGGCTTTGGTAAATGAAAAAGTAAAAGCAATTATTTGTTTAGGCGTTGATAATAAAAAAATAATTGATGCTTTTGTAAATGTGGTAGATATGATGGTTGAAGTTGACAATATGTTCGATGCGGTAAATACAGCCAAACATATTGCCGAAAAAGGGGATACCGTTTTATTATCTCCTGCATGCGCAAGTTTTGATTTATTTGAAAACTATGAAGATCGTGGCCGCCAGTTTAAAGATGTGGTTCGAAATCTTTAATCAATTCCTAGGGGTTAATAAATAAAAAAAGATAAACTAGGGTTAGTCAATGCTGTCGTTTCATGGGCAACCGTCAAGTAAAAGAATCCCACGTATACAATAGATAATACCCAATACAAAAAACTAATTTTATGAAGCAATTAATCAGTAGGTTACATGGAGATAAGGTCATCTGGGCTTTGGTAGTCTTTTTGGCTGTATTTTCATTTATGCCTGTGTTTAGTGCAAGTAGTAATTTAGCCTATACGCGCCATGGTTCGGGAAATGTGTTAACTTATTTGGTAAAACACGCGCTTCATATAACGGTTGGGTTTTTTATTATTTATAAAGTTCATAAAGTTCCGTTTCATTATTTTCGAAGGTTATCTATAATCATTCTTCCTATAGTCTGGGTACTATTGTTGTACACCTTAATCCGTGGAAATGTAATTGAAGGCGCCAATGCTAGTCGTTGGATTCAGATCCCATTTATTGGAATTTCCTTTCAAACATCCGCTTTAGCAGCAATAGTGCTCTATGTTTTTGTTGCACGGTATTTGACCAAAACACGGGAAACGCCTGTAACATTTAAAAATTCTTTATTTGAACTTTGGCTTTATGTATTTATCACAGTAGGATTAATTTTTCCGGCCAACTTTTCGACCGCCGCATTGATTTTTCTCATGGTGCTTATGATTGTGTTTATTGGAAAATATCCATTTAAATACATTGCAATGATTCTTGGATTAGCTGTAGCAGCAGCTTCGTTTTTTATATTGTTGGTTGTTGCTTTTCCTAAAGCGTTTCCAAACCGAGTAGATACATGGAAAAGTCGCGTCGAAAATTTCACCTCCGACAAGCCCAACGAAAACAATTACCAAATTGATAACGCTAAAATGGCTATCGCTTCGGGTAGAATTTACGGATTGGGTCCGGGCAAAAGTGTACAGAAAAATTTTTTACCGCAATCGTCATCCGATTTTATTTATGCGATTATCGTTGAGGAGTATGGGTTAATAGGCGGATTGTCAATCTTGTTTTTATATGTTTTATTGTTGTTCCGGTTTGTAGTTGCCTCCCATAAAGCCACCACTTTATTCGGAAAGCTTTTAGTGATAAGTCTCGGGTTCCCTATAGTGTTTCAAGCCATGATAAATATGGCCGTTGCTGTAGAGTTACTTCCTGTTACGGGTCAGACACTCCCTTTAGTTAGTTCGGGTGGGACTTCGCTTTGGATGACCTGTATTGCCATTGGAATCATTTTAAGTGTTACTAAAAAAGAAGAAGAAATTGCCCAAGAAGAAGCCGATAAAAAACGCCGTGACGAGGCTTTACAACGATTAATAGATCAACAAATTCTAGCCGAAGAAGAAGCAGAACGTGCGCAAAATGATGGGAATGACGAACCAAATAATCCATTAAATACGGTAATGAATTAAACGGATGAAAACACATAAATTCATATTAAGTGGAGGGGGAACCGGTGGTCACATTTATCCGGCAATTGCCATTGCAAACGCATTGAAACAACGTTTTCCTGATGCTGAATTTTTATTTGTTGGAGCGCAAGATAAAATGGAAATGCAAAAAGTTCCTCAAGCCGGATACAAAATAGAAGGACTATGGATTGCAGGCTTACAACGAAAGTTCACCTTTCAAAATATGCTTTTCCCATTTAAATTGTTGAGCAGTTTGCTAAAATCCGGTCGTATTATTCGGCAATTCCAACCCGATGTGGTGATTGGTACAGGTGGTTTTGCGAGCGGTCCATTGTTGCAAATGGCTATACGCAAAAGAATTCCTACTGTAGTTCAGGAACAAAATTCCTATCCCGGAATTACCAATAAACTGTTGAGTAAAAAAGCTAATGTGATTTGCGTAGCCTATGAAAATCTAGATCGTTTTTTTCCGAAAGAAAAAATTGTATTTACAGGTAATCCAGTTCGTCAAGATTTATTAGATAGTGGTTCTAAGCGTTCAGAGGGATTGAACTATTTTAAATTGGATCCCAATAAAAAAACACTTTTGGTTTTAGGAGGAAGTTTGGGCGCACGCCGCATAAATCAATTAATTGCTAAAGAACTCGACTTTTTGCTTCAACACGATATACAAGTTTTTTGGCAATGCGGAAAACTATATTACGAAGCATATAAACATTTAGAAGCACGGCCTAATGTTCATGTCGTTGCATTTATCGATCGTATGGATTTAATTTATGCAGCAGCCGATTTTGTGATTTCGCGTGCCGGTGCTTCATCAGTGTCTGAACTGTGTTTGGTTGGAAAACCTACACTGTTTATTCCATCGCCCAATGTAGCAGAAGATCATCAAACGAAAAATGCCAAGGCCATTGTTGAAAAAGGAGGTGCTTTGTTGTTGCGTGAGTCCGAATTGGATGCGCAATTTGAAACAACAATGGTTGATTTAATGCAAAACGAGGTGCTGCAACACCAATTAAGTGACGCCATGAAACGCTTAGGTAAGCCCGATGCTACCCAAGCAATTGTTGATGAAATTATTAAATTAATGCACAAATAGAATGAATCTAAATCAAATTCATAATGTCTATTTTATCGGAATTGGAGGGATTGGAATGAGTGCCTTAGCCCGCTATTTTCAGTACATTGGGAAAAGTGTATCAGGTTATGATAAAACTCCAACAAGGTTGACAGATGAATTGATTGCAAGTGGTATGAAAATCCATTTCGAAGATTCCATTGAAGCAATTCCCGCTTCGTATACCCAAGAAAATACGTTAGTTGTAATAACTCCGGCTATTCCTAAAAATCATTCCGAGTGGAAATTTTTGCAGGAAAAAGGGTATACCATTAAAAAACGTGCAGAAGTATTAGGGATGATTACCAAAGATACCTATTGTTTTGCTGTAGCGGGTACACATGGAAAAACAACAACGTCCAGTATTTTAGGGCATATCTTGTATGAAAGTGGTGCCGATGTGACGGCTTTTTTGGGAGGTATTGTCGAAAATTATCATTCGAATTTAATTGGGAAAGGAAAGTCGATTTCGGTAGTTGAAGCGGATGAGTTTGATCGTTCGTTTTTATACTTACATCCCGATTTGGCATGTGTGACCTCAATGGATGCAGATCATTTGGATATTTATGGTGATGCAACGGCGATTCAAGAATCGTTTTGTGAGTTTGCTTTTAAAGTAACGGATCCGAAGCATTTATTTATTCCAAAAGGGTTGCCTTTAAAGGGGACTACATTAGCAATAAATGAAGAAGCCGATTTTGTTGTACACAACATTCGCATCGAAAATAGCGCTTACCTATTTGATGTAAAAACCCCAACAGAAACGATAAAAGATATTGCCTTTGCTTTGCCAGGGCATCATAATTTAATGAATGCCTTAACCGCTTTAGCAATGGCCTACACGTTCGGCACCCCAACCGGTTCTATTGCTAAAGCTTTGGCATCTTTTCAAGGGATACAACGTCGCTTTTCGTATCAAATAAAAACCGAAAAGAGAGTTTATATCGATGATTACGCACATCATCCTACAGAAATTAATGCGGTGCATCAAGCTGTGCGCGAATTATACCCCGGGAAAAAAGTAACCGCCGTATTTCAGCCCCATTTATTCAGCCGTACTAAAGACTTTGTTGATGGGTTTGCCGAGAGCTTATCGCAATTTGATGAAGTGGTATTGTTGGATATCTATCCCGCTCGAGAGCTACCTATGGAAGGAGTAAATTCAACGTGGTTGATGGGTAAAATGACCAATCCAAATGTGCGGCTCGTAACGAAGCAACAACTCATTCCTTTTTTAAGGGATAATGATGCATTTGTATTTGTAACTATTGGGGCAGGTGATCTAGGAGAAATGGTTCCCGAAATTAAAAAAGCTTTGCTATGAAAATGATCAAATTGTCTACAGTTCGATTGATGCTAATCCTAGTGATGGTGGGGTTTTTGTATGCTTTTGCACAAATTAGAAATGGACAGCGAACCCTTAAAAAAACCGAAGTGGTTTTTATTGGATCGAACACCAATTTTGTGCGGCAGGAAACGGTTAATAAATTGTTAATAGAAAATAAAACTGACCTGCGAAGCATTCGTTTAGAGCAGTTAAATTTGAATAAATTGGAGTTTTCTATCAACCAAAATCCAATGATTGAGAAATCAGAGGTTTACAGTAGTGTTGATGGTGTTTTACGAGCAGAAGTAGTTACGCGTACGCCCGTGGGTCGCTATTATGGAAAAAGTCGTTCTTATTACATTGATCAAAAGGGAAAAGAAATGCCGCTTTCGCCAAATCACACGGCACGTGTACCATTGGTTTTTGGAAATGTAAAGCCACAAATTCTCCCGAAGTTGACCCAAGTTTTAAAACAGATCCATGCCGATACGTTTTTGAAAAAAAATATTGTAGGAGTTACGGTGTTGGATGACGAAAATTTGGAGCTTACGAGTCGTAATTATGATTACATAATCGAATTCGGTAAAATGATTCGAATTGAACGTAAGTTAATGAATTACAAGGCTTTTTTTCAAAAAGCAGTAAACGACAGAACAATTGAAAAATACAAACGCATCAACTTACGTTTTACCAAACAAGTGGTGTGCACCCGATAAATAAACAGAAAGTGTCAATTTTTGAAACTATGAACCAGAAAGAAAACATTGCCGTTGGATTAGACATTGGAACAACCAAGATTGTTGCCATGATCGGAAAGAAAAACGAATATGGCAAACTCGAAATCTTAGGTGTTGGAAAAGCCAAGAGTCTTGGAGTAGCGCGTGGCGTGGTCAACAATATCACTCAAACCATCCAGTCTATTCAACAAGCAGTAAATGAGGCTAAGGAAAATTCGGGTTACAAAATCAATGATGTTGTTGTTGGAATTGCCGGGCAACACATCCGTAGTATTCAGCATACAGACTACTTAATTCGCACTAATCCAGATGAAGTTATAAGCGAAAAAGATATTCATTTGTTGATTGATCAAGTGAGTAAATTAGCCATGTTGCCTGGGGAAGAAATAATTCATGTTTTACCCCAAGAATATAAAATTGATGGCCAGTCCGATATTAAAGAACCCATAGGGATGTATGGTGGACGTTTGGAGGCTAGTTTTCACGTAGTGGTAGGGCAAGCGACTTCAATTCGTAACATCGGACGTTGTGTACAGAGTGCAGAAATAGAGTTGGCAGGTTTAACACTAGAACCGTTAGCTTCAGCCGATGCCGTTTTGAGTCAAGAAGAGAAAGAAGCCGGAGTGGCATTGATCGACATAGGTGGGGGAACTACCGATTTGGCTATTTTTAAAGATGGAATCATCCGTCATACCGCAGTAGTACCTTTTGGTGGAAATGTAATTACCGAAGATATAAAAGAAGGATGTTCGATTATCGAGAAACAAGCGGAGTTGTTAAAGGTTAAATTTGGATCGGCTTGGCCTGGTGAAAATAAAGAAAATGAAATTGTATCCATTCCAGGAGTACGTGGTCGTGATCCAAAAGAAATTTCGTTAAAAAATCTTTCGTTGATAATTCATGCCCGTGTTGTTGAAATTATTGAGCAAGTATTTGCTGAAATCAAAGCGTATGGTCATGAAACGCCAAGAAAAAAACTAATTGCAGGTATTGTACTAACCGGTGGTGGTTCGCAATTGAAACATATCAAGCAATTGGTAGAATACATTACGGGAATCGATACGCGTTTGGGGTATCCTAATGAACATTTGGCAGGAAATTCAAGTGAAGAGATATCAAGCCCGATGTATGCTACAGCAGTTGGATTAGTAATGAACAGTATTGCTAAAAATACGCAAAGTGCGTATAAAATTGAAACGCAAGAAGCTTCTGAACCGGTTGTTATAGCCGATTATAAGCAGCCCGAGGTGCAAGAACCTACGCTTACTGTTGAAGATACAGATCTTCTTAAACCAGAAGTGCCAGAAGAGAAAGAAAAAGGTGGCCATGAAAAGCCCCCGATTAGCGTATCATTTTTTGATCGTTATGTAGAAAAAATTAAAGATTTTTTAGACAAAGCAGAATAAGTAGACAAAATATAAAATCAAACAAAACCAAAATCGTATGATGAGCAACTCAGAATTTGGAAGCATCTCATTTGATTTGCCTAAAAACCAATCAAATGTTATAAAAGTTATCGGTGTTGGTGGCGGTGGAAGCAACGCTATCAATCACATGTTCAAACAAGGTATTAAAGGTGTAGACTTTGTTATTTGTAATACGGATGCACAGGCATTACAAAATAGCGCTGTACCCAATAAAATTCAGTTAGGTGTAGGTCTAACCGAAGGTTTAGGAGCAGGTGCAAATCCAGAAGTGGGACAACAGTCTGCAATTGAAAGCATTGAGGAGATTGAAAAAATGTTGGATAACAACACCAAAATGGTCTTTATCACTGCCGGTATGGGTGGCGGAACAGGAACAGGTGCAGCACCGGTAATTGCTCAATTAGCAAAAGAACGCGATATTCTTACGGTAGGAATTGTTACTATTCCATTTCAGTTTGAAGGAAAAGTTCGCTCAGAACAAGCGATGGCTGGTGTTGAGCGTTTGCGCAAACAAGTGGATTCGTTGATTGTAATTAACAATAACAAGTTGCGTGAAGTATATGGGAATTTAGGTTTTAAGGCCGGATTCTCTAAAGCAGATGAGGTTTTGTCTACAGCCTCTCGTGGTATTGCTGAAGTAATTACACATCATTACACGCAAAATATCGACTTGAAAGATGCTAAGACGGTATTGTCTAATAGTGGAACAGCTATCATGGGGTCTGCAACTGCTGCAGGGGATAACCGTGCTAAAGATGCAATTATAGCAGCTTTGGATTCTCCACTATTAAACGATAATAAAATTAATGGTGCTAAAAACGTATTGTTGCTTATCGTTTCTGGTACTAGTGAAATTACAATTGATGAAATTGGAGAAATCAACGATCATATCCAAACGGAAGCGGGTAATAATGCAAATATTATCATGGGTGTTGGTGAAGATGAATCATTAGGTGATGCAATTGCTGTAACAATTATTGCTACGGGTTTTACTTCTGATCAACAAGCAGAGATTGTAAATACCGAACCGCGTAAAATTATTCACTCTTTAGAAGATGAACAGCGATTAGTTCGTGATTTAAGTCAGAAAACAGTAGCGGTTTTTGAGCGTAGTATTGAAGATCAAATTGAGGAAACTATTGTTGCTCCTGTGACCGATGTAGTTGCAGTTGCTGAAAAAATCGTTTTCGAATTGTTGGATGAAGAAGTCCCAATGGCTCAAACTACTCCAATAATCAATGAAAATGAGTTGATTCCAATGAATGAGTTTATTCGTAATTTGGATGTGACTTTTGAAATCGTTTCGCCAATAAAAGACTTAGATTTTTCATTCGTTTCACCTGTTGCTGAATCGGTAACGCCAGTTGCAACTTCATCAGTAGATGTGAATACTATTGTTGTCAATGAAGCACAGCAACTAACATTCCACGAGGAGATACAGCCAACATTTACGTTTGATTTGCCAATTAACGAACCTGCTGCTTCAGTTACTCCGGAAGAAAATAAAACTATTTTTGACTTAACAGAGGATACAAAAAATATTAAAGTGAATGCTCATGTTGAGTTTGTACCGATGACGGAAGTAGATAATGGTGTGATTCGCTATTCATTGGAAGAGTATATGGAAATTGAAAATGAATTGTTGGGATCATCAAAACCAGAAATTATTGAAAATAAGGAGGTAGAGGCCATCGACGAAGAATTGAATTTCGCTACTAAACTAGCAGCTGAACCTGCGCAACCCAAGTATTCTACCTTCGCTTCAGATGATATTTCTCCATTAGAGATGAGTATCGAGGATACATTGAAAATGCGTGCAGATGAGCGTCGAAGAAAGTTAAAAGATTTTAATTATAAATTTCATAACAATCCCTCTCGAGTAGACGAGTTAGAAAAAGAACCTGCTTATAAGCGTATGGGAGTGGATTTAGATTCAACAACTAATTCAAATAACCAATCCAGAATGTCTTTAGGAACAGATAGCAATGATGATATACAATTGCGTTCCAACAATTCATTCTTACACGATAATGTAGATTAATCATAAGTTAATTAAAGATGGGGTAGCCCGGAAGAAATTGTTTCTTTCGGGTTATTTTTTTACCTTTGTCTAAGTAAAATTTCAGTTACGTTAAAATATAGTAATAACCCACTTATTCTCAAGACTATGAGTTTGGAATCCCAAATTATGGACGAAATGAAAAATGCCATGCGTGCTAAAGACACTGTTGCTTTAGAGGCATTGCGTGCAATTAAATCGGGAATTATTTTAGCTAAAACCGAGGCAGGAGCATCTGATACTTTGTCGACAGAGGATGAGATTAAGTTGTTGCAAAAGTTAGTTAAGCAACGAAAAGACAGTGCTTCAATTTATACGGATCAAGGTCGCGCTGATTTGGCTGAGCCAGAATTGGCCCAAGTTGCTGTAATTGAAAAGTTTTTGCCTGCACAATTGAGCGAAGCCGAAGTTGAGGCAGTGGTAGTAAAAATTATCGCTGAAAATGGTTTTACGGGCATGGCTTCCATGGGACAATTGATGGGATTAGCAACAAAAGCTTTAGCAGGTAAAACCGATGGCAAAACAATCTCAACCCTTGTAAAAAAACTTTTAAATTCATAATTTAAAATTTAGAATAGTAAATAATGGCTGCGTAGTTCAACTGGATAGAATATCAGATTTCGGCTCTGAGGGTTGGGGGTTCGAATCCCTCCGCGGTCACGAATAAATAAAAAAATCCAAAAGAAATAAAATTCATTTTAAAATTTCTTTTGGGTTTTTTTATTTTCAAAGCGAAGCTTTGAGGGATCAACGGAGTTGAATCCCCTTCGTGAATATTGAATTCATTTTAAAATTTCTTTTGGGTTTTTTTATTTTCAAAGCGGAGCTTTGAGATTTGAAATTAAAAGGAGGACAGCCAGTGGCTGTCAGGTAATAAAGCACTCAAAAAATGAGTGCTTTTTATTTTCAAAGCGGAGCTTTGAGGGATTAATTGTTGCTAAAAGCATCCAATGCGGGTAATGCATTGTTGTTAAAATCCCATAAGGCTTGGTTTTCCCATGAGGAGCCATTGGTTGCATTTGGTCCACGGAAAGCCACCCATTCGGCTCCCCAATAACAAAATCCAATCCCGTCAGCAGATTGTTTAACACTGTTTTTTATTGCTGATAGAAAGCTAAGTTGCCCGCTTGTTGTTGCTGAATATCCGGGAGCTAATTGGTTGCTCAATCCCACAACATTATTGGTATAATCATTGTAGCCCAAGGTAAAGGGATAGGAAGTTTCTGCAAGTAATACTTTCTTGTTATACATTTGGCCCAAAGAGTTGATGGTGTTTTGCACATTCGTCAAACTGGTTCCGTGCCAAATAGGGTAGTAGGAAAGTCCGATATAATCATAGTCTACCATAGCCACTTTATTAAAAAACCAATCCGATCCCGAAATACCGCCATAATGCAAAATAATTTTTGCGGTATTGGATTTGGCTCTAACAGCTGCGCAAGCGGTATTGACCAACTGCAAGTATTGGGATTCGTTTATAGATAGTTTTCCATCGGGCCAGAGAAACCCATCATTCGTCTCATTTCCAATTTGGATGATGTCGGGTTGAATTTCGGTCATTATCTGACTCGTATAGGTGTTTACAGTATTCTTTAGTGTAGTAAAGTTTAAAGATTGCCAGTTAACAGGTTTGGTCTGATGGCCTGGATCAGCCCAAGTATCCGAATAGTGTACGGTAAGCCAAACTTTTAAACCAGCCTGTTTAATGCGTTGTGCAAAGGATTTAACTTCTGTAAATCCACTACGACCGTCGGAAGGGTTTTGCCATAATCGAATACGTATTGTATTGCATCCTGCATTTTTTAAGGTAATAATTGGGTCTTCGGCAATATTATTATTTTTATAAATAACCCCTTCGCTTTCAATTAATGGTAGAAAGGACATATCGGCAGCACGATAAAAGAGGGGTTCGGGAGCAGGTGTTGTGGTATCCTCTTTTTTCGAACATGAAATGAAGGAAAAGATTAAGTACGATAAAAGTATATATTTCACTTTAATTTACTTGGCATTAGTTTTATTGGGTAATAACTTTTAAATGTTGTATTGTCTCAAGGGGGTCTTGTGCTCGAAAAACAAAACTTCCAGCTACCAATACATCGGCTCCGGATTGAACCAATTGTTTGGCATTTTTATCGGTTACGCCGCCGTCGATTTCGATTAGGGTTGAAGCACCTTTGCGAATGATTAATTCTTTGAGTTTTTCCACTTTGGAGTAAGTATTTTCAATAAACGACTGTCCACCAAATCCAGGATTTACACTCATCAAGCACACCAAATCAATGTCTTGGATAACATCTTCCAGTAAATTAACGTTGGTATGTGGATTTAAAGCTACGCCCGCTTGCATACCGGCAGCTTTAATTGCTTGAAGTGTTCGGTGTAGATGGGTGCAAGCCTCGTAATGAACAGTAAGTATGTTGGCTCCTAATTGTGCAAAAGTGCTAATGTATCGGTCGGGATCGACTATCATTAAATGTACGTCGATAGTTTTTTTTGCATGTTTTTGAATCGCTTCTAAAACGGGCATCCCAAACGAAATATTGGGCACAAAAACGCCGTCCATAATGTCAATATGAAACCAATCCGCTTGGGATTGATTGATCATTTCGATATCACGTTGTAAATTAGCAAAGTCAGCAGCCAATACTGAAGGCGCAATTAGGGTATTTTTCATACGATTAGGTGATTTGTTGTGTTGTTGTACAAAAGTAGTTAATTTGAATTATATGTTATGAATTATACATGGTAGGTGTTTCAAAACAAGCCGGCATGAGTATCAATATAAAATACTAAAGATTGTAAGTTTTAGTGTACGAATTGAGTTTTGATTCCCCTAAAAAAAAACTCCGGATTTATCCAGAGTTTTTATTGGGTTTTATCTTTATAATAAGTAAAAATTATTCATATAATCCAATGTGTTAGGAGCAAAAAAGCGACATGATTTAACCTAAATAGGTTTTTAATATCTTACTTCGGGAAGTATGTTTTAAACGTCGGATAGCTTTTTCTTTGATTTGGCGAACACGTTCACGTGTTAAATCAAAAGTTTCGCCAATTTCTTCTAATGTCATAGGGTGTTGGTCGCCCAAGCCAAAATACAATCGTACAACGTCTGCTTCTCGTGGGGTTAAGGTTTCTAACGAACGCTCAATCTCAATACGTAATGATTCGTGAATTAATTCACGGTCTGGATTTGGTGATTCTCCTGAACGCAATACATCATAAAGATTAGAATCTTCGCCTTCAACTAATGGAGCATCCATGGATAAGTGGCGTCCAGAATTTTTCATGGACTCTTTCACATCATTAACCGTCATATCCAATTCCTTTGCAATTTCTTCTGCTGATGGCGGACGCTCATTCGATTGCTCTAATAACGCGTACATTTTATTGATTTTATTGATCGATCCGATTTTGTTCAACGGCAAACGAACAATACGCGATTGTTCCGCCAATGCTTGCAAAATGGATTGACGAATCCACCAAACCGCATAAGAAATAAATTTAAATCCACGGGTTTCATCAAATCGTTGTGCCGCTTTAATCAAACCTAGATTTCCTTCATTGATTAAATCGGGCAAGGTAAGACCTTGATTTTGGTATTGTTTAGCTACAGATACTACGAAACGTAGATTCGCTTTGGTTAACTTTTCAAGTGCGCGTTGGTCGCCTGCTTTAATACGTTGTGCCAATTCTACTTCTTCGTCGGCGGTAATCAAATCTACCTTTCCGATTTCTTGAAGGTATTTGTCTAAGGAAGCAGTTTCACGATTGGTAACCTGCTTGGTAATTTTGAGTTGTCTCATTATGTTCTTTCCTTATTAAATTAAAGTGTTCAGATACTTTTACGTTAATACCTTCAAAAAAGTTACACAAAAAGTAAAATTTGTTTTGTAAATAGTTATATAATGGGAATAAATCGACCTTTTCTTCAAAAGAAGTTAATAAAAAATCCCCGATTCAAGGTAGAATCGGGGATTGTATAAAGAATTAATTAATATTAACCTTCTTGATTTTGGTTGTTTTCACCTTTATTGTGAAACGGTTTTTTGTCCTCTCGAGGTGGACGAGGCAATAATTGTTTGCGCGAAACTTTTTCTTTTCGTGTTTTAGGATCGATTCCTAAGTATTTCACTTCGAATACATCATCCATATTCACTACGTCAGAAGGTTTTTCGGTACGTTCCCATGCCAATTCCGATACGTGTAACAGCACTTCATTGCCAGGAGCTTGGGTATATTCTACAACTGCACCGAAATCAAGCATTTTGATGACGCGCACTTCATAGGTTTCTCCCAATTGAGGTTTGAAGATAATCGAATCGATTTTTGCCAATACCATATCAATACCGTCTTGATTTGTACCTAAAATTTCTACAATACCCTGCTCATCGACTTCATTAATAACGATTGTCGTTTGAGAAGCTTTTTGCAATTCTTGAATAACTTTTCCACCGGGGCCAATAAGCGCTCCAATAAAGTTACCTGGAATGGTGCGAGTAATGATTTTTGGCGCATGTGGTTTTACATCAACTCTTGGGGTCGCTAACGTTTCGGTTAGTTTACCCAAAATGTGCATACGACCTTCGCGTGCTTGATCCAAAGCTTGTTCCATGATATCATAGCGTAATCCGTCAATTTTAATATCCATTTGACAGGCTGTAATACCATCGGCTGTTCCCGTTACTTTGAAGTCCATATCACCTAAGTGGTCTTCGTCACCTAAGATATCGGAAAGTACAGCGAAACGTTCACCATCGGTGATTAATCCCATTGCAATACCCGATACTGGCTTAATCATTTGTACGCCGGCATCCATCAGGGCCAAAGTACCCGAACAAACCGTTGCCATTGATGAGGAACCATTTGATTCTAAAACTTCAGAAACCACACGAACCGTATACGGACAATCTGCAGGAATCATGTTTTTCAAAGCGCGTTGCGCCAAGTTTCCATGTCCAACCTCACGGCGCGATGTCCCGCGTAACGGTTTCGCTTCTCCGGTTGAGAAAGGAGGGAAGTTATAATGTAAATAGAAACGCTCTTCACCTTGCTCTGATGGTAAATCGATTATGTTTGCTTCGCGAGAAGTTCCTAAAGTAACCGTCGCCAAAGCTTGTGTTTCTCCACGGGTAAAAATTGCCGAACCGTGTGTTTTTGGCAAATAATCTACCTCACACCAAATAGGACGAATCTCTGTGGTTTTACGGCCATCCAAACGAATTCCTAAATCAAGGATTACATTACGAACCGCTTCTTTTTGGCATTTGTATAAATATTTGCTTACTAAATCACCGTTTTCAGCTAATTCTTCTTCGGTGAATAAAGCAACTACTTCTTCTTTTACTAATCCAAATTTTTCGCCACGTTCTTGTTTTGAAGAAGCAGCTTGAGCAATGGCGTAGTATTTGTCATAACAAGCAGCACGTACTTTTTCGTAAACTGTTTTGTTCTCTTTTTCTGGCTCGTATTCCCGGTAAGCAGGAGTGCCAATAGCGGCGCGCATACGCTCTTGTGCTTCAATTTGAATTTTTATTGCATCGTGTGCAAACTTAATGGCGTCTACCATTTCTTTTTCGGAGATTTCTTTCATCTCGCCTTCCACCATACAAACCGAATCTTTTGATGCACCAATCATCATATCAATGTCCGATAATTCTAATTGTGCACGACTAGGGTTGATGATGAGTTGGCCATTAACTCGACCCACACGAACTTCAGAAATCAAATTGTAAAAAGGAATATCCGATACCGCTAAAGCTGCAGAAGCTGCTAAACCTGCTAATGCATCGGGCATCACTTCTTCATCGTGCGACATTAATTGAATCATGATTTGGGTTTCTGCATGATAATCATCCGGGAATAATGGACGCAACACGCGGTCTACCAAACGCATAGTTAGCACTTCAGCGTCACTCGGACGCGCTTCTCTTTTGAAAAATCCGCCAGGGAATCGTCCCGCAGCAGCAAATTTTTCACGGTAATCTACCGTTAAAGGTAAAAAATCAATACCGGGATTTGCAGTACGTGCAGAAACAGCTGTAGCCAATAACATGGTATCGCCCATGCGTACAACTACAGATCCATCTGCTTGTTTTGCCAATTTTCCGGTTTCAATGGAGATGGTTCTTCCATCTGCCAAAGTAATCGTTTCTTGGGTTACTTTTGGAATCATAAATAATTCAATAGGTTTTAAACATTAAGGTTAGTTGTGTTGTTGTTTGTTGTTGTGTAACCCAATGAAAAACTAAAACTTTTTTTCTTTTTTATTAAAAAAAAGAGGCGCGCAAGCACCTCTTTAGTTGTGTATTATTTTCTAATACCTAATTCTTTGATGATTTCACGATATCTGTTGATATCTTTATTTTTGAGATAATCAAGTAAACTTCTTCGTTTACCTACCAACTTTACTAACGAACGCTCAGTGTTAAAATCGTGACGATTTTTTTTCAAGTGCTCCGTTAAGTGATTAATTCTAAATGTGAACAAAGCAATTTGTCCTTCTGCTGAACCTGTGTTTGCAGCAGCTCCTCCGTGTTTAGCGAAGATTTGTTCTTTTACTTCTTTAGTCAAGTACATGCTAATATTAATTTTAATAATTATTATGTAGATTGGGTCACTCCCAATTCGGGTGCAAAGTTACGCTTATTTTTGTAATGCACAAATAAATCGTTGGATTTAAAATAATTTGGCAACTTCTTGATTTACAAACTCCAAGAAATCTTCATCAGCTTTTGTAAATGGATCCAAGACATGACTATCAATGTCGATTTGGCCAATATTTACTCCTTTAACAAATAGAGGCACCACTATTTCTGATTTTACCGTAAAACTACAGGCGATGTAATTGTCTTGTGCTGAAACATCGGGAACTACAAAGTTGGTATTGGATTCGGCAACCTGACCACAAATGCCTTTTCCAAAAGGTATTACTGTATGGTCAGTCGGCGCACCTATATAGGGGCCAAGGTGCAAAGTTTTGGTCTCATGATTGGCAAAATAAAACCCTACCCAGTTGTAATAAGCTACGCTGTTACTTAAATACGCACAAAGTTCGTATAACTTTTCATCACGAGTTTTTTCCTCTTGATGTAAAATAGAGACAACTCCAATTTGTAATTTTTCAAAATGCATTTTTAGGTGTTTTTTGCAAAAGTAACCAATGCGATTTCGTATTTTTACCTAATTTTTGTTAAATAAGACTTCTTGAACACTTACGTTGCACAATACCGTCCTTTTTTATTCTTTTTACTGCGCTTTGCGCTAACCTATACGGTGTTGTCGTATTGCTATAGTGTATATTTAGATCAATTTAGTATCAAAGATAAGGAGGTTGATGGCATCACACAACTGGTAGCAGAACAAGCTAAATATCTTTTACAATGGGTTGATTCAGGGGCTTATCTTGCACCAAATCCCAAAGAAGCTGGTTTAAAGTTATTTTTTCATAAGCGTTGGATTGCCCGTATCATTGAAGGGTGTAATGCTGTAAGTGTGATCGTGTTGTTTGTTAGTTTTGTTATTGCATTTAAAGGAAAACTTAAGTCAATGCTTTGGTTTATCCCTTTGGGCATCGTAATCATTCATGGAGCCAATGTTTTTCGAATAGCCGCATTAGCTGTTGCTTTATATCATTTCCCTAATGCAGAACATTTATTGCATGGGGTTTTATTTCCATTGGTAATTTATGGTATCGTATTTCTTCTATGGATAATTTGGGTCAATCAATTTTCAATTTATGCAAAACACCATGTTTCAAAATAAATTACAAGTTGGGTTGCTACTTTTTCTAATACTACTCTTAATCGGAATTAGAGCAGGTGAGTCTACATTCTTTTATGATCCTTTGCTAGCCTATTTTAAAGGTGATTTTCAAAATCAACCCATCCCAAAGTTGGATTATTTCAATTATATACTTCATGTTTTTTTGCGGTATTTCATCAATAGTTTATTGTCTATTGGTATTATTTATTTGCTATTTAAAGAACGGCAGATAATCCGGTTTGTTTCCTTTCTATATGCGGGTATAGGCGCTGTTATGTTGGTTGTTTTTTCTGTAGTTATTGTCTATTTTGCCGCAACCCACAAGAACGAACTTTTTTATCTCCGCCGGTTTTTGATTCAACCGTTATTCTTGATGATTTTTATCCCTGCTTTGTATTATCAAAAAAAAATCAAAGTGTAGCAAATGGTTGTTTAACCGAATTGTATCCATTTATTAGGTATTTGTATTACCTTTGCACTATGTATTTTCGAAAGCTACTTAGCGGATATATTGCAGTATTGATTTTGGTTGCTCAAATCGGTGTTGCCCTACACGTGCATTATTGTGCGGGTGAAGTAGCGGCTGTAGAGACTGTAGTTGGCTTTTCAGAGATTACCAAAGATGTAGCCAAAAGTTGTTGTGGAGCTTCTATGGAGTCCACAAAAAAAATGAGGTGTTGTACCGATAAGCAACTTACGTTTAAGGACACTTCGGCTAAGGTTTTAGTAAAAAATGTAACGCCCGATTTATTAGCGTTGGTTTTTGAATTACCCTCTTTTTATCTAAATTATCAGAACGAAATCGCAATACCGACTTCACAAAAGTTGGATTATTATTGTGATATTCATGGTCCACCCTTGTACCAACGGTATTCCCAATTTGTTTTTTACGCTTGATTTAGTTTTCGCATTTAATTGTTAATTGTCGAATACTAAATTTATTGAATATGAAAAAAATAGCGTTTGCCTTGACGTTATTGACTTTCTTTTTTGCAAGTGCCCAAGAAAAATTGGACGAAGTAAAAATTGAAAACAAAAAACGAGGCATTCAAAAATCTCTTTCCAAAACCACGAATACAACTACAGTAACTTCTAAGGAATTACTCAAAGCAGCATGTTGTAATCTTGCAGAAAGTTTTGAAACCAATCCGTCTATAGACGTTAATTTTTCGGATGCCCTCACTGGGACCAAACAAATTAAAATGCTCGGACTAACGAGCCCGTATTTGTTGATTGCCGAAGAAAATATTCCTATGGTTCGAGGAGCTTCCCAAGTGTATGGGCTGTCTTTTGTACCGGGAACATGGGTAGAAAGTATCCAAATCACCAAAGGCGCCGGAAGTGTAGTAAACGGGTATGAAAGTATTTCGGGACAAATCAATACCGAACTCATCAAGCCGTTAAAAGATGTTCCTTTTTTTCTAAATACGTATGGGGATTCCGGGAATCGGTATGAGTTAAATACGCATTTTAATCGAAAATTAGGGCAACATTGGGCAACAAGTTTGTTCCTGCATGGGAATACGCGTGTGGGGAAAAATGATATGAATAGCGATGGCTTTTTAGACAATCCTTTGGGTAAACAACTGAACCTTACCAGCCGCTGGCAGTATACGAATGCTGAAAAAGGATGGGTTTCTTTTTTTAATTTTAAATACCTGAATGACCAAAAACAAACCGGTCAAACCGACTTTGATCCAAATAAACACCGAGGAACAACTACGTTTTGGGGCTCTGAAATTAATACCGAACGCTTTGATTTTTCGACCAAAACGGGCTATGTTTTCAAAGATATGCCCTATCAAAGTATGGGATTTCAAAATGCTTTTTCCTACCATAACCAAGACTCCTATTTCGGATTGCGAACCTACTCAATCAAACAACAAAGTGTGTACTCTAATTTTATTTTTAATTCCATTATTCAAAACACCCGAAATAAATTTGCTACCGGTTTGAATTTTACACTAGACCGATATAATGAATGGGTTAATGCTGCCGATTTTAGTCGCATTGATAATTCGATTGGCTCATTTTTTGAATATACTTTTGACAACGGAACTACATTGAGTTACATTTTGGGAGGACGTGTTGATTTTCATAATCGATTAGGGGTATTTGTAACCCCACGATTCCATTTGCGATATAATCCCTGGGAATTTGGCGTTTTTCGGCTTTCTGCAGGACGCGGTAAAAGAGGAACAAATCTATTTGCTGAAAACCAACAATATTTTAGCAGTTCCCGCCAATTTATTATTCAAAATTCAGGTGGAAATCTATATGGTTTAGATCCAGAAATTGCATGGAATTATGGCATGAGTTTTACCCAAAAATTCCGTATTTTTAATAAAAATTCTGAAGTTACCATTGATCTTTACCGTACTGATTTTCAAAATCAAGTGGTTGTTGATGTGCTTCAGAATGCACAACAAGTTCTTTTTTATAATTTACAAGGGCGTTCGTTTGCCAACAGTTTGCAGTTGGATTTTAACATTGAACCGATGCATCAACTCAATATTCGAAATTCATATAAATATTACGATATTGGCACCGATTACCAATCGGGTCGCTTTCAACGTCCGCTTCAAGCACGGCATCGTTTTTTCTCCAATGTGGAGTACGAAACCAAAGCCACCGATAAAGACCGACTTTGGAAAATGGATGTGACCTACAATTGGATCGGGAGTCAACAATTGCCCACTACCCAAACGAATCCTATAGGGGAACAAATGGGAACTATGTCTCCTGCTTATTCTTTAGTTAATGCCCAAGTAACACGTGTGTTTTCTAAAGTTTTTGAATTGTATTTAGGGGGCGAAAATATATTTAATTACCGTCAGGAGCGCGCGGTTTTGGGGACTGATAATCCTTTTGGCAGCTATTTTGATTCCACTTTGGTCTATGCGCCGGTTTTTGGACGAATGATCTATGCCGGTTTACGTTTTAAAGTCAAATAATTAAAAATTAAAAGTATGAAAAAAATTGTAATTTTAATGGTGGTCCTTTTTAGTATCGGACTTCAAGCACAAGAACAGAAAAATAAAAATGCCAAGTATACGTTTGAAGTTAATGGCAATTGTGAAACTTGCAAAAAGCGAATTGAAAATGCAGCTTATGGAGTAAAAGGCGTAAAGTCGGCGGTATGGAATATTGAAACCCATCAATTTGATTTGATTCTCAACGAAGAAAAAACGGATGTCTTAACTGTAAAAAAGGCAATTGTTGCTGTCGGTCATGATGTGGGTGAACTTAAAGCAGATGATGCAGTATATGATAAATTGCACCATTGTTGTAAGTATGAACGCAAATAAAAAAGGTATCCCGAATTTTAATTCGGGATTTTTTTTATAACTAAAATTTAATATGTCCATTAGAAAATAATACCTATTTTCACAAACAGAAATTTTAACTGAATGGATCACTTTGACTGGAAGCAACTATTTAATCCCGAGTTTTACATTTTATTGCAAATTGGCGGTGTAAAAATCGGATTATATGTTGTGCTGTTTATTGTCTTTGCAGAAACCGGATTATTAGCTGGGTTCTTTTTGCCGGGGGATAGTTTGCTTTTCCTTTGTGGAATTTATAGTAAATTGTTAATGGCAGATTTTGCAACGGGCAGTGATTTTATTGATGTTACTTTTTTAGCATTATTAATTGCTTTAATGGCCGTTTTTGGCAATATGTTTGGGTATTGGTTTGGTAAAAAAAGTGGTTCATACCTCTACAAACGAGAGGATAGTTTGTTCTTTAAAAAGAAATATTTATACCAATCCAAAGATTTTTTTGATAAATATGGCAGCCGTGCCGTTGTATTTGCTCGGTTTTTACCCATTGTTCGCACGTTTGCACCGGTTATCGCTGGAATCGTTGAAATGGATCGTAAAAAATTTATGTTTTATAACATATTGGGTTCGGTACTATGGGCTGTGATTATGATTTTTTCTGGTCATTTTTTATATGAGTTGTTCAGGGTGCAATTTGGTATCGATTTAAAACAGTATATCGAATATATTGTCATCGGAATTGTGATGGTTACTACAGTCCCTGTTTTGGTAAAAATACTTCGTAAGCGCGTATAAAAAAATCCGACCTTTTGAGTCGGATTCTTTTATTTATAAAGACTTGGAATTACATCATTCCCGGCATACCACCACCCATCGGCATTGCAGGAGCAGCCTCTTCTTTGATGTCAATTAAAGCACATTCTGTAGTTAAGATCATTCCAGCTACGGAAGCTGCATTTTCCAATGCAACGCGCGTAACTTTTTTAGGATCGATAATACCCGCTTTTAACATATCAACATATTCGTCGGTTTTCGCATTGTAGCCAAAATCTCCTTTTCCTTCGGCTACCTTAGCAACCACTACAGAACCTTCAAGTCCAGCATTCTCAACTATAGTGCGCAAAGGTGATTCAATTGCTCGTGAAACAATTTGAATTCCGGTAGCTTCGTCAGCATTTTCGGGAGTAATCGAACTTAAAGCGGCTTTTGCTCGTAACAAGGCGACACCACCTCCGGCAACAATTCCTTCTTCCACTGCTGCGCGTGTAGCGTGCAATGCATCATCTACACGGTCTTTTTTCTCTTTCATTTCTACTTCAGATGCGGCACCAACATACAATACGGCTACACCACCTGCTAATTTTGCCAAACGCTCTTGAAGTTTTTCACGATCATAATCCGATGTTGTGCTTTCAATTTGAGCTTTAATTTGATTCACACGATTTTTGATCATGTCAACATTTCCGGCACCGTTAACCAATGTTGTATTGTCTTTATCAATGGTTACTTTTTCTGCGGTCCCCAACATTTCCATAGTTGCATTTTCCAATGTAAATCCGCTTTCTTCAGCAATTACAGTTCCACCCGTTAAGATGGCAATATCTTCCAACATTGCTTTTCTACGATCGCCAAAACCAGGTGCTTTTACAGCAGCTATTTTTAAAGCTCCTCGTAGTTTGTTAACTACCAAAGTAGATAAAGCTTCCCCGTCTACATCTTCAGCAATAATCAATAGGGGTTTTCCCGATTGAGCTACGGGTTCAAGTAACGGTAGTAGTTCTTTTAACGAAGACACTTTTTTGTCGTATAACAAAATATAAGGGCGTTCTAAATCTACTTCCATTTTTTCGGCATTGGTCACAAAATAAGGCGATAAATACCCGCGGTCAAATTGCATACCTTCAACAACATCAACATAGGTGTCGGTTCCTTTTGCTTCCTCTACTGTAATTACGCCTTCCTTACCTACTTTTGAAAAAGCAGTCGCAATTAAATCTCCAATGACTTCATCGTTATTGGCTGAAATTGAAGCCACTTGTTTTATTTTTTCTGATGAACTTCCTACTTCTTGGGATTGTTTGCCAAGATCGCTTACAATTGATTCAACGGCTTTGTCTATTCCGCGTTTTAAGTCCATTGGATTAGCACCAGCAGCAACATTTTTAAGCCCTTCTTTCACAATTGCTTGCGCCAAAACGGTTGCGGTTGTGGTACCGTCACCTGCTAAATCATTGGTTTTAGAAGCTACTTCTTTAACCATTTGGGCACCCATATTTTCAAGGGGCTCTTTTAACTCTACTTCTTTAGCTACTGACACACCATCTTTTGTTACGGTAGGTCCACCAAAGGATTTAGAAATGATAACGTTACGACCTTTTGGTCCTAAGGTTACTTTTACTGCATTTGCCAAAGCGTCAACTCCACGTTTTAAACCGTCGCGTGCTTCAATGTCAAATTTGATATCTTTTGCCATAGTTTTTTAATTTTTTGTTGAATTCTTAAATCGTTCATTAAATAATTGCTAAGATGTCGTCTTCGCGCATAATCAGGTAATCTTTACCTTCATACTTTAACTCGGTTCCAGCATATTTGCCGTATAATACCGTGTCACCAATTTTAACAGTCATTGTGTGGTCTTGTTTGCCATTACCCACAGCAACAACAGTTCCACGTTGTGGTTTTTCTTTCGCAGTATCTGGAATAATGATTCCTGCTGCAGTGGTAGTTTCTGCTGCTGCAGGCTCTACCATAACACGATCAGATAAGGGTTTAATGTTTAAAGCCATAATGATTTTTTTAAAGTTAATTTGCTCCTGACTATTCAGAAATTGTGCCAAGAGGTTGTGGTATGTCAATTTTTCAGTAGTACTGACAGGTTGAAAATAGGTCATAAAAAAAGTCCCAACGGGACTTTCTTTATTTTTTCTCCGGAGTTGCCGGTGGAGTGGTTGGTGCGGTAGATTTATCATCAGCCTTCTTCTCCGTCGCTTCTGCTTCGGTAGGGGCTTGAGACTGACTTGCGTCAATGATTTTGTTATTATCTCCAGAGGTTCCTGAAAAACTCAAACTGGATAGTAATACTAATAAAATCAAAGCACCCCCTAAAAACCAAGTACTTTTATCTAAAAAATCAGTTGTTTTCTGTACACCACCTAATTGTTGTGAACCTCCAAATGTTGAAGATAATCCTCCGCCTTTCGGATTTTGAACCATCACAACGATGATCAGAAGAAAACATACGATTGTAATTAATACCAAAAAGATTGTAAATGTGCTCATTACTTATTAATTATTGTTTTGTTGTATTTGTTTTATTGCTTCAATTCGGTCTGCAAAGAAACTACTTTTTTCTGGATATTTCAAAATTAAAATTTCATAAGCTTGAATTGCCCGATGATATTTTTTTTGTTCTAAATAGACTTTAGCTAGTGTCTCCGTCATTAAATAGCTCTTATCTTCAATTTCAACTCGATTTGCAGGAGGATTACTGTCTTTAGAAAGTGCAGGAATTTTGGGATTTGTTTCAATAAATTTATCGATTAATTCTAGCTTTTTTTGTCGATTGTCTGCCGCTACAGTTTCGTTATTTGATGGAATTTCTTTGCGCTCGATGGGTTTTAATCGCGATAGTTGCAACCATTCTTGAAAACTGTGCTTTTCATGTGGGTTAAATTCTAGCGGTTTTCCCAACTCTAATTTTACCTCGGGAGCGATTTCGGGTGTCGTAGTTTCTCCCGATTGTTTAATCGAAGCCCATAACGATTGTTCCAAAGAAGTTGAAATGGATTGCGTTTGGGAATTGGGATCTACCACTTCCAGGTCAATTACATTCAAATTCAACAATTCGGCTACTTTTTGATCATATAATTTGTTGTCTACTGCAGTAAAATGTTCCGTTGTTATAAAGTCAAACAAAACGCTGCGATCAGTTGTGAAAGCGGCAGCAACTTTGAGTGAGGCATTATAACGGAAACTATCTTGATTATATAAATGTTTTAATCGTAGAACACGTGCACTTTGAAAATACGGAAAGGTTTCGAGAACTTGATCTAACGCTTGAAATTGCCGTTCATTAATAGCGAATGGTTTATTGATTAAATAGGTGTAGTCCGTTACATTCATATTACCATTTAGCTAATGATTCGTTCATTACATCTTGAATTATTTGCGCATAAATAAAGTCGACCAATTCCGTCAGTTTGCTCCCCGTTAGCTGAGCGTCGCCTTCATAATCTTTAAAAAAAGAAAAACGTTTTTCAAAATTGTCTTCTTCTTTTTTAGTGTTTGTAAATTTTACTAAAACCGTAATGGTTAATCGGTTTTGAGCAGCAGTATAATTGGCCGTTGAGGTCATTGGTGCAATACGAAAATCGGTAATTTCTCCTTCATAAATCAAATCAGCTTTCGAATTGGTCAGCCCTAAACTCGTTTGGTTTTGTATTGTTTCTTGTAGTTTATTGGTAAAAACACGTTCAATCCCAGGCTCAACTAAAGGAGCAGTATTTTGAAAATATTTTACTTGAACGGTTTTGGCATCGGTTTGAATTCCAGAAAAGCTATAACTTCCACAAGCAGTTGTTGCAAGTGAAAGAAAAAATACGAATAGGAATTGAAATGCTTTCATAAGGGAAATATAGGTATGCTAAAGTAATTTAATTTTTCTAAAAATAGAATTTTAATTGGATGATATCTTTTGTAGTTTTATTGGAGCAAGTAGTGAAGTTATTATATTTTTTCTACTGACGATTAGCACTACCGTAAATATTGTTTTTAAAGATCAAACTGTTTTATTTTACGGTAAAGTGTGCGCTCAGAGATGCCCAATTCATCAGCAGCAGCTTTTCGTTTTCCATTATTTCGTTCTAAAGCCTTCTTAATTAGTTCAAATTCTTTTTGTTCGAGGCGTAAAATTTCCTCTTCTTCAACAGTTTCAGCAAACAAATAATTTTGGTCCGTATCATCATCATGAAACTCTTCTTGTTGTGACGTCACATTGGGCTGATATACAGCAACTGCTGGCTCGGGATTGAAAAGCGTATTTTCTTCCGGTTTGCCATAAATTTTTTGAATTAAACTCGGATTAATATCCTGCGTGTTTTTTCCATTTTTCATCAACTCCAACGTTAGTTTTTTTAGATCGTTCAAGTCGCTTTTCATGTCAAAAAGCACTTTGTATAAGATATCTCTCTCGGTTGAAAAATCACTATCCGATTTACTGTTGGATACAACACTAGGTAAATTTCGATTGTCCAATGGCAGGTAAGAAGCCAAAGCTGTAGCTGAAATATCCCGTTTGGTTTCTAAAACCGAAATTTGCTCAGCCGCATTACGCAATTGCCTTATGTTACCACTCCACCGGTAATTTACAAGGTAACGAACTGCATCCTCCTCAAGTTTGATAGGAGGCATTTTGTATTTATGTGCAAAATCGGAAGCAAATTTGCGAAATAATAAATGAATATCTTCTTTGCGTTCTCGAAGTGGAGGTAACCCTATTTCAACAGTACTCAATCGGTAATACAAATCTTCCCGAAACTTTCCCTTTTCAATAGCTTCATGCATATTAACGTTGGTCGCCGCTACAATTCGTACATTCGTTTTTTGAACTTTTGACGATCCCACTTTGATAAATTCACCATTTTCCAAAACACGTAACAAACGCACTTGAGTGGTTAAGGGTAATTCGCCAACTTCATCCAAGAAAATAGTGCCGCCATCTGCAACTTCAAAATAGCCCTCCCGGGTATTGGTAGCGCCAGTAAACGAACCTTTTTCATGGCCAAACAATTCACTGTCTATGGTTCCCTCCGGAATGGCCCCACAGTTAACCGCAATATATTTTCCGTGTTTGCGATGGGATAATGAATGAATTATTTTTGGGATGCTTTCTTTTCCTACACCACTTTCACCCACCACCAATACTGAAATGTCGGTAGGAGCCACTTGAATCGCTTTTTCCAAGGCACGGTTGAGTTTTGCATCGTTTCCGATGATTTCAAAACGTTGTTTTATACTTTGAATACTTTCCATATTTCAGTGGGTTAAAGCGTATTTTTGTTAATTCGATTGCATTTTTTCAGAGTAACTAACCGCATGGCCAATTAAAGTAGCAGAGGTGCAATCGGTAACTTTTACAAGTACAAAATCGCCGGGCTTGTAGTTTTCTTTTGGAAATACAACCACCGTATTTTGTGAATTTCTTCCACTCCAATGAGAATCGGAGCGCTTGGACTCTTTTTCAATTAACACTTCAACTTCTTGACCCACAAAGCGACGGGTGCGTTCCCAACCTAACTTTTGTTGCAAAGCAATAATCTCATTTAAACGACGCTTTTTAACTTCTTCGGGCACGTCGTCTTCCATTTTTCGTGCGGCCAATGTTCCTGGACGTTCAGAGTAAGCAAACATAAATCCAAAATCGTATTTAGCATGCTCCATAAGGGAAAGCGTGTCTTGGTGATCTACTTCGGTTTCTGTTGGGAAACCAGAAATCATATCTTGAGATAAGGAGATTTCAGGGATGATCTCATAGATTTTATCGACCAAGGCCATATATTCTTCTCGCGTATGTTGCCGATTCATGGCTTCCAATATTCGGGTACTACCACTTTGAACCGGTAAATGAATATACTTGCATATATTATGGTGTTTCGCCATGGTTTCAATTACCTCAATATGCATATCTTGCGGGTTAGAGGTAGAAAAACGAAAACGCATCTTTGGGAATTGTGTGGCACATTTGTCCAATAATTGGGCAAAATCTACAGCTGTTGCTTTTTGCATTTCTGTTGCTTTAACAAAGTCTTTTTTCAAACCGCCACCATACCATAAATAGCTGTCTACATTTTGGCCGAGTAACGTGACTTCTTTGAACCCTTTATTCCATAAATCTTGAATTTCTTCTAAAATACTTTGAGGCTCGCGACTACGCTCGCGCCCTCGTGTAAAGGGAACCACACAAAAGGTACACATATTATCACATCCTCGTGTAATCGATACAAAAGCATTAACCCCATTGCTGTTTAAGCGCACAGGTGCGATATCGCCATAGGTTTCATCTTTGGATAAAATCACATTAATTGCATCGCGACCTTCTTCAACTTCTTTTAAAAGATTGGGGATGTCTTTGTAGGCGTCGGGCCCTACCACCATATCAACGATTTTCTCTTCGTCCAAAAATTTTTCTTTCAATCGTTCGGCCATACATCCCAAAACCCCCACTTTCATGGCAGGGTTAATTTTTTTTACGGCATTATATTGCTCCAGCCGTTTACGAACCGTTTGCTCGGCTTTGTCACGAATCGAACAGGTATTGACCAATACCAAGTCTGCTTCTTCGAGATTTTGGGTGGTGTTATAACCCTCGTTTGCTAGAATAGAAGCTACAATTTCACTGTCGGAAAAATTCATCTGACAGCCATAGCTTTCAATAAACATCTTTTTCGTGTTGCCAATACGCTCGTCCAAATTCAAACGTTGGCCTTGAATACTTTCATTAATTTCTTTTTCCATCAATCTATTGCCGTTCAATTGCGTGAAACGGACTGCAAAGATAATACTAAATTCAAAAATTATGACAAGATGTCAGTATTAAAGTTGAATTAAATTTCAATCTTAAATCAAGATTTAAATAACTAAACTATTAAGTTGGTAAACATTTTTATTTTGTATAGAAATTGAAGTTATATTTCATAGCGAATTAGTTCTAAAAAATAGTTGTAGCGTTGGTTAATGTTGAAATACCCGAGTTGCAATTCCTTGTGTATTTTACATCATTTAAAAAAAACACCTACTTTTGCCCAAATAAAACTATAGCATGGCAAAGAATTTAGTGATTGTTGAGTCGCCTGCCAAGGCAAAAACCATTGAAAAATTTCTTGGAAATGAATTTCAAGTGGAGTCAAGTTATGGACACATTGCTGATTTACCTTCTAAAGAGATAGGTGTCGATGTGACCAATGGCTTTAAACCCAAGTATGAAGTTTCCTCAGATAAAAAGGCATTGGTAAAAAAACTCAAAGATCTTGCTAAATCAGCTGAAATGGTATGGTTAGCTTCCGATGAGGACCGCGAGGGAGAGGCTATTTCTTGGCATTTGGCAGAAGAATTGAAATTGGATCAAAACAAAACCAAGCGCATTGTTTTTCATGAAATTACCAAAACAGCCATTCAAAAAGCAATTGAAAATCCGAGAGGTATCAACTATAATCTAGTCAATGCGCAACAGGCGCGTCGTGTTTTGGATCGTTTGGTTGGGTATGAGTTATCCCCTGTGCTATGGAAAAAAGTTAAAGGAGGTTTATCAGCCGGGCGTGTACAATCCGTATCTGTTCGTTTAATCGTAGAGCGTGAACGCGAAATTTTAGGTTTTCAACCTGAAGCATCGTTTAGTATTGCAGCCGAATTTACCAATGAAGAAGGAAAAGTCGTTAAGGCAAAGCTTTCAAAAAATTTTGCTACCCAACAAGAGGCAGCACAGTTTTTAGAACAAAATATAGGTTCGCATTATTCGATAGGTGACTTAGAAACTAAACCTGCCAAAAAATCGCCTGCACCACCATTTACAACTTCTACCTTGCAACAGGAAGCCGCACGAAAGCTGTATTTACCCGTTGGAATAACCATGCAAATTGCCCAACGCTTGTATGAAGCGGGGTTAATTACCTATATGAGAACCGATAGTGTGAACTTGTCGCAAGAAGCAATGGCTGCAGCCAAAGCAGAGATTACACGTTCGTATGGAGCTGTATATAGTAAGTCGCGCAGTTTTACGAATAGATCCAAAGGCGCTCAAGAGGCACACGAAGCGATTCGTCCTACTGATATGTCGCGGCACACTGTAGATACGGATCGTGATCAGGCGCGATTATACGATTTGATTTGGAAAAGAACCTTAGCCTCGCAAATGAGTGATGCCGAGTTGGAGCGAACACACGTTAAAATTGTCGCCAACAATCACCCTGAACAATTTGTAGCTTCTGGGGAGGTGATTAAATTTGAAGGTTTTCTAAAAGTTTATTTAGAAGGACATGATGACGATGAGGAGGAGCAAGAAGGAATGCTGCCCGCGATGAAGGTTGGAGAGCGTATGCTTAATCAATCGATTACCGCTACGGAACGTTTTTCAAGACCACCAAGTCGGTATACCGAAGCATCATTAGTAAAAAAACTTGAAGAGTTAGGAATAGGGCGTCCGTCTACCTATGCGCCTACAATTTCTACAATTATCGGACGTAATTATGTAGAAAAAGGAAGTTTTGAAGGGCAGGAGCGCAACTACCAACAATTAACTTTAAAAAAGGGTGTTGTTACAAACCAAAGTTTGAAAGAGAATGTTGGTTCAGATAAAGGAAAATTGGTGCCTACAGATATCGGAACAATTGTCAATGATTTTTTAGTCAAAAATTTTGAAACTATTTTAGATTATAATTTTACTGCAAAGGTTGAACAAGATTTTGATGATATAGCCGAAGGAAACCGTGATTGGGCAGCGATGATGAATGATTTTTACAGTCATTTTCATCCCAATGTGATGGATGTAGAGCAAAATGCAGATCGTGAGAGTGGTGAACGTATTTTAGGAATTGATCCAAAATCGGGCAAACCCGTCTCTGTTCGATTAGGTAAATTTGGACCAATGGCTCAAATTGGAGCTGCTGAAGACGAAAACAAACAATTTGCAAGTTTGCGCCAAGATCAAAATATAGGAACTGTGCGCTTGGAAGAGGTGCTTAACTTATTTGAATTGCCCAAAAAATTAGGAGTGTATGAAGGCGAAGAAGTTGAGGTCAACAATGGACGTTTCGGACCCTATGTGCGTTTTGGGAAGCAGTTTATTTCGCTACCCAAAGGAATGGATCCTATGGATGCTACTATGGCGATTGCACAACGTTTGATCGACGAAAAAAATCAAGCCGATGCACCCATTGGTGAATATGAAGGAATGCCAGTGCAAAAAGGTGTGGGACGTTTCGGACCTTTTATTAAATGGAACGGGTTATTTATTAATGTAAGTAAGAAATACGATTTTGATCATTTAACAGCCGCTGATTTGCAAACGTTAATTGTAGAAAAATTACAAAAAGAAGAAGAAAAGGTTATACAAGAGTGGACAGCTGAAGGTATTCGTATTGAAAAAGCGCGTTGGGGCCGTTCGGTAATACTAAAAGGTAAAATAAAAATCGAATTAAGTAAAGATGTGGTGGCCGCTAATCTAACCCTAGATCAGGTAAAAGAAATGATCGAAAAAAAGGCGCCTTCAAAAACTAAAACTACTACCAAAAAATCATCGGCTAAAAAAACACCGGCCAAAAAGAAATAGAACGTTATGGAATTTGACTTTCTAACCCCACTCGATACCAATTTACTAATAGATATTAAGCGCTTGTCTTCGCAACACTTATCTAGTAAAGTAGTGTTTCATACCCATGAGGAATTTCCCGATATTCAAAAAGTAGCAATTGCAATTATTGGCGTTCCAGAAAACCGAGGTGCTCACACCTATGTTGAGCAGGAAGATTTAGCGGCAATTCGTTTGGAATTGTATCGATTATTTCCCGGAAATTGGAGCAAAACCATTGCCGATATGGGCGATATTGTTCCGGGTAATTCTCCCGCAGACACCTATTTTGCTGTGAGTAAAGTAGTGTCTCGTTTGTTAAAGCAAAAAGTCATTCCTATAATAATAGGAGGTTCTCAAGATTTGACGTATGCGGTTTACCGTGGATATGACGATTTGGAGCAAATGGTGAATTTGGTTTCAATAGACAGTAGATTTGATTTTGGAAAGCAAGATGATTCGGTCCCGGCTTTATCGTATTTGTCAAAAATGATCGTTGAAGAACCGACCAATTTGTTTAATTACAGCAATGTTGGATTTCAAACCTATTATAATTCACAAGAAGAAATTGATTTGGTTGAGAAACTTTATTTTGATGCGTATCGATTAGGTGAAGTAACCAACACTATAGCAATTGCCGAACCCGTTTTTCGAGATGCCGATTTAGTCAGTTTGGATTTGACTGCTGTAAAATCTTCGGATTCTGGAAATTTTATCCATTTTCAACCCAATGGTTTTAATGGTAAAGAAATATGTGCATTGGCACGTTATTCGGGGATAAGTGATAAAGTTAGTGCTTTTGGTATTTTTAATCACCATGCTACACCACAAGAGGCACCGCTGATTGCGCAAATTATTTGGTATTTTATTGAAGGGGTAAACTTTCGTTCCAACGAATATCCTTTTGGAAGCAGAGAGCACTATTTAAAGTATATTGTTCCTTTTGAAGAGGAGGAAATTGTTTTTTACAAAAGCAATAAAACAGATCGTTGGTGGATCGAAGTACCATTTTTTTCAAACATACACAATAAGCTTCACAAAAATACGTTAATGCCTTGTACATACGAAGACTATTTGGCAGCTTGCAATCAAGAGTTTCCCGAACGTTGGTGGAAAGCACAGCGAAAAAGTGTTTTATAACAGTAAAACATAATAATTGTAAGAATAATAGTATGTAAAACATAAAAATTGCAATTTAACGATTAAAAAGTGCATTTTATCGATGATAGTTCATTGCTAATTCAAGTTAAATTGTATTTTTGGTTTGAAAATTAAAATTTCAGAAATAAATAATTGTTTTTTTAAAAAATTATAGATAGGTTTACGGCCTCAAAAAAAATAACATAAATTAACCCAAATTATATGAAGAAGTTCATTGCGTTTGCATCTGTATTAACTCTTTTAGTTAGCTGTGGTAAGTCGAGTGACAAAGGCGAATTAGTAGGAGTAAAGGGTAAAAAGTGGTATCCTGAGAAACCTTTTGGAATGACATTGGTTCCAGGAGGAGCTTACATCATGGGTAAGTCAGATGATGATTTAGCTAATGTACAAGATGCACCTACTAAAACGGTAACTGTTCGTTCCTTCTACATGGATGAGACCGAAATTACCAATAGTGAGTACCGTCAATTCGTAGAGTGGGTTAAGGATTCAACGATTCGTGTACGTTTGGCAGTTCTTGCTGATGAAGTAGGTGTAAAACCTGGAGCCGGTAAAGGTGGTAAAGGAGGCAAAGGCGGCGTGAGCGGTAGTATTGGAGATTTTGCTTTCAACGATCAAGATCCAGCTAAAATGACTCCTTACGACAAATACATGTATGAAAATTATTATAGCGTAGGAACTCCTGAAGATCCTTATGCGGGACGTCGTTTAAATCGTAAAGTGAAATTAATTACTGACACTAAAAAATATCCCGATGAATATTATGTAGAAGTAATGGACTCGATGTATTTGCCAGCTACAGAATCCTACAATGGTCTTCGTACGATTGATGTGAATAAATTGGTTTTCCGTTATTCATGGATGGATATTCAAGCTGCTGCAAAAGCAAAAGTGGGTAAAAGAAGTAAGTTTATTCGTAACGAAAAAACACCAGTGTATCCCGATACTACTGCATGGATTAAGGACTTTGCTTATTCGTATAATGAGCCTATGCACAATGATTATTTCTGGCACCAAGCTTATGGTGATTATCCAGTAGTAGGGGTGAATTGGAAGCAAGCTAAAGCATTTTGTGCTTGGAGAACGTTAAATAAAAACGTATTTATCAAATCTCAGAAAAAAGGAAGAGATTTAGTAAATTCATTCCGTTTGCCAACTGAAGCAGAATGGGAATATGCTGCGCGTGGTGGTCTAGAGTCAGCAACATATCCTTGGGGAGGGCCATATGCTAAAAACGATAGAGGTTGTTTTATGGCAAACTTTAAACCTAACCGTGGAGATTACGCTGCCGACCAAGCATTGTATACTGTAGAAGCAAAATCGTTCCAACCTAATGGTTACAATTTATATAACATGTCAGGTAATGTTGCAGAATGGACGGATTCGTCTTATGATGCAGGAGCCTATGAATATGTTTCAACAATGAATCCAAATGTACCAGACACTTCAAACAAACGTAAAGTGGTACGTGGAGGTTCATGGAAAGACGTAGCTTATTTCTTGCAAGTAGGTACTCGTGACTTTGAATACCAAGATACAGCAAGAAGCTACATTGGATTCCGTACGGTTCAAGATTATATGGGTACACAAGTTACCGGTAATGCTGGAAAACCAGGAAAACGCTAATCATTGTATATTAACTAACTTAATTATATTAAACTTAACTAACTAAATTATTTTTATTATGGGACTATTACCACCTAAAGTTATGAATTTTACCTATGGTATGGGTGCGGCTGTTGTAATCGTTGGAGCGCTATTCAAATTAATGCACTGGCCAGGTGCTAGTTTAATGCTTATCATAGGATTAAGTACAGAAGCATTAATTTTCGGTCTTTCTGCTTTTGATGCTCCTGAAAAAGAATTAGACTGGTCTTTAGTGTATCCTGAATTAGCAGGTGGTCAAGCTAAAGCTAAAGACAAAAAAGAAAATCCAGCTGAAGCTCAAGGTTTGTTATCACAAAAATTAGATAACTTATTAAAAGAAGCAAAAATCGATGGAGAATTAATGGCAAGCTTAGGTAACAGTATCAAAAATTTTGAAGGTGCTGCAAAAGCGATTTCACCAACAGTTGATTCGGTTGCTTCTACAAAAAAATATGCTGAAGAAATGACTAAAGCAGCTTCTCAATTAGAAACATTGAACAGTTTATACCAAGTTCAATTACAAGCAGCAGAGCGCAATGCTCAAATCAACAATGAAGTTGCTGAAAACAATATAAAATTAAAAGATCAAATGCAATCATTAGCCTCTAACTTACAGTCGTTAAATACGGTTTATGGAGGTATGTTATCTGCAATGAGCAACCGATAATTAGTTTTAAAAGCTCATATTTATTTTAACGAATTAAAACTAATTAGAAGAAATGGCAGGAGGAAAATTAACCCCTAGACAGAAGATGATTAACCTGATGTATTTGGTTTTCATCGCGATGTTGGCATTAAACATGTCGAAAGAAGTACTTTCGGCGTTCGGTTTGATGGACGAAAAATTTGAAGAAGTTAACGCAGGTGCTAAAAAGGCGAACGAAGATATGTTACGCGTTTTGGCTTCAAAAGCTGAAGAAAATGCGAACTTTAAGGCAGCATTGGATCAAGCGAATCGTGTTAAAGAGATTTCAAAAACTTTTTATGATTATTTAGAAACCATTAAAGGTGATATTACTAAAGACTTCGAACTAGACGAGAAAACAGGTAAGTTACCTTATGAAGCGATGGATAAGTCAAATATTGACGAAAAATGGTTTAAAGGTGATGGCTATTCTCCTAAAGGAACTGAAATCGTAGGTGCTTATGCTAAGTACTTGTCGGAAATGAAAGCCGTATTAGGTGAAAATGTAAAGCTTACTCCAATCGTTCGTGAAATTGACACTAAATTCAATACCAAAGACGTTAAAGACGGTGAAGGTGTTACAAAAAAATACTTAGATTACCACTTCAAAGGTTTCCCTGCAGTGGCAACGTTGTCTAAGTTAGCTTTAACACAAAATGACATAAAAAAGGCAGAGGCTGATATTTATTCTATTTTGTTAGGTAAAGCTGCGATCGAGACAATGTCTTTGAAAAATTTCCAAGCAATTGTTGCCCTAGATAAAAATGTTTATTTCCAAGGTGAACAAGTTACAGGTAAAGTTGTAATCGGAAAATACGATGAAAACGTTAAAGTGGCTAGTTTCAAAGGACCTGGTAAAATTGTTAACGGTCAGGCAGTAATTAGTTCTACTGCGGGTAGTATTGGTGAGCAAAACTTAAATGGTAGCTTTACATTTATGGAAGATGGTAAACCTGTTAATTTACCTTTCGAAGGTAAGTACGTAGTTGTACCACGTCCAAACAATGCTAATATCTCTGCAGATAAAATGAATGTGGTATACCGTGGTTTACCGAATCCAATGACTATCTCGATTGCGGGAATTTCAGATAATAACGTAACTGCATCAGCTCCTGGATTGAAAAATTTAGGAAAAGGTAAATACGATTTAAACCCAGGTGCAGGTACAGAAGTTGTTATCAATGTTTCTGGTAAAATGACCGATGGAAAATCAGTAAGTGATAAAAAAGTATTCCGTATCAAAAATATCCCTGCTCCACTTGGTGCTATCGGAGGTAAAGAAGGAATGCAAAAAGGAGCTAAGTCACGTTTACAAGCTTCTCAAATTACAGCTGTTTTACCAGATTTCTTATATGATTTGAAATTTAAAGTAACCCAGTTTGTATTCAAAGTTCCAGGTCAAGCTTCTATCGTTGTAAATGGTGATCGTTTAAGCCCACAATGTATTGCAGCTTTGGCACGTGTGTCTAAAGGAGACCAGGTAACTATTTCTGATATTAAATCTAAAGTAGATGGTGCAGGTTCAATCATTGTGAAAGATGCTGCTCCTGCTATCTATGAAATACAATAATGCTTTTAAAAAGTCGTTGTATACTATAAAACTGAATTAAAATGAAATTGAGAAACCTTTTATTAATTGCCATCGTAGTTTTCGGAACAACGGTTTCTGCGCAATCAAATTTATTGAATGCAAAAAAACCGGATGAAATCGGTAAAAAGACCGCTGCTCAGTTGGAATCCGATAACGACAAGCCACTTCCCTACGGTTATGTTCATGATCGTGATGTTTTAATGGGTAAAATGATTTGGGAAAATATCGATTTGGACGAGCGTATCAACTTTCCATTGTACTACCCTGTAGATACAGCTTTTGTAGGTAAAGAAAGACGTTCTCTTTTTGCGGTTTTATTGAAAGGTATTAAGGAAGGCAAAATCACTGAAGTTTATGGTGATGACTATTTCAATACCAAAAAATCATTAAAAGATATGTCGTCGATTTTTAAGTTTATCGACACTACAGAAGCGGGTAAAGATGAAATCAACAATTACTTTGATGATTATAAATCGGGTAAAAAAGTGTTGGACAAACAATTCATCAATGAAACAGAATTGGATGCTTCAGATATTTCAGGTTACAAAGTCAAAGGTTTCTGGTATTTTGACAAACGTCAAAGCGAATTAAAATACCGCTTAATGGCTATTTGTCCAATGGCTACCGAAGCGCGTGACAAAGCAAGAGGAAATAATGATCCAATTGAGTTGTTTTGGGTTTATTTCCCTTCCATTAGAGATATATTGCATGAAGCTAAAGCCTTCAATGATCGAAATTCAGCAATGCCAATAACGTTTGATCAATTGTTAAACTCCCGTCGTTTTAACGGTGTGATTTACAAAGAAGAAAACGTTTATGGTGACCGTCTGATACAAGATTATATGAAAGATAATGCGCAGTCTCAACTTCTCGAATCGGAACGTGTGAAAGAAAAAATTCGCAACTTCGAGCAAGACATGTGGAACTACTAAAATGTTTTTCAATCAACAACATAGAAAACTCCTACCTTTGTAGGAGTTTTTTTTATTATGACTATTGATTACCTTATAGTTGGTGGTGGATTAGCAGGTATTGCGTTTGCACAACATTGCCGCATACACCAAAAATCATTTTTACTGCTGAGTGATGATTCTCAAAATTCTTCCCGCATTGCTGCAGGTCTCTACAATCCAGTTGTTTTAAAACGATTTAGTGCGGTTTGGCAAGCACAAGAGCAGCTCAATTTGGTACAAATCTTTTATCAACAGTTTGCAACAGATTTAAAAGCACAGTTTGATTTTCCCAAACCGTTACACCGAATATTTTATTCTATTGAAGAACAAAACAACTGGTTCTCAGCAGCTGATAAACCACAGCTAGCCCCTTTTCTTTCAACACAATTAATTCCACCCCAAAAGGTTCCTATATCTGCACCATTTGGTTTTGGAGCAGTAGAACATTGTGGTTTTGTTGATACGGCTGCATTGGTATCTAATTTTCGAAATTATTTACATGCACACAATCAATTTCGAAATGAACGTTTTAATTATAACGAGCTACAACTTCAAGATCATTCAGTTTCTTATCACGATATTAAAGCAAAACATCTGATTTTTGCCGAAGGTTTCGGAATCCACCAAAATCCTTTTTTTAACTATTTGCCCTTAGACGGCACAAAAGGAGAATTATTGATCATCAAAGCGCCCGAATTAAAGTCGGATGTCATCATCAAATCGGGGGTATTTGTACTACCTCTAGGAAATGATTTATACAAAGTTGGAGCAACCTATAATTGGGAGGATAAGTCCGATCTAAAAACAGAAGAAGCACGAAAAGAATTGTGTGCAAATTTAGATACTTTTTTGCATTGTGATTATAAAGTTGTCGAACACTATGCGGGTGTGCGTCCAACGGTAAAAGACCGTAGACCATTAGTGGGTACTCATCCATTATTTCCGCAATTACAAGTATTAAACGGACTAGGAACACGTGGTGTGATGCTGGGACCGGCTATGGCAAAAGCCCTTTTTGAACATTTAGAATATGAATTCCCTTTGGATCCTTATATCGATATCAAACGGATTAAGAATGCCCCTTCCAATCCTTATCAAAATTAACAAACATATTAATGTAAATGTTGCGTGCAATACGCGCCGTGATTGGCATTAAAATTAAAATCCCAATTCCTAATGAAATAAATGAAGTTTTAGCCGATAATCCTAAGATGAGATTTGTGATAACAAAAATAGCAACTCCAAACGCAATAGATACTGCATAGGCCACATACATCGCTCCATAAAAAAATGAGGGTTCGATCTCGTAATGTAAATGGCAGTGACTGCATTGTTCATGCATGGCATAAATAGTTTTGAGCTTAAAAGGATTTTTTGCTACATACATCGATTCTTCTTGACAACGGGGACAACTTCCTGTTAAAATACTATTGATTTTCCAGCCTTTTTTTAACATTTGCAAAAATTTTACACAAAGGTAAGAGTTCACTACCTTTTTATAGGTAACTAAAGTTACATTTTATGCTGAATATACACAATTTATCGGTTTCCTTCGGAGGAACTTATTTGTTTGAAGAAGTCACCTTTCGGTTGGGTTCTGGAGACCGCGTAGGTCTTGTTGGGAAAAACGGTGCGGGTAAGTCGACTCTGTTAAAAATACTTTCAGGCGATTTAAAACCAGATAGCGGGACCCTTGCAACCGAACGCGATATTAAACTCGGCTTTCTTCGTCAAGACATTGATTTTGAAAAAGGACGTACCGTATTAGAGGAAGCCTACGAAGCTTTTGAAGAACTAAAATATATCGAACGGAAAATTGATGCTATCAATGATCAATTGGCTACACGAACCGATTATGAAAGCGAAGCGTATTCGCAACTGATTGAAGATTTATCCGATTTTACCCATCGATTTGAATTACTTGACGGATATAATTATGTGGGTAATACCGAACGGATTTTGTTGGGTCTCGGTTTCAAGCGTGAAGAATTTAATAACCCTACTGAAACGTTTTCTGGTGGTTGGCGTATGCGAATTGAATTGGCCAAATTGCTATTACAGTCCAATGATGTTTTGCTTCTCGATGAGCCTACTAACCATTTGGATATAGAAAGTATTATTTGGTTGGAACAATTTTTAAAATCGTTTCCGGGGGTAGTTGTAATTGTATCGCATGATAAGATGTTTTTAGACAATGTAACCAACCGTACTATCGAAATTTCGCTTGGAAAAATTTATGATTATAATAAACCGTATACTCAATATTTGGTGTTGCGGGAAGATATCCGTGAAAAACAATTGGCATCCCAGCGGAATCAGCAAAAGAAAATTGAAGAAACAGAAAAATTAATCGAACGGTTCCGATACAAAGCGACAAAAGCAGCAATGGCTCAATCGTTAATCAAGAAATTGGACAAAGTAGAACGCATTGAAGTCGATGAAGATGATAATGCGGTTATGGCAATTTCGTTTCCGGTGTCTAAAACACCCGGCCGTGTGGTTGTTGAGGCGGTAAATGTTTCTAAAGCTTTTGGAGAAAAAAAAGTTTTAAAAGGCATTTCGCTTTTGGTCGAACGGAGAAGTAAAATTGCTTTTGTTGGACAGAATGGCCAAGGGAAGTCAACCTTTATTAAGGCAATTGTTGATGCGTTCCCGTATGAAGGAACAATTAAATTGGGGCATAATGTAGAGTTGGGTTATTTTGCTCAAAATCAAGCCGATCATTTAGATGGTGAAAAAACCTTATTGGACACGATGTTAGAGGCAGCTACCGATGGTAATCGCTCCAAAGTGCGTGATATGCTGGGCGCTTTTTTATTTCGGGGTGACGATGTAGAGAAAAAGGTTAAAGTGCTCTCGGGAGGTGAGCGCAACCGCTTGGCATTGTGCCGATTGCTATTGCAGCCGATTAATGTTTTGTTGATGGACGAACCCACCAATCACTTGGATATTAAATCAAAAAATGTTTTAAAAGCAGCGTTGCAACACTACGAAGGTACGTTACTCATCGTTTCTCACGACCGTGATTTTTTGCAAGGAATGGCCAATATCGTCTACGAATTTAAAGACACAAAAATTAGAGAATACTTAGGGGATATCAACTTCTTTTTAGAACAGCGCAATGTTCAAAATATGCGGGAATTTGAACAAAAAGAAGATATAAATGAAGGTATAAATACAACATCAAACGTAAGTAAACCTTCAAAAAATCTATCGTATGATGATCAGAAAAAAGCGAAAACCCTTCAAAATCGATTAAGTAAAGTCGAATCTCTCATTCAACAGTTGGAGAAAGAAATACAAAACGATGACAAAGCCTTAGCCGAAAATTTTGACAAGTACAGTCAAGATCAAAAATTCTTTAGCACCTATGAAAAGAAAAAGCAAGAGCTACAGGTGTTGTTGCAAGAATGGGAAACGATTCAACTGGATTTGGAAGCCTATTCGTGAGGCGTTTTAAACGGGTGACGCAGTTCAAATGGTGCGGGGGGTTGTAAATTTTTAAACAATTTTGGGACAAATCGATTGATAATCGGCTGGGTGTGATACATGAATCCATACATCGGAATTGGGAGGGCACCAATCGAACTTTTAATTTCCATTGCCGTGCGCCCAAAAATGATTCGTTCCAATTGGTTTTCAATTCCAAATGCAATCATATTATATAACATATTTAAGTACACCATTTTTTCTTTTTGAATCGCAGCATCGTAACCGAGAAAGTAGGTTTCTAGTGTTGTACCGTTTAATAATAGCGTATGAAACCCAATCAATTTGTCTTCATAGAAATAACCAAATAATTGAAAGCGTTCGCCAACTTGTTTTTTAAAAGTACTGAAGTGATTTTTAGCAAGAAAAAAGGTGTTAAACGGGGCGTTTATGGCTACATGATGGTATAATGCATACAATTGCTCTTCATAGTGTAATAGGTCTTCATATTTCAACGCTTTGTAATTAATTCCTTCAAATTTTTTTTGGGCACGTTTGAATTGGTCACGGTATTTTTTTGTAAGTGCAGCGTTATAATCTTCCTTTGTTTTCCATTCGGGACGAAGGTTTAATATCATGTTGGGCTGAACGGTAAAATTAAATAGCGTCTTAAAATCAAAACGGCGCAAAGCAACTGCGCAATCTTCATAAAAATCTTTGAATGAAACTACATGTATGGAAATGCCTTTCTTTTTAAAGTAACCAACCAATTCATCAGCCATTGCACGAAGCAAACGACTAATTTCCTGATAGGAGATGTTTTTTGATAAAGCATAGCCGTTTTGCCCGGTAATCATGTTGTTACCAATAAATAATACGTGCGAAGCAAATTGGCGTAAGGCAAAATTACGCACGACCGACTGAATGGTGCCCAACTGTTTCCCAAAGGAATGTAATTTTTGCACATCGAGGTATTGTACCAATGCTACCCCAATCAGCAGTTCGTCTTCATAAATACCAATAAAAAAACACGCCATATTTGAGGGAGCCGATTGCTCCAGTACACGGAGATAGGGTGTTTGTAAAAAAGCATTGGAGACTGCTACTTGATCCCAATTGTAAGGCAGTTCAGCAGTAGAAGTATAAATATGGTAGTGAAGTTTTGAGGTCATCATAAAAAATCGCCCCACAAATGTAGGGCGATTCATTGGTAATAAAATGTTAAGGAATTATTTTGGCATGCCGCAAAGAATGGCCCCCATAAGTGTAAAACAAACAATCCAAAAACCACTGGTTACCAAAGTATATTTAAACGAACGTCTTTCATACATTGCATTCGTAGCGATTAATGGAAATGCTAATAGTATACCGGCCATAAAGCCATGAAGTGCACCATGTTTAAAGGTTCTGAATTTTGTTCCATAGTCATTCATAAAAGCGGTATAAGAGGGTAATGCCTCTGAATATTTTCCGCCGATCATCCCTACAGCTCCCCATTGGTGAATGGTAAGAAAGTTAATAATAAAGGCAATCAGAATGGCATAGACCAATGATAATCCAAAAAATAAGGGTTTGTTTACTCCTTTCAT
>Ga0315905_10000035_pt1 | contig 130971 bp, 120 predicted proteins | sample LakEriMetagenome_5_FD_203522 | JGI IMG/M metagenome (GOLD analysis project Ga0315905, IMG submission 203522) | Freshwater fungal communities from buoy surface, Lake Erie, Ohio, United States - Buoy 4 MA121 | ecosystem: Environmental > Aquatic > Freshwater > Lake | place: USA: Lake Erie, Ohio...
TGTCGATGACAAGCACGCCCGGCGCATGGCGCAGGATTTCTCGCGCTTCATCCGCCGTGATCGGCTTTTCGCATTCGATGTTCACCGATTCCGAATGCGAGATGAAGACCGGCACGCGCACGCAAGTAGCCGTGAGCTTGATCTTCGGGTCGAGAATCTTCTTCGTCTCGACATTCATCTTCCACTCTTCCTTGGTAAAGCCGTCTTCCATGAAGACGTCGATATGGGGAATGAGATTGAAAGCAATGCGCTTGGTGAATTTCTTGGTCTGGACATCGCCGAGCGAATAGAGCGCCTTGGTCTGGCGATCCAATTCATCCATGCCTTCCTTGCCCGCGCCCGAGACCGATTGATAGGTCGAGACGACGACGCGCTTGATGACAAATTTATCATGCAAAGGCTTCAACGCGACGACGAGCTGGGCGGTCGAGCAATTCGGATTGGCGATAATATTCTTCTTGGTGAAGCCGGCGAGCGCATCGGCATTCACTTCCGGCACAACCAGCGGCACATCCGGATCCATGCGCCAGACCGAGGAATTGTCGATCACGACGCAGCCCTGCGCACCGATCTTCGGCGACCAAACCTTGGAGACATCGCCGCCAGCCGACATGAGGCAAATGTCGGTATCGGCGAAATCGAAATTGTCGAGCGACTTGCACTTGAGCACTTTGTCGCCAAAGCTCACTTCCGTGCCCTGCGAACGCGACGAGGCCAGCGCCACGACTTCATCGGCGGGGAACTGGCGCTCGGCCAGAATGGCGAGCATTTCGCGGCCCACATTGCCAGTGGCGCCTACGACGGCGACTTTGAGACCCATGGTCAAACCCTCATCTGAAACTCGGGCGGTGAAGTGCACCTACAAGGCTTCCTTGTCAATGCGACCTACTCAACCCTTGATCGACTGACGCGTTGATCGTGCCCGACACGCATGCCCGACACATATGGGAGAGGCTCATGAAAGGCGCTGTAAAGGCATTGATGCTGACAGGCTTGGCCATTGCCGGCGCAGGCGACGCAATAGCGCAGACGCGCCAGCGCGAGAGCGCGCCGCCACTCACCATCCAAAGGCGATCCTTCCTCGATCCGGGGCCGGTCGTGGCGGTGGGCAGTCTCAACCGGCATGTGCAGGCGATCACCACACTGGCAGTCCCGGCCTATGCCGAGATCGGCGTGCCGGGGCGCTTCGGCTACGACACATTGCCCCGCCGCTTCGACCCGCCGGGACGGCCGCAGCCGCTGTTTACATTTTCGACGGGGAATGGGGGGCGGTAAGGCGTGGGCACGCCCCTCTCCCGCGACGCGGGATAGGGTGGCCGCGACAGCGGTCGGGTGAGGGAGACCGGGCCGCCTCGCGCAAAAAGAAAGGGAGCGCCTTTCGACACTCCCTCATCCGTCGCGCTTCGCGCGCCACCTTCTCCCGCTCTCGCGGGAGAAGGAAGATAGCTCACTTCAACTTGCCAAGCTCCGCGACAATCGCATCGCCCATCTGCACGGTCGAGACTGTGCTTGTCGCATTGCCCTTGATATCGGCGGTGCGCAGGCCTGCATCGAGCACATTGGCAATGGCCTTGTCGACCATATCGGCAGCGTCGCCCAGGTTGAAGGAATAACGCAGAGCCATGCCGAAAGAGGCGATCATCGCGATCGGATTGGCAATGCCCTTGCCGGCAATATCGGGCGCCGAACCATGCACGGGCTCGTACATGGCCTTGCGCTTGCCGTTTTTATCCGCTTCGCCAAGCGAGGCCGAGGGCAGCATGCCGAGCGAACCTGTCAGCATGGAGGCGACATCGGACAGCATGTCGCCGAACAGATTGTCAGTGACAATGACGTCGAATTGCTTGGGCCAGCGCACGAGCTGCATGCCCAGCGCATCTGCCAGCATGTGATCGAGCTGCACATCTGCATATTCGCGCTTGTGCAAGGCGCAGATGACTTCGTGCCAAAGCACGCCGGATTTCATCACATTGCGCTTTTCCGACGAGGTCACTTTGTTACCGCGCTTGCGCGCCAGCTCAAAAGCGACGCGACCGATGCGCTCGATTTCGTAAGTGTCATAGACCTGCGTATCGATGCCGCGCTTCTGGCCATTGCCGAGATCGATGATTTCTTTCGGCTCGCCAAAATAGACGCCACCTGTCAGCTCGCGCACGATCATAATGTCGAGGCCTTCGACAATCTCGCGCTTGAGCGAGGAATCATCCGCCAGAGCCGGATAGCAGATCGCCGGGCGCAGATTGGCGAAGAGACCCAGATCCTTGCGCAGACGCAGCAGGCCCGCTTCCGGGCGCACATCGTAAGGCACGCTGTCCCATTTCGGACCGCCGACTGCGCCAAAAATGACCGCGTCGCATTCCATCGCGAGCTTCATGTCGCTTTCGCTGATGGACTTGCCATGCGCATCATAGGCCGCACCGCCCACGAGGCCCGTCTCGCTCTCGAAAGAGGCGACCCCTTGCTTGCCAAGCCAATCGGCCACTTTGACCACTTCGGTCATGACTTCAGGGCCAATGCCGTCGCCGGCCAGAAGAAGGAGTTTGTGCGTCGCCATGGGAGATCCGTCGCCTTGATGAGAAAACAGGCCCGTTTGCTAGCCTTTGCCCCGCGGCTTGGCAACTCCCCGCGCAAGGACGCACAAAAGGAAACCGCCGGAGCTTTCGCCCCGGCGGCTTTTCATCACCGATCCTGGTGCAATCAGGCAGCTGCGAGCTGACGGATCACGTATTGCAGGATGCCGCCGTGGCGGAAATAGGTCAGCTCGTCTTCGGTGGCGATGCGGCAGAGAAGCGGGATCTTCTTCACCTTGCCATCGCCATAGACGATCTCGGCTTCCATCTTCTGGCGCGGCTTCAGGCTCTCACCGAGACCCAGGATCGTGACCTTTTCGTCACCCTTGAGGCCCAGCGTTGCCCATGACGTGCCGGGCTCGAAGGTGAGCGGCAGAATGCCCATGCCGACGAGATTCGAGCGATGGATACGCTCGAAGCTCTGCGCAATCACGGCGCGGACGCCGAGCAGGTATGTGCCCTTGGCCGCCCAGTCGCGCGACGAGCCATTGCCATATTCTTCGCCGGCGAAGAGAACGAGCGGCGTGCCCTCATCCTTGTACTTCATGGCGGCATCATAGATCGGCATTTTCTCGCCCGAAGGATAATGGGCCGTATTGCCGCCTTCCGGCACATTGCCGCCTGCATCGCGCAGCATGAAATTCTTGATGCGGATATTGGCGAATGTGCCGCGCATCATGACTTCATGATTGCCGCGACGCGTGCCGTATTGGTTGAAGTCCTCGACGCGCACCTGGCGCTCCGAGAGCCACTTGCCGGCAGGAGACGCGACCTTGATCGAACCGGCCGGCGAAATGTGGTCGGTTGTGATCTTGTCGCCGAAGAGCGCCAGAATGCGCGCGCCCTTGATGTCCTCGACCTTGTCGGGGGTCATCGTCATGCCTTCGAAATAGGGCGGGTTCTGCACATAGGTGGAGCCCATTTCCCACTTGTAGGTCTCAGACGACGGCACTTTCACCTTGCGCCAATTGGCATCGCCCTTGAAGACGTCGGCATAGCGCGCCTTGAAGGCCTTTTTCGTCACATTGCGACGGATGAAGAGATCGATCTCTTTCGAGGTCGGCCAGATGTCGCGCAGATAGACGGGATTGCCCTTCTTGTCGGTACCAAGCGGCTCTTTCGTCAGATCCTTGGTCACCGTGCCGGCCAGCGCATAAGCGACGACGAGCGGCGGCGAAGCGAGATAATTCGCCTGCACGTCGGCTGAGACGCGGCCTTCGAAATTGCGATTGCCCGAGAGGACGGCCGCAGCAACAATGCCATTGTCATTGATCGACTTGGAGATGGCTTCCAGCAGCGGGCCCGAATTGCCGATGCAGGTCGTGCAGCCGAAGCCGACGAGGTTGAAACCGACCTTGTCGAGATATTTCTGCAGGCCAGCCGTTTCCAGATATTCAGCAACAACCTGCGAGCCGGGCGCCAGCGAAGTCTTCACCCAAGGCTTGGCGGTCAGGCCGCGCTCGGCGGCATTGCGCGCCAACAGGCCGGCGCCGATGAGAACCGACGGGTTCGACGTATTGGTACAGGACGTAATGGCCGCAATCACCACATCGCCATGGCCGAGATCGTAATTGCCGCCCTTGACGGCAAAGCGCTTGGCAGCTTCGCCAACCTTTTTGTATTCGGCCTCGAGCGCGGTGGCGAAACCATCGGCAACGCCTTCCAGATTGACGCGACCCTCGGGGCGCTTCGGGCCGGCCATCGAGGGCACGACATCGGCAAGATTGAGATCCATCGTTTCGGTGAAAACGGGATCGGGCGTTTTCGAGGTGCGGAACAGGCCCTGTGCCTTGGCATATTTTTCGACCAGCGCCACACGCGAAGGCGCGCGGTTCGTCGTCTTCATGAAATCGATCGTTTCATCATCGACCGGGAAGAAGCCGCAGGTTGCACCATATTCGGGCGCCATATTGCCGATGGTGGCGCGATCGGCGAGCGACAGCTGCTCGACGCCGGGGCCGTAGAATTCGACGAATTTGCCGACCACGCCCTTCTTGCGCAGCATTTGCGTGACGGTGAGCGCAAGATCGGTTGCGGTCACGCCTTCCTTCATCTTGCCGGTCAGTTTGAAGCCGAGAACTTCCGGCAGCAGCATGGAGAGCGGCTGGCCGAGCATGCAGGCCTCAGCCTCAATGCCGCCCACGCCCCAGCCCAGAACCGACATGCCATTGACCATGGTCGTGTGCGAATCGGTGCCGACGAGCGAATCGGGATAGGCCACTTCAACCGTGGAGGCCGCGCCGCGCGCGGGCTTGTATTTTTCCTTCTTCGTCCAGACGGTCTGCGACAGGAATTCAAGATTCACCTGATGGCAGATGCCGGTGCCGGGCGGCACGACGGAGAAATTCGAAAAGGCCTGCTGGCCCCATTTCAGAAAACGATAACGCTCGCCATTGCGGGCATATTCGAGATCGACATTCTTCTTGAATGCTTTGGCATTGCCGAATTCATCGACGATGACCGAATGGTCGATGACGAGATCGACGGGAACCAGCGGGTTGATCTTCTGCGGATTGCCGCCAAGCTTGGTCATGGCATCGCGCATGGCGGCGAGATCGACAACGGCGGGAACGCCGGTGAAATCCTGCATCAGGACGCGCGACGGGCGGAAGGCGATTTCACGCTCTTTCTTGCCCTTGTTGGTGAGCCATTCGGCAACGCCCTTGATGTCTTCCTTGGTGACGGAGCGGCCATCCTCGAAGCGGAGAAGATTCTCAAGCAGAACCTTCATCGACGCCGGCAGGTTGGAAATGCCCTTGAGACCGTTCTTTTCAGCGGTCTTCAGCGAAAAGTAATGGTAGGTCTTGGCGCCTACAGTGAGCTTCTTGCGGCATTTGAAACTGTCGAGCGAGGCCATCGAATTCCATCCCGGAAAGTGACAAGAGTTGAGTGTGCGCGAGGCTTATAGATAATTTATCCGTCACGCGCTACACGAACGAATGTGCGTCTGATGAAAATTAGACATACGTTCAATAAAAAGAAACACTCTCTTTGATCCGCGCCGCCCCTGCGGACACAAGTTCAAGGATCCCGCCTGACGTGACGGACAGAATAGAGAAAGCCCTGTTTCCCGAGACCCGGCTGATCGCCTCGGGGCTGACCTTGCGTCGCGGGGATCGTCTGCTCGTCGAGGGGCTGGATTTCGACCTCGCCAATGGTCAGGCGCTGATCGTCACCGGACCCAATGGAACCGGCAAATCGACCCTTTTGCGGGGGCTCGCGGGCTTCCTGCCGCCGGCGCGGGGCCGTGTGCGGGGTATTTTTGCCGGCGAGGAGGAGCGCGGAGCGGGCGCGCTCGCACATTATCTGGGCCATGTCGAAGGCTCGAAACCGGCGCTGACCGCGCGCGAAAACCTTCATTTCTGGCAATCCATGCTGGCCCTGCCGGGGCTGGGAAGCGGCCTTTCGCCCGATGAGGCGCTGACGCAGCTCGGCGTCCCGCAAGTGGCGGGGCTGCCGGTTGCCTATCTGTCCGCCGGCCAGAAGCGGCGGGTCGGGCTTGCCCGCCTGCTGATCGCGCCGCGGCCGATCTGGATTCTCGATGAGCCGCTGACCGCGCTCGATGCCGCCGGGCAGGATCTGCTCAACGCCATGTTGCGCGATCATCTGGCTGCGGGCGGATTGATTGTGGCCGCAACCCACGCGCCGCTGGCCATTGCCGCCCGCCAATTGAGCCTGGGCTCAAGAGAGGTGGCCGCGTGACGCCCGCACCGCTCTCTGCCCTGTTCCTGCGCGAAATCCGGGCCGCCCGCCGCATCGGCGGCGGCGGGACGATGGGCGTCGTCTTTTTTCTGATTCTCGTCACCATCGTGCCCTTCGCCATCGGACCCGACCTCAATCTTCTGTCGCGGATCGGCCCGGCCATCCTGTGGATCGCCGCCCTGCTGGCGACATTGCTCGGCCTCGACCGGCTGTTTCAGGCCGATCACGAGGATGGATCGCTGGATCTGATGCTGACCGGCGACACGCCGCTCGAATTGATCGTTCTGGTCAAATGCCTCGCGCATTGGACCGTGACCGGCCTGCCGCTGGTGGTGGCAGCGCCCTTGTTCGGCCTGATGCTGGCGCTCGAACCCGAGGCGCTTTTCGGCGTCACAATCTCGCTTCTGGCCGGCACGCCGGCGCTCGGCATGCTGGGCGCCATTGGCGCGGCGCTGACCGTGACATTGCGCCGGGGTGGCCTGCTGATGGCCATTCTTGTCCTGCCCCTCGCCATACCGGTGCTGATTTTCGGCGTCTCGGCGGCGGGCGCGGCCAATTCTGCAACCACGCCCTTCATGACGCCTTTCCTCATTCTCTGTGCGCTCAGTCTTGCGACATTGGCCGCAGCACCTTTTGCTGTGGCGGCGGCACTCAGGCACATGTCAGAGTGAGACAAGACGACGAATTGCAATCCGCCTCTCGGGGCCATAAATCTGGCAAGCGATGCTGAAATACGCGAATCCGACTTTCTTTCTCGGCCTTGCCGGGCGGCTCCTGCCCTGGCTTGCGGGCGCGACTGCGCTGACACTCGCCATCGGCATGTGGGGCGCCTTCTTCTATGCGCCGGCCGATTATCAGCAGGGCCAGACCGTCCGCATCATGTATATCCATGTGCCTTCGGCCTGGCTCGCCATGTTCTGCTACGCGACAATGGCGGCATCGGCACTGGGCACATTGGTCTGGCGCCATCCGCTGGCGGATGCAGCGCAAAAAGCAGCGGCTCCCATTGGCGCAGTTTTCACTTTCGTCTGCCTTGTCACCGGCTCGCTCTGGGGCAAACCGATGTGGGGCACCTGGTGGGTGTGGGATGCGCGGCTGACTTCCGTGCTCGTGCTCTTTGTCATTTATCTCGGCCTGATCGCTCTGTGGCAGACGATCGAGGATTCCTCGCGCGCCGCACGCGCCGCCGCCATTCTCACGCTTGTCGGCGTGATCAATCTGCCGATCATCAAATTCTCGGTCGATTGGTGGAACACATTGCACCAGCCGGCCTCCGTCTTCCGCATGGACGGACCGACCATCGCGCCCTCCATGCTCTGGCCTTTGCTGGTGATGGGGATCGCCTTCACGCTGCTTTTCACGACATTGCATGTCATGTCGACGCGCAATGAAATCCTGCGCCGGCGCTTGCGCCGTCTTGCCATTCAGGCCGCCGCCGGCGAAGCGCAGGCGCGCCCCGCCCATCGCCTGAGCACATCGGAGAGCGCGCCATGAATGTCGCTCATCTGGGATTCATTCTGGCGTCTTACATCATCGCTATCGCCGCCATTGGCGGGCTTGCCGCCGGCATCTGGCTGGAATATCGCCGCCTGCAACGCGAACTCGCCCAATATGGCGATGCCCAGCGCGAGCGGGATAGCGCGCCATGAATGAGGCGGGCACAACAGGCAAGCGCCGTGTGCCATGGCTGGCGCTGCTGCCGCTGTTGATCTTTGCTGCTCTGGCGGGCCTGTTTCTCGTGCGGCTCGACACCAAAGACACACAAGAGCTTCCCTCCGCGCTGATCGGCAAGCAAACGCCGCAATTCACGCTGCCGGCCATCGAGGGCATGGGCGTCGAGGGTTTTTCCAGCGCCGATCTGGCACAGGGCCATGTGTCGCTGGTGAATATTTTTGCATCCTGGTGCGGGCCATGCCGCGATGAACATCCCTTTCTGATGCAATTGTCGCGCGATCCCAAACTCAAGGACATGGGCGTGCGCATTTTCGGCCTGAACTACAAGGACGATCCGCAAAATGCGCGGCGCTTCATTGCGCAATATGGCGATCCTTATTTCCGCATGGGGGCGGATCGCTCGGGCCGCACGGGAATTGATTGGGGCGCTTATGGTGTGCCGGAAACATTTGTCGTGCGCGGCGATGGAACCATTGCCTACAAACATGTCGGCCCGATCACACAGGCAAGCCTGCGCGAAAAACTGATGCCGGCCATCGAGGCCGCAGCGCGGGCGCGCTAACTGAAAAGTTTCAGGCCGATAATGCCAGAGATAATCAGCACAATGCTGACAAGACGCATGATTGTGGCTGGCTCGGCAAACAGGATAATGCCGAACAAAGCCGTACCGATGGCGCCAATACCCGTCCAGACTGCATAGGCTGTTCCAAGCGGCAGAATTTTCAGCGACAGACCCAGCAGGATCATGCTCGCAGCCATGCTGGCCAGCGTGAACAGGCTCGGCCAAAACCGCGTGAAGCCATCTGAATAACGCAATCCCAGCGCCCAGCCGATCTCAAACAGGCCAGCCACCAGCAGGCATGTCCAGGCAAGCCCGGGCGTCAGATGGATCGCATTCATCATCTTTCTCACCAATGGTCCTGCCCGGCCTGAGGATCTTTCAGCTCATGTTTCATGATGAGCGGAACCTGCGCCAGTGCAAAGACAATCGTGAGGGGCATGACGCCAAAAGCCTTGAAACTCACCCAGAAGTCGGTGGTTTGCGTGCGCCAGACCACTTCGTTCAGGATAGCCAGAACGTAGAAGAAAAATCCCCAGCGCAACGTCAGTTTGCGCCAGCCCTCTTCGGTCAGTTTCAGCACCGAATCGAGCACGATGGGCAGCAGCAATTTATTGAGAGCCAAAGCCACGAGCAGGATCGTGCCGAAAATCGTATTCACAATTGTCGGCTTGAGCTTGATGAAAAGCTCATCGTGAAAAAAGAATGTGAGCGCGCCGAAAAAAACCACGGCGATTGCTGTCACAACCGGCATGACCGGCAGATGCCGTGTCATGATCCAAGAAACGCCAAGCGCTGCGACAACACTCGCCATCAGCACGCCGGTTGCGGGAAAAATTCCAAACTTCCAATTCGTCACAAAGAAAAGAACCAGAGGCCCCATTTCCAGAACGAGTTTCAGCGTCGGATTTTGCGCATTGCGCTGCACCTGCGTCGGCAGCGGCTTTCTCTGTATGTCGTTGTCGCTCATTCTTCTGTCCGGATTTCTAGCCGTCGAGGCCGGCAATGGCGCGGGCGAAATCGCGCGCGGTGAAAGGTTCGAGATCGTCAGCTCCCTCGCCGACGCCGATGAAATGCACGGGCAATTTGAATCTTTCCGCAATGGCAACCAGAATGCCGCCGCGCGCCGTGCCGTCGAGTTTCGTCATGACAAGGCCGGTGACACCGGCCGTGCGGCCGAAAATATCGACCTGCGACAAGGCGTTCTGGCCAACCGTTGCATCGAGAACGAGCAGCACGGCATGGGGCGCGCTCTCATCGACCTTCTTCATCACGCGCACGACTTTTTCGAGCTCGGCCATGAGCTCGGTGCGATTTTGCAAGCGGCCTGCCGTATCCATCAGCAGAATGTCGGCGCCCTCTTCCTGCGCTGCGACAATGGCATCATAGGCAAGGCCCGCCGCATCCGCGCCTTGCGGACGGGCAATCACCTGTGCGCCGACACGCGCACCCCAGATCTGCAATTGCTCAATGGCGGCGGCGCGAAATGTATCGCCGGCGGCAAGCATGACTTTCTTGCCGTCGCGGACAAAATTGGTGGCAAGCTTGCCGATGGTCGTCGTCTTGCCCGAACCATTGACGCCCACCACCAGAATGACGAAAGGCTTTTTTGTCTCATCAATGGCAATGGGCTGTGCGACGGGCGCCAGCACTGCCTCGACTTCGCGGGCGAGAATGTTTTTGACTTCCGCCGGCTCAATATCCTTGTCGAAACGACCCTTGCCGACAGCATCGCGGATGCGGGTCGCCATGGCGACGCCGAGATCGGCCTGGATGAGCACATCCTCAAGCTCGTCCAGCATGGCTGCATCGAGCTTGCGCTTGGTGAATATGTCGGCAATGCCCTGGCCAATGGCGGATGAGGAGCGCGACAGGCCCCCGCTCAGGCGTTCCCACCAGGATTTTTTGGTTTCCTCGGCCGGCACCTCAGGCGCAGGCGTGTCGCTGCGGCCAAACAGCCGCCCGAAAAACCCGGCCTTTTCCGGCTTCTGCCCGTCGCCCTGATCGCTCGCCATCTCGTCCCGAATGTGTCAGTGAAGCGCAGCCGGGGGCGGCGCACCAAAAGCCTGCCCTTCGCATAATCCTTTTGCGCGCGCACCGGAAGAGAAGAACATTGAGCCCCGACGAGATCAATGCCCGGCTCCTCTATCGTGACGGATTGATCCTGATCCTCGACAAGCCGGCGGGCATTCCCGTCCATCGCGGCCCAAAGGGGGGCGAAAGCCTCGAGGATTATTTTGACGCCCTGCGCTTTGGCCTGCCACGCCCGCCCGCGCTCGCCCACCGGCTCGACCGTGACACATCCGGCTGCCTGGTGCTTGGCCGCCATCGCAAGGCGCTCGAGAAAATCGGCGGCCTGTTCAAACATGGCAAGGTCGCCAAAACCTATTGGGCCATTGTGGAAGACGGGCCGGGGGAAAATGAAGGGCTGATCGATTTGGCGCTCGGTCGGCTCGATGCCGGTCGCGGCTGGTGGATGAAAGTCGATCCGCTTGGCCAACCCTCAAAAACGCTCTGGAAAGTTTTGGGCCGCGGCACATACGGGGATCAGAAAATCGCCTGGATCGAATTTCAGCCGCTCACCGGACGCACGCATCAATTGCGCGTCCATTCGTCCGCTCTTGGGTGGCCGATTGTCGGCGATCCGATTTATGGAAGTGCGGGGCGCGAGAGCGCACTGCCTTTGCATCTGCATGCATATGCGATCAGCATTCCGCTGGGCGGCGACAAGCCACCTGTAAAGGTGAATGCGCCAGCACCCGAACATATGCGCGAATTGCTGCAAGCCTGTGGGTGGGCGCCTGAGCCAAACCCTTCTCCCGCTGAGCGGGAGAAGGGGATTGCGAACAAACTTACTGGGCCTTGATATTGCCCTTCTTGATCGCCTCGGTCCAACGCGCGGTCTCCCGCACGGTGAAGGCGCCAAGCGCAGCCGGCGTATCCTGACCCGCACCCGGCATTTCGGAGGCCAGATCCTCGATACGCTTGCGCGTGGCGGCATCCTTATAGGCAGCCTGCATGGTGGCGGAGAGACGATCGAGGATCGGCTTGGGCGTGCCTGCAATCGCATACATGGCGGTCGCGGCAGAGACCTCATAGCCCGGCAATCCGGCTTCCGCCGCTGTCGGAATGTCCGGCAGGCCGGGGAAGCGATTGGCCTGCGCAACCGCCAGGACGCGCACCGTATTGCCTCTGTATTGGCCCATCATGTTGAGACCCTGGTCACACATGAAATCGAGCGTGCCGGAAACCAGATCGTTCAGCGCCGGACCCGTGCCGCGATAGGGCACGTGAGTGATCTCCGTGCCGGTCTGCTGGCCAAACAGCACGCAAGCCAGATGCGTCGCCGAACCCGCACCCGCCGAACCATAATTCAGCTTGCCGGGATTGGCTTTGGCGAAGGCGATGAATTCTTTCAAGTCCTTCGCCGGCAGGTCTTTCTTGACGACAATGTAATGGGCCGCAAAAGCCAGAGTGCCGATCGGCTCGAAATTCTTCACCGGATCATATTGCGCCGATGGATAGAGCGCCGGGCCTGCGACATGCGGCGCGACATTATGTACGAAAATCGTATAGCCATCGGGCGTGGCGCGCGAAGCGCGCAAGGCACCCGTGGTGCCGCCGGCGCCGGCCACATTTTCAATCACAAATTGCTGTCCGAGCGTGCGCGAGAAAAACTCGCCGTAAATGCGTGCAGCCACATCGGTCGGCCCACCCGCAGCAAAGGGCACGATCACGGTGACAGGCTTGCTGGGATAGTCCTGCGCGGCAGCGGGAGCGATCGCGACAAAAGCGGCCGCGATGGCGAGAAGGCTGCGAAATTTCATGAACATTCCTCCGGACTTTAAAGCCGCGCGGTTTTTACCCGCCGGTCGGGGCTGAAGCTAACGCTTCAGAGCGCAAGCGCAAACAGCGACATCTGGATAAGGGGGGTCACGATGGCGCGAGAAGCAGACGCGCGTCATCGTGGCCTGCCGCTATGGCCTCGATGATCTGGCCGGCTTCAAGGCCCGGCGTGGCGACGGGGGTGAAATCCTCTGCCCGGCCATTGCCGCCCCGTTCGGTGAGGATCCGCAGCCGGCGGCCCTGCTGGCGGGCGAGATGGGCCGAAAACAGGGAGGCCCCCTTTTCGCACAGCTGCCGGGCGCGCTCCTTCACTGTTTCACGAGAAACCTGCGGCATGCGGGCGGCTGGCGTTCCCGGCCGTGGCGAATAGGGAAAGACATGGAGATGCGTCAGACCGCATTCATCTGCCAGATCGAGCGTGCGGGCAAACATGTCGTCGGTCTCGGTCGGGAAGCCGGCGATGAAATCCGCACCGAACACAATGTCGGGCCGCAAGGCGCGTACGCGGGCGCAAAATTCAATCGCTTCCGTGCGGGCATGGCGGCGCTTCATCCGTTTGAGGATCATATCGTCGCCGGCCTGCAGGGAGAGATGCAGATGCGGCATGAAGCGCGGCTCACGAGCAATGACGTCGAACAAAGCCTCATCGGCCTCGATGCAATCGATGGAGGAAACGCGCAGCCGCTCGAGTTCCGGCACATGCTGCAAGATCTGCTGCACCAATCTGCCGAAAGAAGGGCGGCCCGGCAGATCATGACCCCATGAGGTAATATCGACGCCGGTCAGCACCGCCTCGCGATAGCCATTGGCGCAAAGCTTGCGGATCTGCGCGACCACATCGCCCGCCGGAGCCGAGCGTGAGGGGCCGCGCCCAAACGGAATGATGCAGAAAGTGCAGCGATGATCGCAGCCGTTCTGCACCTCGACAAAGGCGCGCGTCTGGCCCTCGATCGCATCCACGGCGCCGGCAACGAAATGATGCGCGGTTTCAGGCAGCGCGAAAATATCGTTGACGCGGGCGCGGCCCTCGCGCGCCAGATCGAGCCAGACTTCAGGGCGCGCCTTGTCGGCATTACCGATGAGCGCAGACACTTCCGGCATTTTTTCAAATGCCGCAGGATCGATCTGGACTGCGCAACCCGTCACGACAATGCGCGCATCGGGCCGATCGCGCCTGGCGCGACGAATGGCCTGTCGTGCCTGACGAACCGCCTCTTGCGTCACGGCGCATGTGTTGAAAACGATTGTGGGGCCCATGCCCGCCGCATTTGCCGCGCGGCGCACGGCTTCCGATTCGACAGCATTCAGGCGGCAGCCGAATGTGACGACCTCGACATGTCCGTCCGCTGTGACGCCGTGATCGCTCACGCCATATGCTCGAAAAAATCAGCTGACAGACGATCTTCGAATTCAAGCTCGACCGGGCCGGTCATGAGGACATGGCCGTCGCTTTCGCGCCAATCGATGAAAAGATCGCCACCCGGCAGCGTCACAGTCGCCTTGCGATCGGCAAGACCGAGGCGCGCAGCAGCAACCAGCGTGGCGCAAGCAGCAGAACCGCAGGCCTGCGTCAGGCCAACGCCGCGCTCCCAGACCCTTAGCCTGATCGATTGGCGGTTGAGGATCTGGGCGAGCGAAATATTGGCGCGTTGCGGAAACATGGGATGATGTTCAAGCCGCGGCCCGTTGCGTTCCAATTCATGCCCATCGACATTGTCGACGAAAAAAATCGCATGCGGATTGCCCATATTGACCACGGCAGGGCGCGACAGCGCCGGCAGATCGAAATCGATCGCAATGCGCCGCGTATCGGCGACAGAATCGCGCAAGGGAATGTCGCGCGCATTCAAAAGCGGCTCACCCATATCGACCGTGAAAGACAGCGGGCCCTCGCGGCGGCATTCGAGACGGCCGCGCACAGTTTCAACAAAGATCACGTCGCGGGGATCGCCACGCATGATGAGCCAGGCCACGCAGCGTGTGCCATTGCCACAGGCACCGCTTTCGCTGCCGTCATTGTTGAGGATGCGCACGAAAGCTTCCGTTCCCGGCGAGCGGGGATCGTGAAGCACCATCAGCTGGTCATAGGCAAGGCCCGGCGCACGATGAATGGCGCGCGCCTCCTGCGGCTGCACGGAAAGATCCGTGCCGCGCAGATCAAGAAGGATGATTTCATTGCCGAGCCCGTTCATTTTGAAAAAGGGTCGGCCGGCAAGTGCGCTCATGATCGATCCGGAACCTGTCGGGTGGCGGGCTTATAGGCCGAAACGGCAGACTGCGCCAGCAATCCGCAGCGGGAGCAAAACCGTAGGCAGAAATGCGGATGCCCGATTTATTGCCTTGGCATGATCGTGCAAACCACCTCATATGCGCATGATTGATTTGTCTGGCGGCCCTGATTTGCGGCCCTGACCCTATCCGTTCCGGAGACGCACGATGCGCAAGGCTCTTCTTTTTCCGACCATGCTGGCCGGACTTCTGGCTTTCGCTGCGCCGGCATTGGCGCAAGCACCCCTGCCGGGGCTCGACGCCCCGGCCAGCGACGGTCGCTCGCCGGGAGACGCCTCCAGCGCACAACAGGTCGAGCTCATCGCCCGCCCGGCATTGGTGATCAGCGGCACATCCGAATGGGAAGAGGGTTTTGGGACGCTGATGAAATCCTTCGGCAGTCTGCGTACTGTCATGGATCGCGCCGGGCTCAAACCCGGCGGACGGCCGCTGGCTGTCTTTATCGAGACGGACGATCAGGGCTTTCGCTACCAGGCGATGATTCCGCTGGATGAGCCGCCGGCCAAGGCGCTCAATTTGTCGGCCCCCATCACGCTCGGCCAGACCCCGGCCGGCAAGACGATGAAATTCGAGCATCGCAATGCTTATGACGATATCGATTCCACTTATGAGGCGATCACCGCCTATCTGGATGAGAAGGGAATCGATGCAAAGCCGATGTTCATGGAAGAATATGTCAGCGAGCCGAAAACATCGGACGATCTCTCGCTGCAGGTCGATATATTCGTCTTTATCAAATAAATTCTGACACGCGCTGTCAAAATCGAGGCTGCTGAAGCGCGGCCGCGTGAAGATCGCCGGCGACCGGCTCGAATTGGTCGGCCTGCGCATTATAGACAAGCATGCGCCCGTCCATGACGCCGAAATAGGCGCCATGCAATGTGATCTTGCCGCGCTCTTCCAATGTCCGAACACATGGAAATGTGCGCAGATTGGCAAGGCTCTGCTTGATCGATTCCAGCGCCAGGCGCTCGACATATTCGGGCGTTGCAAGATCGGCATCGCCGAGTTTTTCAGCCGATGGTGCCATCAGGCGAATCCAGCTGCCGATAAAATCGCCTGGCGACAGCGGCGCGTGATGGGGATCTTTCTGGAATTCGGCAAAAGCGCGCACACCGCCGCATTGGGCATGGCCCATCACGACAATATGCTCGACGCGCAAAGCCATGACACCAAATTCAAGCGCCGCCGATGTGCCGTGATAATCGCCGTCGGGAGCATAGGGCGGCACCAGATTGGCGACATTGCGAACGACAAAAATCTCGCCCGGACCGGCATCGAAAATGACTTCGGGCGCGACGCGGGAATCGCAGCAGCCGATCATCATGATCCGGGGTTTCTGGCCATGTGTGGCCAATTGCCGATAGCGCTGCTGTTCGGCGCCGAAACGGCCGGTCAGGAAAGCCTCGTAACCCTCAACAAGCTGGCCGGGAAAGGGAACCGCATTTTTCACCGTCACGCTCATGCCAATCCGCTTTCCCAGAGATTTATTGTAAATTAGGGGCATTCCTAAAGATTGCCGATGCAGGCGTCGAGGCCGCATTTTGATGGAGAGCGGCGACCCCTCTGACCAAGGGAGAATGGCCAGAGCCGCCCATCGGCTTTATGCTGCGCCGCAATAGAGCCAAGGAGGTCCAGAATGATCCGTCCCCGCCGCAGTGCCCTCTATATGCCGGGCTCCAATGCCCGAGCCATCGAGAAGGCCCGGAGCCTGCCGGCAGACGCCATTATTCTCGATCTTGAAGATTCGGTCGCCCCCGACCAGAAGGCCGCCGCCCGCGATCAGGTCTGTGCGGCAGTGCGCGCCGGCGGTTTCGGACCGCGCGAAGTGGTGATCCGCACCAATGGGATGGAAACGGAATGGGGCACGGCCGATCTGGCCGCCGCCATTGCCGCCGGCCCGGACGCCATTCTTTTGCCGAAAGTCTCCTCGCCGGGCGATGTCATGCTGGCAGCGCGCGAGGCAAATGACAAAGGCGCCCCGGCGCAGATGAGATTATGGGCCATGATCGAGACGCCGCTCGGCCTGCTCAATGTCGATTCCATCGCCCGTACGGCGCAGGATCCGACCTCGAGGCTCGCCGTCTTCGTCATGGGAACCAATGATATTGCCAAGGAAACCCGCGCCCGCCTGATGCCGGGACGCGCTTCCATGATCGGCTGGCTGTCGAATTCCATTCTGGCTGCGCGCGCCTATGGGATCGATGTGCTCGACGGCGTCTATAATCAACTGGCCGATCTCGAGGGGCTGCGGGCCGAATGCGAACAGGGCAGCGACCTCGGCATGGACGGCAAGACCGTGATCCATCCCAACCAGATTGCGGTCGCCAACGAGATTTTCGCCCCGCCAGAGGCCGAAGTGGAATGGGCGCGCAAGATTATTGCCGCCTTCGAACAGGCTGAAAATGCCGCCAAAGGCGTCATTTCGCTGGAGGGCAAAATGGTTGAGCGTTTGCATGCCGACATGGCCCGCCGCACGCTCGCCATTGCCGATGCCTTGGCCACCCGGCCATGAGCGGAACCAAAGCCCTGCTTCAGGCGATTCCCCCGACGCGCGCGATCGCTTAAGGTTCGCCCGACAACAGGAGCGCGAGACGGTATGAGCGAGGATAGCGAGCGGGCGAACCGGACGCAGGCCACCCCCAATCGCGGGCCAAGGCACGAGCCGCCGACGATTGATGCCGAGCCCATCGCCACAGGCCAGACGAAAGCGAAAGCGCAACCGCGCCCGACCATGTCGCTGCTGAGCCTGCTCCCCGCAACAGCTGCGCTGCTCGTTTCTGTCGCAGCTCTCTACTACAGCATTATCGATGAAGCGCCGCAGCCGGCCCCGGCAGCCAGCCCCGACAGTGTGATCGCACTCGCGCAACGCCTTGAAAAAGTCGAAGCGCGGATCGCAACATTTGAAAGCAGGCCGGCCCCCAGCCTGCCGGCGCTGCCCCCGCCCGTCGATCTCGCACCGCTGGAAAAGCGAATTGCTGCGGCTGAAACGAGTGCCGAATCCGCACGCCGCGAGACGATACGCTTGCGCGACAGCCTGCAAAGTGCCACGCCCGCGCAAATGGCGCCGCAAGCAGCACCGCAGATTGAATTCGACATCAAGCCGGTGGAAGAGCGCATCGCGCGGCTTGAATCCGAATTGAACGACATGCGCGCATCTTTGGCTGCGCCCAAAACGCAAATGCGCGCCACCGAGGCGCCGAATGTGCCTGCATCGAGCGCGAATGAAGCCGCCGCTCTGGCAGCCATTGCTGCAAGCCTCACGCAGAAGATCGACAAAGGCGCGCCCCTTGCCCGCGAAATTGCGGCGCTGGAAAAAATCGGTGCCGATGCAGCGCGCATTGCAGCCTTGCGGCCCTTTGCCAATGGCGCACCAACCTCGATCAAACTGGCGCAGGAATTTTCTGCGCAATCTTCCGCCATGCTGCGCACGCTGCGTCCGCCAGAAGGCGACGGCGATCTTCTCGACCGCATGGCCCGCAGCGCCAGCAGCCTTGTGCGCGTGCGCCCTATTGGCGAGACAATGCGTGAAGATGCGCCCGCACTGATTGCACGGATTGAAGCTACGCTGCAGCGCGCCGATGTCGTGGAAGCAATGAGCCTGTTCGCAAAATTGCCGAAAGAAACGCAGGATGCGGCCCGCGATTTTTCTGCGCGCGCCCATCAACGCGCGGCAGCCGATCTCGCCATTCGCCAGCTTGTCGATTCATCCATCGAGCGCCTGGCGGGGAAGTGACACGCGAATGATCAGACTCATTCTCTTTCTCGCCATACTCGGTTTGCTGGGGCTCGGATTTTCCTGGATCGCCGATCGTCCTGGCGAGATTGTCCTGACCTGGCAGGACATGCAGATCGAGACATCGGCGGCCGTCGGCCTTGCTGTTGTGGCATGCGTGGCCATTGCTGCCATCATTTTATGGAGCATTCTGCGCTTCATCTTTCGCCTGCCCTCGCTTCTGTCGCTGAGCGTGCGCGCAAGACGTCGCAACAAAGGCTATGATGCCTTGTCGCGCGGCATGATCGCCGCCGCCGGTGGCGATCGCCGCTATGCTTTGCAGGCAACGCGCGAGGCAGAAAAATATCTCGGCGAGGATCCACTCACGCTCTTGCTGCGCGCCCAATCGGCGCAGCTCGAAGGCGACCGCCAGCTGGCGGAGACAACCTTTTCACGCATGATGGAAAGACCGGAAACGCGCTTGCTCGGCCTGCGCGGGCTGCATGCCGAAGCCATGCGGCGGGGCGAGGATGAAGCTGCGCATGCCTATGCGGCACAGGCGCATCGTATTGCGCCGCTCGGCTGGGCCGCAGATGCTTTGCTTGTCTGGCATGTGCGACGCGGCGAATGGGCGGATGCGCTCGATATTGTCGACACCAATCGCACACAAAAAATCATCGCCCGCGCGGAAGCAGACCGGCAGCGCGCCATATTGCTCACCGCGCAGGCGCGCGACATTCAGCAGCGCGATCCTGAAGAGGCGCTGAAACAGGCGCGCGAGGCCAGCAAGCTCGCCCCCGATCTCGTGCCGGCGACCGATCTTGCGGCGCAATTGCTGGCCCGACGCGGCGACATGCGCAAGGCAACGCGATTGCTCGAAGCCGCATGGCGCGCATCGCCCCATCCCGATCTCGCCATCACTTATGTGCGCCTGCGACCCGGCGATGCAGCCAAGGAAAGACTGGCGCGCGCGCAAAATCTGGCTGCAATGGCGCCCGGCGATCTGGAAGGCGCTTTGATCAAATCGCGCACGGCGCTTGAGGCGCGCGATTTCGATCTGGCGCGCGCCGCACTTGCGCCTTTCATCGCAGGGGCGCAGACGCCGCCGACACGGCGCATCTGCCTCGCCATGGCAGATCTGGAAGAAACGCAATATGGCGGCCAGAGCGGACCGGCACGCGAATGGCTGGCGCGCGCCGCCCGCGCCCCGCGCGATCCGGCATGGATTGCCGATGGCATTGTCTCAGACCGCTGGGAGCCGGCCTCGCCGGTCACCGGCAAACTCGACGCCTTCCGCTGGATCGTGCCGCAGGATCGCCTCAGCGCGCCGCAGGACACGCTTGTCGCAACCCCTGCCCCCGACAATCTGGCCGGGCCAGACGCCCCCGTCCTGATCGAAACAAAGGCTCTGGAAGAGCCCGAGGTGCCTCACGATCGCGCGCCCGATCCCGCGCCCGCACCAAAGCCCCCGGCACGCCCGGTCTTTACCGGCAGCGCCCTCTATCCGATGCCGATTTCGCCCGACGACCCCGGCCCCGATGCAGCCGAAGACAAACCAACCGAAGAAAGACCCATTCGCTAGAATCCCGCCCCTCGCTTGCCAAGGCCGCAGCCAATCGCTATGAGGGCGCTGCTTTCGCCCCTTGGCCAAATTGGCCGGGAGCCAAACGAATGCCGCAATAGCTCAGCTGGTAGAGCACCTCATTCGTAATGAGGGGGTCGGGGGTTCGAATCCCTCTTGCGGCACCATTTCAAACGCATCCCAAAACCATCCGCACAAGGCGCGCGGCGAGAATGACGGTCGTCTCTCGTTATTCGCGAATGATCCCCTACCGCAGGAGCACAAGGCTCAGAGCCAGGAGCGCCATGCCTGCGACAAGTCCGTAAGCGGTTTCATAGCCGCTGGAATAGCGTTTGGCGGCGGGCATGAGTTCGTGCAGCGACAGGAAAACCATGGCGCCTGCGATGACGCCGAAAACAGCGCCAAAGAGCGAGGGGCTGAGATAGGGCGCCAGCACGAGATAACCGATCAGTGCGCCCAGCGGCTCGACCAGAGCCGAGAGTGCGGCGCCATAGACCGCTTTGCTTTTGCTTTGCGTCGCGAAATAGATCGGAATGGCAATCGATATGCCTTCGGGAATATTGTGAATTGCAATGGCCACAGCCAGAGCAGCGCCGACGGCTGGATCGTTGAGGGTCGCGAAAAAAGTCGCCATACCCTCGGGCAGATTATGCGCCGTAATGGCAAGCGCCGCCAACAGACCGACGCGCGCAACAGATGATTTCGATGTCGACATGTCCTTCGTGATTGCGCCGTCATCATGTTTGGGCAAAAGACGATCGAGCGCTGCCACAAGAATAATCCCGACGAAAAACCATATGGTCGCCATGCGATAGGCGGCAGCCGGCCCCAAGGCTTCAGCAAATGATGTTTGCGCCTTGGCAAGAATTTCGACGAGCGAAACATAAACCATTGCGCCCGCCGCAAAGGCGAGGCCGAAAGCCAGAACGCGCGGATTGGAGGCATCGAGCCGGAACACAAGCAGCCCGCCCAATATGGTCGAAAGGGCCGCTGCAATGCAGACGAGAAAGGCTGTCAGGACAGGCCCGAAATCCGGATCGATCATTTTGGGCCTGCAAAACCGGATGGGCCGATGCAGCATTCGCTGCCCACAGGGGTCGAGAAGATATGCATCCACCAGACATGGCAACAAGCCAAGCGCCTGTCAAATAACGTCCCGTCGATGGGCCCGCGTCAGGGCGAGAAGGGCGATAGCGGCCCCGCAATTGAGCAGAGCGACCAGTGCAAGGCCATTCAGCGCCATCCCTGCGCCATGCGCCTCAATGACAAGAGCCACAATCGGCGGTGCGGCGGCCTGGGCGAGAAGCGCTGGAAATGCGAGCCGTCCCATCAAGCGCGCATAATCATGTGGCCCGAAGAGTGCCAGCGGCACGGTTCCCTTGGCGATGGAATAAATGCCATTTCCCGCGCCATAAAAAACCAGAGCCAATGCAATCAGGGCAAAGGGGCCATCCAGACCAAGCAAGGCAATGCCAAGACAGACAAGAAGCACGGACGCCACAAGCGTCCAGGCCGGGTGATAATGGCGGCCCAGTGCCAGTTCGACAATGCGCGCGGAAACTTGCGCTGGACCGAAAATAGCGCCCAGCGCGACAGCCATGACGAGATCGAGACTGCGCGCTTCCAGAATGGCGATGAGATGGACGGAAATGACGGAGGCAATGGATGCTGCCGTCGTCAGCATGATTGAAAGCAGCAGATAAAGGCTGCGTGAGGGCGCCATCTCTGGCGCTGTTTTCTGAGCAACAATGCCAGCCTTGTCCGCGCCTGAGGCGAGCGGCGGCAGAATGCGCCAATGCAAGGGCAGCATGATGCCGATATGAATGGCGGCATAGACCAGACAGGCGCCGCGCCATCCGATATTTTCGACCATGAAAGCCGTCAGCGGCCAGCAGATCGTGCTCGCAAGGCCGCCAAACAGAGTGATATTCGTGATCGAACGGCGCGCCGAGGCGCCAAAAATCTGCCCGAGCGTGCTAAAGGCTGCATCATAAAGCCCGCAGGCCATGGCCAGGCCGAAAATGAAATAAGCCACATACCAAAGGGCGATGTTGGAACTCGTCGCAATCAGCACATGTGCTGCAGCCAGAAGAACAGAACTTGCAGCAAGAACGACACGCCCGCCGCTGCGCTCGATCCAGCGCCCGACATAAGGCGATGCAACGCCAGCCACAACAAGCGCAAGCGACTGGCCTGCAACCAGCCAAGCAAGAGGCCAATTCAGATCGCGCGAAACCGGCCCCGCCAAAACAGCGATCAGATAAAAGGATGTACCCCAGGACAAAATCTGGCCAAGACCCAGCGTCGTGACAAGGGCGCGGTCGCGGCCTTTCATCCGATACGCTGTCCCGCCGCATCGATCACGATCGTCCCGTCTTCTTTCGCAAAGGGTCCGATATCGGCATTGGGCAGAATGTCAAAAACACGCTCCGAAGGCCGGCACAAACGAACGCCTTTCGATGTGCACACAATCGGCCTGTTGACGAGAACCGGATGGGCGACCATGGCCTCAAGCAATTCATCGTCGCTGACATGATCTTGCGTCAGGCCGAGCTCTTCGGCCGGCGATTTGCTGACACGCAAGGCCTCGCGCGGCGTCAGATCGGCGGCAGCAAACAGGCCGAGAAGCTGCTCTTTGGTCCAGCCGGTTTGCAAATATTCGATGACATGCAAAAGCTCGCCGCTCTGGCGCAGCATCGCCAGAACATTGCGCGACGTCTCGCATTTCGGATTGTGATAAATGGCAATGCTCACGATCGTTTCTCTCGCAAAAGATCCGCAGATGCGCTCTCTGTCGCATGCGCATGTGGAAGACCAAGCGCAAGGCCCAAAGAATGGTGTCGCGCTTCGAACTCAATACCCTTTTTGGGACTGATTTCCACACGCGCAAAGCAAAAAAGAACGATTCAGAACAGCCAAAGGCGTTTGTGAAATATTTGCGACACTTGCCTGCTGACGCGCCTAGAGTGCCAGCCGCTCGCATGCATCTGCGGGGCCGGCGAAGGGGCCACCAGCGAACAGATGCGACAGCAATTCGATTCCCTCGATAAGGCGCGGGCCGGGCCGGGCAAAATAGGCATTGGCATCGACCAGCCAGACCTGTCCATCGCGCACGGCTGGAAGATCGGACCATCCGGAATATTGGGCGAGGGGGCCGACAATCTCGCGCCCCTGCGCGAGCGTATAACCGCAAGGCATGAGGATGAGAATCTCCGGCCTTTGCGCGCAGACATCGCCCCAATCGATGCGGACAGATTCGGCGCCTTCGCGTCCAAGCACTGCCTCGCCGCCAGCCAGCCGCACCATTTCGGGAATCCAATGGCCGGGGCAATAGACGGGATCGAGCCATTCCATGCAAAAGACGCGCGGGCGTGATTTTATGCGCGCCGCACGTTCTGCAACCGCCTGAAGCCGCAACTCCCAATCTGCAAGCAGGCTTTCGCCTTGCGCAAGGCATGTTGTGGCGGCCGCGAGATCTTCCAGATTGGCGCGCACGCCCGCCAGATTTCGCGGGCTCATCCACAAAACCTGCGGCTCTTTGGGAAGGCGCGTCAGAGCGCGCGACAATTCATGGCCGGATGGCGCGCAGACCTGACAGAGATTCTGGGCCAGGATGAGATCAGGTGCGAGATCGATGAGCATGGTCTCATCGATCTCATACAGAGAGCCGCCTTCGTGCAGACGCGCAGAGACGGCTGTATCGATGTCAGCCTGGCTCAGTCCCTCAAGTGCCAGCGCCGGTTTGACGAGAACCGGCAGTTTTCGTGCAGCGGCCGGAAAATCGCATTCATGCGTGACGGCGACGAGGCGATCCTCGAGACCAAGCGCGAAAACCATTTCCGTTGCTGACGGCAGGAGCGAAACAATCCGCCCCTGAAATTGGCTGCCGCTCACCTTGCAGTAGCGAGCGCCGGGACTTTACGGCGCATGACTTCAAAGCCGCCGAACAACAAAGCTGCAAAGAACAAATCGCCTGCCAGCGTATTCTGGAAGAAAGGAATGGCGGCAATATAGCAGGTGGTGAGACCAGCAAGGCTCTTTTCATACAAGCCGCTCATCGCCCAGACACCGAAATTGGTGACGATGAAAAACAGGACGGAGCCGGCAAAAGCAGCGCCCGCAACGCGAAGCGGCGCGCTGCGCGGGCCGACGAAACGTCCCATCAGGACCATGGCCGCCACGCAGCCATAAACGAACAGCATGCCCGAATGCAGGCCGAGCACGAGATCGGTGGCAAAGAGCGCAGCAAGGGGGACGAAAAAGGCCATTCGCCGATCGGCGAATTGCGCACCGGCGAACAAAGCCAACGCGGTGACGGCGGTAAAATTCGGCGGATGCGGCAGAAGACGCGTGAGAGCTGCAAAGGCGATCATGCCGGCCAGAGTCGTGATCCTGAGTTCCACCGCTGTCTTCCTCTCAACTACCGGGCCCCGGACCGCCATCGGCCAATCCATCCCGCTTGATATCTTCGCCCTGCAACCAGTCTACAGGACCGGCGAAGTCGGGTCCATGTCAGACCAAAGTTGGCCAGACAAAAGTTTGAATCGGCCCCTCCGGGTGGGCCTCAAGCGGGGCTGGCCCATGGGTCAGCCCCGTCCGCATCTTTCTGTTTCACCATTTGACCTTGATGCCACCATAGATCGAGCGACCGGCGGTGCCATAATTATAGATATGCTCATACCGGACATCGGTGATGTTTTCTGCACGGGCAAAAACCGAGACGTCGCGATTGAGCTTGTAATCGGCAAGGAGGTCGAAGCGCATATAGGGCGCCAGCGCAACGCGCGTTTCATTACCCGCCGGATCGAAGGTCTTGTCGGCTCTTGTCCCGACAAACCGAACGACCGGCTCGATCGTCAAGTCATGCATTGGCGTGATGGCAAGAGAAGCGCGAAACGCATGACGCGGACGACGCAAGAGCTGCGCGCCATTATCTATGTCGGTGGGGTCGGCCGCATTTGGCGCGATACGGGTCTCAAGCCATGTATATGCAAATTTCAGTCGGGCCCATGTCGGCACAAGATTATAGGAGCCTGAAAATTCGACGCCCGTGACATTCGCCTTGTTCACGTTGAAATAGGACCCGCTATAGGGGCCTGTCGAGAGCCAGTCGATCAGCTGTTCGACCCGATTGTGAAAATAGGTTGCATCAAGGCGCAAATCGCCGCCAAAAAATGTCTGCTCGACGCCGACATCATAGCCAACAGATTTCTCCGGCTTGAGATTTGGATTGCCGTAATAGGTGTCGAAAAGCTGATAAAGGGAAGGCGCTTTTGCGCCTGTGCCCAAAGAGGCATGGACACGTGTGGTGGGCGTCAAAGCATAGGACGAGGTCACACGATAAGTCGTAAAGACTTCACCCGGCGACGTATGATCGATGCGTGCACCCAAGGAGAGATTCAATCGTTCAATAGGTGACATCTGATAAAGCGCATAGAGCGACTTTGTATCCTGCCGACGATCTTGCGGAGCGCCCGTATCGGCTCTCTCCTCTTCATAACGCGTTCCCAAGGTCAGTGCGCCAAACTTGCCCAGCCTGATATCTTCCTGGAGCTCTGCTCCAAGGCGCGTACCGCGATATTGATAGCGCATTTTGTCGTCGTAGATCGTGCCCAGATATTCGTAAATGCTGTGCGTGCGCGTATCCTTGACGAAACGGGTTTCAAAAGTGCTGAACGTCGTGCGGAAAGGACCATTTTCAGCGATCAGCTTTTGATAGGCGGAACCTTGCCAGGCGGTCTGGAAATTCGGCAACAAAGGCGCAAGCGGACTATTGGCGCCGCCATCGAACTGGATCTTGCTCCAGCTCCCCTGCATGCCGATTTCAAACGTGAGCCAATCATTCAGAATTCTGGATATGCGCAGTCGCGCACCATAGCGATCGACGGGATCTGAGCCGCTTGTGTCGAGCGGAGCAAGCCGGGAAATGCGATATCCGTAGCGCTTGAACCCATCGGCGTGGAATTGATCGACACCGATACTGTAGGTCGTATCCGCTGTCGTGCCGGAAACAGACAGGTTGGAAGAATAAGTTCCGTAACTGCCCGCTTCTGTGCGCAATTGCCAGACCGGCCGGCCCTTTTGGGCCCTTCTGGTGATAATGTTGATGACGCCGCCAATAGCATCGGATCCATAGAGAGCCGATTGCGGGCCGCGTACGATTTCGATCCGCTCAATCTGTTCGGGAGGAATGAGCGACAGATCGATCTCATTGCCTGTCGATGTCGGATCGCCAATCCTCACCCCATCGATGAGAACAAGCGTGTGGCGCGCTTCTGTGCCGCGCATGAAAATCGAGACAAAGCCGCCGGGGCCGCCATTTTCAACACTGTGGACGCCCGGCTGTCCGATCAACACATCATGAAGCGATTTCGACCCCTGCTTCTCTATCTCCTCGCGAGAGATGACAGTGACGGAGGAGCCGATCTGCTGGATGGATTGCGCTTGCCGATTCGCAGTGATCACGAGATCCGGCATGTTTTCCTGCGCGGCAACGGGCAGGCAGACAAGACACACGCCGGCTAAGACAGCCGCACGCAGGACGCGTTCAGACATTATTCCTCCAACCGACCCACCGTCGGTCTCAAGGGTTTTTCCGCGGATCCGGCCGGTATCCTGGCTTTTACGGCGTGATGTTTTGACCTTCCCGGCTCTCGCCAGTGACCAAAACCAAACCGTTCACAGTTGCGGGGGCAGCGCGGCTTGAACCGACTTCCCGTTTAACCCCGGCTTCATCCGGGGCACCCGATCCGCTTTAAGCTTAGATCGGGGACGGCTGGCGCGGAAGTGCCAAAATCTCCTCCGAACAGATTCTTTTGGCCCAAGATGCATGGCGCAGGCCAGACTCCGGTAGCGACCCGGCCCATAACCCATATGCGCGGCCATCCCCGGCAGGCGCTTGCGGCATGCAGCGCAAACAAAAGGCGCCGACCAAAAGTCCCATCCCGTACCATATCGCTTTCACATCGATTGGCGTGTGCAGAATCTGCAGCATTCACGGCAAGTGCGCGTCCATCGGCAATAGGCATGAATTGCGCGCGTGCGCCTGCGTTGCAGGAAAATGCGATCAACATGTGGCGCGATCTTGATTATCCACGCAGTCCACAATGTCACCGTTGCAGCGCGCGGACGCCGCTTTTGAAACACAAAGGATCGGCAAACCGAACCCTGCAAGTCACCGAAAAACATCTGAGGAGAGCCAGTCTTGGCAATCAATCCGAACAATCTCGCCGGCACGGCGACGATGACATTCGCCGATGAATTCAACACGCTCAATCTCATGAGCGATACAGGAGGGACATGGGATTCCAATTATTGGTGGGGCAAGCCTAACGGAACGACGCTTGCAGGCAATGGCGAACAGCAATGGTATATCGATCACACTTACGCTGCCACATCGGGCATAAAACCCTGGGTCGTCCAGAACGGCGTGCTGAATATCACAGCGCAGAATGCTGCACCCGAGATCCAGAGCCAGATCGACGGATATAAATATACATCCGGCATGCTGACGACGCATGATTCCTTCTCGCAGCAATATGGATATTTCGAAGTCAGTGCAAAACTTCCCGATGGCCAAGGTCTTTGGCCGGCCTTCTGGCTCCTGCCACAGGATGGCGGCTGGCCGCCGGAAATCGATGTCATGGAGCAACTCGGCCATGACATGACGACCTATTACACGGCTGCCCATACCCAGAGCAGCGGTTCGCATACATCGCAGGGCGCAGCAATTCCCACGTCCGATCTCAGCGCCTCATTCCATAGCTATGGCGTGAACTGGCAGCCAGACAATCTGACTTATTATTTCGACGGCCAGGAAGTCTGGAAGACGGCGACACCATCGGACATGGACTCGCCCATGTACTTGCTCGTCAATCTCGCAGTCGGCGGTTATTGGCCGGGAAATCCCAATCCCGATCCCAATTTCTCCGAGACGATGCAAGTCGATTATGTGCGCGCCTATACGGCAAAGCCGGACGGGGAAATCGCCAACACTGCCCCGACGACAAGCGTGCCTGCAGATACAGCTCCAACACCCACGGAGCCAGTGGCTTCTGACAATGGCGCCACACAAACAAGCGGGACAACGCCGCCGCCAAGCCAGCCAGATGGCACGGTCGATGCATCGACAAGCGGAACGATTCCGCCTGTCAGCGAACCGCAACCGACACCGCCGACGACAAGCGAGAATGTCCAGACCGCTGGCAGTCCGGATGCCATTGCGCCTGTTCCACCTGCTGCGCCTGTTCCACCTGCCGCCGCAGAACCGCCGGTTGTGTCGCCGCCTGCTACAACCACGCAAGAGGCTTTCGATTTTGCTTCGCTGCCCTCGGCATCGGGATGCAAAGGCAAATCCTTCAGCCATCACGATTCGCAAGACGCCAATCTCGGATGGTCGCATGGCAAGGGGCACGACAGGCATGAAAAGCATGATGGAGCTGCCACACGAAAGGTTGCAGATTTCATCGATGATGATGCGTTTGATGTGAGCGATCTTGCTGGTGCGGGATTATCGCATCACCATCACCACCACCATCATGCCCATACGCATGGCGACCATTGGTCGGTTTGATTTCAGGCCGGCGCGCTCTCGTTCAGAGAGTGCGCCGATCTTCCTCCGGACAGGGCCAATGAACAATAATCCGCTCACGCATGTTCTCGCACGTTCGCGTCGTGCCCTGATTGCCGTTGCTCTTTTCAGCGCCGGCGTCAATATTCTCGTGCTCACCGGCACGATCTACATGATGCAGATTTTTGATCGTGTCCTGACAGGACAGAGCGGTGCCACGCTTTTTTACCTGACCTTGCTGGCCTTCTTTCTCTTGTCGATCTACGGCCTTCTCGAACTGGTTCGCTCGCGCATTCTTGTGCGACTTGGCAGCTGGCTTGAATCCTTTCTCTCGCCCGTCATTCTCTCGCGTGGGCTTGAGGGCTGCATTGCCGAGAATAAAAGCAATGACGATGGATTACGAAACCTCGCAACCTTGCGCCAATTCATCTCCGGTCCGGGCCTGATTGCGCTTCTCGATGCACCCTGGGCGCCGGTCTATATTATGATCAGTTTCATGCTTCATCCGCTGGTCGGATGGATCACACTTCTGGCAGCCATCATCCTTTTTTCGACGGCATTGATTTCCAATCTGATGACGGCACGCGATCTTGCGGCGGCACAGGAGAAAGCCGGCGACAATCATCAGCTGCTGCGCACGGCCTTCCGGAATGCACAAACAATCGATGGGCTCGGCATGCTGCCTGCCATTGTGCGGCGCTGGTATTGTGGAAATTCCACCGTCCTGAGCGCACAGGAACGCGCTCACGACCGCATGGGATCGATCGGGGCAGTCACAAAGTTTTTTCGCAATGCGCTGCAGATTCTGATTCTTGCAACGGGCGCGTGGCTTGTCCTCAATCATGAAATGTCCGCCGGTGCGATGACGGCTGCCTCGATCATACTTGCGCGCGCACTTGCGCCGGTGGAATCAGCTGTCGCCTCCTGGCGATCCATTTTGGGGGCGCTTGAGTCCTGGAGAAAGCTGGGCCTGTCGCTCCAGCGCGAGAAGCTGCATATGGGAAGCATGAGCCTTCCCGAGCCCAAAGGCGCCATCGGAATCGAAAACGTCTCCTATATTTTGCCAGGCGCCTCGCGCCCGACGCTTCTCGACATTGATCTCGAGGCACAGCCCGGCGAGGCCCTCGCCATTATCGGACCCTCCGGCGCAGGCAAATCGACATTGGCACGGCTCATCGTCGGTCTTGCACGCCCCAATCGTGGATCGGTGCGCATCGATGGCGCGGATATTTTTAGCCAGGACCGCAATCTGCTCGGGCCCTATATCGGCTTCCTGCCGCAAGAAGTTGAGCTTTTTCCCGGAACCATCCGCGAAAACATTGCGCGCATGCAGGATGATGCAGATCAAACCAAAGTCCTTGAGGCTGCTCGCATCTCTGGCGTGCATGAGCTGATCCTGCGGCTTCCGCAAGGATATGACACACAGATTATTGCAGGCGGCAGCAATCTCTCAGGCGGGCAGCGCCAGCGTATCGGCTTGGCACGCGCCGTTTTCGGCAAGCCAAAACTGCTGGTTCTCGACGAGCCTGATTCCAATCTCGACACGCAAGGCGATCAGGCGCTCAACGAAGCAATCTTGATGATGAAAGGTCTGGGCACAACCATCATCCTCGTCGCACATCGCCCCTCATTGATGCGACATGTCGACAGGATTGCGGTTCTCGATGAAGGCCGACTGCATCTTTCGGGCCTGAAAAACGAGGTTCTCGCGCAGTTGAAGCAACCTGATCCACCTTTTGCGAAAGCCAGCTGACCATGAAGCAGATGATGATCGGACATTTCGAAAAACTGCATGGTCTTGCCAAGAAGATGCACGGCACACTCATGGTGCCGCAATCGCGGCAAGCTGCCATTGGTGGGCCACAGGTTGAACCCTGGATTCGGCTGGGTGGCTTTGTCCTTTTCGTTCTGTTCGGCGGCTTTCTTCTCTGGGCGACACTGGCTCCCATTTCGAGTGCGGCTCTGGGCAATGGCGCGATCAAAGTCGAGACAAACCGCAAGACTGTACAAAATCTTGAGGGAGGAATTTTAAGAGACATTGTCATCCGGGAGGGCCAGAGTGTCGTCAGGGGGCAGGTTTTGTTCCGCCTCGACAGCGTCGATACAAATGCCGATCGCGATTCGTTGCAGGGACAATATGATCTCTTGCTTGCGCGCGAATGGCGGCTGAATGCCTTGCGTGCCAGCAATGACAGAGCCGAGACAATTCCTTTTCCGGATCTTCCCGAACGCGCGCGTCTGAAATCGGCCCTGTCTGCGCAAAAACAGATTCTCGATGAACAAAGAGATTCACTCGAAAAGCAGATCGATATCTGGAAGCGGCGCAAGGATCAGTTTGTTGCGCAACTTGATGCGACACGCGTGCAGCTTTCCGCGCTCGAAGCGCAACGTACGCTGCTGGACGAGGAATTATTCGATGCCCGCTCTCTCCTTGCCAAAGGATATGGGCTGAAGCCGCGCGTTCTTGGCCTTGAAAGGCAAATCGAGGCGATGCGTGGCGAAATTGGAAATACCGCGGGCCGCCTTGCCTCGCTACAGGAGCAGGTTGCGGAAACAGACGTTCAGATCATGAGCATCCTGTCTGCGCATGGCAAACAGATCGCCGAGGATATGCAGGAAGTGCAAGCCAAAAAGGCGGAGACCGAGGATGGTTTGAAAAAAATATCTGCGCGACATGAGCGCCGGGAAATCACGGCGCCGGTCGATGGCGTGGCGATGAATATACGTTTGTTTACGCCCGGTGCCATTGTGGCTCCAGGTGGAGCGCTGATCGATATTGTGCCTGTGGGCGAGAAACTTCTCATTGAGGCCAGATTGAAACCCACAGATATTGATGTCGTCAGACCCGACCTTCCGGCATCGGTGCGTTTCATTGCCTATAAGCAACGCAGCACGCCCTCGGTGCAAGGCACGGTTGTTCGTGTATCGGCTGACATTATGCAAGACGAGCGCACGCGCGAGTCTTTTTACACGGCCACGATCGAAGTGACGAGTGAAGAACTCGCGCGCGTCCCTCAGGTTCGTCTCTATCCCGGCATGCCGGTTGAAGTGGCGATCGTCACCGGCGAACGCAGCATGCTGGCCTATCTCCTGCAGCCGCTGCTCGATTCGATGTCGCATTCCTTCCGCGAGGAATAGGCCTGAAGTCGGGTCAAAATTCAGGCTTTTATGTTCCGCGCTTCAGGGCCATTTCCAGTTCAGCCAGGGCTCAAGCGCTGGCGGGAGGGGTATAATTTCCTGAACGGCATCGACAGAAAGAGACAGAAAAATAGCACCGAGCAGGGAGACGATGGTCGCTGCAAGGATGCGCGAGGAAAAAATCTCATATTGCCGGTTCATGATGTAACCGATGAAAAAGCGGAAGATCAGCGACAGGCGCTGAATCGGCGACACAACGGAAACAGGCGCAAGGGCCAGCGCCATATAGCGAAACATTTGCGAAATGCCGACGAAAAACCCGGCCCAGCAGAACCATTTTGCAGTTTCGCGCGTCATGTCGCGCACATGTTTGAATTGTCCGAAGACAGCAATGACAAGAATGATGGCAATTGTTGCCGCAATATAGGAGATGAGCCCCGCAGCAATGCTGGCGGGCAGGCCTGCTTTGGAAATGGCGAAACTGACAAGAATGGGGCTCGTCCCATAGGCGAATGCCGCGAAGACTGAAAAGAGATAGCCTTCGAAATATCTCGGTGTGAAAGCCAGATCCGGACGGTGCTTGGGCTTTCGTTCTACAGTGAGCGCCGGGCCGCCGAGGATCAAGGCGACGCCGATGATTTTGAGCACGGTCAATTGCTCGCCAAGCAACAAGACAGCCAAAGTCAGTGCGACAATCGTGCTGCCTTCAATGACCGGGCCGGCCAGATTGGCGCCGATGACCTTGACCGCACGGTAATTGCAGTAACGACCGCCAACAAAATGAACGACGCCGGCAGATGCCATGAAGCCAAGCGCTGGCAGGCTGAAGGTTGGAATGAGATTGAGGCCGCCGGAAATCCAGGCGGCGATGAGAAAAAGCGGCACGCCGAAAGGGACCGAAATGGCCATGGCCTGAATGACGGATCCGCTGAGCACACCGCGGCGTGCAATCGCATTGTTCATGGCGAATGTAGCCGCTGCGCATAAAGCGAGGAAACCGCCCAAAATCCATCCTCCCGCGCCGGACCTCATGTGTGCGGGTCCGGATTCGCCGCGAAGATTAGGCTCTTAGGTCAGCCAGCGCAAATATGCGAGGCAGGCTTTCAGCGAACGGGGGGCGATACATTGCGGCGATCGCCGCTGCGGCGCAGGAAAATATTGGCGACCATCGCCTGCGCAATATGTTCAGCCATGCAGGGGAAGCCAAGATCGTTCAGGCTGAATTCATCGTCCGGGGGAACATCGGCAGCCGCTTTTGTCTGCGCGAGGAATTCCATCGCCCGGTCGCGCCGGACATAGAGGAGATTTTCCTCATTGGCGATGCGATCGAGCGCGGCACGAACGGCAAACCAATGTTCATCACGGGCATATTTGGGCGTATATTGCAGGCCGACAAGAACCACATCGATATGGTGTTTCTGCAGCATGCGCACCGTACTGCGCACAACATTTTCGAATTCGGCCAGCGGCACGCGCGAGACCGCATCATTTGTGCCCAATTGCCAAAGGACCAGCGAAGGCCGCACGAGCGCTGCTTCATTGATGAGGCGTCGCGCGCTGGTCGAGGCTATTTCTCCAGAAACGCCGCGATTGACGAATTCGACATCGACGCCGCGCCATACACCCTCAAGCAGTTTTTCGAGCCGTGAGGGATAGTTCGACGTCTTCATGCTTGTCCATGTCGCCGAAGAGCCGATGGCCAGAACCCGCACTTTCTTGTTGGCTTCAATACGGGTCGCCGTATTGAGCAGCGGGGCCGGACGGGCGACGGTCGATTGCGGAACGGTGCATTGCAGGGCCATAGCGGCGGCTTGCGGCGGCAAAGGCGGCACAATCGGATCGACGTTCGGCAGAGATTGTGCGGGTGCGGAATCATTTTGCTGCACTGCACCATTCTGTGCCGCAGCAAAGCCGCCCGCGAGCAAAAGCCCGCAGAGCCCGATGATCAGCGCTTGAAATTGATGCGCCATTCATTTCCCCAGGCCACTGCCAGCATAACAGCCGCACCAATCAACAGCACCAGCGTGTCGATGGCAAGGCTCGTTGGAAGAGCAAAACGCAACAATTGACCGCCCAGACTTAACAAAGATCCAGCACAAAACACATGCAGAGAGTTTCGCCCGAGCAGGCATAAGGGCGTGGCGAAAAAAGCAAAGCCGCGCCGGCACATGGCAAAATCGAAGAGGCCAACGAAAAGCGCCACAAGACCAAGGAGATGAAGGATACGCAGCGGCGACAGATTGGTCTTGTCGTTCATGAAGAACAGGCGCGGCTCGGGCAATTCAAACGGGTTCGGATTCCAGGCCGTATAGGCCAGCCAAAGGCCTGTTCCCACAATCGCCGCGCCGACAAAGCGTAACTTGCCGCGATGACGAATGACAATGGCATCGGCAGCCGGTCGCGCCAGCACATAGCCGAGCACGAACTGGAACTGCCAGGCGAAGGGATTGAAGAACCACACGCCCTCAACCGGCCATGTCGGGAGATTGAATTCGCCATAAAGCGTCACCGCCCAAAGGCTCGCCGAAGCAAACAGGAGCAGCCCGAGCGATATGCGCCCGATGGCGACAATGACAGGCCCCATGGCCATCAGCACAACATATAAAGGCAGAACGTCGAAATAGCCCATTTGATGGGAGAGGGCGACAATGCCGATTTGCGTCGTCACCGGACTTTCGAAAAAAGCCGCAGCATTGTTCCATTGCAGAATGAGCGGCGTATCGAGCAGCAAGGCCGCCAGCGCCATCATTGCAAGGGCCAGCGCAACAATCAGGATCTGGGCGGTGTAGAGCGTGAAGGCGCGCCCCTCAAGCCGGTAGAACAGCCGGGGCCCGACCAAATCCTCGGTTTTGCTCTCGGCCAGATAGCGCAAGGAAAAGCCCGCAAGAAACACAAAAAGCTCGGCCGAATCCGAGAGCCCGAAGGCGCGGTGCGTATATTGCTCGTACCAGAGGCCTGGCACATGGTTGATAAAGATCGCGATCAGCGCATAACCGCGCCAGAAATCCACCTGATTGAGCGAACGAGCCGCCACACGCCGCGGCTGGGCGGCATGTTTGGGGTCGACCGTGAGCCCGGCCTCCGGGGATTTCGATTCGTCTCGCATGAGCGAACAGACCATACGCCTGCAAGACCCGCCAAAGAAGATGAAAAGCGTCGCAGCTGAACCGGCTTGCCCGCATGCGGCCATTCTGCGACCATCCGCCCAACGCTTCGAACAGACGGGGCGGCCAGAAGATCGAGCCGCGAGGCGGCCGGGAGGAAAACAGATGGGTAAGGGACGCATGTGGCGCCGGGCGCTGCTCGGCATATTCGGGGCCGCCGCCGCAATGGCACTGCCCACGGGCGACGCGCAGGCGCAAGCCTCCGTAGAGGCCTTTTACAAGGGCCGGCAGATGACGATGATCGTCTATTCGCCGCCGGGATCAACCTATGACATTTATGCGCGCGCGCTGGTGCGCCATATGGACCGCCATATTCCCGGCAAGCCCAATTTCATCACCCAGAACATGCCGGGTGCAGGCGGGCTGAAGGCCACGGATTATCTCTACAATATCGCGCCCAAAGACGGTTCCGTGATTGGCACCATCGGCCGCGGCCTGCCCTTCGAGGTCTTTCTGGGCAAGCCTGAATTCCGCTTCGATCCGCTGCGTTTCCTGTGGCTGGGCAGTATGAACCGCGATGTCAGCCTGGCCATTTCCTGGCACACATCGAAAGTGAAGACGCTGCAAGACCTCCAGAAGATCGAGCTGCTCAGCCCCGGCACGGGTGCGGGCGCCGATTCCGAAATCATGCCGCTTGCCTTCAATTCGCTGGCGGGCACCAAATTCAGGATCATCAACGGCTATCCGAATACGGTGCAGGCAGCACTTGCCATGGAACGTGGCGAGCTGGACGGAATCGGCTATTGGTCCTGGGGCTCGATCATCACCGCCCAGCCGCATTGGCTTCGCGACAAGAAGATCAATCTCCTCTTCCACACGGGCGTGAAACCGCTGCCGGAAGCCCCTGACGTACCCTCGATCCGGCAATTTGCGCAGAACGACCTCGACTCCAGGTCGCTTGAATTCTTGCTTGCCCGTGAAATTCTCGGTCGCCCCTTCCTCGCGCCACCCGATATTCCAGCAGACCGCGCCAAAGCTCTGCGCGACGCTTTCATCGCAACGATGAAAGATCCGGAATTCCTGAAAGAGGCCGAGAAGAGCAAGCTCGAGATCGACCTTGTGACGGGCGAAGAGGCCGAAGGCGTCTTGCGCACGGCGTCGAAAGCACCGCCCGAAGTCATCAACCGGGTGAAGTCGCTGCTCGGGCGCTAAGCTCTTTGCACATGAAAAGCCGCCGCGTTCGCGCGGCGGCAGGCTCGGCAAGGCCGGCCGCAGGACAAGAAAAGAAGGGAAGAAGAAAATGACACTGCAATTTGGGCTTTATGCGCCCATTCCCATGGCCACAGTTGGCTCGCCGCAAATTGCGCAGGCTGTCGAGGAATCGCTCAAGCCTTTGCCCGAAGGTCGTCGCGATGCGCAATATGATCTGGGGATCGATTTGCTGCTGGCCGCCGACAGGGTCGGTTTCGATCTGACGCTCTTTGCCGAGCGGCATCTTGGTCACGATATGGCAGCATGGGTGAATGCCAGCGCCATTGCACCGCGCTATGAAAGAATGCGCGCGCTCGTTGCCGTCCATCCGGGTCTTTGGGATCCTGTGCTGATCGCAAAAATGGCCGCCTCGCTTGACCGCATCTGCAAAGGCCGCATGGCGGTCAACATCGTCAACGGCTGGTTCGACGAAGAATTCGTCATGTTTGGCGGCACGGTTCTGCAAGGCGAGGAACGCTACCGCCGCACGATCGAATTCATCGACATCATGCGTGGCTTGTGGAGCAACGAGACCTATACGAAGCACGGCGATCATTACAATGTCGAAAAGGGCCAATTGCTGCTGAAGCCGCGCACACAGCAGGGACCGGAAATCTTTTCTGTCTCAACCAGCGATCGCGGTCGCGATTTCATTGCCGAACATTGCGATTGGTGGTTTGCAGAATTTCCGAAAGAGGCGACATCGACGGATGATGTCATGCGCTCGCTGGAAGCTTCCATCGCCGATATGGAAAAGCGCACCGCCCGCACCGGCCGCAAAGTGCGCTATGCGCTCAATCCATTTCTGGCGCTGGGCGAGGATGCCGAGACGGCTTTCAACCATACGATCGCAGAAATCTTCAAATACGATCCCGATCCCGACACGCGCAAGATCGAGCGGCGCATGATTCCAGCCACGCGCGCCGGATGCATGGGCCGCCCCGAAGATGTCCGTCGTCAATGCCAGCGCTTCCACGACATGGGCATCGAACTGCTTCTTCTGAAGCTCTTGCCCAATGTGGAGAACATCGAGCGCATCGGTGCGGAAGTGATCGCACCCATGCGCGCGTGAGTCTCAATCGGGTTTGAAATTCAGCGCAATCCCATTGATGCAATAGCGCAAGCCTGTGGGCGGGGGGCCATCTTCGAACACGTGACCGAGATGGCTCCCGCAGGAGGAGCAATGCACCTCCGTGCGCACCATTCCATAGCTGCAATCGACTTCGATCTCGACACTGTCGGGGATGGGATCGTTAAAACTCGGCCAGCCCGTGCCGCTTTCGAATTTCAGCTTCGAGGCAAAGAGCGGCTGGTCGCAACCGGCACAGGAAAAAACGCCGGCGCGTTTTTCATGCAGCAAGGCGCAGGAGCCCGGCCGCTCAGTGCCGTGATTGCGCATGACATGATATTGCTCGGGCGTCAGGCGCTGGCGCCATTGCGCATCGGTGAGCGTGAAGGCAAACGGCTTGTTGGACATGGAATGATCCTGGAATGATCCTGCATGAGACTGCCTCTTATGTCGGCGTCTGCGCCATTTTTTCCAGTCCCTCTGTCAGGCAGGCGCAACGCCGGCAAGCAGCCGGCGCAAAGATGATGGTCGGGGCGGCAGCAGGCCCCAGAATTCCGCTATGCGCCGCGTCGATGAAATGCCGGCCTCGAGCAGGAAGGGGCCGGGCAGGCCAAGGGTGCTTTGCGCCAATGGCGCGCCATGGCCCAGCCCATCGACAATATATTGCTCGATCAGATCCCGCCCTGCAGCATCGCTCCAGACCCGACGGCGCTGGCCATTGACGCGCTCCTCTCGCGTGGGGGCGGCGCGGAAACCATGCAAATGTCGCCATTGGCGCACGAGCGCGCGGGCATTGTCCTGTGTGACGGTTTCATCCTGCGTGCCGTGCCAGACGGAGAGCCGCGGCCAGGGCCCGGCATGGTCGGAGGCTGCACGCACGGCATCCGCCGCCTGCAGGCCGCTGCGCTTGTCGCCATGGGCCATGGCCTCAAGCGCCGCACCCACGCCTGTGGCGCAGCGATAGGAAAGGCCCGCAATGGCCGCGCCGGCCGCAAAAACATCGGGATAGGCGGCCAGCATGCTGACTGCCATAGCGCCGCCAGCCGACAGGCCGATGACGAAAATCCGCTGACGGTCAACGCCATGGACCAGGGCCAAATGCTCCGTCATGGCATGGATCGAGGCGGCCTCGCCGCTCCCGCGCGCCGTGTCGCGTGTGCTGAACCAGTTGAAACATTGATGAGAATTATTGCCGCCCCGCTGTTCGGGCAGGCAGAGAATGAAGCCCTCCCGCGCCGCCAGCGCCAACCAGCCTGAGCCGATGCCATAGGCGGCAGCCGTCTGGTTGCACCCATGCAGGGCCACGACCAGAGCGGGCTCGGGCGGCAGATCGTCAGGCACGAAAGCCAAGAGGCGCAGCCGGGCGGGGTTATGACCGAAATCAGCAATCTCGACGAGATCCGCCGGAGATTGCTCCATCTCCCCCGCAAAGGGTGTCAGCCACCGGCGAAGATAACGGTTCAGATCTTCGATCGTCTTGCCGATACGGCTCATCAAACACCTCGCCTCGCGCAACAGCTCGGCCGAATATTGGTTGCTGCACTGCAGCAAACGGCTCCACAATAGAGAAACAAGACCCCGACCACAAGCAAGTCCAGCCTGGGCGAAACGGAGCCGCCAGCGTGGCTGCTATCAGTGCAAACTATTGTCATGCAAGCGAAAAATGGTTTTCAGCCGCCTTGTACCCGACTTTTGCCGCCACCCTGATGCCGATCTGGCGCTTACGCCCTAGATTGCATGCAACAGGCAAGGGAGCATGCAATGGCGGACGGCCGCAGACTGGCGCTCATCACTGGCGCATCGGAAGGGATCGGGGCTGAACTGGCCCGCATCATGGCAGCGGCTGGCCATGATCTGGCTCTGGTCGCGCGGCGCCAGGACCGGCTCGATGCCTTGGCCGAGGAAATCGCCGCATCGGGTGCGCCTCGCCCGCTGACGATTGTCTGCGATCTCCTGCAGCCGCAGGCCGTCGACAAACTTCTTGCCAATCTGGAGGCTGCCGGTGCCCAGATCGATATTCTGGTCAATAATGCGGGCTATGGCCTGCATGGGAGCGCGCACAGGCTCGACCGTGCAGAACAGATCGGCATGATCGATCTCAATATTCGCGTCCTCACCGATCTGACCTTGCGCCTTCTGCCTCACCTCGTGTCGGTGCGCGGGCGTATTTTGCAAGTGGCTTCCGTCGCAGCCTTCCTGCCCGGCCCGCATATGGCCGTCTATTACGCCACCAAATCCTATGTCCTGTCCTTCGGCGAAGCACTGGCGCAGGAATTGAAAGAAACCGGCGTGAGCGTCAGCGTGCTTTGCCCCGGACCGACAAAGACCGGCTTTCAGGCGCGCGCGGGCCTCGATGCGACCTTGTTCAAAATGCTGCGCCCAATGAATGCGCGCGATGTGGCGCAAGCCGGCTATCGCGGAATGATGGCGGGGCGGCGCACGATTTTCCCAGGGCCTCTCAACGGCGCAAGCGCATTTTTCGCCCGCATCGCGCCACGCTTTTTGCTGTTGCCGCTTGTGGCCCGACTTCAGGCTGCCCGCAAGAACTGATCAATCGGTCAGGATCAGCGCCCAATAGACCTTGTATTTCGATTGCGGCACATAGGCTGTGGCAATGCCCATGCGACGCATCTGCGGATTGAGCATGTTCTTGTTGTGAGCAGGCGAATCTCGCCAGCCCGAAAAGGCCTCGGCCAGCGTGTGATAGCCGGCCGAAATATTCTCGACCCCGCGCGTATGATCGAGCTGACCGTGGAGACGCGACATCAACGAGCCGCCAATGTCATGGCTCATGCGATCGGCGCGCGCCATGGCCAAAGCCTGTTCCTGTGCCGCGCGCATCAATGCCGGATCTATTTTAAGTGCCGACAGGCCCTGATTGGTCCGGTAAATGGAAATCATGTCGCGCGCCGCAGCTTCATCGACCTTTGCGGCTTCAGCGGTCAGTTTTTTATAAAAACCGGGCTCGCCGGACATTGTAAAACCGATCGGCGCAGAGGAGCAGCCGGCGAGCGCAGCAGCACAAAGAGAAATTAGGGCAAGTGAACGAATAAGCATTGCGGGGCCTTTATTTCTTGTTTTGGTCAAGCAGCGGAGCGAGCTTTTCAAGCCCGCCAATATTGACGATGGCAGGTGGCGCGGGCGGCGCGCCGGGCGGCGAAATGCCGATCTCGGCTTCCTTGAAACGCGCGTGAATGGCAAATTGCAGATCGCTCTTCACGCGCGCGGATTTTTCGACATCGGCGACGAAGCAGATGAGTTCGAATTTCAGCATGCTTTCGGTCATGGAAATGAACATGACCGTGGGAGCAGGAGTTTTCTCGACAAGATCCTGCCCGTTGGCAACTGCAATCAGCAGATCGCGCACATGTCCGGGATCGGCGAGAAGATTGACGGCAACCGGCACTTTGATGCGGCCGACCTTGTCGGTGCGAACCCAGTTTTTGACGACACCGGTCACCAGATTCGAATTCGGCACAATCATGGTCGCCCGATCGAATGTTTCGATCTCTGTCGAGCGCACATTGATGCGCCGGACATAGCCCTGCTCGTCGCCGACAACGACCCAATCGCCGACGCGGATCGCGCGCTCCCACAAAAGAATCAGGCCGGAGACAAAATTATTGACGATGGATTGAAGACCAAAGCCGATACCCACCGACAGGGCGCCGGCAACGATTGCCAGTTTCTCAAAGGAGAGGCCCAGATAGCCGAGCGAAAAAGCGGCAGCGAGAATGAAGCCCACATAGCCGATGCTGGTGCGGATCGAATTGCGCAGGCCGGTATCAAGCTGCGTGCGCGGCAGGAAACGATTTTCAAGCCAGTTTTGCACAGCGCGCGTGGCAAAAAGCGCCAAGCCGAATAACAGGATCGCCAGCACAATGCTCGAAAGAGAAATCGTAACATCGCCGATCTTGAAGCCGAAAAAGGCCGATCGGAGATTGGCCAGCATATCGTCGGATTCGATACCCCATGGGGCCAGAATGACGAGCGCCGCAGCAAGGACAATACAAACGCTGGCAAGGCCCGATAGAAGGACCGCAATCTGCGCAAGCGATTCACGCCGCAGCCCAAGACTTGTCATCAGCACATGCGCCAGGCGCGAGGGCGGACTCAAGACGATTTCGAAACCTTCATTGGCGAGGACGACGAGCAAATAGGCCAAGGCGCCGACAAAGGTCAGCCAGACGATCTGCTCGGCGATGAAGGCGCCAAAGGCAACATAGCCAATCAAAACGGCGCCAATCGTCATGACAATGGCGATCCAGGCCACGAAACGCAAAGGACCATACCAGTCGCGCGCCGGCGCAACCCGCGGGCCCAGACATTCGTCGCTTTCCTCTGGCGGGCCGGCAATGCCTTTGAGCGAAAAGGCCATCAGCAGGGCTACCGACAAAGCACCCGTCGCACGCACGGCGACAGCGACCGGCAGCGAAACTGCAATCAGCTCGTTGATCGCCTCAGTCACTTTCATCAGCGACACAATGGCGACCACACCCATGACCAGCGCCGTCAGGCGCGAAGCCACCGCATCGCTGAGATCGAGCAGACGCCATGTCGGCCGCAATGGTGCGAGAAGACCGCGCGCCAATCCTGCTGCAATGGCAACACGACGCACCGTTTCCACCAATGCAGACAGAAGCGGCTCAAGACGCGCATTGATCAAATCGAAACTGCGCAGCGCCTGCGCCACGGCAAGCGCGACGATAATGGGGACGAGCGCAGTGACAACCGCCACCCACAGCGCACCCAGTACTTTTTGCAGGCGGGTAGGATCGGAAATATCCGGAGCGCGACGCAAAATACCGCGCGCAACACGCGCAGCAACCACATAGCCAAAGGCAATGGCTGCCAGAATGGCGAAAAACAAAATGCCGCGCCAGCCTTCGAGGCGCACACCCGCACCCGACAGCCAATCGCCGCCGATCACGCCCGCAGCCCGAATGTCGCGCGGAATTTCTGCAAATACTGCCAGCCAGAGATCGGGGCTCAGAATGCTGGAGGAATGCGCAAACAAAGCGCGAGCGAAAAGATCGCGCCGCCGATCCGAGACCAGCGCCTTGGCCTGCTCAATCTCGATACCTATGGCGCGCGCGCGTTTCAGCAGGCCATCGGCCTCATTGAGGCTTTTCTGCTGTTCGGCGCGATCGGCTTCTATCGCCGCATCTTCGCGCTCGCCTTTCGGGCCCAATTGTTCGAGCCGGGCCCGGATGGAATCGACGCGCGGTTCGATCTGCGCGACGATTTCCTGAATCATGGTGGCCAGCGGCTCAATATCGGCGCGGCGCGCTGCCAGTTCGGAATCTTTCAGCTCGGGACGGCGCAAGGCGCTGCCGATCTGGTCCAGCTCGGCGCGCACAGAATCGAGGCGCTGGTGCGCGGAAGGGGTCTGGGCCTGTGCCGGCCCGCTCAGAAGCAGGGCAATGCCAAGGAAGAAGAGCGCTTGGAGGAGGGTTCGTTTCAGCATGTTGCCCGAGTGATTCGCATGGTTGCGCCATTTAGGCCCTTTGCGGGCGCGCGGCTCAAGCCTGAGGTGTGCATTAGCTTTGCAAATCGGGTTTTCTTGCGGCCTGCTCCGGATAGGCATGCAGCCGACCGGCATGATCGCGCACCCGATCGCCCTCCAGATGATCGCGGCTGACCGGAACTTTGCCATGGCCGCCGGGGATATCGAGCACATAGGCGGGCTGGGCAAGGCCCGACACCGAGCCGCGCAGGGCCGCCACCAATTCACGGCCCCGTTCAAGACTGACGCGCATATGCGACGTGCCCGGCGCGAGATCGGGATGATGAAGATAATAGGGCTTGATTCTCAATTCGACGAAACGGCGCATCAGCGCGGCCAAAATGGCTGCATCGTCATTGACGCCCTTCAGCAGGACGCTCTGGCTGACCATCGGAATGCCGGCCTCCACAAGCCGCGCGATGGCGGCAGCCGCCTCATCGCCCAATTCTCGCGGGTGATTGGCATGAAGCGCGACATAGACCGTTTTGCCGGAGGATTTCAGCGCCTCAATCATGGCTGAATCGATGCGAGCGGGATCGACAGCGGGCACACGCGTATGAATGCGCACGATTCTGACATGCTCGATCTCGCCAATTGCCTGCATGACTTTGGCAAGGCGGCGCGGCGCAAGCGCGAGCGGATCGCCGCCTGTCAGAATGACTTCCCAAATGTCGGCATGCGCCGAAATATAGGCAAGTGCGGCTGCAAGCTTGTCCGCGCTGAGAATTTGTTCGGCGCCCGGCCCGACCATTTCGCGGCGAAAGCAAAACCGGCAGTAAACCGGGCAGACATGCAAAAGCTTGAGCAGAACGCGGTCTGCATAACGATGCACAATGCCTTCAACCGGACTATGCGCGTGATCGCCGATCGGATCGGGCAATTCTTCCGGATGTGCCTCGGCCTCGCGCAGATCGGGGACGAATTGGCGGGCAATGGGATCGTTCGGATCGTTGGGATCGATCAGCGCCGCCATGGCGGGCGTAATGGCCAAAGCATAGCGTTGGGTAAGTTCTTCCAGTGCGGGCGCATCTTGCGCAGGCACCAACCCCTTGGCGAGAAGATCGTCAATCTGATGGATGGCGCCGCTCAATCGCCTGCTCCTGCAACGGGCGTCCACAAAACATCTTCGATACGCCGTGCACCGGTCGCGAGCATCACGAAACGGTCGAAGCCAAGCGCAATGCCGCTGGCCTGCGGCATATGCGCGAGGCAGGCGAGAAAATCTTCATCGATGGGGAAGTCCTCGCCATAGATGCGCCGGCGCTCGGCCATGGCAATCTCAAAACGGCGACGCTGTTCGGCCGCATCGGTCAATTCGCCAAAGGCATTGGCAAGCTCGACCCCGCAGGCATAAAGCTCGAAACGCTCGGCAAATCTCGGATCGGCGGCAGGGCGCGCCAGAGCTGCCTCGCTCACCGGATAGAGATCCAGAATTGTCGCGCGCCCAATCCCGAGTTTGGGCTCGACGCGGTCACTCAGAATCTTGCTGAAGAGATCGGACCAGCCATCATCGGCGCTGACACGAAGCCCAAGGCGCGCTGTGGCGCGCGCCAGACCCTCGCGATCTTCAAGCAGCGGCTCAAGATCGAGGCCTGCATAACGCTGGAAGGCTTCGAGAACGCAAAGGCGCTCGGGGGCGGCAAAGGGGTCGCATGACAAGCCGCGCCATTCCAGCGCCCGGCAGGCGGCAGCTTGCGCGCCTGCGGCCAAGAGGGCGGCGCAATCATCGACCAGAACGTCATAGGTCTCGCCCGCCCGATACCATTCAAGCATGGTGAATTCGGGATGATGGAGCGGGCCGCGCTCGCCATTGCGGAAAACATGGCCGAACGAGAAAATACGGGTCTCGCCCGCCGCCAGAAGCTTCTTGCAGGCAAATTCCGGCGAGGAATGGAGAAAATAGCGCTGGCTTGCGCCGGCGGGGGTGAAATATTCGGTAGCAAAGGCGCCGATATGGGCCTCATTGCCTGGGCTCGTCTGCAGGGCGGCGGTCTCGATTTCCACGAAATCGCGGCTCTCGAACCAGGATCTGGCAGCCGCACGGATGCGCGCCCTCGCCATCAGACGGGGGCGACGATCGGCATAAATGCCCCTTTCCCACCAGGGAGACGAGCCGGGCAGCCCCTCAATACTCATGATTAGGCAGGCGTCCTTCTGCTCAAGGGGCTGGCGATTCCCCGCCAGATCGCTATACATGCGCCCCGACCATGGGCTGATGCATATTCCGCCCCGCGCCGCTCATCAACTCAAGGACGTTTCCGTGAAAGTCATCGCAAGTTCGATCCGCAAGGGCAATATCATCGAGCGCGAGGATGGTCAGCTCTATGTTGTCCTGTCCGCCGAAAGCTTCCATCCCGGCAAGGGAACGCCGACGACGCAGATCGACATGCGCCGCCTCTCCGATGGCGTGAAGACCACGGATCGCTACAAGACGACCGAACAGGTCGAGCGCGCCTTCGTCGAAGACCGCGACTTCTCCTTCCTCTACCAGGACGGCGAAGGCTATCATTTCATGAACGACGAGAGCTATGAACAGCTGCAGGTTTCCGAAGACATTCTCGGCGACCAGTCGCAATGGCTGCAGGAAGGCATGAAAGTCATCCTGTCGCTGTTCAACGGCGTTCCGGTGGCGATCCAGCTGCCCGCACGCGTGACGCTCGAAATCACCGAAACCGAGCCGGCGATGAAAGGCCAGACGGCCTCTTCCTCCTACAAGCCCGCCAAGCTTTCCAATGGTGCGCGCATCATGGTGCCCCCGCATATTCAGACCGGCACACGTGTTGTCGTCCAGACCGAAGACGGCAGCTACGTCGAACGCGCCAAGGACTGACGCGCGATTTGTTGAGCGGCTCCACGCACGATTGAAGGAACCGCAGGCGGCAACCCGCCATTCACCGGTAGCCGGGCCAAATGCCCGGCGCCGGAGCGATCATGCAAAAACCGCAACCGGAAACGGATCAGGCCGCCGACGAAGCCGGCGCTCGCAAAATCGCCATGCGCCGGTTCCTGCGACTTGCCCGCGGCTATTGGCGCAGAGAAAAACGCCGTGAAGCCTGGCTGCTGAGCGCAGGCGTTTTCGCTCTTGTTCTGCTCATGCTGGCGACGCAGCTTGGCGTGAACCAATGGAACCGCTTTTTTTTCGACGCGCTCGATGCGCGCAACGGCCGGCAGATCCTGATTGGCGTCGGTCTGATCGGCGCGCTGGCGCTGGCGACCGCCCTGCTCTCGGTTCTTATGGTTCACGTCCGCATGCGCCTTCAATTGCGCTGGCGCCAATGGGTCACGCGCCGTCTCATCGATGAATGGTTTGTCGACCGCAGATTCTATCAGCTCACAATCGTTGGCGGCGATGACATCAACCCCGAATATAGAATTGGCGAAGATACGCGACTTGCGACTGAACCTGTGGTCGATTTCGCCATCGGCCTGACAACTGCCGTTTTGTCTGGAATCGCTTTTCTCGGCATTCTCTGGAGCGTTGGCGGCGGCATCCCCCTCACATTGGGAGGGCAGCAGATTCATGTGCCGGGCTATATGGTCTGGGTTGCCATTCTGTATTCGCTCATTGCATCGACGATGATGGTGAAAATCGGCCGCCCGCTGATCGCCTGCGTGGATGAGAAAAATGCTGCAGAGGCGCAATTCCATTATGAGCTGACGCGTGTGCGCGAAAGCGCAGAAAATATCGCGTTAATCGGCGGCGATGAGGATGAAAAGGCGCGGCTCGATGAGACCTTCACCGATCTCGTCAAACGCTGGCTCGGCGTGATCGCCCAGCAGGCGAAAATGACCTGGGTTCTCAACGCCAACACTGTGCTCGCCCCGGTTGCGCCCTTGCTCATGGGCGCCCCGAAATATTTGTCAGGCTCGATGACTTTGGGCGAGCTGATGCAGGTGACAGCCGCTTTCATGCAGGTGCAGACGGCTTTCAATTGGCTCGTCGACAATGCGATCAGGCTGGCGGAATGGAATGCATCCTCGCAACGGGTCGGCGTTTTGCTCAATGCCATTGCCGAAATCGATACGAGTATCGGCAAAGCTGCGGACGGCATGATTACAATGGGCACAAGCCCGGACGCCAATATGCGGATCGAAAATCTCTCCATCGCGCAGCGCAACGGAAAATTGCTCATCGCCGATGCAGAAGTCGTTATTGAACCGGGTGAAAAAATTCTCGTCAAAGGCGAGTCGGGCATGGGCAAGAGCACGCTGATCCGGGCGATTGCCGGCCTGTGGCCTTGGGGATCGGGACGAATCCTGCGCCCTGAAGGCGCTGAAATAGCTTTCATGCCGCAGCGCCCCTATATTCCGCTGGGAACATTGCGGCATGCATTGCTTTATCCTGCAAGCGGACAGCCAGAAGAAGATTGGAAGATCCGCGATGCCTTGCGCAAGACAGGCCTGTGGCATCTGATTGAGCGACTCGATGAAGATGAGCATTGGAGCCGCATCCTGTCAGTTGGCGAGCAACAACGCATCGCCTTTGCGCGACTTCTCATCCGCCCACCCGACATGATCATTATGGATGAGGCCACTTCTGCGCTGGATGAGCTCAGCCAGGCGCGCGTGATGGATTTTCTCAAGCAAGAACTGGCTGCCGCCACCGTGATCAGCGTTGCTCACAGGCCGGGTCTGGAGGCTTGGCACACACGCGAAGTCAATCTCGTCCGTGCGCCGGGAAAAGCCCATGCGGTGACACAGGACAAGCGCTATCCGCTCGCCCATAAAATTCTCGAAAAACTCCGGCTTCACGACAAACGCATGCCGGAGCCATAATCTTTCGACATTCGAAAAACAGATCGAGACGAAATGCGCTAGTCGACTTCGCTTGTCGCCAGCTGTGCATCGATCTGCGCGAGCAATGTCTGCAGACGATCGGGGGTGGGTTCAGCATCCCCTGTCAGAATGATCCGCAGGCGACGCCCGATCTGCGCCTGCGCATCCAGGCTGAGTCGCGGCTCGCAGGCCCCATTTCGATGGTGGGAAAGAATTGGCTCTCTTGTCACGAAATTTTTCGCTTCCATTCGATTGCAACTCATCAGCGCATTCTCCGGCGGCGCCCGAGCCTTTTCCGGGCAGCTCGACGGAAATGAAACAGATCCGTTCAGCCTGCGATGCAACGCATGTCGAACAAGAATCGTTCCAAGTCGCACGCTTCATGAGAGTTTGAGGAACCTTCACAAGGCTGGCACCGCAAATCAGGGAACCGATAGGCTCCGCATACGTTTGCAAGAACTGCGATCGTTGCGCCTCCTATCCGAAAGGTCTGCATGAACGCCGATGCCGGTTTCCTTGCACGTGAGGGGACGCCTGCCAGCGAGCGGATGTTGCGCGATGTGCTCGACAATCTTTCCGCCTTTGTCGCCGTCCTCGATCTGGAGGGCAGAATGCTGGAGGCCAATCGGGCGCCACTTGAAGCTGCAGGTCTGCAGCGCTCCGATGTGATCGGTCAATTGCTCTGGAACTGCCCATGGTGGGGCTGGTCTACGGAGGCGCAGGAACAGCTTCGGCATGCCATTGCGCGCGCTGCTGCGGGTGAAACAATTCGCTACGATGCAACGATGGCGCTACTGCCTGAGGGCGCGCGCATGACGCTCGATTTCCAGATTGCACCGCTGCGCGACAATGACGGGCACATGATGCACCTTGTTGCAAGCGGAACAGACATGACCTGGCGCAAAAATGCCGAACGTGCATTGCAAACGGCTCTGGTGCGAACGGAACTGGCTTTGGAAGCAGGACAGACCGGCGTTTGGGAAGTGGATTTTCTCACCGGCGAAATGATCTGGGATATAAGAATGCGCAATCTGTTTGGCATTGCGCAGCATCTGCCTGTCACGCAGGACATGCTGGATAGCGCCATTCATCCAGAGGATTTGTCGCGGACCAATGATGCGGCCAAAGCCGCAACCGATCCCTCAGGCAACGGCGAATATGCCATAGAATTTCGCCTTCGGGGCGTTGAACATGCGACCCATGAAAGATGGATCGCTGCGCGAGGACGCTGCCTGTTTGAACATGACATTCCCATTCGCATGATCGGGATCGCGCGCGACATTACCGAACGCAAGCAACGCGAAACGCATGTGCATATGCTCATGCGCGAAGTCCAGCACAGATCGAAAAATCTTCTCGCAGTGATTCAGGCCATGGCCCGCCAGAGCGCATCTGCGGGCGGGACGGCCAAGGACTTCGAGCGGCGTTTCACGGCCAGACTTGAGGCGCTGGCCGGCTCTCAGGATCTGCTCGTTGTCCAGGATTGGCATGGCGCATCCATGCACGATCTCGTTGTGTCGCAGCTCGTTCACTATCAGGATCTGATCGGCAAGCGCATTTTGATCGAAGGACCAAATGTCATGCTGAAGCCGGAAGCGGCGCAAAATATCGGACTTGCGCTTCATGAGCTTTCGACCAATGCGGCCAAATATGGAGCGCTCTCAAACGATCGCGGCAGAATCGATTTGAACTGGTCGATCCAGCGCGCAGAAGAAGGGCCGTTTCTGTGTCTCTCATGGCGCGAGAGCGGCGGACCGAAAGTCTCGCCGCCCAAGCATGAAGGTTTCGGTCACAAGGTTCTCAAACGTATCGTTGCCAATGCCCTTGAAGGAAAAGTCACATTCGACTTCGCGCCTGGCGGCATGATGTGGCAGCTTGAAATTCCGACATCCTATCTTGCGAATGTGCGCCTGACGCCGCAGGCAAGCGAAGCGCTTTCAGATCATTCAGGCGCATTCGGCGCGCCCATGTGGCGGGCCTAGAATTGCCGCGCCGGCGGAGCACGCTTAAGCTGCCCGCTTTTGGAAATATTCAATGTCCGGAGAGACTGGCGTCCCGGAAGGGATTCGAACCCCTGACCTACGGTTTAGGAAACCGTTGCTCTATCCTGCTGAGCTACCGGGACGCACGCGAGCGCACTATTCGCGCAAAGGGCAGCGGCGTTCAAGCGCCATCTCGCTGGCAAGCGCCCTGCTCGCCGGTTTGGGCCTGAGCGGACCAGCCCTGGCCTGCGATGGCCGATTTGCGCGGGCGGGAGAACCGGTCACGGTCAATGCCAGGCTGGAAATTGCCCTGAGCGATGAATTGCTTCTGCGCCCGGAAGGCCTCGCCCCCTTTCCCGCAAATCCTCAAGGCGCCGACCGGATGAGGACCGCCAGCATCGAACTCGCCAATTATCTTTCAGGCAAAATCCTGTTGATCCATGAAGGCGCCGGCGCGGCTGACCGCTGGGGCCGCATCACGGCGCCGCTGCGCACAGGCGCCGGGCAGGATCTCGCAAACTGGCTCGTGGGTCTGGGGCTCGTGCGTGCCGACCCGGTCAAAATGGCCTGTGCGCCCGACCTTTACGCGGCCGAGGCGCGGGCGCGGCAGGCAAAACTTGGTCTCTGGGCTGATCCGGTTTATTCGATCCTAGCGGCGAATGATCCCGACGCGCTCAAGGCACGCGCAGGGGAATTCGTTATAGTAGAGGGACGGGTCTTGCGCATTGGCCAGACCTCCACCCGGTTCTATCTCGACTTTGGACCCGCCAAAGGCATGGATTTGAGCGTCACATTCGACAGGCGAGCGGCAAAAGCCTTCTCCGCCGCTGGATTGAGCCCGGATCAACTCGCAGGCCGTGCCCTGCGGGTTCGCGGGCATTTGCACATGCGTCCGGGTCCGCAAATTGAAATTGCCGGGCCGGCCGCCCTTGAAGCGACCGGGCGCTGATCGGCCATGAGCTTCGCCCCGCCATTTTTCACCCTGCCCCGGACCGGCCTGCGCATGGCAGCAGCAACAGCCCTCGGCCTGTTGCTCTCGGCATGCGCGGCACTTGATCCGGGCGGACGCAAGCCCGAATTGCCTGCCGTTCCCACAGCCGCCCCGCGCACCACCGGCAGCGATACACCCGCCGCCACAGAACATCGCCGGCTCGTCACCCTGTTTGGCGGGGAATATCGCTCATCTGCTGCGGAGCTCTATCTCAACGGTATTCTTGCGCGACTGGCGCGAACACCTGACAGCAAGGGCGACGCCTATCGCGTGACGATTCTCAACACGCAAGCCGTGAATGCTTTTGCTCTGCCCTCAGGCAATCTTTATGTCACGCGCGGCCTGCTCGCTCTCGCCAATGATTCTGCCGAGATTGCCGCAGTGATGGCGCATGAGATCGCACATGTCACGGCGCGCCATGCCAACCAGCGCGCCGAACTTGAAAAAAATGCGCAAGTGATTTCGCGCGCTGCATCTCTGATCCAGAGCCGCGAAAAAGGCGAGGAAGTGCAGGCCTCAGGCCGCCGATCGCTGGCGAGTTTCTCGCGACAGCAGGAGCTGGAAGCCGACCAGATCGGTGTCCGCATGATTGCGGCAGCCGGCTACGATCCCTATGGCGCAGCGCGTTTCCTGACATCGCTTGGCCGTTCGGCCAATCTGCGCGCCGCTTTATTCGGCCAGAGGGGACAAGAAGAACAGCCCGATATTCTGGCGACGCATCCCTCGACGCCCGAACGTGTGCGTCAGGCGCTTGCAGCTGCGCGACAGCATGGAGCGCCGGGGATTGGTGCGGGCGGACGCGAAGAATATTTCAATGCAATCGACGGGATCGATTTCGGCGACGATCCGAATGAAGGTTTCGTGCGCGGGCGCAGTTTCATTCATCCGAAACTGGGTTTCAGCTTCACCGCGCCCGAAGGTTTCGTGCTTGAAAATTCGACCCAAGCCCTGCTTGGCCTGGCTGCTGGCGGCGCTCAGGCCTTGCGCCTCGACAATGTGAAACTGCCTGCCTCAACCAGTCTCGAAACCTATCTCGGTTCCGGCTGGATCGAGGGAATCGATGCAAGCTCCATACGCGCGACAAGCCTGAATGGAATTCAGGCCGCTCTCGGCCGCGCACGCGGTGGCGAATGGCATTTTCGCGTGGCTGTCATGCGTTTTGGCGCCGATGTCTATCGGTTGATTTTCGCCACGCGCAATCTGTCGCCGGCAATGGACGCGCGCTTTATCGAATCGATCGAGAGCTTTCGACCGCTCGAAACAGAAGATGCGCAGCGCGTGCGCCCGCTGCGCATCCGCATCGTCACGGCAAGCGCAGGCGACACGCCCGCCACGCTCGCACAGCGCATGGCTGTGTCGGAAAAACCGGTTGAGCAATTCCTGCTGCTCAACGGGCTTGAGCCCGGTGCGGTGCTCAGGCCCGAAGAGCGATACAAGATTGTCGTCGAATGATCAGGCGAGTTTCGCCTTGAAGAAATCGACGGTGCGCTGCCACGCCAGTTTAGCTGCCACATCATTATAGCGCTCGGCGCTCGTTTCATTATGGAAGGCGTGATTGACGCCCTCATACATGTAGAGCTGATAAGCAATATTGGCCGCCTTCAATGCCGCTTCATAAGGCGGCAAAGTGGCATTCACACGCGCATCGAGCGAAGCGTGATGCATGATGAGGCTGGCCTTGATCTTGGACACATCCTCAACCTTGGGCGCAACACCATAGAAGACGACGCCCGCATCCAGAGCCGGCGTTGCCGTCGCCAATGTATTGACCACGCCGCCGCCCCAGCAGAAGCCGACCGCGCCCACTTTCAGGGATGGCGATTTCGCCTTGAAAGAGGCAATGACAGCCGCCGTAGAGGAAACGACCTTCGGCATATCCGCTTTGGCGATCATGTCGCGCGCCTGATCGGGATCTTGCGGCGTGCCACCTTGCGGCGTCAGGAAATCGGGCGCGAAAGCGTGGAAGCCCTCAATGGCAAGACGCCGCGCGACATCTTGAACATAAGGGTTGAGACCGCGATTTTCGTGGATCACGATCACGAGATTCTGAACGATCTCAGGCCCCTTGGCTTTCGGAAAAGCCAGATATCCCTTGAGCTCGGCAGCAGGCAGATCGAGCGATGTCGCACCGATGCGCGGATCATCGGCGGCCACCACCGATGCATGCGCGTAACTTGGCTCGATCGCGCTCAGGATAGCCTGTGCCGCCGTAACGGAACCGGCCAAGGCAACCAGCCGCTCAAGAAACACGCGACGGTCGAGCGGCCGGTGTGTGTATTCGTCATAAAGATCGACAAATCGCTGGTCCATGGGGGGATCCTCTTTCGGTTGCTGTTGTTTTCTCATCTGGCCACAACCATCCGCACGCGCAAGCTTGGCAAATGCTTCGGATGATCCGGGTCCAAACCTCTCTCGTAATCCAGAGGAGAGGTTATCAGGAGACGAAAATGGCGCAATTGGCAGGTGTCCGGCGGCAATTCGTCAAAGCCGCCATGGCGGCCCCCTTCCTCGAACGCGAGGAAGAGCGTGCGCTCGCGGTCCGCTGGAAGGAAAACCGCGACGAGCGTGCCCTTCACATGCTCGCCCATGCGCATATGCGCCTTGTCATCGCTCTGGCCACGCGTTTCCGCCATTACGGCCTGCCGCCGGCAGATCTCATTCAGGAAGGGCATGTCGGTCTTCTGGAGGCTGCCGCCCGCTTCGAGCCTGAACGCGAGGTGCGTTTCTCGACCTATGCCACCTGGTGGATCCGCGCCTCGATGCAAGATTACATCCTGCGCAATTGGTCGATCGTGCGCGGCGGGACAAGTTCCGCGCAGAAAGCGCTGTTCTTCAACCTGCGACGTTTGCGCGCACGGCTGGCGCGAGACACCAATCAGGGCGACCCCTCGCGCATTTTCGCCACCATTGCGCAAGCCATCGGCGTTTCACAGGCCGATGTCGAATTGATGAACAATCGCCTGTCGGGCCCTGATGTCTCACTCAATGCGCCGGTCGCCCAGAATGACAATTCGTCGATGACGGAACAGGTCGAATTTCTTGTCGATGACAAAACGCTCCCCGATGAAGCCGTCGGAGATTCGATCGATACGGGCCGGCGGATGAATTGGCTGCGCGAAGCCATGGGTGTTTTGTCGGAACGTGAATTGCGCATCGTTCGCGAACGACATCTGGCCGAAGAAAGCGCGACGCTCGAAGCCTTGGGCGTTCGCCTTGGAATCTCGAAAGAACGCGTCCGGCAGATCGAGAATCGCGCAATCGAAAAATTGCGCCGCGCCCTGATCGAGCGCCATCCCGGCGATGCCGCAAGCGCCATGATCTAGGACGAAAATGCAAAAAAGCCCGGCAAAGCTGGGCTTTTTCAATCCTGCAGGCAAAACGGCGCTCAGGCCGCTTCGTCGACATCGCCCTCGTCTGTTTCGCTCTCCGCATCGACCTCATCGCCGGCCTCAGCCTCGACATCGGCCTTGCCACCGCGACGCGGTCCTTTTTGCAATTGCGATTCAATCAGTTTGAGCGCTTCTGTCTCCGTCAGCTTCTGCACTGCGGCAATCTCACGCGCCATTCTGTCGAGCGCGGCTTCATAGAGCTGACGCTCGGAATAGGATTGTTCGGGCTGGGCTTCCGAACGATAGAGATCGCGCACCACTTCGGAAATCTGCAACAGATCGCCCGAATTGATCTTGGCCTCATATTCCTGCGCGCGACGCGACCACATGGTGCGCTTGATGCGCGCGCGTCCTGTGAGGATGTCGAGCGCCTTTTGAACGGTCTCCGCATCTGCGAGCTTGCGGATGGCGCCCGCCAAAACCTTTGGCATCGGCACCTTCAAGGTCATCTTGTCCTTCATGAAATTGATGACAAAAAGCTCGAGCTTGAAACCGGCGACTTCCTGTTCATCGATCGCAATGATCTGGCCGACGCCATGGGCCGGGTAAACGATGAATTCATTGACTTTGAAACCGGAGCGGTTGGCGCTCGGTTTGGCGACCGTTTTGTCGATCGCCTTCGCAGGAACAGCCGGAGCCGCAGCCTGTGTCTTGCCTGCATTCGTCGTCTGCAAAGACTTCACCGAAATGTCCTTCATTGTGGCAGCTGCCGGAGCAGCCGAGGAACCTGCCGCCAATTGCGCCTTGGGACGCTGGACAACAGGCTGGGGCGCGGCCGCAGCGGCCGATTTGGCTGATTTCCCCCCATTTTTTCGGGCTTCTTTTGCCTCTGGCTTGCCAGCAACGCCCGACGCGGCAACCCGCTCCGGCTTGGCTGCAATTTTCTTTTCTGCGGCCGGCTTGGCGGCTGCCTCAGACTTGTTCGGCTCAGATTTGGCCGCAACAACCTTGGGCTCAGGAGCCGCCTTTTCGCTCTTTGCAGGCGCCGGTTGTTTAACTGGCGGTTTGGTATCGGCCTTGGCGGGCGCCTTCTCCACCGGCTTGGTGGCGGAAGGAGCTGGAGCCTTTTCAGCAGATTTTGCCGCCGCCTTCGCAACGGGCTTTGCCGCGACCGGCTTTACGGGAGCAGGCTTGGCAGGAGCAGGCTTGGCAGGAGCAGGCTTGGCAGGAGCAGGCTTGGCAGGAGCAGGCTTGGCGGCAGCAGGCTTGGCGGCGGCAGGTTTAGCAGCAGCGGATTTAGCAGCAGTCTTGCCCAAGTCTTTCTCCGTGACCTTTGTCTTTGTGGCCGCAGCAGCAGCGGGCTTGGCAGCCGGTTTTTCAACCGGCTTGGCGGCTGGCTTGGCCGCGGATTTGGCGGCTGGCTTGGCAGCCGTCTTGGCAGCAGGCTTGGCAGCGGGCTTGGCTGCCGTCTTGGCTGCAGGCTTGGCCACCGATTTATTCTTTTCTGGAGCCTTGTCCTTGCCCTTTACAGCGGGCTTGGCGGGAGCCGCAGCCTTGACCGGGGTCGAAGCCTTCGCCTTACCGGCCGCCGCTTTGGGGGCGGCCTTGGTCTCCGTTTTCCGGGTCGCAGCGGCTGCAGAACCGGATTTGGAGCTCTTTGACTTGGATGCGGTGACGGGCTTCTTCGACGACGCCATGACTGGGCACTCCTATATTGCCCCGGGTTGGACACCGGGACGCCGACGGGAGCAGACACGCAACTCCCCCATGGAGCGACGCGCCACCACCGCGGAAGCCTCTGCCCATGGGCGGACGGCATTCACGGCGATCACGCGACTCCTCAGCCGCATTCACGAACTGTCCTGATGTCAGGCCCCGCCAGCTTGTACACGGCAGAGCCAGTGTTTGACGCAAAGCCCGGAGAAAGCCGAGCTGGAGCAGACACGTTTCCGGAATATTCGACTGTTAAATAATCCAATAGCACGAAAATCGATCCAAATCAAAGAATTCAGCTCCAGCGCCGCCATTGCTGGCGGCGGCTGGTTAACTTCTTGATGTCGCGAACCGAAAAAGTGTTAACCCGGCCTCAGTCGCCCTCGCCGGGATTGGGCGAGAAATAGGCGTCGAATTTCCCCGGCTTGCCGTCGAATTCCTTGGCGTCGTCGGGAGCATCGCGCTTGACCGTAATATTGGGCCAGGTCTTGGCCATGTCGGCATTGAGCGTCAGCCATTTTTCAAGGCCCGGCTCAGTATCGGGTTTGATTGCCTCAGCCGGGCATTCCGGCTCGCAGACGCCGCAATCGATACATTCGTCAGGGTGAATGACGAGCATATTTTCGCCTTCGTAGAAGCAGTCCACCGGGCAGACTTCCACGCAATCCATATACTTGCACTTGATGCAATTCTCACCGACGACGTAGGTCATGCCCATCTCCCGGGGCGCGCCGGCTGCTGGCCGCGCGCCAGAAAAATCACAATCCGTGCTAACGCCTTCGGCGATGGGGCGCAAGACGGGGGTTGGAGAAGCTTATTCTCGGCCAAGCCATAAGCCCAGCACGCGCCTGTCCCTTTTGGTCGGCCGGCCTGCGCCGGCCTCGCGCTTGGGCATCAGGATTGCGCCATCGCCAGCCTGCGGTGGCGGCGAAAGATCCTCATAGAGAAGGCGGGCTTCCTGGAAAGGGCCGCGACGGCTGCCGGAAGCGAGAATTTTCAGCACTTTCACATCCCGCGGCAAGGAAACGGTCAAAACATCGCCGGGGCCGACAGCCTTTGCAGGCGTGTCGATTCGGGTTGAATTGACCCGGACATGTCCTTCACTGACGAGCTTGGCCGCCAGGGTCCGGCTTTTCACGATACGGGCAAACCAGAGCCATTTGTCGAGACGCTGGCGGGAGGCGACCGGCTGCTGGCCGGCCTGCACTTCGCCTTGCCGCCCAGAGCCGGCCAATCGTCAATCCTTCTTGTTTTTGCCTTCGAGCTCGCTCTTGAGGGCAAGCAATTTGGCAAAAGGAGAATTGGGATCGGGCTGACGCTCGCGCGGGGCGGGCTTTTCGCTGGAGGCGAAAGGCCGGTCGCCACGACGCTGATCGCGATCGGGACGGCCGCCCTTGCCGCCCTGCCCCTGCGGACGCGGGCCCCGGTCAGGACGACCAGATGGGCGCCCACCCTCGCCCTCGCGGCGGAATTTCTGGAAATTGCCTTTCCGGCGCTCTTCCTGCTTCGGCGGCGCTCCGCCTTCCGCCGGGGCAGCCTGCCCCTCGCTTGGCTGGGAGGTGCGCTGAGGACGCCGATCCTTGTTGCGATCGGGCCGGCGGCCCTGATGCTGGTGGCGATGGGGCCGCCAGACTTCGATCATTTCGGGTTCGGCAGGCGCCGCGCCAGCTTCGCCTTCCACCGGCGCAGCCTCAGCCACAGGCTCGGCAGGAGCGGGTTCAGCAACAACCGGTTCCGCGACGGGTCCTTCCGCCACGGGGGCGCTTTCAACGGCCACCTCGCTGGCGTCCGCCGCAGCTTCAGCCTCGGCAGATGCTTCGGCAGGCGCTTCGACAGCTGCCTCGGCAGGTGTGTCGGCAGCCGCCTGCTTCAGCGGCTCGCGTGGCGCTGCCGCCAGGAGCGGAACAGTTATGGCCGGACCCGGTCGCTTGTCGCTCTGATAGCCGAGCGAGCGCAGGATAGAGGCAAAAGCCTCTCCCGAACAACCGGCGAGAGATGTCATGGCCACCGTCACAACGAAACCTTCGCCATCGGCGGCGCCGGCTGGCGCATCGCCCGGCGTCACGCCGGGACGATAGGAAATGGCGGGGCGGATCAAATCGGCCAGACGCTCGAGAATATCGACCCGCACGCAGCGCTCGCCGCAGACACGGAAACCGGCTGCGCGATAAAAACCTTTCGGCACAGCTTTGTCGGCAGCAAAGGACGTGCGGCCAGAGGCGGCCAGATGCGGCACTTCGTCGATCCCGGCGACACCTTCCGTGCCGCCATGTTTGAGCGCCCAGAGCTGGGCGGCAAGCGCACGCGGGGCGGGCTTGAGCAGGGCCGGCAAATAGATGTGATAGGCCCCGAAGCGGATACCGACCTTGCGCAAAGCGGCGCGGCCGTCCTGATCGAGCCCCTTAACCTGATCGGAGACTTTGCCGCGCTCGAGGACGCCGAGCGATTCGGCCACCTGAAAAGCGATGCCGCGACCGATGCCTTCAAGCCCGTCGCCCTTTTCCAGATCCTGCAGCGGTCCGAGCAATTTCTTGACGTGGCCGGCGAGCCAGAGGTTGAGCCGGTTCTGCACAAGTTCCAGCGTCGGGCCGGTCAGCTGTTCATCCGCCAGAATACGCACGGACGGGCCGAGCACGTGATCGCCCGCAGCCGTCTTGCCGACAGCTTCGCCCAGCCAGCGGATTGTCCCGTCATTGGCGAGAACGAAAGCCTCGTCCACAGCTTCGTGGATCCGCTGAGCGCGGCCCTCGATTTCGCTGGCCAGCGCCTTTTGGGCGGCTGCGTTCAAGGTTCTTGCCGCCTCGCCTGCGGCCTGGGGATCCGGCGTGAAGCGGAAACCGTGAAGTTGCCCAATGTGCTGACCCTCGACCAGCACATCCCCATTTGCGGTGATTTCCGCTTCCAGCATCGCATTCTCTCTCAAGCGGCGCATCAGAACGCTCGTTCTCCGGTCGACGAACCGTTGGGCGAGGCGCTCATGCAAAGCGTCCGAAAGACTGTCCTCTACCTGACGCGTGACGCCCTGCCAATGCTCCGGATCGCGTAACCAGTCAGGACGGTTGGAAATGTAGTTGAATGTCCGCACCTGGGCGATCCGGGCGGAGAGGACATCAATATCCCCGTCCGTCCGGTTGAAGGTCTCCAGATGACGGGAGAACCAGTCATCGGGCACGCGCCCGGCGCGAATGATGAATTTGTACAAAGTCTGGACCAGCTCGGCATGGGCGGCAGGCGAGAGCTTTCGATAATCGGGCACCTGGCAGACCTCCCAGAGCCGCTGGATATCGGCCCTGGTCTTGGTCTGGTGGCGCACATCGGCATCGCGCGACATAATGTCGAGCACCATCACATCTTCGGCAAGCGGTGCGCGCGTCAGGCCGCTTTCCTCGGGCAGCACTTCAAGCGAGTGCTGAAGCGCATCGATGGTTGAAAAATCGAGTTGCGCATTGCGCCACTGAAAAAGGTTGAGCGGATCGAACCGATGCTGCTCCAGCATTTCGACGAGTTCTTCATCGAAGGGCGAGCATCGCCCCGTCGTACCAAAAGTTCCGTCGCGCACATGACGTCCGGCACGACCCGCAATCTGGCCCATTTCGGAGGGCGTCAGGCGACGATATTGCCAACCGTCATATTTGCGGTCGCCGGCAAAAGCGACATGATCGACATCGAGATTGAGACCCATGCCAATCGCATCTGTCGCAATAATGTAATCGACTTCGCCCGATTGATAGAGGGCGACTTGCGAATTGCGCGTGCGTGGACTGAGCGCACCCAGAACAACCGCCGCACCGCCGCGCGTGCGACGGATCAATTCAGCAATTGCATAAACTTCCTCGGCCGAAAAAGCGACAATAGCGCTGCGGCGCGGCAATCGCGACAATTTGCGCTCGCCTGCAAAGGTCAATTGCGACAGGCGCGGACGCGTGATGATACTCACGCCCGGCATCAAACGCTCAATGAGACCGCGCGCCGTTTCAGCGCCAAGCAGCAGCGTTTCCTCACGTCCTCTGCGATTGAGCAATCTGTCGGTGAAAACATGGCCGCGATCGAGATCGGCGCCGAGCTGGATTTCGTCAATCGCGACAAAAGCAACATCGAGATCGCGCGGCATGGCCTCCACAGTGGAGATCCAATAGCGCGGATGTTTCGGTTTGATTTTTTCTTCGCCGGTAATCAGCGCCACATGTTCGGCACCGATTTTTTCGACAACGCGATTATAGACCTCACGCGCCAGAAGCCTGAGCGGCAAGCCGATGATGCCGGATGAATATTGCAGCATCCGCTCGATGGCCAGATGCGTCTTGCCGGTGTTTGTCGGACCCAGCACAGCGCTCACGCGCGCCGCGCGCTCAGCTGCAGGCAGAGCCTTGCCTTGGGTCGTGGGCCTTTCCGCAAAGGGAAGATTCATCGGGAAAAGCCCTGCTCCGCAAAGTGCCTTGGACAGCACCCCTTAGCACAATGCCTCGCGCCGGTAATCGAACGCGCCATTGCCATCGACACCATTAAAGCGAATTGAACGGGAAGGGAACGAAACAGGGGCGAATCGACGACCCGCGCTGGATCTGTCTTTGTTCACCACCAGATATGGACGGCCGCGGCACAGGGCCACCACATTTTGGAAATGATGCCCGAAAGGGCTGAATCCATCGGCTATGGGCCGCTTTCCAGCCCCGCTTCGGCGTCAAGCACTATTTGTGGCGTTTTGCAGATTTGCGAGGCGGGGATCAGAGCGCGGCAGGCGCGCGGCGCGCAGCCGCTACAAAATCCGTCGCCTCGATCACGGCCGTGCCGAAGCTTGTAGCGACGGATATGCGATAGGGCATGACAAGCCGGCTTGAACCAATCGGGGCCAGCCAGACGTTGATATCGCGATTTTCTGCCATCATTTGCACCGGCCGGCGGTCGCGATGACCGGCCAGGGGCTTGTAGCGGACGGCGCAGACGGCCACCGGGCCGGAATAGCCCTTGGCCTGCACCTGCCGGGTTCCGACATAGGTCAGCGCGACGTCAAAACGGGCAAAACCGTCGTAAATCGGAATGGTCCGGTTGCAGGCGGCCGGCCCAATCACCGGCTCGGAACCGGGAACCGGCATGATCAGCGCGCTGACCGGATCGACAATATTGCGCTTATGGGCCTCGGTGACGGGCACCCGATCGGGCGAGGGATCGAGCGGTGGCGACACATCGACGCCGCGCACGGAGCCCGATTGCATCGCCATCCGGACTGTCCGCGTGCCGCGGGAATTGGCGGATGTATTGGCATAGGCCGAGGGGATGACGAGGCCGCGCAAATAGGCCCCGCTGGCCGTGGCAGCCGCGCGCGTGCTGTTGACCATGGCGGCAAAGCCGGTGAGGCGCGTATTGATCGCCACGCGATAGGAGGAGGGATCGAGCTGGCCCGTCACATCGGCATGGCCGAGCGGGAGGCCCATCAAGCTGATCGAATAGCGCGCCTCAACCTGCTGCTGGGCAGGCGCGGACCGGGCCGGGCCGGGCTGGACAAGCAGCACGGCAAAAGCCCCGCCCAAGGGCAAGAGGCGCGAGAAAAAAATGGAAGGAAAAGGCATAGACCTCGACCGCAACCTGAACCGGTGTCACATAACATGGTTTGGGGCGAAATCCGACGCTTTCAAGGCAATGCCTCCGGGCTCTTCGCCTTGACGCACAAGCCCCCCTCGACTATACACCCGCGTCCGACACAAGAGCGTTAGACCCCGGAAAGGGCTTCGGCCCCTTAATCCGTGTGTCCTTGTGGCAGCTCCCCCGCACATGGAGCGCCGCTGGAACGAGGTCTGAACTCACCCCTGAAGCGGCCGTTCCATGGCGGGTCAAGCCCGGAACGCCTGCAATTGTTCAAGCGGCTCTGCCGCGACCAGAAGGAATATTGCCATGGCACGCCGTTGCGAGCTGAGCGGAAAAGCCGTTCTTACGGGTAATCAGGTCAGCCACTCGAACCGCAAGACCCGCACCCGCTTCATGCCGAACCTGTGCAATGTCACGCTGGTGTCCGATGCATTGAAGCGCTCCGTGCGCCTGCGCATCACGGCTGCAGCCCTGCGCTCGGTCGAACATCGCGGTGGCCTCGACGCCTTCCTGCTCAAGGCGCATGACGAGGAACTCTCGACCAATGCCCGCTCGCTCAAGCGCGACATTCTGAAGAAGGCAGCTGAAGGCTCAGCAGCCTGATCTTCTTTCTCATGTGAGATAAAAAAAGCCCGGCGGAAACGCCGGGCTTTTTGTTTGTCATGGCACGGCGGGCTATCGCGCCGCCGCTTTCTGCACGCTGGCGCGCGGCTTGACCGGCGCGCGCATCGGCTGCGGTTTTACCGGCGCTGCATTTTCAGCAAAAAGCTCAGCGAGCTTTTCCGTCATCGCCCCGCCCAGTTCTTCAGCATCCACAATCGTCACAGCGCGACGATAATAGCGCGTCACATCATGGCCGATGCCAATGGCGATCAATTCGACCGGCGAACGAGTCTCGATCTCTTCGATAATGTAGCGCAGATGCTTTTCGAGATAATTGCCGGCATTGACCGACAAGGTTGAATCATCGACTGGCGCGCCATCCGAAATCATCATGAGAATCCGGCGCTGTTCGGTGCGCGCAAGCAGGCGCTTATGCGCCCAATCAAGCGCCTCTCCGTCGATATTCTCCTTGAGCAGGCCTTCGCGCATCATCAGCCCAAGATTGCGCCGCGCGCGACGCCAAGGTGCATCCGCGGCCTTGTAAACGATATGGCGCAAATCGTTGAGGCGTCCCGGATTGGCAGGCTTGCCGGCCTGCAGCCAGGATTCGCGCGATTGTCCGCCCTTCCAGGCGCGTGTGGTGAAGCCGAGAATCTCGACCTTCACGCCGCAACGCTCGAGCGTTCGCGCCAGAATATCGGCGCAAGTCGCCGCCACTGTAATGGGGCGACCGCGCATGGAACCCGAATTGTCGAGCAGCAGCGTCACAACCGTATCGCGGAAATCTGTATCTTTCTCGCGCTTGAAGGAGAGCGGCTGCTGCGGATCGATAATGATGCGCGACAGGCGCGCGGGATCGAGCATGCCTTCTTCGATGTCGAATTCCCATGAGCGATTCTGCTGCGCCATGAGGCGCCGCTGCAGACGGTTCGCCAGTCGCGCGACAATCGCCGACATGTGCTGCAATTGCTTGTCGAGATAGGCGCGCAGACGCTCGAGTTCTTCGGGCTCGCAGAGTTCTTCGGCCAGAACCATTTCATCGAATTTATTGGTAAAGGCCTTGTAATCGGGGCCGCGATGCTGCGCCTCGCCATGCACGGGCGGACGGCGGCTTTCGCGCGATTCCTCGTCATCCCCCTCGCCTTCTTCATCCAGCATGTCGCCGGAGGGCGCTTCGGACGCATCCATCTCGCCCTCTTCGAGCTCGTCGGTGGATTCGTCCGTTTTCTCCATCTGCATGGCCTCGCCGGATCCCTCGAGGTCGTCGCCCTCGGCCTCCTCCGGGTCCTGCGAATCCTGATCCTGTTCGGCGCCATCCTGTTCGCCGGTCTCATTATCGTCGAGGGACGCCTCGTCCATCATGTCGAGATTGGCGAGCAATTTCTGGATGGCGCGGCCGAAGGCGAGCTGGTTCTCGATGGAATCGCCCAGCTTGGCGAGTTCTTCGCCGGCGCGCGATTCGATGATCGGCCGCCAGAGATCGACGAGCTTTTGCGCGGATTTTGGCGGCGCCAGGCCAGTGAGACGCTCGCGCACCATGAGCGCAACCGCATCTTCCATCGGCGCATCGGCGCGATCGGTGACCTCGGCATAAGTGCCGCGATGATAACGATCCTCAAGCATGGCGGCGAGATTGGACGACACGCCCTCCATGCGCCTTGCGCCGATCGATTCGACTCGCGCCTGTTCAACGGCTTCAAAAACGGCGCGCGCATTTTGCTGCTGGGGAAGCAGTTTGCGATGCGTGCGCTCATCGTGACAGGCAAGACGCAGCGCCATGGAATCCGCATGGCCGCGCACAATGGCTGCTTCGCGCGGCGAGAGCTTGCGCGCAGGCTCGGGCAGACGCGCCTTCGCGCCCTCGCCCGTTCCCACCAGCGCCGGACGGTCCGGCGCATAAGTGACCTCAAGCTCATGAGCCCCCGACATGGCGCGCATGCACGAGGCAACAGCCCTTTTGAACGGCTCCTGCGGCGCGTCTGGTTTGGTCGACGGCTTGCGATTGGTCGTCATGCAGCGTGATCCGTTCCGGGACGGAAACATCCCGTCTGTGAAATAGCGCGATGCATGGCGTCGGGTGCGAGATCAAGCCCGTTAGGCCAGACAATCGCGCCGTGCTCGACGCGCACAGCACCAAACAGGGATTCATCTTTCAGGGACGAAAAAACGCCCGCCCCGCTCGAGACTATCAAAGAGGCCATTTGGACTTCGCCCTCAAGACCATCCACGAAACGCACCTCGAGTTTGTAATTGCTTTTGGCAATGACGGCGGCCACGCGCCAAGGCGCCTTGGAAACCGGCATGCCCATTACGGGAGCGGCGCTATTTTCTTTGGATGCTGATTGGTTGCGCATAGATTCCAATCCTCCATCAATTCCAAACGATGTTCCGTCGCCCATTCAAGCACCAGAACCAAAGCCCGCCTGGGCAGACGCCCCTCCAGAACCTCAAGGGTCCGGATGTCGATCAACACTTCATCTTCGCCGTAAAGCGCGTGGAAATGCGGTGGCGCGTGGTCCTGCCAGAACATTTGGATCGCAATGCCGTAGAAAAGCGAGATCGTCGGCATTGCGGTCCAGCTCTCGTCAGCTTAACGCCACATTGACGGCGCTTTCCGGCAATTCCTGGCCGAAGCAGCGCTGATAGAATTCGGCAACAAGCGTGCGCTCGAGTTCGTCGCATTTGTTGAGGAAGGTCAGCCGGAAAGCAAAGCCGACATCCTTGAAAATGTCCGCATTTTCCGACCAGGTGATCACCGTGCGCGGGCTCATGACGGTCGACAGATCGCCGGCCATGAAAGCATTGCGCGTGAGATCGGCCACGCGAACCATCTTGTTCACGATGTCGCGGCCTTCCTTCAGTTTCTTGTAATGCGGCGACTTGGCGAGGACGATGTCCACTTCCTTGTCATGCGGCAGATAATTCAGCGTCGTCACGATGGACCAGCGGTCCATCTGCGCCTGATTGATCTGCTGCGTGCCGTGATAGAGACCCGACGTATCGCCAAGACCGACCGTATTGGCGGTGGCAAACAGGCGGAAGGCGGGATGAGGACGAATGACGCGGCTCTGGTCGAGCAATGTCAGACGGCCGGAGGATTCAAGCACACGCTGAATGACGAACATGACATCCGGACGGCCGGCATCATATTCATCGAACACGAGCGCAATATTGCGCTGATAGGCCCAGGGCAGAATGCCGTCGCGGAATTCGGTGACCTGCTTGCCATCCTGCAGCACGATCGCATCCTTGCCGACGAGATCGATGCGCGAGACATGGCTGTCGAGGTTGATGCGGATCGAGGGCCAATTGAGGCGCGCTGCAACCTGTTCGATATGGGTCGACTTGCCGGTGCCGTGATAGCCCGTGACGATCACACGACGATTGCGGGCAAAGCCGGCCAGAATGGCGAGCGTCGTGTCGCGATCGAAAAGATAGTCCTTGTCGAGCTCGGGCACATGTTCGCTTCCTGCCGAAAAGGCGGGAACATCCATATCTGTGTCGATCCCGAAGACCTGGCGCACGGAAACCTTGGTATCCGGCAGGCCGGTCGGCGTTTCTGTCTTTTGCATCCTACCTCCGTACCCGCGAACGTCATGCGCGCGGGGCATAATCTGGGTCTGGAACCTTGGGGCCCCGACCGGGCACCGCGCAAAGACGCGGCAAAGACCCCGCCCGCTCAGGCGAGCTTGGCCGATTTCAAAAAATTATAGGCGTGGATGATCTCACGCAGGCGGTCTTCCAGCGACCTGTCGCCGCCATTGGCGTCGGGGTGCAGCCGTTTGACCAGCTCCTTGTAGCGCGCCTTGATCGTTTCTGCATCAGCCGTTTCATCGAGCCCGAGCGTATTCAGGGCTTTCATGGCAGCCAACCCATAACGTGGCCGGCGGGGGCGGTCTTCGCCCGGCCCGCGGGCCCGGTCACGGAACATGCCCAAAGGATCGACGAAGCCCTCCGGCTCCACCCCCTCCTCGCGATGACCCTTGCCCGCCCGGTTCACCCCCATATTCCAGGTCGGACGATGGCCGACAACGGCTTCCTTCTGATATTTGGCGACGTCCTCGTCGCTCATGCCCCGAAAATAATTATAGGAGGCATTATATTCGCGCACATGATCGAGGCAGAACGAGAAATATTGGCCCTCGCGCAGGCGTCCCTTGGGCGCGCGATGGGCGCCGGGCGCCTCGCAGCCGGGGTGCTCGCAACGCAGGGTCGCGGCATCCGGCTGGGGTTCCGGCTTGACCCTGATGCGCTTGAACAATGGTGAATTCAAATCCATCGGCGGACATTATGGGTGCGGCGCGCCCCCGGCAAGGCAGAGTGGCGAAGTAACGCTGGCCGGAAGCACTTGTGCGCGACCGGTTCGGGAGATTTCGTGCGCCGGCGCGATTTTTCCACCCATGGCCGGAAAAAAAACCCACAGAATTGCGAAAAGATTCTCCGGCCGTCTGTGCTAGTAAACCGCCAGATCGGCCGGATCGGGCCCAAACAGAGAGACGGACATGGCGCACGACGGCACCAGCGTAAAGGACACGATCGCAGCTAAATTGCAGGCGGCCCTTGCGCCGTCTTCACTCGAAGTGATCGACGAATCCGACCAGCATGCCGGTCATATGTTTCACCCCGGCGGCGTCGAGCCGCGGGGGGAGACCCATTTCAGGATCAAAATCGTCTCGGCGACTTTTTCAGGCCAAAGCCGGCTCGAGCGCCATCGCACGATCAATCATCTTGTGGCCGAGGAATTGCGCGCCGGCGTCCATGCTCTTGCCATTGAGGCACGCGCGCCCGGTGAAGCGCCAAGGCGATAGCCACGAAATTGCCTCAGGCAGGCGGAATATCGGAGCATGTTAGGAACGGATTAGGAGTCAAAGGCTGAAGCTTTGCCACGACATTCCCGATTCGGGCAGGATGAGGTCGATGAGCGTGTTTTCGAGGCGCAGAGGATGGGCGAGCCTGATCGCCGCGGGGCTTGCCATTGCGGGCAGTGCGCAGGCGGCCCATGCCGCGCCTTCGCTCGTGGCTGATCTTGTCACCGGCCATGTCATTTCCCATGAGGATGGCACACGCCCCTGGTATCCCGCATCCCTGACCAAACTCATGACGGCCTATGTTGCGCTGAAAGCCGTGCGCGAAGGCCGTGTGACGATGGACACGCCTTTCGTCATGTCGGCGCGCGCCGCGCGCGTGGCGCCTTCCAAAATGGGATTTAATCCCGGCACGGAGGTGACGCTCGATAATGCGCTGAAAATGCTGATGGTGAAATCGGCGAATGACATAGCCATCATGATCGCCGAAGGCATTTCGGGATCGGTGGAAGGTTTTTCGGCAGAAATGAATGCGGCCGCGCGCCAGATCGGCATGCGCCAATCGCATTTCCTCAATCCGCATGGATTGCATGAAGCCAACCATGTCAGTTCGGCGCGCGACATGGCCATGCTTGCACGCGCTTTGCACATGCAATTTCCCGAACGCGCCGATCTCTATGGAATCGGCGCTCTCAAACTCGGCGACCGGATCATGCCGACGCATAATGGCCTGATCGGCCGTTATCCTGGCGCGGACGGAATGAAGACCGGATTCGTCTGCGCTTCCGGTTTCAATGTCGTTGCCAGCGCCATTCGTGGCGGACGCCAGATTGTCGTCGTTGTCATGGGCTCGCCCAATGCCAGATCACGCACAATCAAGGCCGCCAATCTTTTCGATGCGGGCTTTGCCTCATCCAGCTTTTTCCGCCCGACATCGCTTGCAGCCATGGCCGACCAGCCCGGACCGCCGCCCAATATGCGCGAGGATATTTGCGGCAAGAACCGGTCGCGCGTGGTGCAGGAGGACGATCTCGCCGTCATGACACCGCAGCAGGGTGGCGAAGATAATGCGGCCGCCTTTTTCGCCAATGACGGGCGCGCATCAGGGCGCCAATTTGTCATGGGGCCGCGCCCCAATTTCGAACCGGTCGATGTTTTTATTGGCCGCAAATCTGGCTGGACGGGACCGGTGGCCCAAGCCATGCCTGCCGCTGTCGTTGTTGCAGGAGCTGCCGGCGCAGCAGCGCGATCGCTGGCGTCTCCGCAACCGAACGTCGGGACAACGGCGTCTCGCGCCATTGCGGTGAAAAGCACAAGCGACAAAAAGCCAGAACAGAAAGTGGCATCGAGCAAGCCGACGCAGAAAAAAGCGGCTGTGAAAACGAAGAAGCCGGAACAGAAAAAATCCGTCAAAAAGCCGGAGAAAAAGAAAGTCCCGGCCAAACCCGCCACGCAGAACAAGGTCAAGACGCCATGAATGAGGGTCAGCCGGATTCCATTCTGACACGCCGTCCGCCGCCGCCCATTCCTGTTTCGATTCTGACCGGATTTCTCGGAGCGGGAAAAACAACGCTCCTCAATCGGCTTTTGCGCGATCCCGCCCTGTCCGACACTCTGGTTCTGATCAATGAATTTGGCGAGATCGGGCTCGACCATCTGCTGGTCGAGCGCGCCGATGGCGACATGATCCTCATGTCGTCGGGTTGCCTGTGCTGCACGATTCGCGGCGATCTCGTTTCGACGCTGGAAGATCTTCTCAAGCGGCGAGACAATGGCCGTATCACGCCCTTCCAGCGCGTGCTGATTGAAACGACGGGCCTCGCCGATCCTGCTCCCGTGCTGCATACGATCATGTTCCACCCCTATCTGATGTTGCGCTACCGGCTGGAGGGCGTGATCACGCTGGTGGATGCGGTCAATGGCTCATCGACGCTGGATTCGCATGAGGAATCGGTGAAACAGGCCGCCGTTGCCGACAGGCTCGTTCTGTCAAAGACCGATCTTGTTTCAGATCGGACGGTGTTGGAAAATCTTGAAGCGCGCCTGTCGGCGCTCAATCCTGCTGCGCGTATCTTTGAGGCACGTAACGTGTCGGCCGCGCAGCTTCTCGATGCCGGGCTTTACAATCCAGAAACAAAGACGCCCGATGTCGCGCGCTGGCTGAATGCCGAGGCGGTCGAGCATGCGCAATCGCACGGCCATCACCATCATCACGATCATCATGGGCACAATCATCACCATCATGGCCATGCTCACCATCATGATGTGAATCGTCATGATGCGCGCATCCGCGCCCATTGCCTGCGCTCCGACAAGCCGCTCGATCCACGCGGCTTCGATCTGTTCTTGAACATGCTGCGCGAGTTTCATGGGCCGAGCCTGCTGCGGGTCAAAGGCATTGTGGCGCTCTCGGATGATCTTTCGCGCCCGCTCGTCATTCATGGCGTGCAACATGTCTTCCATCCACCGATCAGGCTCGATGCCTGGCCGGATGACGATCATTCGACGCGGATCGTTTTTATTCTGAAGGATCTGACGGTCGATTTTGTCGAAAAGCTCTGGGCGGCTTTTGCCAATATTGCGCGCACAGACACGCCCGATCGCGACGCGCTCGAAAATAATCCGCTGGCGCCTGGATCGAAAAGCGGATTGTTCAGCTAGTCGCCGTCACGCAACAGGCGGCGGATGACCTTTCCGCTTGTCGTCAACGGCAATTCCTTGATGAAGGCGATTTCGCGCGGATATTCATGCGCCGACAAACGCGCACGCACAAAGCCCTTGATCTCTTCGGCCAAAGCATCGGAGGGCGCATAGCCCGCTTTCAAAACTATAAAGGCTTTGACGATTTCCGTGCGCAAAGCATCGGGCTTGCCGACTGCCGCGCCGATCTGGACGGCAGGGTGACGCAACAGGCAATCCTCGATTTCGCCGGGGCCGATGCGATAGCCAGACGAGGTGATCACATCGTCATCGCGTCCGATGAAATGGACATAACCATCCTTGTCCTGGCGGGCGAGATCGCCCGTTGTCATCCAGTCGCCAATGAATTTTTCGGCTGTTGCTTTGGGCTTTTTCCAATATTCGAGGAACATGACAGGATTGGGCCGGCGAATGGCCACCTGGCCCATTTCATCTGGCTCGCACAGACTGCCATCGCTGCGAATGACGGCGACATTATGCCCCGGCACCGCGCGCCCGATCGCGCCGGCACGCGACACGCCAATAGCGGCGCAAGATGCGAGCACGAGATTGCATTCGGTCTGTCCGTAAAATTCATTGATCGTCAGGCCAAAGGCTTGCCGACCCCATTCATAGACTTCCGCACCCAATGATTCGCCGCCTGAGGCCAAGGTGCGCAGATCGAGACGGAATTTTTTACGCGGCTCTGGGATGGCTCGCAACATGCGCAAAGCGGTTGGCGGAATGAAAGCATTGCGAACCTGCGCTTCATCGATCAATGCGAGGGCTGCTTCCGGATCGAAACGTTCAAATCGTCGCGCCACGACAGGCACGCCAAGATAGAGCGATGGCAGAAGGACATTCAGCAATCCACCCGCCCAAGCCCAATCGGCCGGTGTCCACATGCGATCTCGCGCCTGCGGCAGAAATTCATGCGGAAATTGCACGCCGGGAATATGTCCGAGTAAAACGCGATGCCCATGCAGCGCCCCTTTCGCCTGACCCGTCGTGCCCGATGTGTAGATCATCATGGCTGGATCATCGGCGGCCGTATCGCGCGCTTCATGGTCCGGCATTTCGCGGGCCATATCGGCCGCAAGATCGCGCACGCCGCCATCGGCTCCATTGGCGCTCCAGATCACGCGCAAATCCGGCAAGCCGGCAATGCTGCGGATTTTCGCAACCCCAGCCGCATCCGTGACGAGGGCGGCGCATTGCGAATCGGTGAGCCGATATTCCAGAGCATCGGCGCCAAACAAAGCCGCCAGCGGCAGAGCAATCGCACCGATCTTGTAAATGGCAATATGCGCGATCAGGGTCTCGGGCGATTGCGGCAGCAGCAAGCCGACACGCTCGCCGGGGCGCACGCCCTGGCGCAGCATGGCATTGGCCAACCTATTGGAGGCCCGGCGGAGATCTTCATATGAATGAGTGACCAGGCCACCCGCCGTCCATTGGATCAGGGCCGGACGATCGGGCTCAAGGCGGGCCCAAGCATCGGAAATAGCGGTTCCTATATTGAACCGCTCGGGCACAGACCAATGAAAGTCGCGGACCAAAGTCTCGTAAGCGGCGACCGGGCGCAGCATGCGAACTCATCCTTCGGTTGCTGACTTTGGGGCACCTTATGGGCGGGCTGGCGGGCAGGCAAGCGCCCGGTCCGGGCCCGGCCGCCCCTTATACGTCTCAATTTTTGCAATCTATATTGCGCAAGCTGAGATTCGTGTACTATCCATAGCCGAGTTCAAGCCATTTTTTTTGGAGTTTCATATGAAGCCTGCCGTCATTTTGGTCGGCGCCGACAAGGGGGGCGTTGGCAAGACCACGATTTCCCGGGCGGTCCTCGATTATCTCGCAGCCAAGGGCATTTCCGCCCGCGCCTTCGACACGGAATCGCCGCGCGGCGCCCTTCATCGCTTTCACCCGCACGAGACCAATATCGTCGATATTACGGAAACCGCCGACCAGATGAAAATTCTGGATACGCTCTCGGGTTCTTCCGTGCGCGCGACCGTGATCGATGTGCGCGCCGGACAAATGTCGGAAACCTTGCGCGTCCTTGAGGATGTCGGCTTTCTCGATGCAGTCAAAGACGGCCAGATCACATTCATCGTCGTGCATGTGCTTGGACCCTCGGTTTCCTCATTGGGAGAGATTGCTGAAATCGCTCCCTTTATGGACGACGCGCATTATTTCCTGGCTATGAACCACATCAACGACACGACATTTTTTGAATGGGATCCGCAGACCTATGCATCCTATTTCGGTGACGTGAAATGCGCCGGCGAGATCACAATCCCCAAGCTCGATGAAATGGCTTACGAGCAGGTCGAGCTGAATGGCGTGCCGTTTGCGAGCTTCATTGCAGGCAAGCAGGGCTCCTTTGTTCTGCGTGGCTATGTGCGCACCTGGTTGCGCAATATCTCGAGCGAGCTCGATGTTATTGGCCTGCACACTCTGGTTTCGCCCGAATTGCGACGCTGACTGGAAGCGGCAAGGATCGCAGCATGAGCAGGATACCTGCCTATATCGTTTGCTCCCCCTTCGCCCGATGCGGGTCGACGACGATTGCGCGACTCCTTGCCGATTTCCATCTGCTTGAACAACGCGAGCTGACCCTGTTTGAGACGAACAGCCAATCGCCTGTGCTGGAAAACTGGTTCCCGGACATCTGCAACGTTGTCGATCTGATGACAACACGCGGTCAGATGGACCTGTTCGATCAGATGATTTTCGCCGAGCCGCAAACGCGGATCGCGGAAATATGTTCAGGCTATTACCGCGCGTTTTTCATGCAGGCGCGCGAGATCGGTTTTTTCGAGGAGGCTGAAAGCCGCGGCTATCATCCTGTCATTGTTTTTGTCAGCAATGGCTCGCATATTTCGGTCGAGGCCATGACGACGCTTCACGCTTTATGGCCGAGCGTCACCAAAGTAGTGGCGATCAATGAAGGGTTGGTGCGTCTGGGCAAAAATTTGCACGACCATCTCGCCGCTTTTCCGACAGAATTGTCGTTTCAGATTCCAGCCCTTGAAGGACTTCCGCGCCGCGAATTTGAGGCGCCCGATTTTTCGATTTCCAATTTCTTCGTCTCGACGCCGCCCGACGATATGTCGCTCGTTGTCCGGGCCGATTTGCGCAATTGGATGCGTCGCGTCTTCACGCAATTCCACAGTCATGAATTGCGGATGGCATTCGAAAATGCGCGCTATTTGATGCGCGCCTGATCTTAGAGGTTGAGAGCCGAACGCAATTCGCGCAGTTGATCGCGGCGCAATTGCGCAGCGGCCAGCTGCGCATCATTGCTTGCGTCTTCGACATCTTCTTCAGCCGCGCGCAATTCAGCATCGATCTTCGCAGCATCGAGCTCGGCGACCGGAATGGCCTGTTCGGCAAGAATGGTCAGACCCTTGGGCGACACATCGGCAAAACCGCCGCGCACAAAGAGACGGCTGGATTTGCTGGCTGATTCGACAATTTCAACGACGCCGGGACGAATGGTCGACATGACCGGCCCATGATTGGCGAGGACTGTGAAGGCACCCTCGGATCCGGGCACGACAACCTGCTCGACCTCACCTGAAAAGATGAGACGTTCGGGCGAGACGAGCTCGAAATGAAAAGCGGCCATAAACTATCTCCAACCGGGGCATGCAGACGGAGCGCGCCAATGCGCGCCCCGCATGATCTCAGTATCAGGCGGCTTCAGCGGCGAGACGCTGGGCCTTTTCCATCGCTTCCTCGATCGTGCCGACCATGTAGAAGGCGGCCTCGGGGAGGTGATCGTACTTGCCTTCGACAAGGCCCTTGAAGCCCTTGATCGTGTCGGCGAGCGACACGAGCTTGCCGGGCGAGCCCGTGAAGATTTCCGCGACGTGGAACGGCTGCGACAGGAAGCGCTCGATCTTGCGGGCGCGCGCCACCGTCAGCTTGTCCTCTTCGGACAATTCGTCCATGCCCAGAATGGCGATAATGTCCTGCAGCGACTTGTAGCGCTGCAGGGTTTGCTGCACCTGACGGGCAACGCCGTAATGTTCGTCGCCAACGATCAGCGGCGAGAGCATGCGCGAGGTCGAGTCGAGCGGATCGACCGCCGGATAAATGCCCTTTTCCGCAATCGAGCGCGACAGAACGGTCGTCGCATCGAGATGGGCGAAGGATGTAGCCGGCGCCGGATCGGTCAAATCGTCGGCCGGCACGTAAATGGCCTGCACCGAGGTGATCGAACCCTTGGTCGTGGTGGTGATGCGTTCCTGCAGCAGGCCCATGTCGGTCGCGAGCGTCGGCTGATAGCCCACCGCCGAAGGAATACGGCCCAAGAGCGCGGACACTTCCGAGCCCGCCTGCGTGAAGCGGAAGATGTTGTCGACGAAGAAGAGCACGTCCTGGCCCTGATCGCGGAAATGTTCGGCAACCGTCAGGCCGGTGAGCGCGACGCGGGCGCGCGCACCCGGAGGCTCGTTCATCTGGCCATAGACGAGGGCGCATTTGGAGCCCTTGGTCGAGCCACCATGTTCCTTCGGGTTGAGGTTCACGTTGGACTCGATCATCTCGTGATAGAGATCGTTGCCCTCACGCGTACGCTCGCCGACGCCGGCAAACACGGAATAACCGCCGTGCGCCTTGGCGACGTTGTTGATGAGCTCCATGATGAGCACGGTCTTGCCGACGCCCGCGCCGCCGAACAGGCCGATCTTGCCGCCCTTGGCGTAAGGCGCGAGAAGATCGACGACCTTGATGCCCGTTTCCAGGATCTGGCCTTCGGTCGATTGTTCTGCATAGGAGGGCGCATCCTGATGGATGGCGCGCATGCCTTCATTCGGGATCGGGCCTGCTTCATCGACCGGCTCGCCGATGACGTTCATGATGCGACCCAGCGTGCCTTCGCCCACCGGCACCGAAATCGGTGCGCCTGTGTCGGTGACTTCCTGGCCGCGGACCAGACCCTCGGATGTGTCCATCGAGATGCACCGGACCGAATTTTCACCCAGATGCTGGGCGACTTCGAGAACAAGGCGGGCGCCATTGTTCTTGGTCTCGAGAGCATTCAGAATCTGCGGCAGATGTCCGTCGAACTTCACGTCAACGACGGCGCCGATGACCTGCGTGATGCGCCCTGTGGGCTTGTTAGCGGCAGTTGCCATGGTTCGTCCTCACTGATGATGGGTCAGAGCGCTTCGGCGCCCGAGATGATTTCGATGAGTTCTTTGGTGATCATTGCCTGACGCGAACGGTTGTACGTGATCGTCTGCTTTTTGATCATGTCGCCGGCGTTGCGGGTGGCATTGTCCATCGAGCTCATGCGCGCGCCCTGTTCGGATGCGGCATTTTCAAGCAGCGCCCTGAACACCTGCACCGAAATATTGCGCGGCAGAAGCGCATCGAGAATGCCGGCTTCGCTTGGCTCATATTCATAAGCCGCCTGCGCGCCGCCCGCCGATTCCGCTGCCGTAAATTGCGCCGGAATGAGCTGAAGAGCCGTCGGGATCTGTGCGATCACCGAGCGGAAACGCGCGAAGAAGATGGTGCAGACATCATATTCGCCGGCCTCGAAGAGCGAGATGATCTTGCGGCCGATCGGATCGGCATCGCTGAAGGCCATCTGCTTGACCGAGCGAAGTTCGATCAGCTCGATGATCTGCTTTTCGAACTGGCGGCGGAGCTGATCATAGCCCTTCTTGCCGACGCAGATGATTTTCACCGTCTTGCCCGCCGCCATCAGCGCATTTGCGCGCTCGCGCGCAAGTCGCACGATCGACGAGTTGAACGCGCCGCAAAGGCCGCGCTCAGCCGTACAGACAACGAGCAGATGTACATTGTCGCGACCATTGCCGGACAGAAGCGCAGGGCCAGTGCCCGGCGTCATATTGCCTGCAATATTGGCCAGCACCGCTTCCATGCGCTCGGCATAGGGACGCGCCGCCTCAGCCGCCAGCTGCGCACGACGCAGCTTCGCCGCCGCGACCATTTGCATGGCCTTGGTGATCTTCTGCGTCGCCTTGACGGAGGCGATGCGGTTACGCAGGTCCTTCAATGAAGGCATGATGTGTCCGCTTCATTCGGGATCGGGAACCCCCTCGCACATGACTGCGCGAGGGTGATGAAGGTGTTTACGCGAAGCTCTTGGCGAAAGCGTCGACAGCTGCTTTCAGCTTGCCGGCCGTCTCGTCGTTCAGGTCCTTGGTGGTCCGGATCGAGTCGAGAATGTCGGTATGCTTTGTACGCAGCGCGGCGAGCAGGCCGTCTTCGAAAGCGCGAACCCGGTTGACCGGGATCGCATCGAGATAGCCGTTGACGCCGGCATAGATCACAGCCGTCTGCTCTTCCATCTTCAGCGGCGAGAATTGCGGCTGCTTCAGGAGTTCGGTCAGGCGCGCACCGCGGTTGAGCAGACGCTGCGTCACCGCATCGAGATCGGAACCGAATTGCGCGAAGGCCGCCATTTCGCGGTATTGCGCAAGCTCGCCCTTGATCTTGCCGGCGACTTTCTTCGTCGCCTTGGTCTGCGCGGCGGAGCCGACGCGCGACACGGACAGACCGACGTTCACCGCCGGGCGAATGCCCTGGTAGAACAGATCCGTCTCAAGGAAGATCTGGCCGTCGGTGATCGAAATCACATTGGTCGGAATGTAGGCCGACACGTCGTTGGCCTGCGTTTCAATGACCGGCAGAGCGGTCAGCGAACCCGCGCCCGCAGCATCGCCCATTTTGGCGGCGCGCTCGAGGAGACGGGAATGCAGATAGAAGACGTCGCCCGGATAGGCTTCGCGGCCCGGCGGACGGCGCAGCAGCAGCGACATCTGACGATAGGCAACGGCCTGCTTCGACAGATCGTCATAGATGATGACGGCATGCATGCCATTGTCGCGGAAATATTCGCCCATGGCGCAGCCGGCGAAAGGCGCGATGAACTGCATCGGGGCCGGATCGGAGGCGGTCGCCGCCACAACGATCGAATATTCCAGCGCGCCGCGCTCTTCGAGCACTTTCACGAATTGAGCGACGGTCGAACGCTTCTGGCCGACGGCGACATAGACGCAGTAAAGCTTCTGCTTCTCGTCATCGCCCGAATTGACCGACTTCTGATTGAGGATCGTGTCGAGCGCAATCGCGGTCTTGCCGGTCTGGCGATCGCCGATGATCAGCTCGCGCTGGCCGCGGCCAACGGGGATGAGCGCATCGACGGCCTTGAGGCCGGTCGCCATCGGCTCATGCACCGATTTACGTGGAATAATGCCGGGCGCCTTGACGTCGACGCGGGCGCGCTTGGTCGCCTTGATCGGGCCCTTGCCGTCAATCGGATTGCCGAGCGCGTCAACGACGCGACCAAGCATTTCCTTGCCGACGGGCACGTCGACGATGGCGCCGGTGCGCTTGACCGTCTGGCCTTCCTTGAGCTCGCGGTCGGAGCCGAAGATCACGACGCCGACATTGTCGGTTTCGAGATTGAGGGCCATGCCGCGCACGCCATTCTCGAACTCGACCATTTCACCGGCCTGGACATTGTCCAGACCGTAGACGCGGGCAATACCGTCGCCGACGGAGAGCACTTGGCCCACCTCGGTGACTTGAGCTTCGGTACCGAAGTTCGCGATTTCGTTCTTGAGAATCGCGGAAATTTCAGCGGCGCGGATATCCATCAGCCGACCTCTTTCATGCGTGTGCGGATCGAATTGAGTTTGGTCCTGAGCGAGCCGTCGACCATGCGCGACCCGAGCTTGACGATGAGGCCGCCGATGATCGCAGGTTCAACCTTCACGTTCATCTCGACGGACGAAGACCCGGCCACATCCGTCAACGCCTTGCGCAGCGCCTCGAGATTGGCGGGAGAGAGGGGCTCTGCGACCGTGACATCGGCGCGTGAGACGCCGCGGGCGGCATCATGCAATTTGCCGAAATCGGCGATCATCGCCGGCGCCGCAAACAGGCGGCGCTTGCTGGCGACGAGCTTCAGGAATTTCGCGGTCAGACCGCCAATGCCGGCCTTGTCGAGCACGGCGCCAAGCGCCTTGACCTGCTCTTCAGCCGTGAACACGGGGCTGCGGACGAGGCGGGCCAGATCGGCGCTCTCCTCAATCATCGCATTGAATCGGGCAAGATCGGCGGCAACCTGAACGGTCGCGCCCTGTTCTTGCGCCAAGCCGAAAAGGGCCGAGGCATAGCGCCCTGCCATTCCGGTAACGATCGTATCCTCTTCAGCCACGCGGAAAGCCTCTGGACTGGCGTCAGGCACGGCCTGCCGCAAGGGTTTACGCTGCGACACTGCCGCGAAACCTTTGCAACGAGCTTGTCAGGGAACGGAACGGCACGGAGCGCGCGTCCCGAAGACGGCGTTGACCTAACACACGCCCCAAGGGTGCGCAACCGCCCGAAACCACCTCACGATCACGCTTTTGTCTCATTCCACCGCGCCCGGCGCGGCCGCAGTCGCGACCGGTTTTTTTATCCGCTGTGACAATTTCACGGCTACGGTTCAGCCGAAATGGTGTAAATTATTCCAGCTAAAGGGAAATTTTCGTGGCACGCTGTGCTGGATCAGGCTGGGGACAGGGTGATGAAACTTGGGATGGGGGCGCTTTTTCTGGGCGCGGCAGTCATGTCTTTGTTCGCTTCGGGCAAGGGGGGTGCGACCCGATCGCGCAAGGAGAAGCTCGACCGGCAGCAAAAGCCCTCGCGCTTGCTGGTCCTGGTCCAGACGCGACCGCAGGTCACCGTCCTGGCAGCCAGCGAATCGCGCGAGGAGCTTGAGCGGGAATTGCAGGAGCTCAACGAGACCTGGAACCATTGGGAGATTCGCACCGAGCGCCAGCGCTATGAGATTCAGCCGGCTCCCGTGCTGCAACCCGCCGGCGACCCTGCGCCGGGGCGTGCCCGCCCCAGCTTGCCTCGCGCCACGGGAGCGTCTAGCGGAAACGGGCGGCAAGACGGGCCGCGCCCCGATCTTCCGCGAGGCCTGCCTTGAAAATCCTTCTCGTTGTCGCCGCCGCTTTGATCGATTCGGACAATCGCGTCCTGATTGCGCAGCGCCCGGAGGGCAAGGCCCTGGCGGGACTTTGGGAATTTCCCGGTGGCAAGATCGATTCGGGCGAGCGACCTGAAACGTCGCTGATCCGCGAATTGCACGAGGAGCTCGGCATTGTCGTGAAGGAAGCCTGCCTCGCGCCGCTGACCTTCGCGAGCTATGCCTATCCGGATTTTCACCTGCTGATGCCGCTTTATGTGTGCCGGCGCTGGGAAGGCACAGTGATCTCGCGCGAAAATCAGGCGCTCAAATGGGTGCGCCCGAACGAATTGCGCCAATATCCGATGCCACCCGCCGATGAGCCGCTGATTCCCGCGCTCATCGATTTGATCGGCTAGCCGTCATTGCGGGCGAAGCGAAATAATCCAGAGCCGCCACACGCATCATGGATTGCTTCGTCGCTTCGCTCCTCGCAATGACGAGCGCTTAAATACCCCCCATCTTGCAGACGAGTTTCCACTCCGCATCCGTCACCGGCTGCACGGACAGGCGCATGGACGTCACCAGAGACATTTTCGCCAAAGCCGGCGTGGCTTTCACTTGCGCCAATGTAACCGGTGTCTTGAGCGGCTTCACGGCCTTGAAATCGACCATGACGAATTTGCCGCTCTCATCCGAGGGATCGGGATAATGTTCCTTGATCACTTCGACAATGCCGACAATCTCTTTGCCCTCGTTGGAATGATAGAAGAAAGCCTGATCGCCTTTCTTCATCGCAATGAGATGATTCTTGGCAAGATGATTGCGCACACCATCCCAAAACGTGCCTTTTGCGCCCGCTTTCACCTGTTGATCCCAGGACCATTTGAAAGGTTCGCTTTTGACAAGCCAATGAGCCATAGACGCGCTCCCGATTCCAATTCATTGCAAAGCTAGGGCGCAGATGCGCATGTCGCAAGCTGCATCACCCTTCCGCTTTCTGCGGACGGGCCAGCAAAATGCCGATTGCTTCATCGACGCTGATACGGCCCGACAGAATATCGGCAACCGCGCGCGCAATCGGCATGTCGATGCCGCTCTTCTGCGCCAGCGCGCATAAAACGGGCGCGGTCAGCGCGCCTTCGGCAAGTTTGGCCGGTGGCTTCTCGCCTTTGCCAAGCGCCAGGCCGTAGGAAAAATTGCGCGATTGCGTCGATGAACAGGTGAGCACCAGATCGCCAAGTCCTGACAGGCCCATCAGCGTTTCCGCGCGCGCCCCCTGCGAGACGGCGTAACGCGACAATTCCGCGAAGCCGCGTGCAATCAGCGCCGCATTTGCGCTGGCGCCCAATCCACGCCCTGCTGCAATGCCGCAGGCAATAGCGAGCACATTTTTGGCAGCACCGCCAATTTCGACGCCACGCATGTCAGTCGAATGATAAAGTCGCAGCGTCTGCGTCCCCAGCGCCGCTGCAAGCGCACGCGCCACATCCTCGTCACGCGCAGCCAAAGTCACCGCCGTGGGCAAGCCGCGCGCCACATCGTCAGCAAAACTCGGTCCCGAAAGAATGGCGGTCATTTGTCCGGGCAGGCATTGCGCGACGACATCGCTCATCAGCAGGTCGGTGCTGCGCTCGATGCCTTTGGCGCAGATCACAAGCGGAATCGTTCCTGCAACAAGATCTTTGAGCTGCAAAGCCAGATCGCGCACGGCCTGTGCCGGCACAACAGCCAGAACAATCTCGACGCCGTTCACAGCCGTTGCAAGATCCGCCTGCGGGGCAACGCCTTCTGCAAGCGCAACACCAGGCAGACGCCGCGCGTTCTGACGATCGCGTGCAAGCTCGGCCACGTGCTCGCCATCGCGCGCCCATAGACGCACCGCGCGACCGGGGCGGGCCGCCGCATTGGCAAGAGCCGTGCCCCAGGCGCCTGCGCCCAAGACGGCAATTGTGCGAGCTTGTGCAAGCGTCATCATCATGCCTTGCCGTTGTTGACGCGTTCAGCCTGCGGGTCGAGCGGCCAGCGTGGACGTGCAGGGAAATCCATTCCGTCGATCATGCCACGACGCAAGCGCTCTATGCCCGCCCATGCGATCATTGCGCCATTATCCGTGCACAAGGCCGGCGATGGCATGATAAGATTGAGCCCGCTCTCGCCGGCAAAACGGCCAAGCGCGCGGCGGATGGCGCCATTGGCAGCAACACCGCCCGCCACAACCAGCGCGCGCGGATCCCCATCCTGCTGGCGAAAGATGCGCAGAGCGCCACGGATGCGATCGATGACGACATCGACGACTGCTGCCTGGAAAGAGGCGCAGACATCGGCCACATCGTGAGGACGAAGCGGTGCTATTCGCTCCACCTCGAGACGCACTGCCGTTTTCAGTCCGGAGAAAGAAAAATCCGCGCCCGGACGGCGCAGCATGGGGCGGGGAAATTCGAAGCGCTGCGGGTCGCCGTTAAGCGCCTGCTTTTCCACCTGCGGGCCGCCCGGATAGGGCAGGCCCAGCATTTTCGCGACCTTGTCGAAGGCCTCGCCGATGGCATCGTCAATCGTGGTCCCGATCCGGCGATAGTCGCCGACGCCGCGCACCGACAAAAGCTGCGTATGCCCGCCCGAGACAAGCAGCAAAAGATAGGGGAAATCGACGCCATCCGTCAGCCGCGCCGTCAGCGCATGGGCCTCAAGATGATTGACGCCGATAAAGGGCTTGCCGGCCGCCAAAGCCAAAGCCTTGCCGAAGGTCAGCCCGACAATGACGCCGCCGATCAGGCCGGGCCCGGCCGCCGCCGCGACGCCGTCGATCTGATCGAGCCTCAGCCCGGCATCGGCAAGGGCACGCCCGACCAGCCGGTCGAGCACGTCAAGATGGGCGCGGGCTGCAATCTCGGGCACGACGCCGCCATAGGCTGCGTGCTGGGCGATCTGGCTCATCACCTCATTGGAGAGAATATCGCCGTGACCGCCCGGCGACAGGCTGACGACGGCCGCGGCCGTTTCATCGCAGGTCGTTTCAATTCCGAGAACACGCATCGGCGGTCGATTCTGGCCCTGACTTGAGAAGGGCCGCCCTTTCGCGCCCCGGCGCGACACCCTATAGTCCGCGCCGAAGACAATGCAAATATCGAGGGCATGATGGGGACAGGGGCCTGGTTGAAAATTGGCACGCGCGGGAGCCCGCTGGCCCTGGCTCAGGCTTACGAGACCCGGAGCCTTCTGGCACAGGCGCATGGCATTGACGCTGAGCGAATCGAAATCGTCATCATCAAAGTGATGGGAGACCAGATTCTCGACCGCGCCCTTTCCGAGGCCGGCGGCAAAGGTCTGTTCACCAAGGAAATCGATCTCGCCCAACTTGCCGGCGAAGTCGATATTGCGGTCCATTCGTCCAAAGACCTGCCAACCATTCTGCCGGACGGGCTGGATATTGCCGGCTTCCTCCCGCGCGAGGATGTGCGCGATGTCTTCATCTCGCCGCGCGCCAAAAGCCTGATGACGCTGGCGCCAGGTTCGCTTGTCGGCACGGCCTCGCTGCGCCGCCAGGCGATGGTGAAAAAACTGCGCCCGGATCTGCGCGTCGATCTGTTGCGCGGCAATGTCCAGACCCGGCTTTCCAAACTGGAAAGCGGCGATTGCGATGCGACGCTTCTCGCACTGGCTGGATTGAAACGCCTTGGCCTGACGCATCACGTGACGGAAATTCTCGACGAGGACAATTTCCTGCCCGCCGTCGGACAAGGCGCCATCGGCATTACCGTGCGCAGCGACGACCATGAGACGCGCGTGCGGCTTGGCGCCATTCTGCATCCGGCCACCGGCTTTGCCTTGACCATGGAAAGAGCTTTCCTGCGCGTGCTCGACGGCTCCTGCCGGACGCCGATTGCAGGCCATGCCAAAATCGCAGGCGACCGCATCAATTTCCGCGGCCTCATCCTGCGCAAGGATGGCTCGGAATTTTATGAAACGAAGCGCGAAGGCTCGCTCGACGATGCAGAGCGGCTGGGTGTGCAGGCAGGGCAGGAATTGCTCGCACGTGCACCCGCCGATATTCTGGCGCATTGAAACATGCGCGTCCTCCTCACCCGGCCCGAGGCGGATGCAAAAAAAACGGCCGGGCGCCTCAAAACGCTCGGCCATGAAGCCGTGATCTGCCCGCTGTTCGAGATTGTCGCCACACAGACGCCGGCGCCGGCTCCACCATTCGATGGGCTGATCGCAACGAGCGCGCATGCTTTTCAAGCTCATACCGGAGACGTTGCGCATCTACGCGACCTGCCGCTCTATCTGGTGGGCGAGCGCAGTGCTCTGGCGGCGCGGGAAAAGGGCTTTACCCAGATTGTCCATGTGGCGCCCGATGCCAAAACCCTGGCCATCGCCATCGCTCAAGAAAAAAGCCGCGCGCGGACTTTTCTCTATCTCGCCGGTCGTGAGCGGCGACCCGAGCTCGAAGCCTCGCTTGCCGCACTCGGCCATGCGGTTGCGCCCTGGATCGTCTATGAAACCAGCGAGACCGAAGATATTTCGGCCCTCGTGCAGGAATGGCGCACGGGCATGCTTGATGCCGTGATGCATTTTTCGCCGCGCAGTGCCGCACTTTACCGGGCGTGCGCACTGCGCGCCGGCATGATCGCGCAAGCGCTTCAGCCGCTCCAGATTGTCATTTCCCCTCGCGCTGCCGAAACTCTGGGCGATGCGCCGAATGTCAGGGTCGCGGCAAGTCCAGATCTCGAAAGCCTGATCGACTGCCTCCCGGACGGGGCTTGAACTCCTTCTGCGATCCCGTAACCTCAGGCGCATAAAAACACTCCGGGAGGCAATGATGGCTTGCTCTTTGCGCGATAAATGGATCAGGCGGTTCGGCGCAACATTGATCTGCGCCCTTATGACGAGCGCTGCGCAAGCGCAAAGCCCGGAGGCGGAAGCAGCCTTCTTCAAAGGCAAGAATGTGCGGCTGACGGTCGGCTATGGGCCGGGCGGCGGCTATGATGTCTATGCGCGCATGATTGCGCCGCATCTGTCGAAACAACTCGGCGCCACGGTCATCGTTGAAAACCAGCCCGGTGCCGGCGGCATTACTGCGCTGAACGGCACGTCGGTCGCCGCACCCGACGGTTTGCACATGATGATCGTCAGTGGCAACGGCGCTGCGATGGCCCAGCTGACCGGCTCGCCGGGCGTGCGCTACGATCTCGCCAAGCTGGGACATTTGGGCACGGTTTCCGCCTCGCCCTGGCTTTGGCTTGTGGCGCCCGATTCGAAAATCAGGACCCCGCAGGATGCGCTGAACCTCGGCAGGGAGATTATGTGGTCAGCCAGCGGCCCGATGGACGGCTTGGCCGATGGCGCCGCCTTCACCTGCGAGGCGCTGAAAATGAAATGCCGCGTCGTGATGGGCTATGGCGGCTCGAATCAGGCCGCCCTTGCCGTGACCAAGGGGGAGATGGATTCGATCTATGTGTCGGATACATCCGCCAATAATTATGTGAAATCGGGGCAAAACCGCGCGGTGGCGGCTATTTCGCGCAAAAGGTCGCGTTTCTTCCCCGATGTGCCAACGATTTTCGAGGCCGCCAATCTCGGCCCCGAACAGGCCTGGCTCATCGACTTCCGCGCCAATGTGGAGGATCTCGGTCGTATTCTCGTTGTGCCGCCGGGCATGAGCGCATCGCGGCTTGCCTTCATGCAGGAGGCTGTTCGCAAGACACTCGTCGATCCGGACATGGTCGCCGAGGGCGAACGCACACAGCGCTATATCGATTTCCAGGATGCCGAGACGACACGCAAGCGCACCATGTCGGTCGTCGCCGATGTCACGCCGGAGCAAAAGGCGCGGATCATCCAGATTCTGGCGACCAAATGATCGGCTTTCGGCAGCAGGGACTTTTCTGCTAGTCCTTCTGCAATGACGAACGCGCCGCAAAAGGAGGCGTCGGTCGCCGACGTCCTCGTTCCCGTCGCGGTCGACATTGCCTATTCCTACAAAATACCGCCCGGCCTTTCTCTTGCGCCGGGCGATTTCGTGACCGTGCCGCTGGGCACGCGCGAAGTCACAGGCGTTGTCTGGGGCCTGCAGGACAGGGGCGGCAGCAATCTCAAGACGATTATCGACAAGCGCGATCTGCCGCGCTTGCGCGAGCCTTTGCGCCGCTTCATCGACTGGGTTGCAAACTGGACGCTGGCGCCGCGCGGAATGGTCTTGCGCATGGCCATTCGCGCACCCGATGCGGCAGGGCCCGAGCCGATCCGGATCGGTGTACGGCTTTCAGGCGCGCCGGGTGCAATCAATTTGCCCGCGCGGATGACGCCGGCGCGCGCCCGCGTCATCAAGGCGGCAGAAGATTTTTTCGCGCGGCCCAAATCGGCGCTCGCGGAACTGGCCGCCGTCTCGCAGGGCGTCGTCGATTCGCTCATTGACGAAGGCACGCTGGAAGCCATTGCGCTGCCGCCCGAACCTGTTGCTCATCGTCCCGATCCACATCATGCCGTGACGCCGCTCGAAGCAGACCAGCGCGCGGCGGCCGATGAATTGCGCACCGCGGTCGTTGCGCAGACATTTTCCGTCAACCTGCTTGAAGGCGTGACGGGATCGGGCAAGACCGAAGTTTATTTCGAAGCGGTCGCCGCCGCACTCGAAAACAAAAGACAAGCCCTCATTCTGATGCCTGAAATTGCGCTCACCGCGCAATTCCTCGATCGCTTTGCCGCGCGTTTTGGCGTGCGCCCTGCCGAATGGCATTCGGGCGTTGCGCCGCGTAAACGTGCGCGTATCTGGAGCGGCGTTGCAGACGGTTCGGTGCGCATTGTAGCGGGCGCTCGCTCGGCTCTTTTCCTGCCGTTCGAAAATCTGGGCGCCATCATCGTCGATGAAGAGCATGAAGCTGCCTATAAGCAGGATGACGGCGTTTCCTATCATGCCCGCGATATGGCTGTTGTACGTGGGCGCATCGAAAATGCTTCTGTCATTCTGGCCTCTGCCACGCCCTCGATTGAAACGCGCGTCAATGCGCAACAGGGCCGCTACAAACATCTGAAACTTGAATCGCGTTTTGGCGGGCGTGCCATGCCGCAGATCGATTGCATCGATCTGCGCAAGGCTGCAGCCCCGCGCGGCAAATGGATCGCGCCCCGCCTTGTGGACGAAGTGCGCCAAACCATTGCGCGCGGCGAACAGGCCCTGCTTTTTCTGAACCGTCGCGGCTATGCGCCGCTGACTTTATGCCGCTCCTGCGGCCATCGATTCCAATGCCCGCAATGCACGGCCTGGCTCGTCGATCATCGTTTCCGGAAGTCGCTTGTCTGCCACCATTGCGGACATATTGAACGCCGTCCCGACAATTGCCCGCAATGCGAAGAGGTCGATTCGCTCACCGCCTGCGGGCCGGGCGTCGAGCGTCTCGCAGAAGAAGCGGCGGAGACATTTCCCGAGGCGCGCGTGCTCGTGCTCTCCTCCGATTTTCCTGGCGGGACCGAGAGAATGCGGCGCGAGCTGGAGGACATTGCCAAAGGCGCATGCGACATTGTCATCGGCACGCAGCTCGTCGCCAAAGGACATAATTTTCCGCTGATGACCTTGGTCGGCGTCGTCGATGCAGATGTCGGCCTGTCCAATGGCGACCCGCGCGCCGCCGAACGCACATTCCAATTGCTGCAGCAGGTGACTGGCCGCGCCGGACGCGGAGAAAAACCCGGCCGTGGTCTTTTGCAGACCTGGCAGCCGGAACATCCCGTCATCCGCGCACTTCTGTCAGGAGATGCAGAGCGTTTTTACAGTGAAGAAACGCAACAAAGGCTCGCTGCCGGCCTGCCGCCTTTCGGGCGGCTTGCCGCGATCATCGTGTCAGGCAATGATCGCGCCTCGGCCGAGACGCAAGCGCGCGCGCTCGTGCGTGCGGCCTATGCTCTGCCTGCGAGCGACAAATGGAAAATGGCGCCGCTCGGCGGCTTTCCGGAAAATGACGATATCATGCTGCTCGGCCCTGCCGAGGCGCCGATTGCCGTCGTGCGCGGGCGCCATCGTTTCCGCCTGCTCGTCAAGGCGCCGCGCAGCGCCGATCTTCAAGGATTTCTGCGCGCCTTGCTCGCCGCTGCACCAGCCGATCGCGGCGGCGTACGCACGCAGGTGGATGTAGATCCGCAGTCGTTCTTGTAAGGGTCTGGCGTCATTACAAAGAGCTCACACTCCTTGCAATGACGAACGCGCTCAAGAGCGGTAATCGCCGTTAATGGCGACATATTCTTTCGTCAGATCGCAAGTCCACACTGTCCATGAGGCCTTGCCGACGCCGACATCGACGCGAATGTCGATTTTCTCTCCCTGCATATAGGCGGAGACTTTCGCCTCGTCATAAGAGAGATCGCGCAATCCCTTGTTGGCGACGCGGAAGTCACCGAACCAGATGGCAAGACGGTCGCGGTCTGCCTTCTCTCCCGCCTTGCCGACGGCAGCAACGATACGACCCCAATTGGCGTCCTCGCCGGCAATGGCCGTTTTCACGAGGGGCGAATTTGCAATCGACAGGCCGATTTTTTTCGCTGCTGCTGCGCTGGCTGCACCATCGACACGGATTTCCACAAATTTGCGGCAACCTTCGCCATCGCGCACGACCTGCTGCGCCAGATCGAGCAAAAGCGCGTCGAGCGCCTTTTTGAACGCCGCCAGTCGCCGGTCGGTTGCGGCGGCAATCTTCGGACAGCCACGCTTGGCCGCCGCGCCGGTTGCAAACAGCAACAGCGTGTCGGAGGTCGATGTGTCGCTGTCCACTGTGATGGAATTGAACGAGCCCGCGACGGATTTCGAAAGCATGGCCTGCAGCGCAGCCGCAGCAATTGGCGCATCGGTAAAGACGAAAGAGAGCATGGTCGCCATGTCGGGCGCGATCATGCCGGCGCCCTTGGCCATGCCATTGATCGTGACTTCGACGCCGCCAATCGAGGCCTTGGCCGTTGCGACTTTCGGAAAAGTATCGGTTGTCATAATGGCGCGCGCAGCATCGAGAATGCCGCCGGGCGCAGACTTGGTCACAAGCCTGTCGAGCACACCTTCGAATTTCGTTGCATCCAGCGGCTCACCGATCACGCCGGTGGAAGCGAGAAAAATTTCGCCGGCTGGCGCGCCGGTCGCCTTGGCAGCTATTTGTGCCGTGAGTTTGGTCGAAGCCACGCCATTCTTGCCCGTGAATGCATTGGCATTGCCGGAATTGACAACCAGCGCGCGCGCCTTGCCGCCCTTGAGTTTGGAGCGGCACCAATCCACCGGCGCGGAGGGGCATTTCGATTTTGTGAAAACGCCCGCGACCTGAGTGCCCTTGTCGAGCAGGGCCAGCATCACATCGGTTCGGCCCTTGTAGCGTATCCCCGCCTCCGCAGTGGCAAAACGCACGCCCTCGACATCGGGGCAGGCGGGATAGGTTTTCGGCGCCAGCGGTGAAAGGGGGGCAGCTTTGGCCATATTCGATCCTGAGCTTTTGAGTCGGAAGCGGCCCCACTTAAGCAAAGCCATGTGAAAAAAAAACCTCGCCCGCATGTGCGGGCGAGGTTATTTCAAAAAATATGGTGCAGATCAGCGACGCGGCGCGGGAACAGGGGATGGCGCGGGGGCCGGCGCATCGAGCTTTTCGATCTTGGCGCTCTCCCGCAATTTTGCGATCTGGTCGGATTGCGACTTCTGGATGACATAGCTGCGCACCTGATCCTTCACCAGTTCGAAATCTGGGAATGGCTTGGTGCGCGTGTCTTCGACCTTGATCACGTGCCAACCGAACTGCGTCTTGACCGGGTCGGAGATCTGTCCTTTCCCGAGCTTGAAGGCGACTTCGGAAAATTCGCCAACCATGCGCTCGCGGGTAAACCAGCCGAGATCGCCCCCCTTGGAGCCCGGATCCTTGGAAACGGCATCGGCGACTTTGGCGAAATCCTCACCGCCCCTCACCCTGCGGGCGACCGCTTTGGCCTCATCCTCACTGGCGACAAGAATATGTCGGGCCCGGACTTCCTGTTCAGGGCCCTGTGCACCGGCAACCTCATTATAGACCTTGCGCAATTCGGCATCGCTGGTGACCTCATTGGCAATCTTGCCAAACAGGACCTCCATCAGCGCCTTATCCCGCTGATAGGCCATGCGACGGACAAAATCGGGGGTTTCGGTCATTTTCTCGGCTTCGGCCCGACGCGCTGCCAGCTTCAGGTCGATGAGATAATCGAGCAGATAGGCATCGCGCTCCTGACCATCGACCTGAGGCGGCAGGCCCTGACCGATATCCTCCAGGGCGATCTTGAGATCGTCTTCGGTGATTTCGACCCCGTTGACGCGGGCGAGGACTTTGGCATCGGCGGGAACGGCAGCCCCGGCCAAAAGGGCAATGGTCAGAAAGGCTGCAGTGGCGAGGCCGGAAACCGGATTCTTCATGGGGTCAGGCTCCAAAATGCGCCCTCGGGCGCCGCGCGGGAGGTGGCCCCGCAAATCGGCCGGTAACTTGGTGGAAAGCCCGACCGAGGGCAAGAACAAAAGCCGGCCCATAAATGGAGCCAAATGGCATCCGGCCCGAGGAAAACCCGCCTTCACATTGACATTGCAGGGGGGCGATCTTATCTCTCGGCCCGGTATTTCCCGCCATTTCGTCTGAGGAAAAATCGGCCCAAAGGTCCGGCATTCAGGCGATTTGGACTCTCGCGGCCCGGCAGGGCCAAGGCGCGCGGCGCGCCTGGCAATAGGCCCCGGCCCAGCGCATGGCCGGGAACGGATCGGGTTCGGCTGGTTTCCTGCAGCGGTCCCGACCGGTTCAGAAAGGTCCATGGATGTTCGCTGCCATTGCGAAAAAGATTTTTGGTTCGGCCAATGACCGTCGGCTCAAGACCTATGCTGGAAAGGTTCAGGCCATCAATGCCCTGGAGCCTGAGCTCGAGAAATTGAGCGACGAGGACCTGCGCGCCCGCACGGACGCTTTCCGCGCCCAGCTCGCCGAGGGCAAGACGCTCGACGACATTCTCGTCCCCGCTTTCGCAACTGTGCGCGAGGCGGCGCGCCGTGTGCTCGGCCAACGTCATTTCGACGTGCAGCTCATCGGCGGCATGGTGTTGCACGAAGGCGCCATCGCCGAAATGCGCACCGGCGAAGGCAAGACGCTTGTCGCCACGCTTGCCACTTATCTCAATGCGCTGGCCGGCAATGGCGTGCATGTCGTCACGGTGAACGATTATCTGGCCCGTCGCGATGCCGAATGGATGGGCCGCGTTTACAAATTTCTCGGCCTGAGCGTCGGCATTATTGTCCACGGGCTCGATGATGTGCAGCGCGCCGAAGCCTATGGCTGCGACATCACCTATGGCACGAACAACGAATTCGGCTTCGATTATCTGCGCGACAATATGAAATATGAGCTCGCGCAAATGGTTCAGCGCGGGCATCATTTTGCCATCGTCGACGAAGTGGATTCGATCCTTGTCGATGAGGCGCGCACGCCGCTGATCATTTCCGGCCCCTCGGACGACAAGTCGGAACTCTATAATTCGATCAACAAGCTCATCCCGGCCCTCGTGGAGGGCGATTTCGAGCTCGACGAAAAGCAGCGCACGGTGAATCTCACCGAAGCCGGCAACGAGCATATGGAGCAATTGCTCGAGGATGCGAAGCTGTTGCAGGAAAGCTCGCTTTACGACGCAGCCAATGTCACGATCGTGCACCATGTGCAACAGGCCCTGAAGGCCCACAAACTGTTCCAGCGCGACAAGGATTACATTGTCCGCAATGGCGACGTCGTCATCATCGATGAATTCACCGGCCGCATGATGCCGGGCCGGCGCTATTCGGAAGGATTGCATCAGGCACTTGAGGCGAAAGAGCTGGTTCAGGTGCAGCCTGAAAATGTGACGCTCGCTTCGATCACCTTCCAGAATTATTTCCGCCTTTATTCCAAGCTGGCAGGCATGACCGGCACGGCGGCAACCGAAGCGGATGAATTTGCCGAAATCTATCGGCTGGACGTTGTGGAAATTCCGACCAATCGTCCTGTCCAGCGCCTCGATGAGGATGACGAAGTCTATCGCTCGCACGGCGAAAAGCTGAAGGCCATCGTCCGCGAGATCGAGACGGCGAGCGAAAAAATGCAGCCCTTGCTGGTTGGCACGACATCGATCGAAAAGTCGGAACAGCTGGCCGAGTTTTTGATTTCGAAGGGCTACAAGCAGATCGACTTTTCGCAGCCCTCCGCGCTGACAAAACTCTATACGGCGGCGCGTTCGGGAAAACCGTCAAAATTATTTGCCGTTCTCAATGCACGCTTCCATGAACAGGAAGCCTATATTGTGGCCGAAGCCGGCGTGCCGGGCGCCATTACGGTGGCGACCAATATGGCCGGTCGCGGCACCGACATTCAGCTCGGCGGCAATGTCGAAATGCGCGTGTTGCAGGAATGCGCCAGCCTCGAAGGTGAGGCGCGCGCGGCAAAGGAAGCCGAAATCCGCGAGGAAGTGGCGCGTTTCAAGGAAATGGCGCTCGCAGCGGGAGGCCTCTACATTATCGGCACGGAGCGCCACGAGAGCCGTCGCATCGACAACCAGCTGCGCGGTCGCGGCGGCCGTCAGGGCGATCCGGGGCGGTCCAAATTCTTCCTGTCTCTGCAAGACGATCTGATGCGCATTTTCGGTTCCGACCGAATGGAAACGATGCTCGTCAAACTCGGGCTCAAGGAAGATGAGGCCATCGTCCATCCCTGGATCAACAAGGCCCTGGAAAAAGCCCAGCAGAAGGTGGAAGCGCGCAATTTCGATACGCGCAAAAACATTCTGAAATACGACAATGTCATGAACGACCAGCGCAAGGTCGTGTTCGAGCAGCGCCGCGAAATGATGGCGCAGGAATCGCTCGAAGAAACAGTCGCCAATATGCGCGCCAATGCGATCGACGATCTGGTCGCCAAACATATGCCGAAGGATTCCTATCCCGAGACATGGGCGATTGCCGATCTTTCCGAGGCCGTGCGGGAATTGCTGAGCGTCGATCTGCCTGTCGCCGACTGGGCGAAGGAAGAAGGCATCGGCTCTGAGGAAATGGCCGAGCGCATCCACAATGCCGCTGACGCCGCCTATGCGGAACGCACCGAGCGCAATACGCCCGATGTGATGCGTTATGTCGAAAAGCAGGTTGTTCTGCAGGTCTTCGATCACTTCTGGCGCGAACATCTGATCATGCTCGATCATTTGCGGCAGGTGATCGGCTGGCGCGGCTATGCGCAGCGCGATCCGCTGAATGAATATAAGTCGGAAGCTTTCGAGCTCTTCAACGGCCTGATCACGCGCTGGCATGAAATGACGACGCAGCAGCTCATGCGCGTCGAGGTTTCTTTCCAGCAGCCCGAAGCACCCGCAGAAATCAGCGCCGACGAACAGGCCGCCATTGCCGCCATCAATGCACAGATTGCATCCGGCGCCCTCTCGGCGGGCGCATTGGCGGCACCCCATGCAGCGCCGGCGCGCGATTCGAAAGATCCCGAAACCTGGGGCCGCGTCAGCCGCAACGAACCCTGCCCCTGCGGGTCGGGCAAGAAATACAAGCACTGCCACGGGGCGCTTGTCTAAACATAAAGGGCCGCTTTTGCGGCCCTTTTTTCTGACATTCTTCGCGTTCCATCAGCCGCGCTTCACCTGCAGCTGGTAATTGAGGACGGCGCACCCTTTTCCAATAGTACTTTCAGCGCAAACGTGAAGCTTGAACGTATCGGTCCCCGAGAAACCGGGCTTGGCCACATAGGTCCATTTGGTCAGGTGCAGATATTTGACGGTACCGTTTTTCGCGGGCTCCAGAACACGTGTCTCCGTATAGCGGTAAGCGCCCTGACGACCCTCGATTCCATGCGTGACGGTGCAGCTCCCATTATCCGAGACATAAGTGAAATCCGAACCCAGCCCCTTGGCTGGGTCGTATTTGTTGTAGCCCACCCTGGTGCATGCTGCTTGTGCTTGACCCGACACGAGCAAGAACGACCCCAGGACGAAAATGGCCCCCCAAAGAAATCCTCTGCGCATAGGTTTCTCCAATATTTTTTAAAAATGACGTTGTGGGAAAAAATGCCCCGCACCCGAAAGCTAAACCTGAGATCGACCCTCAAACAATTCCCCAAAGGATGAACGCCAGCTGAACGGCCGAGCCAGCTTTCGTTCAGAAATGCGCGCATAAAGTGTCCTCCAACATCCCGATACGGGATCGGAGGAGATGGAAATGAATGCGACCCGCAAGATTTTCACCGGCGCCATTGCTGCTCTGGCGCTCACTGCGACCTTTGCCGCGACCGTCACGCCGGCGGAAGCGGGTCAGCGCCACCGCCACCGTGGCGGCGGCAATGGCGGCGCGATTGCTGCGGGCATTATCGGCGGTCTTGCGCTGGGTGCGCTGGCTGCGGGTGCGGCACATGCTTCGCCGTCCTATGGCGCGCCGCGTTATTACTCGCACTCTTACTCGCGCCCGGTCACCTATGCCGCGCCGGTCTATGTCGGCCAGACCTATGACTTCTGCTACCGCAAGCAGCGTCCGGCCTTCAATCGCTGGGGCGATTTTATCGGCTATCGCATCGTCACGGTCTGCGAATAAAAATACCCGGCGCCATCATCGCGCCGGGTTTCGAAGCCCCGTCGGGACGCCCCCCCGCCCGGCGGGGTCTTTTTGTGAAAAAATCAGTTTTGCGAAAGCCCGTTGCCGAGGATCGGCGCCGCACCTGCAACGCGACGCGCGGGCACGGGGGCAACCATGCGAACCGGCGGCTCGGTGATCAGCGAGGCCTGCGGCTTGGCATCGAGCAAGGCGCGCGGACGCGGCGGCGGCAGCGGCACGGGCGCGGCGGCTTCCGTCGCCTTGACGGCTTCGCTTGAACCGAAGAGCGACGGGATGGAGGGGGTAAAGCTGAACAGGCGCGAAACCATGGAGGCCTCGCCGCCAGCCTGGGCGACGGGCACAGCCGGTGCAGCAGGAGCCGGTGCAACAGCAGTACGCGCCGGAGCAGTCGCGACAGGGGCAGGCACATCGGCCTGCCGTGCGGCGGCAACCTGAACGGCAGCCGGAATCGGACGGCCCTGCGGATCAAGCGGGATGAGACGCGGCGCTTCGACCAAGGCCTCCGGCCGGCTCACTTCCATGACATGCGCCATGGACGGATGCTGGCCGCCGTCGTGATAAACCATTTTGACCGGCTGCACGCCGCGGCTGATGAGTTCGGCAACTTTCGCATCGTCGGCCCGCGCTTTTTCGGCCACGAGTTCGGCAATCTGCGGATCCTGGCGCAGCGGCGGACAAACAACGCCCGGCGACAATGCCTCGCCATTGGCGGATGTGGCATCGAAAACATAGCGGCGACCGCAATAACTCACCTGCGGCTCGCGCTTGGTCACGTCGAAACGATCAGACCCTTCTTTCAGCGTGCGCCAGAAAGCCATATTCGGATCGAGCCGATGCTTGGCGAGATTTTCCGGCGTCATGCGGAAGGGATAGGATTGCATCTGGATCTGTCGCTGACCGCCCGCAAAGGCCTCGCGCGTGATCGCGTAGATTTCTTCGATCTGCTGATCCGTCATCGAGAAACAGCCGGCCGAAGAACAGGCGCCATGCACCATGATTGCGCCGCCGGTAAAGCCCTGAGCGCGATCGAGCGCATTGGGATAGCCGACATTGAATGAGAGGTGATATTGCGAATTCGGGTTCATCTGACCCGGCGTGATCGCATAAAAACCTTCCGGCACCTGGCGATCGCCCTCACGGCGCTTGGGACCAAGCTGGCCCGACCAGCGGCACATCGGAAACGTCTTGATGTGCACATATTCGCCGTCGCCCTTCATCTTCCAGACTTCGAGCTCAGCTTCTTTTTTATAGGCCCGAATGAGAATGGGCGAGCTTTTGGTCGTTCCCTTCTTCTCCATCAGAGCCAGAGTATCGGAGGGGATCGAGCGCGATGCCTTGTTGACGCTGCTTGTCTGCTGACAGGCTGCGAGCAATCCGCCAGCCAGCAATACGGCGGCGATCCGCGAGGCGGGCGCGGTGAAACGGGAGAAATTCCGGCCGGATGTTTTCATGAGCTGACGAAACCCGCTCCTCGAAAAAGGTACTCGCCTTTCAGGCGACTACGCAACCAGTCCTATTTCATTATGCTTACGGGTTGGTTACCAACTTCAAATTGAGGATAAAACCTGACTGTGGCTGCCGCAAGGCCAGGATCGGTCAGACTTTCCGTCCCATGGCGAGAAATTTTTCTGCCCGCAGGTCGCGGATCTGGTCGGGCGACAGGCCCTGCAAACCGGACAGCGCTTTTTCAATCGCATCTCCAGTGGAGCGGATCATCCGCTTGGGGTCGCGATGGGCCCCGCCTGGAGGCTCGGGGATAATGCCGTCGATAATGCCGAACCTCAAAAGGTCCTGGGCTGTGATCTTCATATTTGTGGCAGCGTCCTGACGACGGCCGGAATCGCGCCACAGGATCGAGGCCGAGGCCTCGGGCGATGCCACCGTATAAATGGCATGTTCCAGCATCAGGACGCGATTGGCCGTGGCAATGGCGACCGCACCACCCGAACCGCCCTCACCGACAACGACGGCAACATTGGGCACGCCCAGCGCCAGGCAGGCCTCGGTCGAGCGGGCAATGGCCTCTGCCTGGCCGCGCTCCTCGGCATCAATGCCGGGAAAGGCGCCGGCCGTGTCCACCAGCGAAATGACCGGCAGGTCGAAACGATCGGCCAGTTCCATCAGCCGGACGGCTTTGCGATAGCCCTCAGGCCGGGTCATTCCGAAATTATGACGCAGACGGCCCTCGGTATCGGAGCCCTTCTCCTGCCCCATAATGCAGACGGAACGGCCACGAAAGCGACCAAAGCCGCCGATCAGCGCCTTGTCTTCGGCATATTTCCGGTCACCGGCCAGAGGCGTGAAATCCTCCACCAGCGAGGCGACATAATCGATGAAATGAGGCCGGGCCTGATGGCGTGCGACCTGAGTTTTCTGCCAAGGGGTCAGCGCCAGATAAAGGTCGGTCAGGGCTTTGGCCGCTTTGGCCTCGATTTTTGCGAGCTCTTCGCCGATCGCGCCCGATTCATCGGTCTTCAGGGCGCGCAATTCATCCGCTTTGGCCTCGAGTTCGGCCACGGGTTTTTCAAAATCGAGGTAGGAACGCATGCTCATCGCGAGTTCAGGAGCCTCGGGACAGGTCGGGAGAGGCCCGCCTGGGACGGCGGAAACTGTCGATTCCGCCGAGCGAAGTCAAGCGCCGCGGCAAGCTAGCCCTTGGACAGGGGATGCAGGTCGCGGACCATGGCCCGCGTCCGCTCATCGAGAACATGGGTATAAATCTGTGTTGTCGAGACATCGGCATGGCCGAGCAATTCCTGCACGACACGCAAATCAGCCCCATTCTGGAGAAGGTGGCTGGCAAAAGCGTGGCGCAGGACATGCGGGCTGACGAGATCGGCCCGCAAGCCGGCAGCGGCGGCGCAGGCCTTGAGTTCGCGGGCAAAGACCTGGCGCGGCAGATGGCCGGTTTCGCTGTCGGCGGCAAACAGCCAGTCCGATTTTGCCAAAGCCGGGCGTAATTCAGCCAGCAGGGCAAGATAGCGCGCCATGGCGGCGCGAGCCGCCTCCGACAAGGGGACAAGGCGCTCGCGCCCGCCCTTGCCGCGAATGGCCAGCAAGGGCTCGCGCGTCCGCGCGGCGCTGCGAGGCAGGGACACGAGCTCGGACACGCGAAGTCCCGTGGCATAAAGAATTTCGAGCAGGCAATGAAGACGCGCCGCTGCAAGACGCTCGGCGGCGGCGCGCTTTTCATCGTCGATCCCCTCCTGCGCCACCGCGAGCAAGGTCTCAACATCCTTCGGGCTCAGGACTTTAGGTAGCGGACGGCCGCGCCGCGGGCCTTCGACGACAACCGCCGGATCCTCGCTGCTTTGCCCTTCGGAATAGAGAAAACGATGAAACTGCCGCACGCAGGACAAGCGGCGGGCCACCGAACTCGACTTGAAACCGCGCCGGTCCAGATCTTCGAGATAGGCGCGAACATCCCCCGTGCCCGCCGCAAGCGGCCCCGACGCCCGGCGCTCGAGAAATTCGCAATAATCAGTCAAGTCGCGCTCGTAAGCGGCGATCGTATTGGCGGCCGCACCCCGCTCGGCTGCAACCATTTCGAGAAAAAGCTGCGCCTGCGGATCGGTGAGAAGCGCAATCATGGCTTCAGCTTCGCTGGGGGAAGCATCTGGGTCATTTCTCGCGGTTGCGGCTCGACGAAACTGACCAGCGCCAGCATTCCGGCAAAGACCAGACCGGCAAAAACAGCGACAATCGTCAAAAACTTGATCAGGCTGGGCACGCTCTTCTCCGAAAGCCGAGGCCGACCAGGATAGTCTTATTTTCATTCCACCGGGCCAGCCAAATCAACCCACGCCGAAAGACTGAAGGCCTCCCGGCTGCCAAGCTGACACAGGGAGCTTAAATCCCCGTTCACGTCATGCTAGGGAGGTGCATGACTTTCTCTGCTTCCATTCAGCCCAACGATGTTCCTGCCCCGCAGAGGCGCGATGCCAGGGCCGCAAGCCTGGTGCGACGCCTCGGTGGCCGCTCGATTGTGCTTGTCGGCATTATGGGTTCGGGCAAGACGTCGGTGGGGCGCCGGCTCGCCGCCCGCCTCGGGCTCGATTTTGTCGATGCCGATGCAGCCATCGAAACGGCTGCACGCATGACCATTGCCGAGATTTTCCAGCGTCACGGCGAAGATTTTTTCCGCGATCGCGAGCACCATGTCATTTCGCGCCTGATCGCCGAAGGGCAGAAAGTTCTGGCGACGGGGGGCGGCGCCTTCATGCGCGAGGATACACGCGCCAGGATCAAAGAAGACAGCGTGTCGATCTGGCTCAAAGCCGATCATGATGTGCTGATGCGCCGGGTCCGCAAGAGATCGAACCGGCCTTTGCTGCATACAGAAAATCCGGAAGCCACAATGCAGCGCCTCATCGGCGAGCGTTATCCCATCTATGGCCTTGCCGATTATACAATCATGTCGGGCGATGGCCCACACGATGGCGTTGTCGAAAATATTCTTGTCACGCTTGAGCGCGCGCTGCCGGAAGATCCCGGCCCGACGCATGATGCGCATACAGAGAAATCCGAAATGAGCCTGCCGCCGCCGATCACGCGCGTTCCAGTCGAATTGGGCGAGCGACGCTATGACATTCTCATCGGCTCGCATCTTATTGAGGAAGCCGGCGCACATATTGCGCGCCTCTTCCCCGGCGCGTCCTGCGCCATTGTCACTGACCGCAATATTGCCGAGCGGCACCTGCCCTCCATGGAGGCCAGTCTCGATATGGCGGGCATTCGCCACACGCGCTGTATTGTGGAGCCGGGGGAAAGCTCGAAATCCTACGAGACTTTCGCGCAGGTCTGCGATTCGATCATTAAAGCGCGCATGGAGCGGCGCGATCTCGTCGTGGCCTTTGGCGGTGGTGTGATTGGGGATCTGGCCGGATTTGCCGCTGCCAGCGTGCGGCGCGGCATGCGCTTCGTGCAAGTGCCGACAACGCTTCTGTCACAGGTGGATTCTTCTGTCGGCGGCAAGACCGGCATCAATTCGCGACATGGCAAAAATCTTGTTGGCGCCTTTCATCAGCCCTCGCTCGTTCTGGCGGATACGGGCGCGCTTGCAACCCTGCCCGAACGCGAATTCCGCGCCGGCTATGCCGAAATTGCGAAATATGGCCTCATCGACAATGCGGCCTTCTTTGTCTGGCTTGAAAAGAACTGGCGCAGCGTTTTCGGCGCGGGCCCTGAACTGACACATGCCATTGCCACGAGCTGCAGCTCCAAAGCCGTTGTTGTCATCCGCGACGAGACTGAGCAAGGCGACCGCGCCCTGCTCAATCTTGGCCATACATTCGGCCATGCGCTCGAATCCCTCACCCGATACGATAGCGCACGTCTCGTGCATGGAGAGGCTGTGGCAATCGGAATTGCTTGCGCATTCCGCTTTTCAGCAGGCTTGCAGCTTTGTTCGCATGAAGAGGCAGACCGTGTCGTGGCCCATCTGGCCAATGTCGGCCTGCCGACGCGCATACAGGCCATTCCAGGCTGGAGCGCCGATGCGCGCACCATTCTCTCAGCCATGTATCAGGACAAGAAGGTCGAGCGCGGTGCGCTGACCTTTATTCTTGCGCGCGGGATCGGCAAAAGCTTTATCGCCAAAAATATTCCCAGCGAAGACGTACTTGCTTTTCTGGAAGACGAATTGGCCGATTAATCGCGCGCCTTGCTGTCTGCCTCATCGTCGGACGTGTCGGGAGCGGGCTGAGCCATGAATTGCGCCCGCGCCAAAATGGCGAAGCGTCCGTTTTGCGCGACAAGATCGTCGAACGTGCCGCTTTCCACCACTTTGCCCTGATCGAAGACAAGGATGCGCGTCGCATTGCGCACTGTCGCAAGCCTGTGAGCAATGACAAAGGTCGTGCGTCCAGCTGTTGCCGCATCAAGCGCCTTCTGCAGCTGGCGTTCGGTGGCGGCGTCGAGCGCGCTGGTGGCTTCATCGAAAATCATGATCGGCGGATCTTTCAGAAGCGCGCGCGCAATCGAGATGCGCTGGCGCTCGCCGCCCGACAGCGAGCGACCGCGCTCGCCCACCATCGTCGCCATTCCGTCACTCTGGCGCGAGACAAATTCTGTTGCCTGAGCACGCTCGAGCGCAAGGCGCACATCTTCATCGCTCGCATCGGGCTTGCCGACGCGCAGGTTTTCCTCGATCGAGCGTGCAAACAGCATCGGCTCCTGAAAGACGACGCCGATATTGCGGCGGAGCGACACAAGCGACATGTCACGAATGTCGATTCCATCGATCTTGACGGCGCCATGTAGCGGGTCGAAGACACGGTGGAGCAGGCTCAAAGTTGTCGACTTGCCAGATCCGGTTGCACCCACGAGAGCGACCGTCTCGCCGGGCTCGACAACAAAAGAGACATCTGACACGGCAGTGCGGCGACCATCATAAGTGAATGTCACATTTTCAAAGGAGACGCGGCCCTGCAAGCGGCCGACATCTCTCGCGCTTTCCCTGTCATGCACAACTGCCTTGGTGTCGAGGACGTCAAAAAACTCCTGCAATTTCGGCGTGAGCATAAAGGTCCAATTGACGAAGCCGACAATCTGCTCGAGCCGCCCGATCAGCATTGTGGCGAAGCTCATGAATGTGACGATTTCGCCGATGGTCGCCAGGCCTTGCAGATGCAGCCATGTTCCAAGCAGGAAAATGGCGACAAGCGTCAAAGTCGCAGAGGCGCGTGTCGCCACAGCAGCAACGGCCCACCACGACAAGACGGGCATTTGCGCCGCCAGAACATCATTGATGATGCCGCGCATCGCGCGGGTTTCGGACTCGACGCGGGTGAAACTCTGAATCACGGGCACATTGCCCAGCGCATCGGAGGCGCGCTCTGCCAGATCCGTATTGAAACGCTCGACACGGCTTTGCAAATCTTCCGTTCGTCGCAAGACGATCGTGGTCAGAATGCCAAAAAAGAAAACAAGAAGGATCAGCAGACCTGCCAGGCGCCAATTCACAAAAAGCGACAGCGGCAGCATGATGAAAAGCGCGATAAAGGAAGCGCAATTCTCACGAAAGAAGGACAGCCAGATGGAGGCCATGCCGGCCGAACCATCGAGCATGGTTTTCAGCAAGCGGCCCGAATGACTGGAAGTATGAAAACTCAACGGCAGATGAAGCACATGTTCAAAATAGGCGCCGGTGACAGCAAGCCGCTGCCTGTGCGAAAGCCGGTCCGAGTGCAGCGCGACCAGCACAGATGCGCCAATGTTGAACAGGCCGAAAGAAACCCAGGCTGCAATCAGCGGATACAATTCTTCCCAGCGAACGGATGCTGCTTCTTTTTGCGCGCCCGCAAGCTTGTCGATGATGCGGCCGAAGAGAACCGGCTCCGCAAATTGTGCCGCGGCAAGGGCGAGATTGGCGAGAACGAGCACGACCGCCAGCCGGTATTCGGATCCGAGCTCCTTCAGGACACGGATGTAAATCCGCAAAAAATTCATGACCTTCGCACCCGATCCGCACCCCCGGAGAACTTACTGCGTTCCCATCCGTTCAGGGCCATATAATCGAGGTTCAAGCCATTGGCCATGGCAAGAGACGCTCAGACCCCTCCCCATAATCATATTGCAGTTGCGAAAAAGGCTTGGTTTCGCCTCTCCGGAGATTTAACGTCAGAAAGGTTCAGCTTCCGATCCTTTCCAGGAGCCCTGCCAGATCATGAGCAAGGTCTATTCTGACGCACGCACCGCCCTTACGGGCCTCCTCCGAGATGGCATGACGATCATGTCGGGCGGCTTTGGCCTTTGTGGCATACCTGAGACATTGATCGGCGCCATTCGCGATTCAGGCGTGAAAAACCTGACGGTCATCTCGAATAATGCCGGGGTGGACGGAATCGGGCTCGGCATACTCCTGGAAACGCGCCAGATCCGCAAAATGGTCTCGTCCTATGTTGGCGAGAACAAGCTTTTCGCCCAGCAATTTCTCGGTGGCGAACTTGAGCTTGAATTCAATCCGCAGGGCACGCTGGCAGAACGGATCCGGGCGGGCGGGGCAGGCATTCCTGCCTTTTTCACCAAAACCGGCGTGGGCACGATCATTGCCGAGGGCAAGGATATACGTGAGTTCGACGGGGAAAATTATGTGATGGAGCGCGGCCTTGTCGCCGATCTGGCCATCGTCCACGCCTGGAAGGGCGACACTGAGGGCAATCTCGTCTATCGGAAAACCGCCCGCAATTTCAATCCGATGATGGCAACAGCCGGCAAGGTCACCGTGGCTCAGGTGGAGCATCTGGTCGAAGCTGGCCAGATCGATCCCGACCATATTGTGACGCCGGGCATTTTCGTCCAGCGGATCGTCCATGTGCCCGATGCGGAAAAACGTATCGAGCAACGCACGACCCGCAAACGCGCCTGACCCGTTCAAGGAGAGAGCTGAAATGGCCTGGACCCGCGATGAAATGGCCGCGCGTGCCGCGCAGGAATTGCGCGACGGATTTTACGTCAATCTCGGCATCGGCATCCCGACGCTGGTGTCGAACTACATTCCAAACGGCATGAAAGTGCAGCTGCAGAGCGAGAATGGAATGCTCGGAATGGGCCCTTTTCCCTATGAGGGAGAAGAGGATGCCGATCTGATCAATGCCGGCAAGCAGACCATTACGGAATTGCCGACAACCAGTTTTTTCTCCTCGGCCGATTCTTTTGCCATGATCCGGGGCGGCCATATCGACCTGTCCATCCTTGGCGCCATGCAAGTCGCTGAAAACGGCGATCTCGCCAATTGGATGATTCCGGGCAAGATGGTGAAGGGCATGGGCGGCGCCATGGACCTTGTGGCAGGGGTCAAGAAAGTCGTTGTCGTGATGGAGCATGTGGCCAAAGACGGGCCCAAGCTCCTGAAAAAATGCACGCTTCCCTTGACGGGATCCGGAGTTGTCGATCTTGTCATCACCGATCTCGCCGTTTTTTCGATCGATAAGGGCGGGAAAACGGGGATGACGCTGATCGAATTGGCGCCAGGCGTCACGATCGATGAAATAAAATCCAAAACGGAAGCAAATTTTAAAATCGCAAAAAATCTCGGTTGAAATTCAAATGAAAAATAAAAACCGCCCCAGAGGCGGTTTTTTTGCACTAAAAAAACGACATCCTGAATTTTTAGCGCTATTTATGCTGCGCGGTAAGTATATGAAAAATAATGATTATCTATTTTTCATCGGAATTACGAAAATTGATTGAAGAATTTCTCTGGGATTTTTCCGCAACGAGCTCTCTCGTGAAAAATGCCGGCCATATCCCGAATCGTGCGACCAGACCAAAAAAACGTCTCAATTTTGGCCTCCTACGACTTTCGTTCCACACCAGCTTATGATTATATCAAGACAAATAGAAGGGAGAGGGCGTCAGCCAATCTTCCCATATGGAGGGAGTGGAACGGAAGGCGTCTTACGGCGACCTTCTTGCAGTTTTTCTGCGTCCTGACCGGTAAAAGCCGGCGGGGTTTCCTGGTCCCCCTCGATCCATGACTTTTGCGCGCGGAAACAGTGTCCGCGTCGGGCCTCGGCCCGAAAAAATAATGTGAATTCGAGAGGTTACCAAGATGGACGTCTCAATGCTGGACGCCGCCGGAAAGGCGTTCGTTATGCTCATGGACCCGTTCAGGATGTCTTTGCTTTTCCTGGGCGTGATCATGGGGCTTGTGCTCGGCATTCTGCCGGGTATCGGCGGCTTGGCCGGCACGGCGCTGCTGCTGCCTTTTACTTTCAACATGGACCCTTATGCGGCCATGGCGCTCCTCCTCGGCTTGGGGGCGACCACCGCAACAGGTGACCCCATCCCCGCCATTCTGTTTGGCGTTCCAGGTGGTGCCGGTTCAGCGGCAACCGTTCTGGACGGCCTGCCCATGGCAAAACGCGGCGAAGCCTCGCGCGCTCTGAGTGCCGCTTACATGTCGTCCATGATGGGCGGCATTTTCGGCGCAGCCCTGATGGCTCTGCTGCTGCCGGTCCTAAGACCGATCATGCTATACATAGGATCACCAGAACTATTGGCATTCGCCGTCTTAGGCATATCGATGGTGGCCGTGCTTTCGGGCAGCGCGCCACTTCGCGGTCTGGCGGCGGGCTGCATCGGTCTGATGATCTCGATGGTCGGCTCGGACCCCCAGACGGGTACGCTGCGCTGGACCCTCGACAGCCTCTACCTGTGGGAAGGCGCTCCGCTCGTTCCGATCGTGCTCGGCCTCTTCGCCTTGCCGGAACTGGCCGATCTCGCCATTTCCCGCACCGCGATCGCCCCCGGCTCGAAACAGCTCGCAACGTCCACCTCCGGCATGGTCCAGGGTGCGAAGGACTGCTTCAAGCACTGGTGGCTGGTGTTGCGCTGCTCCTGGCTCGGCGCCACGCTCGGCGCGGTTCCCGGCATTTCGGGCGCCATCGTCGACTGGCTGGCCTATGGCCACGCGCTCAAGACCGAAAAGGGCGCTGCCCAGACCTTCGGCAAGGGCGACGTGCGCGGCGTTATCGCTTCCGAAAGCGCGAACAATTCGCGTGAAGGCGGCGCTCTCGTCCCGACAGTGGCTTTCGGCGTGCCCGGCTCTGCCGGCATGGCGATCCTGCTCGGCGCCTTCCTGATCCACGGCCTAGTCCCCGGACCGGACATGCTCTCCAAGAATCTGAGCGTGACCTATTCGATGGTCTGGTCGGTTGCTCTCGCCAACATCCTTGGCGCGGGTCTCTGCTACCTCTTCAGTGCGCAATTCGCGAAGCTCGCGACCTTGCGTTACACGCTCATCCTTCCGGCGACGCTGTCGATCATCTACATCGGCGCCTTCCAGGGTTCGCGTAACTGGGGCGATCTCTTCACCCTGCTCGCCTTCGGCTTGCTGGGTTGGGCAATGAAGATGCTCAAGTGGCCGCGTCCGCCGCTGCTGCTGGGCTGCGTTCTCGGTGAAATCGTCGAGCGCTATCTCTTCATCTCGATCCAGCGCTATGGCGTGGAATGGTTCGCCCGTCCGATCGTGCTGGTCATCTTCGCATTCGCCCTCTTCGGTCTGCTGCGTCCCTTTATGCAGGACGTGAAGATCCATGGCGGTCTGCGTCAGATGATGACCGGCTTCCAATTGAAACCCAATTGGAAGTGGGACCAGCTGTTTTATGTCTTCCTCTTCGGCGTGCTGGCTTACATGCTGTCCGAAGCTTCGACCTGGAACATGCATGCCAAGATCGTCCCGATGATCGTCGGCTCGGTTGCGGTAACGGTTCTGACCATCTCCTTGTTCAACTATCTCTTCCGCAAGCCGGATGACCATAGTGACGTCGGGATGACCGGACAGGTGACAGGTGAGATCGAGAAGAAGATCCACATGGATCTCGAGGCGAGCACAGATCACCTCGACAATTGGACGGTCATCCGTCGTGCAGCCGTGTTCTTCGGTTGGCTCATCGGCTTTATGGCGTCCATGGCAGTGATCGGTCTTATCCCGACGGTGCCGATCTTCGTGATCGCCTTCATGCGCCTCGAAGAAACGAAGGAGCGTTGGTCGCTGGTCATCCCGCAAGCGGTGATCCTGACGATCTTCGTCTACATCCTCTTCGATCAGCTGCTGACGATCCCGTGGCCGCCGACAATGCTCGGACAATGGGTGCCAGCGCTGAAGGGCATGATCCCCTCGGTCTGACAAGACCTTCGAAACAAGAATGGCCGGGCAATTGCCCGGCCATTTTTTTTGCCCTGAAGCCGGCCCTAAACACCAATGGCGAGATCGACAACAAGCGGCAGATGATCGGATGCCACGCGGGTTATGTGATTCCGGATAACCTCGACCCGGCGCACGCCAATCTCGCCGGATGTAAAAACATGATCGATGCGCAGCACGGGAAAGCCCGCCGGAAATGTCGGCTTTGGACGACCGAGGCCCGGTGCGCGCTGGACATCCTGCATGCGTCCTGCAAGTCGGCGATAAACATTCGACCGCGGAACAAGATTCAGATCGCCAACGAGAGCAAGTGGGCCGCTGCACTCGGCATGTCCGATCCAGTCGGGCCCGAAAAGAAAATCGGTTTGCCGCCGTCGTTCGCGCGCAATCAAAGACAGATGCGTGTTGATGACATTCAAATGCAGACCATCAAGATCGATCCGCGCCCAAAGGGCGCCGCGCGGCTCGATGGTCCGCAGGCCAAGACGGCCGGGAAGACGACCGGAATGCTGCAAGCGGGATGGAAGAATGGTCAATATGGCGTCGCCATATTGCTCTTCCATGACCCGGACATTGGCATGGAAATGTGAGTCCATGCCAAGCAATCGCGCAATCTCTTCAGCCTGATCGACGCAGCCCGTGCGCTTGCGCATGACATCGACCTCTTGCAGGGCAACAATGTCAGGCGCCGCAAGCGCAATCACTTCGGCAATGCGCTCGGGCGCAATCCGGCCATCGATGCCAAGGCACCGATGCACGTTCCACGTGAGAAGCCTGATTGTGCGCACAAAGACCTGCCGGCTGGAGACAAGCTGAAAGAGGCGATAGCGGCTCCAAGCATTCGCGAGTTGCCCGCACATAAGCAAGAGCCGATCGCGCAATCTGGACAAACCGATGCCGAAGGCACCCTAAGATCCAGACCTTTACCCAACCCTATGCCACAGCATCGGCCCAAGCCGATGCTGCTGCACGGGCCAATAGAATTGGAAAATCCAGCGGCCAAAAGAAAAGGCGCCGCTCACCCGAGCGGCGCCTTTCATGGCTTCGAAAAGCAGCAAAAACTACTTCAGGTGCTGGGCGAGATGCTTGTTCATCTCGAACATCGTGACCTTCTTTTTGCCGAAAACGCCTTCAAGCTTGTCGTCAGCCAGAATTTCGCGCTTGTTTTCCGGGTTCTGGAGCGAATTCGCCTTAATATATTCCCATACTTTGGAAACGACCTCGGAGCGCGGCAAAGGAGCGGCGCCAACGATGGCGGCCAGTTCCTTGGAGGGCTGCAAGGGCTTCATAAAGGCTGAATTTGCAGTCGCGCTCTTGCCCTCGCCGGTGGGATTCTTGGCCATCTTTATCTCCGTTGATCTTCGAATTGGACGCCGGCCAGCCGAAAAACGGACGGACGACAAAGCTTGTTCCGGGTCTGCACCTTTTCTGGGCCCGATGCAACGTCGATACACTGCTGCGGCCCCGGGCGCAGGGGAGAACTCAAAGGAGGGCAAGAAAACGCGGATAAAAAACAAATTTTCCGTGTTTTCCCCGAAAAAGCCTGGGGAGACGGCAGCCAGGTCAAAGCTGCCGCTCAAGCCCAAGCCGGACGCGATCGTCAGAATTTGGCCAGATCCACGACTTCCTTCGGGGCGCTGACGACCTTCTCGGTGATGCGCGCCAGAACCTCGTGCGACATGGGCTCGATCGTCAGATTCATCCGCTTGGCATCCGCGAGGAAGGCCTCATCCTTCATCGTCTTCTCAAATGCTGCGCGCAGCATGGCGACCCGGTCTGCCGCCACGCCCGGTGGCAGGAACACGCTGCGACCGAAATCCGATTCGGCAGACAGGAATTCCGCAACCTGTTTGTGAACAGGATCGGTCATGAGTTCGGCAAGCGTCGGCACATCGGGCGCAGAAGGATCGCGCGTGATGGATGCGAAAACCAGCGGCTTGATCCGGCCATCGGCAATGGCTTCAGGCATGGAGAGCTGGACGCTCACCCATGATGCGCCGCGCCCCTGAACCTCGCCACGCTCCATGGCGAGATTGAGATCGGCAGCGCCCTTGTAGCCGGTGACGATTTTGAATTTCGTATTGAGAAATTTGTTCATCAGCGCCGGCACAATGAATGTCGGAGAGCTTGGCCCGGTGGCGCCGATGATCACTTCGGCATTTTTTGCTTCCTCAATGGTGCGGGCTGGCGCCGTATGCCAGATCGAAAGCATGTTGCGCACGGGCGCCATATTGCCGAGCCAGATCCATTGGCGTGCATCGTATTTTGCAAATTGCGGTTGCAGAACCTGATTGAGAACGATCGTCTGCTGCGTCATGGCCATGTTGAGACCATCGGCCGGCATGATGCTCTGGATCTGGTTTGCAAGCTGCAAGCCGCCTGATTGCCCGCCGGTATATTTGATAATGATTTTCGGGCTTTCAGGAATGTATTTCGGCATGTGCTCGGCAAGCACTTGCGCATAGGGACCGAAACTGCCGCCGGGGTCGGATCCAACAATGAAATTGATCGTCTTGCCACGATAGACATCGGCAAGATTGGATTGCGCAAGGGCCTGCGTCTGCCCCAACGACACTGCCGCCAGCACGCCGGCGAGAATGAATGCGCTGCCCGATTTCATCGGCATTTCTCCCTTTTTTTGTTTTGCGGCAATCCCGCTTTTATTCCAGGTCAGGTATGCAAACATCATGCTTGTTCGCAAGCGCGGTTATTTCATCCCACAGTTTTTGCGGGATCGGAACGCCTGCATTGCGACGCGCATGCGCCTCTGACGCAGCGCGCTCGCCCGGCAGGCGCAAAGCATCTGCGCCCTCAGCGCGAGGCAGGCTGCGAATAATACTCGACAGCACCGAAACGTCAGACCGGTAATCGTCCGGCTCGCGCAAACGTGCAATGTCGATCAGAATGATTGTCGCATTCTGACCGTGACCGCGCTTGCCATCGGGTCCCAGCATGGGAGCAAGAATAGCAGCGCCGGCGAGCAGGCTGGTCATACATTCAGACAGAAGCGCGAAAGCCGATCCTTTTGCCCCACCCATCGGAAGGAGCACTTCGGCCTTGTCTGCATCTGTCGCCATTCGTCCTTCAGCGTCCAGCGCCCAACCTGCGGGCAGGCTTTCGCCGTCGCGCTTGGCCTGTTTGAGACGGCCGTTGGAAATAAGGCTCGAAGCCATATCGAGCATGAGCGTGCCATTGTCGCCGCCTGGAACAGCCATGGCGAGCGGCGCGGTTGAAAGGCTCGGCACGCGCGCACCGTGATAGGCCATCAGCGGCGGGCCAGCGGCCAGCACAATGGCAGCAAAGCCTTCGCTGGCCGCAGCTTCCGCATAGCAACCGATCGCACCTGAGTGGGTCGCACGACCGACGACGGCAATTCCAGCCCCAAGGGCGCGCGCGCGCAGCTTGGCTTCGGCAAGCGCCATTTTCATGGCGACAGGGCCAGCTGCGCCTTGGGCATCAATTCCAACCAGCGCGCCAAAATCCCGCGTCACGACGGGGATGGCGCCGGGCTTGAGCGCGCCTTTGTCGATCATGCCGAAATAATGAGGAATACGGCTGATGCCATGGGTTTCGCCACCGCGCAGATCGGCCCAAACCAGAACCTCGGCAACGCTGGCTGCATCAGCACTGCTCATGCCGCGCGCGGCGAAAAGGTCTGCCACAAATTTTCTCAGGCGATCTTCGCGCAGCCTTTTTGGTTGAGGCTTCACTGCTTGCGTCCCCCAGCTTTCATTCGGCCGAAAATCCCCTTCCAGCCCATCCATCCCTCGCGGCGCAATCTCATAGCATGGAGAGTTTCTGCCGCCGAATCAGTGTTTTGGGAAGGATCGCGACGGAAATGAAACAAGAATTGCAAATATGTAATCATAAATATTGCAATTGCTTCGTTTTGTGAGAGATTCCTCGCCTGCTTCGAATTTTCGGGACTGAGGACAATGGCTCTGGAAAATTTGGGACCAAATTGCTTCGGGCCTGACGAAATCAGGGCGATGCGGCGGGCCTTGGAGCTGGCTGAGGGGGCTCTCCGCCATGGTCGCGGCATCCAGAGCAGAAATATCGCCGAACAGCGCCAGAGGCTAGCGCGGACCATTATCGACCGGGCCCGAACTGGGTTGATGGATCCCATCATGCTCAGCGCCGCCGCTGTCGGAGCGATCGCACCTGCAGCGGAGGGCCCTGGATTTGGCGCCTATCGTCCGAGAGGCCAGCGCATGAGGCGCGCCTTGCGTCGCCCGAACCTCCATTCGCATTTCTGAGAGAAAGATGCCCTCAGCCCGCAAAATCCTGACGCAGGAAGAATGGGACGCCCTGATGCGGACCAGCGCTGCGCTCGCAATGCCGGCGAGCCGGTCCAGCCGCCTGCGCAGCGCTCTTGCAAAGATTCTGCACAAACTCGCGGACCGCATAGGCGCGCATCGCCGCTGAACCAAATTTTTCCGTCGAAACTGTTGAAAGCCGGAAAGGCGCATGGTGAGTGCGTCGCGCAACCGCTAGATTTCATCGCACAACCTAGGATTGTGCGTCGATTTCATGCCGTCTTCCGATCATCTCAGCGACTCTCTTCTCCGAGACTCTCATCTCAAAGACTTGGCCGACACGCTTGAGGCCAGCGGCGAATATCGCGTTCTGCGCAAATTGCAGAGCGTGAGCCAATATGCGCCCGATGATGGAAGCGAAAAAAAGCGCGCCCTTTATGTCGATGTCGAAACGACGGGGCGCAATCCGCAGCAGGATGAGGTGATTGAACTGGCAATGGTGCCTTTCACCTATTCGCAGGATGGCCGCATTTTCAGCCTTGAAGAGCCGTTTCAGGCCTTGCGCGAACCGACAAAACCAATCCCGGCGGAAATCACGGCCATTACCGGAATCGATGATGCCATGGTTGCCGGATGCAGGATCGATCCGGCCGAGGTTGAGCATTTCATGGCGGAAGCCGATCTTATCATCGCTCACAATGCCTCATTCGACCGGCGTTTTCTCGAACGTTTCTGCCCCGCCTTCATGCACAAACCCTGGGCCTGTTCGATGTCGCAAATCGATTGGCAGGGTGAGGGTTTTGAGGGACAGAAACTCGTCTGGCTGGCAGCGGGCGCAGGTTTCTTCTACGAAAAACACCGGGCCATTCACGATTGCCGCGCCGGAATTGAATTGCTGGCGAGGCCCCTGCCGAAAAGCGGGGAGCCCGGCTTGAGGCAATTGCTCGCTCGCGCACGCACGCCGGAATGGCGCATTTTCGCGACCGGTGCACCTTATGACCTGAAAGATGTTTTGAAGGCTCGCGGCTACAGATGGAATGGCGACGCCAGCGGGGCACAGCGCGCATGGTTTATCGATATTGAAGATGCCAAGCGGGACGCAGAATGCCATTTCCTGCAAACGGAAATCTACCGCCGCGACGTCGATGTCCATTGCCTGCGCATAGACGCGTTCGACCGTTTCTCGGACCGCATCTGATCGGCAATTTCGGGTGACGCAAGGAATGGCTTGGTGGAGCTGAGCGGGATCGAACCGCTGACCTCGTCATTGCGAACGACGCGCTCTCCCAACTGAGCTACAGCCCCAAAGCCACGCGTGTGTACAGCGGGTGCCTGCGGCCTGTCAACGCAGGTGGGGGCTTCGCTGCCCAGCTCCACCAGCCTCGCTTGCAGCACCGACGCGGTCCAGCTAAACCGTGGAAAACCCGAGGGCCCCCATGGAAGCGATTGTCAGGCTGTTTCTGGTCATCCTGGACTTTTATGTCTGGATCCTCATTGCGTCGGCCATTTTGTCATGGCTCCTCGCATTCGATGTGATCAACATTCGCAATCGCTTGGTCAGATCTATCTGGGATGCGCTTCTGGCTTTGACCGAGCCGGTCCTGATGCCTATACGCCGGCGTCTGCCCTTTATGGGTGGGATGGACCTCTCCCCGATTGTCGTCATTTTCGCGATCTATTTCATACAATTGGTCATCGGACTTTATATCCTGCCGGCGGTGCGCGGTTATTGAACCTGCCGCCGCCCTGGTCGGAACATCCCGCAGGCCTCATCGTTTTCGTCAGGCTGACGCCGCGCGCCAGCCGCGATGAAATTGAAGGGATTGGCCAATTGTCGGATGGATCGCAGGTCTTGCGCATACGCGTTCGCGCCGTGCCGGAAAAGGGCGAAGCCAATCGAGACTTGCTGGAAATTTTGGCGCGCGCAGCACAAATAGCGCCCTCCTGCGCGCGGATTGCAAATGGCGCGAGCTCAAGGCGCAAGACAATCATTCTGGAAGGCGACAGGGCAGCCATGCTTGGCGCTCTCAAAGCAAAGCTTGCTGCGAAGAGCTAAGATGCCTTCACGCGCCTGACGTCCTATTCAAGGGACATGAGACAGCGGAGACGGGCATGACGCATAGACCAGCGAAGACCAATCCGGGACATTATTTTGAAGATTTTCGCATCGGGCAGGTTCTGACGCATGCCACACCGCGCACCGTCACGACCGGCGACACCGCGCTTTACACCGCACTCACGGGCTCACGCTTTGCGCTGCAATCTTCCGACGAATTTGCGCGCGATCTCGGCCATCCAAGAAGCCCGATCGACGATCTGCTGACATTCCACATCGTTTTTGGAAAGACAGTGGCAGATATTTCACTCAATGCCGTTGCCAATCTGGGCTATGCGGGCTGCCGTTTTCTGGCGCCGGTCTATCCCGGCGACACGCTGATGGCCGAATCCGAAATCATCGGCCTCAAGGAAAATTCAAACGGACAAACAGGTGTCGTCTATGTCCGCTCGACCGGCACAAACCAGAATGGCGTAATCGTTCTCGACTACGTGCGCTGGGTCATGGTGCGCAAACGCGACGCGTCAGCGCCCGCTCCGCACGAAGTTCTTCCCTATCTTCCAAAAGCCCTGACACCTGACGAGATCGGTGAAGCCTGTCCGCGCACAGCGCGAGAAAATTTCGATTTCACAATGTCGGGCGCTCCCCATCGATTCGATGATTATGCAAAAGGCGAGCGCATCGACCATGTCGACGGCATGACTGTGGAAGAAGCAGAACATCAAATTGCAACGCGTCTCTACCAGAACACGGCCAAAGTCCATTTCAACCAATATGCAGAAGGACAGGGCCGTTTCGGGCGTCGCCTGATCTATGGCGGCCACGTCATTTCATTGGCGCGCGCCCTGAGCTTCAATGGTCTGGGCAATGGCTTTCATATTGCCGCCATCAATGCCGGCCGGCATGTCGCACCGCTCTTCGCCGGAATGACTGTTTTTGCATGGAGCGAGATTCTCGAGAGCGAACCCTTGCCGCGCCGCGATGATTTCGGCGCTTTGCGCATCCGCACCATCGCAACGAAGGACAGGCCCTGCGGCGACTTCCCCTTCAAGGAAGGCGAGAATTACGACCCTTCGGTCATCCTCGATCTCGATTATTGGGTGCTTGTGCCGCGCTGAATCAGGGTTTCGCGCGCTTCAGCAGGAAATCCCACATCATGCGCGCGCCATCCATATCCTGATTCTGCGCACCGACGGGCAAACCGCGGGACGAGGAGAGACGACGCCCCGGTATCGTATGGCCGCCACCCTCGACCTTGACCAATTCGACGGGCATTTTGCAGCCCGTGCCGCGCTCGATGGTGACGCGCGATCCATCGTTGCGGTCGCGATCATTGAGTTTGTGACTGGTCTGGCCCGAGCATTGTGCAAATGTGCTGAACAGCGAAAGCGTGGCAGCCGTGGACAGAACATCGCGCGGGCCTTCGGGCATATTGGCTATGCCGCCTTGGAACGGCACCATTGGATCGGCCGTACCATTCATCAACATAAAGGCGACAGGCTGCGCCGGTTTGCAATCGCCTGCCCATTCGGTCGGCATATTGGCAAGGAACGCGCCCACACCACCGAAAAGGTCGCTGTTCTCGCAGGCAATCTTCATGGCGATCATCCCGCCGCCCGACACGCCTGCAATATAGATGCGACGTCGGCTTGTGACGCCCTGATCGATGAAGCGATTTGCAAGGGCTCGGAGAAAAGCAGCATCATTGGGAACGGGCTCGCCCGGCTTGGCGCGTCCCCAATATCCATCGGCTGCATCGGGATAAACGATAATCGCGCCCATATCGCGTGCGAAAGCATCGAGCCCGAGATTGCGTCTGGCGCGAAGGCCTGCGCCACTGCCTCCGGCACCGCCATGCAAAACCATGATGACGGGACGCTGGCGCTTCTTGAGGCGTTCAAATTCCACCAGAGTGGCGGTTCGCTTCACCCCGTCGATCGTGAGCGTAATCCGGCCATAGGCCGCCTGCGCCTCGCCGACCAGAGCAGCCATGGCGAATGACAGGCAGGCGGCGATGCCAAGGACCGCGCAGACGCTGATGAAAAAGCGCAACATGGGGCGATCTTGCGGGAAGGAGAGGCCGGGTGCAAGCAGCGCCATACGTCCACTTTGAGACAGAGGCAACAAATGACAGAATGGCCGAATGGGAGGAGCCGATGCAAAGCGTGACTGGGGCGCCGAAAGTCTGGCGCGACTATGACCAAGCGGCACTGGATGCCGCCTATGACCAGGCCGTCTATGCGCCCAACCAGGATGCCATCAAGACGCGTCGCATGATGATGGCAGGTCTCGCCTTGTCGCGTCTGGGATTGCCGGAGGTCATTTCCTATGGCGCGGGCACGAACGAGACTTTCGATCTCTATAGGGCGAAAGGCGACAGCAGGCCTTTGGTGATTTTCGTGCATGGCGGGGCCTGGCGAAACGGGCGCGCGCGCGATTTTGCATCGCTTGCCGAAATATTCGTGAGAGCCGGCGTTCATTTTGCTGCGCTCGATTTCGACCTGATCGACGATTGTGGCGGCGATCTTTTTCCCATGGTCCATCAGGTGCGCCGCGCCACGGCACAGATTGCCACACGCGCGCGCGATTACGGCGCCGATCCGGCGCGCCTTTATCTCATCGGCCATTCATCGGGCGCGCATATGGCAGCTTGTATCACGACGACCGATTGGGAGGGGGATTTCTCAATTCGCTCAGGCCCGCTGGCCAGCGCGCTTCTGTGTTCGGGAATGTATGATCTCGAGCCGGTGAGTCTTTCAAAACGCTCGCTCTATGTGAAGTTTACCCCCGACATGATCGAGAAACTGAGCGCGCAAAGACATTTGACGCGCATCAATTGCCCGCTCATTCTCGCGCATGGCACGCTGGAAACACCCGAATTCCAACGCCAGACGCGCGATTTTCACGCCGCGCTCATGGCCGCAAAAAAGCCGGCGCGACTGATTGTCGGCGCCGGCTATAATCATTTCGAGATTTTGGAAACGCTCGCCAATCCTTACGGATTTCTGGGCGCTGCCATGCTTGAACAGATCGGCAGCTGATCAGGCCTGGGCGGCCGGCTGGCAAACGATTCCATTTTCAGAAAGATGGCTGGCGAGTTCGCCCGCCTGGAACATTTCGCGGATGATATCGCAGCCGCCAACAAATTCGCCCTTCACATAGAGCTGGGGAATCGTCGGCCAGTTTGCGTAATCCTTGATGCCCTGACGAATGTCTTCATCCTCGAGAACATTGATGCCCTTGTAGGGCACACCCAGATAATCGAGGATCTGCACGACCTGGCCCGAGAAACCGCACATGGGAAATTGCGGCGTGCCCTTCATGAAAAGCACAACGTCGGTACCGGTCACTTCCTGCCTGATCTTGTCCTGAATGTCGGCCATGGCTTTGTTCCTTTGAGCGGAGGTCAAGGTCCCGCTGATGTCGAATAATATAGGCGGTTTGTCGGGACGCGCCAGTCAGGCGGGCGCGCTTGTGGTCAATGCCAGCGCGTGAAGCTCGCCGCCCATACGGCCCTTCAGCGCCGCATAGACCATCTGATGCTGCTGCACACGGGTCTTGCCCTTGAAGGCGGAGGATACGACGGTCGCCGCATAATGATCGCCATCGCCCGCCAAATCTGTGATCTGCACGGCGGCATCCGGAAATGCCTCCTTGATCAAGGCTTCAATATCTTTTGCCTGCATGGCCATGGGTCAAACCGTCCTCAAGCTGCGGATGATGCGTCGCGGCCTACCATATAATTTGGCAGCCAATCTTCATGCGAGCGGATGAGACGCTCGATTGCGACCGACTTTTCGCCGGGCAGATCAATTGTGTCGCCGCCTGTCGTGCCAATGATCGCCGCGGGCACGCCCGCCGCTTTCGCGTCGGCAAGGATTTTCTGCGCTTCGTTTGCTGTGGCGGTCAGGAGATAGCGGGCCTGATCCTCACCGAAGAGAATTGCATGGGGCGTCGCACCGAGATCCATCGTCAGCTTCGCGCCGACCTTGCCCGCCATAGCCATTTCGGCAAAGGCGACAGCCAGACCGCCATCGGAGAGATCATGCGCGGCATCGACGCGCGAGCTTTCGATAAGCTTGCGCACGAAATCGCCATTGCGGCGCTCGGCTGCGAGATCGACAGGTGGCGGCGCACCTTCTTCACGGCCGCAGAGATCACGCAGATAGACGGACTGGCCGAGCCAGCCCTTCGTCTCGCCGATCAGGATGATGCTCTGGCCTGCCTTTTTGAAAGCGACGGATGCAGACTTTTTGACATCTGCAATGACGCCAACGCCGCCAATCGATGGCGTGGGAAGAATGCCGCGCCCCTGCGTCTCATTGTAGAGCGAGACATTGCCCGACACGATGGGGAAATCGAGCGCGCGTGCGGCTTCGCCAATGCCCTCAAGGCAGCCGACGAATTGGCCCATATATTCGGGCTTTTCGGGATTGCCGAAATTCAGATTGTCGGTGAGCGCCAGCGGCAGCGCGCCGCTCGCCGTAATATTGCGCCAGGCCTCCGCCACAGCCTGCTTGCCGCCCTCGACAGGATCGGCCTCGCAATAACGCTGCGTGACATCTGTTGTCAGGGCGAGGCCTTTCGGCCCATCGCCAATGCGGATCACGCCGGCATCGCCGCCGGGCTGCTGCACGCTATTGCCGAGGATGAGATGATCATATTGTTCCCAGACCCAGCGCTTGGAGCAGAGATCGGGCGTTCCCAGAAGATGCAAGAGTGCATCGGCATTCGATTTGGGCGGCTTGACTGAGGCTGCATCGATCACCGGCTTTTTCGGTGTCGGAACATGCGGACGATCGTAGAGTGGCGCTTCGTCGCCGAGCTCCATGATCGGCAGATCGGCTTCGATCTTGCCCTTGTGCTTGATGACGAAACGCTTCGTGTCGGTCGTCTTGCCGATGATCGCGAAATCGAGACCCCATTTGATGAAGATCGCTTCGGCCTCGACTTCCTTTGCAGGATCGAGCACCATGAGCATGCGCTCCTGGCTTTCCGACAACATCATCTCATAAGCGCTCATGCCTTCTTCGCGGCACGGGACTTTGTCGAGATCGAGCTCAATGCCGAGCCCGCCCTTCGCGCCCATTTCAACGGCAGACGAAGTGAGACCTGCAGCGCCCATGTCCTGAATGGCGATGACGCAGCCCTTGGCCATGATTTCGAGACAGGCTTCGAGCAGCAGCTTCTCCGAGAAGGGATCGCCAACCTGCACGGTCGGGCGCTTCTCTTCCGCATCGGCCTCGAAAGAAGCAGAAGCCATGGTGGCGCCATGAATGCCATCACGACCCGTCTTGGAGCCGAGATAGACGATGGGACGGCCAATGCCTGTCGCCTTGGCGTAGAAAATCTCATCCGATTTGGCGAGACCGACCGCCATGGCATTGACGAGAATATTGCCGTCATAACGCGTGTGAAAATTCACCGAGCCGCCGACCGTCGGCACGCCAAAAGAATTTCCATAGCCGCCAATGCCCGCAACAACGCCGGACACAAGATGGCGCGTCTTAGCATGTTCGGGCGCACCGAAGCGCAACAGGTTGAGGCAGGCGATGGGGCGCGCACCCATGGTGAAGACATCGCGCAAAATGCCACCGACACCTGTCGCCGCGCCCTGATAGGGCTCGATGAAAGATGGATGATTATGGCTTTCCATCTTGAAGACGCAGGCCTGTCCATCGCCAATATCGATGACGCCGGCATTTTCACCCGGACCCTGAATGACCCATGGCGCTTTCGTCGGCAGTTTGCGCAGATGCAGGCGCGAGGATTTATACGAGCAATGCTCGTTCCACATAGCCGAGAAAATACCGAGCTCGGTAAGAGTGGGCGCGCGGCCGATCAGCTTGAGAATGCGATCGTATTCATCGGGCTTGAGGCCGTGTTCGGCAACGAGTTGGGGAGTGATTTCCACGGACTGGCTCTGCAAGTGACGACCTCTGGTTGCTCAGGCTGCAATCAGGCTCTTGAACAGGCCCGCGCCATCGATGCCGCCAACGAGCGGATCGATCAGATTTTCTGGATGCGGCATCATGCCGAGCACATTCATTTTCTGCGAATAAATGCCGGCTATGCCATTGGTTGAGCCGTTCGGATTTGTCGCATCATTGACAAGACCGCTCTCGTCGCAATAGCGGAACGCCACGCGGCCATCGCCTTCGAGACGCTTGATTGTTTCTTCATCGGCTTCGTAATTGCCTTCGCCATGAGCAATAGCGACCTTGATCACCTGACCCTTGCTATAGGCGCACGTGAATGTCGTGTCGGCGCGCTCGACGCGCAAATTCTGCATTTTGCAGATGAAGCGCAAATCGCGATTGCGCATCAGAACGCCGGGCAGAAGTCCGCCTTCGCAGAGAATCTGGAAACCGTTGCAAATGCCAAGGACGAGGCCGCCACGCGCAGCATGCGCACGCACCGCATCCATAATGGCCGCACGACCGGCAATGGCGCCGCAGCGCAGATAATCGCCATAAGAGAAGCCGCCGGGCAAAAGCACAAGGTCGGTTCCTGCAGGAAGTTCTGTCTCGGCATGCCAGATAATCTGCGGCTTCTTGCCCGTCGCCATTTCGAGCGCGCGCACCGCATCGCCTTCGCGATTGGAGCCGGGGAAAAGGACGACAACGGCTTTCATGGAGGCAGACCTTTGCGGATCAGACGATCTCGACGCGATAATTTTCAACGACCGTATTGGCGAGCAATTTCTCGCAGGCGGCCTTGAGCAGTGTCTCCGCCTGAGCGCGATCCTGCGTCGACAATTCAATATCGAAGACTTTGCCCTGGCGGACGCTGTCGACGCCCTCGATGCCGAACGACTTCAACGCGCCTTCAATGGCCTTGCCCTGTGGATCGAGAACGCCGTTCTTCAAAGTGACGGTGACGCGGGCCTTCATGCTCAAGCCTTCAGTTCGCAAGGACGAAAAGATCCGGGGGCCAAAGCCCCCAGGAAGATTTATTGCACCAGCTTGGGACCGCCGGAACGCGGCGGCTCATTGTCCTGCATGATGCCCAGACGACGCGCGACTTCGCTATAAGCCTCCACGAGACCGCCCATGTCGCGACGGAAACGATCCTTGTCGAGCTTGTCGTTCGACTTGATGTCCCAGAGGCGGCAGGAGTCAGGCGAGATTTCATCGGCCACGACAATGCGCATCATGTCGCCTTCCCAAAGGCGACCGCATTCCATCTTGAAGTCGACAAGACGAATGCCGACGCCGAGGAAAAGCCCTGAAAGGAAATCGTTGACGCGAATGGCAAGCGCCATAATGTCGTCGATCTCTTGCGGATTGGCCCAGCCGAAAGCCGTAATGTGCTCTTCCGACACCATCGGGTCGTTGAGCGCATCGTTCTTGTAATAGAATTCGATGATCGAACGCGGCAGCTGCGTGCCTTCCTCGATGCCAAGACGCTGCGACAGCGAGCCGGCGGCGACATTGCGCACGACGACTTCCAGCGGAACGATCTCGACTTCGCGGATCAGCTGCTCGCGCATGTTGAGCCGCCGGATGAAATGCGTCGGCACACCAATGTCATTGAGGTGCTGGAAAACAAATTCCGAGATCCGGTTGTTCAGCACGCCCTTGCCGTCGATGACTTCATGCTTTTTGGCATTGAAGGCGGTGGCATCGTCCTTGAAGTGCTGGATGAGCGTTCCGGGCTCAGGGCCTTCATAAAGGACCTTGGCCTTGCCTTCGTAAATGCGACGGCGGCGGTTCATGGGGTTCAACCATAGCTTGAGGAAATCCATGGGACGGGCCGGGGCTGTTCTCTGGCTTGTGCTCTGCGCCTGACGAAGGGCAGAGCGAAGCCGGGCGAATACAAGGCCACGGTTCCTAGAGAGGCGTCCTAGACCGAACAGGCCCAGGAAACAACCCATGGCGCAAATTATCGCCTTTAGCGTCCCTGCACAATGATTCGGGTCAGCGGACGGGGCTTGCGGTGCCGTGCCTGTGAATAGCGCAGGGGAGGAACATCATGGGAATGTCACCATTCTCTTCCTACATGACATCCGGGCTCATCGAGAATTGGCCTTGGATTTGGGAGTGCAGAATGTCGGAAATGGACAAGCGCGGCGATTCTTTCGAAAAGAAATTCGCCCATGACGAGGAATTGCGGTTCAAGGCCGTTGCGCGTCGCAACAAGCTTCTGGGCCTCTGGGCGGCAGAAAAGCTGGGCAAAGCTGGCGCAGATGCCGAAGCCTATGCGCGCGAGGTGGTGAGCGCCGATTTTGAAGAAGCCGGCGACGAAGATGTGTTTCGCAAAATCCGGACAGATCTGGACGGCGCCGGCGTGAGCCAGTCCGATCATCAAATCCGTCGGACAATGGAAGAATTGCGCGTCAAGGCGGCGGAAGAGATCAAAGCTGGCCGCTAAGAAAGACTTTATTCAGCCTGAGCCCCGAATATGGCCCCCATGGGCGATACCGGGGCCAATCTTGCCTTTCCAGAAGCCGCCCCCGACCTTTCCGAGGCGGGGCGGCAATGGCTGTCCTATCTGGCAGCGCAGCGCCGCTTGTCGCCCAAAACGGTCGAGGCCTATCAGCGCGACCTGCGTCAATTCCTGTCCTTCCTGAAGGATCATTTTGGCGCCGCACCTGGGCTCAAGGCCTTTTCCGAGCTTCGGCCGGCCGATTTGCGTGCCTTTATGGCGCGGCGCCGCAGTGGCGGAATCGAGAGCCGTTCGCTGATGCGAAGCCTTGCCGCGCTACGCTCCTTTGCCCGCCATTTGGAGCGGGCAGGCCAAGGCAAAGCCGCCGCTTTTGCCGCTGTCCGCAGCCCGAAAATCGGCCGGAGCCTGCCAAAACCCCTGCCCGCATCGACAGCCTGCGAAATGATCGGCATCGACGCCCGTGCCGGCGAGACCCACCAGCCATGGATTTTGGCGCGCGATGCAGCCGTGCTTGGCCTGCTCTATGGCGCAGGCTTGCGCATTTCCGAAGCGCTTGGAATCCAGCGGCGCGATGCCCCCTGCGAGGGCCGGGACAGTTTGACCGTCATCGGCAAGGGGTCGAAAATCAGGATGGTTCCGGTGATCGCCCCCATTTCGCGCGCGATCGAGGCCTATCTGGAAATCTGCCCTTACACGCTCAAGCCGGAAGGCCCGCTCTTTGTGGGGGCCAAGGGCGGACCGCTCTCGCCCCGCATCATCCAGCTTGCGGTCGAGCGCATGCGCGGCGCCTTCGGCCTGCCCGACAGCGCCACGCCTCATGCGCTTCGGCATTCCTTCGCCACCCATTTGCTGGCGCGCGGCGGCGACCTCCGGTCAATTCAGGAATTGCTGGGGCACGCCTCTTTATCCACGACGCAGGTCTATACGGCGGTCGATGGGGTGCGCCTGCTGGAAGCCTGGCGCAGCGCCCATCCACGCGCCGGATAGGCTCAATTTACAAAATCGTCACAAAAAAACTCCGGATCTACCGTTGAGCACTGCAAAGCTGGCGCTTAGAAGCTCTCGGGTAATGTGCTCAAGCACGATTCGCGGGGGGATCGAATGTCTGGTGGACAAGCGGCAGAACCGGAAACCAATAATAAGGGCGTAGCGCTTCTCATCGCTGTTCTGGCCTTGATGCTGGCTTTCTCCGAAATGGGGGGAAGCAATGCTGAACGCGAGGCGCAAGCCCATAATCTCGAAGCTTCCAATCTCTGGGCCTTTTTCCAGGCCAAGACCATTCGCAGGACGACCGTGCAGGTCGCTTCCGAACAGGTCGAAGCGCAATTGATCACGATCACCGATCAGGCGCAGCGCGATGTGCTGCAAAAACGCGTGGTCGATTGGAAGCGCACAGCTGAGCGCTATGAGACCGAGCCGGAAACCGGCGAGGGACGGCGTGAATTGATGGCGCGGGCAAAAGCGGCAGAACAGAAGCGCGATGAATACAAGGCCCGCAACGAAGTGTTCGAGGTCAGCTCTGCCGTGCTTCAGATCGCAATCGTGCTCTGCTCGGCCATGATCATCACAGGCATTGCCGCTCTGGTCTGGGTTGCCGGCGGATTAGGTGCAATCGCCTTCGCACTGATGAGCATTGCGACGCTTGCACCGAACTTGGTCCATTATATTTTCTGAAACAAAAAAGGCCGGAGAAAGACTCCGGCCTTTTTCGTTTCACATATGAATCTGGCGCTTCTCGACCGCCATAGCCGCTTCTTTCACGGCTTCCGAAATCGTTGGATGCGCGTGGCAGGTGCGGGCGAGATCTTCTGACGATCCGCCGAATTCCATCAGCACCGCGCATTCAGCGATCAATTCGCCGGCGCTGATGCCGATGATATGGACGCCGAGCACGCGATCAGTCGTGGCGTCCGCCAGCACTTTCACAAAACCATCCGTGTGGCGCATGGCGCGCGCGCGGCCATTGGCAGTGAAAGGAAACTTGCCGACCTTGTAGGCAATGCCTGCGGCCTTCAGCTCTTCTTCTGTTTTACCGATCGCAGCTATTTCCGGCATTGTGTAAACGACGCCAGGAATGACATCGTAGTTCACATGGCCATGCTGGCCGGCAAGAATTTCGGCCACTGCAACGCCTTCGTCTTCAGCCTTATGCGCCAGCATCGGACCGCGCACGACATCGCCAATGGCATAAATGCCCTTCACATTGGTCGCGAAATGATCGTCGATCACAATGCGGCCGCGATCCATGGCAACGCCTGTCGCCTCGAGGCCGAGACCATCTGTATAAGGCCGGCGACCGGTGGCGACGAGAACGACATCGCTTTCAAGCGTAACGGCAGCGCCGCCCGCAACCGGTTCGAAGGTGACGGCAGCGCCCTTGCCCTTCTTCTCAATCTTGGTGACCTTGGATGAAAGCCTGAATTCAAAGCCCTGCTTTTCCAGAATACGCTGGAACTGCTTGGCGACTTCATTGTCCATGCCCGGCAGAATGCGATCGAGATATTCGACGACAGTGACCTGCGCGCCCAGACGACGCCAGACAGATCCCATTTCGAGGCCGATCACGCCGCCGCCAATCACGATCAGTTTCGCCGGTACTTTTTCCAATGTCAGCGCGCCGGTCGATGAGACGATGACTTTCTCATCGAATTTGACATCGACGCCGGGAGGCGAAGCAATATCCGACCCCGTTGCGATGACAATATTCTTCGTCTCGAGCGTGGTGACCTTGCCGTCTTCGGCCTTCACATCGACCTTGCCGGGCGCACTGATCGTGCCGAGGCCGGTAAAGCTCTCGACCTTGTTCTTTTTCAGCAGGAAGCCCACGCCGCTGACATTGGCATCGACCGTATCGGCCTTGTGCTTCATCATCGCCTTGAGATCGAGCGTCGGCTTGCCCACGACAATGCCGAGCGGCGCAAAATCATGGCCCGCGAGATCGAACATTTCGGAGGCATGCAGCAATGCCTTTGAGGGAATGCAACCAATGTTCAGGCAAGTGCCGCCATGCGTCTTGCGCTTTTCAACAACAGCCACTTTCATGCCGAGCTGGGCGGCGCGGATCGCGCAGACATAACCGCCGGGTCCGGTGCCGATGACAACAAGATCGTAGGACATTTGGATTGCTCCGCGAGAGCGTCAGGAGATCGTCACTGCAAGGAGCGAAGCGAAGAAGCAATCCAGATTTTGCACTGGCAAACTGGCTTGCCTCGCTTCGCTCGCAAGGACGAAATTACAGATCGAGAACGAGGCGAGCCGGATCTTCCAGCGCTTCCTTGACGCGCACGAGGAAGGTGACCGCTTCCTTGCCGTCGACGATACGGTGATCGTAGGAGAGCGCCAGATACATCATCGGGCGCACTTCGATCTTGCCATTCACGACCATCGGCCGGTCTTGGATCTTGTGCATGCCCAAAATGCCCGACTGCGGCGCGTTCAGGATCGGCGTCGACATGAGCGAACCGTAAATGCCGCCATTGGTGATGGTGAATGTGCCGCCCTGCATTTCTTCAATCTTGAGCTGGCCATCGCGCGCGCGCTTGCCGAAATCGGCAATGGTCTTTTCAACGCCCGAGATCGACAGCTGGTCGGCGTCGCGAACGACGGGAACGACAAGACCCTTTTCCGTGCCGACAGCAATGCCGACATGGTAATAATTCTTGTAGACGAGATCGGTGCCGTCGATTTCGGCATTGACGGCGGGGAGCTCCTTGAGCGCCTGCACGCAGGCCTTCACGAAGAATCCCATGAAGCCAAGCTTATTGCCGTGCTTCTTTTCAAAAATATCCTTGTAGCGGGCGCGCAAGGCCATGACTTCGGTCATGTCGACTTCGTTGAAAGTCGTCAGCATGGCGGCTGTGTTTTGCGCTTCCTTGAGGCGGCGCGCGATGGTCTGGCGCAGCTTCGTCATCTTCACGCGCTCTTCGCGCGAAGCATCATCGGCAACCGAGGGCGCGCGCATGGCGACAGGCGCAGCAGCCGGAGCAGCAGACGCGCCGCCCGTGGCGATGGCCGCCAGCACGTCGCCCTTCAGCACCTGACCGCGCTTGCCGGAACCGGCAACAGCGGATGTGTTGATATTGCTTTCGGCAGCGAGTTTAGCGGCCGAGGGAGCCGGCGGCATGGACGAGCCGGCCGACGTCGTAGCAGGAGCGCTCTTGGCGGGAGCGGGCGCGGCAGCCGCAGCGGCTGCAGCCGGCGCAGCCGCGCCAGCGCCGCCTGCCGTAATCTGGCCGAGCAGGGCGCCGGGCGAGACTGTCTCGCCATCCTTCGCCGTAATCTCGGCAAGCACGCCGGCGGAGGGCGCGTTCACTTCGAGAGTGACCTTGTCGGTTTCAAGCTCAAGCAAAGGCTCATCGGCCTTCACCGCATCGCCGGGCTTTTTGAACCAGCGGCCGATCGTTGCTTCAGAGACCGACTCGCCGAGTGTGGGAACGCGAATTTCTGCCATTTTCGTCACGCCCGCGCCATCGCGCGGCCCTTCGTTTCAGAGGGTTGTTCTTCAGCCCGCAAGGGCCTCATCAAGAAATGCTTTCAGCTGAGCAAGATGTTTCGACATCAAGCCGGTCGCAGTCGCAGCCGAGGCGGGACGCCCAACATAATGCGCCCGCTTGACCTTGGAGCCTGTCTGCCCGAGCACCCATTCGAGATAGGGCTCGACGAATGTCCAGGAGCCCATGTTTTTGGGTTCTTCCTGACACCAGACAATGTCGGCCTTCTTGAAGCGCGACAATTCAGTCACGAGCGCCTTGAGCGGGAACGGATAGAGCTGCTCAACGCGCAACAGATAAATATCGTCTATGCCGCGCTTTTCACGCTCCTCGTAAAGATCGTAATAGACCTTGCCGGTGCACAGGATGACGCGACGGATCTTGTCGTCCTTCACAAGCTTGATCTTCTCGTTCTTCAGCGATTCCGCATCATCCCAAAGCAGACGATGGAAGGATGTGCCGGTCGCCAGCTCATCCAGACGCGAGACCGCGCGCTTGTGACGCAAGAGCGATTTTGGCGTCATCAGAATAAGCGGCTTGCGGATATCACGCTTCAGCTGACGGCGAAGCGCATGATAATAATTGGCCGGCGTCGTGCAGTTTGCGACCTGCATATTGTCTTCAGCGCACATCTGCAGGAAGCGCTCGAGGCGAGCCGAGGAATGTTCCGGGCCTTGGCCTTCATAGCCGTGAGGCAGAAGACAAACGAGACCGGACATGCGCAGCCATTTACGCTCGCCTGAAGAGATGAACTGGTCGAAAAGCACCTGCGCGCCATTGGCGAAATCGCCAAATTGGGCTTCCCACAATGTCAGCGTGTTCGGCTCGGTGAGCGAATAGCCATATTCGAAACCAAGCACGGCCTCTTCTGAAAGCATCGAATTGATGACTTCATAGCGACCCTGGCCCTCGCGAATATTATTGAGCGGGACATAGCGCGCTTCGGTTTCCTGATCGATCAGCACGGAATGGCGTTGCGAGAATGTACCGCGTTCGCAATCTTGGCCCGATAGACGCACACGATGCTCTTCATCGACCAATGTTCCAAAGGCAAGCGCCTCGCCCATGGCCCAATCGAGATCCTGTCCGGTATCGATCATCTTGCGTCGACCCTCAAGAAAACGGCCGATCGTTTTATGGGCGTTGAAATTGTCTGGAACTTGCGTGATCTTTTCGCCGATTTCTTTCAGCTTTGCGAGATCCACGCCGGTCTGACCGCGACGGGCATCATCGCCCGAATCGCCTGCCGCACGCAGGCCCGACCAACGTCCATCGAGCCAATCGGCCTTGTTGGGCTTGTAGCTCTGGCCGGCTTCGAATTCCGCATCGAGGCGCGTGCGCCAGTCGGCCTGCATTTTCTCGACTTCGCCGCTCGTGACGACGCCCTCGGCGATCAGCTTTTCGCTATAGAGCTCGAGTGTCGACTTGTGGCCGCGAATTTTTTTGTACATCAGCGGCTGGGTGAAGCCCGGCTCGTCGCCTTCGTTATGACCGAAACGGCGATAGCAGAACATGTCGATGACGACAGGCTTGTGGAACTTCTGCCGGAACTCGATGGCAATCTTGGCGGCATAGACAACCGCTTCCGGATCGTCGCCATTCACGTGGAAGATCGGCGCTTCGATCATCTTCGCCACATCGGAAGGATAGGGCGAGGAGCGCGAATAGCGCGGATAAGTCGTGAAACCGATCTGGTTGTTGACGATGAAATGGATCGAGCCGCCGGTGCGGTGACCCTTCAGCCCCGACAGGCCAAAACATTCGGCAATAACGCCCTGGCCGGCAAAAGCGGCATCGCCATGGATCAGCAGCGGCAGAACTTTTGAGCGCTCAACAACATCGCCGAGCTGATCCTGCTTGGCGCGCACCTTGCCGAGCACGACCGGATCGGCAATTTCGAGATGCGACGGATTGGCAGTCAGCGAAAGATGGACCCTGTTACCATCGAATTCGCGATCCGACGAAGCACCCAGATGATATTTCACATCGCCCGAACCTTCGACTTCATCGGGCGCAAAAGAACCGCCCTTGAATTCATGGAAGATCGCGCGCTGTGGCTTGCCCATGACCTGTGCAAGCACATTCAGGCGGCCACGATGGGCCATGCCGAGAACGATCTCGCGCACGCCCAATGCACCGCCGCGCTTGATGATTTGCTCAAGCGCGGGAACCATTGATTCGCCGCCATCGAGACCAAAACGCTTGGTGCCGCGGAAACGCACGTCGCAGAATTTTTCAAAACCTTCTGCTTCGACAAGCTTGGACAGGATCGCGCGCTTGCCTTCGCGGGTGAAGGTGATCTCCTTGTCCGGACCTTCAATGCGCTCCTGCATCCAGGCTTTTTCGGCCGGATCGGACATGTGCATGAATTCGAAGCCAATCGTGTCGCAATATGTGCGACGCAAAATGGCGAGCATTTCCGGAATGGTCGCATAATCGAGCCCGAGCACATGATCGATAAAGATCTTGCGATCGTAATCGGCTTCCGTGAAACCATAGCTCGATGGATGCAGCTCTTCATGATCCTTTTGCGGCTCAAGGCCGAGCGGATCGAGATTGGCGTGCAGATGGCCGCGCATCCGATAGGCGCGGATCATCATCAGGGCGCGAACCGAATCGCGTGTGGCGCGCAGCACATCAGCGGGCGAGACTTCGACGCCCTTAGCCTGAGCTGTCTTCTGGATCTTGTCGCCGATCTTCTTTTCGACAACGCCCCAGTTTCCATCAAGCGCGGAAACGAGTTCCCCATTGGCGTGAACCGGCCAGTTTGGCTTCTGCCAGGAAGCGCCCTTGGCGCTTTTTTCAACAGCGGCCGGATCGTCCTTCAGCGCGCCGAAAAATTCCTGCCATTGCGGATCTACGCTGTTCGGATCTTTCTCGAAACGTGCATAGAGATCCTCAATATAGGCGGCATTGCCACCATAGAGGAAGGAGGTCGAGAGCAACGCGTCGTTCATGTCCTGACGTGCCATTTCGATTCACCTGGTCAGATCGCGCCGGGTCAATCTTCCGGACGCCCGTTTCCGCTTTGTAGAAATCGCGCCGCTCGTGAGCGGCGCAATTTTTGTCACTTGCCCTTCAAGACTTCGACAAGCGTCTTGCCGAGGCGTGCAGGCGAGGGCGACACGCGGATGCCCGCGGCCTCCATCGCTGCGATCTTGTCTTCCGCGCCGCCCTTGCCGCCCGAAATGATCGCACCCGCATGGCCCATGCGGCGACCCGGAGGAGCCGTGCGGCCCGCGATAAAGCCAACCATCGGCTTCTTGCGACCGCGCTTGGCTTCGTCGATGAGGAATTGCGCCGCATCTTCTTCAGCCAAGCCGCCGATTTCGCCGATCATGACAATCGATTGGGTCTTGGGGTCCGCAAGGAACATTTCGAGCACGTCGATAAATTCGGTGCCCTTGACGGGATCGCCGCCGATGCCGACGGCCGTCGTCTGGCCGAGACCTTCGACAGTGGTCTGGTAGACGGCTTCATAGGTGAGCGTGCCGGAACGCGACACGACACCAACCGAACCAGGCTTGAAAATATTGCCCGGCATGATGCCGATCTTGCATTCGCCAGCGGTCATCACGCCGGGGCAGTTCGGGCCGATGAGGCGCGACTTCGATCCCGAAAGCGAACGCTTCACGCGGATCATGTCGGCAACTGGAATGCCTTCCGTGATGCAAACGATGAGCGGGATTTCCGCATCGATTGCTTCGCAAATGGCATCGGCCGCACCCGGCGGGGGAACATAGATCACCGATGCATCGGCACCGGTGGCGTTGCGCGCTTCGGTCACCGTGTCGAAGACAGGCAGTCCGATATGCGTTGAACCGCCTTTGCCCGGCGACGTGCCGCCAACCATTTTTGTGCCATAGGCAATCGCCTGTTCCGAATGGAACGTGCCGTTCTTGCCGGTGAAACCCTGGCAGATGACCTTGGTGTTACGATCGATCAAAACGGACATTATTTGGCCCCCCGAACGGCCTTGACGATTTTCTGGGCGGCGTCGTCCAGATCGTCGGCGGAAATGACATTGAGGCCGGAGCCCGAGATGATCTTCTTGCCGAGCTCGACATTGGTGCCTTCAAGGCGAACAACGAGCGGCACTTGCAGGCCGACTTCCTTGACGGCGGCCAGCACACCTTCGGCGATGACATCGCATTTCATGATGCCACCGAAGATGTTGACGAGAATGCCCTTCACATTGGGATCGGCTGTGATGATCTTGAAGGCCGCTGTGACCTTCTCCTTCGTGGCGCCGCCGCCGACATCAAGGAAGTTCGCCGGGAATTCGCCGTAAAGCTTGATGATGTCCATCGTCGCCATGGCGAGGCCGGCGCCATTGACCATGCAGCCAATCGTGCCATCGAGCGCAATATAGGCGAGGTCATGCTTCGAGGCTTCGATTTCCTTGGCGTCCTCTTCGGTCTCGTCGCGCAAGGCGAAGATGTCGGGATGACGATAAAGCGCATTCGAATCGAAGGAGACCTTCGCATCGAGACATTTGAGTTCACCCTGTTTGGTGATGATCAAAGGATTGATCTCGAGCATGGCCATGTCAGTGTCGACAAAGGCCTTGTAGAGTTTTGCCACAAGTGAACCGGCCTGTTTGGCGAGTTCGCCGGACAATCCCAGCGCCTTGGCAACCGTGCGACCGTGATGGGGCATGATGCCAGTGGCGGGATCGATCGAGAAAGTGATGATCTTTTCGGGCGTCGAATGCGCGACTTCTTCAATGTCCATGCCGCCTTCGGTCGACACGACGAAGGACACGCGCGAGGTGGCGCGATCGACGAGGGCAGAGAGATAGAATTCCTTCTCAATGTCCGAGCCGTCTTCGATGTAAATGCGATTGACCTGCTTTCCGGCCGGGCCTGTCTGGATTGTCACCAGCGTATTGCCAAGCATCTGCGAAACAAAGGTCTTCACTTCGTCGATGGATTTGGCCAGACGCACGCCGCCTTTTTCTCCGGCAGCGGCTTCCTTGAATTTGCCTTTGCCGCGACCGCCGGCATGGATCTGTGACTTGACGACCCAGAGAGGTCCGCCGAGTTCCTTTGCTGCGGCTTCGGCTTCGCTCGCATTCATCACGGCAACGCCGCGCGATACGGGGACGCCAAACGTCTTCAAAATGGCCTTGGCCTGATATTCATGAATGTTCATTGGAAAGGCTCGCATCCCCGGAGAGGTGGAGGCGCCGGCGGCACAGACCGCCGGCGAGTGAAGTCCCGCTTACTTTGCGAATGCGGGGTTGATGGTCTTGCAGGCCTCGACAAGGCCTTGGACTGCGGCGAGGGACTTGGCGAACATGTCCTTTTCTTCCGCATTGAATTCGATCTCGACAATGCGCTCGACGCCATTGGCGCCGATCAGCACCGGCACGCCGACATACATGTCCTTCACGCCGTATTCGCCATTGAGATAGGCGGCGCAGGGCAGGATGCGCTTCTGGTCCTTGAGATAGGATTCAGCCATGGCAATGGCGGAAGCTGCAGGTGCGTAGAAGGCCGAGCCCGTCTTGAGCAGCGCAACGATTTCACCGCCGCCGCCGCGCGTGCGCTTGACGATGGCATCGAGCTTTTCCTGGCTCAGCCAGCCCATTTTGACGAGATCGGGGAGCGACACGCCGCCAACCGTCGACTGGCGCACCATCGGCACCATATCGTCGCCGTGACCGCCGAGCGTCATGGCGTGAACATCCTTGACCGACACGCCCAGTTCTTCGGCGAGGAAGAAGCGGAAGCGCGCCGAATCCAGCACGCCGGCCATGCCAACGACCTTTTTGGTCGGGAGGCCAGATGCCTTTTGCAGCGCCCAGACCATCGCATCGAGCGGGTTGGTGATGCAGATGACGAAGGCGTTGGGAGCATATTGCTTGATGCCTGCGCCGACAGATTCCATCACCTTGAGGTTGATCCCAAGCAGGTCGTCACGGCTCATGCCGGGCTTGCGGGGCACGCCGGCGGTGACAATGATCACATCGGCGCCGGCAATAGCGGCATAATCATTTGCGCCCGTGAGCTTCGCATCGAAGCCATCGACAGGGGATGATTCGGCAAGATCGAGCGCCTTGCCCTGGGGCGTGCCCTCGGCAATGTCGAAAAGCACAATATCGCCGAGCTCCTTCAGGCCAGCGAGATGAGCGAGGGTGCCGCCGATTTGGCCGGCTCCGATCAATGCAATCTTTTTACGCGCCATTGCTTCGTCCTTATTTGACTGGCGGAGCGTGCCCGCGGGCATCGCCGGGATGGACCGGGGCCTCTTTGACTCAAGGGTTTGACACTGGCAAGACAGCCGAATGGTGAAGATTTGGTCTCTCACAGGCCCGGAGAGGTGGCGCGTCGTGGCAGAGAACCAAATAGTTATTTAAAAACAATGTTTTATTGTAATTCCGCTAGGGCAGGATACGGGCCCTTCAAGGGCCAGAAAAAGTGGTAACAAATGACATTTTTTGTTATTTGTTACAGCGGTTCATATCTTTCCGCTCGCAAGAATGCGCAACATGAGCCGGACGCAACGATCGCATCGGCCATCCATCTGGCCCCTTGGGACGTTTCGGTCCAGGCGGATCGAAACCGGGCTCATGAAGCGATAGGCGGCATCGAAAACCAGAGCTAGCGCTCGACGCTGGTCGGCGATCTCGAACATGCCGCCGCCCGTGCCTTCCTCCAGAACCTTCTGGATTTCAGACTGGATGCGGGTGCGATGTTTTCGGGCGATCGTTCGGCCTTCCTCAAATGATCGGCAGAACAGATCGAAGATTTCGGCGTCGCTCTCCAATTTGTCCCGGTAAGAGCGATGAATCGAGACAATAATGCGCTCGAGTTTGTCGAAGGCGGGGTCGGGCGCTTCGGCAATCCTGCGGCAATCGCTCTCGACCGGCTTGAGCCATTGTTCAGTCACCGCATCGAACAGGGCCTCTTTCGAGGGAAAATACCGATACACATTGCCATGCGACATGCCGGCCTCGCGCGCCACGGCGACAATCGTCAGGCGCGCGGCTCCAAACCGCCGGACATGGTCGGCAGCAAGATCGAGGATGCGTAAATCCACCGATTCGGCGGATGGCGGCGCTGGTTTGGGTTCTGACATATCCGCTTCAGGTCTCGACGAGGCCAGTGGCCTGCCCCGAACCTTCCGATGTTCCCGACCCATGTGGCAAGGCCAGATATTCGGTAGAGCGCATTTCGATCAGGCGCGAGACAGTGCGATCGAACTGAAACGCCTCATGACCATTGCTGGCGAGATAAAGGCCGGTCGGTTCCGCTTCGGCTGAAACGATCAGTTTGACGTGGCTGTCATAAAGCGCGTCGATGAGATTGATGAAACGCTTCGCCTCATTTCGTTTCTCCTCATCCATGATGGGAATCTGCTCGATGATCAGCGTGTGAAATTCGCGCGCAAGTTCAAGATAATCGGTCGCCCCAAGCGGCTGTTCGCAGAGATCCGCAAAACGGAAACGCGCCACCCCACCTGCTTGCTCGGGAACCTTTACCTTGCGACCCAAAACCTCCACGTCGCGCGACAGACCCTTATCGGTTCCGGTGAGTTTTTTGAAC